>Ga0049072_1000005_pt1 | contig 422955 bp, 362 predicted proteins | sample FECB27metaG_FD_55053 | JGI IMG/M metagenome (GOLD analysis project Ga0049072, IMG submission 55053) | Cyanobacterial communities from the Joint Genome Institute, California, USA - FECB-27 | ecosystem: Environmental > Aquatic > Thermal springs > Hot (42-90C) > Microbial mats | place: USA...
TGCTTGCCCAAAAAGTAACCAAAAAAGGCACTTTGCCCAATGCTTCTGCCCGCAATGCCTACGCACTCCTCGCTGGGCAAAGAGGCCAGCCCGCCTTTTTCTTGTTAGTAGTTTGTGCTTGAAATTAATGTATTTATAATCAATTATTTACATCAACTCTAATCCATAGTTCACGTTATTTTAAGCGAACCGACCAGCAATCAAACCCATTGCATTCTGCCGTCCGGCAGCCCGATTCATAATTGAAAGCCCATGGAAAATCTTGTAGATACGCAAGCGCACTGGTACGCAATTCGGAACGTAGAAGAGGTAGATTCGCCCGCCCTGGTCATCTATCCGGAGCGCGTACGGGAAAACATCCGGCAGCTCAAAGGCATGGTAGATTCAGTGGCATCCCTGCGTCCACACGTGAAGACCCACAAGATGGCGGAAGTAAGCCGGATGATGATGGAGGAAGGCATCCGGAAGTTCAAGTGCGCCACCATTGCAGAGGCCGAAATGCTGGCTACCGAAGGCGCTCCCGACGTACTGCTGGCCTACCAGCCCGTCGGACCAAAGATCCATCGGCTGGCTGCCCTGGTCAAAGCTTTTCCAGCTACCCGCTTCTCCTGCCTGATTGATCACATCGAAGCGGCCATGATCCTCTCTCAGGTGTTTGAGCAATCAGGTTCTCCATTAAACGTCTTCATTGATCTGAACGTGGGAATGAACCGAACGGGTATTACTCCCGGTGGAGAAGCCCTGGACCTTTATCTCGCCTGCGAAAAGCTGCCGGGCATCCAACCCATCGGTTTGCACGCTTACGACGGCCACATCCGCGATGCCGACCTGGCGCAACGCAAAACGCACTGCGATCAGGCTTTTCAGCCGGTAAGGGCGCTGGCCGACAAGCTCACTGAAATGGGCCGCCCGGCTCCGATTCTGGTAGCAGGCGGCACGCCTACTTTTTCTATCCACGCCCGTCGCGAAGGCGTGGAGCGCAGTCCCGGCACCTTTATCTTCTGGGATTGGGGTTACGGCCACCTGCTGACGGAGCAGCCTTTCCGGTTTGCGGCACTGGTACTGACGCGCGTTATTTCCATCGTCGATAAGCAAACGATCTGTCTGGATCTGGGCCACAAATCCATTGCGGCCGAAAACCCGCTGCCCCGCGTGCAATTTCTGAATGCACCCGAAGCCGAGCCGATTTCCCAAAGTGAGGAGCACCTGGTAGTGAAAGTTCCCGACAGTGACCTTTATCGCATCGGAGACGTGTTTTACGGCGTTCCCATTCACATTTGCCCCACCTGTGCCCTGTACGACCAGGCCTGGGTGGTAGAAAACCGACGGGTAGAGACCAGTTGGAAGGTGATTGCCCGCGACCGTTATCTTCAGTATTGATTGAACACTAATAGGGATTTCCTGCTGAGCAGGTATTTACAAATCATTGATTCGCATGTTTATTATAGACGCTCATCTTGACTTGGCCATGAACGCCATGGAGTGGAACCGGGATTTGCGCCGGTCGGTTTTTGAAATCCGGGAAAGGGAAGCCGGTCTGACGGACAAATCCGACCGGGGCAAAGGCACAGTGGCATTTCCGGAGTTGAGAAAGGGCAACATTGGCCTGGTCGTAGGCACCCTGATTGCCCGCTACGTAGCACCCGACAATCCGCTTCCCGGCTGGCATTCGCCGGAACAAGCCTGGGCGCAAACCCAGGGCCAACTCACCTGGTACAATAGCATGGAAGAGGCGGGCGAAATGGTGCAGATCCGGGATTTGCCTTCATTGGAAAAGCACTTGGCGCTTTGGAATGATGGACAACCCAACGACCACAAACCCATTGGTTACATCCTCAGTCTGGAAGGGGCCGACTCCATCGTAACGGTAGGTCACCTGGAGCGGGCTTACGAAAAAGGTCTGAGAGCCGTGGGTCCTGGTCATTACGGCCCGGGAAGGTACGCGCAGGGCACCAACGCCACGGGTGGCATCGGAAAGGCGGGCAGAGAGTTATTGGCGGAAATGGAACGGCTGGGCATCATTCTGGATGCCACCCACCTTTGCGACGACAGCTTCTGGGAAGCCATGGACCATTTCCACGGCTCTGTCTGGGCCAGCCACAACAACGTGCGCGCGCTGGTCGATCATAACCGGCAGTTCAGTGACGAACAAATCCACGAACTCATTCGCCGCGATGCCGTAATCGGCGGTGTACTGGACACCTGGATGATGGTGCCCGGCTGGATCAGGGGCGAATCGACTCCGGAGGGTACGGGTTGTTCACTGGAAAAAGTGATCGACCACATGGACCACATCTGCCAACTGGCTGGTAATGCCCGACACATTGCCATCGGCTCCGACCTGGACGGCGCTTTCGGCAAAGAACAGAGCCCTTACGACCTGGAAACCATTGCCGACCTCCAGAAACTTCCCGATCTGCTGGCCAGGCGGGGATATACACAATCGGATATTGAAGGGGTGATGCACGGCAACTGGCTGCGATTTCTGAGAAGGGCCTGGGCCTGAAACCAAGCAAGCTTCCCTTTTTATCAATATTATTTTTCTCCATGACTGACTTACAGCACCTTTTTGAAAGCAACCGAACCTGGTCAAAGAAAATCCGGGAACGGGATCCACTCTTTTTTGAGAAGCTTTCAAAGCAGCAAACGCCCGAATACCTCTGGATTGGCTGCTCAGACAGCCGGGTGCCTGCCAATGAGATCGTCGATCTGCTGCCCGGAGAATTGTTCGTCCACCGAAATGTAGCCAATGTAGTAGTGCATACCGACCTCAACTGTCTGGCGGTCATTCAGTACGCCGTAGAAGCGCTGCACGTGAAACACATCATTGTGTGCGGGCACTACGGATGCGGAGGCGTGAAGGCAGCATTGGAGAACAGTAAACTGGGCCTGATTGACAACTGGCTCCGGCACATTCAGGATGTGGTTGAAAAGCACGAAACTACCCTGGCCGCCCTTCCTACTGCACAAGACCGGTTTCATCGCCTCTGCGAACTCAACGTGATGGAGCAGGCCATCAACGTGTGCCAGACCACCATTATACAAAGTGCCTGGAACCGGGGCCAGGAACTCACTGTCCACGGCTGGATCTACGGCCTGACCGACGGCCTCATTCACGATCTGAACGTAAGTGCGGGCGACGCCCAGGAACTAAAAGTAGTATACGAACGGGTGAAAAAGGCATAAACTTTCCTTTTTGCAGAAAGAAGGAGGTAGTTCTACTTAAAAAAAGGTTTTGAGTAGAACTACCTACCCATCCCTCATCGTTTGCTACGGTGATTTGGAAAGGAAGTGTCTTCATGAAAGACAACGGCCTCCCTGTACAGCTTTTATCGCTACCAGACAATCAGTAATTAAGTGAATGAACAGTTTAAAGGGCAAGGTACATAAGTGCAAAAACCGGATAGTTAGCACTTTGCACTAAGCATAGATTATAAACGATTCCGTCCAATTACTTAATTGCGGGCAGCTACGAAAACTGCATAGCAATCCTGTGCACCCCGATGGGTGCGACATTTCCGGGAGGGCAAAAGAACTACGACAGAAGAATCACAGTTCTTCTGAATCGCTCCGCTCTCCTTTGGTTGTGTTAAAAAAGATAGCTCTTAGTGAAGCCAGTCCCAGTGGATACCGGCCGTCCAGCCCCGTCTTCGCCGATAACTGCCACTGGGTTCAAACGATGAATTAACGGACCGGCTTTGGTAAGAAGTAGTAAGTATATATTTCCTGCTAGAAGATTGCATTTCCATATCCGTAGTAACATCCTCCAATGACTTTGCCCATGATCCCAATTTTCTTTCCATTGTCTTTATTGATTGAGGAATAAATGAAAGTGTCCACGACTTGATGCAACAGAACCCGCGAACCACCTCCTTTATACTTGATTCCGCACCCGAAGGTTCGGCTGGTGTTCTCTTCCGGTTACCCGAAAAAATGCATCAAATCAATCGAAGTTACTTAAACATTTGTGTTAAAAAAAGTTAAAGACTTTTCCGGTCCGCCGGGGAATGACTAAAATGGCGGGATTTTCAGCCTTACTCCCTCCTTATGCGCCATTTCCGACTGCTCAACAACCTCTTCGGCTGGCTGGTTTGTATCGTAGCCGCTTTTGTATACGCCCGCACCATAGAGCCTACCGCCAGTTTCTGGGACTGCGGTGAATTCATTGCCACGGCTTATAAACTCCAGGTGCCCCATCCGCCGGGAGCGCCGCTGTTTCTGCTCACATACCGGCTGTTTTCCCTCCTGGCCCTGGGCGACACGCAGCAGGTGGCGTTCTGGATGAACCTGGCTTCGGCTTTGTGCAGCGCCTTTACCATCCTGTTTCTTTTCTGGACCATCACCTTGCTGGGACGAAAAATGCTGCGGGTTCCCTTCCATCAATTATCGATGGCTCAGGGTCTTTCACTGCTGAGTGCCGGACTGATCGGGTCGCTGGCCTACACGTTTTCCGATTCGTTCTGGTTTTCGGCCACCGAAACCGAAGTGTACGCCATGTCGTCGTTGCTGACGGCCTTTGTGGTCTGGGCCACGCTGAAGTGGGAATTGCTGGCGCATCCCAATGAGTCTTTGCGCTGGCTACTGCTGATTGCTTACGTACTGGGCTTGTCCATCGGCGTACACCTGCTCAACCTGGTTACGGTGCCCGCGCTGGCGCTGATCTTCTATTTTCACAAATACAAACCCAGTTTCAAAGGCCTGTTTCTTACGCTATCCGTAGCGCTGGGCATCATTTTCTTCATTATGATCGGGGTGCGCATTGTGCTGCCTACGCTGGCGGGTGAAGTAGAAATTGCAGCGGTCAATCGGCTGGGGCTGCCTTTCGGTTCGGGTATTCTCTTTTTCGTGCTGCTCTTCGTGGGTGCTTTGGTATACGGCATTCTGTATTCCATCCGGAAACAAAAAGTGGGACTCAATACTGTCCTACTGGCTTTTGCTTTCGTGCTCATTGGCTATTCCTCCTACACATTGGCGCTGATCCGTTCCAATTACAATCCGCCCATCAATGAAAACCAACCCGATAATGTACTGCGCTTTGTCTATTACCTCAATCTGAAACAGTACCCTACCCGGCCACTGGTGTACGGTCCGTACTTTTCCGCTCCGTACGTGGGTCAGGAGCGCGGTGGTCCCATTTACATCAAGGGAAAGGACCAATACGAAGTGGCCGACTACGACCGCGACATTCAGTTTGATCGCAAACAAAGCACGCTCTTTCCGCGCATGTACAGCCGCGACCGGGGCCATCCGCAGGTGTACCGGCAGATTCTGGGCCTGAAAGAAGGGCAGAAACCGACTTTTGCCGACAACCTGCGTTACCTGTTCGGGCACCAGTTGGGATATCAGTACGCCCGGTACTTTATGTGGAACTTTGCCGGCCGGGAAAGCGACCGGCAGGGTGCCGACTGGCTAACGCCCTGGCAGAAAGGGAAACTGCCCGCCTCCCTGGCGCAAAATGCTGGCCGGAATAATTACTATATGCTGCCGCTACTGCTGGGTCTGGCCGGATTGTGGTTTCAGTACCGAAAAAACCCGCAGGGCTTCTGGTTCACCGGTCTGCTGTTTGTGATGCTGGGAACCGCCCTGGTGGTGTACCTGAACACACCTCCTACTGAACCCCGCGAACGCGACTACATCTACGTGGGCTCTTTTTACGCCTTCGCCATCTGGATCGGCCTGGGTGTCATGGCGCTGGCGGCGGCACTGCATTACCTGGTTCGGAATCGGCTAATAGGCACCAGCCTGGCTGGGCTGGCCTGTCTGCTGGTGCCGGGCATCATGGCCGACCAGGGCTGGAACGACCACGACCGCAGTGGCCGCTACGTGGCGGTAGACACGGCCAAAAATACGCTCAACGCCTGCGCCCCCAATGCCATCCTGCTCACCAACGGCGACAACGACACCTTTCCGCTCTGGTACGCCCAGGAAGTAGAAGGTTTCCGTACCGATGTGCGGGTCATGATCAGCGGCTACCTCAATTTCGACTGGTACGTTGACCAGATGCGGCGCAAAGTGTACCAGTCCGACCCGATTCCAATGTCGCTGCTGCCTAAAAACTACGTGACCGGCAAAAATACGCAGATCGCCTACGTAGAAAATGCCCAGGTCAAAGACGGCATCAGTCTGCCCGAATACCTGCGGCTGATCCGGGAGGAAAGCCCGGCGCTACAAGTGCCCCTGCAGGACGGAGATACCATCAACATCCTGCCTTCCAATCGCCTGGTGCTGCCCGTAGATAAACAAGCCGTGCTTCGGCAAGGCATTATCGCCCGGGGCTTGGAGGATTTGCTCAAGGACACTATGGAGATTGAGCTGAACAAGGATGACCTGTCGCGTTCAGACCTGGTGTTTCTCGACATGCTGGCGACCAACCAGTGGAAACGGCCCATCTACTTTGCCAGTTTGTTCAATGCCGCCCAGTATAACCTCCAGGAATATACCCAGGTAGAAGGGCTGGTATACCGGTTGCTGCCGGTGAAGGTGCCCGGAGCCAGTCAGGGTTACGTCAATTCGGACGTGATGTACGAAAACCTGATGCACAAAAGCTTTTGGCTCAACCTGGACAACCCGGCCGTGTATCACGACGAAGAAGCCCGCGACCGGCACATCCTGCCCAGCCGGATGCAGTTTTCCTTGCTGGCCAGCCAACTCATTCACGAAGGAAAAAAAGAAAAAGCCCGCGAAGTGTTGTTGCACGGGCTGCGGGTGATGCCCGACAAAGGCATTCCCTACGACCGGGCCGATTCGACGATGATTGAGCCGCTGTTGCAAGTGGGTGAAAAAGCCCTGGCGATGGAAATGGCCCAGACCATGGCCGGCCGTGCCGACGAAAACCTCACTTATTACCTGGAAACCGCGGGTTCCGACACCGACCTGAGGGAAATTCAAAATAACCTGGGCATTCTCAGGGATGTATCGGTAGCATTGACAAAGCACGAACCGACCGAAGCCGCGCGCTACGAAGCGCTTTTCGCCAAACACCTGCATCACTGGCAAAACTGAAAGTTCAGCTGTATTCACCGGGAGGCAATGCGTTTCATCCCGGTGAATGCATTTATTTTGACTTTTTCACCCCATAATCCGATCGCCTTTTCTTCCTTTTCCCATTGTCGGGGGTTCCCTGTTCCGTAAAAAAAAGCTTAGTTTTGCGCTTCGCTAAAAATTGAAAACCCATGAAATTCAATCGCTTGATTTTATTTGCCGGAGCGGGCACCCTCTGGATGGCCGCCTGCCAGAGTCAGAAACCGGTGGCTTCTATCAGCACGCCCGTTCCCGCTGTGCAAACCCCGGCATTTGCCCTCAACAACGAAAATGATTCCGTCAGTTATAGCATTGGGGTGAGCATTGGTAACGGGCTCAAGTCGCAGGGGCTGGATTCTATCAATGCGGAAGCGTTGACCAAAGCCCTCAAAAGTGCGTATGCCTCTGACTCCACGTTGATTTCTCCCGAGCAGGCCAACATGTTTCTGAACAGCTACTTCCAGAACCTGCAGATGAAGAAAGCCGAAGCCAGTAAGCTGGCCGGAGAAAAATTCATGACGGAAAATAAAACCAAACCAGGCGTAGTTACCCTGCCCAGTGGCCTTCAGTATCAGATCATTCAGGAAGGAACCGGCCCCAAGCCCAAAGCCACCGACAAAGTATCGGCGCATTACCGGGGCACCCTCACCGACGGAACCGTGTTTGACAGTTCTTATGAACGCAATCAGCCTTTAAACATTGGCGTCAGTGATGTCATCCCAGGCTGGACCGAGGCCCTTCAACTGATGAAAGTCGGGTCGAAGTGGAAATTGTTCGTTCCTTCTGAGCTGGCTTACGGCGAAAGGGGTGCCGGACGCGACATTCCGCCCCATAGTCCGCTGATCTTCGAGATGGAGTTGCTTTCGATAGATAAGCCCAAAAAATAAACCTAACCTGGTCCTTAATTTTACTTCAGAACAAATGGCATATCAGCTTGATATGCCATTTGTTTTTATACCGCTTCGCCGAACCAAAGTAAGAAAAATGCCGTTTGAATTACCTATACGCCCGTTGATAGATTAATATTCTGTTTTCATAACAACTCTTTCCTATTTGCGTTTCTACATATCTACACAAGGTTTACGGGTGAACTGACTTTTGTGTATATTGTCTTTCCGAGTATTAAACATTTTAATGTATAGCATGAAAAAAGTTCTTGTTTTGCTTCTGTCCGTGCTGGTAATGGCACAAACGCTCTTTGCCCAGCAAAAGGATAAGAGCGTAAATCCCGCCAATGGGACTGCATCGGCGTCTAAGCAACCCGGAGCAGTAACCACCCACGTGGATGCCGCCGTGATGCCTACGGTGAAGCAGGAGAAAGTAAATCAATTGATTACTGAAATCCTGACCAAGTACCATTACCGCAAACTCCCGCTCAACGATTCGCTTTCTTCCGCCATTTTCGACCGGTACCTGAAAACCCTGGATTTCAATCGGGTGTACTTCCTGGCTTCTGACGTAGCCGGATTTGAGAAATACCGCAAACAACTGGATGACAACCTGAAAGAAGGTAATCTGATGCCGGCTTACGATATGTTCAACGTGTTCAAGCGGCACTTCAAAGAACGCAATGAATACGTAAACAAGCTGCTGGAGAAGGAATTTGACTATTCGGTAGACGAGTACTACAACTCCGACCGGGAAACGGCTTCATGGTGCGGCACTACCCAGGAACTGAACGAAGAGTGGCGCAAGATGATCAAGAACCAGGCTCTGAGTCTGAAACTGTCCGGAAAAAACTGGGAGGAGACTTCCAAGATTCTGCGCGACCGTTACAAAATTCAGGACAAAGGCATTGCCCAGTACAACAGCGAGGACGTGTTCCAGCTGTTTATGAACGCGTTTTCCGAAGCCGTTGATCCCCATTCCAGCTATTTCTCTCCGGCCACTGCGGCCAACTTCAAAATCGACATGGCCAATTCACTGGAAGGCATCGGAGCCTCCCTCCGGACCGAAAACGATTACACCAAAGTGGCCGAAATCATTGCCGGTGGTCCTGCTTTCAAGAGCAAGCTGCTGTTCAAAGATGACAAAATCGTGGCCGTAGGTCAGGGGGAAACCGGACCGATGGAAGACGTAATCGGCTGGCGCATCGATGAGGTGGTGAAACTGATTCGGGGGCCCAAGGGTACTACCGTTCGTCTGCAGATCATCTCTGCCCGCGAAGGCGACAATGCCCCGCCCCACGAAATCAAACTGGTGCGTGAAAAAGTGAAACTACAGGATGCGGCCGCCAAGAAGGAAGTCGTGCCGATTACACAGAACGGCAAAACTTTCCGCCTGGGCATCATTACCGTACCCAGTTTCTACCTGGATTTTGAGGCAGCCCAACGGAAAGACAAAGATTATTCCAGCACGACCCGCGACGTACGCAAGCTGCTGCAGGAACTATCGGCCGAAAAAGTCAATGGTGTCGTACTGGACCTACGCAACAATGGTGGCGGCTCGTTGTCCGAAGCCATTGAGTTGACCGGACTATTTATTCCTTCCGGCCCCGTTGTGCAGGTACGCGATATGAGTGGTTCCATTGAAGTGGGCAAAGACCCGGATCCTACCCAAGTATATACCGGTCCGCTGGCGGTGATGATCAACCGTTTCAGCGCTTCGGCATCGGAAATCTTTGCCGGTGCCATTCAGGATTACAAACGCGGCATTGTCATCGGAGAGCAGACTTACGGCAAAGGAACCGTACAGAACCTGATTGACCTAAATCGTTTTATGCCCGATGAGTCGGATAAGTTGGGTCAGCTGAAACTGACAACGGCGAAGTTTTACCGCGTAACGGGTAGCAGCACCCAACACCGTGGCGTATCGCCCGATATCGCATTGCCTTCGGCTTACAGCGCCAAGGAGTTTGGTGAAAGCTCCGAACCCAGTGCTATGCCCTGGGACCAGATTGCTTCCACCCGTTTTGCGCCCACCCGTGACGTAAATGACAAACTGTTGGCCAGTCTGGAAAATAAGACGGGGCAACGGATGAAATCCGAGACGGATTGGAAAAACTATATGGATGACCTCAAGGAACTGAAAGAAGCCAGAGAACGCACGACTGTTTCCCTTCAGGAAGCCAAGCGTAAAAAAGAGCGCGACGAAGCCGAAAAGCGACGCGCTGCCCGCAATAAGATGACTGGAAAAGTAGGTGGTCCTGAAAACGCCAAAACGGCCTCTAAGGAAGAAAAAGCGGTCAAAGATGTGTACCTGGACGAAACCAAGCGCATCATGGCCGACTGGCTCAGTACAGTAGGTTAATCACCATAGTCACTCATTCATAAAAAAGCCGGTCGCGTAGAATACACGACCGGCTTTTTTATGAATGGATTGTGTTTAATTAAACCTGATCCTGTGAATAGATGAGGAATGAATAGGCTCCGATGCTCACCAGGCCACTGAAAGGCTGACCGTCGTAAGCTATTCCTTCCGCTTCCGTATCGAAGCTGGCGTGATTGTTAAAATCGCCGTCGTAGCCTTCCCAGTCGCTGTTGAGCCGCATTTTCCACAAGCCTGGCATGGGAAATCCAATTCGATAATCCTCTTTTCCCTGATTGGAAAAATTGGCGATCACAACCACGCTGTCCCCGGCTCCGCCTTCCACAAAGCGATGATAAGCGATGATTTTTTCATCCTGGTTGATATGCGTCACCTCCACGTGATGCCCCTGCAGGCCCCGGGTGTTATTATGCCAGTTGCGGCGCAGATAAATCAGGTGACGGTACAGATCCAGCAAACCATTGAAGTGCTCCGTACGCGACCAGTCCAGTGGATTTTTGTCGTCAAACCACTCATCTTCCAGAAACTCCTGGCCCTGAAACAGCATTGGTACCCCGGGCGCCGTTAGCACAATAGCCGCGGCCAGCGCAGAGCGTTTCTTGGAGAAAAAGCTGGTGGCGTTGCCCGGATCAATTTCTTCGGGGATGCGCTTGCCACCGTTGGCCACCTCATCGTGCGATTCGCTGTAGATGACCCGCTTGAAGGCATCACCGTTATAGCAGTCACGAAGAACCTCCGCAAGTCGTTCCATATCGCGGTCCGCATCTTCGGGAGTGACGGCAGCATCATGAACCGCGTGGACAAAGCGGTTGTCCCACTGCATGCCGAAACCGGCCCCACCTTCTCCGACGGTTTTGGTGATCCATTCATTGCCGTTGGGATCTTCGGCAATCATGATTTTCCAGGGGAAGCGCCGGTCTACCTCTTCGTTGATCCACTGTAACATACTCCAGCCTTCCGCCAGGTCATTGGCCGGATCATTGGCATTGCCAAATTTGTTGCGGATGTGAGAGACTGAATCTACCCGCAGGCCATCCAGCCGGTACTCATCCAGCCACATCATGGCATTGTCGAGCAGGTACTGCCGCACTTCGCCCCGGCCGTAATCCGGGCGAGTATCGCCCCAGGGAGTTTGAGCCCGGTCATCATTGTAAAAATAAATGCCGCCCCCGTCGTTTTCGTGCCAGCCGTCAAACCGCCAGAGATCCAGTCGGTCGGGGCCGAAATGGTTATAGACCACATCAAGAATTACGGCAATGCCGTGCCGATGGGCCGCTTTCACCAGTTCTTTCAGTGCTTTAGGCCCTCCGTACTTATTTTCAAGGGCAAAAGGGTGAGCCGGATTGTAGCCCCAGGAGAAACCACCCGGAAACTCAAACAAGGGCATCACTTTAATGGCATTGATACCCAGGTCGCGCAGATACGGCAATTTCTCAATCACGCCGTACAAATCGCCCGGCTTGTGCAGCTCTTTAACATTGAACGTCCCTACGTGCAGTTCGTAAATGATCAACTCGTGCCAGGGTGGCAGGTGAAACTCATCTTCTTCCCAATCGAAGGCATGGTCCGGCACGAGGGAATTACCGTGTGAGCTGGTCAGTTCGCGGGCATAAGGGTCGTTGCGAAAGAGTTTCTGCCTTTTATTCCGGATCAGATACTTGTATTCGTCTCCGGGTTTGGCATTCAGTACGTTTACACCCCAATAGCCTCCTTCATCGGCCTGAAGTACACTTTTTCTTTCGGACCAGCCATTGAAAGAGCCGGTTACGTACACTTTGGTGGCGTGAGGTGCCCATACTTTGAAATATACCCCTTCGTCGTGAACCGTAGCACCCGGGCCAAAATCGGCAGGATGAAAATCTTTTTTAGATTCTGGTTTAATCTTAGCCGGCTTCTTCTTGGGCGCAGGCTTTTTGGGGGAAGCAGATTTGATTTTGTTTTCGGTCTGGCTCGACTCTGATGCTCGTTCAGGTTCGGCTTTGGTTTGGATTAGCATTGGTTCGGAGGTTTAATACTGAGTACGTATTTTCACGTACCTGCACGTTAATACGGCCAACTGAAAAAAGAGTTGTTGGACTCAGTACCGATGCCGAAAGCCAAAGAAACCAGATGCTGCTTCCTGAGGGAAATCGTCTTTGCAGCGCCCCAGTGAGGCTTTATAAGCTTTATGTTAGCTGGGTGGTTTATGATCTGCTGGCCAGGCCCACGTAATTGAAAGGACTGATGGCCCTGAGCTCACTTTTGACGGCTTCACTTACCTGCAACCTTTCAATAAACTCCCGGATGCTGTCAGCCGTGATTTCCGCGTTCGTGCGGGTCAGGTCCTTGAGGGCTTCGTAGGGCTTGGGATAGCCTTCCCGCCTCAGAATGGTCTGGATGCCTTCGGCCACTACTGCCCAGTTGGCTTCCAGGTCGGACCGCATTTGCGCCCGGTTCAACTCCAGCTTGCCCAGGCCTTTCAGGAGCGACCGAAGGGCAATGACCGAATGCGCCAGCGGCGTACCGATGTTGCGGAGCACCGTAGAGTCAGTCAGGTCGCGCTGCAGCCGGGAAATGGGCAGTTTGGCCGAAAAATGTTCCAGCAGGGCATTGGCAATGCCCAGGTTGCCCTCCGAATTTTCGAAATCAATGGGATTGACCTTGTGCGGCATGGCCGAAGAGCCGATTTCGCCTTCCTTGATCTTCTGCTTGAAATAGCCGATGGAGATGTATTGCCACACATCCCGGTTGAGGTCGATGAGGATGGTATGAATGCGCTTGAGCCCATCGAAAAGGGCCGCCAGGTTGTCATAATGCTCAATCTGGGTGGTATAATGGCTGCGCGAAAGCCCCAGGGTCTGATTGACAAAGTGATTGGCGAACCTCACCCAATCTACCTGCGGATAGGCTACGTGGTGGGCATTGAAATTGCCGGTAGCGCCGCCAAATTTGGCCGAATGCGGCACTTGATTCAGGAGTTGCAACTGCTTTTCAATTCTTTCACAAAAAACGCTGAGTTCTTTGCCCAAAGCGGTAGGCGACGCCGGTTGCCCGTGCGTTCGGGCCAGCATGGGCTCCATTTGCCAGATCTCCGCCAGCGAATTGAGCCGCGACAGCACTTCGTCGATCAGTGGTGCCAGCTCTCTCTGCATCGCCTCCTTCAGCAGCAGGGGAATGGCCGTATTGTTGACGTCCTGGGAGGTGAGTCCAAAGTGAATGAATTCCTGGTAAGCATCCAAACCCAGTGCGCTGAATTTTTCCTTGATAAAATACTCTACTGCCTTTACATCGTGGTTGGTAATGGCCTCCGTCTCCTTGATGCGCAGGGCATCTGCTTCGGTGAATTCCTGGTAGATCCGGCGCAAAGGGCCAAACAGTTGTGGGTCAAAGGACTGTAGCTGAGGCAGGGGAATTTCGCAAAGCGCAATGAAATACTCAATCTCCACGCGCACCCGGTACTGGATCAGGCCAAATTCGGAAAAATACACGGCCAGATTCTGTACCTGTTTCCGATAACGTCCGTCTACCGGTGAAATGGCGGTAAGGGAATTTAATTGCATAAGCATGATTGGCCTTTGGCAGCCGGGTTTGGTGTAAAATAGCAGCCCCAGCTTGTTATGATTCAATCTGGGGCTGATGATTGGAAGGGGGCAAAATTGAGAAAAATTCCGTCAGCATCATATCTCTTTTCTGCAGTAAGGCGCAAATTATGATTAGAACCCGGCGCAAGGGTTATTTCCTGGCGGCGTACTTCTGCAGGGCCTTTTTAAAGTACTTTCCCTGCCGGGTGGGCGTATAATTCCAGTCGCTGAACAGCATCGGCGCCCACTGCGGATCGAATACCCAGACCACGTAGGAAATGCCCCGGTCATCGGCGTATTTGGTGATGGCATCGCCGTACGATTCGTCACTGATGACGGGAACGTGCGCTCCCCGATCGTCGGGGCCGCAGAAGCCGATCTCGGTCAGGATGAGCGGGTATTTTTGGGCCACGAAGCCCCAGTCGGCCGTCCATTGGTCTTCCCAGGGCTTGTTGCGCTTCTGCGGATACGGGTGGCTTACGTAAGCAATGCCTTCTGCGTCAATGGGATGCTGGGCTACTTCCTTCAGGTCATACGCCCAGTTGAAACCCGCTACCAGCGGCACGGCTTTGGAACCGTTCGCCCGGATGATCGTGATGGTTTCTTCCATCAGTGCTTTCCATTCACTCCAGCTACAGGTACCTATTTTGCCCTGCATAATCGTGGGCTCGTTGAACAGCTCCAGCCCAGCTACCGTCGTATTTCCCTTGTAATAATCTGAAATCGTCCGCCAGAACTCAAACGTTTCCTTGCGGGTGGTTTCGTACATGGGGCTCTGGTACATTTCCGTCTTCAGGTTGCCGATGCTGTGCCAGTCAATGATCACGTACAGGCCCAGTTCACCGGCCCAGGCAATTCCCTTGTCCATCAGCTTCAGGTATTCTTCTTTGCCGCGGGCACGCCAGGCCGTCGGATGCACCGGAAGGCGGACCAGATTGGCACCCCAGTTTTTCATTTCCTGAAAATAGGCTTTGTCCCAATGGCCGATCTTTTCAAGCCGGTCGGGATCGCTGGCATTCAGGCCGCGGAAGACAATGGGTTTGCCATCGGCCGTGACAAACTGGTTGCCTTTTACGGATACCTGGCTGAGAGGAGGAGTAGTCTGCGCGAACACCCGGCACGCGAAGACCAGCATCAGCGCGCAGAGGCTGATCGAATAAAATGTTTTCATGAGGGTAAAGGATGATTTTTGGTTTGTTTTAGGAGGGCAAAAGTAGGACGATTTGCCGCATTTCCGCCCTTTACCCGACGCAAACCTCATCTCCTTTTGTTACGAAAGGAATTCCGTTACAATACTCCGGCGTAACGGCCACCTACTGTCCAAACTGATTTTCAATCTGTTCATACTGAGACAGCCTTTCTAGCGAGCCCGATACGGTACTCAAGTCTGCCTTCAGATCGATCTTCTTGCCATTTACCCGGATGATCACACCCGCCGTTTGGGAAAAGCTTTCTTCTTTTTCGTCTTCGTAGCCCGAATCTTCGTAAAGTTCGTATTCGGCATTCTGGTTCGTAAAGGTCAGCGATTGAGTACTCATCGCCGCATTGGCCGGCCCGCCTCCCCGGGAGTAGCCCTGATAAACAAATTTGCCCCAGGAACTTTGATCCAGCTTTTGGGGAAATACTAGTTCGATTTTCTGGGGCAGGCCGTACCGGTACACCAGGTACTGCCGGCTTTTCTCTGCGCAGACCGACAGCGTTTTCTTCGATTTGGTGGCCTGGAAACTGAACACGTTTTCTTCGTTTTTCTGGCAAAGGCAGGGTTTGGGCGGCACACTGCGGGTAAACAGCAAAAGGATGAGGCAGGAATGGATAAAAAGTTTCATGGTGGAGTGGGTAATTTTCATTTTAACTGATTGAGAATAATGGCAAAAGCTCAGACTTCTGCAATTGCGTCCGCTTCAATTTCGATGAGGAAACGTTCATCGGCCAGTGCAGCTACGCCAATGAGCGATAACGTCGGCAGGCGATGGATCACAAATGCGTCTCGTAGTGCCTCCCGGATAATAGACGCGTGGATAGGTTCGTAATTAACCACGTAGATGCGTAATTTACACACGTCCGTCATACGGGCTCCCGCACTTTCCAGGGCAAACTTCAGATTGATGAGCGCCTGTTTCGTCTGCTCCCGAAGTTGCCGCTACCGATCAGACTCTTGTCGGCATCTACCCCCACCTGACCAGCTACGTGGATGAATTGGAGGCCATTTTTCTCCACGGTTACTACCTGGGAGAACATGCCGCTCCAATCGGGTAGTTTTTCGGGATTGATAAAGTTTCGGTTCATTGTCACTTAATAAAGAATAGGCCACCATGAGGCCAGTATGGAAGAATAGGTCAGGCAGCGAAGAACAACCAGTAATCGGCGGTGTTTCCAGCGAATGCCTTTTGCTGGAGAAGATTTAACGGAAAAATCATTTCGGCATCCCTCGATTGGCACGGCAGCCTTCTATCTTTGCCGATATACTGCCTAAAATTATCATTCATGCCAAAAAAAATACTGCTTTCCTTCCTGTTTTTGTTTCTTTCGTTTGAAAGTCTGCGTGCACAGCTACAGTCGGGGCCGATGGTGGGCTACTCCGATATGCGCGAAGTACTGCTCTGGGCGCAGACCAGCCAGCCGGCGAAGGTGAAGTTTGTGTACTGGGACCAGGCGCAACCCGCCAAAAGGTTCAGTACGGAGGAGGTGGCTACCCAAAAACAAACGGCTTTTACCGCGCGTCTGGTCGCCGATCAGGTTTTGCCGGGGAAAAAATACGGCTACGAACTGCACATCAACGGCAAGAAGGTCGCCCGCCCTTATCCGCTGGAGTTTCAGACCCAGGCGCTCTGGCAGTGGCGCACCGATCCGCCGCCCTTTCGTTTTGCGTTCGGCAGCTGCGCCTACGTGAACGAACCGGAATTTGACCGCCCGGGCACGCCCTACGGCAGCCACTACGAAATTTTTTCCTCTATCCACCGGCAAAAACCCGACTTTATGGTGTGGATGGGCGACAATACCTACACCCGGGAGGCCGACTGGAATACGCGCACCGGCATCCTGCACCGGTACACGCATACCCGCTCCCTGCCTGAACTACAGCCCTTGCTCGCTTCCACGCACCACTACGCCACCTGGGACGACCACGATTACGGCCCCAACGATAGCGACCGTAGCTTCTGGCTCAAAAAAACCAGCCTGGAAGCATTCAAGCTGTTCTGGGGCAATCCTAACTTCATTTTTGACGAAGGGGTAACGGGCACCTTCCAGTGGGCCGACGTACAGTTTTTCCTGCTCGACGACCGGTATTACAAATCGCCCAACGACAACACCGTGGTGGAGCGCACCATTCTGGGCCAGCGACAATTCGACTGGCTCATCGACGCACTCAGCTCCAGCCAGGCAGCTTTCAAATTTATGGTGGTGGGCGGTCAGGTGCTCAACCCGGCGAAGGTGGCCGAAAACTTTTCCACTTACCCTGAAGAACGCGAAAAGCTCATTCGCACCATTACCGAAGCCAAAATTCCCGGTGTTATTTTCCTGGACGGCGACCGGCACCACAGCGTACTGAGTAAGTTGGACCGCAACGGCACGTATCCGCTCTATGACTTCACCGTTTCGCCTCTGACAGCTGGCCCCGGTAGACCTTCGGCCAACGAAAACAATTCGCTGGCGGTACCGGGCACCCTGGTGACGGAACACAACTTTGCCCTGGCTGAAGTAAGTGGGCCCCGCACCGATCGGGTTTTGAAAGTGAGCGTGATGAATGCCGGTGGCCAAGTGCTGTGGACCCGTGAAATCAAGGCCAGCGAACTGAAATAAGGAATGTTTCGGGAAAAGTAATAAGAAAAACGCTCTCAATCCTTTCGTTTTTCTTATTCTTGCTCCCGAACCTATTTAGCCTTTACCCGACTATGAAATTTCTGAACAATTCCTATTCTTATCGCGATGCGGGCTTGCTATTTCTCCGGTTGGGCGTCGGCCTGATGTTTATGACCCACGGAGGCCCGAAGCTGGCGGGTGGCCCTCCATGGTGGCGGGAGATTGGCAAATCGATGGACATAGTGGGCATCCATTTCTTACCTACCTTCTGGGGATTTATGGCGGGCTTTGCCGAATTCGGGGGTGGCCTACTGTTGATACTGGGCCTCTTTTTCCGTCCGACCTGCCTGCTATTGGCTTTTACGATGGTGATCGCTTCGGCCAAACACCTGACTGACGGGGACGGGCTCAGCGGGGCCTCTCACGCCATTGAAGCGGGGATTGTCTTTGTGGCTTTGCTCTTCATTGGTCCGGGCAGTTACAGTGTCGATAACCGGCTTTTCAAATCTTCCAAAACCCTGCGCAAGCCGGTCAGAAGGTAGCAAGCACCCGGCTTATTTTGGCAGAGCCAAATAATTTGCCCATTTTAGGAATTGTGTTGATCAACGCCGTTCCAAATCCCGTTTTTTCTTCCCTGTTCTATGCCTAAACCCTTACTTGTCCTCACGGGCATCTGCCTGCATTTGATTTCCTTGTGTAATGCCTTCGCCCAAACGGGTTTGCAAAAGCCGGAGGCCTTTCTGGGCTATCCATTAGGAAGCCGCATCACTCCCCACCACCGCATTGTGAGTTATGCCGAACACGCGGCGGGTCAGGCACCCGCCCAGTGCAAGCTCCAACGCTACGGCAGTACCTACGAAGGCCGCCCGCTGATGATCCTGATCGTATCTTCGGAAGAGAACATAGCCCGGTTGGAAGAGATCCGGACGAACAACCTGAAACGAACCGGCTTACTGGAAGGCCAGCCAGGTGGTAACCAACCGGCCATCGTGTGGCTGAGCTATTCGGTCCACGGAAATGAATCGTCGGGTACGGAAGCTTTCATGCCCACGCTGTACGACCTGCTCGACAAAAGCAACGCCAACACCCAGGCCTGGCTGAAAAATACGGTGGTCATTCTGGACCCCTGCCTCAATCCCGACGGCCGGGACCGGTTCGTGAATTTCGTTACCCAAACCGGTACGGCCATTCCCAGTCCTACGCCCGAATCGAAAGAACACCACGAACCCTGGCCGGGTGGCCGCGCCAACCACTACCTCTTCGACCTGAACCGCGACTGGGCCTGGCAAACGCAGCAGGAAACCCGGGGGCGCATGAAGATCTATAACCAGTGGATGCCCCACATTCACGCCGACCTGCACGAACAGGGTGCCAACAGCCCGTACTATTTCGCTCCGGCGGCCGAGCCTTATCACGAACGCATTACGCCCTGGCAGCGCGAATTTCAGCAGGTGATCGGGAAAAACCACGCCCGCTACTTCGACCAGAAAGGCTGGCTCTATTTCACCAAAGAGCGTTTCGATCTGTTCTACCCCAGTTACGGCGATACCTGGCCCAGTTTCAACGGAGCCATTGGCATGACCTACGAACAGGGTAGCACCCGCGGCCTCAATGTCTTGCTCAACGACGGCGATACCTTGACTTTCCGGGAAGCTATGGAACATCACTATACCACCAGCCTTTCTACGGTAGAAATCGCTTCCAAGAACGCGGACAAGCTGGTGGCTGAATTCGGTAAATTTTTTGAGAAGTCGCGCAATAATCCGGAGAGCCGCTACAAGTCATTTGTGATCAAGGCCGACAACGAAAAGGGCAAGCTCCATCAGCTGACCACTTTGCTGGACCTGAACCACATCCGTTATGGCACGGCTTCCGGCTCCCGCAGCGTCAAAGGTTTCAACTATGCTTCGGGCAAAACAGAATCGGTGTCAGTAGGTAGCGGCGACCTTGTCATCAGCGCTTACCAGCCCAAGTCGGTGCTGGCCGAAGTGCTCTTTGAACCCCAGTCCAACCTCAGAGATTCTTCTACCTACGACATTACGGCCTGGGCCCTCCCCTACGCCTACGGTCTGAAAGCCTTTGCCACGACCGAAAGGATATCGGCCGATGGCAAAGCCGCTGCGGCAGCCGAAAAAGCACCGCTGGCCGAATCACAGCCCTACGCTTACCTGGTGCCGTGGACGAATCTCAGTAACGTCAAATACCTGGCGGCCCTGCTACAGAAAAAAGTGCGGGTGCGCTACGCGGAACTTCCCTTTGAAGTGAACGGTAAAAAATACGACCGGGGCACCCTGATCATCACCAGAGCCGCCAACCAGGGACTGGGCAGCCAGTTCGATCGCCTCATCCGTGAAGAAGCAACCCGGACCGGAACGGAACTGGAAGTGTCCGCTACCGGCTTTGTCAGCAGTGGCAAGGACTTTGGCTCTGAGTCGGTGCTTCCCATCAAACTGCCTAAAGTAGCGCTGTTGTCGGGAAGAGGCACGTATTCGATTTCCTTCGGTGAGATCTGGTACTACTTCGAGCAGGAAATTCAATATCCGTTGACTGTGCTGGACACGGATTATTTCACCAGCGCCGACCTGAGCAAATTTGACGTGCTCATTCTGCCCAACGGCGGATACGCACAGTTGCTCAACGAAAGCAACCTGGCTAAACTACGCAGTTGGGTAAGCGCCGGCGGCAAGCTGATTCTGATGGAGAACGCCATTACCGCCTTTACCGACAAGGAAGGTTTTGCGGCGAAAAGATACGAAAGCGAAGACGCCCGCAAGGCAGCGGAAGAAAAAGAAGCCAAGGAAAAGCTCCGCAATCGCCTGAACGTATACGGCGACCGGGAGCGAACCAGTTTGTCCAGCGAAGTACCGGGTGCCATTTTTCGGGTGAGTCTCGACAATACGCACCCGCTGGCCTTTGGCTACCCGGACTATTATTTTACCCTTAAGAACAGCCCGGAAAATTATACCTATTTCCAAAATGCCTGGAACGTGGGCACCCTGAAAAAGGGCAGCTACATCGCAGGGTTCATTGGAAGTAAGGTAAAAACCAAGCCGGAAGAAACGACCGTATTAGGTGTGCAGGAAATAGGGAAAGGTCAGGTAGTATATATGGTAGACAATCCGCTTTTCCGGGCATTCTGGCAAAACGGAAAATTGCTTTTTAGCAATGCGGTTTTCCTCGTAGGACAGTAAACCAGGGTTTATACGGATGAATGCGCGAAAACAAATTGATATTTTTTCAAGGTTGGACCGCATCTCACCGCAGGAATATCTCGAAAGATTGGCCTAGAGGTGCTAAATTATAAACTTTTGCATCTTCATTTTTGATCACCAGCTTTTAACTTGCGACCAGATCATTATTCATTTTTTTACGATGCCCAGTTTAAAAAGTCGTCTGTTGAAATACCTGGAGAAGAGAAGAATGCAGAAGTCCAGAAGCCAGCAACTGACTCTGGAAAATAAGCGGCAACAGGTGGAGGAAATGACCAGACGGGTTAAACCGCCGGTTGGTATGTATACCGTTACGGTTTCGGCCAACGGAATTTCCTGCGAATGGGTTAAGACCTTAAAAAGTTCCGATTCGCACACCTTGTTTTTTCTGCACGGGGGCGAATACATCCGGGGTTCCATCCGCTCGCACTGCGGGCTGGCGGCCCGGCTAGCCGATGCTTCCGGCGGACGGGCACTCATGATCGATTACCGCTTGGCTCCGGAATTTCCCTTCCCTGTCGCCATTGACGACGTGCTGAACGCGTACGCCTGGCTGACCAAGCGGGTTCCGCCCAAGAAGATTGTATTTGTAGGCGATGCAGCAGGTGCCGGATTGGCACTGGCCGCAATGCTCAAATTGAAGGAAGAAGGCACGCCCTTACCAGCCGCCGCCGTGCTGCTGTGCCCCTGGGTTGACCTGGAATGCAGCCACGATCACTACCAAAGCCTGGCGGAATTGGATCCGATTCAAACCAAAGACGAACTGCAGGAAGCCGCCCGGATGTATTACCAGAAAGAAAGCCCGAAGAACCCCTTCGTCTCGCCCATTTACGGCTACCTGAAAGGCTTGCCTCCCTTGTTTATTCAGGCCAGCACCCACGATCTGCTGCTGGGCGATGCTCAGCAACTGGCTGAAAAGGCCCAGGCCGCAGGTGTCAAGGTAGAACTGGATGTGTGGGACCAGATGCTGCACAACTGGCAGATTTACGGAGGTCGGCTCCCAGAAGCTGGCAAAGCCATTCAGAAAGCCGGAGAGTTTATCAAACAAAAAGTAGGGCCGTAGTTGAAAATACGCCAGCGATCAGCCTGGCCGCTGGCATTACTTCCGTTTCGCCTGTAACACCACGTGCTTGATGGCTTTCCGATCGTAGGTATAGGTAATGTGTACCCGCTGGTCCTGCGTTTGGATGACGGCTGGGTAACTGAATTCTTCCGTTTTTCCATTTTCCAGACCCAGCACGTCTTTCCAGTTTTGTCCGTCTTTAGAAACCGCGACCTTCAGCACGGATCGTCCGTTATACCATTCCTTTCCCGGTTTGTCCGGATTGTATATCAGCAATTGCCCGCCTTGCAGCAGTGTCACGGCATCCGTTCCGGAATTGGGATTGAGCACCGGCAATCGCGTGAGTTTGCCCCAGGTTTTTCCGTTGTCGCTCGACCAGGCCTGGATGAGATTGCCCTGTTTGCTGCGACACACGATTTGTAGTCGATGGTTGGGATGGATCAGGATACTGGGCTGAATGACGTCAAAAGCCGAAGCCGTATCCACCCCGGTTGCTTGCCAGGTTTGTCCCTGATCGGGAGAGGACTCCATTCGCACGTACCAATGGTCATCCTTGGTTTCGACACTGGAAGGTGCCAGCAACGTGCCATCCGCCAACTCTATGGGTTTGTTTTTAATCGGCCCCAGAATGCCCTTGGGCAATGGCCGAGCAGCCGTCCAGGTCTTTCCTTCGTCGGACGAAGTCCGTACCATGCCCCACCATTCACGGGGTGAAGGTCCTACTTTATAGAACAAAAACAGCGTTCCCGATCGGGATTTAAAGAGTACCGGATTCCAGGTGGCATACCGCAACGTATCATTGATTCGTCCATCCGCCACCGGTATGGGAGCAGTCCATTGGCCTTGCTCATAAGCTGAAAGCCAGATGGCTACGTCGGGCTGACTTTCAGAAGAACCACCAAACCAGGCGGCCAGTAATTTTCCCGGCCTGACTTCTACCAGGGTAGAGGCGTGACACTGCTGAAAGGGCGCTTGCGTAAAAATCATTTCTTCGGATACCTTTTCCCAGGAAACCTGCCCGAAGCCCTTGGTATTTGCCAACCAGAGCAAAGTAAACAGGAGAAAGATTTTATTATTCCTGATCATAAAAGGATTGAATAACCGGTTGGCGTCTCTCATAACTGATTACCTGTTTGACTTTTAATCCCATTGGTACACAGGGCACCAGATTGCAGTTATCAGCGCTGAAAGTACGAAGCACATAGCGATCAGCAGTCCGCTCCGAGCCTAAGCACCATCCGGCTTCCGCATCAACGTACCGGCCCCTCCTGATGCAGACGGTTACTGACTACCCCCTGTTTACTGTTTACTGATAACTGTTCACTGCCTATTTCAAGCCCGCCGGATTTACCCGGGTGGGCGTATCTTTTCCGGAAATGATGCTACCGGCGCTTTGGGCAATGGCCCGGATTACGTTGGTCATCGATGGGATGTCCAGGGTTTCAAACTCATCGTCTACGCTGTGGTACAGCTTGTCGATGTCAATTTCGTCGGTGGAGATGGAGTGCGCAGGTACGCCTTTACGCGCTAAAGTGGCATTGTCGGAGCGATAAAACAGGTTCTGCTCCGGATAGGGGTCCGCATAGAATTTGTACGGGCTGCCCGTCAGATTTTTCTGCAGGATTTTACCGAAATCCGTTTCCTCAAAGCCGGTGATCCAGGCCGTGTTCGGCCCGAATTTGGAGCGCTTGCCAATCATCTCAATGTTAAACATCGCCACAATCTTCTCCGGGTCCAGGTTTTTGGAAAAATACTGCGAACCGTAGCCGCCAATTTCCTCTGCCGTAAAGGCGACGAAGATCAGACTGCGCTCATTGTTCTTCAACTTTTTGAAATACCGCGCCAGCGTGATGACTGCCGTGGTGCCGGAAGCATCGTCATCGGCACCGTTGGCGATAGAATCGCCATCGACGGGCTTCAGGATGCCGATGTGGTCGTAGTGTCCCGAAAAGATGACCATTTCTTCTTTCCGCTTTTTCCCGGGGAGGTAGCCCACCACATTGCGCATAGGCAGCGTATCTACCTGATTTTCCACTTTTAACTGATAGGTTTGGGCGTGGTCAGCATTGGTCAGCACAAAAACCCGTGAGCCGTGATTTTCGTTGCCCGCCAGGCTGACACTACCCTGCGCAAAGTGGTTTCGATACCGTTTGAACAGGTCGGCGTGGCTGGGATGCACCAGCACCAGGGCATTTTCTCGGCTTTCCAGCAGTTCACCCGCCTTTTGCCGGAAGTTGGCTCCTTCGCCAATGTTGATCACCGCTACTGTCGCTGCATCCGCACCCGACCACTCCACCCTGGCCTCACCCGTACTGGCCATGATATTTTCTCCGCTGACCGTTTCGCCATTGAGCGTCAACTGCAATTCCTTCAGCCGGGTCTGGTAGGCGTGAAACGTCTGGAAGTAGCTGTCCATTCCGGGCAAATACTGCAGCCCCGCCTTCTTGAATTCGTCGGCGATAAACCGGGCGGCTTTGTCGTTGCCCGGTTTAAAAGTGAGCCGGCCTTCCATCTCATCGGCTGAAAGGGTTTTGACAATGCGGGCTACTTCAGTGGGCTGAATGCTGGCTTTCTGTGCCTGGACAGAGAAGGTAACGGTCAGCAGAACAGCAGATAAGGCGATTCTCATAGGCGGGCAAGGGTTTAGACAGCCCGAAAGATAATCGTTTTCTCATTCATCTGATGAAGAAAATATGCGGGAAGCCCTTTCGGAGGAAGGGACTTTTCTTTAGTTTTAAATCCGAAATTTCTCCGACCCCGCATGAAACAATACCACGATCTGCTGCAACACGTACTGGATAAAGGCACCCGAAAAGAAGACCGTACGGGTACGGGCACCTTGAGCGTATTTGGCTACCAGATGCGTTTTGACCTCAACGAAGGCTTTCCGCTGGTGACTACCAAGAAAATCCACGTCAAATCGGTGATTCACGAATTGCTGTGGTTTTTGCAGGGCAGCACCAACATTGCCTACCTGAAGGAAAACGGCGTGCGGATCTGGGATGAATGGGCCGACGAAAACGGTGAACTGGGACCGGTCTACGGCAAGCAATGGCGTTCGTGGTCGGCACCCGACGGCCAAACCATTGATCAACTGGCCCAGGTGGTGCATCAACTGAAGCATAATCCGGATTCGCGGCGGATCATTGTGAGTGCCTGGAACGTGGCCGATGTGCCGAATATGAAGCTCCCGCCCTGCCACGCCCTTTTTCAGTTTTACGTGGCCGATGGCCGGCTTTCCTGTCAGTTGTACCAACGCAGTGCCGACATTTTCCTGGGTGTGCCTTTCAACATCGCCTCTTACGCGCTCCTGACCCTGATGCTGGCCCAGACCTGCGGCCTGCAGCCAGGCGAATTCATCTGGACCGGCGGCGACACCCACTTGTACCTCAATCACCTGGAACAGGCCCAACTACAGCTGACGCGTGAACCCCGTCCCTTGCCGACTATGAAGCTGAATCCGGAAGTAAAATCCGTGTTCGACTTTCGCTACGATGACTTTCAGCTGGAGAATTACGATCCTTACCCAGCCATCAAAGCGCCGGTGGCGGTGTAGCTTGGGTTGGTTCGCCCAACACACGGGGCGTTAGAAGCATTCGTTCAATCAGTTCATTTCCCTTGCTAATTTGATGGCCATGCCCGACCAGAACGACCCGAACTGTAAACACGAACCCAAAGTGCTGATGCCGCTGGTGAATATGTCGAAATGCGAAGGCAAAACACCCTGCGTAGACGTATGCCCTTACGACGTATTTGAGATCCGAAACATCACGAAGGCCGAATACCAGGGCCTGACGCTGATTGGGAAAGTGAAAACCTGGGTAAGGGGCAGCGGCAAAGCCTTCGCCGTTCGTGCCGATCAGTGCCACGCCTGTGGCCTCTGCGTGACTGCCTGCCCGGAAAAAGCCATTTCGCTGGTGAGGTACCTAGCCTGAGCCGGATACAGGAAAATAGCCTGCCATCGCTTTTCTGCTCTCTTTTAGCCAAACGGGATGAAGCTGCAAGTGGAAATATGGGATGTGTTAATACTGCTGGGCGCTTTTCAGGGCCTGGTGGTAAGCGGCTTCCTTTTGTTTTCGCGTGGGCAACACCGTTCTCCCCGTGCCAATCGCTGGGTGATCGGGCTGGAATGGGTGCTTTCCTGGGCCAGCGTGGGACTGCTTATTGGCAATACTGGCTTCGGTGAGCTCCATCCCTGGGTGTATTACATTCCCTTCCTGTTTCAGATGGCCATTGGCCCGCTGTTTTACCTGTACGTACGCAGCCTTCTTTTTCCGGACCGGCCTTTTGCACGAAGCGACTGGTGGCATTTCGCTCCCGTTCTGATTGACTTACGTTACGTTGCTGTACTGCTCCTCTACCGGGCGGACTGGGTGTCGGAACCCACAGCCAAAGCCTGGTTTGGCTTTCCGACCAAACACACCGACGCGCTGGCCCTGGCTGCTTTTGTGGCTTACCTGTGGTTTTCTTATCGTTTATTGAAGGGAGCTTCTGAACGTCTTTATGCGTTGCATCCCACTGTCGACACGAAATGGGTGCAGAAACTCCTGCGCGTATTCACTGCATTGGCAGCCATCTGGGCTTTTTACGTTGGGCTGGAATACTCTCCCCTGCACGAAAAGTGGGTTTACTGGGAAGATTACGTCATTTACGTGCCCCTGGCCGGGGTGATCTATTGGTTGGGCATTGTGACTTACCGGCAACCTACAAAAGCCATGGCAGGACTACCCGCCGAAAAGCTTAAAACGGCACCGGTCAACGGGCTGAAGGAAGAAGAACTGACGCAGCACGCCCATTCCCTGCAGAAAGCCATGCAACAGGAACGGCTATATCTGAATCCGCAACTAAGCGTGACGCTGCTGGCCGAACACACGGGCATCCCTGCCAAAACCGTTTCTTACGTATTGAACCAGCATTTGCAGAAAAGCTTCAACGACTTTGTGAATGAATACCGGATTGAGGAAGTAAAAAAACAAATGCGGACACCCGAAAGACAGCACCTGACCATTGCCGGGATGGCGCTGGAAGCCGGTTTCAATTCGCAGGCTACTTTTCAGCGGGCATTCAAACAGTTTACCGGGAAGTCGCCCCGTCAATATCTCTCCGATCAGCCGATAGCCGGGTAACAGGAACACGCCTGGAGGCGCGTTCCTAGGGTAAATCCGATTAAAAGACTTCTCAAATCCGGATTTGAGTAGACGGAGCGCATTTTTTCTTCCTCTTTTGGGCTACTTCCTGCCGTTTCTTTTCAAGGCACTTTGCCATGCAGCACGCACTCAAATACGGAATTCGTTTAGGTTGGCTCGTTTCCTTGATGCTAACAGGCTTCCCCTCAAATGCCCAGTCTATTTTGTCCGTCACGGGTCAGGTGATGGATAAGGAATCCCGGGAACCGTTGCCTTATGCCTCTCTGAGTATAAAAGGAAAACCGGTCGGAACGGTAGCCAATTCAGAAGGAAAGTTTACTTTCCACGTGCCCAACACGTACGCCCGCGACACCTTGCTGATTTCATTCCTGGGCTACGAAAGTTACGTCTCTGCCGTAGAGCAGGCCTTGAGCAAAACCACCTTTGTGCTTTCGAAGAAAGCCATTTTGTTGGATGAACTATTGGTTCGCACTCAGCCAGTCACTGCCAGGGAAATCATTGCCCAGGCGATGGCCAGCGTGGAAAAGAATTATCCGACCGAGCCCTACCTGCTGGAAGGATTTTTCCGGGACTGGAGCCGCAACCAGATGCCCGAAAGCTACGCTGCCCGCTACGGCATCCGTCGGTCGGGCAGTCTGCTGGAAGCTGCCGTAGGAATCTTCGATCCGGGCTACGCAAATTCCCGTCGAAAGGCCAGGATGGCGGAAGAAGTTTACATCCGTCAGATTCGGCAAAGCCGGACTTTGCCTGGGGAGGAAAATCACTTTAACTGGCTCACCTTACTGATTAAAGGCAATCACGTTCGGTACAACCAGGCCGGTGGCAACGTCGATATGTTCAAAGGTCCGCTGGATCAGTCCGATGAACCCGGCTACCAGTTGAAAGGGCTGGTAGAAGAGGAAGGAGAGAAGCTGTATCTCATCTATGTCCCGGCCGTGCCCCTGCATGCTGTTCCGGGCGGCCGTACGGCTTATTATCATCTGTACATTAGCCAGGAAGACCACGCCATTTTGCGGATTGACCTGCTGGGAATGCCTGCCGAAGGTCAATTCTATCACCTATCGCGGCACGATTCCCGATTCCGGTGTACGCAGATCAACAATACGCTCCGATTCAGACGATACCAGGGCAAGCTGTACCTGGCTTACGTGCGGGCGCACTGGACCACCAGCCGAATCGATGCCAATGGAACCCCGCTCGAAACGTACGAACACTACAAAGAGCTGCTGATTAACCAGATTACAACCACCAACGTGGACTTGCACCGACCTGCCATGGGTATGCCTATGAAGGAAAAGCAAGCCCTGAACAGGCAAGTCAGCGCCTATGACCCGACGTTCTGGCAGCACTACAACCTGATTCGGGAAAACCCCGTGGACCGGGAGCTGATTCAGCTGCTGGAAAAAGAACAGCAATTGGAGGAGCAATTTCGAGCCTCTCCTTCCAAAAAATAAATCTATCCATCGTTATCCCTCCTTCCATGATCCGCAACTATCTCAAAACCGCCTGGCGACACATTCGCCGCAATACGCTTTCGTTCGCGCTCAACCTGAGCGGGCTTTCCATCGGTATTGCCTGTGCGTTGCTGCTGCTGCTGTACGTCGGCTACGAACTGAGTTACGACCGCCACGATCCGAATGCCGACCGGATTTACCGGCTGGCCTGCAGTACCCGCATGGGCAATGCAGTCACGGAATTTGCTGCGCTTCCACCGGCAGTGGGCCCGGCGCTGAAGGAAGCCATTCCGGAAATCGCGCAGGTAGGCCGTTTTCAGCACCAGGGCAAACTGGTGGTCAAAAAAGGCCACGAACTGTTTACCGAAGAAGGCGTGTATTTCGCCGACTCCAGCCTGTTGAGCGTGTTTGGTTACCGCTTTATCTGGGGCAATGCGCAGGCCCTCCGGGAAAAGAACAGCATCGTGATCACCCGGTCGCTGGCGGAGCGACTGTTCAAAGAGCAGTTATCAACCGAAAAAGGGCCATTGGGCCAAAAGGTGAACCTTTCGGGTTATGACTTTCTGGTGAGTGGCGTCATCGAAAATCCGCCGCCGACTTCGCATTTCCGCTTCAATGCCCTGGTCGCCTGGCATACCTTCGGATTTGCCGACGTATGGGACGACGCCCACGCCTATACCTACGTGCTGCTACGCAAAGGTGCCGATGAAAAGGCATTCGTGAAAAAAGTGGAGCAATTCGTAGCGCAAACCGCCCAATTGCGCGAACTGGCCGAAAAGCTGGACGCCCATATCAGCGTGATCATTCAGCCACTCAAAGATATTCACCTGCATTCCAGCTTTCTGGGAGAGCTCTCTCCGGGTGGCAGTCAGCGGTACGTGTACCTGTTTGCGCTCATGGCTCTGTTTTTTCTGCTTTGCGCGGGCATCAACTACGTCAACCTGGCCATTGCCGGTTCGGCCAACCGCAGCAAGGAAATCGGGGTGCGGAAGGTGCTGGGAGCGGGAAACGGTGCCATTCGGAAGCAGTTTCTGGCCGATTCGCTTCTGCTCACCTTTTTCGCCTCTTTAATCGGGCTGGGACTGGTCTGGCTAAGTCTGGGCCACTTCAACCGGTTGACCGAAAAAACACTGAGCCTGGATCTGCTCAGCCAACCTGAACTGGCGCTGGGCTTCGTTGTATTGGTGGTACTGCTTGGATTGGTTTCGGGCGCGTACCCAGCCTTTTATCTCTCCCGACTGGATCCGGTTCGGGTGCTCAAGAGCCAGGCGAAAATGAGTAGCGGTCACTTATCGCTGCGGAAAGCACTGGTCATCGTGCAGTTTGCCATAGCCATCGTAATGATCTGCGTTACCTTTCTGGTAACGGCACAAATGAACTTCATCAGCCGGAAAGAGCTGGGGTTTCAGAAAGAAAATGTGCTGATTGTGCCCATTCCGATGCGTCAGAACCTGGAGTATTTCAAAGCCGAAGTAATGAAACTACCACCGGTGCTGGGAGCGGCGGCCTGTAACTACGTACCCGGCAATGCGCCCAAAGATGAACACCGCATCGAAAGGCAGCGGGGCGAAATGAAAGTAAGTACGGTACACCGCCTGCATTTCGACGCCGCTTACCTCAACCTGCTGGGTATGCCCATTGTGCAGGGCCGGGGCTTCGACTCCACCCGCACCACCGACTATTCGGAAGCCTTCCTGGTCAACGAAGCCGCCGTACGGGCTTTTGGCTGGGATGCCCCCGAAGAAAACCCCATTGGCAAAAAAATCGATGGCTTCAATTACGGAAAGCAGGGTGTGGTGATTGGCGTAGTGAAAGATGTCAACCTGTTTTCCCTGCGGCAACAGATTGAGCCCATTGTGATGAACCTTTCGCCCAGAGCTTACGATTGGGGCGAATCGGTGTACATCCGGCTGAAGGGAGATCGAATCCAGGAAACAGTGGCAAGCATCAGCCAGATTTACGCCCGTGTATTTAACGCCTATCCTTTTGAATACAACTTCATGGACGACCAATACGACCGGTTATACAAAACCGACCAGCGGATGAGCGCCACCCTGCAAACGGGTGCCATTTTGATGGTGTTTCTTTCCTGCCTGGGTATATTCGGGTTGTCAGCCTTCATTGCACTGCAAAAAACCAAAGAAACGGCCATCCGGAAAGTATTGGGCGCTCCCCTTCGGGAACTGTTCCGGCTCCACATCAAAGCCTTTGCCCTGCCGGTCCTGCTGGCCAATGGCATTGCCTGGCCAGTGGCCTTCTTCCTGGTACAAACCTGGCTCCAGGACTTCGCCTATCGGATTGAGCCCTCATTCGGCTTTTTTGTGCTGGCCGGGGGGGTGGCGCTGCTCATCGTGGTGGGCACCGTCAGTCTGCACGCGTACCGGACAGCCCGGATCAACCCGGTGCAATACCTGAGGAATGAGTAAGCAACCAGGGATAGGAGGCGGGAATATTCACAAGTGAGAATTTTTTGGTAAATTCCACCGCGTATTCCAACACTTCATCTTCCCTTTGTGTTTATGTCATTACTTTACTCAGTAAAGAGGCATTCTATATGTGTATTTGCGCTGGCTGGTTTTCTTTCGGCTTGTCAATCCTCCTCTCCTTCCGATCCTGCTAAGGAATTCCGTGAATGGAAAACCTACGGAGGGGACCCGAAAAACCACCGTTATTCGAGCCTGAATCAAATCAATACGGACAATGTCCAAAAGTTGCAGGTGGCCTGGACCTACCACACGGGCGTGACCGACACCAGTAACAAAGCCCAGATGCAATGTCAGCCCATTGTGGTCGATGGCGTGCTCTACGCTACTTCTTCGCGGATCAGCGTGCTGGCTATAAAGGCGGCTACGGGTGAGCTGCTCTGGCAGTTCGATCCCTTTAAACACTGGGGCGGCGAAAACAGCTGGGCGGGCACCAACCGGGGAGTCACTTACTGGGAATCGGCGTCCGGTGATGACAAACGCATTCTTTGTTCGGCGGGTAATTCCCTTTTTGCCCTGGATGCCCGTACCGGACAGCCCATACCCGCATTCGGCGACAGCGGACGCATTGACCTGCAGCGGGATCTGGATTATCACAAAGAAAAATTCCTTATTGTTGCCAATACGCCCGGCGTCATCTACAAAGACCTGTACATCACGGGTATGCGCCTTTCGGAAGGCCTGGATGCCGGCCCCGGCCACATCCGGGCTTTTGATGTGCGTACCGGCAAACGCAAGTGGATATTTCATACCATTCCGCACCCGGGTGAACCGGGTTACGAAACTTGGGAAGACAAGGAAGCTTACCGCAAAATCGGGGGGGCCAACAACTGGGCGGGGATGAGCCTGGACGAAGAGCGGGGCATCGTATTCGTGCCTACGGGGTCCTCTTCTTACGACTTCTGGGGTGGCAACCGGAAAGGGCAAAACCTGTTTGCCAACTGTCTGCTGGCCCTGGATGCCAACACGGGCAAGCGCCTCTGGCATTACCAGACCATCCACCACGACCTCTGGGACCGCGATCTGCCGGCACCGCCCAACCTGGTGACCATTACCCAGGACGGCAGGAAAGTGGATGCAGTGGCTCAGATCACCAAACACGGATTCGTCTTTCTCTTCGACCGCGTCACCGGTAAGCCGCTATTTCCCATTCAGGAAACACCCGTGCCCGCCTCCGATCTGAAAGGAGAACAAGCCTGGGCTACCCAGCCCATTCCCACCCTGCCCGTGCCTTATATGCGGCAGAACTTTGAGGAAAGTGATATCATCGACATCTCTCCCGAACACCAGCAGGAAATCGCTGAGCGCTTCAAAAAGCTTCGTTCAGGACATATGTTCATTCCACCGTCTACGCAGGGTTCTGTATTGTTTCCGGGTTTTGACGGCGGTGGCGAATGGGGCGGCGCTTCCTTCGATCCGGAATCGGGTCTGTTGTACGTCAACTCCAACGAAATGCCCTGGACGATTACCATGCAGGAAAACCAACTGGCCCAGGGCAATACCCTGGCCGATCGGGGTAAAAACCTGTACGTGGGAAATTGCGCCAACTGTCACGGAACGGATCGCAAAGGCAACGCCCAGGCCTTTCCATCGCTGGTCAACCTGAATAAAAAGTACAAAGAGGCGCAGGTGATCAACATCCTCAAAACCGGCCGGGGGGCCATGCCTTCGTTCAAACACCTGGCCGACCAGGACCGGGAGGCGCTGGCCACATTCCTGCTCGATCTGAAGAAGGAAAACAAACCGGTAGAAAAGAAGGAATTGGAAGCCGACGATGCGCCCATACCCGATTACAGCATGACCGGCTATACGCGCTTCTTGACCAAAGACGGGTATCCAGCCATCAAACCGCCCTGGGGTACGTTGAATGCCATCGACCTGGCTACCGGACAGATTGCCTGGAAAGTTCCTCTGGGCGAATTTGCCGAATTGACGAAGAAGGGAATTCCGCAGACCGGAACGGAAAACTACGGCGGACCGGTCACTACGGCGGGTGGGCTGATTTTTATCGGCGCTACCAAAGACGAAAAATTCCGCGCTTTCGATAAGAAAACGGGTAAAGTGCTTTGGGAAACCCAACTGCCCGCTGGGGGCTACGCTACGCCCTGCACCTATGAAATTGACGGTAAACAATACGTGGTCATTGCGGCAGGTGGCGGTAAAATGGGCACCAAATCCGGTGACAGCTACGTTGCCTTTGCCCTTCCAGATTGAAGCAAAATTGCCAAAGCATTCAACTTGAAGAGATTTCGTCTTTTTGAAAGATGGAATCTCTTTTCATTTCTATAAAGTAAGCCGCCTGAATTGAGAAGGCAAATGCACAGAAATTGATTTTTACTCTATTCACCTATTATCCCATTGGCACATCAGCACACTAACCCATCAACCCATCATAACATGCCCAATCAACACGGCCCTTGGACGGTCAGGGAAAGTATTCCGGTTTATCAGAACCCCTGGCTCAGCGTTCGGGAAGACCGGGTGAGTAGTCCTGAAGGAAAGCCGGGCATCTTCGGTATTGTCACCATTGGCGACGGTGTATCGGTACTGGCATTGGACAAAGAAGGCTTTGTGTACCTGACGCAGGAATTTCACTACGCTGCCGGCGAAGAGACGATCGAAGTAGTCAGCGGAGGGGTCAATCCCGAAGAGACGTCGCTAGATGGTGCCAAAAGGGAACTGCGGGAAGAACTGGGCATTGAGGCAGGCGACTGGCAGTACCTGGGCATGATTCAGGGATACACCACGCTGGTGAGCGGAAAATGTCACCTCTACTTAGCGCAAAAACTGACTTTTCATCCGGTGGTGCCGGAAAGCGGGGAGTACATTCAACCGGTAAAAATGCCATTGGAGCAGGCCGTGGCGATGGCCATGGAAGGGAAAATTTACCAGGCTCCCAGCTGCGTACTGCTGCTGAAAGCCTGGATGCATCTGCGGAAATAAATAGCCGTACTACTTAGCCACGACCGCCGGCCTCCGACGGGAAGCAACCGGCGGCAGCACCGACCAGGTATGGCCTTCGCGGGCCAGCAGCGCTTCGGCCGATTCCGGCCCCCAGCTATCGGCGGTGTAATTGGGGAAATGGATGGACGGTTTGGCTTCCCAGGCCTCAATGATCGGCATCACCAGCGCCCAGGCGGCTTCCACCTGATCGGCCCGCATATAGAGCGTGGCATCTCCCTGCATGGCATCGAGCAAGAGGGTTTCGTAGGCTTCCGGTGCTTCTACTCGGTAGGCATCTTCGTAGTTGAACACCATCTCTACCGGATTGAGCAACATCAACTGGCCGGGTCTTTTGGCCTGAAAACGAATCTTAATGCCCATTTCGGGTTGAATGTTGATCGTCAGGCGATTGGGCTGCATATTCTCCGTGGATTCGCCCGGAAAAGCCTGGTGCGGCACCGGATGAAACTGGATGGTGATGGAGGTATGCTTTTCGTGCATCCGCTTACCGGTGCGTACGTAGAAAGGAATGCCCTGCCAGCGCCAGTTTTCGATGTAAAACTTGACGGCCGCAAAAGTTTCGGTATTGGAGTCCGGATTTACGCCCACCTCTTCGCGGTAGCCCGGAACCTGCTCCCCTTTTACCCATCCTCCGCCGTACTGTCCGCGCACGGCGTATTGGCTCACTTCCTCCGGTTTGATCTTCCGAATGGCGTGCAGCACATCGGTTTTGCGGTTGCGTATTTCGTTGGCCTCAAACGATACGGGCGGCTCCATGGCGACCATGCACAACAGTTGCAGAATGTGGTTTTGCACCATATCGCGCATGGCTCCTGACTTGTCGTAATAGTTGCCACGGTGTTCCACGCCCACGGTTTCGGCCACGGTTATCTGCACGTAGTCAATGTAATTGCGGTTCCAGATGGGCTCGAACATGGCATTGGCGAATCGGAAAGCCAGGATGTTCTGTACCGTTTCCTTGCCCAGGTAATGGTCGATGCGGTAGATCTGGCATTCGTCAAAGGTCTCCGCCAGCAGTTCATTCAGTTCGCGGGCGGTTTTCAGGTCGCGGCCAAAGGGCTTCTCTACCACAATCCGGTCACGGGCGTGGTCTTTGGCAATGTCCGACTTGCCCAGGTTCTGGGAAATAGGTTTTATAAATTGAGGCGAAACCGAAAGGTAAAACAGGTGATTGGACCGGCAATCCCAGGTTTTTTCTAAATCGGCTATGTTTTTAGCCAGGGTTTTATACGTTTCCGGTTTGGTAAAATCGGCTTTCTGGTAGGTGATAAAAGCGGCAAACTGCTTCCACTCTTCGTCAGTGGTTTTACCTCTCCGCGAATTGTCATCCACCCCATCGCGCAGCAATTGCAGGAACTGCTCGTGCGAAATATCGTGGTGGCTTACCCCCATAATGGCAAACTTTTCGGGCATCCAGTTATCCAGATACAGGTTATACAGCGCAGGAGCCAGTTTGCGGGTGGTAAGGTCGCCTTTGGCACCAAAGATGACTACTACCGTAGCATCTGGCTTCTTCATTTGGTCATTCATCATGGCTTGTATGGCAAGATGCCGACACCAGTGCAGGGCCGGCTTGAGGTTTCTAACAATAATCGATTGGTGATGAAAAGGCTACGAAGCTCTTTTGAAAACTACTTAGCTTCCACTTTGTTCCATTCCGTATGGAATATTCCTGGCTCATCTACCCTTTCGTAGGTATGGGCGCCAAACTTGTCACGCTGTGCCTGCACCAGATTGGTCGGCAGTCTTTCGCTCCGATAGCCGTCGAAATAGGTCAGCGAAGCCATCAGGCAGGGAACGGAAAGGCCCCATTCTACGGCTTTAATGAGCACTTCCCGTACATCGGCCTGCCTTTGCAGCAACTCTTTGGCAAAGTTGGGATCGACCAGCAGATTGGGCAGTGCGGGATTGGTAGCGTAAGCCGTGCGGATGAGTTCCAGCAAAGCCGCCCGGATAATGCAGCCGCCCCGCCAGATGCGGGCGACGTCTTCCGGCTGCAGATTGTATTCATACGTCTCGGAAGCTTTTTGCAGCATGGCCATCCCCTGGGCATAGGAAGTAACAATGGCGAAATACAGGGCATTTTTTACCTTCTGGACAAACGCCGCTTTGTCTCCGTTGAAATGGGGCTTTGGCCCCGTCAGCACTTTGGCGGCGGCCACGCGCTGGTCTTTCAACGCCGATAGGTCGCGCATGATCACGGCCATGTCGATGGTGGGAATGGGTACCTGTAAGTCCATCGCATCCTGCGAAGTCCACTTGCCGGTGCCTTTAGAGCGGGCACGATCCAGGATTTTATTCACCAGTCGGTCACCCGTTTTTTCGTCTTTCTGCAAGAATATTTCCGCCGTGATTTCAATGAGGAATGACTGCAGTTCGGTTCGGTTCCACTCATCGAATACCTGGCTCAGTTCGTCATCGCTTAGTCCGGCCCCGCGTTTCAGCAGGTCGTAGGCTTCGGAAATCAATTGCATAATGCCGTATTCGATGCCATTGTGCACCATTTTCACGTAATGACCGGCGGCTCCTGGTCCCATATAGGCTACACAGGGCTCATTGTTCACCTTGGCCGAAACGGCTTCCAGAATGGGACGCACCAGTTCATACCCATCCTTCGGGCCACCCGGCATAAGGCTGGGGCCAAAACGGGCACCCTCTTCCCCACCGGAAATTCCCATTCCCATAAAGTGGTATCCTTTACTTTCCAGCTCTTTGGTACGGCGGCTGGTGTCCACAAAATGGGAATTCCCACTGTCGATCAGCAGGTCGCCTTTGTCCAGGTGAGGCAGCAGCTCATTGATTACGGCATCGACAGGGCCACCGGCCGGCACCAGCATCATAATGGCACGCGGCGTTTTCAAAAGGCCAATAAATTCTTCCAGAGAATAGGCGCCTTTTACCTGGCGGTCGCCTGCGGTGCGTTGAATGGAGTTGACTTTTTCGGGGTCGCGGTCGTAGCCGGCAACGGAAAAACCGTGATCGGCCATGTTCATCACCAGGTTGCAGCCCATGGTACCCAGGCCAACCATGCCGATCTGGTATTGTGTATTGCTCATGAATGTAGATTTTCGGTTAAAGGATTCAGATACGTGTGCTTATAGACAGGGCGCTGGCTGGTGAACCGATGACCAGCTGGAAAGTAGCAATTGAGTTAAACCCCGTCTTTCTGTCAAAGGTTGTCCGTACGTCCGAATTTCAACCTTTGATTTGTAGGAAAAGAGTGGTTGTCTTGCTTTGACAACCACTCTTTTAGGAATCATTAAACCAGTTAGACCAATGGCCTTGCGCGGTTCGTCAACCTCTTACGTAATCGACCTGAATGGACTTCAGGGCTTTCTGCAAAGTCTGTAATCCTTTGGTGGCGTCCTTGCCCAGGTGAATCCGCAGTGCCCGGCGGGCGTGCTTGCGAAGTGCCTGCAAATCTCCCTGTGCCTGGGCATTCTTAAGGGTACCGAAGGTATAGGAGCGACCTGGCAATTGGATGTCCTTTGCCGTATCAGCAGTCAGTTGCAGGAACAGGCCGGTATTCGGGCCTCCCTTGTGGTACTGCCCGGTAGAGTGCAGGAAGCGGGGACCGTACCCAGAAGTGGTAGCTACGTGCAGGTGCTCCTTAATAAATTCGCGGATTTGCTGCAGTGCCTGATTTACTTCCGGTGTTTCGGTCAGATAGGCCTGAATGGAAACGTAGTCGCCAAAGTTGGCTTGGTTGAAGAATTCCTCCAGCAGGCTAACGGCCGTTTCGGCGTTGGTGGGAGCGTAATATTCCAGGCCATCTTCTTCCAACGCTACCTCTTCTTCCTTCGGCAGTTTGCCTTCTTTTTCCACCACGCCGATCAGGCGATCGGTATTGCTCTTGCTCTCCTGCACGTTGGGCTGATCGAAAGGATTGATGCTCAGCACGGCTCCAGCTACGGGAATGGCAACTTCCCAGCGGAAGAACTCCTGTCCCAGATCCAAAGCCTCTTCCATTTCAATGAAAATGACCGGATGACCGGCTTTGGCTAACTGCTCCAGCTTTTTCCGATTGGATTCATCGGCTTCATTTTTATAGCCTACGTACACAAACACCCGGTCGTCGCTGTACACACCCGGTTCACCCAGGGGCTCGCCCGCTACGGGCAGGATGCCTTTGTCTTCCTTACCGGTGCTTTCGGCTACCAGTTGCTCCATCCACAAGCCCAGGTCGCTCAGCGAAGGCGGCACGACCAGGGTGAGTTTGTCGCGTCCCTGGTTAGACAGTTCGCCAAGTGCCACGCCCAGCTCCACGCCGGGATTGCTGTCTACCGGACCGTAAGCGCCGCAGGCCCGCATCATGCGGATGGTGCGCTCCAGCAGTTCACCTACGTTGATGCCGTAGAGAGCAGCCGGCACCAGCCCGAAGTACGAAAGACCGGAATAGCGGCCTCCGATGTCAGCGTAATTGAGGAAGATGCGGCGGTAACCCTGTTGCTGCGCTGTAGCTACGAAAGGCGTTCCCGGATCAGTAATAGCAATGAAGTTTTCTCCGGCCTTGTCGCCTTTGATTTCTTTGACTTTGGCGTAGAAATAGTCACCGAAGGCCAGTGGTTCGGCCGTCGTGCCCGATTTGCTGGCTACGATAAATAGTGTTTCGGCCAGGGGAATGTTTTTCTCAATCTCCAGTACAGTACCGGCATCGGTAGTATCCAGGATGGACATATCCAGGCCATTGGGGCCTTTGGGGAAGGATTTCTGGAAAACGATAGGAGCCATAGTACTGCCGCCCATTCCCATTACCACTACGTGCTTGAACCCGGCCGCTTTGGCGTCGTTGGCAAACTGCTCCAGGGCAGGTACCGCCTGTGCCATGGTTTCGGCAATGCGCAGCCAGCCCATGAAGCTACGGATGCTTTCCTGTGCTTTGGCGTCGTTCTTCCACAGGGATGCTTCTTTTTTCCAGAAACCATCCGTAAAGTTTTTGCTTTTGAACTCTTTCAGTTTGGCGTCTACATCCGACTGGTAGCGGCCCAGTTTCATCGTCATCGGGCTTACCTTTTCGCCGAAGGCAACGTTGCGCTTCTTTTCCAGCGTATCCATCAGTTTGGCAAAGGGATCGGCAAACTTCTTGGCACCTTCCAGCTCAAGCTGATTGGTTACTTCGTCCAGGTTGATGCCTACTTCGGGCAATTGTTTCAATACCTGTTCCACCTGGTCCAGTCCTTCTTCCAGCCGGAAAGCGGGCTTGCCTTTTTCGCGGAAGATATCGAGAGTCTCCACGGGAATTGTATTGACCGTATGCGGACCGATGAGGCTGTTCACGTACACCAGGTCGTCGTACTTGGGATTTTTGTTGCCGGTGCTGGCCCACAGCAGGCGCTGGGTATTGGCACCTTTGGCCTTTAATGCCTCAAAACGGGGCTGTGCATAAATTTCTTTGTAGATCTGGTACGCTTTCTTGGCACTGGCCAGGGCTACCTGCCCCACCAGCGATTGAGCGATTTCGCTTTTCGGACCACCTTCGGCAGCCTTCTTTTCCAGGATTGGATCTACCAGCACGTCGATGCGGCTGAGGAAGAAGCTGGCTACGGAAGCAATGTTGTCGATGGGTTTTCCGGCCTTCACGCGGTCTTCCAGACCGGCCATATACGCCTCTGCTACGGCACGGTAGCGGTCCAGTCCGAAAATCAGCGTCACGTTGACATTGATGCCTTCGCTGATGAGCCGACGAATGGCGGGCAGGCCTTCCAGCGTGGCCGGTACTTTGATCATTACGTTGGGCCGGTTGACGGCTTTCCAGAACCGCATACCTTCCTCAATGGTCCCTTCCGTGTCGTTGATCAATCCCGGACCTACCTCCAGACTCACGTAGCCGTCGCCGGAGTTGTCATGGCTGTCGTACAGGGGACGAAACAGGTCGCACGCCTGCTGCACGTCGGCAATGGCCAGTTCCGTATATATTTCTTCGGTAGATTTGTTCTGCAATGCCAGGGAACGGATGGCTGAATCGTAGTCGTCGCTGCCTCCGATGGCTTTCTCAAAAATGGCCGGATTGGAAGTAACGCCACGCAATGCATCTTTATCAATGAGTTTTTTCAACTCCCCGTTGATCAGGATTTTTCTACGGATAAAGTCCAGCCAGATGCTCTGATCGAACTTTCGTATTTCAACTAATGGATTCATTGTGATACGGTTGGGTTAGGTAATGATCTGCTACAACTATATAAACCGGAATGAGAAGCAAAAGATTTACTTCTCATTCCGGTTTTATTATTTTTCTAAAGTGGCCACTTTGGCCATCCGGCGCAGTTGGCGCTCTTTGCCTTCGTAACGGGCACCGAGAAATGACTGAATGATTTCCCAGACGAGTACCGGACCAATGACCCGGCCTCCCAGACAGATTACATTCATATCATCGTGTTCCACGCCCTGGTGGGCCGAATACGTTTCAGTGATCAACGCCGCCCGCACCCCCGGCACCTTGTTGGCCGCGATGCAGGCTCCGACTCCGCTCCCGCAGATGGCGATGCCTCTCTCCACTTTCCCTTCCGAAACCGCTTTGGCCAGCGGAATCACGAAGTCGGGAAAATCGTCGTCCTTGTCGTAGGCGTAGGCACCAAAGTCGGTGATTTCGTAACCGGCTTCTTTCAGTTGGGCAGCGATGCTCTCCTTTAGTTCGAAGGCTCCGTGATCGGCCGCAATTCCTATTTTCATTCGGCAGTCTCCTTTTTGTAAGGTGTCACTTCTTTGCCTTCCAGAATAGCTTTGGCCTGCTTGCACACGTTCTCTACGGAGAAGCCGTATTCTTTCATCAGGATGTCTCCCGGAGCCGACTCACCGAATTTGTTGATGCCAATTACTCCGCCTTCGTCGGTCACGTACTTGTGCCAGCCCAGCGGCGAACCGGCCTCAATGGAAAGCCGCTTCCGTACGGTTGGTGGCAATACCTGATCGCGGTAGGCTTTGTCCTGCTTGTCAAACAGTTCCCAGGAAGGCATACTTACCACGCGGGCTTTGATTCCTTCCTGCTTCAACTGCTCCTGTGCCTTCATCGCCAGCGACACTTCCGAGCCGGTACCGATCAGGATCAGATCGGGCTGACCTTCAGAATCGCTCACTACGTAGGCGCCTTTTTCCAGATTTTTGGCCGAACCGTACTTATTCTGGTCAATCACGGGCAGCTTCTGCCGGGTCAAGATAAGGATCACGGGGTCTTTGGTGTGCTCAATGGCTACCCGCCAGGCCTGGGCCGTTTCATTGGCATCGCCGGGGCGGATCACGATCACGCCCGGAATAGAACGCAGCGAAATCAGCTGTTCAATCGGCTGGTGCGTGGTTCCGTCCTCACCCAGGCCAATGCTGTCGTGGGTAAAGATGAAAATGGGGCGGAAACGCATAATGGAAGCCAGGCGAATGGGTGGCCGCATGTATTCGGAGAAAATCAGGAAGGTAGCGCCGTAGGTAATTAGCCCGCCGGTATGGGCGATGCCGTTCAGAATGGCACCCATGGAGTGTTCGCGTACCCCAAAGTGCAGGTTGCGTCCGTGGTAGCTACCGGCCTGGAAGCTGTCCGAGCCTTTGATAAAAGTATCGGTAGAAGGCTCCAGGTCGGCCGAACCGCCAATCATTGTGGGGAACAGCGAAGCAATGGCGTTGATGGTTTTACCGGAAGCGGTACGGGTAGCCACTGAACCGTCCTTGGCCGGATCGAATACGGGAATGGAATTTTGCCAGCCTTCAGGGAAGCGCTCGTTGCGCATATCATCGTACTCCTTCGCCAGATCCGGGTACTGCTTGCGGTACGCCTCGAACATACTATCCCAGTCAGCCTGCTTCTTCTGCCCATCCTGGATGGCCTGGCGGTAGAAGTTGTACACGTCTTCGGGTACGTAGAAAGATTTATCGGGATCGAAGCCCAAGTGTTTTTTTGTAGCTCTCACCTCTTCTTCTCCCAGCGGCGAACCGTGAGCATGGGCCGTATTCACTTTATTGGGGCTTCCGTAGGCAATCTGCGTCCGGATCTTGATGATGGAAGGCCGACCGGTTTCTTCGATCCCTTTCTGAATAGCCGCCTTGATGGCATCTACGTCATTGCCGTCTTCCACAATCTGTACGTGCCAGCCGTGGGCTTCGAAGCGTTTGGTGGTGTCTTCGGTGAAAGCGATTTTGGTATCGCCTTCGATGGAAATGTGATTATCGTCGTAGAGATACACGACATTTCCCAGTTTCAGGTGACCGGCAACGGAAGCGGCTTCCGAAGAGATTCCCTCCATCAGGTCACCGTCGCTGCAGATAGCGAAGATGCGGTAGTTAAATAATTCAAAACCTGGCTTGTTGTAACGGGCGGCCAGGAATTTCTGGGCAATTGCGAAGCCTACTCCGTTGGCAAATCCCTGTCCCAGTGGACCGGTCGTAATTTCCACCCCTTTGGTGATGTCCACTTCCGGGTGTCCGGGCGTTTTGCTGTGCAACTGGCGGAACTGCTTCAGGTCGTCCAGGCTCAGGTCGTAGCCCGTCAGATACAGCAAGCTGTACAGCAGCATGGAACCGTGCCCTGCCGACAAGATAAAACGGTCGCGGTTGGGCCAGCGGTCGTCAGCAGGGTTGTGGTTAAGGAAATTGGTCCAGAGTGCGTGCGCCATCGGAGCGGCGCCCATGGGCATTCCCGGGTGACCGGAATTGGCTTTCTGAACTGCGTCAACGGATAGGAGCCGGATGGTGTTTACACACAGCTCGTCTAAGGCTACTTGATTGTCAGTCATATTCAATGGGTAAAGTAAAATATCCTGCGAATTATCATTTTATACAGAAATAACCAAGATTCAGCTAAGCTAATTTTCACAATTGCGTTTCTTTCTTACATGTTGCAAACACAAATATTGATATTTAAATTTTCATTCAACCTAATTAAAAATTAAAAAAATTTTAATTTTTCACGGTTTCTGTTGGATGATTAGAAAAGGCTCAACACAAACGTCACCAGCTTCCAGGAAAGGTACATAGCCACACCCGCCAAAGCCAGCAGTGCGATCAATACTGCCACAATAATTCCCGTGCCGCTGCCGTGGTGCTTTCCTTCTTCGTAATGCTGCTGCAACAAACGCATATTCCGCTTATTGGCTTTAAAAGTAAAGTCGAAGATGCTCCCCAGAATGGGAATACTGCCAATGATGGCGTCAATCATCAGATTGCCGGCCATCAGCAGCAGCAGCTTGCGGCTCACGCCGTGCCGGGCCATGGTAATCAGCAATACCCCGGAAATGGCGAAGGAGGAAAAATCACCCAGGCCGGGAATGAGGCCCATAATGGGATCCAGGCCGAAGCGGAAGTTGGTGCCCGGCACCCGGAACTGAGAATCTAATAGGCGGGAAACCCGCTCTACCCACTCCAGTCGGGAAACCTGCGGGGAATGGGAAGTGTGCATATCTGGCATGGTTGATCGGATCTATTGTTTTCAGGAGTCTGGGAACACCCCAAAGAAGTGGATCATTGTTATTGCGGATCTCACGTATGTTCCTCCTCTTTCTTGTACGAAGGGTGGAGAGAATCGTTTATTCAACCGCAGCAAGCAGAAAGCATTATTTCTAAATCCGAAGTACTACCGGATTAAAAAGAAAGTAGCTGCCCGGCTTTTGATTCAGGCAATTCCATGCCGGCAGAAAGTGTGGTTGGCAGAAAAACGATGCCGCTTGAATAACGGTCTGGTACATCACAAACGTTGCTGGTGCAGAAACGCAGCCAACCCGTAGCCGCCTGTGGGAAGCGGCGGTAACTTAGATTAAAAACCGGGAACTCTTTCTTCCGACCTTGGTTATTCAGGCTCCCTTTTGGAAAACGGCTGCCTCTAGTTTGCGTATCCGTTCGTCCATATCCTTTACCGATAGAATTTGCTTTTCAATCGAATCCAGACGATCTGCAATGCGGGTCAATACTGCCGTTTGTTGCTCAATCAATTTTTCCTGCCGTTCCAGCACATTGTTTTGTGCTTCCTGCAAGAATTGGAGCGTTTTTAACTGCTCAGAATGCTTTTCCAATTGCCTGGAATGCTTTTCCAACTGCTCGCCCTGCTTTTGAAATCCCCTTTCCATGGTTTGCGCCATCCGGTCGGTGGTTTGCAACAGGCTGGCTAACACATTTTCGATTTGATCAAATCGTTGTGAATAATCCATATCAGGAGTTGTGTTTGATTACCATCGAATAGCTTAGGGCGGCTCCTCGTACATTGTGCTGCTGGTGATGCAACAGGATGTTTTGTCGTACCAGTTCAGTAAGCATTTTTAATGCGCGTCTTTCCGAGACGTTGATCAGCTTGGCAAACCGCTTGGAATTGATGGAGCCGTACTTTTGCAGATAAGAAAAGAGGGTTTTTACGTTTCCTGACCGCATCAATGCCGGATTGACTTCTTTCTGCACGGAATTAAGTACATCGACGGTCCGTTTGCCTACCGGTATGCTTTTGTCTCTTACCCGAACGTAAACCGCCGTATTGCCTTGTGCATCCTTGATGGAATGGGGTTTCTCCTCACTGGGCTGAATCAGGATCTTCAACACTTTTTTGCCTTCGTAGAACAGGGTTTCGTATGCTACGGTAAGCGGCGGCTCACACAGAAAATCAGCGGCTTCTTCGATTCGTTCCATTTCCCGTTGTTCCGAATCTACCCCTTTGATGTTCCCGTTGTCTTCCACTCCGATCAGTAAAATGCCTCCCGAAGTATTGGCAAAAGCGGCCAGTGTTTTCGCAATTTTGGCGGCCGTATCGATGGTTCTTTTAAACTCTAACTGGATTCCCTCTCCTTTCCTGATCAGTTCCTCTAGCATAGGCAAATTCTCCGTGATTTGAATGGGCGTTATGGTAATAAAGATGTACTTGTTTGGTATACGAAATCAAAACAAAACCGGCTATTTCAGGCTTCGTTAAATTATAGATAAGCCATACAATCCTAAATTAATGAAAACGACCGATAAATGGGCAATAACCAGGAAAAAAACCAAAGCCAGAGCGACCTGACCGCTCAGACCTCCTTTTCCATCCTGAAAATCTTCACTTCTGCCGATAGTCGACTAAAAAATAGCTCGGTGCGTTCGGGTCGGGCATCCGTTACAAACAACTGTCCGAAAATGTCATCGGCAATCATCTGCGTAAGTTTGGCAATGCGCCGGTCGTCCAGTTTATCAAAAATGTCATCCAGCAGCAGAATGGGTCGAAACTGCTTATAATGGGCAATGATTTCGAACTGCGCCAGCTTGAGCGCAATCACGAATGATTTCTGTTGTCCCTGTGAACCGAATTTTTTGAGCGGAAAGCCGTTGATTTCGAATAAAAAATCGTCTTTGTGCGCTCCCTTGGTAGTACGCTGCAACTGATAGTCACGTGTCCGGCTGCGCCTGAAATCCCGACGAAAGCCAGGCTCCGTCAGCTCTGACTCATATACCAGATCTACCATTTCCCGGCTTTCGCTCAGGTAGGTATAGTGCTTCTGAAACACGGGCTGAAAGAGGTCTATAAACTCCCGGCGGCGCTGGTAGAGTTGCTGCGCCAGTTCCAGCAAGGGCGCATCGTAGGTATCGAGCAGATCATCGTCCGAATAATGCTGGTCGGCAAAGAGTTTCAGCATGCTGTTGCGCTGCTTGAGCAGATTATTGTACTGCATCAGATGCACCAGGTAATCGGGGTCGATCTGGGAGAGCACCGTATCGAAAAACCGCCGGCGCTCTTCGCTTCCTTCGCGGACCAGATCGGTATCGTCAGGGGCAATGAGCACTACCGGGAAACGGCCAATGTGCTCCGTGAGCTTTTCGTAGGGCTTTTTGTCCGAAAGAATGACCTTGCGCTGCCCTTTCTGCAAAGCACAGGTAATTTGATATACCTTGGTCTCGCCCGGGGCAGTGCTTTCTACGTGAAAGAAACCATCGACCAGAAAGAAGTCGGAACCGTGCCGGATGCTCTGGGCGTCGTTGCTGGCAAAGGCGCTCTTGCTGATACATAGGTAGTAAATGGCGTCGAGCAGATTGGTTTTCCCGCTGCCATTTTCCCCCACAAAGCAATTGATCTGGGAACCAAAGGAAAAACTCGCGTCCTCGTAGTTTTTGAAATTTAGCAAATTGAGTTTTTCCAGATGCATTCTTTTCGTTGTTCGATTGTTTTTGACTACTTTCGCAGGATTATTCAAAAATGCTCCCGCTTGGGCTGTCCTGTTTATTCGATTATTACAAATTTCTGATCATTAAGACCCAATATACAAAACATGGCAAGTGTGAAAGAAAAAGCTCCCGCCACCAAATCTAAAAAAGGTGAATCTCCCAATACCGCCTCTGCTAACGGCAAACAGGCAGCCAAGGCTCAGTACCCGAAGGAGACCTATATGTATTGGTACGAGTCGATGCAATTGATGCGGAAATTTGAGGAGAAAGCCGGACAGTTATACGGACAACAGAAAATTAAAGGTTTTTGTCACTTGTACATCGGACAGGAGGCCTGCGCTGCCGGTGCCTTCACGGCCCTCAAAAAAGGCGACAAATATATCACTGCCTACCGTGACCACGGCATTCCGCTGGCCCTGGGAAGTGACCCCAACGCCATCATGGCCGAACTCTTTGCCAAACAGACCGGTTCGTCCAAAGGAAAAGGCGGCTCGATGCACATTTTCGATAAGTCGGTCAACTTCGTAGGAGGTCACGGCATCGTAGGCGGACAGATCCCCTTGGGTGCCGGCATTGCCTTCGCCGAAAAGTACAACGGAACCGACAACCTGTGCATCACCTACATGGGTGACGGAGCAGTGCGGCAGGGCGCTTTCCACGAAACCTTCAATATGGCCATGTTGTGGAAAATACCCGTCATTTTCGTAGTAGAAAACAACGGATACGCGATGGGTACCTCCGTCAAGCGGACTTCCAACGTGACTGACCTGTATACGCTGGCTGAAGCCTATGACATGCCTTCGGAGCCGGTGGATGCCATGAACGTAGAAGCCGTTCACGAAGCCGTGGCCCGGGCGGCCGAACGGGCACGTGCCGGTGAAGGACCCACTTTCCTGGAATTCAGAACTTACCGGTACAAAGGTCACTCCATGTCCGATCCGGCCAAGTACCGCACCAAGGAAGAACTGGAAACTTATAAACAAAGTGATCCGATTGAGCAGGTACGGACCACTATTCTGAACAATGGCATTGCTACTGAGGACGACCTGAAGGAAATCGACTCGAAAATCAAAGCACAGGTAGAGGAGTCCGTACGTTTTGCCGAAGAATCGCCCTTTCCGCCCGTGGAAGAAGCGTACAAAGACGTGTACGTACAGAAAGACTATCCTTTTATTATTGAATAAGCTTTTTATAAGCAATTCACCCACAGCTACATTTAAAAAAATCCCCCTGATCGCTTTTCATCAGGGGGATTTTTTTATGTCGGATTTTCTTCATGCGCATCTTTATGGATGAATGTAAGGCTTATCACTTAATTTTTTTAAGTGCAACTGTTTGATTTATGAATGATTTGCTAACTTTGCGTTCCAAATTTTCAGTTTGAAATGGCAAAGAAGAATAAAGAAGGTGCGGTAGTGAAAGATCGGTCAGAAGCTCCGTTGTTGGAAAACCCCGACGCCCTTCTCAATACAATCAGTGGACAAGACTCTCCTTTCGTGAAGTACCGGAATGTAATTCTGGGGGGAATGGCACTGATCGTGCTGGCAGTAGCAGGTTTTATCGGATACCGCTACTACATCGACAAGCAGAATGAAAACGCGCAGACGTATATGTTTCCTGCCGTGGGTTATTTTGAGGCTGATTCCTTGCAAAAAGCACTCAATGGCGACGGCACCAACGACGGCCTGCTGACCATTGCGGATGAATACGGGGCTACCAAAGCCGGTGATCTGGCCGAATTCTACGTCGGCTTGGCCTTCCTGAAGCAAGGCAAATACGACGATGCCATCCAACACCTGAAAGATTTCAGTTCTTCAGATCTGGTGGTGCAGGGCCGTGCCTATGCGCTCATCGGAGATGCCTATATGGAGAAGAAAGACGTTAAAGAAGCCATCAATTTTTACAAAAAGGCCGCTGAGTACAAGCCCAACAAATTTTTTACGCCCGTCTACCTGATGAAACTGGCTGGTGCTTATGAACTGGACAAAAATTATCAGGCCGCCATCGGTGCCTACGACGAAATCATTACTAATTATTTCGACTCTTCCGAAGCGACCAACGCCCGGAAATATAAATCCAAACTCGAAGGTTTAGCCAATAACTAATCCCCTGATGGGTTATTTGCTAAACCTACCAAAAGGATAGAGCCCGTGCTTTATCCTTTTTTGTTGGATCATACGTACCCACTTACTGAAATAAAATACCGTGGCATCTACCCTAAAGAACCTGAGTGAATTCTCTACTGAAGGATTAGCTGATATCAGCGTTAAAACATTCGCCATTCTCGTTTCGGAATGGAACACGGAAGTGACCGAAGCCCTGTATACCGGGGCTGTCAACACCCTGCTTTCTCACGGGGCCAGTCTGGAAAAACTGATTCGAAAGAACGTTCCCGGAAGTTTTGAATTGAGCCTGGCCGCACAATGGATGGCCCAGCGGCACGACGTAGACGCGGTGATCTGTCTGGGTTGTGTCATTCAGGGCGAAACCCGGCATTTTGACTTCATCTGTCAGGCGGTAGCCACGGGAATCACGGAAGTTGGCCTGAAATACAATAAGCCCGTTATTTTCGGCGTCCTCACTCCCGACAATCAACAACAGGCGCTGGATCGCGCTGGAGGAAAACACGGCAACAAAGGAGATGAAGCCGCCATGGCCGCTATTAAAATGCTTAGCTTTTAATCAATAAGAAGTTAATGAGTGAAGAGTAGATGAGCGCAAAGTGAGTACCTATAAGATACTGCGCGGCTTCATCCGCTCTTTTCACATCAACTCATATACGTTCAACCCAATATTCAATAAGAAGATGAAAGTTTGGAAGTTCGGAGGCACCTCCGTTGGTAAGCCCGAAAGAATGCATTCGGTAGCCCGGCTCATCACCCAGGATGGTGAGCGCAAAATCGTTGTTCTATCCGCTGTTTCCGGTACTACCAATAGCCTGGTAGAAATCGGCAACCTGCTGTATAAGGGCGACAAACCGGGAGCAGGGCAGGTAATTGATCGGTTGCATCAATCTTACCAGGAGTTCATAGCCAGTCTGTATGCTTCCGAAAGCGGCAAGCAGCAAGGCAAACGCATCATTTCCGAACATTTTGATTTCATCCGTTCGCTCAGCAACCAGGCCTTCACCCAGAAAGAGGAAAAGGAACTGCTGGCGGAAGGCGAACTCATCTCCACCCAGCTTTTCCAGGCGTATATGGAAGAAATCGGCGTAAGTTCCGTACTCTTGCCAGCCCTGGACTTTATGAAAATTGATGCCGACGACGAGCCGGATCTGACATTTACCGAACAGGCTTTGGGCAATCTGGTAAAACAACACGCGCAAGCCACTATTTTACTGACTCAGGGCTACATCTGCCGCAATCCGGCGGGTCAGGTAGATAACCTGAAGCGAGGCGGCAGCGACTATACCGCTTCCCTGGTGGGTGCCGCCATCCGTGCCCAGGAGGTACAGATCTGGACCGATATCGACGGGATGCACAACAACGATCCGCGGATTGTGAAGAATACCTTCCCCATTGCCGAACTTTCCTTCGACGAAGCGGCGGAGCTGGCCTATTTTGGGGCCAAAATTCTTCATCCTTTCTCCATCCGGCCGGCTAAGCGGTACAATATTCCCGTACGTCTGCTCAATACCATGCAGCCCGGTGCCCGCGGCACCCTCATTACCAATCAGGTAAATGAGGTAGGGGAAGGCGACGTCAAAGCCATTGCCGCGAAGGATGGAATCATCGCCATCAAGATTCAATCCAGCCGCATGCTGCTGGCTTACGGTTTCCTGCGCCGGGTGTTTGAAGTGTTTGAGAAATTCAAAACGCCCATTGACATGATTACCACCTCAGAAGTAGCCATCTCCCTGACCATCGACAACCCGATGAACCTGGAGAAGATCGTGCAGGAGCTGAGCACTTTCGGTACGGTAGAAGTAGACAAAGAGCAGACGATTGTGTGCGTAGTCGGCAACCTGGGTTTTGAGAAGCAGGGATTGGCGCTCAACATCTTCCAGGCCCTTCGTCACATTCCCCTGCGCATGATTTCCTACGGTGGAAGCGACCACAACGTCTCCATCCTGATTCATACTTCGCATAAAAACGAAGCCTTGAATGCGCTCAATGAGGGCTTATTCAAGTTTGAGAATGCGTAACAAGACGATTTAAGATCAGAAGATTTAAGATTGGAAGATTGTGTGGTGGCCAATCACCAGCACATTAGCACATTAGCAAATCAGTATATTCACTTATGCTACCTATCAACTACCTCCGTGATCAGAAGGAAGCCGTTGTTCAAGGATTGAAAAGAAAATACTTTTCTACCGCCGAAGAAGACGTGGAAAAAATCCTGGCTTTCGATCAGCAAAGAAGACAGACCCAATTGGACTTGGACAACACATTGTCACGCTCCAACGGATTGTCCAAGGAAATCGGTCAGTTGATGAAGGAAGGAAAAAAGGAAGCGGCCGAACAGGCCAAGGCCGAAACAGCCGAACTGAAGCAACGCACGAAAACGCTGGGAGAGGATCTGGCGGCTCTGGAGCAACAGATCTATGATTTACTGGTTACGCTTCCCAACCTGCCCCACGCCAGCGTTCCGGCGGGTCGTACGCCCGAAGAAAATGAAGTGGTGCTGCAGCACGGCACAATGCCTCAACTGCCTGATACGGCACAGCCCCACTGGGAGCTGATCAAGCAGTATAACATCATCGATTTTGAACTGGGTACCAAGATTACCGGAGCCGGTTTTCCCGTGTACAAAGGTAAAGGAGCGCGTATGCAGCGGGCGATGGTCAATTTCTTCCTGGACGAAGCGCTGAAGGCGGGCTACGTAGAAATTCAGCCTCCGATTGTAGTCAACCGCGATTCCGGCTTCGGAACCGGCCAACTGCCCGACAAAGACGGACAGATGTACTACATTGGTGCCGAAGACTTTTTCCTGATACCCACGGCAGAAGTGCCCATTACCAACCTGTACCGGGATGTGATTGTACCGGAAGGAGAACTTCCGATCAAAAATGTGGGTTATACGCCTTGTTTCCGCCGGGAAGCCGGTTCATGGGGCGCTCACGTGCGCGGCCTGAATCGCCTGCATCAGTTCGACAAGGTGGAAATTGTGCAGATCTGTAAGCCGGAAGATTCTTATCAGACCCTGGAGGAAATGAGTAGGCACGTACAGGGCTTGCTGCAAAAGCTGGAGCTTCCTTACCGCGTATTGCGGCTCTGTGGCGGCGATATGGGCTTTGCCTCTGCCCTTACCTACGATATGGAAGTGTATTCAGGGGCGCAGAAACGCTGGCTGGAAGTGAGCTCAGTGAGCAACTTTGAAGCTTTTCAGGCCAACCGGCTCAAATTGCGCTACAAAAGCGAAGGCAAAAACCAGTTGCTGCACACCCTCAACGGAAGCGCACTGGCGTTGCCGCGCATTCTGGCATCTATCCTGGAAAACAACCAAACCCCCGAAGGTATCGTAGTACCCAAAGTTCTGCAGTCTTACACGGGTTTCGATGTCATTAACTGAAAATAGCTTCATCTTACAAACCGATGCGTTGAGTCGGAAAGCAGTGGATTTTCTCCATTGCTTCCACTCTTCGCTGAATCGGGCATTTCACTTTGCCAGCTAGAATTTCTGCAATTCATCCGACTCCAGTATTTGTTTTCCCTTTCTTTCCTGCGATGCCACCGCCAGCATGGCACTGGCTACTTTGGCGGCTTCGATGGGCTTATACTTTTTCAGCGGCCCCACCATCAGGGCAGAAAGCAAGCCCGACATACTTTGCGCGGCCTTTTCACCCGGTCTTTCTTCCTTGCGATCACCCAATAAAAGGGACGGACGGAAAATGCTGAAGGAGTCATACGAAAGGCTGTCGATCTTCTTTTCCACTTCTCCTTTTACCCGGTTGTAAAAAAACCAGGAACCCGTATCGGCCCCCATCGCTGTCACCAGCAGGTACTGCGACGCACCGTTGGCTTTGGCTAGTCGGGCTACTTCGTAGGGATAGGTGCAATCCACTTTGTAGAAAGCTTCTTTAGAACCCGCTACTTTGATAGTGGTACCCAGGCAGCAGAAAACGTCGTCTCCCCTGACCCGTTCGGATTCCAGCCGGTCAAAATCAACGACTTCCTGCACCAGTTTCGGGTGACTCAGCTCCATTTTCCGCCTGATCAACAACCTGACCTGCCCGTATCGGTCACTCTGTAGCAGCCGCCGTGTCAGAATGCCGCCTATTAACCCCGTAGCGCCTACGACCAGAGCCGTCTTTCCAGTAAATGTATTCATTGTCATACAAGTTAAACCCTACCCAATCTTTACACGAAGAGAATGCGTACGTCTATTACCGTAAAGCATTTGTTTACGTTTCAATGTGTGTGGAAAAAAAGCCTTTGCCTTTTGCGAAGGCTTTTTTGCTGAACAGACTTTCATAAAGTACGTATTCCTGAAGCTGAGAGTTCGGCTCTGGTTTTCACCGGCTTCCGGGCTACGGAATATCTTTTCCAGAAGCAAGTAATTGAAATAAAAAGTTTTCAATATCAGTGCAATGTTTGAGATTATGTAAGTAAATTTGCGCGCTGATTGGGACCTTAACTGGCCGTCAGATTTATTTCAATATAAACCGATTATTTCGCATATGGTGTCAGTAAGACCTGATGAAGTTTCTGCAATACTGCGGGAACAGTTGTCCAACGCCAGGACGGAAGCCGAACTGGAAGAAGTGGGAACGGTACTCCAAGTCGGCGATGGTGTAGCCCGCATCTACGGCCTGACCAAAGCACAGGCAGGTGAATTGCTTGTCTTTGAAAATGGCCTGAAAGCGATGGCGCTTAACCTGGAAGAAGACAACGTAGGTGCTGTGATGTTGGGTGATTACAGTGGTATCAAGGAAGGTGCTACGGTAAAGAGAACGAACCAGATTGCCTCTGTTCGCGTGGGCGAAGGAATTCTGGGCCGTGTGGTGGATACACTGGGCAATCCAATCGATGGGGAAGGTCCGATTCAGGGCGAACTTTTCGATATGCCGCTCGAAAGAAAAGCACCGGGTGTGATTTATCGCCAGCCGGTCAATGAGCCCCTGCAAACGGGTATCAAATCCATCGATGCCATGATTCCAATTGGCCGCGGCCAGCGGGAGTTGATCATCGGTGACCGCCAGACTGGTAAAACGGCGGTAGCCATTGATACCATCATCAACCAGAAAGAATTTTACGATAAAGGTCAGCCGGTTTACTGTATCTACGTAGCCGTAGGTCAGAAAGCCAGCACGATCAAGCAGATAGAAAATACCCTGAGGCGTACCGGTGCCATGGCGTATACCGTGGTAGTAGCCGCTGCCGCTTCCGAACCGGCCGCGATGCAGTTTTTTGCACCTTTCACCGGTGCGGCCATTGGTGAATATTTCCGCGATACCGGACGCCCCGCACTGGTGGTATACGACGACTTGTCGAAGCAAGCCGTGGCGTATCGCGAAGTGTCCCTGCTGCTCAGAAGGCCTCCCGGACGCGAAGCGTATCCCGGTGACGTATTTTACCTGCACAGCCGTTTGCTGGAAAGAGCCGCCAAAATCAATGCCTCTGACAGCATCGCCAGCCAGATGAACGATTTGCCTGACAGCATTCGCTCCCGCGTAAAAGGTGGTGGTTCGCTCACGGCCCTTCCGATTATCGAAACCCAGGCCGGTGACGTGTCTGCATATATTCCGACCAACGTAATCTCCATTACCGATGGCCAGATTTTCCTGGAAACCAACCTGTTCAACGCGGGTATCCGCCCTGCCATCAACGTAGGTATTTCGGTATCGCGGGTAGGTGGTAACGCGCAGATCAAGTCGATGAAGAAGGTGGCTGGTACGCTGAAGCTGGACCAGGCCCAGTTCCGTGAGTTGGAAGCTTTTGCCAAATTCGGTTCGGATCTGGACGCCGCCACCAAACTGACGATCGACCGGGGAAGAAGAAACCAGGAAATCCTGAAGCAGCCTCAGTTCTCTCCCGTACCCGTAGAGCAGCAGGTAGCCACGATCTACGTTTCTACCAACGGCCTGATTGACCAGGTTCCAGCCAACCGGGTACGCGAATTTGAAAAAGAATTTCTGCTCCTGTTATCGACTCAGCACAAAGACGCCCTGAGTTCGCTTAAAGCCGGCAAGCTGGACGACAGCGTGATTTCGGTTCTGAAAAAAGTAGCTCAGGAGCTTTCCAGAAAATACAGCAATTAAGATGATGGGCAAGAAGGTTGACAAGCAGCTAACGGCGGCTTATCAACCTTCTCAACCAGATACACTTAGTCCCTATTACCCACCGCGATGCCCAGTTTAAAAGAGGTCAAAGGCCGAATTATTTCTGTAACGTCTACCCAGCAGATCACCAAAGCCATGAAAATGGTGGCGGCAGCCAAGTTACGCAAAGCCCAGGACAGCATTATTCAGATGCGTCCTTACAGCAAAAAGCTGGAAGGCATCATGAGCAATATTTCTTCAGCGAATGATGATACGGCTAACAATCCTTATGCCCAGGAAAGAGCTATTCAGAAAGTCCTGATCATTGCCATTACTTCCGACCGGGGTCTTTGCGGCGCTTTCAACAGCAACATTATGAAAGCGACCAATGCCCTGATCGAAGAGCGTTACGCAGCACAGGCACGCAGAGGCGACGTAGAAATCCTTACCATTGGCCGGAAAGGCTACGAATATTATACCAAGCGTGGCCTTCGGGTGATTGGCTCCTACACGGGTGTTTTTACCAAACTGAGCTTTGGCAACGTCCGGCTGGCTGCTGAAGAAGCCATGAAGGGTTTTCTGGAAAAGCGCTATGACCGGGTTGACATCGTTTATAATGAGTTCAAGAACGTAGCTACCCAGATTATCCGCCGTGAGCAGTTCCTGCCTATTCAACAGGTTGGCAACGATGCTTCCGGCCAAAAGGCAGCCCAACGAAGCAATGACTACATTTTCGAGCCTTCCAAGGAAGAAATTTTCTCTGAGCTTATCCCTAAAACGCTGAAAGTTCAGTTGTACAAAGCCGTTCTGGAATCCAATGCTTCTGAGCACGGTGCCCGGATGACCACGATGGATAAAGCAACCGAAAACGCCGGGGAATTACTGAAGCAACTCAAGCTCATCTACAACCGGACCCGTCAGGCAGCCATTACCAAGGAAATCCTGGAAATCGTTGGTGGTGCCGAAGCATTGGCCAGCCAGTAGGTAAAATTGAGTAATTGAGTAATTGAGTAATTGAGTAATTGAGTAATTGAGTAATTGAGTAATTGAGTGATTCCTTAAATAATAAATAAACCTGGTCAGTTATAGCTGGCTACTCATTTTATAAAAAAGGTCCGCATGGCAGCATTCGGACCTTTTTGTTTGTTTATTATTAGCAGATGCGCAATCACCCATCAGTGATTGCTGGTGCGCTTTCGCTTCCTGGGAGTTTATACAGCCGCACAAGCAGGCAAAAAAGAGCGGGCTGTCCATTTATTGTGACAGCCCGCTTCTTTCATTATTAACAGCCTTTCAAATGGCTTGCTTAATTCTGCATAAATTTATACTTCAGCGATAACAGACGGCTTCTCAGCGATTCATCAATCTGCCAGTCTCCTACGCGCAGCACAAAGCCGCCAATCAGTTGCGGATCGACTTTTTCTTCCAGTTCAGCGATCTTTCCGGTCTTCTGATGGACAATCTGCTTGAATTGGGTACGCATGGCTTCATCCAATGGGAAAGTCGTGGTTACCTGTGCCAACTGAATGTTCTTGTATTCATTGTACTGCCGGTGAAACTCCTTCGCGATGGCGTACAGAATGACTTCCCGGTTTTTTTGGGTAATGATATTGAAAATACTGAACGTAGTCGGACTTACCCGCTTTTCAAAAGTTGCTCTCAAAATCGCCAGTTTCTGCTGGTGTCTGATCACCGGGCTTTTCAATGCCAATGCCAGTGGACGGTTGCGTTCGCAGGTTTCTGCAAACAACAACATGTCCTGATTGACCTGCTCTACAATGCCTTGCTCCTTTGCCAACTCCAGGAGAGATTTGGCGTATCTGGCCGCTACTCTTATTTCTGACATAAATAGTAAAGTTTGGATTGGGCAGTGCTCAACGTTGCGTTTGCATTCAAACGCTTCCGGTTAACTGCCAAAACCACTAGTTCAACTGAGTTTCTTTGATCAATTCACTTACCAATGCTTTCTGTGCTACCTCGTCCTGCAGTTGCTTTTTCAGCAGCTTTTCAGCAATTTCTACCGACAGGGAGACGATTTCTTTCTTAATGTCAGCCACGGCCGCTTGACGCTCGTTGCGGATAGCCTGCTGGGCTTCTTGTAAGATTCGGTTACTTTCAGCCTGTGCTTTGTCTTTTGCCTCCTGGATAATGGTTTCCGAAGATACCTGGGCGGACTTCAGGATCCGGTCGCGCTCGGCCCTGGCTTCGTCCAGTAGCTTTTCATTGGTGGCTTTCAAAGCGGCCATTTCCTGACGTGCCTGGTTGGCTGCGTGCAGGGCACTGGCAATAGATGCTTCTCTTTCCTTCAGACTACCTAGAATCGGCTTCCAGGCAAACTTGGACAGGATAATTAATACGATGACGAAAACAAGGGTTTGCCAGAAGATCAGGCCTAACCCGGGGGTTACTAATTCCATCTCTTTATATTAAAATTGAAGGGGTATACATTACTGAAACTGCCATTCATTCCTTTATTGGTCTTTTTAATCTTCCCCGTGCACGCACCTAATGCACGTACACGGGGAAATGATTAAGCAGCCGTTTTGGTAGCCAGCAAGAAACAAATCACGACACCAAACAGCGCCACGGCTTCGATAAGCGCAGCGATGATCAGCATAGCAGTCTGAATTCTTCCAGCAGCCTCTGGCTGACGTGCAATGGCTTCCATGGCACTACCACCGATACGACCGATACCCAGGCCGGCGCCTAACGCAACCAGACCCGCACCGATACCAGCAGCTAACCAGGCAGAGCCTAAACCGCTCTCAATAGCCTGCAACAACAAGGAAAGTAACATAGAACTGTATTTATAAAAGTGAAACAAAAAACTCAAAACAAAAGCAAACGCCTAACCCATACTTGCGGCTCATTCGTTACCGCAACGTAGTCAGCTTATCCCAGGATGTGCTCCCGGTCGTCTTCCGGATGGTGGTCTTCTACCACGGCATTGCCGATGTACATCGCGGAGAACAGGGTGAAAATGTAGGCTTGCAACGTAGCCACCAGCAACTCCACAAAGTTCATAAACAGACTGAAAACGACTACCAACGGACTCACCCACAAAGTCTGGAAAAGGAACAGAATACCTAACAGGCTCAGGATGATGATGTGCCCCGCTGTGATGTTGGCAAAAAGACGAACCATTAGGGAAAAGGGCTTCGTAAAAATCCCAATGATTTCAACGGGCACCATAATGAGCAGCAAAGGCTTGGGAACGCCGGGCGTATTAAAAATGTGCATCCAGTAGTGCTTATTACCACTGATCTGGGTCACGATGAAAGTCATGATGGCCAGAACGAAAGTAACGGCAATGTTGCCCGTCAGGTTGGCACTACCGGGCATCAGACCCAGCAGGTTGTTGAACCAGATAAAGAAGAAAATGGTCAACAGGAAGGGCACGTACCTTTCGTACTTAGGTCCAATGTTGGATTTGGCTACTTCATCGCGCACAAAAATGATGATGGGCTCAAAAAAGGATTGAATACCGGAAGGTGCTTTGCCCCGATTCTTCTGATAACCCGAAGCGACACTGAAAAATACGACCATCATCAGGGTAACACTCAGCAACAGGGAGGCTACGTTTTTGGTGATGGATAAATCATATAATTTCCGGCCTTCGGTAGAAACGATGTGCTCATGCGCATCGATCTTATAGCCTTGATATTCATACTGGGGATGCTCCGAATCACCGTAAAAATGCTTGGAAGAAAACACTTCCAGGCCCCGGTCCGGAGAATACAGGATAACCGGCAGGTAGAGCGATACGGGGTGATGGCCAATGGTCAGAAAATTCCACTGATGGGCATCCGATACGTGGTGCATGATCATTCCACTGATGTCAAACTTTTCTTCTTCACCACCTTCATTGGCAAAGGAAGCCTGCGGAATGAGCAAGCCAACAAGAAGCAATATATTGAAAGCGAAAACCTTGAATGAGGAACGGCGCATGAATTTATTCAGCTTATTGAATTTCGCCGCAAGTTAGCCAATAAGGTATAGATTTCAAATCCGCTATAGAATAAATACAGAACAAAATAATTCCCTATGAACAAATAGAGTTGTTCAAAACCACTAAAAATAAAGTAGGCCAGAAAGCCCACGCTCAACAGCAGACGGCTCACTACAATGCCCAGGTAATAGACCACCCAGCCCTGGGCGCGTTTCCGGGTTACCCACTCTATAGCCAGGTGCACGCCCAGCGCCATGATCAGCAGAAAAGCAAAAGCCAGCCAGACGTAAGGATGGAGGAGGCTGGGTTTCAGAAAGCCAACCCCAGCCACCCCCATTGCCAAAGCCGCCGAAAAAGCAATGAACTTCAACACGTTTATTCTTTCATTAGGTCTCTGATCACTTTTACCAACGTACCAATGGTAAACAACATCGCCAGGCCGATTGTGAAAACCGGAGACTTCATGTCCAGCCATCCGTCTACCTTGGTACCCAGCCAATAGCCCAGAATCGTTCCGGCAATCAGCTGAAAGGCCATACCTGAGTATTTCATATAAGGACTGGTACTCCGGCCCTCAGATGACTTACTTGATGGGTTGGGTTTCGGATTGTTTTTCGGGTTTTCGTTCAAAGTTTCCGCTCAGTTTGATTTCGTTGACCGTAGCACCCATCTTACAACTGCCATTGAAAGTAGCGCCCGATTCCACCACCAGTTTGCTGGTAATGATATCGCCATGTACGATGGCCGTCGCTTTCAGGATGAGCAAATCGGCAATTTCCACTTTTCCTTTCACTTCACCCGCCAGTTCGGCATTTTGGGAAAGAATGTTTCCGTCGATCAGGGAGGTATCGCCCTGTGACACTTTGGACTTAGACTTGACGTGGCCGACCACTTTGCCCTCCACCCGGAGGCTTCCGGCCGTTTCCAGGTTTCCTTCAATGGTCGTTCCCTTGGCGATATGGGTAGTCGCATCAGGTGTGTTGAGCGCCACTTGATCGCGGCCGTTTGTCTCTTTCGTGTTACCAAACATAGTACTTATAATTTATATAAATGATAATTAAATAATTGTTTCATCCACTTGTTAAGTGCCCAATTCGCTTTCTCAAATTGAAACAATGCAGCTCCAGCCTTTTTTACTTATAAAAGGCGATGCCTATGCAGTCCAGAAAGGTGTTCCTGGCTTTGTTTTTTACTTTGTCTTGTTACAGATATCCAACGCCTGATCGATTGGGTTGGAGTGCCAGATAAATACCGGCTATAAAGACACAAAAGATTCCGGATTGACCGCTACTCCATTATACCAGAGTTCGAAGTGCAGGTGAGGCCCTGTGGTCAGTGATCCGGTATTGCCAATGATGGCCACAATGTCTCCTGCTTTTACCAAGTCTCCCGCTTTTTTCAGAAGTACGGAGTTGTGCTTGTATACGGAGATCATATTGGTGCGATGCTGAATGGCAATGACGTAACCGGTTTCATCCGTAAAGGAGGAGAAGATGACGGTGCCATCGGCTACGCATTTGATGGGTTCATCTTTTTTGGCTACAATGTCTACTCCGTAGTGAGAAGTTTTGGCGTCGTATTTTTCGGAAATAATTCCGCCCCTTAACGGAGGAAAAAGAAATACATCCTGTAACCTTTCTTTAGTGGAATGACTGGTCAGCATGGCATTGCCGGCGGGACTCTTCTGCTCAAATTCAGCACGCAGCGCCGCGTCGGCCTCCGAAATAGCACCCAGTTTCTCATCATCGCTGCGAACAGGTGCCGAAGAGGCCCGGTGGGTACTATCAGCCAGCAGGACTTTTTTGTCATTTTTTATTACACCTCCCAGACTAGCCAGGAAAATTTCTTTTTGAGCCAAAACCTCCGAAAGTGAATCAACCGTGAGCGAAAGCTGAAAAAGCTTCCGGTTGGTTTCCCGTTCCTGATTGACGGGGTGAAACCAGCGTGCCAGCACAGTAGACGATAGATAAAAGGAAAAGGAAAATAAAACGGCCAGTAAAGTCGTTGAGAAAACAACTATTTTTGCGTAGGTAAATGGATACGTAATCTTGTGAGCAAAATTTTCCTCGTTCCTTATCGTCAATAGATACCGGTTGGTCAGCCGCTCGGAAAGGGTCTTCCCGTCATTGAGTTTGTAACGGATCAGTAGCCAAATGTGCTTAATTCTTTTGAACATAGAGGATCACTTACACCCGATTGATGATGGAAATTGCCGGCTGCTGGCAGTGCGGTTGTAAAACAAAAATATACATTCTATCTTCATTTCCAGAAATCATTCCGCCAGCGGACAAGGGATTAGCCAAACATGTATCATTTTAGCAAGATATATTTGAAGAATTATTCATTTTCATACATTGGGCTTCTGTTCGGGCTTTTCTTGCTGCTTTGCGTGGCTTGCTCACCGCACAGTAACGGTCCGGTCGGGAAAGCGTATCACAACCTGGCTGCCCGCGATAATGCCTACTTTCTGGCCCGGCTGCGGATGAAAGAAGCCCAGAAAACACTGTTTAATTCCCGGCAGGACGACTACAATCAGGTGCTTTCCGTGTTCCCTCCCGTCGACTCTGTAAAGACGGCCGGTATCCGGACGGTCATGGATGATTGTATCAAGAAGGCATCCACCGCCATCAAGTGGCACGGTGTCAGCAAATGGTCAGATGATTGTTACGTGGTGATTGGCAAAGCCCGTTTCTATTTGATTGACTACCCCAATGCCATCGAAACTTTCAAATACGTAAACCGGGATGAGTCGGACAACGATGCCAAACACGAAGCCCTGAACTGGCTGCTCTACACATTCACTGAAAAAGAAGAGTATGACAACGCCTTTGCCGTGGCCGACTACATCCGCCGTCAACCGTTGAACGAGCAGAATAAACGGGACTTTTATCTGTTTAAAGCGTATCTGCACCAGCGCAAGAAGGAATACAAATACACGGCCGCCATTCTGGAACTCACGATGCCCCTGATGTCCAAAGGGGAGCAAAAATCCCGCACCCATTTTATTTTGGGGCAGCTCAATCAGCGGTTCGGTCGGCGCAAGGATGCGTATCGTCATTTCAAGGCAGCAATGAAAAACAACCCACCTTATGAACTGGCCTTCTATTCGCGCCTCAACATGCTGCAGACCACCGACATCGCTGATCAGAAGAACGTGGCAAAGGCGCAGGCTTACTATAAAAAACTGATCAAAGACACCAAGAACGCCGATTACCTGGATAAGATTTACTACGAAATGGCTCTTTTCGATCTGGCCCAGAAAAAGTACGAGCTGGCCATTGAGAACCTGAAAAAGTCCGTGCGGGCACCCAGCAAGAACTCCATCCAGAAAGCCTACTCTTATCTAAAGCTGGCTTCTATCCATTACGACGACCTGCAAAAGTACGAACTGGCCAAAGCTTACTACGACAGCACCATGACCAGTCTGCCCAAAGAAGCCGTAGAATACCCGGCCGTGGCACAGAAGCAGAAAATCCTCGACAAATTTGTGCAGCAACTGAACATTATCCACACCGAAGACAGCCTGCAAAGACTGGCTCGCATGGATACAGTAGCCCTCAGCCAATATTTCGACGACGTACTGGCCAAAGAGGAAGCCAAACAAAAAGAACTGGAGCGCGAAGCGGCCCGGCAAGCGCGGTCCAGCGGCAGCTTCCTCGAAACACCGCAAAACAATAACATTGGCACCCCTCAAAAAAGCGGGGAACGTTTTTACCTCTACAATCCGGGAGCACTCAGCCTGGGAAAAACCGACTTTGCCCGCAAATGGGGCACCCGTCCCTTAGAAGACAACTGGCGAAGGTCCAAAAAAGAGACTACTGCCAATTTTACGGACGATCCCCTGGCAGCCGACAACCAGGGTTCTCAGAAAGCCATTAGCAAGGAAGAAGAACAGCAAGCCCGTAAAAAAGCCTTTTATCAGAACATTCCTTCCAGCCCGGATGCCTTGAAGGCTTCAAACCAAAAGCTGGAAGAAGCCTACTATACACTAGGCAAGATTTACGACTTGGAACTGAACGAGCCAGACAACGCTATTCATACCTTTGATACCTTGCTGGTTCGCTTTCCGCAAACCAACTACCGCCCCGAAGTGCTTTATTTCCTCTACCTGATCTACGATCGCAAGCAAGACGCCCGGCGGAGTGAGTTCGAAGAAAAATTATTGCAGGATTATCCCAACTCTACCTTTGCCCGTTTAATCAAAAGCTCCGGGAACGTAGACGAAATGAACGCAGCGGATAATCAGGCCAAGGAAGCATATGCCCAGGCTTATGCCCTTTATGAAATAGGTAATTATGATCAGGCGGTTCAGGCCGTAGATCGGGCCATGAACGACTTTCCCAAGAGTGCCATTGAGGAGAAGTTCGTCCTCTTGAAAATTTTTATTACCGGAAAAACACAGCCTCTCGAAACCTATCGCAAAGCACTGAATGAGTTTATTCAGGCCTATCCGTCCAGTACTTCGCTTCCGCGGGTACAGGAGCTTCTGAAAGCCAGTGAAGCTTTCTCTATGAATAAATAGCTTTCCGTAACTTTGTTACTAACCCAGGTGTATGAATAAGCCCCCAATTGGGCAATTCTTAAAAATGAAAACTATGTTGAAATTCGAGCAAGGCCGATACAAAAAGCTGATCAAAAGTCTGTGGATTATTTCACTAACCTCACTGACGCTTTTTATATTCTTTGTATTTGCCGTTAGTAACAATCTATTCTGGCTGTTTGGCAAAACGCCCAGCCTGAAACTTCTGGAAAATCCCCGTAGTGAACTCGCCTCGGAAGTATATTCAGCCGATGGCGTACTGTTGGGAAAATACTTCAGCCAGAACCGTTCGCCCATCGAATATGAGCAGATTTCGCCCAATCTGATCAAAGCGCTGATGGCGGCCGAAGACATCCGCTTTCACAAACATTCCGGGGTTGATTTCAAAGCCACGCTTTCTCTGCCCTGGTATTTTATCAAACGGGACCGCCGGGGGGGCAGTACGCTTTCCCAACAATTGGCCAAAACTCTGTTTGAAACCCGTAGCGAACAGTACAAAGGTTTGCTTAGCGACGTGCCGATATTGAAAATGCTCATCATCAAGACCAAGGAATGGATTACCGCTATTCAACTGGAACGCAACTACGCCAAGGAAGAAATCCTGACTATGTACCTGAATACGGTCGACTTTGGCAGCAATGCTTTCGGTGTGAAGGTCGCGGCCAAAACGTTCTTCAATAAATCGCCCAGCGATCTGTCGGTGGAGGAAGCGGCTACGCTGGTGGGTGTGCTGAATGCGCCCAGCATGTACAGCCCTAAATTCCATCCGGAGCGCTCTAAAGAAAAGAGGAATGTAGTACTAAACCAGATGGTAAAGTACGGCTACCTGAGCCAGGCCGAATACAACGGGCTGAAGGAAAAACCCATTGTACTTGATTATGCGGTAGAGAACCAGAACAAAGGGCTGGCACCTTATTTCCGTACCTATATTCAGGATATCCTGCTTAAATGGGCAGCCGAGCACGACCGCGATCTGTATGCCGATGGCCTAAAAATCTATACGACCATTGACTCCCGGATGCAACGCTACGCGGAAGAAGTGGTGGCGGCCCATATGAAAGACCAGCAGCAGAAGTTTTTCAAACAGTGGGAAGATAAGAATCCCTGGGTGGACAAAGACAGGCGGGAGATCAAAACCTACATTCAACAGGCAGCCCGCAGAACCGAACGTTACCGCACCCTGAAAGCCGCGTACGGAGACGACGAAAATGCCATTTTCAAGGTGATGAATACGCCGGTGAAAATGCGGGTATTCTCCTGGAATACGCCCAGCCGGGAAAAGGATACGACCATGAGCCCGATGGATTCGATCCGTTACTACAAACGCTTCCTGCAAACCGGCTTCATGTCCATGGACCCGACGACGGGCTGGGTAAAAGCCTGGGTGGGCGGTATTGACTACAAGTATTTTAAATACGACCATGTGAAGCAGGGAAAAAGGCAGGTAGGTTCTACCTTCAAGCCCATCGTGTACGCCACGGCCATCGACAACGGTTTTACACCGTGTACGGAGGTGGTCAACTCACCCATTACCTTCACCAACAACGGAGACGGAAAAGCCTGGACGCCCCACAACTTCGACAATGAGTTCGACGGCGCTTCTATGACCCTGCGGCAAGCCATGGGCCGTTCGGTCAATACCATCGCGGCCTACCTGATGCGGGAAGTCGGTCCGACCCGGGTCGTGGAAATGGCCAAGCGACTGGGCGTAACCAGCCGCCTGGATGCCGTGCCTTCCCTGGCCCTGGGTACCAGCGACATTACGCTCTATGAAATGCTGGGCGTATACAGCACTTTTGTCAATGGGGGTACCTATACGGAACCGTACTACCTCACCCGCATCGAAGACAAGAACGGCAACATATTGCAGGAATTCCCAGTGAAGACCTACGAAGCCATCAGTGAGGAAACGGCCTACCTGATGACGTACATGCTGCAGGGTGCTTTGAAGGAGCCGGGCGGCACTTCCAAAGGGTTGTATCGCTACGAATGTTCCAAAAACAACGAAATTGGTGCCAAGACGGGAACAACGCAGGATTATGCCGACGGCTGGTTCATTGGTGTCACCCACAACCTGGTTTCGGGTATCTGGGTAGGCGGCGATGAGCCCAGTATCCACTTCCGCAGTGGCGCTTACGGCCAGGGTGGACGGGTAGCTTTGCCCGCCTGGGGTATGTATATGGATAAGGTGTACGCCGATCCGAAGCTGGACGTCAAAAAAGGCACTTTTAAAAAACCCGAACGACTGTCCGTATCGCTTGATTGCCAGAGCTACCGCACAGCGACTTATGCCATCGACTCTTTGCATTACGTAGCTCCTTCGGTAGATTCGTTGCGCAAACAGGGCATTTTATAGCAAGCATACAATAAGGCAACAACAAAATATTTCTTCTTTCAGTACCAGTAGGGTGAACGCAATGTTCGCCCTACATCGTTTTATGCGTATACCCTATGCCGAAATCCAATCACATCAAAGAACAGTTGGCTTCACTCCCTGATCAGCCGGGCGTATATCGCTACTACGACCAGGAGGGAGAGCTCCTGTACGTTGGCAAGGCCAAAAGCCTGAAAAACCGCGTCAGCAGCTATTTCAATAAACTGAACCCCGGTGACAACAAAACCCGTCGGCTGGTGGCTCAGATCCACCGCATTGAATTTACCATCGTCAACACGGAGTTTGATGCGCTGCTGCTGGAAAACAGCCTCATCAAAAAGTACCAGCCCAAATACAACATCCTGCTCAAGGATGACAAGACGTATCCGTTTATCTGCGTTACCAACGAGCCATTCCCCCGGGTCATCACTACGCGGCACCTGGATCGCTCACAGGGCACGTTTTACGGCCCATACGCCAGCCTGCGGGCCATGTACGCCGTATTGGAAGTGATTCGCCAACTGTACGCACTGCGCACCTGCAACCTCAACCTGATCGACAAAAATATCCGGGAACGCAAATTCAAGGTTTGCCTGGAGTACCACATTGGCAATTGCAAGGGTCCCTGCGAAGGATTGATTGCGCGGGACGTTTATGACAAGGACATTGAGCAGGTACATCATATTCTGAAAGGTCACCTAGCCATTCCGCAACAGTACTTTCGTACCCAAATGCAGGAAGCCGCTCAACAATTGGCTTTTGAGCAGGCGCAACATTTCAAGGAAAAGCTGGAGCTGCTGGAAAAATTTCAGAGTCGGTCACTCATCGTCAATCCGAAGATTACCGATGCCGACGTGTTCACCATTGTATCTGACGAACAGGCGGCTTACATTAATTACCTGAGCATTGTCAACGGCACCATCAATCAGACCAAGACCCTGGAGGTTAAGAAGAAACTGGACGAACAGGACGCGGATCTACTGGCCATGGTGATTGTAGATCTGCGGAATGAGTTCGGCAGTAGTGCCAAGGAAATCATCACCAATATTCCGCTTACCGTGGATCTCCAGGCCGAAAACCACGTTCCCCAGATTGGCGATAAGAAAAAACTGGTGGAGTTGTCGCTGAAAAACGTGCTGTACTTTAAGAAGGAAAAAGCGGAGAAGGCCAGTCTCCTGGCCGGAGAGCCCCGCGAAGAGCGCGTGCTGCGCCAATTACAGCAGGACCTGCGTCTGAAAAACCTGCCCCGGCACATCGAATGTTTCGATAACTCCAACATCCAGGGCACCAATCCGGTGTCGGCGATGGTGTGCTTCAAAAACGGACGTCCTTCCAAGAAGGACTACCGGCATTTTCTCATCAAAACCGTAGTAGGCCCCAACGATTTTGCTTCTATGCACGAAGTGGTGAGTCGCCGGTACAGTCGCCTGATGGACGAAGGAGGCAGCCTGCCGGATCTCATCATCATCGACGGGGGCAAAGGTCAGCTCCACGCAGCCTGCGATGCCCTGAAAGAGCTCAACCTATACGGAGAAATTCCGATTATTGGCATTGCCAAACGCCTGGAAGAACTGTACTTCCCCGAAGACAGCGTGCCCTTATACATTGATAAGAAGTCTGAATCGCTCAAGTTGATTCAGCGTGCCCGCGACGAAGCGCACCGGTTTGGGATTACTTTTCACCGCGACTTACGGAGTAAGAATAGTCTGGTTAGTCAACTGAGTAATATTGAAGGCGTGGGCGAATCGACCATCACCAAACTGCTCAAAGAGTTTCGGACCATCAGCAATATTAAAAAAGCACCCGAAGAAGAGCTTATTAAGATTGTGGGGAAAGACCGGGCAGAAAAAATCCGGAAAGCCTTGGTATAGACGGGATAAAATCAGTTCAATAAAAAAGCGGCTTCAAGAGCCGCTTTTTTATTGCTGTGGTTAAATATACCTCTGACTATGAGTTAGAAGAACCTTCGCTGTGCATCACCTCCGTTTGTTTCCGGATGGACTCCAGGTGAATGATGGTGTACAGTTTAGAGATGAACTCCTTATCCAGGTTCATCTTGGCACCCCATTCCGCGCGGGTTTTGAATACTTCGTTCCAGCGGTCTACCTGGAAGATAGCAATGTTGTTATCGCGTTTGTGCTCACCGGCTTCTTCTACAATGGCCATGCGGTTGGCCAGTGCTTCAATGATTTCGCGGTCAGCGCGGTCGATCCGGTTGCGCAGTTCTTCCATCTTGTTGCGGAACTCCGGATTCTGCGTGCCTGCCTGACGAATCTGCAGATCGGATAAGATCGTACCCAATACCTCGGGAGTTACCTGCTGAGCGGCGTCACTCATGGCTACGGCCGGATTCACGTGCGACTCAATGATCAGACCGTCGTAATTGATGTCCATCATCTTTTGCGACAGTTCGGCAATCAGGTCGCGCTTACCAGCAATGTGGCTAGGGTCACCAATCAGGGGCAGGTGCGGGAAAATGCTTTTCAGTTCAATGGCAATCTGCCAGAGGGGCAGGTTGCGGTATTTGGAGGGCTGGTGGGTAGAGAAACCACGGTGAATGGCCGCAATCTTCTTCACGCCTGCTCTTTGTATCCGTTCGATGGCACCAATCCAGAGGGGCAGCTCCGGGTTGATGGGATTTTTGATCAATACCGGAATGTCGACACCGCGAAGGGCATCCGCTATTTCCTGTACCGTAAAGGGGTTAACCGTAGTTCTGGCTCCAATCCAAACGAAATCAATGCCGTACTTGAGCGCAAGCTCCAGGTGCTGGGGGGTTGCGATTTCGGTACAGAAAGGCAGCCCGATTTCTTTGCGGACGTTCTGTATCCATGGCAGGGCTTTTTCTCCCATTCCCTCGAAACTGTTGGGACGGGTACGAGGCTTCCATACACCGGCACGGATGGCGTGAACGGCGTTTAGTTTTTTCAGCCCCGTAGCAGTTTGCAGCAATTGCTCTTCTGACTCCGCGCTGCATGGTCCGGCAATGATGAGGGGTTTGTTGTCACAATTTATCCAGTCCGATAAGGGTAGGATATCCAGATTTGGGTTCATAAAAATAATAAAATAATTGAGCTTTCTCGACGGAGAAAGGAAGGCGCAACCTACCTTTCTATTCTTCAATGGGAAACAAACCTTAAAACTGCATAAAAAGTTTGTCTTTGCCAAATGATCCATTGGCAAATCTCTCTTCAGGCCAAATTTTTTACTTAGAAGAACCCCAAAGTTACGCGTTCAGCCATTCACCGGTCATTTACGTATCTTTACGCATTGTTATAAAGCGTCACACTCCCTTAGGTTTATGTCTGTTTACAATCCGGAAAAGCAAACCCGTCTTTCGCAAAAGCACCTCATTTCTTTTGAAGATACTTCCGTTGCCTTTTCTTCCCGATCCGACAAAGATTTACTCAAAATGTACTGGTTATTCGCCAGTATGAATAACCGCAGCCTGGTAAAAGCGGGCACTTTCCTGATCAGTTTTTCTCTGAAAGCGCACCTACCCATCAAATCCCTGATTCGTCACACCATTTTTGAGCATTTCTGCGGTGGGGAAAACATTCAGGACTGTGAGAAAACCATTCAGAATCTGGGAAAATTCGGCATCGGTACCATTCTGGATTATTCGGTAGAAGGAGAAAAGACCGAAGCCGGCTTCGACCGGACTATGCACGAAACCCTGGCTACCATTGAAAAAGCCGCTCAATCAGAATACATTCCCTTTACGGTATTTAAGGTCACCGGGATTGCGTCAGCCGGATTGCTGGAAAAAGTACAGCTGCGGAGCATTCTGACGCCAGCCGAAGAACAAGCTTTTGTGAAAGTGAAGGAACGAATGCAAACCATTTGCCGCCAAGCCCACGAAAAAAAGGTAAGAATCTTCGTAGACGGGGAGGAAAGCTGGATACAGGACACCATCGATGAGCTTACCTACGAATTGATGGAGAGGTATAACCAGGAGGAACCTATTGTCTTCAATACGTACCAACTTTACCGGCGGGCTGCACTGGGAAACCTGAAAAAGGCCTGCCAGGTTGCGGAACAGAAAGGTTATTTTCTGGGTGCCAAGCTGGTGCGGGGCGCTTATATGGAGAAAGAAAGCCAGCGGGCAGCAGCCAAAGGCTACGCAGATCCCATTCAGCCCGATAAAGTCGCTACCGACCGGGACTTCAACGCAGGGCTGCTTTTCTGCCTGGAAAACCGGCCCCGCCTTTCGCTTTGCCTGGGTACGCACAATGAGGAGAGCTGCTATCTGCTGGCCAATGAAATGCAGAAACGAGGAATTAAAAACAACGATCCGGATATCTGGTTTGCTCAATTATACGGAATGAGTGATCACATTTCGTATAATCTGGCGGTTGCGGGTTACAATGTAGCCAAATACGTACCTTACGGTCCGGTTGAAGCGGTCATGCCTTATCTGTTTCGACGGGCCGAAGAAAATACTTCCGTAGCGGGTCAGAGCAGTCGGGAATTCAATCTGATTAAGAAGGAATTACAAAGGCGCAGGTCACTTAGCAAGGAGTAGTCTTTGAGCGACGAATTCTGCCACTGACCGCCATTTACCAAATTAATCCTTATTTTTGATGAATTTTCCTCTTTTGCCCAATCCGGATGAAGTATTATAAATATTACCTGTTGAGCTTATTGATCATTGCCGTTGACCAGGTGGTGAAAATGCTGGTTCATTTCAATATGGAACCGGGCATCATTGGTCAGATCCACATTCTTGGCGATTGGTTCAAATTGCACTACGTAACCAATCCGGGTATGGCTTTTGGTCTGCAATTGGGATCTGAGTACGGAAAACTGGTATTGAGTCTTTTTCGCCTGCTGGCCATGGTGGCCATTGGCTATTACCTGCTGGTGATGGCACGCAAAGGGGTACACGAAGGCCTGCTGTGGTGCACTGCGCTGATTTTGGGAGGAGCCATTGGAAATGTCATAGATAGCACGTTTTATGGCGTATGGCTCGACAATGCGCCAGCCGGTTCGCCCACTCCCTGGTTCCACGGACAGGTGGTAGATATGTTTTACCTGGACATCTGGGAAGGTATTATACCGGAGTGGGTACCCATTTTCGGCGGACAGGGGGCTTCCTTGTGGCCCATATTCAACGTAGCTGATGCCTCCATTTTTGTTGGGGTAGCTATTATACTGGTCATGCAGAAACGCTTTTTTTCGGAGCCCCTCACTACGCAATCCTATCCGTCCGATATGGACAGTCCACTGGATGTGCCTAACGTTTCCGCTTCTCCGACCGATGGCAACCTGGCAGACCCACAGGATCTTAACGAAAAGTCAGTTTCATAATAGTCCCGTTGGTACTCTGTTTCATCCATTTGCATCTGGGCTTCATTGCTTGTCAATGACCTCATAGGCAAGCATCGGTCATTCTTGTAAATCCAAATCCTTTATTCGAATTGTAATCCGATGTGGCGCTTGCTCATCCCCGCCAAAATATGGATATAAACGGTACCCTTCTGCTGGAGTAGAACAGCCGGCGTCGATCACAGTTGTGTGCTGCCCATTGACCGTAAAAATGTATTTGCCGGATTGTTTTTGAATTTTAAATGCATTTTCCCTTCCCAGGTCTACTTTGACCATTTCCTTACTGATCCGGGTTCCGTTTTTATAGACGTAGGCGTATATACGCAGTGCATTGTTTTGCCAGTTCCAGCCAAAACGAGCGCTGTTTTGCTGGTGAAAGCCCCCGCAGTCGGCGAATCCGTAAAGCTTATTAATATCCGACTGGTTGGCTGGTTGTTGGGATGTATACCTGGCCGACTCATCAAAGACAACTAAAAAACGGAGGGAATCCGTCTTGAAAGAAGCCAGATCATTATTCTTACAGAAGTGGCTGGCGCTGTCTATGGTGTAGGTTTTCCAATGATCTTTTCGCTTCGATAACGGTGGTTCACTGGGAAAGACGGGCTCCTTTTTACACGTTAGAAGGTTGCTGAACATCAATACTACTCCGACATACTTCAATCTATTCAATTTCTTTATTCTCCTCTTCACGATTATCAACGCAGGCTTTCATCAAATCCTGCCGAGCGTAAAAATAAAGTAGGTCAAAATAAGAACGTGGCGCATACCGCCCCCTCTATTACCTGTGGAATACGGAGAGCATTAAAATTAAATAAGGACTATTATCCTTTAAAATGGCCGCGCAGAGAGGGCGGGTATCTACCTATTTGCCAGTAATATAGTCCAAAGGTTCCTGTATTTTCAAGACCTTTCCGGTTTCATCTGATGTATATGGGCAATGACAGAAATAGGTATTTACCCTCAGAAATAGCTTCCTACAAATCGAAGGATAGACGGGAACGTACGTGATCGCGTAAGGGATGAATACTGCCTATTAGTAAAACTCTAGTCTTTATTCAGAACGATACGAAGAGAACGGGTTTCTCCCTGCTGTCCGGTGATCCTTAGTATGTAAAGCCCATTCGCCAGGTGGCTGAGATCCATCGGTACTTCCTGACTGGCCGAAACGGGCAGGAAAGAAGTTACTACTTGTCCCAGCGTATTCAAACAGGCGGCTTCTCCATCGAAAGAAGAGTTGATGTAAAGGTATTTTTTCACCGGATTTGGGTAGGCCAAAGCGGTAGGAGAATCCGGAATATAGTCTCCGGGCGGGCTGATATTTTTCAGATAATTTAATCCGCCGGCATTGTTGCCCACGATCAGCTCCGGCAGGTGATCTCCATCCAGGTCGACCGCTACCGGAAAAACCGCACTGCCCAGTCTGGGTGACGAAAATTGGTCTTCCGGTGCATTAAATACCAGATTGACGACGGGCGTCCATGCTCTCTCTGTGTGCTGTCGAATGTCTTCGTAGAGATAGAGCCTGCCGCTTTGGTCACCGGTGATTAAGTCAGGTTTCCCATCGGCATTGAAGTCCGCTATTGTCAGGTTGAGGCTGCGGTGAGCAGATTGGGCAGCAATGTTGCCCAATTGGTCATTTTTCAGAGTAAAAGCCGGCTGATTGGTATTACCTGAAGTTTCAAAGTAGGACAGATTGCCCTGTGACCCTCCTATCAGCCAATCCAGGTCGCCATCTCCGTCCAGATCGTACGGATAAGGCGTATCATTGAGTTGCAGGGGCAGGTTGAGGCCTATCGTATCGGATGGCTCAAATTGGAATTCTTGGGTTCGCGCCGACCGATTGGGTAAGTACCACAAACGGGTTTTCTGCCCCTTGTTACCCGTAAAGCCCATATCCAATGCTCCATCACGGTTGATATCGGCAAACAGCGGCTTCAGGTTATTGAGCCCCAGGCTGCTCAGGTTTAAATAATCACGGGTTCTTAATGTAAATTCGGGTTGCGTACGGCTGCCCACGTTTTCGTAGAGCGTGATACTGGCCCCCGTTCCATTTACGGACAGATTAGAGCCATTGCCCACAAACAGGTCCTGATCACCATCGCCGTCATAGTCTGCAAAGGCGGGTACGGCGTTTTCTCCCAGGTCGATCATGTCACGCTGTAAAAAATCGGACTGACGATACTCAAAATCCGGCAGCGCTTCAGTCCCCCGGTTGTGATACAGCCATCCCGATTCCCGGAAATTGATTTGATTGGCTTCGTTGAAAGAAACCGTAGGTGACGCCACCAGATCCCTTACCCCGTCGAAATCCAGGTCTTCGTAGTAGAGGCTTGGGAAAACGGGAAATTGAATGGGTTTGGCCACTGGGAAACCTTTCTCAAAAGCGGTAAAGCTGGCTTGAGGGCTTGTTCCTTCATTGTTCAGTCGCATTACATCATTACAGTCGATATCACTGATCAGGATGTCTTTCTGAGAATCTCCATCCAGGTCCAGCACCAGCAGGGAGGCTCCGGCGTGATTGACCCGCAAGCCTTCGCCCGGAAAAGCCATTCTGCCGCCACCTCCGCAATCAATTCCGAATTCAATAGCTCCGCAATGAGAAGTCCTGAAATTTCCCCAGCAGTACCCGATTCGCTTATACACCAGGGAGTCGGGTCTTCCGTAAGTTTCCATGCTCAGATTCTGGTGGTAATTGATGTACTCCCCGGTAAAGCTGAAAGCCAGTATATCCAGATCGCCATCGTTATCCAGGTCAACCAGGGCGGGCGTATCTGCGACGGATACCTGGAGATTGATCTGCCCCGAAAGACCTTTTGTATAAACGGGATCCGCCACGATCTGCCAGCGGATTCTGCCGTTTACCGAAATATTGCGGTAAACAATGATTCCCAGATTGGTATGAGCAAATAGATCTTTTCTCCCATCGCCATCGTAATCGGCTAACTTTGCCCAACCAAGCAAATCCGGGAACTGGGATTCGTATTCGGGAGCGTACCGGAAATAATAGCCATCGCTGCCTGCAGTGGCAATGAAGGTGCTGAGCTTATTATTGGTGCGGTCAAACACCACCAGATCCTCTACTGTATCGTCATTCAGGTGCATTTTAGAGAACTGTCCGGCGTTGAGCCCTCCGGCCCAGGCATTAGCCAGCTTTTTCCCTTCCTGTTCTACCTCCACCGACTGATCGTACCGGAAAGCATACTTGGGAACCTCCGCTTGCGCATGGACAATAGCGGAATGGCCAATGGCTACGAAGCACAATGATGCACTGCAAACCAGCGCACCAATTTTCCTTTTACCTGGATATAGAGCAGATACAAAGCAGCTCACCAGAGCGGGAAGGGATTTCATTTTCTGCTTAATTTGAGGGAGAAGGTAATTCGATATTGAAATCTGCGTAAATTACCTGCTTTAAATATAGTCAAAAAAAGAATGTCTTTACAGACCGAATCACTCTACGAAAAATACCTCGAATCCACCGGCGTATCCACCGATACGCGTAAGATAGAACCTGGTGTACTATTCATCTCGCTCACGGGTAAGAATTTCAACGGTAACCTTTTTGCCAGGGAAGCACTCGAAAAAGGGGCTCGATACGCGGTAATCGACGATCCGAAGTACGCGCAGGACGACCGGTACCTGGTAGTAGAAAACACTTTGAAAGCACTGCAGGCATTGGCGCTGCACCACCGCCGTCAGTTGTCCATTCCTTTTATCGGAATCGGAGGCTCCAATGGCAAAACCACCACGAAGGAACTGATCCACGCCGTACTCCGGCAACGCTACCGTACGTACGCCACCAAAGGCAATCTGAACAACTTCATCGGTGTGCCGCTCACTTTGCTGGCCATCGATCGGAATGTAGAAATGGCCGTCATTGAAATGGGTGCCGACCGGGTGGGCGAAATGGATGAACTGCTGCGGATCTGCGAACCTACGCACGGGCTCATTACCAACATCGGCAAAGAACACCTGGAAACCTTTGGCGGCCTGGAGGGAGTTATGCAAGGGGAAGGTGAACTCTACGATTTTCTGAGCGAAAGCCGGGGCGTGGCCTTTATCAATTCGCGGGAGCTTTTATTGCGGGAAGTAGAAAACAGCAAGCCCAGAAGCTTTTCAGAAACCGTCCGGTTTCCGGCTAAGGGTGAGTACCTGCACAGTGAAATATTGGCGTCGTCTCCCTACGTGGTATACCAACACGAAAACGGACAGCGGGTAGAAACCCAGTTGACCGGTGCCTATAACTTCGAAAACATTGCAGCGGCTTTGTGCATTGGTAAATATTTCGGAATACCCGCCGAAAAAGCAAATGAAGCCGTCAGCCAGTACCAACCGGAAAACAACCGTTCCCAGATCGTAAAGAAGGGCAGCAACACCATATTGCTGGATGCTTACAACGCCAATCCTTCGTCTATGCAGGCGGCCCTAATGAATTTCAGAAACCTACAGGCAACGAAAAAAATGGTGGTGCTGGGCGACATGCTGGAACTGGGCGAATACGCTCCCGAAGAACACCGCCACATCGGCAAACTGGTAGCGGAAAGTCAATTCGATACGGTGTTGTTCTGCGGCAATCTGATGCAGCACGCCGTGGGTCCCAATCCGAAAGCGTATTACTTTCCGGATAAATTTTCGCTTCACAACTGGCTGGCAGATCACCCCCTGACGGACACCCACGTGCTGGTCAAGGGTTCGCGCAGTATGAGTCTGGAGAGTGTGCTGCCCTTTATCAGTGAGTAAACGTCGATGCCTTTTATGTTACTAAACGTCTGCTTCTTAACCCATAGACTTGACCAATCGCTTTTTTTTAATTATCATTTGACCTACCTTTGCAACCGGTTAATAAAAAACAAAACCAATGATCACAACCCAATTAAATTACAAAGTAAAAGATATCGCTCTGGCTGAGTGGGGCAGAAAAGAAATCAATCTGGCTGAGGCCGAGATGCCCGGCCTGATGGCTATTCGTGCGGAGTTCGGTCCCAGCAAGCCTTTGAAAGGTGCCCGTATCGCCGGTTGTTTGCACATGACCATTCAGACGGCCGTATTGATCGAAACACTGGTAGAATTGGGTGCAGAAGTTACCTGGTCTTCGTGTAATATCTTCTCTACCCAAGACCACGCAGCGGCGGCCATCGCAGCAGCGGGCATTCCGGTATTTGCCTGGAAAGGCATGAATGAAGAGGAATTCAACTGGTGCATCGAGCAAACGCTGTTCTTTGGTGAAGACCGTAAGCCGCTCAATATGATCCTGGATGACGGTGGTGACCTGACCAATATGGTATTTGATAAATACCCCGAACTGGCCGAAGGCATTCGCGGATTATCGGAAGAAACCACCACGGGTGTACACCGCTTGTACGAGCGGATGAGAAACGGCACCCTGTTGATGCCCGCTATCAACGTAAACGATTCGGTAACCAAGTCCAAATTTGACAACTTGTACGGCTGCAAAGAATCCTGCGTAGACGCCATTCGCCGCGCCACCGACGTGATGATGGCCGGTAAGGTAGCCGTGGTTGCCGGTTTTGGTGACGTAGGCAAAGGAACCGCTAAATCTCTGAGCGGCGCCGGTGCCCGGGTTATTGTTACTGAAATAGATCCTATTTGTGCCCTACAGGCAGCGATGGAAGGCTACCAGGTCCTGAAAATGGACAATGCCATCAAATACGCCGACATCGTAGTAACGACTACCGGAAACAAGGGTATCATTACCGAAAAGCATTTCCGGGCCATGAAAGACAAAGCCATTGTCTGCAACATTGGTCACTTCGATATTGAACTGGATATGGCCTGGCTGAATACCAACTACGGACATACCAAAGACACCATCAAACCACAGGTAGATAAGTATACGATCGACGGCAAAGATATCATTGTTCTGGCCGAAGGTCGTCTGGTGAATCTGGGTTGCGCTACCGGTCACCCATCCTTTGTGATGTCTTCTTCTTTCACGAATCAGGTACTGGCCCAGTTGGAACTGTGGAACAACTACCAGAACTACGAGAAGAAGGTGTACACCCTGCCCAAGCACCTGGATGAGAAGGTTGCCCGTCTTCACCTGGCCAAAATCGGTGTGGAACTGGAAGAACTCAGCCAGGATCAGGCTGACTACATAGGAGTAAACGTGAGCGGCCCCTTCAAGGCAGACCAATATCGTTATTAATATCCCCAACAGTCCAAAGAAAAAGCCTTCTGAGTCATTCGGAAGGCTTTTTCTTTGGATTCGTTTTTACAAATAGGAGTGTTGAATTGATTGGCTTCACTTTCATCCATCCGCTTTCCAGTGCCTCAAAAAACTTCCCAGTTTTAAAATTTCTTACACCCCTCCTGCGTATCTTATTTCGCACATTTGCCAATGATGCCATTGGATTTTCCTTCTCCAACGGGCTTATTTTCTTCTTTTTGATTTCCTTATATACTAACCTGCTGTTAAATAGCCTATTATATTTTGTTTGTATATCTACAGAACGGCCGTAAAACTGTCGTCCGCTACTGCACCCTTTTGCTGGCAAGAGGTTACCATACATAGCCTTTTATCAATTAAAACCTGGATTTCGGTTCTATTTGTTCACTTCTTCAACTTTAGCATATGCCAGTCCTAACCAGCTTTTCGGTAGCCAAAACTCAATACGGTACAGTAGAGTATGTAGCGGAGGAAAAAACCGTTATTCTTACTTTCAAAGGCGACTTTGTGCCACTTCACGCTTTTAAAGAACTGTTAAGCGGAATTGAGTCCTTGGGCACTGGCCAGAAGATCAACAAGATGATTTTTGATAAATCCAGCCTGAAGGTATTTCATCAGCCCTCTATGGAATGGTATCACGTGGTATGGAAGCCAGAGATGCTACGTAAGGGCTTAAGAACCTATCGGAAGGTACTTCCAAAGGATGAAATGTTTCGGCACAGTGTACGCGTGGGCCGGGACCGTATTATGAAGGAGAATCCCCAGTTTGATTTTAAAAAGTTTGATATTAAATACTGTCAGACTGTTGAGGAGGCATTCAATTCATAGCATACCGCATTTCTTTTAGCCAGCTAAGTTTAAACAAAAAGCCGCTTTCCTTTCGGGAGCGGCTTTGGTTTTAGATAAGGTATTAGGCTTGGTAATCAATATAAAATATCAGCTTCCGCAGGCTTCGCAACCTTCCGGATTATCCAATGAGCAGGCCAGATCACTGGCTTTTTGTTCGTAGGATACCACCGGCTCCAGTGCCACGTCGGCTTGTTTTTCCACGGTAAACTTGATGGCATCGGCTGCTGCTTTGGTACGGAGGTAGTACATACCCGTTTTCAGGCCTTTCTTCCAGGCGTAGAAGTGCATCGACGTCAACTTGCCGAAGTTAGGATCCTGGATGTGGATGTTCAAACTCTGACTCTGGCAGATATAGGCACCACGATCGGCTGCCATATCGATGATGGTCTTTTGTTTGATCTCCCACACCGTCTTGTACAGATCCTTGATGTGTTGTGGTATTTCGCGAATATCCTGCACAGAACCATTGGCAGAAATCAGCTTGTTTTTCATGGTGTCGTTCCACAGGTTGAGCTTCACCAGGTCCTTGAGCAGGTGTTTGTTTACGACCACAAATTCTCCGGAGAGTACCCGCCGGGTATAGATGTTGGAGGTATAGGGTTCAAAACACTCATTGTTGCCCAGAATCTGAGAAGTAGAAGCGGTTGGCATGGGAGCCAGCAGCAGTGAGTTACGTACGCCGTGTTCCATCACCTCTTTGCGCAAGCTTTCCCAATCCCATCGGTTGGACTGGGGTTTCACGCCCCACATATCAAACTGGAAGATGCCTTCGGAAACGGGAGAGCCTTTGAACGTACTGTAGGGTCCATCCTTCTTTGCCAGATCTTTGGAAGCGGTCATAGCAGCAAAGTAAATCGTTTCAAAGATGTCCTTGTTCAACCCTTGTGCCTCATCCGATTCAAAAGGCATCCGCAGCATGATGAATGTATCGGCCAGCCCCTGGACACCCAGACCGATGGGCCGGTGACGCAGGTTGGAATTACGGGCTTCTTCTACCGGATAATAGTTGATGTCGATGATCCGGTTCAGGTTTTTGGTTACTACGTAAGTAACGTCAAACAGCTTCTGGTGGTCGAAGCGGCCGTTGACGACAAACTTGGGAAGCGCCAGCGATGCCAGGTTACATACCGCTACTTCGTCTTCGGCGGTATACTCCATAATCTCCGTACACAGGTTAGAAGACTTGATTGTACCCAGGTTTTTCTGGTTCGACTTGCGGTTTGCGTGGTCTTTAAAGAGCATATAAGGCGTACCGGTTTCAGTCTGGGCTTCCAGTATCTCAAACCAGAGGTCTTGCGCCTTGATGGTCCTGCGGGCTTTGCCGTCGCGTTCGTATTTCTCGTACAGGCGCTCAAACTCATCGCCATAGGCATCTGCCAGGCCGGGGCATTCGTGCGGACACATCAATGACCAGGTACTGTTTTCTTCTACCCGCTTCATAAACAGGTCGGGAATCCAGAGGGCATAAAACAGATCGCGGGCCCGCATTTCTTCCTTGCCGTGGTTTTTCTTCAGGTCCAGCCACTCAAACACGTCGGCATGCCAGGGCTCCAGGTAGATGGCAAAAGCACCTTTGCGCTTCCCACCTCCCTGATCCACGTAGCGGGCAGTGTCGTTAAACACTTTCAGCATCGGAATGATGCCGTTGGAAGTACCGTTGGTCCCTTTGATGTAAGAGCCGGTAGCCCTGACGTTGTGGATGCTCAAACCAATGCCACCAGCGGATTGGGAGATCTTGGCGCATTGCTTCAGGGTATCGTAGATGCCATCGATGCTGTCATTTTTCATCTGCAGCAGGAAGCAGGAAGAAAGCTGGGGTTTGGGTGTTCCAGCGTTGAATAGGGTAGGCGTAGCGTGCGTAAACCACCTTTCTGATAGTAGGTTGTAGGTTTCCACAGCGGCCTCCACATCGTCGATGTGAATACCTACCGCTACCCGCATCAGCATGTGCTGCGGCCGTTCGACCACTTTACCGTCTATCTTGAGAAGGTAAGACTTTTCGAGCGTTTTGAAGCCGAAGTAATCGTAACCAAAGTCACGGTCGTAAATAATAACGGAGTCGAGCAAGGCGGCATTTTTACGAATAGCATCGTACACCTTCCGATCGATGAGCGAAGCATTCTCACCGGTTTTGGGGTCGATGTAGGTGAAGAGCCGTTTCATAGTACCCGAGAAAGACTTATTGGTCGTCTTGTGCAGGTTAGAAATGGCAATACGTGCCGCCAGGATAGCATAGTCAGGATGCTTGGTGGTCAAAGAAGCGGCGGTTTCGGCAGCCAAGTTATCCAGTTCTACCGTCGTTACTCCATCGAAAATACCCGATGATACTTTCTTGGTGATCTCGATGGGCTGTACAAAGTTCATGTCGAGGCCGTAACATAGCCTTTCTATCCTTGCGGTGATTTTGTCAAACCTAACCGACTCCCTGCGTCCGTCTCTTTTGATTACAAACATGCTTCCTCCCTTTCTTTATGTGTGATAAATGATTCGATTCTGTTCACAAAGTAAGAAGGAAATCGGTAAAAATCTATGTTGGAAAATTTATTTCGTATTTAAAAAAATCCAATCTGCTAAGCTCCAAATGATTCCTTGTTTGAAAAATTTTATTGACTTTTTCGCTGTTCAACCCTAAACCCTATCCAGTCCAAGAATTTTACAAACAAGGATTTTGCGCAGCAAGTTAAAAACTTAACATACCAGCCCAGAAGTTACCTCTGTATGGTGTAGCACCTTCCTTACCGTTTTCCTTTGGTGCGTATACGGAACCTGGCTTTAGGTGGCCAACGACTTCTCACTTTTCTGGAATAAAGTCGAAACTGAGATGTAGCCCCTTCTTGTCCGCCTCTGGATATAAATTACTCACTTTTACGATACTATGGATCTTTATCCATTTTCATTCGTGCAAAAAATCTTCCTTAGAAAAGTAAAATTCTTGCCTGTCCCCGACAAAATGCTTGCATAAGGGAGAAGCAATCCACAACTTTGCAGGCACCTTTGTATAGACTCATTTTACTTTGTACACATTATGAAAAAATCAGGACTACTTCAACTGCTTGCTGCCCTCTTTTTTACCTTAGGTACCACCAGTTGCGTATATGAGGGCCTTTCCTCCAGTTATTGGCGGACTTTCGACGGCATCCTGATTATCCTGGTGTTCTTGTTTCTGGTGTTTTATACCTTAGCTACAATGCGTAGCAGTAAAGACTAAGTTTTTCCTCCCCAACCAAGGCTTATTTCATTGCCAGCTCATCTCCTTTACCCAGTGTATCGGTAAAGGGTTTCGGTTTCATCTATTTTATATAAAAAGTCAGGCGTATAAATTTCCTTTCAGGAGTTTGTATGCCTGACTTCTTCATTTTTGCCGGCTTTTACAGCATTGATTTTATAACTCAATTTCGGGGACTTCAAAAAATTCCTTATTCACCTTCGATTAGTTCGCTTGTAGAACTCGTAGCCTGTAGTGGCAGTCACAAAAATTTAACGAAAGGGAAATAGGCAAATCCGTTTTGCCTTCACGTTATTGTTGATATTTGCTCTTGTTCACTTTTCTATTCAGTCTATAATGAGCACCGTTTACTCACTTAAACACACTCGTCGCGGGTTTCTAAAGCTTACGGGTACCGCCAGCCTTGGCTTTCTGGGCCTGCAGCATTTTATTGCCGGAGATCTACTGGCTCAAAATGCCGCTGTTCCCACCAATTCTTTCGGATATGGCCCATTACTGCCCGACCCGGCAGGCTTACTCAATCTGCCAAAAGGCTTTTCTTATCAGATCATATCCCGCCGTGGCAATCGCATGAGTGATGGTCTGTTTACACCCGGTCGCCCGGATGGCATGGCGGCCTTCGCGGGTTCCAAAGGCCAAACCATTCTAATCCGCAATCACGAAAACAGCCCTGATAGTGCCGCAGATAGTCCATTCGGACGAAAGAACGAACTTTTGAACAAAGTAGACAGAGCCAAACTGTATGATTATGGCAAGGGACAGCAGCCAGCCTTGGGAGGTACGACCACATTGGTGTATAATCACCAGTCCGGAAAAGTAGTTCAGGAGTACCTGAGTCTGGCCGGAACCACCCGCAACTGCGCTGGCGGCCCCACTCCTTGGAACAGCTGGATCAGTTGTGAAGAAAACACGGACCGGGCCAGTGGCATCATTGAGCAGGATCACGGCTATAACTTTGAAGTACCCATCAATGCCAAAGGTCTGGTCAATCCAGTGCCGCTGAAAGCAATGGGACGCTTCAACCACGAAGCCGTTTGTGTGGATCCCAAAACTGGCATCGTATACGAAACCGAAGATCGACCGGATGGGCTGATTTATCGCTATCTTCCCAATCAGAAAGGGCAACTGGCAAAAGGTGGCACTTTACAGGCGCTGGCCATACGGGAGCAAAAAAGCATGGACACCCGTAATTGGAAAGATTTCGGATTGCCTTTATTCCCGCTCAATCAGCCGGTGGAGGTAGAGTGGATTGAGCTAGCCAACATCGAAGCGCCTGATGATGACTTACGTCTGAGGGGATTCCAGGCGGGTGCGGCACGTTTCGCGCGGGGCGAAGGAGCTTGGTTTGGAAACAATGAATGTTATTTTGCTTGTACCAGTGGAGGACGCAATGCCAAAGGGCAAGTTTTCAGGTACCAACCCAGCCCCTATGAAGGTCAGGCTGATGAGAAGAACGCTCCTGGTAGGCTTGAACTGTTTCTTGAGCCCAATAACACTGACCTGGTAAAAAACTGTGACAACCTGACGGTATCACCCTGGGGAGATGTGGTACTTTGTGAAGATGATCCTCACCCCTTTGTAGTAGGAGTCACTCCCAAGGGGGAATTTTATAAGCTGGCTGAAAATGCGGGACAGCCGGCTGAATTTGCCGGAGGTGTCTTTTCTCCTTCGGGTGAGACCTTTTTTGTCAATCTCCAGGATGTTGGATACACGTTTGCGATCAAAGGTCCCTGGCGGAAGGCGTAAAGTAACCCCGATGAAGGAAAACCAGATGGCGGGCTTTTGAATGTATGAGGAAAGAAAAGAAAAAGGGGATAAAATGTATCCCCTTTTTCTTATTCAATAAGTCAATTTACTAGAATTCCCAGAGATTGTGCTCGAATTCCATCAACTGTTGCTCCAGTTGTTCGGAGGCAATCAAACCTTTGCGGCCACCTTCGTAGATGTCTGCCAGGTAGGCATCATCCGGGTTGGAGATCTTGATGATTCGGGCGTGAAATAATCTCAGGTCAAAAGCATCTGCCAGGTTTTTATGCTCCTTATTATTCTGAGCATTGAACCAGATGGCTTTAGGGTCGTTACGGAACAGTTTCACCAGGTCCTTATACTTAAAGGAGGCTACTTCCTTATCCAAACCCGTTTCGAACTTTTCACCAGGAATGATGATTTTGATACTCTGAATGTCATAATAGAGTCTTGAACGTTGTTTGTCGAACAAGATGTCTTCTTTCAACTCCAAAGTCTTCAATTCCTGAGGGAAGAACTCATTCAATACCACTGGAGGCGGGGGGGGAGGAGGAGGGGTAGCTTCAGCTACAGCCACCTTACCTTTGGCACCCTTTTTACCCTTGGTCGTAGTAGTTGCAGGGGCTGGAGCAGGAGTTCCCCATCCATCGTCGGTAGCTGCCTGGGTAAAACCGGCTTTCTTTTCCTCTTCACTCAGCCCTGCTGCTACAGTGGGTACCTGCAGGTTCTGAATGAATTTTTCCAACGGCATCTTCGTGGTCAACGAATCATTGGTATAAGGCTGCAGCAATCCGGCTTTTACCGCATTGATGATAATACGGGTAATCTCCGCATTGGTGGCAAAGAATGGCTTGTTCTGCTTTTCGTTCAGATCCATTCGCCTCCATACAGTCCGTTTGAACATAATATCCGACTCGTGGATAGGCCGCACAGAGTTCGGGTTGTAGCCGCGGCTATTGTCCTCCTGTGCCATCNCCCCTGCGTAAGTACCCGCCATTAGCAGAACGCCGGCCGACAATACCTTACCAAATTTTCTCATGATTCGTTCGATTAAGTCTCCTTAGTTAATGGAAATGCTTTTTACAATGGATGGCAGCTTCACGTTTTCTGTTTCACCTTTGAAGTTCATCCGCTTCACTTCCTTGATTTCAATGACCAGACGATCGCCGGGCTTAGCCTGAGCAATCAAGTTAGCGGTTGAGATGCTTTCGGTATTATATACCTGAGGACCAACAACCGGGCGTGAACCACGTGCCAGCGTTACTTCCCAGGCAGTTACTTTGTAACGCGCATCTTTCGGCAGGAAGTTTTTGAAGCTTTCGTCGGCCAGTGCTTTTACGTCCAGTGCACGGGGTCCGGGCGCTGCCATACCCACTTTTTCGTTGATTGGTGCCCCATTGGCATATACTACCACGTCAGGCTTGGGAATGGTTCTTACCTTGAATTTCTCAGCACCGATAGAAAAACCACCACTACTAACATTGATGGTCACTTCAGCCGAAGTCGGAACCACTGTAATCAAACCTTTATTAGCTCCTTTGCTAAAGCTTCCACCGGATACGGAGAAGGAAGGCTCGTAGGTAGAACCCAAAGCGGGAACCTGGATGTTCAATTCGTTACCGCAGTTGAAATACAGCGCCTGGACGGAAGCAGACTGCACCTGGATAACGGGTTTTGCTACCACGTATTCCTGCTCAACATTGAACGTCGTATCACGACCGGTTGAAGGGTTTTTGAAAGAAATGCTTCCCTTCCATACCTTTTTAGAGTTGCCGTCTTTGTCATAGTCGTTAGCTTGCGCCGTGAACTCCACCAAACCTTTGCCGTTTTCCACCTTCACATCGGAGCCATTATATTTCATTGACGGGCGAATACCACTTGAAGAAGCCGCAATGAACATCTCGGCTTTGTATTTGGTACCAGCAGCAACTACTTTTGATTCAGCACGGGCCATTGCGTAGATATTATCAAACTTAAGGTCTGCTGCACCTACTTTTCCAGCCAAAGCTTCTAAAGTTTGGCTTTCCATCCGGCGCACTTCCGATTCTTTCTGGCTCAGAACAGCCAAAGCAGCTACCATAGGTGTTTGTGCGAAGTTCAATTCAGCAAAGTCCTTATTTTTCTGATCAGGCTTGTTCTTGAACATAGGATCTTCGCTGCCATCCAAAGCCAGCGGAGCAAACTTGCCCGCTCCAAATTGAGAGAGCTCATCGGCAAACTTGTTTAATCTGTCCTTCAAATCGTACGCCTTACCATTCTTCTTTCCGCCAACCATATAAATTGCTACAGCCTCCTCTTCTTTGGCCCCTACAAATGAACCATTTTCATCCCGTCCGCCGCTTTTCTCAATAAGGTCTTTTTTCAGTCCTTCTAGTTCAGAAATAACCTTATTTGTTTTTTCACGTACTTCGTTGGCGCTTTTGAGTACAACTGCGTCTTGAGGGCGGTTACCCGCATCTTCAACAGCTTTTTGAATACGCTGTACCGAGTTCTGATTGCGCTTGTCCGCTTCGTTAACGGTATATTCCAAGCTATCATTCAGGAATACAAATTTGTCTATAATCGCCGAGCTAACTTGCAGGGCGAGCAGGGCAGTAAGAACCAGGTACATCATCCCGATCATCTTCTGCCTTGGCGTTTCTTTTCCTCCAGCCATTTTCTCTCTGTGAGTTTAGTTTAATGGTTAAATAATAGAGAGATGAGCTTAGACTCCTTTCATCGCCGTCAGCATACTTCCGTATACGCGGTTCAGAGAAGTCAGATTGGTGGTCAGTTTAGACAATTCGCCTTTGAACTGCTCGGTATCCTTGCTGGCATCCGTCATATTCTGCATGGCAGAAGAAAGGCTGCTGTAGAAGGAGTTCATCGTCTTCAGGTGCTTGTTGGCATCCTGATATTCCAGTTCGTATACTGCGTTCAATGCACCCAGGTTCTTGGTTACATTCTGTACCTGCTCGTGGTAAGCCTTGGCGTCTTTGGTAGCGTTTGCCATTTCAGCCATCGCACTGATGGTAGTAGCGTAAGACTTATTCAGGTCAGTGATGGAAGCAGAAGCTGATCTAACGTTTTTAGCGTACTCAGAAGTAGCTACCGTAGCATCCGTCAGGTTAGAAAGCTTGGCAGTGGTATCGGTCAAGCCTCTTAGTCCTTGTCCCAGGCTGTTGATCAGTTCAGGACCCACCTTGGCATTGGCCAGCATATCGTCCAGCTTCGCAGTCAGTCCATTGCCGTTTTCTTTTTGCTTTCTTTCGGGCAGATTGCCTTTGTAATCATCGGCCAGCTCAGGGTACACACGGGTCCAATCGGGTTCGTGGGCAGGCGGTTGGAAAGCACTCAGGGCAAAGATCAATGCTTCTGTACTCAGACCTACAATTAGCATAGTGTCGGCCCCTTTCCAGTGCATAATTTTAAACATGGCACCTACGATTACAATCGAAGCACCGATACCGTATACAAACGGCATGAATTTATTAAACATTAAATCCATTGAACCACCTTTTTTCTTAACACTCATTTTTGTAATTGTTTAAAGTAAGAAATTAATTTAACACTTGTTTAACTGATTGATTAAGCTGGCATTGATACATGACAAGTAGCATTCGTAATCATACTTTTTAGAATTCTTTTCCGGAAGAGCGGCCCAGGTAGGTCATTGCGCAACGGAAGCCAATGTAGGCTTTGGTGGTATCCTGGTATTCGAAAGTACGGGTGCCGGTTTCCAGGTAATAAGCCACGTCTTTCCAGGAGCCGCCGCGAACAATTTTACGGGGTTCGTTGTCATCGTAATAGGTAGGGTTCAAATCCCACACTACCGGAACCGAGGCATCGTAATAAGCGTCTTCGCACCACTCAGCTACGTTACCAGCCATATCGAACAGACCGTAATCGTTGGAGAAGTAGGAAGCAACGGGAGCAGTATACATGAACCCGTCGTTGTAGTAGTTTCCGCGGCCTGGCTTGAAGTTAGCCAGCAGACAGCCGGAAGTATTGGCGATGTATGGGTTACCCCAGGGATATTTGGCCATATCACGGCCACCACGGGCGGCGTATTCCCATTCGGCTTCCGAGGGCAGGCGGAAGTTCGGCATGGCGAACAGACCTTCGGTAGCCCGGTAAGCGTTTAGGTACTTGGTACGCCATTCGCAGAAGTAACGGGCGGCAAACCAATCTACACCTACTACCGGATAGTCGTCGAAAGCAGGGTGCATATAGTAATACTCCATCATCGGATCACCCATATGGTGAGCGAAGTCTTTTACCCAGACCGTCGTATCGGGGTACAACTCCGTCATAATGTATTCTTCACCCAGTACCGACACCGAATCGGTAAGCATGATATTGACAAACTGACGGTATTCGTTGTTGGTGATTTCAGTATCGTCCATGTAGAAACCCCCGATGGTCACCTGCTTGTTGAGGTTGATCTGGGTGGCAGCCACGTCTTCATCTGCTTGCCCCATATGAAAGGTTCCTGATGGTACCAGCACCATGCCGTATGGGATGGTTTGTTTCCAGGTAGGCCGATCACCGGCACCTACCAGTTCCCCTCGGTCGGAGCCTTTACCCTTTTTCCCGAAAAGGCCGCAGCCCTGTAGGAAGAGGGTTACTGCTACCAAAAGGCAATACAGTGAATTTTTCATAATTTTATTCATAACGCCTGACTTATTGTTTTATTTTTCTTTGGTGATTCTAACGATTGATTAAAAAGACGGAAGCAAAACTATTACTTTGTTAAGGTATTCGGAATATGAAACGCGGTAGAAATTCGGATGCTGTAATGTTTGCGTGCAAAATAACGACGTTACAGACGAAACATTGTGAATCTGATTATCCAACCAGCTTTTTTTGTTGATTAGTGTCTGAAGCGGGGAGTACGGGTTACTGACTTCTTACTGACAGTTGGCGGCGGCAGCGTATATGTAAGCATAAACTCATGCGAAGTAGGCCTTTTGGCAGCCTGCGCCACTACTGTATAATCGAAGGCATAACCCAGTCGAAGGGCATTGTCTTTCATCGCATTGAAGCCTACCAGTATAATGGCGGCATCACCCTGCCGGAAACTCAACCCTCCCCAGAACTTCTGGTTGTAGGTAGCAATGGCACTGGGTTCAAATGAGATGGTGTTCAAATCGGTTTTAAACAAAATAGATGGCGTCAATACGATCTGATAAGTAAGATCGTAGCTGTATCCACCCGTGAAGTATAAGTTGGTAGCTAATTCATTGGTGAGTGGGGTGCTCAGTCCAAAATTGAACTTGGGTTTCAACAAGTGGTTGGCTCCGATGCCAAGATAATATTTTTCAGCGCGGTAGTGAATGCCCAGGGCCAGGTCGGGCCGGATCTGAGATTCTCTCTTTTCAATATTCAGGGGATCCCCGGGTTCCAGGAAGCGGTACTTATTGAAATCAATTGTCTGGGAAAAGAATCCGCCGCTGATTCCTAACGATAGCTTTCCGTTTTTAACTGGGAAATGATAGGCGTATGACACCTGTGTCTGTAGATTGGTGTAAGGCCCCAGCTGATCGTGTACAAAATAGACCCCAGCCCCACTTTTCCATCGGAGGATGGGCGCATTCAAACTCACGATCTGCGTGTTCAATCCGCCGTCCTGATCGAAGGTTCCCTGATAACCGGTCCATTGCGAACGGGCAATCAATTGAAAACGGGTCAATCCTTCTACACCGGATGTTGCGGGGTTAAGAAACAGTCCATTGAACATATATTGGCTGAACTGCGGATCTTGTTGTGCTTGCGTACACAGGGGTAACAGAAAAACGCAGGCCCATATAATTCGGTAGAATACTTTATTCATAGCACCAGTTTTGTTCTTTTTGCACATAAATATAGTGACTATTTCGCGTTTACAAGATTCAGGCTCTGGCAGGATAGTAATGAAATCTACAAAAAACGCCGTTGCAGGATTATATACGCAAAAAACAAACTGGTTTACTGAATAATCACTCAAAAAGATTACATCAGTTTATTGGCTTTTTTGATGTATAATTCTATGGCGCCGGTCATAGAAGGAGCATTGGGAAGGGGAGCTTCAATGTCCAGTATTAATCCAGCGTCAATTACTGCCTGAGCCGTCGTAGGACCAAACGCGGCTATTCTGGTTTTATTTTGCTTAAAGTCAGGAAAGTTGGCAAAGAGCGAAGTAATGCCTGAAGGGCTGAAAAAGGCAATGATATCGTAGTATACATCTGACAGATCGGACAGATCGCTAGCGACGGTACGGTACAGAACCGCTTCGGTCAGCTGATAGCCGTTTCCGTCCATATATTCAGGAATATCATTTTTACGAATGTCAGAACAAGGAAAGAGGAATTTCTCGCTTTTGTGCTTCTTGAGAATATCCATCATTTCAGCGGCGGTTTTAACACCTGTAAAGATTTTCCGCTTTCTTACCGTGATGTACTTCTGCAGGTAGTTAGAGGTTTGCTCCGAAATACAGAAATATTTCATGTCTGCCGGCACTTCTATTTTGCTTTCGTTGCAGATCCGGAAAAAGTTATCTACTGCATTGCGGCTGGTAAAAATAACGGCCGTATGATCCAGAATATTGATCTTCTGCTTCCGGAAATCCTTTAGCGGTACCGGTTCGATTTCGATAAAGTTACGGAAGTCTACCTTTAGGTTATACTTTCGGGCAAGCTCAAAATAAGGGGACTTTTCGTCGGTAGGCTTGGGTTGGGTAACTAAAATACTGGATACTTGAGTTAATCTTTCCTGGTCGTTCGTTACGTTGGCTACACTCATTCTACTTACCTGATTTGGGCTGATAAACAAGAAGTACGTTGATCACAGAAGAATCTTTATTCCGGCCAGCAAAGGCACTAATTCTGTGACGCAAAGGTAGGAAAATAAATACAGATTTCTATGAGGAGCCAGTTTATTTAGCCGGAGACTGATCAGCAGAATACGAATCAGTGCGAAGCCAACAATCAGTGCAACCAGCAGATTATCAGCTTTATCTATCCATACCGGGTAAGATGTAAAAATGAGAACCAGTACAGGAACCAAAAACGTATAGAATACTTTAGAATAATGAATATATTCAAAAAAGTGGACGTTTACGATTTTATCCAGGCGAAGCAGATTCGCCAGGACGTAAGTGCCCAGGTATTTACATATGAGCAGGAAAAAAACCGCCACGCCTATCAAGCCAAAGTTGTATAGATAATCCGGTAGGCTTTCCTGGGTTCGCAACACCTGTTCAGTAAAAAACAAATGCCGGGAACCTTCGCGAACCAGCATATAAAGCAAGGCCAGCAGGAAACCGTGGTTGAGTAAAAACAGGAGATTGATGCCATTGAGCGGTTTACCAACCGGAGCGACTCCGTCCCGGTAAGATGTACCAAAAAGGCTTTTTACCGAATAAAAACGGGCAAAAGCGGTAGGATGCAGGTTGTACAGAAAAGCGTAGTTGGCCAGAATAAAAATACATGCAATAATCAGGAAATATTGAAAGGCGGAAGCCCGCTTGGGAAGCACCGTCAGCGTGGGAGCCGCAGCCGCCGCTTTTTCCTGCACGTTCTTTTTGTGTCCGATAAAAGCGGTTGGCAAAGGGAGCAGACCCGATGGACTGTAAAAGGTAAGAAAAACCTGAGAGGTATTGACCGTGGTTGATTGCTGGGGCGCATTCCGATAAACGGCCAGCAGGCTATCCATAGGCAGGGTGACCCAGGTATCCGCATCAAATCGTTTTTGCAGGGCGGCGTTGATAAATACGTAGACTTCCTGCTCGGTATAAAAAACCAGCTCATAGCCTTCGTACGCGTGAAGTTCCAGGGGAATGCTGGCCGCATTCAGACTGCCGTGTTTTTCCTGTAGGTAAGGCACGTAAGCATTGTACTTGCGATCGTAAATCTGCCAGTCGTAGTGGAATTCGTGTACGACAAAGTAGTTCTTTTCTACGTAGGCTCTTTGCTCACCCGGAGAGATCGCCGCGTGAAGATGCACGGACAAAAAAAGGAAAAAGACAAAAAGGCTAAATAAACTTCTTCCCATAAGCGCTAGGTATCAGTCTTGGGTACATCCGTTCTGGGCAGGGGTTTGAATCGGTTGATTGCCTCCAGAGAAAAGCTGAATAAAAAGGCAAAGCAGAGCAATATGGTAAACTGTACATTGTTGCCCAAATCCGCGAAAAGGACCGTAAAAGCAATGGTCAACAGGTTGATAAACACCAGAATACCTACCGTTTGCAATTGCGTAAAACCAAGGCGCATGACCGTGTGATGAATGTGGTTTTTATCCGGTGTAAAAGGAGATATGCCCTTCATGATGCGGATAATAGAAACCCGTACCGTATCCAGAATCGGGATAATGAGTGTGCCCACGGCAATAGTAGGCGTAGAGTGAATGGGTCGCATTTCAATAAACTGAATGGCCATCACCGAAATGGTAAACCCGATTACTAATGAGCCGGCGTCACCCATAAAAATAATGGCCCGGTGCAGGTTGTACCGCAGAAAGCCTAGAATTCCTCCGACCAGGCAGAAAGCCACGTTGGCGTAGCTACCGTATTTATCACCTCCGTAAATGAAGAAAAAAGTCCCGAAGGTAGCCGCAATAATCAGGGTGATGCTACCCGCCAGCCCATCCAGGCCATCGATCAGGTTAATGGCATTGGTGAGGCCAACAATCACCAGCAGCGTAAAAGCGTAACTGATACCCGTTTCCACTTCGTAGATGCCCAGAAACCCCTGAAAGCTGGTAATACGGATATCAGCAATAAAAAGGACAATGCCAGTGGCCAGAATCTGAACAAAGAACTTTTTAAAAGCAGAAACGGTGATGATATCGTCTTTGATGCCAATGGAAAAGAGGACGATACAACCCGCCAGCAGTTGCTGCACGCCGTTTTTTAAATCGCCGAAGACCGTCAGTGACGACATGAATCCGACAAAAATGGCCACGCCGCCCAAACGGGGAGTGAGTAACTTATGTATGGTCCTGCCATTGGGCACATCGTATAAGTCCTTGATGTGCGCAATTCTGATGATCGATGGTATAGCAAATACCGCAACCATAAACGACCATAAGAAGGGCAGTATCGTATCTAGAAGAATGTACAAGGGATAAAAAAATGGATTAACACGCCTGCTTAACTTTGTATCGGATAGAGAAATTACTCAGCAGCCAATTCAAAAGCAACACAAATATAGGATTCCACTTCCAAATATAGGCGTTCCACCTCATTGCATCTTAAAATATACTTACGAAACCCAGATGAATTTTAGAATAAGCCAATCCAAATTTCTGGTCGGCCGATCTTCCCATTGAATAAATCAGATTAAATGCCCCGGCCTTGGTACTAAAACTAATCCCGGTGCCCAGGCCGAAGGGTGTATCCTGTCGTTCTCCCTGTACGGTTTGGGTAGAAAACCACGCCTGATCATAGCATACCAGTAAGTAAGAACTTTCGTCAGTGAAAAAGTGGTATTCAACCGTACCCACTGTATAGGCAGAAGCGAAAAAAGCATTTTCATTGAACCCGCGTAAACTATTGAGTCCACCCAGCCGGAACAAATCGTTATAAAAAAGATGGGGACCGACCATCTTGGCCGCCTGCCCTTTTAATAACAGAACCGACCGTCCGGAAAGGGGTAGGTATTGCTGTGCCACTGCCCTTACTGAAGCCTGCAGGGTAGTCAGGGAAAGCCCTTCGTACAGTTGCTGATCCAGGAAAGGATTCCGGATGATGCGTCGGTTACCTACCTCTCCCTGGACGTTTAATCGAAATCCTTTCCGGGGATAAAAGTAGTCATCCAGCGTACTGCGCTCAAAACCCAATCCGTAGGACGTATAGCTCACATCCGAAAAAACGGGCAGGCGGGTTTCCTCCTTATACTGTGCCCCATTGCTGAGGTTAGATGTCCGCAAACCCACCGATGTACTTACCTTTCCGGCTCCCCCCATCAGGTAGGCCAGCGTAAGCCTCCGATCTACATTCAGGAAACTGCTGTCCTGTTTCAGCAGGTTGAAATGGGCCTTCAGCTCCAGCCGGGTACCAAAAAGGACCGGGTGAACGTATTCCAGGTACAATACGGGCGAAGCCGGACGAATCTGCTGCCACTGAAAATGAAGGCTTCTTCCCATCCCGAAAAGGTTGTTGAGTCTTAGCTTTACGTCTCCCGTAATCAGCAGTTTGTCCGATGCGTTTTGGTTGGGCAAAAAGCCAACGATTCCGTCGAACTGATTGGTCTTGCGATAGTCTGCCGCAATCTTTACGTAGGCTTTTTCCTCAAAAAAACGAACGGTGGCGGGTTGTCTCAACTTCAGATAAGGCAGCTGCGCCAACAGGCGATTGGCCTGAGGTAATTTGTCCTGGTTGAATGGCTGTCGGGGAAGTACGTTGAGGTAAGTAGCCAGAAACTTTGCCTTCACCTTGGAATTGCCCGTAAGCAGAAGACTGTCAAATAAAATGATCGGACCGCTTTGGTAATGGATTTGGGCTCGCATGTGGTCGCCATTTATTTGGATGGAATCCAGTTTCAGGCTGGCAAATGGGTAGCCTTTTTTTTCGGCGTGGCTCAGCATTTTTTCCGACAAACGGATCCACTGCGGATAAACAAATAAGGGCGGGGATCCATCCCGGCTTTTATAACCCGATTCTCTGAGCAGGTCATCGGGGGCATTGCCTTTGGCCAGGAAAAAGGAATAAGCCGGTCCGATGTGCAAACTTACCTGCAGGGTGTCACGCTGGTATTCAATTCGGTCGGCGGAGGCAGTAAGGAAGGCCTGATTACGGAGCCCTTCCACGACATTTTTTACTTCCCGCCAAGCAGAAGCCGAATCCGGATGCTGTCTTCGGTATTTACCGTGCTCCCCCCAGGCTTTTCCATCTGATTCCTTTACGGTGAAGACCAGTGCCGTTTGGGCCAAACCGGAAAAAAAAGGGCAGATCAGGCAGAATAAAATCAGCTGCCAACGCATACAGAAGATAATTCAGTAGAAAATTTTTGACTGAGAAAAGAATCAGGTAGTTGCAGAAGCCGCTTTAGAATTGTAAAGATAGTAATTTTGCCGATTGCATACTCCCAATCCATTTGCACCTGTACATCCACATTCCCTTCTGCAAGCAAGCCTGCCACTATTGCGACTTTCATTTCAGTACCCAACTGGACAGGCGAAGAGAAATGGTAGAAGCCATTTGCCGGGAAATTGTTATGCAGAAAGACTACCTGCGAACCAGGCTGACGACTGATTACTCCGAAAGTCGGCTTCCCCTGGAGACTATCTATTTCGGCGGGGGAACGCCTTCGCTGCTGGAAGAGGACGATTTCTACCTCATTTTTGGAACTATTGAGCAGTATTTTTATTTGCTTCCCAATGCGGAGGTGACGCTGGAAGCTAACCCCGACGACCTGAGCCTGGATAAGCTTCAACTTTTCCGTCGGTTCCCCATCAACCGACTCAGCATCGGAATTCAGTCATTCCACGAAAGTCACCTGCAGTACCTCAACCGGGCGCACACTGCCGGGCAAGCTGAAGAATGCGTACAACTAGCCCGAAAGGCTGGCTTTGACAATATCAGCATTGATCTGATCTACGCCATTCCGGCGGAAGATCACCGAATCTGGCAGTACGATCTGGAGCGGGCGGTGCAACTGGGCGTTACGCACATTTCCTCCTACTGTCTTACCATTGAGCCACAAACCGCTTTTGGCAAATGGCTGAAGAAAGGAAAAATCAAAGCAGTAGAAGAAGAATTTGCGGCGAAACAGTTTGAAATGCTGGTAGCATACCTGACCCGACACGGATTTGAACACTACGAAGTATCGAACTTCGCCCAACCGGGTTGTTATTCCCGACACAATACCAGCTACTGGCAACAAAAACACTACCTGGGCGTAGGCCCCAGTGCCCATTCGTACAATGGCAGCCACCGACAGTATAATATTGCCAACAATGCGCAGTACCTCAAAGCCATTGCAGCAGGTCAAGTACCCTATACCGATGAAAAACTGAGTACCTACGATCAGGTCAATGAGTACGTGATGACCAGCCTGCGCACCCAGTGGGGCTGCGATACCCGGAAAATCATGAGCGCTCACCAAGTGAATTTGCTACAGACGCATCAGACTTACCTGACTGAATGCCTGCAAAAGGGCTTACTGACGATAGAGGCCGGAGTGATTCGGCTTACAACTCCAGGCAAACTGCTGGCCGACCAGATCGCCTCCGACCTCTTCTTGGTAGATTAACGTTTTTGGTATGAAATAATACCTACTTCTTCTCCCTGGAAAAAGAATAAGGGAAATCTTCGGGCTGAGTTCCCCTCTGTTTGTCCGGCTCCGCCACCATATCGAAATCCAGGGTGCCGCCTTGTAACAAGGCCGCGTGGCTGAGCCAGTTTTTGGTATAGGTTTGTCCGTTCAGATTCACCGACCTGACGTAACGGTTCGCCGGGCTGTTGTTGGGAGCATTGATGGTCAACTGCTTTCCATCCTCCAACTGCACCGTTACCTTTTTAAACAACGGCGCACCCATCACGTATTGATCGGTTGCCGGGCAGACCGGATAAAAACCCATGGCTGAAAATACGTACCAGGCGGAGGTTTGCCCATTGTCTTCGTCACCGCAGTAGCCATCGGCCGTAGGCAGGTACAAGCGGTTCATCACTTCCCGCACCCAATGCTGCGTTTTCCAGGGCTCTCCGGCGTAGTTATACAGATAAATCATGTGCTGAATGGGCTGGTTGCCGTGTGCATACTGCCCCATATTCATAATCTGCATCTCCCGGATTTCGTGAATGACGGATCCGTAGTAGCTTTCATCGTAGACTGGAGGCAGGGTAAAGACCGAATCCAGCTTGGCCACGAATTTTTTCTTACCGCCCATCAGATCCATCAGGCCCTGCACGTCGTGGAAGACCGACCAGGTGTAGTGCCAACTGTTGCCTTCGGTAAATGCATCTCCCCATTTGAAGGGATTAAAGGGAGCCTGAAACTTACCATTTTGGTTTTTGCCCCGCATGAGCCCCGTGACCGGGTCGAAGAGGTTGCGGTAGTTCTGGCAACGTTTGGCAAACAGGTCAATCTCTTTCTTGGGTCGTTTCAGCGCTTTGGCCAATTGGTAAATCGCGAAGTCGTCGTAGGCGTATTCCAGGGTACGGGCGGCATTTTCGTTGACCTCCACGTCGTAGGGCACGTAGCCCAATTGGTTATAATATTTTACGCCTCTTCTTCCCACGGCATCCATCGGCCCTTCATTCTGCGTGTTTTTCAGTACGGCCTGGTATAAAGTCTGGATGTCGTACCCGCGGCCTCCCTTCAGATAAGCATCGGCCACCACGGAAGCCGAATTGGACCCGACCATCACGTTGCGCAAGCCGGGACTGGCCCATTCCGGCAACCAGCCGCCCTCTTTGTAGGCATTGGCCAGGCCTTCCTGCATCTGATTGTTCAACGAAGGGTACATCAGGTTGAGAAAGGGAAAGAGGGAGCGGAAAGTGTCCCAGAAGCCGGTGTCGGTAAACATATAGCCCGGCAGTACTTGCCCGTTATAAGGGCTGTAGTGCATCACCTTGCCCTGGGCATCTATTTCAAAAAATTTTCGGGGGAAAAGCAGTGAACGGTACAAGCAGGAATAAAAAGTTCGCATTTGCTCCACCGAACCGCCTTCTACGTTGATGCGGCTCAATTCTTTGTTCCAGGCATCCTTGGCTTTTTGCTTCACCGTTTCAAAATCGTCTTTTCCGATCTCTTTCAGATTTAGCTCTGCCTGTTCGGGGCTAATAAAGGACGAAGCCACCCGGGCTTGCACCACTTCTCCTTTTTTCGTGGTAAATCCGATGATTGCACCGACGTGATTGTCTTGTGCATCCAAAGCCTGGCTGTTCAACTGACCATTCCGCCATACCGCCCGGTTGTCAAATGCCTTGTCAAATTCGATGACGAAGTAATTGCGGAAGTTCTGGGGCACGCCTCCGCTGTTTTTCGTGGTATAGCCAATGATTTTCTTTTCGTTGGGAATGATTTTGACGTACGATCCCTTGTCCAGCGCATCGATGACCAGGTAAGCGCTGTCGGTTTCCGGGAAGGTGAAACGGAACCGGGCAGCCCGCTCGGTAGGGGCGATTTCAGTAACCACATCGTGGTCGGCCAGGTATACACTGTAATAATACGGCTTGGCTACCTCCGCCTTGTGCGAAAACCAGCTGGCGCGCTCATCTTCCCCGAATCTTCGCTTGCCCGTGATGGGCATAATGGAAAACTGCCCGTAGTCATTCATCCAGGGGCTGGGCTGGTGCGTTTGTTTGAAGCCTCGGATTTTGTCGGAAGCGTAGGTATAGGCCCAGCCATCGCCCATTTTGCCGGTCTGTGGCATCCAGAAATTCATGCCCCAGGGCAATGCGATAGCCGGATACGTATTGCCATTGGACAGACTGGGTTTGGAATCAGTGCCCATCAGCGTGTTGACCCATTCTACAGGATCGTTCCCTTGGGTGACCGGCTGCGCAGCAGCGGAGAAGAAAGCCAGGACTAAAACTGAAAAAAGAAATTTTGACATGGATATAGGTTTAATGAATGAGGAAAGTTGCCTTCCTCTTTTTAAAGTTGCCGTCGTAAATATTGAGAAAATTTGAACTGAAAGATTGCTGCTGAGATAGTTTTGCATAAAAAAGAAGCCGATAGTAGACCTACCGGCTTCGCATTAAATTAACCCGTATTAGTACCCGGGGTTTTGATCGCCCAGGCTGGGGTTTCTTTGCCTTTCCGCGTCAGAGATGGGCAAAAGCAAATGTTTCTCTTCAAAAACTTTACCCCAATGATTGGTTTGTCCCAATACATTCACAAAATTGATCTGTCCTGTGTTGTTGGGATTGGTCTGAGGAAACTTTCGGGTTCTGACAATATCGAACCACAATTTAAACTCAAACACCAGTTCGCGGTACCTTTCTTTCCAAACTTCTTCCACAAAGGAAGGAGCCGGCAAAGTCGTAAGCTGTGCAGTGATCAGAGCTGTGGGTGTTTTCCAATACGCCCTGCCCCGAACTTGAGTTAGGTAATTGACTGCTTCAGCAGTAACCCCTTCGGACTGCGCAATGGCTTCCGCAGCAATCAGCAGCACATCGGCGTAGCTATAGATCACAAAGTCTTTTCCGGAACTGGCCGTTTCGAAGAGTGCCGCATCATCATGCCAGAAGTAGGGGGTGGGCTGAAAAGTCTGAACGCTGCCATTTGGCAAGGTAATAGAAGTATGAAAATACTGCTTTTCCTGCCGTCTCAAATCGTTGGTAGCATCATAACCCGCCAGAAACTCCGGCACTGGCTGATAAGCACCATTAGTCAGAGAGTATTTGACATTGATGGGTTTTGTATTGGTATAAGAATATTGTGGATAAGGGCTTTCTGAAATTCCCACCGCGTATTCGTGCAAAAATACCGCTTCAATGGGAGAGGCATCGCTTCGGCGTAATTTGTTGTAAGCAGAGTTGGCCGGATCTACGGCGTTATTCACTAAGTCATGCTGCTCCAGGCTATACACCCCGCTGTTGATCACATAACGGGCTCGTGCGGCGGCATCGGCATACCGGTTTTCCTGTAGTGGAAATCCGCTCATGGTCAGGTATACTTCTGCCAGTACTGTAGCTGCCGCTCCTTTGGTTATCCGCTTACCACTGTTTACCATTGATGTTTCCGGCAATTCTCCTTCGTCTATAGCGTATTTCAGATCGGATTCAATCAGTGTATACACCTCTTTCACCGATGCCCTACTTACGTACAGGTTTTCTAGTGATTCGTAAGGTTCAGTGACCAGTGGTACTTCGCCAAACATTCTGACCAAGTAATAATAGGCATAGGCTCGGAAAAATCGGGCTTCAGCCGTTAAGGTTTTCACCTCTTTCTCAGTAAGTCCCGGAGTAGTCGGAATGTTCTTGATGGCATTATTGGCTCTGGAAATGCCGCGGTACAAGTCATCCCAGATACCTCCCAGATAACTGGAAAGGTTGGTACCGTTCAAGGTCAGTTGCTGGGTATTTTGCACGTGAATCTCCTGCCCTTTGTACTCATTATCAAAAAATCCGGACATATACTGGCCGATCATTGCTTCTGAGCCGCTATATACGCCGCCATCAAACAATTGAGGTGCTCCATTCCGGTAAAGTGAGTTAACTGCACTATAAGCGTGGTTGGGCACTTTGAAGTCCTGACTGGCACTCAATTCATCCAGTGGAGCCTCCTCCAGGAAGTCCTTACAGGAAACGGTTGCTAGGCAGAGCAGAAATAATATGAGATTTATCTTTTTCATAATAGTTGTCGATTAGAATCAGTTAGAATTTGACGTTTACACCCAAGGTAAAGGTCCGGGGCTTAGGGTACTGAAAGAAAAAAATATTTTGCCCCCATTGCTGATCAGCCCCAAACCATGACGTTGCTTCCGGATCAAAGCCTTTGAAGTCTTTGGAATGGATAACGAATGCATTCTGAACAGTACCATAGACACGCAGTCCCGTCAATTTTAGCTTTGACAACAAATCACTATTAAAATTATACCCTACCGAAATTAAACTTCCGCGCAGAAAAGAGCCATCGGCTACCCAGCGACTATCGATTTCACTGTTTTGCCCGGCTTTACCCTGATGGCGGATTTCCTGCACCATTGTATTCTGATTTTGGGGAGTCCAGCCTTCGTATAAGATAGTAGAAAGCCCATTGGCAATGCCGGAACGATCTTCCGTTGAATGGAAAAACTGCTGCAGGATATCTACCCCATACACGAACTGTAGGTTAACGGAGAGGTCCAGGTTCTTGTAGCGGAAGTTATTGATGAAGCTACCAGTCCAATCGGGAAGTCCTTTTCCAAGAATCGTTTTCGTTGTAGACCGTTTCGCTTCGCCAGGTACATAACCGCGCTGTGCGGCTTCGTCGGCTTCATCGGTTCCCCAGATACCCAATCTTTCATATCCCCAAAAAGAACTGACCGACTCCCCTACACGCAGGATGGTTTGGCTACCCGATACAAAATAAGGACCTGGCTCAATGTCCTCATTGTTTTCCCCCAACTTTTCAATTCGATTTCTGTTAAAGTTAAAATTCAGGTTGGACTGCCAGCTGAAATCACTTCTATCAATATTAGTCGTAGTCAACAATACCTCGATACCGCGGTTAGATACTGAACCGATATTATCTCTGACGGCACTAAACCCAGTTGAATGCGGAACGGGACGATCTAACAGCAAATCGGTGGTGAGTTTGTGGTAATAATCAACCTCCAGATTTAGCCGCCGCTTGAATAATGCCAAGTTGAATCCGATATCAAACTGCCGGGTTCTTTCCCATTTCAAATTGGGATTAGGTAACCGGGTTTGATTGCTGGACGAAGCACGAGTTCCATTGATGAGTACCGTTCCGGAAGAAACGGTAGCCAAAGACTGGTAAGTAGGAATTTCAGTGTTCCCAGTATAACCAAAACTAGACCGCAGTTTCAGCTCATCAATCTTATCCATTCCTTGCATGAAGGGTTCATTCGATAGCACCCAGCCCACCCCAAATGAAGGGAACACGCCATACTTGTTATTTCTACCGAAGCGTGAAGAACCATCAACCCGGCCAGTTACCGTTAGTAAGTACTTTTCCCGGAAAGTATAACCGCCGCGCAGGAAGTAAGAGTTCATAGACCACTTGTCGTAATCAGATTCAGGGGCGCCAGGTTTACTCGCTGCCTGAATGCGGTTGTACTTGAAAAAGTCATCTGAGAACCCTTCTACCTGGATGGCATTCTGATTATAAATCCGCTCCTGCCAGCTCAGACCCAATACCGCATTGATTCTGTGGTCCTGACCCAATGTTTTATTATAGGAAAGGTAAGTTTCTTCTTGCCAATAGCTTACTCGCTGGTCTTCTACCCTGGCTCTGCCTAATGGAGAAGAGATATTGATCAGATCCGTGGGATAGTACTCTTGAAATGCGCGATTATGATTATCAAAACCGAACTGAGTTCTCAGATCAAGGCCTGGGAGCAAATGGAAAGTTGCGTAGATGTTACCGAACAATTGCGTCCGATTCCGCAGTCGCTCCTGGGTTTGCAGTACGTGCACCGGGTTGGCCATAGACTCCAACGTATAGTCGTCGGTGAGTGAAGTGCTGTTGCTCCAGGTTCCGTCCGGAAATTTAACCGGGAATATGGGGGGCATTTCAATCATCGTCCGCCGGGGCATCTGATGTCCACCACCTTCTTCTACTTCATTTTCTTTAGTATGATTAATGAGAAGATTAGCCCCAAGTGACAGCCATTTGGTAGGATTTACATCATAAGCGAGCTTGCCGCTGATCCGCTCCAACCAACTTGAGAGCATAATGCCCTCCATGCGGGAATAGTTGATAAAAGTGCCGAAGGAAGATTTAGCGCCCCGTCCTTGTATAGAGAGCTGATGGTTGTGGGAAACGGCCGTCCGGGTAGCTTCTTCCTGCCAATCGGTATTGTACAAAGGATTTCCACTGGCATCAAACAGCCTAGGGTCATTTTTAGTAAATACAGGGTTGGTGCCTGGCCGGTACTTAGGCGTATTGGCCATACCCGTTTCTACGACTTGCATCCACTCCTGGGCATTGAGCAAATCCATTTTCTTACGAAGTTGGCCCACGCTAATGTAAGCATCATAACCAATGGAGAGACCTTCTGATTTTGCTCCTCGACGTGTGGTAACCAAGATGACGCCGTTGGCACCACGAGCCCCATAAATAGCCGTAGATGAAGCATCTTTTAGTACTTCCATACTTTCAATGTCATTGGGATTGAGAAACTGGATATCTTCCATTACCACCCCATCTACCACGTATAAGGGACTGGTAGAAGAATTGATCGTACCTACGCCGCGAATGATGACCCGAGGGCTGCTCGTTGGCGAACCGGAATTAAGAAACACGTTCACCCCAGCTACTTTTCCCTGCAAACCCTGAATAGCATTGTTGACCGGACCACGCAAAAGTTCTTCCGAGTTGACCACGCCTACAGAGCCAGTCAGATCCGACTTGCGCTGGGTACCGTAACCCACCACCACGACTTCGCTTAACGACTTGATGTCTGGCATCAGAACTACATCAATCGTCGTGCGGTTGTTGACGGGCACTTCTTCGGAAGTAAAGCCCACGAAAGAGAATACCAGGGTTTCGGTACCTTCGGCTACGGACAAGGAGTAGCTCCCGTCAACTCCGGTAGCGGTACCAGTGGTAGTGCCTTTTACAATGACGCTCACACCAGGCAAAGGTTCGTTTTTGTCGTCAGTGACGCGGCCGGTTACGGTGAGAGCCATCGCATCGGCGGCTTCAAGGGTGGTTTCTTCCGACCGGCTGTTCTCCGTGTTTGGTTCAGGAAGCGTGCTTGGGGAGGGACTTGGATTGACCGATTCTTTTTTCAAATAGATGATAAAAGAATGGTCGTTGTTCTTTTCAAAAGTCAGATTCAATGGAGGCAGAATGTTCTGAAGCACTTTTTCCAGGTCATTCTTATTCAGGTCTTCATTGCGTACAGAAACCGATTTGCCCTCTAACGTCTTCCGGTTGTAATCGAATATGACGCCAAAGCGTTTTTCCAGGGTTTTCAGCAAATCCAGCAGCTGGTAGGTCTGGACTTCCTGTGAGGATGCTACCACTGATCGGGGCAAAAAGGCCACTGATTGTGCCTGAGCCAATGGTAATCCCAGGGCACACAGCAATAGACCGATGGAGCATTTTCGGGATTTGAATAGATTTTTAATCATAATTTAAGTAGGTTTGAGTGAACTGAATTGTAGGTTTGAGCTGCCTGCGCTCCCGGCTACTCGCAATAGCCGGTGGGATTGCAGGCGGTTTTCTTTTTAATGAATAATGTAAACCCCCTCCTTACGGGTAACTTTGATTGAGTAAAGCTTTTCAATTTTATGGAAGATCTGCTCCACGGAGTCGGCAGGCACCGAACCACTGAACAGTTCCTTACGAATGGCGTTGTTTCTGAATTTTACCCGGATGCCGTGGCTGTCCTGCAGACCGTTCATAATCGACTCAATACTTTCATCGCGATAAAGGCGTACTGCATCTTTCCACGATACGACGGGTTTGGGATTGACTGCTACCGGAACGAAATCGGGGCGCTTTATAGAATACTCTACCATTTCACCCGGCTTCATCACGTAATTTTTACTCAGATCCGAAACCTTCACCTTTCCTTCTTGTAAAACCACCCGGGTATCACCCCGGCGATTCGATACGTTGAACTTGGTACCCAATACCTCCACCTGCAGTTGGCCAGGGGTATGCACAATGAACTTCTGGTGGTTTTGGGTATGCTGAACTGAAAAATAGGCTTCTCCTTCCAGCCATATCTCTCTGATTTCCTTATCCTCCCAGTGGGAGGCATAACGAATGGAGGAGTTGCCATTCAGCACCACTACTGAATGATCCGGTAATACCACTTCTTTGCGGGTCCCGAAGGCCGTACTAACCGTTTGCCAGCGGCTCTGGTATTTCAACAGATAGAAGGCCAGCCCAACTACCATCAGCAAGGTGATTGAAGCCGCTACTGCCACGTAGGGATGGCGGGCAAATGATAGAACCCGGGGCTTTTTCTTAGCGGCCTCCTTTTGCCGGATGGTCTGCCATACCTGATTGTACATCTGCTTGCGCAGGTTCTCACGCTCCGTGTCGGAAAGCGACTGCAGATAAGACTCGCCTTCCAACGATTGATTCCAAGTTTCGTCCAATAGCTTTTCTTCCTGGGCACTTGCCTTTCCTGCCAGCAGCTTTCTGATCAAATGAGTCAGATACCTTTTTTCCATGTGTCTGAATGTGCGTTCGTATACTGTAAATAGGATAAGTGTCTGATTACCCTAAAGAGATTTGCCGTTATTTCTCAGGAGTCACTTTACACCTGGTTTCGGTTTGCCAGACTTTTTTTATTATCCAAAAAAAATTACCTTTCAGTTTGTTGCCAGCAACACCAATTCTTCATTAACAAAAAGACAGTTATGGAAAAGGAGCGTTTTTCTGAAGAAAGCCACTGGCTGGATGCCCTCAGAAAAGGAGAGGAGCATGGATTTGAGAAGATTTACAATTTTTATTGGTCGAAGTTATTTTCCGTAGCCTACAATTACTGCCGATCCAGAGAGACGGCGCAGGAAATTGTACAGGAAATTTTTGTGAGTCTCTGGCTGAAGCGGGCAACCCTGCCCCAAAGCCTGGATTTGAAAAGTTATCTCTTCCAATCCGTTCGCTACAAGATTTACGATCACATTGACAGGCAGGCAGTACGTGAGCAGTACGCAGAATACGTCAGCCTGCACAGCACTACTTCAGCCAATACCACCGAACAGCAGGTAGAGTTTGACGAACTGAATGCCCTGCTGGACCAGCAGATTGAAGTGTTGCCGGAAACCACCCGGAAAGTGTTTCTGCTGAGCCGCATCAGGGGCTTTTCCATCCCGGAAATTGCCCAGGAAATGCAGCTTTCCATCAAAACCGTGGAATATCACCTGACCAAAGCCCTCAAACACCTTCGACTGCAACTCACTGAAATACTGGCCTTGTTGCTCTGTTTGAGCCATTTATAGCAGCTGCATCAGGAACGGCATTTTTATTTTCATTGATTTTAGTAAGATCCAACTGGCATCTGTTTGAGCGACGGATGCGTTGGTGAGCGGCAATCGGTTTGCCGGTATTTTCAGTACCCGGCAATGGGTCTTCGGCCGGCCCTATGCCCTTGCAGCTCATTTACCTCACCCGTATTCGTAAAATTCTTTTCATTTGCTTGTAATGATTCCTCCGGCTGGTCGTCTCTCCCTTTGAAATGGATCTGCAAGCGTTCAAAAACAAAGTCCTTCCTACCAAAGACCGGCTTTATCGCCTGGCCAAGCTGTTTCTTCGTAACCGCGAAGAAGCGGAAGACACCACGCAGGAAGTGCTGTTGAAACTTTGGACCAACCGGCAGAAACTGGACAGCTACCACAGCGTAGAGGCACTAGCCGTCAGCATGACGCGCAATCTTTGCCTCGACAAACTGAAATCGCAAAAAAGAAAGCCCATGGTCGACGCGAATGTGCTGGAAGCGGATGCCGATTACCGGACCCCCTATCAGAAAACGGAACTAACCGATAGCGTACAACTGGTTCGCCGGCTGTTCGACGAACTACCCGATCAGCAGAAACTGATCCTGCACCTGCGCGACGTGGAAGACTATTCTTTTGAGGAAATTGAAAAAGTAACGGGCTTAAGCGTCAACAACATCCGGGTAATCCTATCGAGGGCAAGGAAAAATGTGCGCGAGAATTACTTAAAAGTGAATGACTATGAAGGAAATTGAAAAACTGCTGGAAAAATACTACGAAGGAGAAACCAGCCTGGAAGAAGAAAAAGCACTGAGGGAGTTTTTTGCGGGCAATCTGGTTCCTGAGCACCTGCAAAGCCACGCCGCTCAATTCCGCTTTCTGAACGAAGCACGGGCTGAAAAAGCCCCGAAAGAGAGTGAGGACTGGTTAGCCGAACTGGAAACGGCACCCAAACCCATCAACGGAAAAGTCCTGCGCTTTCCCCATGCCGGGGCCTGGCGGGTAGCCGCCAGCATCGCGTTGCTGGTGATCGGTTTTGCCGCCGGACGCTGGTACAATCTGCCAAACGACTCATCATCGAATACCCAACCGGTTGCCTCAGCAGACCAACGTTTGCTGGAAATGAAAAATACCCTGCGCTACGATCAGGTACGTCATACTTCGGCCAGTGAACGGATTCAGGCGGTCAATCAGGTCAATTCGCTGCACCAATCGGATCAGGAAATCACGCAGCTGCTGATCAACACCATGAATTTTGATGACAACGTGAACGTCCGGCTGGCCGCCTGCGAAGCTTTGTACCGCTTCAAAGACGAAACGCAGGTACGGGAGGCCTTTATTCAATCGCTGAAAATTCAGACCGACCCTAACCTGCAGATCACGCTGATCGACATTCTGGTTGACCTGAAGGAAAAAAGAGCCGTGGATGAAATACAGCGCCTCATTCAGGACAAGAACGTATTGAAAGTAGTGCGGCACAAAGCCGAACAGGGCATCGGCGACCTGATTTAATCCAAACGCCGGTTGTTCTCCGCGTTTCGTCTGGCCAACGGAGCCGCGGAGAGATTTATCAATCAATTCAATTTTTAACCAACAAAGCAATGAAAAAATGGATGCTACTGGGCACTGTATGGATGTGGTGCCTTTCTACTGTACAGGCCCAGGAATACAAGGTGAAGTTTGCCAACGCCAAGGATCGGAAAATCGTCATCACCGCCGATAACACCCGAATGCAGATAGAAGGCTACGACGGCGATGAAGTACAAATCCGGGTGTACGACTACGAAGCCCCACCCGAACGAGCCAAAGGCCTGAAGCCGCTCTATAATTCAGCCGTCGACAATTCGGGGATCGGGCTGTCGGTGGTGCAGGAGGGCAATGTGCTGAACATCACCAAAGCTTCGCGCAAGGAAGGAAAGTACACCATTCGGGTGCCCAGAAAAGTGTCGATCTCCTTTGAGGAAGTCAACTGGCAGGGCGACGACCTGAAAATATCGAACGTGGAGGGCGACCTGGAAATCAAGACCAACAATTCGAGCATTCACCTGGAAAAGGTAAGCGGACCGGTCGTAGCCAGCACCACCAGCGGCGACATCACCGTGATTTATGCCCCGTCGGTGGTACAGGACAAGCCCAGTTCCATCTCCAACATCAGCGGTGTCGTAGACGTGACATTGCCTGGCAATACCAAAGCCAACCTGAAGATGAAGTCCATTACCGGAGAAATTTACAGTGACCTGGACTTGTCGCTTAATCCCAACAAAGGATCGATGAAACGGCTGGGCGGCGGGCATACGGTAGAAGGAGCCTTCAACGGCGGCGGCGTAGAGATCAGCCTGAACACCATCAGCAGCGATATTTACGTGCGCAAGCAGAAGTAACCCAGACCCACTTTCATCCTTTAAACACAGACTCCGATGAAAAAGATATTCACCCTCCTCCTGCTGGCAACGGTGGCCTGGTCAGCGCAGGCGCAGAAGATCATCGAAAAAAGCCTGCCCTTTAGCAAGGGACAGAAAGTAGATCTTAACCTGAAGTTTGCGGACGACATCAAGATCAATTACTGGGACAAGAATGAAGTGTATATGAAGATGAGCGTGGAGATCAACAGTGGTAAGCTCAACGACGCCCTACTGGTAGAAGTTTCCTCTCAAGCCCAGACGCTTAGCATGAAAACCGATTTTGACAAGGAGTTGATTAAAAAAGGGAAACCCGAAGACTGTCCGGGGAACAACTACAATCACTATAACGGCGGAGGCAACGTGGTATGCAGTGACATCAACTACGAAGTATTTCTGCCCCGTCAGGCCGAACTGAAAGTAGAAACCATCAGCGGCAACATTGACATTCGGGATGCTGCCGGACCGGTGTACGCCAAGACGATCAGCGGATTCGTGGATATGAGCTGGCCGGGAAACAAGGGTGCCAACGTGTCGATGAAATCCATCACCGGCGAATTGTACTCTGACCTGGATATCAGTTTTACTAACAAAAAGGAAAAACCGGCGATGGTAGGCTATAAGCTGGAAGGCACCCTCAACGGCGGTGGACCGGAAGTAAGACTGGAGTCGATCAGCAACAATATTTATCTGCGCAAGAAGAATTGACGTGGGTGAAGAAATTACAAAGCCTTCGCAGGAAAACACCTGCGAAGGCTTTTTTTATAGTCTGCCCGCAACCGGAAGGGCTACGGTTCTTTCCGGCTCTTCCAGCTTCAACGAACGAATGGGTTTCATGCTTAATATCTCTTCCATAAACCGGATGGTCTCCCGTTCTACGCCCTTCCAGTCCTTCGACCGGAGATGAGAGGCAATGACGTGCTCCCTGGCTTTGGGAAAAGCCACCTTTCGCTTCTGGCTGGCTGGCGTAGACAGTTGTTTATACATTTCCAGCATGGCCGGCACGGAGACTACCTTGTCCTGCTCTTCTTCGCTTTTGTAATAATACGCCAGCAACACCGGGCAGTGGATATGACTAAAGGTTTCGGGGGTCATGGTACTGGCCAGAAAAGCCTGCAGACTCACCAGTCCTTCCAGCCGGTATTTGGTCGACCAGTACTGCCGGATCGTGTCATTGGCCTTGGTATTCTCATAATAATCGGTCCCCATAATGGTGCGGGCAATCTGTAAACCCCAGGGTTTATCGAGCAGTACGGCAGTGGGATTGTACAAAGCCACTGCCGGGGAGTAGGCAATCAGTGCGCTCACCCGGGGCTGGGTAGCTGCCAGGCAAAGTCCCAGCGCCCCTCCGTTGGACGTGCCGATGACAATCACGCTGTCGCCCAGTTGCTGGGCAATGGCAAAGGCTCGTTGTGCCGACGCCAGAAGCGCTTCCGGGCTTAAATTCAAAAACACGTCGGGTTCTTGGGTACCGTGTCCTTCCAGTCGGGCCAGGTATAGATTGCACCTGAACCGCCGCGCAATATCGGTGTGAACCGGAGCCCCTTCTTCCTGACTGGCCGAAAATCCGTGGAGGTACAGAATACTATACGGTGTCTTCTGTTTTTGTACCGAATCAGCCCAGACAATCCGGGCCTGGTTGTTGGGCTTCAGGTATTTTTCCATCCTTTCCGCTGCGCTGACTTCCTGCTCCAATTGTACCAGCGAAGTTGTTACCGGTGGCAGTTGAGCACTCAGCGTAGGTTTCACCGGCGCAGGACCCATCCAGTAGATGATCATCAGAAGTAGTAAGAGGGCTGACAGAACTTTGAACGCCGTTTTCATATGATTTTGCGAAAAATATACCAGGGAAACGCAACTGACCGGAAACCATTTAGCCGTCTGATTTACATTCCGAAAGGACGGATAAAGTAAACCAACCATAAACGTCTACGTCTACTCAAAAGATGTATAGGTTAATAAATATTTAATTTTATGAGCAATCCCTGAATATAGTTGCGAATCCTGAGTGAATTTACCATTTTCACCAGCAAGGAGAAAATCTGGCTTTTTAATTCTAGGTTAAATTGTACAAACGGCTCCGAATTCTCTTGCTCTCTTGTATGCCGTATCCATCGCTTTTTTTCCGGATTTGCCTCTTTGGGGTCATGATTTGGCTGCTGGCGTCGAACGGCTGCCGCTACGAAGTGCCCTGCGATCCAACCCGGGAGCCTTATTGCCACCTTACTTTTACGTACGACAGTGCCTTTTCTCCTTACCAGAAAGCTTTTCTTCCGCAAAGCCTCCGGCCTCAGAACTATGTTGACCTGACCAGCACGGACAGTTTGCCCTTCTCTTTGCGCTCCGATACCACGGTTTTTGTGCTTCAATCGCCGGAGCGGATAGATACCATTGGCCTCCGGTACGTTCGCAATATCCAGTACCAGACGAAAGAATGCGGGCTAGTTATTACCCTGGAAAGTTTCCGCATCCTGCCCTTCACGACCATTCCGGCCAATCGCCTGAACCTGGAGATTCTCCCCCGTCGGGCAGGCGGTTACCAGACCCGAGCCAGTCAGACCCAGTACATTTTATCCGTCCGACCATGATGCGCCCGCTCTTCGTTCTGTTCCTGCTCTTGTTGGGCGTCCCTGTGATAGGGCACTGCCAGAAGAAAAGAAGCGTGCACGTGGGGCTGGATGTGTTCAAAAACCTGCCGCCCCTTTTCGATAAGGCCGGCTATTATTCCAGCGGATTTATTTTTGAACCCAACGTACGGATTGAACTGGCCAACCGGCTGCACTTCAACGGACAAGCAGGCTACTCATCCATCGCCAAAGACAACCTTTACCGGAATCTGAGCGACTACACCAATCGGGGTTACTACCTGAAGATGGGGTTGCTGTACATTTTCAGCGACGAAGACGAAGAAAATCATTCGCCCTTTGGTTTTTCAGCCGGGCTCAGTTTAACCTTTTCCCATTTTCGGGAAATAGGGACTGTTACGCTCTGGGGCCCCACTTACGGCAACCTGCAACAAACCTTTACCAAAAACGATCTCAACACCACCAGCCTGGAAATTCCCTTCAACGTGCCTCTTCGGCTGGCTCCCCGATGGAAGCTCAACTTCCAGACCCGGCTCAATTTCCCGCTGATCAACCACCAGGCTACTCCCTTTCCGGTATACTATACGCCGGGCGTTGGTGTAAACAGCCGCTCCGACGATTCCCCTTCCGAAATTTCCAGGGAAAAGCTCACCGGTGGCTTTACAATACAACTGTTTTACAAACTACGCTGAACTGCTTTTCAGGAACGATTTTGTGCGTACTGTGTGACCAGATCTGCCACCCGGTCAATATCCGCTGGCGTATGAAGTGCACTCAGTACCACCCGTGTAATGCAGGCATCCTGCGGCGAAGGGTAGGGAAAGCTGGAAATAAAAACGCCCCTTTCCAGCAAATAGTCATACAAACGGTTGTCAGGGGTGTAAAAAATGGGGTAATCGCTGAAATGCCGGAACAGATCCAGATTCGCAATCTGATCAGAAAACCGACGAACGTTGTCAAAAAGTTGCTGTCGGGCTTGTCGGTAAATGCCTTCGGCGTGCAGAAAGGCGTACAAATAAGCGGGAATAACCGGGGAACTGGCACTGAAGAAAGGACTTTGCCTGAGCTCCCTAATGAAATGCTGGTCACCCAGCACAATGCCCCCGGGAATGCCCAGCGCCTTTCCCAGCGAACTCACCACCACCAGCTGAATGTGCGAAGGAAGGGCCAGTTCAGAAATAATTCCGCTTCCATGCTGACCCGTTAAACCAAACCCATGCGAATCGTCGATCAGCAGGATAATGTCGTGGCGGGCTGGAACCGAACTTAGCCATTGGAAGTCGTATTTCTGCGCCAGCAGCGGATCGAGGGAGTTGCACACGATGACTAAACGTTGAGAAGCTTCCTTTTCCAGACGATGGAGCAGTGTAGCCGTCCAGTCGGCATAATCCAGGGTTTCTACCACCGGCTGATCCAACCACACGGCCGGGTGGGTATGGGGAGCGTAGACAAACTGACCGTGTCTTTGCAACGCTTTCACCGTCATCTGGCCGGCCATATAACCGGAAGAAACCGTTACCGCGGCTTGGGCGCCCGTATAATTAGCCAGGTATTGCTCCACTTCGGCAAAGATTTCCAGGCGGAGGTTGGAAAGGCGGGAGCTGGAATAATTGGTGCCGTAGCGTTTCATTCCTTCGGACAGCCATCCGGTAAAGGCTTCATTGACTGCCATGCCCAGGTAGGAAGTGCCACTGCAATAGAGATACTCCTTTCCTTCGGTCGTCAGGGTTCGTCCGGGAAGCTGGTCAATCCGCCACACGCTACTTAAATGGAGTTGGGGAAGGTTTTCTAATCAATTGGGCACCGGTACCGTTTTCCCGGGCGTACTGCACTTTCCCCTGCTGAATGGTCACGCCGGTAGCAATGTCTTCCTTCAGCAGCAGGGCACCATCCATATCTACGTAGTCGAGCAGGGGCAGCAATTGGGCAATGGCCGAAATACCCACGCTGGATTCCGTCATGCAGCCCACCATCACTTTCATTCCCAGCTGCCGGGCTTCGGCAATCATGCGCCGGGCGGGCGTCAAACCGCCACATTTGGTCAGCTTAACATTGATGCCATGAAAATAGCCGTGGCACTTTGCTACATCGGCCTCTACCAGACAGCTTTCGTCGGCAATCAACGGCAGCACCGAACGTTGCATCACCTCCCGCATGGCTTCGTATTCGCCTCCCGGCAGGGGCTGTTCGATAAATTCTACACCCAGTTTCTTTAATTCAGGTGAATAATCAATGGTTTGTTGGGCAGTCCAGGCGCAGTTGGCATCTACCCGGAACACCGCATCGGTGTGCCTCCGTAGTTCGCGCACAATGGCCAGGTCGTCGGTCGTACCCAGCTTGATTTTGTACAGCGGCCAGGGCACTTCCTTCATCTTTCTTACCATATGCTCCACGGTGTCAATGCCAATGGTAAAATTAGTGATGGGCAAACGGTCAGCTTCCAGTCCCCAAAGCTGATAAAGCGGTTTTCTCAGCTTCTTTCCGTACAGATCCTGAGCGGCCATATCGAGGGCACACTGCGCAAAAGGCTGGGCTTTGAGGTATGGGTGCATGGCAGCCCAGAAAGTTTCGGGGCTATCCAGCTCATACGTTTCGATTTGGGAGCGGAGGGCCTCCAATGCCGCCGTCATTTTTTCTACGGTCACGTCATAGTAAGGATTGGCGGTGGCTTCGCCGTATCCGTAAAAGCCCTGGTCTTCCAGCTCCACAATCAGGATTTCCTGTACGGAGCGCGAATCGTGGGCAATGGTGAAGGTATGTTTGAGCGGCAGATCGTAGCGGTATAGCCTCAGCTTCATTGAAAGACGGTTTATTTGAGGGAAAGGTAGGGATTATTGTAAATAAAAAGAACCCCTTTGGCAGGGGCTTCCTGGTGAGAATCAATGATTCCGTATCCACTGTAGAATTTTCTACTTACCTCTTATATTCAACGTTCTAATCACTTTCAACGTATTTTCATTCACGATCTCTGCCTCTAACCGAATGTTTGTAGTAGCAGCCACTGCCGGAATGGTATAACTCAACACCAGCGTATCGGCTGATTTCAGCTTCGAATAACTGGGTGCGTAGGGCTGATTGAGCAATAATTCACGGGTTGCCGTTCCTACCGTCTGATAGAAATTAATTTCCTTGATGGGAGCATCAGACCAGTACTGCAGTTCGAAAGTCAGCGCAGTGCCCGCTGTATACTCCCGGTTGTTGGTGATATTGCCGCCGTTGGCTAAGTCAACCAGCGTGTTGGCGCTCACCGGGTAGGAGCCCAGTCCAATGGTTGTATTTTCGGGAACGAAGTCTTCGGCTTTTTTACAGGAAAACAGTCCGCTGACCAATACCAGGGAAAGGCCGAATTGGATAAGGCGTTGATTGATTTTCATGATCGTTGTCGGTTAAAAACTTTACTGATCCCACCACATTTTTTCGGCCAGGTCTTTTACGACCTTATTTACTTCTTCTCCGTTGCGGTTGAGCTCCTCAAGCGGATACAGCACCCGCCGGATAAACTGACCGTTCAAAGCCGGATTGTGATTGGCCGGGAGTGACATATTGCGGTAAATGGCCGGATCGTAGTCGTAGCGGCGTACGTCTACCCAGGCCTCCGGATTGAGAAACAGTGCAATGTACTTCTCCTTCACAATCAACTCCAGCGTCAAGACTTCCGGCCCCACTGCCACGCCGGGATTACTCAGGTAGGCATCGCGCTCTGCTTGGGATACGCCGATCTTATCCATATGCGCCCGGATGCCCGCCAGGTAGGCGTCGTATGCCTTCTGCGTGCTACCTACCGAGGTACGGGTACCTCCATTTACCAGAAATTCCGCTTCTGCCTCAATAAATTTGGTTTCTGCGTAGGTAATCATCAGTACCGGGGCGGTTTCACGGGCGTAATACGTGTTGGCCGTGAGATTGGTGTTTCCTCCCGAAGCAGCCCCGTTGAGAATGCCCGAAAACGGTGCCGTGCTTCCACGCCGATCGAACATGATGGGTAGACGCGGATCAACCACGCCCGGGTAGGAGGTGCCATTCATGGTTTCCAACAATTGTTCAGAAGGGCCGATGGTAAAGTTGCCGGTGTTGATGGCCAGTGCAATGTTAGTATGCCAGGGATTTCTGATCACGGAATTATAAACCAGTTGCAGATCGTCGGCATTGCCGGTAAAAGCCTGCGGCAAAGCCGCCAGCGCATCGGTAGCACCTGGTAAACCCTTTTTGGAAGTATGCAGGGCATAGCGGGCTTTCAGTGCGTAGGCCGCTCTGATCCATTTTGTTAGGTCCGTACCAGCAGGGGTGCCGTACACCAGATCATCGGCTTTTGGACTTAATGCAGTAGCGGGTTTCTGCAACTCCACAATGGCTTCGTCCAGCAGTTGCTGAATGGTCAGATACAGATCTTGTTGTGAGTCGTAGGATGGCTGGAGGTTGGAAGTTCCCTCAAACGCCCGGGAAAAAGGCACGTCGCCCCAGGTGTCGGTAGCCAGACCCAGGTTGACGGCCTGCAGTATTTTACCGATGCCCACGTAATGAGGCGCATTCTGTTCCGCAGCCTGTTTTACGAGAATATCCAGATTGGTCAGTGCGGTCAGATAAATACCCGTCCAGGCATCGCTCATCCGTACTTCGTTGTGCGAATCGGTGCCACCTACGAAGTAAGAAGCCATATGTTGGGCAAAAAGGCTGGTGGTATTGGCCACCTGATAGTGATTGGTGCTGGTTGCCTCAATGGCTGCTGCCAGTAAGGTAGGCAACGATGCATTCTGGGTACGGTTGGGATCGATGTTCGTATCCTCTCCCAGAAATCGGTCGCAGGCAGTAAACGTGAAGCAAATCAGCACAACCGGCAGCAGGTATTTGATATAATTGATTTTCATTTTAGGCAAAGGTTTAGAAGGTAAAACCGGCGGTGACGGTCACGTTGCGGGTAGCCGGAATGTTCAGTCCCGTATAGCCAAACAGATTACTGCCGGCTCCGTAGCTGGTTCCCTCCGGATCAAATCCCTTATAGGGCGTCAGCAGCACCAGGTTATTGCCGGAAACTGTCAGGCGTACGTTCTGAAAGGGCAGACGCTGGATGGTAGATCTACTCATCGTATAGGAGATGCTGGCGTTCCGCAGCCGTACCCAGGAAGCATCCTGCAGAATGATATCGGCGACCCCGTTGTAACGACCTTCGGGGTTGCGGTAAAAAGCGTCTCCACTGATGATGACCGGAGTGGAATTGGCTTCTCCACTGCTGGTCACGCCATCGAAAATGACCTGTACGTCACGCAGAGCCGTCCGTTCGTCGATGCCGTTCCGCAGCCGGTTGCGCAGGCCGGTATCGTACACATCGCCGCCCTGCCGCACTTCGATCAGGAAGGAGAGTGACAGCGCTTTGTAGTTGAACGTATTGGTGATACCACCTTGCCAGTCGGGCAGGGCGTTGCCTACTTTTACGAAGGCATCCGTCCAGAAAGGATAGCCGTCGGCACCGATCAACAGGCGGCCCTGGGCATCGCGCTGGTAGGGCCTTCCGTACAGATCGCCCGCCGAACCGCCTATCACCAGCTTATTCACGATCCGGTCGTCCTGAAACACGATTTCGTTGATTCCTTCGGGTAAGGAGATGACTTTACTTACGTTTTTGGACCAGTTCAGGCTGATATCCCAGGAAAAGTCACCCTTCTGAAAAGGCGTGGCTCCCAGCAGCAATTCCACTCCCTGATTCTGTAGCTCTCCCGCATTGGTAACAAAGCGGGCATAACCCGTTGTATTACTAATGGGCACTTCCACGATCTGATCTACACTGTTGGCTTTGTAATAGGTAGCATCCAGGGAGAGGCGATTGCCGAAGAATTTCAGCTCAGCACCGATTTCTAACGAAGTAGTGGTTTCTGGTTTTAGGTTTTCCGTACCTCCCGCCGTAGTGCTCCTTCTGATTCCGCCCACGCTACCGAAGGGAAAGCGGGAAGCAGCCTGGTAATAATCGCCCACCTGATACGGAGAAGCATCTTTTCCTACTTGCGCCCAGGATGCCCGCACTTTCCCGTAACTGAATATACCATTGTTGCTCAAGCCCAACGACTCCGTGAATACGTAGCCAAGGCTCACGGAGGGATAAAAGAACGAACGATTTTGCTTGGGCAAGGTGGATGACCAGTCATTTCTACCCGTGATATTCAGGTAAAGCCTGTTCCGGTACTCCAGTTTGGCATCAGCAAATATACCAGCTATCCTCCTTTTGTACCCGCCCTTTTCAGTAAACTTATTGATCGTATTGTTGAGGCTGTAGTTCCCGGGCAACGTAAAATTTTCACCCCGCACATTCACCACATCCTGGCTGATATCCAGCAGGCTATTACCTAATAGGATCGATCCCTTTAAATCTTCGCTGAACGAATGGGTGGCGGTAACCAGCAGGTTGGAATTGATTTCCCGGTAATTGCTCCGGTCTTCAATTACAAATCCGCCTACTTGAGAGGAAATATCCAGTCCGTTAGGTGCAATGCGCGTCCGGGCATCCGAATAGATATCGGCACCCAATTTATAATCAATCGTCAGCCAGTTGGTAGGATTGTAGGTAAAGCCCACGTTGCCCAGACTGCGGTTTACGTTATCGGTCAAAGTACTGAATTCGGCCACGTAGCGGGGATTGTCGATGATCGTGCCCGCGTAGCTTTTAATGGTACCGTCGGGGTTGATGTAATCATTTACGTCTACACTGGTCGTATGGTAATTAAGCGCACTCATAATGGATTTGTCGCCTCCCTGGGGTCGTTGGCCACCGGAATTGGAATACGTGACCGAGCCCGATACCGTCAGCTTACTATTGATGTTAAAAGCGCCACTTACGCGGGCAGTCGTCCGGTTCCAGTCCGAATGAGGTACGATCCCTTTCTGATACAGGTGCGAAACGGAGGTGGTATAACTGGCCTTTTCAGTAGCGCCGGATACACCCAGATCATTGCTTATTCGGAGGCCGGTCCGAAAGAAATTGGTAAAATTGTCGTAAATGGGATCATTTGCCGTAATTCTGGGGCCAAAGGTCTGAAAGGGCGTTCCGGCTCCGGGCACGCCAACTCTTCGCACCCCACTGGTTCCTTCGCGGTACAATCGTTGTATTTCCGGCACTTTATTGACTTCGTCCCAACCCACTGAGGTATTGAACCGGATGTTGGCAGCGCCTGCTTTTCCTTTTTTGGTAGTAATGATGACGGCTCCATTGGCGGCTCTCAATCCGTACAATGCCGTAGCAGCGGGGCCTTTCAAGATCGACATGGATTCAATGTCGTTGGGGTTGAGATCTGCCGCACGGTTGGTGTTGGAATACTGCTCTCCGCTGTTGCGGGCGCTAGAACCGGCGATGAGCGGCGCATTGGACCCGGTGCTTGGAAGCAGATTGCCCGAGTAGGTTTCATTGCTGATGGGAATGCCGTCGATGACAAAAAGCGGGGAACTGGAGCGGTTGGGATCTACCGAGGTGAGGCCGCGGATGACGATATTGGTGCCGGCTCCCGGAGCACCGCCCGAATTCTGGATGTAAGCACCGGCAACTTTCCCCTGTAACGCCGTCACAATATTGGGCTCGGCATTGCGGGTAAGCACTTCCGCCGATACAATCTGGGCGGCATAATTAATTGACCGCTTTTCCTGCTGAATGCCGAAGGCCGTCACCACTACTTCGCTCAGGGTTTTCACGTCGGCGGCCAGTGCTACGTCGATGGTTGTGGCATTTCCGACGGCAATCTCCTGCGATACGGTACCGATGTAGCTGAATACCAAGACGCTGCCCCTGGATGCCGAAAGGGTGTACCGGCCCTCAATGTCCGTTTGGGTACCCGTGCTGGTGCCTTTGATGGTGATACTCACCCCGGGCAGGGGCGTTCCGTCTTCTGCTGAAGTGACGCGGCCAGCTACGTTCAACTCCTGCCCTTTTCCCTGGTAGCCAGCCACGAGCAGGCCCAGGAAGAAGAACAGAAAGCCATACCGCCCGACGGACCTCTTCCGTACTTGTTTCTTCATAACATTCGATTTAGAATTAGAGGATGCGTATACTTTCCTTTCCGATTCCAGTCCTACAAAGAGCAATTGCTTGAGAGAGACTTTCCGGCTACTTTCTGATTAGCATTAAACATCGAAAGATGCCGGAAACTGCATTCGGAATTGCGCTTAAGCAATTAAATAAAAAAATAAGGCACTACAACATCATAAATGCTCATTTATTCGCTTACTCACTCCAATAAGTCAATTTTTATAACTCTATATCAACTACATACATAATAATAAAAGAATATAATTACCCCGATCAACAGCTGATTTGTGTAATTTGACTGCATTCTGCTAATAACCATGTTCTTTAAGCCAGAAACAAAACCTTTCTGAGTGAGGACATCGTGTCGGCAAGGGCGAATGTGGCTGGAAGGGAGAGTAGATGTGATTTTATCTTAAAGCCGCGGGGAATAAAAAAACCCGTTCGGATAAGAACGGGTTCCTGCTTATTGGCAGCATGGTAATTTCACTATGAGAAAGGCTTTAAGAAGCCGGGGAAGGCCGCTCCGAAACCTGCGTTACCCCACAAAATACATATCCACTTCGCCCTTGTTTTTGGCGGATATTTTACCTCGGTAAGTACACGTCAGCTGATCTTTGACCAGCTCATACGTGGTGCCTGAAATATTTACCTTGCCGGCTTCACCACTGGACTCCATTCGGCTGGCGATGTTGACCGTATCTCCCCAGATGTCGTAAGCAAACTTTTTCTTGCCTACTACGCCCGCCACCAGCGGCCCCGTGTGGATGCCTACCCGCAATTCCCAGAACGGTTCTCCTTTGGCCTTTTTCTCCCCGTTCAATGTGTGCATAAACTCCTGAATTTCCAATCCGGCCTTTACGGCATCCAGGGCGTGGGTGGCATTGACGGCCGGAATGCCGCCCGCGCACATATAGGCATCGCCAATGGTTTTGATTTTTTCCAGATTGTAGCGCCCGATAATGTCATCGAAGGCCACGAAGCAACGGTTCAGTTCTTCTACCAGCTGCTGTGGCGAAAGCTGTTCGGCGATCTGGGTAAAATTCTTGAAATCGGTAAACAGGACCGAAGCTGATTCGTAATGTTTGGGCACGGCATAACCGTGTTCCTGTAGCTCCAGCGCCGTTTCAGCTGGCAGGATGTTGAGCAACAGGGTTTCAATCTGTTCTTTTTGCCGGTTTACCTGCGCGGTCCGTTCGATCACCTTTTGCTCCAGTCCTTCGTTGGCCTCCTGCAGTTCCAGGATAAGCTGACGGTTTCTGCGGCGGAGCGATAAGGCTTCCAGGGCATTATCGATAGTAATTTTCAGTTCATCCTTGTCCCAGGGCTTGGTAATGTACCGGTATACCTTGCCCGTATTGATGGCTTCGATGATGGCCTCCACGTCGCTGAAGCCGGTCAGGATCATCCGGATGTTTTCCGGCTCTTCGGGAAGCTGCTGCAGAAACTGGATTCCCGTCATATTGGGCATCCGCTGATCGGTAATGATGATGGCGATGTCCTCATTTTTCATCAGGTCCAAGCCTTCCGAACCGGAAGTAGCGGTAAAAACCTTGTAAAACCGTCGGAAAGCCGAGCGGAAAACGACCAGGTTATCTTCCTCATCGTCCACGTAAAGTATTTTATACTTTTCTTGCGTTGCTTCCATAATTGCTATTGCAAATCTAAAGGTATTTGAATGATAAATTCGGTGCCTTTGCCCGGCTCACTTTCCACCCGGATATTGCCCCGGTGCTTTTCAATAATCCCGTAGCTGATGGAAAGGCCCAGACCCGTTCCTTCGCCCACGTCCTTGGTGGTGAAGAAGGGCTCAAATACCCGCCTCCTCACCTCTTCCGGCATTCCATTTCCCGAATCTTTGATGCAGATTTCTGCCACGTTCTGCTTCAATCGCGTACTGATCCAAATGGTTCCTTTGCCCTGGATGGCCTGTATGGCATTGGAAAGAATGTTCATAAAAACCTGGTTCAACTGACCAGGATAACAATTGATCGGCGGCACCGCATCGTATTGCTTCACCACCTGAATGCGCTCTTTGAGCTGATTATGCAAAATGGTCAGCGTAGAATCCAGCCCTTCGTGAATATCGGCCCGCTTGAGTGCATCTTCGTCCAGACGGGTGAAATTGCGCAGGCTCTTCACAATTTCAGTAGTGCGTACGGCCCCGTTCTTAATGCTTTTGAACAATCGCTCCGACTCCTCCACCAGGTCCTCTACTTCCAGTTCCTGCTTCAGCTTGGCCAGTTGAGCCAGTTGGCTTCGGTTGTCGTCCTCCGGACGAAGGGCAAAATACAATTGTGCCAGGTGAATAATTTCCTGGTAATTGATCTTCAGTGAGTCAATGCCGGCCGATACGAAGTTGATCGGATTATTGATTTCATGCGCGACCCCTGCGGTCAGTTGTCCCAGCGAAGCCATTTTTTCCGACTGCACCAGCTGCAACTGGGCTGATTTCAGGTTTTCCAGGGTTACATTCAGCTCTTCGTTGATCTGGTTGAGGTGTCGGTTGGTTTCCTGTAGTTCGCGGGTCCGCTCTTCCACCTGTATCTTCAGCTCCTGCTTCTGCGATTCGATCAGCTTGTACTTTTCCACTTCCTGCCGCAACGACTGCTTGGAAAGCCGGCTTACCTCCAGCACCTGCGCCTCCAGGTGGTGGCTGGTTCGGGCGGTTTTACGGGCCAGGTACATGGCAATGGAAACCGGGATGCTCAAAAAGCCAATGTAGGAAAGGATGATGTCGGTCGGTTTGGAAAATTGGATGACGTGAGCGCTGGTCAGTAAAAAATAACCGATCAGCAACACGAAGCCCAGGATACCCCTCCCGATGATATCGGCATCACTTTTCTTCTTCCAGATGGCCACGGCAATGATCCGCAGCACTTCCAGCGTAGTGAACAAGACAAAAGCGGCCAGCAGGTAAAAGGTATAGCTGTTGGCCCCGTATCCTTTCCAGATGGAAAGTACACAAAGCAGAATTCCGGCAATAATAATGTATTGAAACTGCTTGGGCGTTTTGGGGTAAAATACGGAATAAAGAAATCCCACGAAGGATATGAAAATCAGCAGGAAAAAGATGGATTTGCGCAGAATGCTGTACCAGATGGCACTTTCCACATAGTGCGTATTGACCTCCATGAAGGCGCAGAGGAAAAAGCAGGCCAGACTCCCGGCAAACAGGCTGTACCAGAAATTTTCGCTTCCGCGGGCGTAATAGATGTACAGCAGCAAATGCAGAAAGGCAAAGGCGATCAAAATACCGAACAAGGTTAGGTTGAGCAGCGTATTCTGTCTGGTGAAGTCGATTTCGCTGGTGATGGCTTGGTTAATATCGGACAGTTGGATGCTGAAACCGGCGGCACCGGCCCAGTTTCCGTGTTTGGACCTGATATTGGCTGCTTTTTCAAAAGAATAGCGTACTGCCAGCAGGTGGTTAGTTTTTTCGTTCAGGTGAATGGCGATGGGCTGGTTTTTCGGATCAAAGGTTTCCTCCTGGCCCTGGTACGAGCCCACAACCCCGAAGCTATGCAGCAGCTTTCCATCCAGATAAATTTCCGAAGCTCCTCCGTGCGACAGTTGCAGGGCCAACGTGCGGTTGAGCAGGGACGAATCTACCTGCAATCGTAGCCTGAACCAACCAATGCCCTGCCAGGTATCCTCAGGCAGGCTATCCAGATCAAATAGAGGTGCCAGCAGCGGCCATGACTGGTCGTTGAATGACGCATCGGCCCAGCGGGTATCATCGCCGGTGTGGTATCGCCAGGGAACCCGGCCCAGAGAAACCGTGCCGTTTGGCTCCAGACTATCGGCCGTAAGGAAAAAGATTCCCCTTTCCTGCGCCCAGGCCGCGGGGCTATTCCACAGGCTTAAAAACAAGACAACCAGATATATCTTTCTCATAAAAGACAACCCGGGAGGAAAGAATCTTTGGTAAGCATACGTAAAATTTGAAGTAGCTAGCGATCAGCCTTTAGCTAATTGCTTTCATTTAAGATATTAATGTAAAAATAGAGAAACCTGATTTCGCCCATCTGCTTATGACTCAAAAATGAAATCGTCCTGCACCCACTCTCCGTCTTAGCGTTCATCCTTCCGTAGCTGACTGCTGCTGCAGGGTAGCCAGCAGTTTGTTCTGAGCCCGCAACCTCCGGCACAGGATCTTAATGATTTCGCGGGTTACTTCAATGCGGTCGGCCATAATTTCATAAAAGGTGGATTGATCCAAACGGAGCAGGAGTGAGTCTTTCAGCGCCGTCACGGAAGCCGAACGGGGTTCAGGATCAAGCAGCGAAAGCTCTCCGAAAAAGTCGCGGTTGTGCAGTTCTGCCAGCGTAAAATCTCCGTCGTGTACGCGCACACTTCCTTCGTAGATGACGTACATACACGTACCTGCGTCATCTTTCTCGAATATGCACTCTCCCGCCTTAACGGGCACTTCTTTTACGATGGCCGCAATATCTACCAATACTTCTTCGGATGTTTCGGAGAAGATGCTGATGGTTTTCAGGGTCATTATTTTTTCAACACTCAGTAGCTTGGCGCTCATACTTTTCTTTGCTTGCTCTTCTATCCAATTTCTTAATTTCCTCTCTTCCACCTGATCAACGCCTGGTAATAAAGCATCTTTTTCGGAACGAAGTCCGGAGAGTGTCCACCAGGCCGTCTCGGCAATCAGGGGCTGAGATTCACGCACCGAATTTACCAGCGAACGAGCTACCACTTCGGTAAGCACACCCATTGATAGCCGTCTGACCGTAAACAGGGCCGTGGCTCTCGTCCAGGTATTGACTGTCAACTCTCCCTCAATCATTTCCTCCATATATTCCGTCAGCCGCACCTTCCGATTGGCATAAAAAGGCTGCAATCGTTTGGTTTGCTCTGGTAAGGACAATTCTTCCAGTAAGGGCAGCACGCCCGTCTTCAGGTCCTTGGGTAATAATACATCCAATACCTCCAGGGCATTGGCTCTTTTTTCCCGCGAAGCATGCTGCAGGTTATCGCGGGCCTGAAGGATGGTAGTGGAATCAAACACAAAAGATAGTAAAAATAACACGCGATTGCGCAACTGATCCAGTTCAACCAGTAAGGCCTTTTGTAAGGGAACCACCTCAACCCGGATTGCCAGTTGCGAGTACCTTTCCAATATCTCCAATGCATTCAGCAGCCAGGCTGCCTTCTTCAATTCGCGGTAAATGATCCCCATCAGGCTTTCGCGTTCGTCAGGTGATGCCTGATAAAGGCACATCGCCAAAGTGGCCAGCACCTGATTCCGGATTTCTACCGAAGGAAAATATACTTTCTCTTTCAAAAATGAAATGGCCTTCTCTCCGCCGATGCGCCCGGTCACGTGGATGATTTTCCGCATTTTCCGGACCTCCCGGGCATTTTTTTGAAATGCTCCCTCAAACTCCGGGATAACTGCTTCTCCCACGGCGATCAGCGATCGGCTGGCTACTTCCGACTCCGTGGTCGAGAGGGCTTCAATCATAAACGGAAACAACCGCGGGTTTTTGATAATTCCGCAGGCCTGCAACGCCGCCGCTCTTACGCCCGGTTCGGGATCGGCCAGCAAATTCAGCAAAGGGTGATAAAAACGCTGGATACCCACTTCACCGATAATTTCGGCCCCCAGCGCACGTTCCCAGGGTCGGGCAGCAGCAATAAGTGCATTGAGTTGCTGGCCGGCCATAATCACCCCCGTAATTCCTCCCCAACGAATCAGCCCGATCATCGCTCCTTTACGAACTTCCGTATCGGGGTGATCCAGCAAAAGACCGATTTCATCTACTACCTCTGACTCTCCCAATGCGCAATAGGTGCGGATTGCTATTTTCCGGATGGCCGGCAACTCTTCCAGTTCTATCCGCCGTCTTACCTCCGGCATCAGGTGTGCCAGCCGCAATCTTTCCACCTTCTCCAACGCTTCGCGACGCACTTCCGGCACCGGGTGCGATAGCAGGATGCCAACGGCTCCGTCCAGCGAACGGTTTTCGGCTTTCATCAGCAGGTTCATGGCGTAAAGCACTTCGCCCGGGTGCGGACTGTTCAGCTTTCGGCGCAGCAGTTCAATGGAGCCCATATCGTTCAAAGACAAGGCACTGCCGCGCAGCAGGCGGTTGTTCAGTGCGCTTCCCAACATCCGCAGGTAAGCACGGTTGACAAAGCCGATGGAAATCAGCCAACCCAATAACACCGGCAACAGAAAAGCACTCAGGTAGCTGAGACTAAAAAAGGAGGAGTGAATCAGCCATAGCAGGAATAAACCGCTCAATCCGACGGCAATGGCTTCCACAAAGCTGACAATATCGTGCCCGGTGAGCCGCCATTTTCTCTGTAGCGGTTGCAGCAGCGTCAGAAAAGCGGCATCGTATACGGAGGCCCTCAGGGTTTTGCTGAAAAACATCATACTGACCCACAGCCACAGGAGTGCCGCCGTAGCCGACGACCAAAAGCCCAGCACGATACCCGGCAGCACCAATAGAAACAAAGTAACGGGAAGCACCATCAGAACCGACTGGATGCCAAAGCGGCTCATCAGGCGACTGTAAAAAGTCGTTTTGACCAGAAAAGCCACCAGTTCACCGGCACCCAAGAATACCCCCAGAAAAGTAACAATCTGGGTTTCGTTGGTGAAACGGGTCTGCACCTGACTCAAAAAGGCAAAGTCGATGCCGATGGCTGCCACCAGGGAAAACAGGGTCGTGAAGCAAAGCAGTTGAATAAAGGGATTCTGTAAGGCTTCCGGCAAGGGGATTTTGGAACCGGTATCGTCCTCTTCATCAGCAAAGTGCTCTGGCTTATTACTCAGAATCAGGCTCAGGCAGATGAAAGAAAGCAGAAAGCCTCCGGCAGATAACCACAACAGGTTAGGCGCTCCGATAAAAGGCACCAATGCCGTAGCAAACAGGTAGCCAATGATGCTGGCCGGCATCTCACCCGCTCCGATCACGCCAAACAGCCGTTTGCTCTGCCTTACATCAAACAGCAACGCTGAAATGCGCACCAGATCCGAATTCGTGAGCAGTACCATAACCCGGTGCCAGACCATCAGGCCGAATGAAAGCCCAGCCGCTGCCTTATAAGCCAGCGCCAGGCGAAACAACACTACGGAAAAAACCAGGATCAAACCCTCTACCAGCGTAGCTTTTGAGAAGGACATGCGCTCCTCCAATTGCAGGTAAGTCAGCATCACCAGCAGCAATACCACCGAAGTAATGATGTACAGATAGGGAAAGCTGCCGACCGGAAACTCTACCAGGAAAATGGCACTAGCGGCCGTCAGGAAAATGGCTAAGGCAAACGATTGGAAAAACGAATACAGCAGCAACATGCCCACCGTCCAGGCTTCTCCTGGCCGTAAATTCAGTAAATTCTTGATCTGAACGGATGGATTCATGAACAACCTTTGCCGGGAACAACAATCAGTGAGTCAACAAATACTTGATTTCCGAAAGGTGCTTTTGCTTCTGCGTTTCGCGGGTGGCCTGGGCCGTTTGGGTAAAATAGGTATGTTGTTGAAGAAAGCGGGACTGGATTTCGTTCCACTCCCTTTCCGACTGGATCATCCCGTACTCCATCAGCTCCCGCTGCAAGCGCCCGGCGATGTCATGAAAGTCCGAACGGCCCAGATAATCCAGGTCGGCATCGCACATCACCTGCTCCAGGTGGGTACGGGGCGACTGAGGAATGCGGGTGGCCAGAATGATATCGGCAATGACCTGAATCTGTTCGGGGGAATAACCAAACCGGGGAAGGGTTTCCTGAGCAATGCGTACCGCTACCGGTTCATTGTTGCGGTACTGCTCCAGAAAACCGGCATCGTGGTAATAAGCAGCCGTCAGCAGCAAAATCAGATTATTACCCGTTACGTGCTCTTTTTGCGCCAGACTTTCGACCGACTGACACACGTCCAGGGTATGATGCAGACCGTGGTAATATAAATCAGAAGCCAGTTCCTGCCTCAGGCGTTCCAGGATGTAGTTTTTGGCTCCGACGAAATCCATATACAGATTGAATTTTATAGGCTGCTTCAATAGTTCAACCGGGATAAAAGGTCAGAATTCTCACGCAAAGGGGGATAAGGATACGTATCCAACCAAATGTAGAATTTTTTAGATAATTGTCAGAAAAATTTTGGCGAATGGTTATTTCGCCCGTGTATGCCCGCCCATCAGCCTGTCCTATTGCACAAAAGAAAAAGCCCCGGAAAATCCGGGGCTTTTTCTAGTAAACAAATGTACCAATTAAATTCTTATCGTTGCAGGTATATCTTCTTGTTGAGTACCGTATCTCCGGAGCGAACGCTCACAAAATAGAGTCCGTTGGGCTGATTGCTCAGATCCAGGCTTATTTGTCCGGTATTGTCCACTTCCTCTACCAATCTCAGCACGGTAGTCCCCATCAGGTCCGACACAGTGATGGTCGTGGGGGCAGTCGATACGTAGCCCGATTCGCGGTATCCCAGATCCAGCGTCAGACTACCCAACGAAGGATTCGGGAAAGCAGTCAGCGTTAATTCTGCCTTCGCGGCATCCGGCTCTATTCCATTGGGGTCTTCTACCTGGTCACCAGACAAGCCGGAACCATTGGACGAAGAAGCAATGAAGTCCAGATCGTACCCGTCGGAAGAGGTAGAAGCAGCAGGCGTAACATCCACCAGTTTCACGTATTTGATCGTTCGGCCACCCAATGAAATCACTGATTTGTACGTCTGGTGGTCGAAGCTACCGTTGGCCGATCCAAACTGCGGGCCCTGGTTATCGGCATAACCAATCGGATCACCCCACTCATTACATTCGGCCGTTTTCACATACACCGCCACCTTTTCGATGTAATTGATCGAGCCGGTTCCGTTGGCCGGTTTCGGATCACCCGTTCTTTCAAAGAGAATGAGAGAGCCGGTGATGGGTTCGGTAAATTCCAGTTCAATGGAGCCGCCAATACCCAGGCTAAAGAAGGCATCGTCACGCGCCAATATGCTTTTTACGTTGCTCCGGTCAATTCCTTCCGGATCACACAACCCGGCTAGTACGCAGGTTGGATCGATTTTCACGCTGGGATTGCTGCTCCAGACTGCTTTGCCATCCCGCTGCTTACCCTGGCTGGCCTTGATCTGGTCCTTATTTACCTTTACTGCACCCGGCTGGGCGTTGGGATCGGACACTATGGGCTCCAGTGCGAAGTCTGACGCACAAACGGCCTCCAGGTCGAAACCATCCGCATCGTCTGACATCGTCGTCAAAGGCGTAATATCAATGATCTTCAGGTACTGAATCTCTGCGTACTCATTCTTCAGTTCCAGGGTGGTGCGGTGAATATCCACTGAATTCTTCTCCTGGTTATTCGCGGTACCAATCTTGTAAAAGATCTGGCCGTCCATGCTTCCGTATACCTCCGCGGTTTCCACGAAATTGGTCATCGCCGGTCCGAAAGTGGTTTCATAGATATTGATAAAACCTCTCACGGGCTTGGGAAACTTCAGGATAATGCTGGCTTCGGTAGACGGAGTGCCGCCATTGAACCCAAGCGCTACGAATGAGTTGGCCGGTCCACTGGCACCCAGTGCCTGGGTAGCGTCCGTGCGATTTGCCGGCAGGGTTTTGCCCATTCGGGTGGTTCCCGGCTTATAAGCGACTACTTCGGAAGCAAACACGGCGCAGCAAGTAAGCGGAGGTACCGGCGGCACCGTAGAACAAGCCACTGTGTTAGCCAGCACTTTCGAACCGTTTGGCTGTACGGTACCTTCTACCAGAATGCTCATGGCGTTGGTTCCGCTTACCGGATTCGTGTAGATGATGTTGTCACCAGGCAGGGCATCCAGCACCACCGACGAAGCCAGTTTTACGGCATCGGAAACCCCATCCGTGATAATCCAGGTAAAAGGTCTTTTTTCGGCGTTGGGATTGGTTACCCGCCAGGCCAGCTGTTGCGTAGGATCGTCCGAGCAAATCGCTGTCAGCGAAAGATTGGTGACTGGAGGTGGCGTTTCAGTACAGATCAGCTTGCCGGTCGCATCTTTAGGCAGTTTGTCGTATTCGGCCTTGGTTAGCACAAATTTGCCGGAGCAGTCGGGATAATATACCGTTTGACTGCCTTCTACTTTCTGGCTGATATAAAACACGACATCGTTGAAGTCATTGTCGGAACCAGCGTCGGGTGTTCTTTTCGTGTCCTCAAAGGTAATGATGGTTCTGCCCTCAGTAGCCGTAAAATCAAGCAGTGCGGCCTGACGGAGCTTCCGGGGATTCAGGATCGGATTGGAATACAGAATGGCCGTTCCGTTTCCTACCTGATTGCCATCCCAGCCGTTGGACACGATGAAAAAAGCAATGCGTACGTCTTTACTGAACTTCCCATCGGGCTGGTCGCCAACGAGTTTTACCCGATTGCCGGGCAACAACCGACCACCGCCATTACCAGACTGAAAGGGCGAGGGACCTTCCAGCGAAGCGTTTGGAAATACAATCCGTCGTGACTCCAGGTAGGTTTTTCCCGGAACCAGGGGATTGGGCAGCTCCAGGTCATTGGGAGAAATGTCTCCTTTATAGATAAAATACCCCAAGGCATTTCTGGCGGCTGCCCCTTCCGTTACAAACACCAGGTATACATCAGAACTGTCATCAATGATCGTCATATCCGCCGCACCACCCAAGCCAAGATTATTGGATCGATTGGCGCGTTCTGGCAGCGCACTGATGAGCTGGCTAAGAAACTGAGGGTTGGAAGCCGGATTGATCTGATCAGAAACCGGGTCCAGGTACTTGGGCTTGCCTTCGTAGGTTCCCAGTGAATAATAACTGGTTGCCGGTATCGGTGGATCAGGTAAAACCGGATTGGGCTTTCCGTAAAAATACGGTCCTATTTGTGCGTAGGCGATCTGTGATAAGAAAATCAGCAGGCCCAGAACCATCCTGAAGGCATTGGGGCAAATACGCCTGCCCGACCTTCCGGATGTCTTTTGATCATAAATTTCAGTGGCCATTTGTTTGTAACGTTTGGTACAATAAGTCTTGACTTTAATAGGTGCGAATTAAAAAAGGTAACCAACTATACATTTTATTACATGAATAGTACTAGTCGCCCGCTTCTCTTTTTCATTTTCTACGAAATGCAAGTTAGATAGTTTATTATGAGATATTTATATTATTTGTTTGTAAACTTAAATGCACAACCGATAATATTGTAATTATTCAATAAATATTGTGCCAATATTTCGATAAAAAGAAAATGCACGACCAGGAGACGGTCGTGAGCTGTTCCTCAATTCACACAACTATTCTTAAAAACTAACACTGGAGATGAAAAAGGCGGATTGGGGGTTTCCGCCGGAGGGTGCGGGGATATTGAATAATAAAATCCTGGCCCACCACAGAATGGGAAAAATTTTCCCTCTGGCAGGTACATAGAAGCCGTTTGAATGGGTAATCTACAGCTGAATTCCAGGATCGTTTTCGTAGGCAGAGCCGATGTGGCAAAGGTGATTCAACACTTCGGCAAAAAGCAAATACAACGACTTTAGCATTTCCACGTCTTTGATGACGCCACCCACCTGAAAATAAAGCAGATCGGTGTCGGGTGGATAGACGGGCCCCCAGAACCCTTCGCTGTCTTTAATCGCCAAATGGATATCGGGCTGTTCCTGAATGAGCTGACGAATGGTAGAGTTGGCAAAAAAGGCAATGAGTTTGGTTTCATCATTGCCCTGGATGATAAAATCGTGGTCGAATTCCGGATAACCCACCTCCACATCCTGCATACCGAACCATTTTCCCAGGTTACTGAATATGCTTTTGCGGTAAATTACGAACCGGAATCCATCCCGGTTGACGTAGGGCACGCGCATGCGGGTATAGGTGGTACTTGACTTTCCAGACGAAACGGTATAGGTGTCCAGTACAATGGTCCATTGCCGGTGCCTGGCTTCCACTTTGTCTGCCTTCCATAAACCCCCATTTACAAAGTCTGCCTGTATTTGTTCGGCCAGTTGCCGCCAGATTTCTTCTTTGCTGGGACCGAAAATTTCTCTGAGGAAAGCCATAGGTGGAAAACGGTTATGTATACAAAAGCAAATACCACCCAAAAAGCGCAGGTGGTATCTCTTTTTACATCAGAGGGCCTAAACGGCATCCGAAAGGCTGGTAAAGGTAAAGTCACGAATTTTGAGTGGCGGAATCAGGTTACCACCGATTCGTTGCGGTTTGCCCAGCGACTCCAGGTTATTGAGCATGATGATGGGGCTTTCATTGAACCGGAAGTTTTTGATGGGATGCTTAATCCGGCCGTTCTCAATGTAGAAAGTACCGTCGCGGGTAAGTCCTGTGTAGAGCAGCGTTTGAGGATCTACCGGACGGATGTACCAGAAGCGCGTCACCAGAATCCCCTTGGTCGTGCTTTTGATCATATCTTCAATCGATTCGCTACCGCCTTCCATAATGATGCCGCTGGGAGGCGCAATGGACTGAATGCCCTGCTTCTGCGCCCAGAAACGGGAACTGTACATATTTTTCACTACTCCTTTTTCAATCCAGGTCACTTTTTCCAGTGGTCGCCCGTCGCCGGCCCAGGGCAGCTTGGGAATTTCCGGGTGGGTCGGGTCAGAGTAGATGGTCACCCGTTCGTCGAACAGCTTTTCACCCAGCTTGTTGCCGCCCCCTTTTTTGGCCAGGAAACTCCGACCTTCGTCGGCCAGTCGGGTATCCATATTGTTGATCATCGCTCCGATGAGGCTGGCGTCTACGTTGGCCAGCAGGGCGGCGGGTTCCAGGATCACGGTATACTTACCGGGCTCAATGGCCTTGGCCTGCACCGAAGAGAGCGCTTTGTCTACGGCAATCTGAGACACCTTGCCGGTATCCAGCTTGCTTACGTCGTTAAAATCCTGCGTAGCGTAGCCCGAACCGGTTCCGTCGGCCGTGCGCATAGTCACCGAAAAAGTGATGTTGGTATCCTGACCGTACGTAAACAGCCCTTTGGAATTCATTTTGGCCTGAAAAGAAGCCGCGTCTTCCATGAAGCCCGCCGCCGTTACGTTTTTGGCATCGGCGGGTTGGATGCTTCGGAAAGCCGCTTCTGCCCGGAAATCAGGCGTAATGTCGGCGGTTGCTTTTACGAAGGGATTGGTATTCAGATAAGTCTGAGGCCCCAGCATGGGCATGTATTCCGGATTTTCGGGTGCCAGTCGGGCCAGTTCTTCTGCCCGCTGTACTACTTTCTGCAGCGAAGCATCGTCGAATTCGTTGATGGTAGCGATGCCAGACTTTTTGCCGAAACGGGCTTCTACGGCCAGGGATACATTTTCCTCTTCCCCACTGGTAGAAACCGAATTCCGGGCGTACCGAATATTGCCTCCGGTGCCTCCATTCAGGGCGGCTTCACATTCGTCGGCCTTGGTGAAGCTCAGTACTTTCTTGAGAATGGCCTGCGCTTCGTCTTTGGTTAATATTGCCATGTTTTATAATGTGCTAATTGAATACTGTGCTGATATGCTAATTGACTGATGAGTTGTTGGATAAATGGGTTGATGTACTGCATTATGCATTGCAATGTTGATTTAGCGTTGCACATTGTCAGCAGATCTATAAGCCCTAAACAGTGCTGGATTTCTTCAACACATTAACCCATTGGCACATCAAAATCAAATCTTCCTGGCCGTGTTGATCACGTTTACGCCGTTGAAACGGGTAGTAGAGCTACCGTGTGATACAGCGCTGACCTGACTGGGTTGTCCTTTTCCGTCGAAGAAAGAGCCGAACAGGCGGTAATCGCTTTCGTCGCAGCTTTTGGCGCAGGAATTCCAGAATTCCTGGGTGTTCGACTGATAAGCTACGTCTTCCAACGGCCCGACAATTTTTCCTCCTTTGATTTCGAAGAAAAGCGTGCCACCGAACTGGAAGTTGTATCGTTGCTGATCGATGGAGAAAGAGCCGCGTCCGGCAATGTAAATGCCCTTGTCTACATCGCGGATCATATCGTTGACCGAATATTTCTGCTTGCCGGGTGCCAGTGATACGTTGGGCATGCGCTGAAACTGAACGGAACTCCAGTTGTCGGCGTAGGAGCAGCCATCGCTTTCATTTTGCCCCACAATGTGCGCCTGATCACGGGTTTTCTGGTAATCGACCAGCACGCCATCTTTGATGATGTCCCAGCGCTTGGTTTTTACGCCTTCGTCGTCGTAGCCCACGGCACCCAGGGAGCCCACTTGCGTTTTATCGGCAAAGATGTTGACTACCTTGCTGCCATAAGCGAAGTTTTTGGTCTTCCACTTGTCCAGCGTGGCGAAGCTGGTACCGGCGTAGTTGGCTTCGTAGCCCAGTACGCGGTCCAGTTCCGTGGGGTGTCCCACCGATTCGTGAATGGTCAGTCCCAGGTGGTCGGGGTCTAGCACCAGGTCGTATTTACCGGCCAGAACCGATTTGGCGGTCAACTTCTCTTTGGCCTGTTTGGCGGCAGCCGCTGCATCTTCCAGCATATCGTAGGAATTCTTATAGCCGAAAATGCCGGTGCCATCGGGTCCTTTTACTTTATCGGCCGCTTTTCCGTCCAGGTATTCATAGCCTCTGCCTACCGGGGCACTCAGGGCCTGCCGGGTGCGGAACTTCCCACTGGCCTTGTCGATGGCCGTTACGCCGAAGTTGGGCCAGATGCGGTGCACGTCCTGATCAATGTAGGAGCCGTCGGTAGAAGCGAAGTACTTTTGCTCATTTACCTGAAAAAGTGCTGAATTCACGAAGTTGGCACCATTTTCCAGGGCTTTGGCATTGGCACTCAATAATAGGTCTACTTTTTGGGAAATGGGCACTTCAAACGCATTTTTCACGATGGGCGTTTTCCAGCTTACTTCTCCGTAACCTTTTTGCGGAGCCAGTTGTACCGGCTCTTTTTGCACGCGCGCATTGGCTTTGGCAATGGCGACGGCTCTTTCGGTCGCCCTGGCAATGCCTTCGTCCGAAACGTTGCTGGTAGCGGCAAAGCCCCAGGTGCCATTGTGAATGACCCGGATGCCTACTCCGTACGATTCGGTATTGACAATATTCTGTACCTGCTTTTCGCGGGTAATAATGAATTGCTGCAGATACCGGCCAATGCGCACGTCGGCATAGCTGGCACCCCTTGATTTAGCGGTATTCAGCGCGATATCCGCCAGCCGCTTTTTAGCTGCTACGTCGGCTCCTGCACTCAGGACTGCTTCGGTAGCTCTTTCGGCCGTAATGGGATTTCCCATCAGAGGAATATCGGGCAACATCATGCCACCAATACCCAGACTGGCCAACTGAACAAAATCTCTTCTTTTCAAAATAATTCCTCCCTTAGGTTTGATTGTTATTATTACTGTATAGACAGTGATTGAATTTTAATTCTACGCATATTCCCAATTGAATCCAAAAAACCATCCGTAGTTAAAGCCATTGGCACCTAAAAACTGCTTACGAAACAAATAAACGCCTGTGCTAACCGAATTTCTATTCACCCGATAATTTTATATTTTAAACGGTGCAACCTATTGATTATCCTCCAGTCTTTCACTTGAACGATTTGAACATTGGAAACACTGCCTTATCAGGACGTACACGCACCCATCGTCGAAAGATGCCGGACGGGTGACCGAAAAGCCCAGTATGAGCTGTACAAGCTGTACTCAAAGGCTATGTTCAACGTGAGCATGCGGATTACCAATAATTACGTGGATGCCGAAGACATTTTACAGGAAGCTTTTCTGAATGCCTTCCAACGCATCCACACGTTTAAAGGAGATTCTACCTTCGGGGCCTGGCTGAAAAGAATCGTGGTCAACCAGTCGATCAGCCACATTCAGAAGCGTAAACTGGCTTTGACGTCCATAGACGAAAACCTGGATTGTGCGGATCAGGATGACCGGCAGTCCGAAGAGGAACTCAATTATCAGGTGGAGAGCATCCGGAAGGCCATTCAGCAATTGCCCGACGGCTATCGGGTGGTGTTGTCGCTCTACCTGCTGGAAGGTTACGACCACCAGGAAATTGCGGAAGTGCTCAACATTACCGAATCCACTTCCAAATCCCAGTACAGCCGGGCCAGGAAAAAGTTGCTGGAAATGTTGAGAAAGGAGAATTAATAGATTGAGTGATTAATTAAGTAACAAATTAGTATCAAGCGTGACGGCTACAAGCGAACCAAAGCATTATGGAAGATAAATTGAAACAGTTTGTACAGGGTAATCGGGACGAATTTGACTCTTTTGAGCCGCGTCCCGACCTATGGCAGGACATCAGCCGTAAGTTGGACGAAAAAAAATCAGCCCGGGTGATTCCCTTTTTCCAGCGCCCGGTCTGGCGGTACGCCGCCTCCATCGTGCTGCTGATCGGTATTGGATTTGGTCTGGTGCAGTACGGGAAGAGTTTATCTGACGATAAAACAGGATCAATATCGCAAACCAAAGACATTCATTTGAATCAGATCGCCCCCGAAATGGCGGAAGTGGAAACCTATTACATGTCCGTCATTCACGAGAAACAACGGGAGCGCAATGCGTATGACCTTCAGAAGCTGGGTCTGGCCAAAGATTTTGCCGGCGAACTGGCCCAACTGGATTCTGCCTACGTCCAGCTCAAAAAGCAATTAGTTAGTAACCCCAATAAACAAATGGTGATCGACGCGATGGTGCGGAACCTGCAGATCCGCATTGGCATCCTGAACCAACAACTGGAAGTGCTGAATCAAATTCAAGAAGTGAAAACTACTCAAAAAGATGAAAAACGTTCTATATAATATTGCATTACTGAGTTCCCTGCTTGCCGCACCGTACTTAAGTGACGGCCAAGCCCTGCCGGACCAGATCTATGCTTTCGCCAATGCCTCTGATTCAGATCCCTGCGTAGTGGCTGCTGTCCGTGCTCCGTCTGCCACCCAGTTGATGCGGGAGGAAGCAGCAGCTTCCACACAACGATCCGAAATTGAAAAGGTGAAGAAAGTGAACCGCACTTTTTCGGTTGGTCCCAATGAAAAGCTGGATATTGACAATAAATTCGGGAAAGTCCACATCAATACCTGGGACAAGAACGAAATTGCAGTGGAAGTAGCCATGGTTGCCCGCGGCAACTCAGAAGAGCGCGTACAGAGCCTGCTCGACCGAATGGACGTCAATATCAATCAATCTGGCGGAGTGATTTCCTTTCAAACCAAGATTGGCTCGATGAACACCAAGGGTAGGAACAACGAAAGCTTCCAGATCAACTATACCGTGTCGATGCCGAAAAATAATCCCCTGCGCCTGAAAAACGGCTTTGGCGACGCGTACCTTGCCAATTACAACGGAAAGGCGGATCTGGATATCAGTTACGGAAGCCTGAAGACGGATAGACTGAGTGGTTCTGAAAACACAGTGAAAGTTTCATTCGGGTCAGGCAATCTTGGCTACGTCAAAAACGGAAGGCTGAATATTTCCTATTCCGACGTTACAGTGACTGACAGCGACGTACTGGACCTGAAAAATGAGTTTTCGGACATCAAAATTGAGCGCGTCAATGACCTGAAAATTGTGAGTAAATACGGAGAGGTGAAGTTGGGCAAAGCGCGCAGTTTGCAGGGCTCTACTGAATTTTCCGGATTTCGGATCAAAGAACTGGATGATAAGCTGGACATGCGGGTGCAATACTGCGGCGATTTCAGAGTCAACAAAATCGGCCGGGATTTCAAGCTCATCAATCTGGATGGCGGCTTCAGCACCTTCGATCTGAACTTTGAAAACGGGGCTACTTATAATTTCGACGTCGCCTTGTCGTTCGGCAAGCTACGATTCGACAAAGAAGGTGCCGACTTTAGCCGCATTGAACAGAAGAACACCTCAAGCCATCATACCGGCAAAGTGGGCAAGACCGGCAACGCCAACGTGACGATCAAGGCGCAATACGGCGACGTGAAAATTGACCGCGCTGACTAACTTACCAAGACGGAAAAAAAATGAAAGCTGACAGGTTTTAAAGAACCTGTCAGCTTTGGGAAATGTCACTTAAACCATTCGGCGTACATCACGTAGTTATTGGCCGTTCGCATAAATACTTCCGCCTGCTCCAAGCCTACTTTTTTGATGAACCGGGCCGGATTCCCGACGAAAATACTTCCCGCTTCCACCACCGTATTCTGCAATACCACCGCCCCGGCCCCAATGATGGAACCGGTTTTGACCACCGCTCCGTCCATCACAATGGCACCCATTCCAATTAACACCTGATCTTCGATGGTGCACCCGTGCACGATGGCATTGTGGGCAATGGACACGTAATTGCCAATCACGGTTTTGGCTTTCTGGTACGTGCAGTGAATCACCGCCCCGTCCTGGATGTTGGTGTGGTGGCCGATGGTGATGGAATGCACATCGCCCCGCACTACGGCATTGAACCACACGCTGCAGTGATCACCCATCGTCACTTCACCCACAACGGTGGCATTTTCTGCCAGGAAGCAATTATTTCCTAATTGCGGGTGAATGCCCCGCACGGATCTGATTAAAGCCATATACTGTCCGATAAATGCAGCAAATAGTTGAAAATATGGTCAATCCGTGGTATTTGATCCATACTGGATTTTCCTTTCAAACAAAAGTAGGGAACTATCCAGTTATAGAAATGCATTTAACGTAAAATGCACGCATAATTATTTCCTGGATGATCACAATTGTTGTCGGTACCAACCGCAGAAATTCGCTCTCTAAAACCATTGCCCTGTATTACCAGGACATTCTTTCCCGACACCAGGCCGAAAGCCAGATTCTGGACCTGAGTGGCCTCCCTCCCGACTTTACGGCTACCGCCCTTTATGAGAACTTTGGTAAAAATGAGCTTTTCAACGAATACCGGACCCGAATGGAACAATCGGAAAAGTTTGTCTTCATCATTCCTGAATACAACGGCTCGTTTCCCGGCGTTCTTAAGGCTTTCATCGATGGGATGAAGTACCCCGATGGACTCAGTGGTAAGAAAGCGGCTATGGTCGGACTCTCTTCCGGAATACAGGGAGGCGCACTGGCCCTCAGCCACCTCAACGACATTTTCAGTTATTTGGGACTGAACGTATTGGCGTTACGGGTCAAACTGGCACAGATCAAGACGTACATGAAAGAGGGAAAAATTGACAACCTGCTTTATAATGAGTTGCTGGACATTCAGGCCCGTCAGATCATTCAATTTTAAACAGGAATCCATCCTTTCAACGGCGTTCTATCACAGACAAAAGCCTTTTCCGGGTCTGCATTCAAACAAAAATCCCTGCTGGTATAACCAGCAGGGATTTTTGTTTAGCAGCTATCTAAGCAATCAGTCTACGTTGTCGTGCAGGAATCGGTTATTGCCCAGAATCTGGTTATCGTCGTTCAGATTGAACCGGGACACGTTCTTTTTGGAAGCGTGGGGAACGTCCTGCAAACGCACGTTTTTGCGCACATAAGCCGGCACTTCCAGCTTTTCCTTAAAATCTTCCGAATTGGTCGGTTGCGGATTGAGCTTGCTCAAGCGGCTGATGCGATCCAGCGGACGCGGTCTTTCGGGTTTCAGACGGGGTTCCCGCTCTTCCCCTTCTTCGGGTCTTTGTGGCTGGTTATCCGCATCTCTTTTATTTTCTACTACTTCGTAATCTTCCCCCAGCGTAAAATACAACTTGTCCGGATTGTGCACTTCGGGCTTTACCGGCTCCGATACGGGCAGGTCCGCACTTTTACGCACTGGCTCACTGGGGCGGTTATCCGATTTTTCGCGGTTTTCAAAACCAAACCCGGCAGGCGTCGTGACCGGAGGTGTATGAACGGGCTTGTTCGTTACCAGATCAATCACCGTGCGCTTCGGAATGGGAATGCCGTCTTCGCCCAGGTTGTCGTCAAAGCCGGTAGCAATCACTGTCACCCGAATGCTGGTGCCCAATGAGGCATCGATACCGTGACCAAAGATCACGTCGTCGGCTTCCTTACCGGCTTTCTCCTGGATAAATTCGGTAATCTCCGATAGTTCGTCCATCGAAAGTTCGGCCTGTTCGCCGGATATGATGGAAAGCAGGATTTTCTGCGCCCCGTGGATATTGCGGTTGTTGAGCAGGGGAGACGCCAACGCCTCTTCGGCCGCCCGGCGGGCACGGTTCTCTCCTTCGGTACGGGCCGATCCCATAACGGCAGCGCCGGAATCCTTCATGACCGTTTTCACATCTTCAAAGTCCACGTTGACGTAGCCAGGCACCGTAATGATTTCGGCAATGCCCTTGGCGGCAGTCGTCAACACGTTATCGGCCTGGGCAAAGGCCTGGCTGATGGACAGGTTGCCGTATATCTCCCGCAGCTTATCATTGAGCACCACAATGACCGTATCGCAGTGCCGCTTCATGGCGTCGATGCCATTGTAGGCCTGCTCTTTCTTTTTGCGTCCTTCCCAGCTAAACGGAGCCGTCACGATGCCCACCGTGAGAATGCCCAGTTCTTTGGCTACTTCGGCAATCACCGGAGCGGCCCCCGTACCGGTACCGCCACCCATGCCGGCGGTGATAAACACCATCTTAGTGCTGTGGCTGAGAAATTCGCGGATGTCTTCTTTGCTTTCTACGGCAGCAGCCCTTCCTTTTTCCGGATTGGCTCCCGCACCCAGCCCTTCCGTCAGACCAATGCCAATCTGCAGTTTATTGGGAACGGGGCTTCCCGTAAGGGCCTGGTGGTCGGTATTACAAACCACAAACTCCACGTCCTTGATACCCTTGTTATACATATGGTTGACGGCGTTGCTGCCGCCACCACCTACGCCAATTACTTTAATGATGGGCCGATGCTGGCTGGGTATATCAAATTTATAGCTGTTTTCTGCCATGGCAAATCAGGTTTAAGGTTGGTACTTCACTGTTTAAAGAACAGTTCTTAGCATTAAAATATCTTATTATTAGTTTGGAAAATCCTATCATTCGCTTCCAGGCGAAAGTAGCTTTTTATGTCTGAATTCCTATGTCCGGATTGTTTTATATTCTTTTTTTGCCAAAACAGCTTCTTGTCTTTATTCTGCTTATCAATAATCCTTGCCATCGTTGATATCGTCCACCAGAAAGCCTTTGGTCCGGTCGATGATACGCTTGAAGAAGTCCGAACCGGAACGGGTGCTTTCGGGCTTCTGAGGCGCGGGAGTTGCACTGCGCTTGTCCTGAGTCAACGTCACCTTGGGCTGCGCCTTATTTACTGCAACGCTTTTTTGCGGACTGTTCATTGCCTTAAAGCCCGCCAGTACCAAACCAATGGGCGTGGCAAACATTGGGCTTTTAGCGGCTTCATTCTTGCTCTTGCCTAGGTATTCGTTGGGATAACCGATGCGAACGTCCATGCCCGTCAGTAGCTCAAACAACTCTTTCACGGAGTTCAACTGCGCTCCACCACCCGTGATGACGATGCCACCGGCCAGTCGGTTTTCGTAACCCGAACGGACAATCTCGGCGTACACCATTTCCACAATTTCCTCCATCCGGGCTTCGATGATGTAAGCCAGGTTCTTAACCGAAATTTCCTTGGGCGGACGATTTTTCAGTCCGGGAATGGAAACCACTTCGTTGAAACTCGCTTCTTCCGACAACGCTTTTCCGAATTTCACCTTCAACGCTTCGGCCTGGTTCTGCATGATCATACAGCCCTGCTTGATGTCGGAAGTAATGATGCTGCCACCGAAGGGAATCACGGCCGTATGGCGAATGATGTTGTCATAATAGATGGCTACGTCGGTAGTGCCGCCACCAATGTCGACCAGGGCTATGCCAGCTTCTTTCTCTTCTTCGGTCAGTACGGCCAGCGAAGAGGCAATCGGCTCCAGCATCAGTTCCTGAATTTCCAGCCCTACCCGTTTGATGCACTTGTGGATGTTGCTGATGGCATTGGTCTGGGCCGTGATGATATGGAAATCGGCTTCCAGCTTCACGCCTGACATCCCTACCGGGTCCTTAATTCCATCTTCGTGATCCACCACGTAATCCAGCGGCATCACGTGGATGATTTCGCTGCCGGGAGGGGTCACAATGCGGTACATATCGTTGGTAAGCCGGGCAATATCATCTACGGAGATTTCCGTGTCCGACGATTCGCGGGTAATGCTGCCATGCTGGCGCAGACATTTGACGTGCTGGCCGGCGATGCCCACGTTGACCACGCGGATATTGATATTCGACTGGGCTTCTGCGTCGGCAATGGCCTGTTGAATACTATACACCGTTTTATCGATATTGGTCACCAAACCGCGGATTACCCCGTCAGAAACGGCGTTTCCCATCCCCAGAATCTCCAGGTTGCCATAGTCATCCTGACAACCGACTACTACGCTGATTTTGGTGCTGCCAATATCAAGGCCCACTACCACGTCTTTGTCCTTTTGCATAAGAAAAATTTATTCACAAATGATTTGATTTCGATATTTCACACTCACCTTCGCGTAGCGGTTCCAACCTTTCGCGGGCAGAATCTGCTTATAGAATAATTTTAATTTCTGAAACTTGGCCGTCATATCTACGGGTGCACCAAATTCAATTACCTGCCGGCCCACCTGGGGAAGAATGGTAATCTCACCGTTTCGATCTACGTATAATTCGGCTATCTGAGCCTTCCAGAAGGGGTCCTGGTCGATGGTCCGGAGCAGCTCAAAAAATGGTTTCCCCTCTTCGGATGCAGAAAAATCTAAACTGAGCAGTTTTCGGGTATACTCTCCCTGTATCAGTACGACACGGGCGGTGTAGCGCTCCGAAAGTGGCAAAATCTGACCGGTATGACTAATGTAAGCATCCGGAGCATCGGCCTGGACTACCCGGGCAATGGGTACACTTTGCTGTACTTCTACCAGCAATTCGCCCTTTAGGTTGCGGGATACCTGACAGTTGCGGATAAATTTATTGGTTTTTATCCTCAGTTCAAGATTTTTCAAATCAATATTTTTAAATTCATTTCCCACCAGCGGATCGATGCCATTGTTGGTAATCAGGCCGATAATGTCGTTCTCATGGATGAAATAATTACCCAGGTTATTCTCAATCTGCACGTGAATGTGGCTGCAAATTTTGTCGCTATGTTTCTTTTCCACAAACCCAATGGCAGAAAAGATGACGCATGCCATCAAAAAAACCTTCACCCATTTTTTGATTCGGAATTTGGAAAACATAGTCTATAGTTTATCGCTGAGGCAAACCACTGTTTATCAGCGTTTTTTATTCATAATCTTATTCATCTATTTATCAATTTTCAAACAGTCAGCGCCTCTTTTAAGGGAATGATGCACTGATCAATATCTCCGGCCCCGATGGTCACCAACAAAGAGGGCTGGGTTGTCCTGACAATATCTATCAGTTCGCTTTTCGTACAAATGCGCTTGTTCGTCAGGGTCACTTTATTCAGGATCATTTGCGAATCTACACCTTCCATGGGTAGCTCTCTGGCCGGATAAATGTCCAGCAGAAGCAGCGTATCGGCCAGGCTGAGGCTTTCGGCAAAGCCATCGGCAAAGTCGCGGGTACGGGAAAACAGGTGCGGCTGAAACACCGCCGTAATCTTCCGCTCCGGATACAGCGCCCGCACCGACTTCAAAAAAGCCTCAATCTCCGTGGGGTGGTGCGCGTAGTCGTCAATGTACACCGATTGTTCGTTTTGCACGATGTATTCAAAGCGCCGCTTCACGCCCCGGAAAGTACTCAGCGCCTCCCGGATTTCTTCAGCGGACAAACCCAGGTGGAGGGCAACCGCAGCGGCAGCCAGGGCATTTTCCACGTTGTGAAAGCCAGGCACAATCATCCGAATGTCCCGAATGGCGCCTCCCGGATGAATCAGGTCGAATACGAACCGCGCATTTTCGGTCCGGACATTCTCTGCCCGGAAACTTCCTTTATCCAGCGAATACTCTTCGTACTGCGTCTGGGTCGGTACGCCGATGCGGCCTTCTTCCAGCAATTGTAATCCCTGCCGGATGAATAATTTTCCATCGGGCTTGATCTGCGCCACGAAATCACGGAATGACTGGCGCAGGGCATCTTTGTGCCCATAGATATCCAGGTGGTCGGCATCGGTGGAAGTCACCACGGCCACGTCGGGATGCAGGGTCAGAAAAGAGCGGTCGTATTCATCGGCTTCAACCACGCAAATGACCTGATCCAGGCTTTCGCCTTCCCGGTTGAGCAGCATATTGGTGCCGTAGTTCTGGGTAATGCCGCCCAGGAAAGCCGTACAATTGCGCCCCGAATGCCGCAGAATGTGGGCAACCATCGAAGACGTGGTGGTCTTGCCGTGGGTACCCGCTACGGCTACTGTATACAAGTTTTGAGTCAGCAAGCCAAGCACCTGCGAACGCTTCTGAATAACGTACCCTTTTTCTTTCAGGTAATTGTATTCCGCGTGATTAGCCGGAATCGCTGGGGTATAAATGATCAGGCTGGTGGCTGGTGAATCTAAAACCGCCTGCGGGATGTGCGCTACCTGATCTTCAAAATGAACGGCAATTCCTTCCTGCTCCAGTTCATTGGTCAGCGGGGTGGGCGTGCGGTCGTAGCCGGCCACTTCGTAGCCATTGGCTTTGAACCAACGGGCCAGTGCGCTCATCCCGATGCCCCCGATTCCGAGGAAGTACACGTTTTTGATCTGCTTCAAATCCATATATATAGCGGTCAGCTTTCAGCAATCAGCTTACGGCTTAAAAACACTCATTTACTCACTACTTTTTACTCATTTACTCTTTCTGGCCAGCCGCACCACTTCATTCGCGATGGTGCGGGCGGCATCGGGTTTGGCCGACTTCCGGATGTTTTCGCTCAGTTCCCGGCGTCTGCCTTCATTGGCCAGTAAATCCATCGCCGCCGGAAGCAATTTATCCTTCGCTTCCGCATCGGTGACCAGGATGGCACTGTTCAACCTGACCAAAGCCATGGCATTCTGCGTCTGGTGGTCTTCAGCGGCAAAAGGAAAAGGTACCAGGATGGCCGGCTTGCCCACCAGGCACAATTCCGATACCGACAAAGCGCCCGCTCTGGATATAACGGCATCGGCAGCGGCGTAAGCCAGGTCCATAGCCGAAATAAACTCAAACACCTTGGCCTGCCCACTACTAAATGTGGCAGCCAAAGCGGAAGCTCTTTCAATAAATCCCTTGCCCGTCTGCCAGATTACCTGATAACCGGCTTCTACCAGCGTTCTCAGCCCTTTCTCCAGGCTTTCATTGATCGTGCGGGCTCCTAAGCTGCCACCAATCACCAGCAGCGTTTTCCGCTCGGGTGATAAGCCAAAGAAGGCCAGGGCCTCTGCCCGTTTGTCCTGTCCGCTGGCAATGTCTTTCCGCACCGGGTTACCGGTCAGTTGAATTTTTTCCTTCGGGAAAAATTTCTCCATTCCTTCGTAAGCCACGCAGATGGTACTGGCTTTTCCCGCCAGCCACTTATTGGTCAGACCCGCGTAGGAATTCTGCTCCTGAATGAGCGTCGGTACACCGCTTTGGCCGGCGGTGTACAACAAAGGACCGCTGGCATAGCCGCCTACGCCAACTGCCACGTCAGGCTTAAACTCCTTTACAATCTTCCGTGCCTTCCACAGGCTTTTGATCAGTTTGAGCGGAAAGGCCAGGTTGCTCAAAGTCAGTTCCCGGCGAATCCCCACAATGGGCAAACCGATGATCTGGTAACCCGCTTGCGGCACTTTCTGCATTTCCATCTTCCCTTCGGCCCCGACAAACAGGATTTCCGTCTGCGGGTCCATCGCTTTCAGTTCGTTGGCAATCGCTACTGCCGGGAAGATGTGTCCTCCGGTGCCTCCGCCACTGATGATGACTCTGATGGAACGCATAAGAATTACTGATAAAAATGGAACAATTACACTACGTCACGTCTATTTCATAAAGCCTTTCATTTCCTTGATCTCTCCCCGGCTCACGCTGATGATGATCCCCAGGGCAATGCCCGTGAACAGCAGGGAAGTACCTCCCATGCTAAGCAAAGGCAGTGGCAGACCCGTAATGGGTCCCAAGCCCACGGCTACTCCCATGTTGACCATGGCCTGCACCACCAGACTAAACGCCAGCCCCGCCGACAGTAGCCCACCGAATGCCCGATCGCTCTTGGCTACGGTCCGCATCCCTCGGTACAGCAAAGCCAGGTAGAGAAAAATGGTGAAACAGCCGCCAATGAAACCGTATTCTTCAATAATGATGGCGTACACAAAGTCGGAATAGGGGTGAGGCAGAAAATTTCGCTGCTCACTTTGTCCTGGTCCTTTGCCTACTACGCCACCCGTAGCAATCGCGATGTAGCCCTGTTCGGCCTGGAAGGGAATTTCGGTCGGGTCCATAAACTTTTTCACCCGACTTACCACTGTATCCCAGCGCTGCCCTACGTAGATGGCGAAAGTAATGGCCACCATTCCGACTACAATCAACATCGCCAGGTACCTGACCGGCACCCTTCCAATAAACATCAGCAACATGCACGTAGCGCCCAGCAACAGGCAGTTGGAAAAGTTAGCCAATCCTATCAGGCCGCAAATCACTCCAATCCAGATCAGTATCGGATAAATGGACTCCTTGCTATCGGCAATGATCTGCTGCCGCTTGGCCAGCATACTGGCCAGGTTGGCAATGAGCGACAGCTTGGCCAGATCCGAAGGCTGGAAAGATTGCCCGATGAACGGAATCGTAATCCAGCGATCAGCCCCGTTAATGGTATTACCGCCTTTAAAGAAGTACACGTAGATCAGCAAGGGCACCGAAATCCAGAGGCCCACCCGGGAAAGCCGCGAATAATAACGGTAGTCAATCTTGTGGGCAAACCACATCGCCGCCAGGCCCAGCAGGACCAGCATGCCGTGACGAATGAGATAGTGCTCGGTATTCCCGTGCATGCTCTTATAGGCCAGGGTACCCGTCGCACTGTACACCACCAACACGCTCATGATCGACAACAGCAGCACGATGAACCAGATTACCGGGTCACCCTTCAAGTTGTCTCGCATCCACAGTTTTACCGTATCCATCTTAGAAAGCAGTCAGCCATTAGCTTTCGGCTATTAGTTAAAAGAAAACAATCCTTCAATCGGGCCCGGAACCCCGGTTCAATCCTTCAGTCCTTCATTCACTGCCACCTGCACCGCTTCCCGGAACTGCTTGCCCCGGTCTTCGTAGTTCTTGAAAAGGTCGAAGCTGGCACAGGCGGGAGAAAGCAGTACAATATCACCGGCTTGGGCCAGTTCCAGTCCTTTCGTGACGGTCTCCTTCACGTCCTGGGTTTCGGTAATGACCGGTATTTTATCCCCGAAAAACTCAATCAATTTGTGGTTATCTTTTCCCAAACAGATCAGTGCTTTCACCTTTTCTTTCACCAGGTCTTCAATCTGGGTATAATCGTTGCCCTTGTCGATGCCTCCGGCGATCCAGACGATGGGCCGGGTGTAGCTACCCAGCGCGTAGAAAACCGAATCGACGTTGGTGGCTTTGGAATCGTTAATGAAGCGAACTCCGTTGATTTCACCCACCTCTTCCAGCCGATGAGGGGCATTCTTGAAAGTCCTCAATCCTTCCCGCACTTTTTCTTCTTCAATGCCCAGGGCCTGGCACACCAGCATGGCCGACATCGCGTTGACCGCATTGTGCCGACCCTTGATGGTGAGGTCGTCGCAGGCAATGTGGTATTCCATACCCTTGCTTTTCACGTGCAGGGTATCGTTTTCCAGCCAGGCGCCTTCTTCCTGGGGCGTAGCCAGCGAAACGGGCAGCTTTTGCACGGGCAGGTTCCGGCTGTCCATTCCCTGCTCAATCATTTTATCTTCCGCGTAATAGATAAAGCGATCATCGGCAGTCATTACCTGCGTAATCCTGAATTTGGCATCCGCATACTTCTGGAAATCGTATGCGTAACGGTCCAGGTGGTCGGGCGTGATGTTGAGCAATACGGCCACTTCCGGACGGAAGGTGTAGCAGTTATCCAGTTGAAAGCTACTGATTTCGAGTACATAATAGTCACGTGTATCATGGATTACTTGTTTAGCGAAACTGTCTCCGATATTGCCCGCCAACCCTACGTTCAATCCGGCTGACTGCAGCAGGTGGTACGTGAGCAGCGTAGTGGTGGTCTTTCCGTTACTGCCGGTGATGCCGATCATCCGGGCCCTGGTATAGCGGGAGGCAAATTCAATTTCAGAAATGATCCGAATGCCTTTGTCCAGTATTTTCTGTACCAGTTCGGTTTTCTCGGCAATGCCGGGACTCTTCACTACTTCGTCAGCATCCAGGATTTTGGCTTCGGTATGCCGGCTCTCTTCAAACGCGATGCCGTTGGCCAGCAGGGTTTGACGGTAAGATTCGCCCAGTACGCCCCGATCCGACAGGAATACGTCGAACCCCTTGGCTTTTGCCAACAGGGCGGCTCCTACACCGCTTTCTCCACCACCTAAAATGACTATCTTCATGCGCTTCTATTTTGGCTGTCAGCCCTTCGCTTTCAGCTTGTTCAAATAATCCTTCTTTCTCGATCCGTAACGCTTTATGTTCAACTTTTAACCCATTAGCTATATAATTACTCCATCTCTTCCCTCTCCACACACCTCACTGCTACCTTTTTACTACCTCAACTTGAGTGTAGCCAGGCAAATGACCCCCAGGATGATCCCGATGGTCCAGAAACGGGTGACAATCTTCGCTTCGTGGTAGCCTTTCTTCTGAAAATGGTGATGCAGGGGCGACATCAGAAACAAACGGTTTTCTTTGGCGTACTCCAGCCCCCGCTTCTTTTTCTGGTATTTGAAATAGCTCACCTGCAAAATCACCGACAACAGTTCGACGAAGAACACCCCGCAGAGTATCGGAATCAACAGCTCTTTGCGCAGGGAGAAGGCCAGTACGGCAATGACACCGCCCAGCATCAGACTGCCCGTGTCGCCCATGAACACCTGTGCCGGATACGAATTGTACCACAGGAAGCCAATGCAGGCTCCTACGAAAGCGGCACAGAAAATCACCAGCTCTCCCGAATTGGGGATGTACATGATGTTGAGGTACTGCGAAAAAATGGCATTTCCCGATAAATAAGCAAACACACCCAGTGTCAGTCCGATGATGGCCGAAGTGCCCGCCGCCAGCCCGTCGATGCCGTCCGTGATATTGGCTCCGTTGGACACGGCCGTGACAATGAAAATAACGATGAGTACGTATACCACCCATACCCATTCCTGGGGTATAAAAGGAGGGATCAGGCTTTCGTAGTTGAACTCATTGTTTTTCATGAAAGGCACTGTCGTACTAAGTGATTTGACGTCGATGTAGTTACGACCTTCTTCCACGTAGCTGTATCCGCTCCGGTTTTCGTAGCCGTATTCCCGCACCCGCACGTAATCGTTAAAATAGAGCGTCAATCCGACAATCAGGCCCAGGCCTACCTGACCTACCACCTTGAATTTGCCGTGCAAACCGGCCTTGTTTTTCTTGAATACCTTGATGTAATCATCTATAAAACCAATTAGCCCCATCCATACGGTAGAAATCAGCAGTAGAACAATGTAGACGTTCTTGATCCGCGCAAACAGCAGCGTCGGAATCACGATAGAGGCGATGATGATGATGCCACCCATCGTAGGCGTACCTTTCTTTTGCATCTGCCCGGTCAGGCCCAGGTCGCGGATGTCTTCGCCGATCTGCAGTCGACGCAGCCGCGTGATGATCCGCCGACCAAAGATGGCCGCAATGAGCAGCGACGTGACCGTAGCGGCGATGGCCCGGAAAGAGATGTACCGGAACACCCCTGCACCGAAGAGGTCGAACTGTTTCTCTAGATAATCAAAAAGGTAATAGAGCATGGATCGTCGTTTATTCGTCTCTCAGTTTTCCTTTGGCGGCAAAAGAAATGATGTCAATGTTTCCATTGGCCAGATCACGTTCCCATTTTTCAATCTCCCGTTTGCGCTCCTGAATTTTCTCCTGCCAGTTCTCCATGTCCTGCTCCCACTGTTTGATTTTCTGTTCGTAGCGGTTCAATTCCTGCTGACGGCGTTTGAGTTCTTCGTCTCGTCGTTGCATGGCTTGTTGGATGTCGTTCATTTCGTTTTAGGGAGGTTGATTGGTTCCTGTTTATGTTTTCAATGTGTTTCAAAAATGCCGGGCAATGGGTCAGGAAGACTGAAACGCTTCCTTCAGCACCTGCCGGTCGTCAAAATCGTACTTCACACCCTTGATTTCCTGATAAGTTTCATGACCCTTTCCGGCCACCAGAATAATGTCCTTCGGCTTTGCCATGGCACAGGCTTTCCGGATGGCCTCCCGGCGGTCGGGCTCTACGATTGCTTTTTTGGCATTCGTCACGCTCACGCCTTTCTGCATCTGCTCAATAATTGCCAACGGGTCTTCATCCCGTGGATTGTCGGACGTCAGAATCACCTTGTCGCTCAGTTTGCAGGCAATCTCCGCCATAATCGGACGCTTGGTCGCATCGCGGTTGCCACCACAGCCCACAATGGTGATGATCTGCTGATTGCCTTCGCGCAACTCCCCAATGGTCTCCAGCACGTTTTCCAGCGCATCGGGCGTATGGGCGTAATCGACAATGCCCACGACCTGTTGCGGAGAAATGATTTGTTCAAACCGGCCGGGCGCTGCGTGCAGATCCGACAGCTGAGTCAGGGCTTCTTCGGGGTCTTCGCCCAGCAGCACGGCGGCTCCGTACACGCCCAGCAGATTATAAGCATTGAACTTTCCGATCAGTTTGAACCAGACTTCTTTGCCTTCCACTTCCATCTGCAGGCCGTGCAGGCTATCGGACATCAGCCTGGCTTTGAAAGTAGCCAGGCTTTGCAAAGAGAAGGTATTCTTACTGGCGGCCGTATTTTGCATCATCACCAGTCCGCGTTTGTCGTCGGCATTGACCAGCGCGAAAGCAGAAGCCGGCAGGTCGTCAAAAAACTTCTTCTTGGCCTTGATGTAATTATCAAAGGTCTGGTGAAAATCCAGGTGGTCGTGGGTGATGTTAGTAAACAGCGCCCCAGCGAAGGTCAGGCCGGCGATTCGGTGTTGCACCACCGCGTGCGAACTCACTTCCATAAAACAGTGCGTACATCCCTGCTTGACCATGTCGGCCAGCAGTGCATTCAACTTCACTGAATCGGGCGTGGTATGCGTAGCCGGAATCACCGTTTCGTTGATCTGGTTCTGCACCGTCGATAGCATGCCCGTGTGATAACCCAGCCGCCGAAAAAGCTTATGCAGCAGCGTGACCGTGGTAGTTTTACCGTTGGTCCCCGTTACCCCCACTAGTTTCAGCTTGGCCGAAGGATGGCCGTAGAAGTTAGCGGCGGCCCACCCCATGGCTTCGGCACTATCGGGCACCTGCACGTAGGTGACGCCTTCGCGCAAGGTATCCGGCATCTGTTCGCAGAGAATGGCCGCAGCGCCTAACTCAATGGCCTTCGGAATGAATTGATGCCCGTCGACCTGGGTACCTTTCTGGGCCACAAACAGAGTTCCGGGCTTTACTGCCCGAGAATCGAAGACGATAGCCCCGATCTCCGCGCTCATATCACCTGATACCGACAGGAGTGAGACTTTGTAGAGTATGTCTTTTAACTGTGCCAATGTCTGTTAATGTGCTAAGGCAGCCCTCAATGAGTGGCTAATGGATTCATTTTATTTGGTAATTATTCAAAGCGTTTATTTTGCTGTGCTACTTGGCCATTGCTGGTTTCCTAACTTCCCGTACCCAGCAACAGGTGCACGGTGCTTCCCCGCAACACATTGGCACCCGCCGGTTGTGATTGTGAGATTACGCGTCCGCGTCCCGTATGGTTTACTCTCAACCCCTTGTTTTCGAGAATAAAAAGCGCATCTTTCAACGTCATCCCACGCACATCAGGAACGAAACCATCGCGGGTGTTCCGCGTTTTCCAGAAGATTGACTCCGACTTGGGAGTCGCCTCTACCCATTCTTCACTTTCATTGGCATGGTTAGAAACGCCCAGTTCGTTGCAAACCAGTCGCAGGTCGTCCATATGCCCTGCTTTTAGCACCGGAAACACGGGCTCCTGGGCTATGTATTCTTTGGGCAACAGTTTATGCATCTGAATGTCGCGGGCGTATATCTTGTCAGCAATGTCCTTGAAAACGGGAGCTGCCACATCGGAGCCGTGCTGGCGGAAACCCTGTGGATTGTCGATCACCACCGCGCAACTGTACTTGGGATTGTCGGCCGGGAAGTAGCCGATGAAGGAAGTATAGTAGCTTTTGGTATAACGTCCGTTTTTGATCTTCTGTGAAGTGCCGGTTTTGCCCGCAATTTTGTAATCGTTGTTCTTTACGTTTTTGGCAGTTCCTCTCTCCACCACGCCCTCCAGCATCGCCCGCACCTTTTTCAGGGTCGGGTCCGAACAGATCTTTTCGTTGATTACAATCGGCTCGTAGCTTTCCAACACTTCATCGGCCATGCGTACCTCCTTCACAATAATGGGTTGCACCATTTTCCCGTTGTTGGCTACCGCGTTGTAAAAAGTAAGCATGTGCAGCGGCGAAATCTGCGATTCGTACCCGACTGCCATCCAGGGAAGGGTGGTTCCGCTCCAGGTTTTGTCGTGCAAATTCTTGATATACGGCTTTCCTTCGCCCATCATCTGAAAACCCAGGGGCTGGGTCAGACCGAAAGCCTTCAGGTAGTCGAGGTAGCGCTGAGGCTTGGAGGCAAAATGCTCGATCATCAGCTTCACAAAAGCCACGTTGGAAGAGTGCTCGAAAGCCCCCTGAACGGTGAGCGTGCCGTAACCGCCGGGTTTGGCGTCCCGCATCTCCAGGTCGTAATACTTGAACTTACCGCCTTCGGTATCGATGCTGTCATGGGGCGAAATGGCCGTTTCTTCCAGCAGGGCAATCATCGTGGGCAGTTTGAAAGTTGAGCCCGGATCGGTCACGCCACTTACGGCGTAGTTATATTTCTCTGCGTAGTCGCCGTTGGGCAGCCGGCCCAGGTTGGCCATCGCCTTGATCTGCCCGGTAGCCACTTCCATCACCACCACGCAACCGTAGTCGGCCTGGTGATCCTGCACCGCCTGCAACAGCGAAGATTCGGCCACGTCCTGCAGGTTGATGTCAATCGTGGTTTGGATGTCCAGTCCAGGCTCCGGCTTGATTTCCGTACCGTTGTTGGCTGGCTTCCATTCTCCCCCTGAGATGCGTTCATACAGGGCCTCCCCGTTACGTCCTCCCAGTTGCTGATTGAAACTGAACTCCAAACCCACTACGCCCCGACCTTCCTGATTGATGGCTCCTACGGTACGCCTTCCCATGTAGGCAAAGGGCAGCACCCGCCGGTCGATCTTTTCAAAAACGACTCCTCCTTTAAAACGGCCTTCGCGGAAAATTGGCCAGGTCTCCATCATCTTCTTTTCCTGGTGATCGATGATCTGCCCGCTCAGAACCAGGTACTTTTTCTTGTCCTTCCGGGCCTGGTCAATTCGACGGCGGAAATCCAGTGGAGACTTATCGCCGAAGAAGTGGGCCAGTTTGATACAGAGGGCACTGATTTCTTTATTGTACACTTCTTCACGGCAGGCGGTAGGGTCCAGCGCCACCTTGTAATACGGTACGGAAGTGGCCAGCAAACTGCCGTTGTCAGAATAAATATTCCCCCGCGTGGCTTTGACGACCCGGTAGCTGAGCATTTTTTCCCGCGCTTTCTCTTTCCAATACTCTCCCTGTCCCACCTGTATGTGGAAAATACGCGCGACGATCGCCACTGAAAAAATCAGGACGAACAAAAACGCCACGCGTACCCGGAGCAATATGGACTTCTTGATATTCACTGAGCCACTTCTATTTATTTTATCTGAATATTGTTTGACTCTTCAATGAAGGCTTTACTTTTTTACAATCACTTTATAGGGTGGCACCGAACTTTCGTACAAGCCCATCGGCATCACCTTCTTCGCCACTTCCGACTGCATGCTGGCCTTCATATAATCGGACTTGAGCGTCGTATAGTCCGCCCGCAGTTCGTCTACCTCCGCCTTGGTCTTACCGATCCGACGAATCGTCTTTTCGGCGTAATGGGTATTGCCAATGTAGAAGATCGCAATCACCGTCAGGAACAGAATGTACGGGATGTATTTGACCGGCAGTCCATTTTCGAAAATGACATTCAGCCGAACGTAATTTTCAATCAGCTTGAAAATGCTGATGCCCTTGCTTGGTTTGGGCTCGGGCTTTTTCACCGGATTTTTGTACGTGTTCTGTGCCATCGTTCTGTTTGCTTTCTGCTGTCAGCCTGCGGCGATCAGCTTATCAAAAACCAACTTTTTCATTCATCTACTTCCATTCACGCCCCGCTTCGCAATTTATAATTTTTCCGCGATTCTCAACTTGGCGCTCCGGGAGCGGGGATTGCGCTGCACCTCTTCCTCACTGGCCGTAATGGCTTTGCGGGAAATCGCCTTCAGCGGCTTGATCTCATTCCCAAACAGGTCCTTCTCTACCTCTCCGGCAAATTTCCCTTTTGCAATCAGGTTCTTCACCAGCCGGTCTTCCAGCGAATGGTAAGACATCACCACCAGGCGGCCGCCCGGGCGGAGCATTTCCGTTGCCTGGGTCAGCATTTCTTCCAGTGCTTTCAACTCATCGTTGACTTCGATGCGAAGGGCCTGGAACACCTGCGCGTAATACTTATTTTCCTTGCCCCGGGGAGCCAGCCGATGGGTCGCTTCCTTCAGGTCGTTGACCGTCCGGATGGGTCGGTTCACTCGCTCTTTGGCAATGGTGGCGGCCAGGGTTCGGGCGTTATGTACTTCCCCGTACATGCCAAAAATCCGGTGCAGTCGGTCTTCCGGATAGTCGTTCACAATCTGCTGTGCGGTCAGCGAAGCACGGGTATCCATGCGCATATCCAGGTCGGCCTGGTAGCGGGTAGAAAATCCTCTTTCGGCGGAGTTGATCTGGTGCGATGAAACACCCAGGTCAGCCAACAAGCCGTCGATGGTCTGCACGCCATACAACTTCAGGTATCTCCTTAAATGACGAAAGTTGGCTTCTATCAAAGTAAACTTCAGCCCCCTTAACGAAGCCGCGTTCGGTTTCGCGTCCACGTCCTGATCGAAAGCATAGAGCTTGCCATCGACCAGTTGCTCGACAATGGCTTTGGAATGCCCACCCCCACCGAAGGTCACGTCCACGTAGGTACCGTCGGGATGAATGTTTAATCCCTCCAGGCATTCCGCCAGCATAACCGGCTCGTGATACGTGTATTCTTCCTTCATCAATTTTTATTGGATACCCAATTTTTTATTCTTTATGCAATTATTATTTAATATCTCTGCCTGTTAAATTCAAAAAATATTGTACTAAATATATTTTATATAGGTAAGGTCAGTTGGTTGATACTGGCCGAATCCTTGCCCAGATACCGTTCTACCATCCGGGAGAAAGTATACGAATCCTTGATCAGAGACTGCTCATAAAGGTCTGGATTCCAGATCTCTATTCGGTTACCAACTCCTACCATAATGGCCTCTTTATCTACCTGTGCGTGCTTCTGCATCAGTTTGGGAAGCAGTATTCGTCCGGCCCCATCCAGCTCAATCTCCATATTCCCGCTCAACAAATTTCTTTGTAGTCGGCGCTGGTCTTCATTGAATTCATTCAGGGCCATGATCTTCTCAAATACTTTCTGCCATTCTGGCAGGGTGTATAAAACCAGGTAAGGTTCAAAACCACGTTGGATTACCAGCTTATTGGAAGAATCAGGGGGCAAAGCCGCTTTTAAACGCGAAGGGAGCAGTACTCTGCCCTTCGGGTCGACTTTACACTCGTGTTCTCCTAAGAAACTAACCATCTAACCTTCAGGTAGTTATAGTTTTCACCAAAATATCATACCCAAACTTAAATAAACAAAATGATAAATTCACCACTTCTTCCCACTTTTTACCACTTTTTCACAAAAAATGTTTTGTCTTTTTAAATGGCCATTTTTAGCGTTCTCAGGCCGATTTGGGAACGTTTGAACCGAAAGCCATTGTTGCTAGCTTTGTTATCTAAAACCGACCCTTGACATGGTTTCCATCCGACCTTTGCTTTTTCTCTTGGCTATCCCGTTTTTCCTGTTCCAATCCTGTAGTCAGGACCGTACCCAATCACCCAAACCACATTGGAAGCCGGGCATCTGGCGGGCGGTTTTAGAGTCGCCGGGTGGGGAGCTTCCCTTCGGAATGGAGGTAGTACCCAATGCCGATAGTGCGACGTATACGGTTTTCGCACTGAATGGAGAAGAGCGGTTGCAGCTCGACACGGCGCAGGTAAAAGGCGATTCCGTACACATCCCCATGGCGATATTTGATGCCGAAATCACGGCCTTTCTCTCGGACAGTTTACTGAGTGGACGGTACGTAAAAACGGGTTATCACACCCGGACGGAGCTGCCTTTCCGGGCGACTTTTGGTGACCGGTATCGCTTCAGCCAGACCGTGAAAAATACCCGGACCGATGCCCAGGTCGGAGGCAAATGGGCGGTCACTTTTCTGGGTGACGAAGGCCGCGACACCACCGTAGCCGTGGGCGTTTTTAAGCAGCACGGTGCTCAGGTAACCGGCACTTTCCTGACCCCGACGGGCGACTATCGCTACCTGGAAGGGCAGGTGCAAGGCGACTCCCTGGCGCTATCATGCTTCGACGGCAACCACGCTTTTCTCTTCAAAGCCCGTCTGGATAGCACTGGTCAAAGGCTTACGGAAGGTCATTTCTGGTCAGGCAAAACGGGGCACGAAACCTGGACGGGCGTCCGAAATGAGCAAGCGGCCCTGCCCGATGCCAACTCACTTACCTACCTCAAACCTGGCTACGACCGCCTGGATTTTACCTTCCCCGATCCCGACGGACAGCCCGTTTCACTCCAGGATGAGCGCTTTAAAGGCAAAGTGGTAATTGTACAAATCCTAGGATCGTGGTGCCCGAACTGTATGGATGAAACGCACTTTCTGGCTCCCTGGTACCAGAAAAACCGGGAACGTGGGGTGGAGATTATCGGCCTGGCTTACGAAAAAGATCCCGACTTTGCGGTGAGTGCGCCGAAGCTGAAAAGGCTGCGCGACCGCTTCGACATTGACTACCCGGTGCTGCTGGCCGGGGTAAACAATAAGGAAAAAGCGTCGGCAACGTTGCCCATGCTGAACCGGGTCGTAGCCTTCCCGACCACCATTTTCATCGATAAAAAGGGGAAGGTGCGGAAGATTCACACGGGCTTTTCGGGGCCGGGAACCGGCGTGTATTACACCGAATTTGTGGAGGAGTTTGAGCGGTTCGTGGACAAGCTGATCAGCGAGCCGGCCTCACCAGGTATAGCCAGAAAATGAGTTGTTCATCCCACCATTCGCCCATGCTTCCTCAGGAAATATTGCCCGCTGTTGCCGTCATTCTATTCGATGAAAAGGGAAGAATATTGCTCCAAAAACGGGCCGACGTCAACCGATGGGGCCTGGTATCGGGGCACGTAGAAGCCGGGGAGACCGTAACGGAAGCGGCCATCCGGGAAGTGAAAGAAGAGACGGGTCTGGATATCCGGATCAAACGGCTCATCGGTGTGTATTCCGACCCGGCCAGCCAGGTATTTGCTTACCCTAACGGTCGTACGGTGCATTTTATCACTACCTACCTGGAGGGTGAGGTACTGAATCCGGATGCGCAAGCGGCGGGCTATTGCTCCGAAACGTTGGCGATTAACTATTTTGCGATCGATCAATTACCTTCCGACTTACTGCCTATGCATCCCAACTGGCTGCAGGATGCCCTACAGGCTACTACAGCCCCCTTTGTCCGTTGAGCGATTATGCTCATATTGCCCGCTTTTTGATAGGCAACTGCCTCATCCGGAATGGAAAATCTGCATTTTGACCCGTACGAACTCATCGGATTTTTTACTACCATCCTTTGTGTCTGGCTGAGTGCCCGCGAAATTGTCTGGGGCTTTCCGGTGGCCATTGTCGCTTCCGCTTTTTACGGTGTCGTATTCTATCAGGCCAAACTGTATTCGGATACCGGGTTGCAGGTCGTTTACATCCTGCTGAGTTTTTATGCCTGGTATCAATGGCTGTACGGGGGAAAAAACCGAACCGAATTGCCCGTGAGCCGGGTGCCAGGAAAACTAATTCCGTTGTTGTTGGGGATTGGCATCATGGCTGCCGCCACCTTGGGCTACCTGTCGCACCGCTTTACTGATGCCAGTCTGCCGTACCTGGATGCGGGCACCACGGCTACCAGCCTGGTGGCTCAGTGGATGCTGGCCAGGAAGTACCTGGAAAACTGGCTGGTCTGGATTGCCGTCGATATCGTCTATATCGGAATGTACTTCTACAAAGGCCTGTATCCAACGGCAGTGCTGTATTTCATCATCACCGGGCTGGCCGTTCAGGGCTACTGGCACTGGAGAAAAAGCCTCTCAACCGTATGATTCGCATCGCCGTTACCGGTCCGGAATCGACGGGCAAATCGACCATATCCCGCCAACTGGCTGAGCACTACCAGACCGTTTGGGTGCCCGAATACGCCCGCGCTTACGTTGCTCAATTGGACCGGCCTTACACACGGGCGGATATTCTGACCATTGCCCAGGGACAGGTTCGGCTGGAAAGGGAACTGGAAGCACAGGCCCATCGCCTGCTCATCACCGACACGGAACTACTGGTGACCAAAATATGGAGTGAACACGCTTTTGGTACTTGCCCGGAATGGATTCTGCAACGATTGGAAAGCCAGCACTACGACCTTTACCTGCTGGCCGGCATCGATATTCCCTGGGAGCCGGACCCGCAACGGGAACACCCGCACCTGCGCGAACACTTTTACCAGCTTTACCGACAGGAGTTGCAGTCGCGCGAATGGCCTTTTGTAGAGATCTGGGGCCATCTGCCGTACCGAATGACGCAGGCGATTACCGCCATTGATCCGCTTTTATCAGCGCCCAGAGGGCGTTATAACTCTCCAAAGGTTTGATCCCCTTGGAGAGTTTTCTGTAGTAGCGCCCATCTAAGATATGCCACTCATTCAGTGAGGGCCTTTAGGATACATCTGCCAACTGCTCCCTTTCAACAAAATCCTTGGGAAGCCGATCTACCAACCAGTCTTCCAGCCGGTTGCCGCTGGGCGGATCGTAAACGGGTAAGGGAAAGTCGTTGGGATTGCCGCCACTACCATCTTCATCGTCGTCCGACCGGCCTTTGCTACCGCTTCCGGGCCTTAGCACGTACATTTTGACCAGCAGTCCCACGATCACAGCGTATTTTACTACATACAATACGATAAAGCTAAAGGTCATATCCATAGTGATAGTAAGTCTTTTGAATTGGTTTTCCGATCAATACATACCTATCGGCATGATACGTAAAAAGAAGACGGACGGTAAAGTACTACACCTACCCGAGCGAAGATTTTTTGAAATGAAGCGCTGAAAACGGAAATGCTGCCACCATTTCAGTGTTGCAGTAATGGCAATATTCTCTACAAAGCCCACACCCTGACCCCGATCCATCCGTTCATCAGCAGCCAGATCGCCATATAGGCCACAAAGATTGCCTGGAAAGTCAATAGCCCCCTCAACCAGGGATTTTTCAGCGCAGGCCAACGCCGATATAAGGTCCAAACAGCCAACCCGGAGAAAATTCCGAACAGGAGGGTTCCCGCAAAAATTCCCAATGAAGTAGCGTTGACCGAAGCCAATACGATCCGCTGCTTTTCATCCGTCGTGCGCATGACTTGGAAAGCATATAATCCGGCAATCACTCCTAACGCGGGTAAAATGCGCGTTACCAGGTCCGGCCAGGAGATTTTCCGGAAGAGCGCCATCAACAGCCACACGACTCCGCATACGACCGACAGCGCCATGCCCAGCAAACCCAAGTAGCCCAGCAGTTGAGGGAGCCATACAGATAGCAAGGATGTTTTCAGATAAAACCGATCTACGTACCCCTGCATAAAGGAATTACCATTCGCATTTTTTCCAAACACAAAAAAAGGTTGCGGCTGAAATTGATTTCTGAATACCAGATCGCTTACCCGCACCAATGTATCCGCATGGCCTCCGAACAAGCCACTTACTACCAGATAATCGCCCGCCTGTGAAACCTTCTTTGCATCAAAAACGCGCTGGGGAAAGCCAATCATTTCGCTTCGGGGATTGGTGTACTGGTAATAGCCCAGGTAGGGCGCAATGGCCTCCGCATCCAGTTTTTCGGAAAGCCACTGCGGTTCGGGTAGGTCCTGAGTCAAAAAATCTTCAATCAGTCTGGCAATCCTCCATACATCCTTCCCTCCGTTGTTCGATACTGCATAGCCGATTCCATGGGAGCGGTCGTACAGCAGCATTGTATTAAAACCATCTCCCAAGCCACCGTGTCCCCGCAAATGCACCTTGGGATGAGAGAGTGGGTTGCCATTGCCCAGACCATAGCCGGTCTGCAGTCCGTTTTTGGCGGCCAGCGTGCTGTGGATGGTTTCCATTTCCAATAGGTAAGAGGCAGGAAGCCACTGGGTAGAATCTACCCGCCAATTGTTGAGGTAACAGCGGAGGAAACGGGCCATATCGTCGGCGCAGGCGTTCAGTGATCCTCCGGCCCCGTTGCCGTGCAATACGTAAAACGGATAGGGTTCGTAATGGTCGCCTTCCCAGTGATAGCCCTGCGCGTGTCGGGTAGTATCGGTGATGCGCCGGGTGAAGTTGGAATGTGTCATGCCCAGGGGCTGCAATACATTTTCCTTTACGTATTCATCCCAGGGCTTACCGGAAAGCTTCTCAATCAGGTAGCCGGCCACTTCGTAATCCGGATTGGAGTAAGACATTCGCTCACCGGGCTTCCAACGGCAGTACAGGGAGCTTTCGTACACTTTCAGCGCTTCGATGCCGCGCAAATCCTGATCGGCAGTAGTGTAGACATTGTTCAGGTGCAGGTCATCGNAGCCGGCGGTATGTTCGAGCAGGTGTACCACCCGCACCGGATGCGTATCTTCCCAACGGTTGCGGAAGGGCACTTCCGGCGCTATCTTTTTCAATTCGTCGTTCAGGCTCAACTTGCCTTCGTGGATGAGTTTCAGAATACCCATGGAGGTAAACATCTTTGTCACCGAACTCACCCGAAATAAGGTCTGCCCGCTTACCTGGGTGTTGTGCTGTAGATTCGCCTTTCCCAATCCACCCGCAAACAAAACGGAATCCCTGGTCACGATGGACAGCATCAGGCCGGGCATGTGCTCCTGCTGCATCACACTTTCAATCCGGGGAAGCAGTTCCTGAATTGTTCTGAATGCTGGTTCGGGGGTTTGGCCGAAAGAAAAGGGGCTGAATAAAATCAGAAAGCATCGGAAAAGATATTTCATACAGACAGGGGTGGTTTTAAGATTTTCTGAGAGATGCCATCCTCATTTGAAATCCATAAAAGCCTTTTTGCTTTCCGAAGCTCCTTTTCCTCCGCTTTGAGTTCTTGTCATTCCATCCTACCTTTGCTCCGTTCATCGAAACAGGGGTGCCTTACTGAACAGGCTGAGATTATACCCATTGAACCTGATCCGGGTAATGCCGGCGAAGGGAAAAGGCTAAGCCAAATCCATTGTGCTCATTATTCAGACATACTGCACCGGATAACGTGCGGCTATTTCTGCTTGATCAACCTTGTTAAAGGCATCGATCTATCCAGCCAATGTGATTGGATGCACAGTATCATCTCCCTAAGTACCTACGCCTGGTTCTCTGGCCTTTTTCTACTATGATGAAATATTACGTTATGAAAACCTCATTCTGGCTGGCCGCCTTTTGCGTGCTGGCATCCTTTCGGGCGATGGCCCAATTCAACATTTCCGGAGCGGTTACCGATCAGGCAGGTGCTCAATCGCTGGCGGGAGCCAGTGTGGTGCTGGAGAATACGTTCAAAGCCACTACCAGCGACTACGCCGGCAGGTACCGGTTGAGCAACCTGAGCCCGGGAAGTTACACACTGAAAGTCTCCTACATCGGTTACGAAACCTTTGAGGAAACCGTAGACCTGCAAAACGACCTCACACTGGACATCCGACTGGAGAAAAAGTCGGTACTGGCCGATGAAGTCATCATCACGGCTACGCAGGCTACCGACAAATCGGCGATTGCCTATACCAACGTAAATCGGGCGGAACTGAGCAAGCAGAACCTGGGGCAGGACCTGCCGTTGCTGCTTAATTTCACGCCTTCGGCCGTCACCACTTCCGATGCCGGGGCGGGCGTAGGCTACACGGGCATCCGCATCCGGGGCTCCGATGCGACGCGGGTCAACGTCACCATCAATGGCATTCCCTACAACGATGCCGAATCGCAGGGCAGCTTCTTTGTCAACCTGCCGGACATTGCTTCTTCGGTGAGCAACATTCAGATTCAGCGGGGCGTGGGCACTTCGACCAACGGACCGGGCGCTTTCGGTGCCAGCGTCAATATCCAGACGAATCAATTGCGGAAAGAAGCCTACGCGGAGGTAAACAACTCCTTTGGCTCATTCAACACCTGGAAACACACGGCGATGGTAGGAACCGGACTCATCAACGGCCACTTCACTTTCGATGGCCGCCTGTCCAAAATCACGACGGACGGCTACATTGAGCGGGCTTCTTCCGACCTGAAATCGTTTTACCTGTCGGGAGGCTACTACGGCAAAAACACCATTCTGCGGCTCAACGTGTTTTCCGGTCAGGAAAAAACCTACCAGGCCTGGAATGGCGTACCCGAAAGCCTGCTATCTACCAATCGGCGCTATAATTCCTTTACCTACGACAACCAGACCGACAACTACCAGCAGGACCACTACCAACTCCACTTTTCGCAGGAGCTGGGTACTAAGTGGCAATTGAATACGTCGCTGTTTTATACGCGCGGTCGGGGCTATTACGAAGAATTCAAAGACCAGCAGCCGCTACCCGACTACGGCATTGCCCCACTGGTCATCCGCGATTCGGTGATTGACCAGTCGGACCTGATCCGGCGGCTGTGGCTGGACAATCACTTCTACGGCACTACTTTTTCGCTTAACTACGACAGCCAGGGCAAACTGACGGCTAACTTCGGGGGCGGCTGGAACCAATACTGGGGCAAGCACTACGGGGAGGTTGTTTGGGCACGTTTTGCCAACGACACCCACATCCGCCACCGCTATTACGAAAACGACGCGACCAAAACGGACTTTAACCTGTACGCCAAGGCTTTTTACCAGATCTTCCAGCCGCTCAATGCCTTTGTGGACTTACAGGTGCGTACAGTGGGCTACTCTTTCCTGGGCTATAACCGCCTACTGGAGAACGTGCAGCAGTCGGTCGACCTGACCTTTTTCAACCCCAAATTCGGTCTGACCTATACCCTCAACGACCAGAGCCAGGTGTACGCCTCTTACAGCGTCGGCAACAAAGAACCCAACCGCAACGACTTTACCCAGTCTTCGCCGGATAGCCGTCCGAAAGCGGAAACCCTGCGCAACCTGGAAGCCGGCTACCGACTGCAGGCCAGCCGCTTCAGCTTTTCTGCCAATTATTACCTGATGGATTACCGCAATCAGTTAGTACTGACCGGCCAGATCAACGACGTAGGCGAATACAACCGGACGAACATTGCCCGCAGCTACCGTACGGGGGTGGAAGTGGAAGCGGGCGTGAAACTGCTCAAAAACCTGCGCTGGAACGTTAACGGCACGTTCAGCGCCAACAAAATCCGCAACTTCACCGAATTTGTGGATGATTACGATAACGGCGGACAGGTGGAAAATGTGTACCGCCAAACGGACATTGCCTTTTCGCCCAACGTCATTGCGGGTAGCCAACTCACTTTAGTGCCTGTCAAAAACCTGGAACTGAGCCTGCTTTCCAAATACGTGGGCAAGCAGTACCTGGACAACACATCGAACGAAAGCCGTAAGCTGAACCCCTATTTCACCAATGACCTGCGGATCAATTACGCCTGGAAAACCCGCTGGGTGAAGGAAATTAACTTCAGTTTGCTGGCCAATAATCTATTCAATGAACTGTACGAATCGAATGGGTACACGTTCAGCTACATCAGTGAAGGCCAATTTCTAACCGAAAACTATTACTATCCGCAAGCCGGACGTAATTTCTTACTGTCGGTTGGGTTGAAATTTTAAATCTATTCGGCATAAGCACAAACGGGAAGGAAGCTGAGTATAGCGATCAGCCTCCTTCCCGTTTTTTATTCCGTCCGCAGGGATTTGACCGGATTGGCCAGCGCCGCCTTGATGGCCTGATAGCTGACCGTCAGCAGGGTAATAATCAGTGCGCCCACACCCGCTCCAGCGAAAATCCACCAAGATAAGGGCGTGCGGTAAGTATAATTCTGTAGCCAACCGTTCAGGAAATACCAGGCAATGGGAACAGCAATGAGACAGGAAATCAGCACCAGGGCTACGAACTCCTTAGACAACATTCCCCAGAGATTAAAAACCGTGGCACCCAGCACTTTGCGGATACCGATCTCTTTGGTTCGCCGTTCTGCCACGAAGGAAGCCAGGCCAAACAAGCCTAGGCAGGAGATGAAGATGGCCAGCCCGGCAAAGACGGTGGCCAGATTGCCCATTCGCTCTTCGTCGGCAAACTTCTTCGCGTATTCTTCGTCCGTAAACTGGTAGTCGAAGGGGCTGCCAGGGTTGAATTTTCGGAAAACGGGTTCGATTTTGGTTAGCGCTTCGCGCAAAGGCAGATCCGGTTTGATCCGCACGATGATCCGGTTTACCCAACCGTATTCCATGTGGAAGATGGTGGGCACGGTGGGATGATAAGGAGAATCCATCACCATATCTTTGATGATGCCCACTACGATGTGATCTTTGCCCGCCCACTTCATTATTTTTCCAATCGGATCTTTTAAGCCGGTGATCTTCACAGCCGATTCATTGAGAATGAAGCCGCCGGAATCCGTCGGATACTCCCGGGAAAAGTCGCGTCCCTGCACAATTTCCCAGTCAATCGTCCGGCCAAAGTCGTGGGTCACGGCAATCGTACCAAAGTTCGGATCTAAGTCAGGGGCTTTTCCTTCCCATTCTACCCCGTTGTTATTCGACCAGATCTGAGTCGGCACGCTGTTCGACTCTGCCATATTGCTCACGACACCCGTCTGGATCAGGGCATCGCGCAAGGCATTGTAATTCTGGTACAGTTCCGGAGTGTTCATCACTACCGTAATGAGCCCTTCCCGCGTATAACCCACCGGGCGGCTTTTGGCAAACTGAATCTGACGGAACACGATGAAGGTGCCGATGATGAGCGTAATGGATACGGTAAACTGAAGTACGACCAGCACCTTCCGGGGCAACGCCGCCATTTGCCCCACGCGAAAGGTTCCCTTCAATACCGCTACCGGATTGAAGCCCGATAGATACAAAGCTGGATAGCTGCCCGAAATAATACCGGTAAAGAAGGTAAAACTCAGCGTAAGTAACCAAAACATAGGGTAGGTCCAGGGAATGGACATGGCTTTGTCGGCTAATCCATTGAAGAAGGGAAGGCTCAGTTGGACCAGCAAAAAGGCCATTACCAAAGCCAACGCCGCCATGACCAGCGATTCACTCAGAAACTGCCCAATGAGTTGGCTACGCACCGAACCGATGGCTTTCCGAATTCCCACCTCTTTGGCTCTTCGTTCGCTGCGTGCCGTCGACAGGTTCATAAAGTTGATACAGGCCAGCAGCAACACAAATCCACCGATAATCCCGAACAGCCACACAAACTGAATCCGTCCACCGCTTATTTTCCCGTCTTTAAACTCACTGTATAAATGCCATTTCGCCATCGGATGCAGGAAAAGCTGTTCGTTGCTTCCCTTATAGCCGTGCTCCTGAGTCACCATCCTGATTTTGGCCGACTCCTTTTCGAAGTCTACTCCGTCGTGTACCTGCACAAAGAGTTCACTGCCATGATTGCCCCAGGCTTCCGTTTGGGTATTCCAGAAGTTGGCGGGATTGTTCCAGGGCAGCAGGAACTGCGTATCGTAGAAGGAAGTATTGCGGGGAAGGTCTTCGTACACGCCTGCCACTTTCATATCCGTCCGATTGTCTACCCGTACCACTTGGTTTATCGGATTGGCATCGCCGAACAGGGCTTTGGCTACGGATTGAGAGAGCATCAGCGAAGAAGGATCGCCAAACGCTTCGTAACTTCCACTCAGCAGGCGCAGACCCAGCATCACCGGCAGGTCGGCCTGGGCCCAGCGACCGGAGCGGGAAATTTTCTTTTCTCCCACGGCCAATACGTTGGTACTGGTCCAGGTCAGGGAAAGCCGCTTGAAGTCACTGGCGTACACGGTGCGTAATTCGTTCTCCAGGGGTACAGCAATATTGGGACCCGTGCCGGTCTGGTTGTTGAAGGTCTGGGTACCCATTACCTGTGCCAGCCGGTCGTAGTTGGGATGAAAACGGTCATAAGTGAGTTCGTCCCACATCCACAGCCCGATGAGCATGGCCACGGCCATGCCAACCGATAAACCGGCCATGTTGATGAAAGAATAGCCCTGGTGTCGGCGCAGGTTTCGGAAGGCGATGGTCAGGTAATTGCGAATCATATCGGGATAGTTAGGAGTGAAGTCATTGGCTGATTGATTTCTTTTTTCGAATGGGCGCAACAGGCGCATTACGTTCCAGGCATAGCGGCGGTTCGCTTTGGCTAGACCTTCGGTTCGGAACCAGTAGGAATAGAGTTCACGCAGGTCGCCCTGCACTTCTTCCAGCGAATCGGATGGGCAGTAACGCTCCAGCAGCCAGTCGGCCCAACGCGGCGGAGCGGGTGGTTTCAGGTGCTGTTTCATATCGCTTCCCATTGCATTTTGTTGGGGATCTGCTCCCAGAGTCGGCTGCGCGTCTGCTGCACTTCGCGCAGGGCCTGAAAGCCCGCTATCGTAATGGTATACAGTCGCTTTCTTCTTCCACCCCGCTCCGGCGTAGCGCCGCCCATTTCCGAACGTAGAAAGCCTTTTTCCTGCAAGCGCTTGAGTGTCGTGTGTACCGAACTGAAATCGACCACCCGCCCCGTCTGCTGTTCAATTTCCTGCGTCACGGCTACCCCGTAAGCTTCCTGATCCAGTACGGCAATGGTGAGCAGCACCAGCTCTTCCAATTCGCCCAATACATTTCCTTTCATACGAATGGTATATCTATGAGATTTGTCGAACAAATGCTCTGCCAAGTAATAAAAGTCCTTTAAAAAGCTAATTAGAGAGGAATTGACACCTAAGACCGGAGTTGAATGGTGTACGCAAACGGACAGTCAGGCGTACGTTTTTAAACAGAAAGGAGGAGAGGGGAGTTAGGGATTTGCCACCTTACGGCTCACGAAGCAGTTTCTTCATTCGCACGTCGGGAATTTTACCGATGCTACCGCGGGCACCTACCGCCCAGGCCGCCAGACGACCAGTCCGACGCTGGGAAAAGGAGATGCTGTGGAAAGGCGGTTGTCCCTGTGGCAGGGTTTCGAAGATCTGCCAGGTAGCTCCTTCATCCATCGAATAGCCGGTACCACTTTCGCCAGTGGCCAATAATATGCGGGTTTTGGGTACGTAGGCCACGCACTGTTTTAAGCCTACTGGTAGTAGTCCATTTTTAAGCTCCCAGGTTTTGCCACCGTCCCGCGTTACAGCAAAGTTGTTGGATGACGCTAATGGTGATTGAAAGTCGCCCCCCACGACTACGCCGTTCAGGGCGTCGCGAAAAGCGATGGAAAAGGCGCCGGAAGAATTGCTGTTGCAGGTAAGAGGCAGGTTACTTACTTCCCAATGTTCGCCACCATCAGTGGAGCGAAATGCGCGGGCTTGTTTCCCTCCGCCCGTGCAAAACCAGACGTGTTGGTTTTCCTGTACACAAATGCTGGTACCGCTGGCGGCAAAGGCGGCTTCTTCGGGTAAAGCGGCCGGTAAATTTTCAGCTGGTACTTCCTGCCAGGTCTTTCCGCCATCGCGGGTGCGTACGATCAGAAAATTTCCGTTCAATGGGTCGCCGAATGCAATTCCATTCTGGGCATCCCAAAAGGCAAAGCCGTCCAGAAAAGCGCCTTCCGATTTGTTTTCGTATTGAATAGTCCAATTTTGACCGCCGTCAGTGGTTTTGTAAATGCGGGCCAACTTGCCGGAACTGAGCAGATAAGCCGTCTGGTTATCTACTGCATATACATCACGAAAATCGGCTTCGGCAGCTCCGGGCACCTTTGCGACGGCCCAGGTATTTCCGCCGTCAGTGGTGCGCAGGAAAGTGCCTTCGGCTCCGCCTGCCCAGGCCACCCGCCGGTCAACGGCACTCAGGCCGCGCAGGCCCACGGTGACTCCGATGCGTTGCGGACTCCACTGGGCGAAAACGGGTTGAAGTAAAAAAAGGAAGGCTGGAATAAAAAGTCGGGATACATTCATATTAACAGAAGAGGCGTCTGCGCCCACCAGGATACTTATTTCACGCCGTTGGCTCAACGCGTCGGCGGTGAGGTCAGGCTGGAGTTATGCACGACCTGCCGGAAGAGGAAGCGCACCTTCGCATTGGCCAGGGGCATTACCATTTCCACGTAGTTGGCCGGGATATAACTGTCGAAGTATACGCGGCCCCGCACCGATTCGTTGGGAAGCAGGGTGGTCTTACGTAGCGGATCAGCTGCCCAGTTGATTTTGGCGTTATTCAAAAAGTTAATTTTTTCAACGTACTGCGCCTGATTGAGATAGCTCAACCCCACAATTCCATCCCACACCGCCTGGTTGTTCATTTGTCGCACCTGCTGTTGCTGCTCCGTTCGGGGCTGGTTGGCAGTGGCTACGTTGGCGGCTACATTGGCCGCAGCCAAGAAGAGTAGGGCAATGGACTGGTTGGCGTATTGGGCGTGGGCACGGGCGACGGCCTTATCCACTTCTAATAACTCCGTTTCCGGATCGCGGGCATTGAACCGCAAAGGGAAACCGCGCTTATTCAGGGTATCCAGTTGGTTATTGAGCGGGTGATAATAGGCCCTTTCGGGTGATACCAGCAACTCCTGCTCTGAAGTATTGACCACTTCGACATCAAAAACAAGCAAGCCCTGCTGGACGCCCTCAAAGGCGGCAATGACCTCCACGCCTTCGGCTACACTCCGGGTGTACTGATTACCGAAGAACCACTTACCCGGATCGGGTTCCGGATGCAGACGAACAACCGGTTTGGGTGTTACGCAGGAGGTAAGCAAGCTACCGCAAAGGGTCAGGCTAAATAGGGTAGAAGTCAGCGTTTTCATAAAACTTAGCAGTTAAAATACCTACACCATGGGAAGTATAAAAAACGATTCCTGATTTTTATGTTCTGCTCTTCCATCACCCAAAAATTTTGCGTGGAAAACAGCCTATGAACTGTCTATAATTTAGATATTTTCCGAAAAAATCGGGCAGAAGTACCGAAAAAATTGAGTGAGCTACGTGAATTACTTGAAGCGATTTCCCGTTTACAGCCCAACGACCTTCATTTTACCGCCTCTATCTAAATTCGTATGTACACGTTTTACCGTTTTTGCCTCACTATTTGCGGCCTGCTTGTTTTTCACCTCACGTCGGCGCAAACGCTGACGGGAACGGTCTACGACGCTCAAACCCGCTTACCCCTGGTAGGCGTCAATATCCTATCGGCCGATTCCACCCACATCAGCGTTTCTGATGTGACCGGGGCGTATCAACTGCCGAACGTGAGTCTGCCTGCCCGGCTTCATTTCTCTTTTATCGGCTACCAGTCCCGTACCGTGGAAGTAAACACCTCCACAGTACGGGTCTATCTGGAGCCAGCGAATCTTTCGCTGAATGAGGTGGTGGTGACCGGCTACGAAAACAACCGGAAGCTGCTGGAAACGGCCGGTTCAGTGGCTCTGCTCAATTCCCGGGAGCTGGAGCGGTTCAGCAACACTTCTTTGGTACCGGCCATCAATACCCTGCCGGGCGTCCGGATGGAAGAACGCTCCCCGGTTAGCTACCGCATTTCCATTCGGGGCAGCACCTTACGTTCGCCTTTCGGCGTGCGCAACGTCAAAGTATACTGGAATGACATTCCCTTCACCGATCCCAGCGGCGGCACCGCCCTCAACCTCATCGATTTTAGTACGGTAGGAAAAATAGAAATCATCAAGGGGCCGGGCGGTAGTCTGTACGGGGCCGGCACGGGTGGAGTCATTCTGCTGCAAAGCCCTTCGGCGGGTTACGGGGAGCAAAGCGCAGAGGTGTCCGCATTGGCGGGCTCTTTCGGTTTGCGGGGCATCAATGCCACGGCAAAGACGGGCAGTGAGAAGGAAAACATTACGGTGACCTATGCCCACCAGCAGGCGGAAGGCTACCGGGCGCACACCGCTTTTGACCGGAACGTAGTCAACGTACGCTCCCAGTTTTATACCAGTCCCAAGCGCACCATTTCCTTCAACGGATTGTATAGCCAGCTTTTTTACGAAATTCCCGGCGGCCTCACCTTACAGGAGTACCAGCAGAATCCCCGCCTTTCCCGTCCGAATGCCATTGAGCAGAACTCCTCCATCCGACAGAAAACGCTCAATCTGGGTTTGAGTCAGAGTTATCAGTTCAACGAAAATTTTTCCAACGTCAGCACCCTTTACGGTACCTTTACCCAATTTGAAAACCCATTTATTACTGACTATAAGCGAAATACGGAGCAGGGATTGGGCGGCCGGACCAAATTTGTGTATGCCCGCAATGTGGGAGAAGTCAAAAGTCGGTTTACAGCAGGAGGGGAGTTCCAGACTAATTTTACGGCTTTCCGCAATTATGCCAATCGCCGGGGACAGGTGGATTCTCTGCTGCTGGACGATGAAATTACTACCTGGCAGGGCCTGGTGTTTGCGCAGGCCGAATTTGATTTTCCCCGCAACTATTTTCTTACGGTTGGCGGCAGTTATAACCAGTTGAATTACCAAATAGCCCGGCTGTCGGACGCCAAGCGAAATCCCGCGGGCTACGCCCAAAGCCGTCGCTTCGATCCGGTTTTGTCGCCACGAATTGCCGCTTTGAAAAAGATTGGGGAAAGCCTTTCGTTGCACGGCAGCATCAGTTTCGGATTTTCCCCGCCCACCATCGACGACGTGCGTACATCCGATGGCAGCATCAATACGGATCTGGAAGCTGAACAAGGGATCAATTACGAAGTAGGCTTTCGGGGCAATGCTTTGGCCAAAAAGCTGGAATTTGATTTAACCCTTTTTTCTTTGCGATTGAGCAATACCATTACCACCTATACCAATGCGAATGGGGTTGCCCTGTTCCGCAACGCTGGTAACACGCAGCAGAGTGGGCTGGAACTCCGAACGGCATATCAGTTGCTGGACACGAAAGGGGGCGTCCTGAATACTGCCCGGGCATTTGTGAGCTATACTTTCAACGATTTTTATTTTCGTAACTACGAACGCAACGGCAATGATTTGTCGGGCAAACGACTCACCGGCACCGCCCGGCATAACCTTTCCGCCGGACTGGATTTGGGTTCGCCTACGGGTCTTTACACTAATATTACGTTCAACTTCGTAGACCGCATTCCGCTCACCGATGCCAATACCGTATACGCCGATGCGTATTCCCTGCTGGGCGGTCGGTTGGGCTACCGGACCACTATTGGCAAAAATCTGCTCCTGGGTGCTTTTGTGGGGGTTGACAATGCACTGGATGAAACGTATAGCCTGGGCAACGACCTGAATGCCTTCGGGGGACGTTTTTATCAACCCGCTGCCCGCATCAATTATTACGGAGGCTTGTCGTTGGGATGGAAGAAGTAAGCGCAAAAGCGGGACTTCGTGATGTAATCTACGACGCCATCGTGATCGGAGCGGGTCAGGCTGGTCTGGCGACGGGTTACTACCTGAAACAACACCAGAAGCGTTTCCTGATTCTGGAACAGGGATCCGTTCCCGGTCAGGTCTGGCTCTCCCGTTACGATTCGCTGCGCTTGTTTACGCCTGCCCGTTACAGCAGCCTGCCTGGTCTGCCGTTCCCTCTTTCGGCCAATGTCTGTCCCGATAAATGGCAAACCGCGGATTATTTTGCCCGCTACGCCGCTTTTCATCAATTGCCCGTGCGTACCGGACAGCGCGTGGTACAACTTAGCCGCCCCGATCAGCACTTTGACATACAGACAGAAGACACTTCCGGCCTTACCAAACGGTACGCCGCCCGGCAGGTAGTCGTGGCGACGGGCTCTTCGCAACGTGCCTTCATTCCCCGTTTTGACCCCCAGCCCGGCCCAACCGTATTTCAGATTCACAGCAGCCAGTACCCCAATCCGTCGGTGCTGCCCGCAGGCGATGTGTTGGTGGCAGGAACTGGTAATTCAGCGGCGTTACTTTCGGTGGAGTTGGCTAATCATTTTGCCGCAACATCCAGGGAAGTTTACCTTTCTGTCAATGCCCCGCTGGATTTCAAACCTTTGTATCTGCTGGGCCGGAGCATTTTCTGGTGGGGTGAAAAAACCGGCTTACTGACTTTATCCGGCGATTCTCCCATTGGCGCCTGGCTGAAGAAAAAACCCCAGGGGATTTACTGTGATGAATTACAACAACTCATCAGGAAGAATCAGCTCAGTCTTGTTCCTGAAATTGATCGCTTTGAGGGCCAGGAGGTGGTATTCAAAAACGGTTTCCGAAAAAAGTTCGGTTCGATTGTATGGGCAACGGGTTACCAGAGTGACTACCACTGGATACGGCTTCCCGGAGCGCTGGATGCGCAGGGAGCTCCTATTCACCGCGAAGGAATCAGTCCGGTAGACGGCTTGTACTGGATGGGTCTCGTCTGGCAAAGATCTTCTGTTTCTGCACTGATTCAGGGAGCCGGCAGAGATGCCCGGTTTGTGGTCGGAAAGTTGGTGGCAAAAGACGCTGTCAGGTTCCAGCCTCTTTCACTCCTTTAGCTACCTCTGCTACTTCATCCCCTTTTTGCAGGTAGACCATAAAAGTACTTCCTTTCCCTGGTTCGCTGGTTACTTCAATGCGGCCCCCGTTCTTTTCCACAAATTCCTTGCAGAGCACCAACCCCAAGCCGGTTCCTTTTTCTCCGGCCGTACCGATGGTACTGTGTTTAGAATCAATCCGGAAAATCCGTTCAATGACGTCGGCCGTAATGCCTACTCCATTGTCCGTTACTGCAATCTTCACCTCTTCGTTTTCCAGGTGAGCCGATATCCGCACAAAACCTTGCGTACGGGTAAATTTCAGGGCATTGGCCGTTAAATTTCTTAAGATAAACCGGACCTGTGACTCATCGGCAAATACTTTCAGGCCGGGAGGAGACAAGGTATACAATTGAATGTCCTTCTGTTGAGCAGTGTTAAGGAAGAGGCTTAAATTGTCTTCGAGCAGTTTGCTCAGGTCAACCTGAGCAGGATAATGATTGAGGCTGTTCATTTGCAACCGCGCCCAGGTCAGCAGGTTTTCCGTTAGCCGGGAAGTGTTTTTTACGGACTTATTGAGTTCCTGGGCAATGATCTTGATCTCCTGCGGGCTTAAACGGGGCAGGTCAGTAGCCAGCAGATTAGAAAAACTTGACAGGGAATTAAGTGGGCCTTTCAGATCGTGCGCCACAATGGAAAAAAATTTATCCTTGGTCGTATTCAGCATCTCCATTTTCCGGCTCTTTTCCTCAATATAATCCCGCTGTGCCATGAGCATTTCCTGCTGTTGACGAATTTCCTGATTTTGCTCCAGTAACTGGCGGTTGATTGCGCGCGTACGACGGCTGTTGCGGTAGAGCAAAAAAGCCAGGAAAAGGCACACCAGTGCCGACGAAAACAGCAGATAACTCCACAGCAGGTTTTTTTTCCCCGATAAAGCCATAGAAGTATTGGCCGTCTGAGTTGTCGCGTTGACTTCTGCTTGCACCTTCATCTGATTTAGATCCGATGCCAGGTGCCCTATTTGCGAACGCAGCAAAGAATCGTGCTGGGCATATCCCAGCTGCGCATATTCATAAGCTTTCCGATAATTTTGCTGATGGGCATACGCCTTAGCCAACTGCTGGTATATCTCTTCCATTTGCGCTTTCATCCCCTTCTGTTGAGCCTCCAGCAGCTTTTTTTGATAGTATTGTATTTCCTTTTCACCGCTGGCTTTTATCGAATCATACTTGCGTATCTCCGACACGTTCAAAATCCGTAACGATTGCGACTTAATCCCTTCTCTTCTGTTCTGGTCCGGATTAAATCTTTTTTTCCATTCATACTGGCTTTGTTGGCGCAGCGTATCGGGGTGAATACCGGCCAGGCAGTCGACAGCCGGCCTACCAGGTTGTGGTTGGGTCAACAAATAAAAAGGAGAATCAGGAGTAGGTCCGGCTTGGGTTATGCTGGCCAAACCCATTACTAGCAAGCAGAGGAATATCAATAAATTACAATTACGTTGTCTCATAAGATCGCTGGCCGGCCAGTGCTCCTTTCTCCTGACTACAGCCCTAAAATGGGTGAATGCCCGGTTTAGCAGCAGTGGTTTTCGTCATACTTACGCAAAAGGAAAACTTTTAGCCGTAATTCGTTCCCGTTCTTTATTTACCCGAAGTATTTTTAAGCTCAGTCTATTTACCTGGCTTCCTAAATTCGCTCATGGTCCATATATTCTTACACCAGAGCAGCCTTTGCCCCAAGTCCGGCGCATTCAAATTCGGTTGTATTACGAAACCCCTTCGTGATAGGCCAGTACCCAGGGAAATTAAATACCTGCGTCTGACACCGTAGAATAAAAATGAAAGTCTAAGGCACTTATGATGGCTAATATGCAGAACGTGAATGGGTATCTATCAATTTAATAAAAATTGCCGGAAATAACTTCCATCAAAAAGCGGGTCATCTCAATCTTATTCGCTTTCCCGCTTTTATTACTTTCCTGAGCCAGATTTATATTTGATTTTAAGATAATTATTACATTCGTGAAGAACCTCTCTAAAGGGTAACTCAGCGGCATTTTTATGCACAAATCTTGTCCTATCGAAGCTAATTTTAGATCAATTATATGTATCTTTACAATCTGAAAAATGACGAACTATGAACATTCAAGGTAGAATTGTAGAAATATTTGATACTACCCAGGTATCCGAAAAATTCCGCAAACGCGAATTTGTGGTTGAATACGCTGAGAACCCTCAGTATCCGGAATTTGTCAAATTTGAGCTGGTACAGGATAAGTGCGATCTGATCGACAATTTCCGCGAAGGCGAAGACGTAGATATTTCGTTTAACATCCGTGGCCGTGCCTGGACCAACCAACAGGGCGTAAAAAATTATTTCAACTCACTTCAGGCCTGGCGGATTCAACCAGCTGGCCAGGCTCAGGCCAGTGCTCCAGCCGCCAAACAACCAGCTGCGGCACAAGCTGCTCCCAGAAAGCAGGCCGTGAAAGAAGACGTTACCAGCTTTCAGAGTTTCGGTAATGACGAAGACAATGAGCTGCCTTTCTAACTGATTTTCAATTGCCCCTTTCATAATAAGTACCCAAAGAGCAGCCGGCTTACGCTTTCAAAAGCAAGGCCGGCTGCTCTTTTCGTATTTGGTGTCGGATCTTGCTCCTCCGGCCATTATTGCCTCCTCTCTTTTATTCCCCACTCACATCCTGCACTTCTTAATGGTCATCCGACGCTGGCAGCCGAGCGTCTAAAAGTGCTGTAAAACATACTTTTAGCAACGGTTTATTGATTAAGTTCAAATTTATCGTGATATTGGCTACATACTCGACATTCCTTCTCAATACGGCCTTCAATACGTAAGCGGGTATGAGTGGCTGTTTACCTGAGTTTCTACTTTACTATTTGAAAGTAAATGGTTTACAAGTGGGACCGCACATAATTTGATGCATTTTTAAGTGCTTTATTAATTATAGCTGCAAGGGCGGCGATAGCTATCAAATGAAAAGCTTCTTGACAAAGCAACACGCATGACAAGCAACAATAACGGAGTGGAGCCCCAACGTACGCCCACCGAAAATCAACAACACTTGGTAGCGATTGCAAAAGGTATCCCGGACCCTTTGTTTATCTTGAAATGTATTCGTAACCGTAAAGGTCAAATCACTGATTTTGTCTTTTCGATGGCAAACGGCCCCGGACAAAAGCTGCTTAGCCGGCTACAGGAGGAAATTGCCGGTCGAAAATTGAGTGAATTGCTGCCTGCCAGTTATTCCAAAGAGCTTTTTCAAAGCAATTTGATGGATAAATACGCCCAGGTCCTGGAAAAGCAACAAGTATTGGAAGAAGAGACTATTCTAGACCTGCCCTCTGCTAAAAATGTCAGGTTTCGCCAACGAGTTACCCCTTTTGAAGATGGAGTGATGGCCGTTTTACAATCCATTACTCCTCAGAAACCGGATCAGGAACCAATAGAAAATACGCATGCCGCTTTTCGTGAACTGGCAGAACAACTGACAGAGGCGTTTTTTGCTTTGAATACCCAACTACAGATTACGCACTGGAACAAGGCCGCCGAAAAGCTATTCCATCTGACTGCCCAAAAAACGGTGGGAAACCAGGTATGGGAAATTTTTCCGGAATGGAAGGGTACCAGCATAGAACGCTTGTACCAGGGCTGTCTGCGCACCAAACGCCCGCAGGTGATTGTAAGTGAGTTTAAAAAAGGCAACGCCTTATTATTTACCGAAATCCGGGTGCATCCCGCTCAGAATGGTTTGCACGTGTTCGTTAAAGACATTACCCAAAGGAAGCGATCCGAAGAAGCGTTGAAAGTGTCTAAGGCACACCTCAACCAGATCTTGAATACCGTTGATGAAGTAGTTTTCAGCTATCGTGTACTGACCGACGGTGATTTTGTGTACGACTATTTCTCTTCCGCTACTACTTTACTCTGGGGATATACGCCCGAAGAACTCATTGAGAACAAGTACCTGCTGGTTTCCTGTCTGCCGGCCGAATATCAGGAAGTCTTTACGCAGGCTTTGCTCGACCAAGTGCTGTCCAACGAAGTAGTTACGGCCGAATATCCGTTCAGGCACCGGGATGGCTCTACCCGCTGGATACTCACCAAACTGATTCCCCACCGCAATCCCGATGGCGTCCTGATCGTCACGGGTATTGCCGTAGACGTAACCCATCGAAAAAAAACCAGTGAGCAGATCCAGTCTGCCAATGAGGTGTTGGAAGAGCGGGTAGTTATGCGCACCGAAGCGCTGGAAGGTTTGATCAATGCCATTCCGGACCCCATTTATGTAGTAGAGAAAGCAGGGCTGCGCATTTCTTATTGCAATGGCATATTTGCCCGGAGCCAGGGTTTTGAAAGCCGGGAGGAAATTCAGGGACGAAGCATAGCCGAATGCTTTTCTCCTGCGGAGACAGAGCGTTTCCAGCAATACAGCAAACGGGTGTTTGAGGACGGACAAATTTTGCACGAACACGAAACCCTGGAAATGAGGGCCGGGCTCCGTCATTTTGATGCCTTCAAAGTGCCACTCCGCAACAAAAGTGGTGAAATTTACGCCTTACTGGGTATTTCACACGACATTACAGAACTCATCAATGCCCGCCAAGCCCTTTCTAAACAGACCGGGCAACTAGAGACGACCAACAAGGAACTGGAGGCATTCAGCTATTCGGTATCCCACGATTTGCGGGCTCCCTTGCGGGCCATCGACGGCTATACGCGCATCCTGCTCGAAGATTACGGAGACAGAATTGACACCGAAGGCAGACGCATTATTAACGTCATTACCAGCAATGCCATTAAGATGGGACAGCTGATCGACAACTTGCTCGACTTTTCCAGACTAGGCAGAAAAGAATTGGTCAGGCTGGATATCCAAACCAATAACCTGGTAGAATCCCTACTGCCTGAGCTTCAGAGCCAGATTGGCGACCGCCAGTTGACTTTCGACGTTCGTCCTATGCAGGTCTCCACGGGTGATGTAAATATGCTAAAACAAGTGTGGATCAATCTTTTGTCCAATGCTGTGAAGTATACCCGTAATCAGGACCACGCGATCGTAGAAATAGGAAGTACCCCTATGGAGACCGAAAACATTTTTTACGTGAAAGACAACGGCGTCGGTTTCGATATGCAATACAGTGACAAACTTTTCGGGGTTTTTCAACGCCTTCACACCGAAGAAGAATTCGAAGGGACGGGCGTAGGGCTTGCTATTGCCCAGCGGATCGTGGCCCGGCATGGTGGACAAATCTGGGCGGAAGGCGAACCTAATAAAGGGGCCACTTTTTTCTTCTCATTACCTGCCAAAAACAGCTAAACTATTTTGATTAACACCCTGTATATAAGCATTTACCACTAAAAACCACAGTAGATATTATTTAAATAATATCGTTTTTTCTTACTTCTATCCTACTCATAAAAACGTGATACATTGAATGTCTTCTTGTTAAATACAAATGTGATATATACATTTGATTTGACTACTGGAAATTTTATAAAAAATCTGTGGAATAATCGAAGTAAAACAAAAACATCCTTTGGTTTTTATTATTTCATCGCTCAATTAAACCATTTCATCTAAAAAGTCAGTGGGCACAGCTGATAAATTGTTATATACCGATAAATACGATTTCTACTGGGTTATAATGACCATTAATTGTGCTTTTTTACTGCCCTGACGCGAAATGGATAATAAAGTTGTTGAAATACTACTTATAGAGGACAACATGCAGGATGCAGAGCTTACAATCCGAACGTTAAAAAAGAGTAATCTGGCGCATCACATACTGCATTTACGGGATGGTGCCGAAGCAATCCAATTTCTCTATTCGCCAACTGCATCGTCCTGGTCTTCAAACCTTAAAATGATCCTCTTGGACCTGAAGATGCCCAAAGTCAATGGCCTGGAAGTACTGAAGCGAATCAAATCGTCCGAACGCACCAGAACAATTCCTACCATAGTACTTACATCGTCCAAACAGGAACATGATATTTCGGAAGCCCTTAGTGCAGGGGCCAACAGCTACATAGTAAAACCCGTAGCATACGATCAATTTTCAGAGACTGTCTCGAGAATAGGCTTTTATTGGCTGAAGTTGAATCAATCTTTAAAATAACGTAATCCAGGCGTCAACGTCGTCAATCCTGCATCTATGAATACACATTTCCGAATATTGATTTTAGAGGATACTGAAGCCGATGCTGAATTAATCGAAAGAGAATTACGAAAGTCGCAGATCGACTATACCTTGCAACGGGTGTACACCAGGGATACGTACGTAATGGCCCTGAAAGAATTCAAACCAGACATCATCCTATCCGATCATACGCTGCCTCAGTTTAACTCCGTACAGGCCCTTCGGATATGTAAAGAAGAAAAGTTATACATCCCCTTCATATTGGTCACCGGAACCGTATCCGAAGAGTTTGCCGTCAGATGCATTCAACAAGGTGCCGATGACTATATTTTAAAAAGCAACCTGACACGACTACCGGCTACGATCAAAAACTCCCTCAAACAGAAACAGATAGAGATGGAGAAAGAGCACGCCATCGAAGCCTTGCGAAGAAGCGAAGAACACTTCCGGACCTTGATCGAAAACTCTTCCGATATTGTCAATATCCTCAATCCCCAACACCTGATTACTTATTCCAGCCCTTCAATTGAAAAACTGCTTGGATATACCCCTACTGAACTGGACCACCAATCTATTTTTGCGTTTATCCATCCGGACGATAGCCGCCACGTATCGAACCGGCTTTTGAAGGAACTGGCCAATCCTGGCTTGGTACAAACGGCAGAGTTTCGATTCCGGCACAAAGACGGCACCTGGCGGCACCTGGAGTCGGTGGGTAAGGCCTACCAGGACGATACGGGCAATATCAATATCATTATCAACAGCCGGGATATGACGGACCGGAAGCGGGCAGAGGAAAAACTCATTCACCAGAATGTGGAGTTGGAAAAAATCAATGCGGAACTGGATCACTTTGTGTACAGCGCTTCGCACAACCTACGGGCACCGCTCACTTCAGTGCTGGGACTGATCAAACTATCCAAGATGCAATCGCAGGACAGTGAGATCAACACCTACCTCAACCTGATGGAAAAAAGCATCGACAAACTGGACAGCACCGTTCGGGACATTATCAACTACTCACGCAATACCCGAACCGAAACCCAGTACGAAAAGATCAACTTTGAAGGACTCGTCAATGAAACCCTGGAGAACCTCCGCTACATCGACGATAGTATATCCATTGAAAAGCAAATTGTAATCGATGACCGGCTGCCTTTCTATTCCGACAAAAACCGGCTGTCCGTTGTATTTAACAACCTGATATCCAATGCTGTAAAGTACCGGAATCCTTATCAGGCCAATTCGTTCATCGCTATTTCGGTACAGGTCACGCCCGAAAAAGCGTACGTCTCCATTCGCGATAACGGTATAGGCATCGCTGAGAAACAAATTGGGCGCATCTACGACATGTTTTATCGGGCTACGGATCAAAGCACCGGTTCCGGCTTAGGTCTTTACATTGTCAAGGAAACGCTCTACAAGCTAAATGCAACGATTGAAGTCCACTCCGCGCTCAATGAAGGCACGACTTTCAACCTTGAAATACCCAATGTGTATCAGGGCCAGCAGGCACCACTACCTAACCTGATCTATCAAAATCAATCGTAAGGTCCGTCTGTCATGGTAATCGCCGGAAAATAAAGATGAGGCGGTGACTTTATTTATGCTGAGCCAGAAGTCGAATCAGTTCCACCGATAAATGAACTGATTGACGGATAAATGAGCCTTATCCCGCCGCTCATCAAGCAATTGCATCCCACATACCCAAAAATGAGTAATTTGCTCAGGTAAATTTCATACCTGATGCAAACACTTACCCGACCCGACACACTCAGAACCCTGGAAAATCGACTGGAGAAATCCGGCGGCTTTTTCACGCTGCAGGACGCCGCCTCTGCTACCGGCCTGCCCGTAGAAGACGCCCGTCAGGCCCTTGATGCGCTGATGGCCAAGTACGTTTGCCGGCTCAAAGTCACTGAAAACGGCGATCTGATCTACGACTTTGGCAAAAGCCCGCACCGGAGAGGAGAAAAAACCCGGGAAGAGCGCATCGCGGAACTCAAAGAAGCGCTCTGGAAAGCCTTTCAGGTCTTTTATAAAGTCTGGATCACGGTCACCCTGGTCCTTTACTTCGTCATTTTCCTGGTCCTGCTCATTGCCCTCATTGTAGCCATGGCGGCATCTAACAAAGACGATGACCGCCGAAGCAACCGGGGACCTTCTACTGGCAGCCTATATCTTTTCTTCAACGTATTCCGGTCCTTATTTTACTGGAATACCCACACCCGGAATATTTACTACGAACGGGATGAATACGGATACCCTTACCAGCATTATCAGCCCACTCCGTCGGCTTTCGGTCAGTCGAGCCGCAGCCCCAAGGAAAACAAAGGTTTTGTGGCTTCGGTATACGATTTTGTGTTTGGTCCGCCCCGGGTAGAAAACCCGCCCCTGGCCAACCAGCAGGAAGCGGCCGCCTATCTTCGTCAGCAAAAGGGGATTGTGGTGATACCGGAATTGAAAGCGCTGGCTGGCTGGAACAGCGAAGAAGCCGAAACCTTCTTTTCCGATTGCCTGGTACGTTTCAACGGGCAGGCCTCCATTAGCCCCAATGGCGTACTTTACGGCGATTTTTATGAACTGACCCGCAGTGTGAACAAGAAAGACGATACCCGGATTGTGTGGTATTGGGACGAATACGAGCCGGCCTACGAACTGACCGGCAATACGTCGAGCCGTAACACCCTGATCGTATTTCTCAATGCGTTCAACCTGGTTTTTGCGCTGCTTTCGCTCAATGGTTTGTTCGCTCCAATTGTAGGTACGGGCGTGCTGGTTAGCATCGGGCTGGGATGGGTACCGCTGCTGTTTTCGATTATCTTCTTTCTGGTGCCGCTGTTGCGCTACCTAAACATTCAGAAGCACAAACGGCAACAGCATATTCACAATATTCGTAAGCGCTTGATGAAAGTAGTGTTTACCAACCGCGACAAAGCCATTACACTGGACACCATTACCCAGGCTGTCAATAGCAAGGGTGAGGAAGAAAACCTCACGAAGGAAGTAGTGGAGCAGACGATGAAGGACCTGCTGAATGACTTTGCAGGGGAAGTGGAACCCATAGCCGACGGAAAAATTGCCTATCGCTTTCCGAAGTTGCAGTACGAAATGCAGGAAGTAAAGGTACTGCGCGAAAAGCGTACTGAAGGCAAAGACCTGGGCAATGTCATTTTCGATATCGGACAGTAGCCTTCCGGTTTTGAGTAAGCAGTGAATAAAAACGCGATAGCTTTTACTGGTCAGCCAGACGGACCGTTCAAATGACTTTAGTAGAAATATATCATATCCGGCAATAGCCCGAAGATTATTTTTACTACTTTCAATCCGAATTCTAAACCCAACAATCTATTTTTCAACAACCAATTCGTAACGCCATGGGAATTTTCAGCAGAATAGCCGACATCTTTAAATCCAATGTAAATGACGCGCTGGACAAGGCCGAAGATCCGGAAAAAATGATCAAGCTGATGGTGATTGAAATGCAGGAAGCGGTAGTCAGATCTACCTCCGCATTGGCTCAGGCAATGGGCAATACCAAACGGCTGGAGCGTCAGTATCTTGACTTCCAGAAATCTTCGGAGGAATTGCAGGGCAAGGCCATGATCGCCTTGAAAGCCGGTAATGAGCCCTTAGCCAAAGCCGCCCTTGCCAAGAAAGCCCAGGCCGACCAGCAGAGTGCCCAATACCGGCAAATGTTCGAGAGTTCCAACGCTACTACCAATCAGTTAAAAGAGCAGGTAGAAAAGCTGAAAGCCAAGCTGGATGAGGCCAAAATGAAAGAGTCCGTATTGATCGCCCGCAGCCAGAACGCCAAGGCACAAGCCGACGTAGCCAAGAAAATCGGTGGCTTCGACGAAAACTCTTTTGCCAAGTTTGATAAGTTCGAAGATAAGATTCTGAAACTGGAGTCGGAAGCCCAGGCTTTCAATGAACTGGCCGGACAAAATACTTCGATGGATGATCAGTTCAAGCTCTTATCCAAGAATAGCCAAGTAGACGACGAACTGGCTAAGATGAAGGCCTTGCTCAACGAAAGCAACGAAACCAATCAATAATCTGATTCTCTTCAACTATTGACCATTTATTAGTCACTCACGCAATATGCCCAAATTCAATATTATAAAAGAAGGTGTGAATGAGGAGTTGCTTCGTTCTACCTACGCCAAGATCGACGAATACCTCAACCAGATCTTTTACGATTATGAGTACGCCAAGTCCGATGGGATTTACTCTTTTGCGTTTGGTACGATCAACGTAGAGATCCGGGTGGTGCCCTGGCATTCGGAAGACGTGCTGGTACAGGTGTTTTCTTATCTGGCAGAAGAGGTAAATATGACCCAGGAACTGGCCGAAGAATTGCTTCGAATGAATGCCAACTCTCCCTTCGGTAGTTTCGGCCTCACCTTCGACGGAGCGGTAAAGTACTCTTATTCGCTGGCAGGTGCTAATCTGGACTTCAACGAATTTCTGGCTGCCGTACAAACAGTTGCCTCTATCTCCGACGATTACGACGAAAAAATCAAAGAGGGCACCCTGATAGCAGGAAGTTAAGCGATTATTAGAAATGAGAAAGAAAAAGCCGGAATCAATCCGGCTTTTTCTTTCTCCGTCCTACTTACTTCTGACCGAATTTGTCTTCAAAGTAACGATAGGCTTCATTTAATTTCTGAGTGACCTGCTCCGCGTATTTCCGCTTCTGCTCATCGTTGTGAAACTTATCCGGGTGGTATTTCTTCACCAGCCTTTTGTAGGCCGCTTTGATTTCTACGAAGCTGGCTCCTTCTTTTAACTCCAGATTGGCATAATAAGCTGCCTCAATGGAATTGAACCCCTTGGGCTCTTCCTGCGTATACTTTTGATACGATTCCGAATCTGAAGAGGAATCGCTGTTCAAATCATCCAAATAACGACTGTAATCTACTTCCCACTTATCCCTGGTTAGCAACCGGGAGCGTATAATATTCCTGAATTTATCGAAAAGCATAGGCAAAACCCCTAAGGTAATTTCTGCTAAAATGGTATAAGTTATTGAAAAAAGTTCATTAAATTGTTTTAAACTAAACGCATACGGCCATGATAAGATACATTAATTACGCTCTGACAGCCATTCTGATAATGCTGGTGCTGCCATTAATGCCTGTGCTGGCAATCGCGGTAATCCCCGTTGCTTTTATTTATTATCTGGTTGAGCCCAGAGAAAAATTTATTCAGAACTTTTCCCTGCGCCGGTACGTCAGAGGTATCGAATTCAAACTTCCTAAAAAAGCCCTCGCTTTTTACATTTTCTGGCTATACGTTCACCTGGTTTTCCTGGGAGCTTTCTCTACCGGTATTTTCAATTCGGCCAACATGGGCTTTTCTAATTTCTGGCCCTTCAATGGAGACATCGGCGTGTATGACATTACGGAGTTTATGGTTTACACCGGTCCCCCACTGTTTTTCATCATCCTGTTTGGCCTTACCCATCACGAAGTGGCCGAAGACAACGAGATGGCGTACGCAGGCGGCAGACCTGATACAACCATCAACCCGGTTTACGTACCACCCACCCATGTGATGGATGAAATTGATCGGCCTACTTTTGCGGAACCCGTACAAGAAGAACCGGTAATAGTGGCAACCAGCAATGTCATGGAAGATATTGCCCCTGCTGGTTCGGTGGCTCAGAACCAGGAGCTGCTGGAGATGATCCGTCGACAGCAGGAACGAATTGAGTTGCTGGATGCTGAATTGCAGAATCTGAAATCCCGAATGCCCGATCTTAACCGAATCAACCGAACCTTATAAGTTGACTCAACTACCAAAATAACAGAGCCGAACTATTCATCCGTTCGGCTCTTTTGCTGGTTAAGGAATCTTTTATTCTTCTGCTATCTCAGCGATTACAGCGCCAGGTAATCAATGAGGTGGCCGGTAAACTGAGCGGTGTTGTCCAGAATCCTACCGCCTCGCCGGAAACCCAATGCACAGGCTCCTCCGGCGAAGAATACGCCTGCCTGATACCGATTGCCCTTTTCGTCCTGCATAAACTCTGTGTACTCCTGGTAGATTTTTCGGTAATCTCCGTATTCGCCACCGGCTTCTTCCAACACATTGCCAAATACATCCATAATCCGTACGTTGGCTCCTTCACGACCAAACATCACCTTTTCCACGTGATCTTTGTAACTCAATGGTACTACGTCGGTTTGCAGCAGCAAGGGATGAAAAGGAAACCGATCCCAGAGCAGCTTCAGAAAGCCTTTGGACTGAAACAGCAACGTATACGCCGGATTAATGATCACCGCCTTGCGCCTTTTTACAATTCGGGTCAGTGTATCGGCCAGTTCGGGCTCGTCATAGGCAATGTATTCCCAGGGAATCAGTTTGAACCAGAAAGGATACTGCTCGTATCCGCCCCGGTCATCGCTGATGAAAATGCCCTCTTCCGGTGAAAATTCAATCTCATCCACGTATTTAAAAGCCACTTCAAATCCGGCTTCGCGGGCTGCCTCTGACAGCACCGAAACGTTGGTATCATCTTCGGGATAGCCCCGCATCGCTGAAAAGAGAATAGCCGGCTCTTTGTCGCGGTTCAGGTCCTTCAGCACCCGGAAATTCTCCACCAGCGATTCGAACAGGGAATTGAATTGCAGAGATTCGTCCAGTTCGTTGGCCTTGAGGTGGGCCCACTGCACCACCGCCGTTTCGGGAATGCAGGTAGCCGTATCGGCATTGAACTCAATCAGTTTGATGGGCTTATCGTCAAGCCCACCACTCAGGTCGAAGCGTCCGTATAAGTGCAGGTGCCGGTCATCTTCCCAGGAAAGCTGAATCAGTTCGATCAGGTTTTCGGGAATGCCCAGCTCTTTGAACCGTTTCTGGTCGATTACGTCCTGGCCGGTTTCCACAAACATATCGTAAAGTTGATTGGCCGCATCGCGATATGCCTCTGCTTCGCGACTGCTGAGTTGTAGCACGTCGTTGGTCAGATAAGGCAGGGTATCCCGGCCCAGCATCCAGCTCCAGTCTAACTGATGCAGCTGGGCTTCGGGTGATATGCGCAGTGATTTCAGGGTAATCATAATATAAAACAGGAAAAGCAGGAGTTATTGATATATAAATAAAGTTAAGAGGCGGAGAAACGGGCTACCGTGTAGCCCGGCGCCTGTTACTGCTCATTGCTTGACTTCTTCCGTGCCATCCCGGCTCAACCACCAAACCCACGCGAACCGCCACTACTGCGGGAACGACCAAAGTAACCACTCTTTGAATTGCTGGGCTTGGTAGCCCGGGAGCGGCTCAGGGTAGTCGCATTTTGCTGAGAGCGCTGATACACTTCCCGGTTGGCATAATAAGCCGGATTGGGCTGGCTATTGAATGAACGACCCAGCAGGTAGCCCATGCCTCCGTAAAATAACACGTTGCTCAGTCCGCTCTGGTGATGATAGTTCCCTTCATTGTGATTTCCTTCGCGCTGATCTGCTATGCGCTGGGCCTGTTCTAGGTTAAGGGTATCGATACGCCCATCCAGATGCTTCACAAATACTTTCGACTCTTCTGGTGCTACGGTATTTTCATCTATAATTTTAAAAACACCCGGCTCCGTTTCTTCAATGTGCGTCTGAACGCCCTTGGTGTATACCGTTTCTCCTTCGTAGTAAGGTCCTCTGCTGTCGCAACTCTGCATAATGCCCGTACCTCCCAACAAGACCAGGCTTAAGGTTCCCCCGATGGTGATGTCTTTCACCTTTCGGATGATGGCATTTTTTCTGATTTGTACCATTGTGTATGTAAGGTTAGATTTTCCCAAAAGGCACGGGTAGCCGGGCCTTTAAAAGGAAGTATATATGAATGTACGAACAATCGGACGCTTTATTTTAATTGTTTGTTGAGCGTTCCAAAGAATGGACAAGCGGTTTTGAATTCGTACTTTTACCCAGAAGGTTATATCTAAATCAGCTAATTTCAGCGCCTTAAGCATTTCCATGTGCTCGGGCAAACCCACATCTCGCTCTGTTGTGACCAAACAAGACCAGCTCCCTTTCTTTTACGTAGAAAAGGGTGACCGGGGTGTCAGCAACCCACGCGATAAGCAGCAACAATGCGTATGCTGACCATTCTGCTTTCGGTTTTGAAGACAATAACAGGGAACGGGCAATCAGTGCAGGTAGGTGAATGCAATACCTTGATTTACCTAAGCGCGGCCTGCCGGATGGCACTTACCCGATTGGCATCTACAGTAGTCCAGGTATACTCATCCGTCGGACTTCCCATGTTTACGGTCGGATTTCGGTAAGTCATCTGGCTGGGTTGTTTGCCCTTGGCAGAGGAGTGAAATTCAGTTGCTCCGGTTCGGGAGCGAAGCGTACCAATGGTTTGTTCATCTACCCCGCCGCCCGGCATAATGATGATTTCACCCTGGGCTTTTTGAATAAGTACGGCAATGAGGTCGGCACCCTGAGGTGCAGTTGCCGCCTGACCGGAAGTAAGGAGCCGGTCTACGCCCAAGTCGATGAGATCCTGCAAAGCCTGGTAAGGACCAGCCGCCACGTCGAAGGCCCGGTGAAAGGTAAAGGGGAGGGGTCTGGAAAGCGCAATCAGTTCGGCGGTTCGGATGGTATCAATTCGGCCATTGGCCATCAATACGCCCGAAACGATGCCATTTGCTCCTTCTTCTTTAGCCAAGGCAATGTCCTGCTTCATAATTTCAAACTCCGCTTGACTGTAAAGGAAATCGCCAGCCCGCGGCCGAATCAATACGTTCACTCCAACCCGGAGTTCGCGGCATAGCCATCTGATACAGGAAGCACTGGGTGTAAGGCCCCCTTCAATCAGGCTGGAACACAGTTCAATCCGATCCGCACCTCCTTTTTGGGCTGCCAGCGCTGACTCCACCGAATCGGCGCAAATTTCTAATAGAAAGGGGAAGGAAGGCATATGGAACCGAAAAGGGGCAATTTACCTCCTGAATTGATTTACTCCCTATGCAGCACTGAAAAAGTTTTGTCAATTACGGACGCGGTATTTGCGGCGCTGCTTTTCGGTCATCTCTCCCGGGCAGTCGCAGTCTTTCTTTTTCACTGTCTTTTTAAACTTTTTCACACTGCGTTTGCTCTGCCAATAGTTACGGTCTTTTTGACCAGACGTCCCTTTGCTTACCTTTTTTTCTTTTCTAATTTCTTTGGAAGAGGCGTACGAGGGGCTGCTTTGCGCCGTTGCCGTCAGCTGCAACGTCAGGCTGAGCAGTATCAAGACCAGAAAATGCTTCATGATGTAGGTTCCTGTTTACACGATTACACCAAGTTAACGAAAAAAGTGTGCGCAATGACATAGAGAAGTGGCAATATGCACGAAATCGGCGTAAGAAAGCCTGGCTCCAACCGGCATTCTCTTCTGTTAAAGACCTCAAATCTTCCTTTTCACAGCTTAACTATTTTTTGTCTGCCAGCACAAAACCTGGAAAACAATTTAAAAATCACGAGAAAATCGCTTTACCGTTTATCACAATCGGCCATTTTTCCCGCCTGAAAATCCACTTTGAAAGGTCCGTGTTAGGATTTGAAAGAATTCTGTTAGACTTCCGTAGTCCCTCCGGTATAGTTTTGCCCTTGTCAATCGGATGCCTCCTGTGCTTGTTCAGGCTGCTGAAGATGGTTCAACAACAAAACCTATTTCAAAACCTAATTTTCTAAAACCTCTAATTATCCAGAATCATGAAAAAGTTATTTGGCCTCTTATTGAACCCGCTTTTCCTGGGCGTATTGCTGATTGGAATGGAAAGCTGCAAAAAAGACAATGAAACACCGGTTCCTAATCCGAACCCCGGTAGCGGTACTGAAGAAAAAATCAGTTTTACGCTCAACGGAGACGGTTTTAGCAACCAGGCTTATGCCATCAATTCCAGCAGCACCAGTGTGGTGGCATTGGGCTCTTACAGCCCATCTGAAAATTACACCGGTCTCAGCATTGCCGGCAACAACAGCGCGACCAAGTCAATTACTTCTATCATCGTGTTCAAGGGCAACCAGACCGGCAACTTTACCTTAGGAGCCGATGAGGACGAAGACCAGGCTCATTTGGTTATTCAAATAAAGGACGGTGGTGTGGAAAAACAGTACGTTTCTACCGAAAACGCCGGTACGCTTAAAATCACCAAGTATGAAAACGTAGGCGGTAAAATTGAGGGCACTTTCTCCGGAACACTTACCCGCTTTGACCTGAGCACAGGTACTCCGAGTACCGTAACGGTAAATAATTACAAATTCAGTGCTGCCCGCATCGCCAATTCGCAGTAAAAGGACTGAATAACAAAACATTAATATCAATAACGCACCTATTCAAAACCTAATTTAAAATCTATTACACCAATGAAAAAGATCAATTCAATCGTGATGTTGGCGCTAATTGCCGTGATGAGTACTTTGAGCTCCTGTAAGAAAGACAAGAAAGATCCGGATCCACGCGATGCTTTTGTAGGGAACTATAGCCTGGAAATTGGATGTACAAACGGAGCTAACGGAGAAGTAGAACAGGAAGTTGTCAAATCGACTTCCAATGAGCGGGAAATCATTTTCGAAGACTTTATGGGCTCTGGAGAAGATGTCAGGGCAGAAGTTACCGGTTCTTCCTTTACTTTGAAGAAGACGACCGTCGAATTAGAGGATGCGAACGGTACCCCGTTTACCGCCGATCTAACCGGAACGGGAACGTTAAATAACAAGGAATTATCCATCGACATTAAACTCAGAAACACGGCGGTAGGGTTTTCTAACTCCTGTGAAATTGAAGGGGAGAAAGAGTAAAGCTTGCACTAATAAGTGAATTAAACAGGTATCTTAAAATCAATTTTGGAGCACGTTGCCGGGACGATTTCCCGTCAACGTGCTTCCGTCGTTCAGGCTTGCTTCAGTTCAAAAATGGTAATTTCCGGTGGCATTCCTACTCGCCCTGGAAAACCGATATAACCATAACCGCGGTTTACGTACAGGTACTGTTCTTTTCCCTGCGCATTCTTTTCCTGGTACAAGCCCGCCCATTGCCGGTACACGTACTGCACCGGGCTCCAGTGGAAACTACCAATGTTGACCCCGAACTGGGCACCGTGGGTATGACCGGCAAAAGTCACGTCAATATCCGGATACCCTGGCCGTATCTGGGCATCCCAGTGAGTGGGATCGTGCGATAGCAGCAGCTTTACAGGGTACTCTTCTGCTCCTTTGTAAGCTTTGTCCAGATGGCCGTACTGTTGGAATCGGGTCCCCCAGTTCTGATTACCAATGATGGCAATTTCATCTCCACCTATTTTAAGTGCGCGGTGTTCGTCCATCAGCAGATTCCAGCCCATCAAGTGATGCGCCTCCTTCAGATCCTCCAGGTTCTGACGTTTGGCCTGTGCATTATCCCAGCGGGCGTAGTCACCGTAGTCATGATTGCCCAGGACGGAGTACACACCCAGGGGAGCTTTTACTTTATCGAAAATATGGATGTAATCCTTGACCTCNCCCGCCGTGTTGTTGACCAAATCTCCCGTAAAAAATACCAGATCGGCCTTTTCGCGCATAAGCATTTCCACGCCGCCCTGCACGGCCACCTTGTTGAAGAAACTCCCCGAATGGATGTCTGATATTTGAGCAATGCGCAGACCGTCAAACGACTTGGGAAGGTTTTTCAGGGCAAGCCGCACCCGGCGGATCCGGTAGTCATGCGCCCCTGACAGGATTCCGTAACCAATGGCAACCAGTGGAATTGCACCCGCTACGACTGCTGTCTTGATCAAAAACTCGGATCGGGGGATTGTAGGTTGAGAACCTGGTATCACTCCCGGCTCCACTTGCGGCTTATTACCGGTCATTTGCAGAACTACCCATCTGACCAATCGAATCAGATCGTCGATCAGCAGGAAGAGCCCCATAAATATTTTAACTAAAAAGTTGGTGAAGATGACCACCAGCAGAAAGTTTCGGATGATGGGTGTCTGAAATGCTGGGACCAAAAACAGCAGCAGCACGGAGATAACGGCGCTGCCCGACAACACACCCAGGGTAGTAAGCGCCGCCTTCCGGAATAGGCTGGGCGATGCCGCGTACCATTGCCTTACGGCGTGGATCACGTACCAATCAATCAGGACCAGCACCGCAACAAATAGTAAAAGAGTCAAAATTCGATTCAGAGCCATAAGAAAAGTATTCAAAAAGAAGCACCACTTGTCTTGTTGACGAAGTAGTCCGTTTCATATTTTATAAGACCTAAAAACCGCACCTATAGTTTCAGCGTTTGGCAAAATTCCTCCCTTCATTCTCATATACTCCCAAAATCACAACACCCACCTTTTAAAGCGAAGCGTGGTTCAGCTTTAAAAGGTGGGTGTTGGTTGCAAAATAAACGATCAATCCGATTTTGCTCAGATTACCGTCTGGAGTTCCTTGGGCGCTTTTTCTCGGGTGGTTGTTTTTTCACTTTCCTTCCGGAAAAACTTATCCCGGGTTCTTTCATTCACCCAATACATGGCGGGTACAATGATCAGGGTCAGGAAGGTAGAAACAGTCAGACCAAAGATGATGGTCCATGCCAGTGGACCCCAGAATACTGAACTGTCGCCTCCCAGGAAAAACTCCGGATTCAATTCGGTAAAGGTAGTGACGAAGTTAATGTTCATTCCGACTGCCAGGGGAATCAGACCCAACACCGCAGCGGAAGCCGTCAGCAGTACAGGGGTCAGACGGGTGGCACCTCCTTCGATGATTGCTTCGCGGGTACTGTAGCCCCGGCTGCGTAACTCATCGATAAATTCAATGAGAATAATCCCGTTTTTCACCACAATCCCCGCCAGGGCAATGATGCCCACGCCAGTCATAATGATGGACATCGTCATGCCCGTAATGGCAAAGCCCAGCAGAACGCCGATCCAGCTCAGTACGATGGTGCCGAAAATAATAAAAGGTTTGCTCAGCGAGTTGAATTGCGTAACCAGGATCAGGAAGATGAAAGTCACCGCTCCAATGAAAGCCACTACCAGGAAATCCATCGTTTCTTTCTGATCTTCCTGCTCTCCTCCCATTTTAACCGTGTACCCGGTAGGCAAGTTGAATGAAGGAATCAGGTTTTGAATCTGCTGAACAATTTCATTGGCATTGTACCCCGTCAGTACGTTGGACGACAAGGTAACCAGACGTTCCTGATTTTTCCGGTTGATGCTACTGTAGGTAGAAGAATACGATACTTTGGCCACTGAACTAAGCGGTATTTGCCGGAAAGCGCCTCCCATATTCATATCGCGGTAGGCAATGTTGAGTGAAAGTAGCTTTTCAATCTGATTACGGTCGCTTTCTTTCACCCGCAGCATAATCTTATATTCATCCTTGGCTTCGCGGTATTTGGACACCTCCAGGCCAAACAGCGCCGTCCGAATGGCCGACCCGATCTGAGCGGTTGAGATGCCTTCGCGGGTTGCTTTCTCCCGATCCACCTCCACTGTGATTTCCGGTTTGTTGAGCTTCAGATCCGATGTCAGGTCTTCAATGCCCTGGATACCCGATTTTTGAATGGCGGCTTTGAGCTGGCCCTGAATCTTAATCAACTCTTCAAACTCTTCCCCCGCAATTTCAATGCTAATGGGCTTTCCAGTCGGTGGGCCGGAAGCTTCCCTTTCCACTGAAATCTGGGCGCCGGGTATACCTACCATCTTGGCCCTGATTTTTTCCAATATGTCATACGTCGAAACGCCCAGGCGCTGATCGGAAGCCACAAAAGCGATGGTAATTTTGCTTTTGTAGGGTGCTGCCACCCGATCCGGATTTTGCGGATCGCCGGAGCTGAGCCCTCCCACGTTGGTAATGATGGATTTCACGTAGGGGCTGTTATCGCCTAGCACTTCAAACACCCTTTTTTCCAGAATGTGCGTAACTGAATCCGTCACTTTCGCATCCGTTCCAATGGGTAAAACATTATAGACGTACACAAAATCAGGTTGTCCGGTCGGAAAGAATTCCACCTTGGGTTTGGATATCACAAAAATGACGATACTAAGCACAAACAGACCCGCCGCTCCGGCCACAAAAAACACCGGTCGCCAGCCGCGTATCACGAAAGAAATCAGTTTGCGATACCCATTTTTCAAACGCACTAACAAACCGTGCTGGAACCGGTAAATGACTGGCGTCAGCACGTAATTGTTAAGCAGATAAAGTAGAATAATAAATACAACAAAATTTCCCAGTCCTACATTGATAAAGTAACCTACTACAGCAATCAGCGCCATAATGATTAGCGGCTTCAGCAGTTCCCTGAAACGCTTCACCCGCCCGCTCTCTTCCTTTTCCATAAAGGAAACGGCAAATACGGGGTTCATAATGAAGGCGACCAGCAGTGAGGCAAAGAGCGTTGCGATGAGGGTAATGGGCAGGTACTTCATAAACTCACCCACAATACCCGGCCAGAACAGCAAGGGAAAGAAGGGAGCTACATTGGTCAATGTACCTGACAATACCGGCACGAACACCTCTCCCGCGGCCATTTTAGCGGCCTGGGTAATGGGCATATCCTTGTTCATGTGGAAGATCCGGTGCGTGTTTTCAATTACTACGATGGCGTCGTCTACCACAATACCCAGGGCCAGCAGGAAGGCGAACATCACTACCGTGTTGAGCGAAAACTTCAGGCTCGGGAAGAAATAGGCCATCGCATAAATGACCACGAATGCGATTAGTGAAGAAAGGGGCACGGAGAGTCCCACGAAAATGGCATCAGTGGTGCCCATGAAGAACATCAATACCAGTACCACGAATATAAAGCCAAGGATAACTGTGTTGATCAGGTCATTCAGTTCGACACGCGTCCGATCTGATTGGTCGCCGGTAATGGTGATTTTCAAACCCTGAGGAAAACGCGTTTCTTTCATGCGTTCCACAATTTCAAAGATGCGGTCAGAAGCCACGATCAGGTTTTCCCCACCCCGCTTGATAACGTTGAGCGTAATAACCGGATTGTTGTCCAGCCGGGAGTAATCCTGCTTTTCCTCAAAACCATCCTTTACTTCCGCAATCTCCTTCAGAAGCACAGAGGCACCCAATCCCGAACGAATTACGATTTCACCGATTGATTTGACGTCGCGGAACTCTCCACTTACCCGTAAATTCCGGCGGATATTGTCTACGTTCAATTCACCTCCAGATATGTTTACGTTTTCACTGGCAACTGCCTGGGAAATATCGCCAAAGGTAATCCCAGCCGCTTGCATCCGGTACAGATCCACGTTGATCTGAATTTCCCGGTTCAGGGCACCCAGAATATCGGCCCGTTTAATTTCCGGCAGTTCCTCAATCTCGTCCTGTAAATCTTCCGCGTACGTCTTTAGCTTATCCAACGGATAATTGCCCGCCATATTGATGTTCATAATGGGCATCTCCGAAAACTCCACTTCCTGGATTTGTGGATCTTTTTCCAAATCACTGGGAAGATCATTGTCGGCCCGGTCAACGGCATCTTTCACGCGCTGTTTGGCTACGGGTACTTCAATACCCGTGTTGAACTCCACCGTAATGAGCGAAAAATTCTCAATCGAGTTGGACTTGATTCGCTTTACGCCACTGACGGCCTTCAGTTGTTTCTCCAGTGGTTTGGTAATCAGGTTTTCCACGTCTTCGGGGCTGGTACCTGGGTGAATCGTGGAAACAATGATAGTGGGAACGACGATGTCCGGGAACTGCTCCTTCGGCAGATTCTGGTAGGTAAACCAGCCGGCAATGGTAACAATAAAGGTCAGAACGTAGACAGTAGTCTTGTTTTCTACGCACCAATTGGTAATTGAAAATTCTTTGTGTTTCATGAATACGGGCTCATTAAGTATTGGCCTTGCTATTTCTCCGATTGCTTATTCACTCAAATGGCTTCCGTTTCCTTCCGTCCATTGCCTTTGCATATCTCTATCTATTTGAATTATCATTTCCCGGCTACCGCCATCTGCACGGGCTGGCCATCTACCAGATCCTGAAAACCGTCCGTAATGAGTTGTTCTCCTGCACTCAATCCTTCCTGAATTTCTACTTGTCCGTTGTAAGACAAGCCCGTTTTTACCTTCCGTTGCTTTGCCACTTTCTTTCCCCCTTCTTCGGTTGCGACAAAAATCATATCACCGGCAGCCGTTTTTTGAATGATGTTCTCATTGATGACAATGGCATTGGGCTGCGTCTGGTCGTTGATGTTGACCAGCGCCAGCATATTGGGCCGTAATTGACGGTTGGCATTGTTTACGCTTACCTCAATGTCGAAAGTACGGGTTGTGGGGTTGACCACCTGCCCTACGAAGTTGATTTTACCTTCGATTTCAAGGTTCAGATCCGGGACTGTTATGATTACTGAACCGCCTTTGCGGACCGACCCGATGTACGTATCGGCTACTTTGGCTACCACCCGGATATTCGTGGGATCGACCACGCGGACGGCACCCATCGCAGGGCCTGCTCCTTCACCTATTCTTACCTTTACTTCGTCTACTACTCCGTTAATGGGTGAGGTAATTTTGTTCTGGGCCAGTTGCGACTGCAGCGTTGCCAGCTTTCTCTCCAGGCTTTCTTTGTTGTTCTTCGCCTGCAGAAATTGGACTTCCGAACCGATTTTTTGGTCCCAGAGGTTTTTCTGCCTTTCGTAGATGGTATTGGCCAGTTCCAGCCCGGTTTGCACTTCGTTGACACTCTGGCGCAGGATGGCGTCGTCAATAGTAGCCAGCACTTGCCCTTTGCGCACGGCATCCCCTTCTTTCACGTACACAGCCGTTACTACGCCGGCGGTTTTAGGAGTTACCATAATATTACTGCGGGAGTCCAGCGTACCCTGCACCTGAATATAGTGCTTGAAGGGCTGAGCGCTCACCGAAGCCGTTTTTACCGGTATTACCCGCACGTTGGACTGTGAATTGGGTTGCAAAGCGGCGACTTCTTTTTCCAGTTGCTGGATTTCATCCGCCCTGGATTGCTGCTCTTTTTTTAGCTCAGCCAGCTTTTCTTTTTTCTGATCCAGTTCCGAACCTTTAGAACAGGCAAGCAGAAGCGTGGTAGTCAGTATTAACCAATACTTCGATTTCATGGGAAAGTGAGTTTAAGGAGAGAATATGTTGTATGGAATGCGTAATGAGCCAGCTGACTTATTCAGTGAATAACTTACCGGTGGCTTTGTCAGCGTCGATCTTGGCAATGATGGCGTCGTACAGCGCCGAGTAGTAATTGGTTTGGGCAGATTTGTAATCAGCTTCCGCCGTAATTACTTCAATATTAGAACCGACACCCTGTTGGTATTTGATTTTACTTACCTGCGCTACCTTTTCAGCCAATTCCAGGTTTCTGCGTTGGGTCTTCAGTGCATCTAGACCATTGGCCAGATTGATATTGGCCTGTTGGATCTGCAGGTCAATACTATTTTCCAACTGTCGTGAAGAATTCACTGTCTTCTGGTAAGCCAGTTTAGCCTGCTGGGTTTTATAATGTTTATTTAATCCATCGAAAATGGGAATGGTCAGATTCAGTCCAATACCGGCGTTATTGAACCAAGCCCGCTTGAAAAAATCAAACTCATTACTTCCCCTATTGTATCCAAAGAACCCTACAGCCATTAATCGCGGATAATAACCCACCCGGTTGTTGCGAATATCCAGGAGATTCAGCTCCTTTTGGGTTTGCAACAAAGAATACTCAACCCGACGGGAATAGTCAAACTTATCAAGGTTTTCCAACTGCAGGTTTTCTACGTTGCGAGCGATTAATTTATCCGTCAATTCAATGGGCTCATTTGGTTTATAACCCATTTGAAATTTGAGCAGTGCCCGATTTAATTCTACCAGCCGGGTGGTGCGTTGTTGGTCTACTTTTAGATTATTGAATTGTACTTCAATCCGATCGACGTCAATTTGCTCCACAAAACCATTGTCAAACTGAAGCTTGGTTTGCTGATAGAGCGTATCCAATCTTCTTACATTGTATTCCAGAAGTGTCAGCCGTTCTTGGGCAACCAGTACACCGTAGTAGGCCTTCGTTACCGCCTCAACCGTATTGATCTTCGATTGGGTAAGGCTTTTTTGTGATAATTGATTATAAGTCGCAGCAGCCTTTAGGCCCAGAAAATACGACCCATCAAATAGAAGCTGACTGGCGTTGATTGCGGCAGAGCCAGTATACTGCACCCCAAATTGAACAGGAACCGGCGGTGCATCGGCTGGCACTGTAGTTGGATCATCTGCAAAAAAAGCAGCCGGCAGAAAGGAAGTCGGAATAACAATGTTATTCATCACCTGCCCTTCGGCTGTAATCTGTGGCAGACCCATAGATCTGACCTCACCAACTCGGGCTTTCGCACTTCGTACGTCTAAGTTGGCATTTTGAATGTCTGCGTTGTTCTGTAAGGCAAAATCAATTGCCTCCTGTAAAGAGAAGGCCTTTTGTCCGCTCTGAGTACCAGCTGCGCCTGGCTTGCTTTCAGATATTTCCTGAGCGTACAACCTGCTGGTTGAAGGCAGTAACGTGGAAAGTGTCAGGATTGCACTTGCCATCAGAATGGAAATTGGGTAAAACTGCTTGGTCATGGGTTCATCGGTTATGGTATTGCTGCAAAAAATGGAGTCCTTTTTCGGTTACGATCCCCCGGAGAAAAACATCCAGAAGCTGCGTTTGAACGTCGATGAAGTTAAACTGTTCAAGCGGGAACAAGGAGGTGTCGAAACCCATCTGAACGTGCTCGATTCGCATGCGCGAAAGGATATCAATCCGGATGTCGGACCGATACAAGCCTTCCCTGATTCCTCTCTCCAGATTATCGCAAATGCGCTCTAGGATAAAATGACGTTTATGATTGAGATATATTTTCCAGGCCTGCGGATGAAATTTCTGCAAATCGAATAACAGCGACGGGTTGGTACTGGCCATTCTGATCCGCAGATGTTCGGACACCCGCATCATTTCATCAATTGCATTGACCGAAGCCGAAAAAACCTCGCACATATCTTCCTGGTCCTTTCCCAGCCGACCCTGGGTAACCAGGTACACAATCTCGTCCTTATCCTGATAGTATTGATAAATGGTTTTCTTTGAAATAGCTAAATGACGGGCTATCTCATCCATTGTGATGCTCTTAATGCCGTATTTCAAAAACAGCTCTTCGGATGCTTGTAATATGCGATCTTTTACTTCCAATGTAATCGATTGATCTGTCAGGTTGAAGCCACTTTTCACACAATAACTTTACTAACAATGCCATTCCTTTCAGAGTAGCTTGCTCTAAGAAGTTTATCAGCGCAAAACTACGGAAACTTTTATTTTACCCAAAGTTTCCGCCAATTAATTTTTACCTCCGCGTTCCGATTTGCCTGCTCATGACCTCCTAGAATCAGAAATCAGTTCATAAGGATAAATGCGTATTTTTGTTATGTTTTTACGGGTACCCATTTTCATCAAAATATCATCCCGTCAACCAATCTGCCATGGAGGGATACGTATCTTTACTGCAAAATCAGATACAGCAATACTTAGGGAGTCATTTTGAACCTTCAGGGCCCTTAAAAGAGCTGCTGGATGCGATTAACCTCACTTATCTGCAACACCCAACGCTATCCCAGTCAGAAACCCAACTTCAGAATTTCACGCATGTTGCCTCAACGGAGGTAAGCAACTCCTTATTTGAAGCGACCTTTGAAGCAATCATTATTCATGATCAGGGCATTATCCTGGAAGCCAATCACATTGTCCCTCAGATTCTGGGCTATAGCCGCAACGAAATGCTGGGACGAAACGCGTTTTCGTACGTAGCAGAAGCCTACCGGCAGACAATCGCCGACAACCTGCTAAAAGAATGGATAGAACCGTACGAAGTAGTGCTGATCCGAAAAGATGGGACCCTGATCAATGCAGAAATTAGCGGCAAAAATTACATGTATCAAGGCAAAAATGTACGAATGGTCGCTTTCCGGGATATTACTAGCCGAAAGCGCAATGAGGAGGAACTGCAATGGCAGAAAACCCTTCTGAAAAGAATCCTGGATAGTCTGCCTATACACATTTACCTGAAAGATCGGAGTGGTAGCTTTGTTTTTGTCAATCAGTTCTCCTGCGATGAATTCGGTACACAAGTAGATCAGGTGATTGGAAAGACGGATTTTGAGCTTTATGAAGATCAGAAGACAGCTGCAGCATACGTAGCGGATGACCAGGAGGTATGGCGGCAAGACAAACTGATCGTCAAGGAAGAAAGAAATGATTGGCAGGGAGCAACGCATTATATGCTCACCGGTAAAACCATTATCCGTCGCCACGATCAGGCACCGGCTACCGAAATGCGAAGCGAAGAAGAGCCATTGCTGCTGGGTTACTCACTGGATATAACCGATCGCATCCGGATAGAGGAAGAACTCCGAGCCAAAGAGCATTTTATCCGGCAAGTCCTCGATACTGATCCCAATCCGATCTACGTGAGAGATTATGAAGGTCGCTTTCTGATGATCAACCAAGCCCTGGCCGATCTCACCAGTCTTTCTAAAAAAGAGTTTCTCTTGCTGTATAATGATCCATCTTGCCTGATGTATCCGCCGGAACCCTATGCCCGCTTCAGAGAGATCGAACGTAAGGTGATTGAAGAGCGCGAACAGGTAGAGACTGAAGAAGTATACACCCGTCCGGACGGCGAAATCCGCTACTTCCACGCCATTAAGAAGCCGCTGATTGCTGAAGATGGTCTTATCCACGTACTGAGTATACTGGTAGACATTACCGAACAGAAAAGAACCCTGGAGCAGCTCAGAACCAGTGAAGCCCGGTACCGCCAGATTGTGGAGTTTGCCAATGATATGATCTACCAGTGCGATTATATGGGCTACTGCACTTACGTCAACCCGGTAGGAGCAAGGGTACTTGGCTTTCCGGACGGAGAACTGGTTGGCAAGCATTTTTCGGAAGTAGTTCACGAAGAGCACCGGGAAATGGTAACCCGGTTTTACAAGGAACAGTTTCAATCCAAAACCCTGGATACCTACCTGGAGTTCTCAGCCAATACCAAGAATGGCGAAGTGATTTGGGTGGGGCAAACGGTTCACATGCTCTTAAAAAACCAGCGTATTCTGGGATTTCAGGCAGTTGCACGGGATATTACCGAGCGCAAGCGGGTAGAACACGAGTTGCTGCGGGCCAAGCAGGTAGCCGAAGAGTCGATGAAAGCCAAAGAGCAGTTTCTCTCGGTGATGAGTCACGAACTGCGAACTCCACTCAACGCGGTAATTGGCATAACGCACTTACTCATGGAGAAAAACGCGGAAGCCGATCTCCAACCTGAGGAGATGAATGAGTACCTGAACGCCATCAAATTCTCGGCCGACAATCTGATGGTGATCATCAATGATATTCTTGACTTTTCCAAGATTGAATCGGGTAAGATTCATTTCGAGCAGACCGAATTTGAACTGGAGTCGGTGCTGCAGGGAATCCGTCAGAGTTTTGGCTTTGATGCCGCCGAAAAGAACATCCGGCTGCTTTTCAATACCGATGCCAGTCTCCCCAAAGTCTTGGTAGGCGACCCGGGACGATTACTTCAGGTTTTCACTAACCTGGTAGGCAATGCCCTCAAGTTTACCAGCAAAGGCTACGTAGAAGTAAGCGCCGAAGTACTTTCCGAAACCGCAACCAGCGTAACCATTCTGTTCGGGGTAGCCGATACCGGCATTGGCATTCCACCGGAAAAAATTCAGATTGTGTTTGAAAGTTTCACCCAGGCCAGCACCGAGACCGCCCGGCAATATGGCGGTACAGGTCTGGGGTTGTCCATCAGCAAGCAACTGGTCGAACTACAGGGAGGCCAGATTCAGGTAGAGAGCAAGCCGGGCATGGGTAGTACATTTACTTTCTGGCTCACGTTTGGCAAATGTCAGCCCAGTGCACTGATTCAGGGCCAACGCTTGCTGACTGAACCCAAAGTAGATACTAAGAAACTGATCGGTTCCAAGGTGCTGCTGGTAGAAGACAACAAAATGAATCAGCTCGTAGCCGGTGAATTTCTACGCAACTGGGGATTGAACACTGACATTGTATCAAACGGATATGATGCACTGGAAAAACTGAAGACCACCACCTATGACCTGATTCTGATGGACCTGCAAATGCCGGGAATGGACGGATTTGCCACTGCCCGACAAATACGCAGCCTTAAGCAGCAACCACAGAAAGAAACGCCTATACTGGCCATTACGGCATCTTTGATCTCCGACGTGCGCAATCAGGTCATGCGCTCCGGTATGGACGACGTAATTACCAAGCCATTCAATCCGCAGGAACTGCAACAGAAACTGAGTCAATACCTGGCTATTCGCACGAAGACCAATTCAGCTCCTGAAAAAAAACCAATGCGGCAGTTTCAGACCATCAACTTGGACTACCTGGAAAGCGCCTCCATTCAGAATGTGCAATTTATGGAAGAAATGATCCGGGTATTTCTCCGTCAGACGCCCGACTTTGTTCTGCGTGCCCGGGAGGCCTGTCAGCAACAGCAGTGGAAAGAATTAGGGGCCGTAATTCATAAAATGAAAGCCACTACGGCCACCGTAGGAATCCATAGCCTGAATCCGGTATTTGAAAAAATAGCAGCCCTTTTACATTCACTGGGGGCCAACCCCGACAAACGACCTAAGGCTTCCTCCCTGAAAGAAATAACCGGCCTGATCGAACATATTGCTGAGGTGTGCGAAAAAGCTTACCTTGAACTGGAAGAGAGCCTGGAGATGCTTTCCCGGGCAAATTCGATCTGACTGACGGATACTACGCTTATTCACTGATCTAACCGAATAATCAAGTGAACAAACGCACCCATTCCCTTTTTCTCAAGTCTTATCCCTTGCACTACTCCTGCCGACCCGGTGGTAGCAAAGTACTACTGGCCTTTCATGGATTTGGACAAAGCAAAAGTCACCTGGAAGAACTGGAGCAATCATTAGCGGCCGATTATACCGTGTATAGTTTCGACCTCTTCTACCACGGAGAAAACGCCGGCCAGGGTCCGGAAAATCCGCTGACCAAAGAGGAATGGGCCCAGTGGCTGCAGTTTTTTTTCGACACCGAACGTATCCACGCGTGTTCAGTGCTGGGTTTCAGTCTGGGAGGCAGATTTGCCCTGGCCACGGTTGAAGCCTTTCCTGAGCGGGTAAAGGAACTGCTCCTCATTGCCCCCGACGGAATCAAGCCCAACCTTTGGTATACCCTGGCTACCCGCCCCGGCTGGACGCAAAGCCTGTTCCGGAAGGTAGTATATCATCCTTCTACCTTCGGCAAGCTCAGTGTGCTTGCGCGCACTTTTCGGCTGGCTCACCCCAAACTGATTCGCTTTGCCCAGAGTCAACTGGAAACGGCTGAAAAACAAGATCTGCTTTACCGCTCGTGGGTAAACTTCCGGCTTCTCACTTTCAATATGGAGAAAATGGCCGCTTTGCTCAACCAAAATCGCATCCGTACCGAGATCTTTTTAGGCCGACACGATCTGTTATTAAAAGAAAAAGACGTAGAACCACTGATCAGCCGGCTCAAAAACTACCGTATTATTTACCTGGAAAGCGGTCACACCCATTTGCTGGACCGTGCAGCCGCCTACTTCCAATGGCAGGCCCCGTCCGGCAAAAGAATAGATGCGTAAATTTGCCTGTTTCCTTCTCACTTCCCTCCAGCTACTGCCCGCCGGATGTAGTAGTACAAACCGGCCAGGGAAATGACGATGAGCACACCCAAGCCGATTTGCAGGGAAGGACTGCCGCCACCTTGCTCCAGCAGGATTCGGATTTGACGAGCCTGACTACCAACCAGCAATGTGAGTAAGGTACGCGGCAACATACCTAGTAGGCTGGCCATCAGATAAGGCCGGAGATTGGCACCGGCCAGTGAAAAAAGAACGTTGGTAATGGCAAAAGGCAGGACGGGGGAAAGCCGGGAGAAGACAATGATCTTAAATTCATTTCCCCTCAGATTATCTACTACTCTTTTCACCTTTTCCTGTCGGGTAAGGTAATTCAGCAGCCTTCCCTGGTCCAACCAGCGGGCGGTTTGATAGCCAATCCCTGAGGCAGCCAAGTAAGAAAGTACCACTGGGAATATGGCGTACCAGCCCAGGAAATAACCACTCAGCAGGGCGATAAAAGTAGTAGGCGTAAGGGCGTAGGCCATTGTAAAGCCGGCGGCTACATAAAAAAGCGACCAGGTCAGGAAGTTGAATTCTTCAATGACTGACTCGTAGCGAATGGCGTAGTAGGTAATGGTAGAACTGAAAACAACGGCAACTACTCCCAGCAGCAGGGTAAAAAGCAGGGACGCAAACGATCCACGTGAAAGGGGCATAAAGTAAATACGACAGCAGACCGCAGAAGTTCGGCCAAGGCCTGGCGCAATGATAGCCTTTTTGGCAAACATCTGCGCTACTTCTGTGGTCTGCTATATTACCTTACTGAGGCGCTCCGTCATTTTTAGCCCAGTCGACGGCTACCCGGCCCACGCCCTTGCCACACGCCAGCCCCGCATCGTTATCGAAACGATAGTGAATACCTCCGTACAGACGCGACATAGCTGCCTCTTCTGCCCAGGCACTCAGGGTAGATGCTTCCGAAGGAAAGAGATAACCCAGTACCACAGCGGCGCTTCCTGAAAAAGTGGCGTGACCGGAAGTGTACGATGGGAAGTTCGGCAAACCGGTTGAAGTTTTGATTTCCGGGTCCATCTGGGAAGGCCGGGGTATGTAATACTGATATTTGGTGCTCCAGCAACAAATACCGGCATCCATCACCGTCCGATTCAGCAGGGCCATCACCCGGGCAGCCCGGAGTTCGTTCAGGTTGTTTTTTCGGATCAGGTTTTCAGCAATGATGTTCCAATGCCCGGGCGGCGTGGTTGTTCCGGCACCATCGGCCCAGAAGTCAGCAATGCGCCACTGTTCGCGGGTGCGATTGTCGGAAATGCGGCGCACTTCCTGCAGTGCGTTGGTAAATTCTGCGGTCCCGATCTTGGGAGGAGGTCCGGGCAGAGTAGCTTCCAGCGCCACCCGGTCGAACCAAGTAGTTACTTTTCCATACAGTGGCAGCATGGGTGGCCTGGCGGGTACCTCCAGGCTTTTCCAGGATGGAGAAGTATACTCTGGAGCCACGTAGGTATTGTTGGGATCCCGGGCGGCACCCATCTTATCCGTTTTGGCGTAAGCAATGACCTGGACAGCAACCGCTTTACCTACTGCATTCCCGGCCATCAGATCGCTGGGTACATTGGCACCCGCCCATAACCGGGAATTCCGGTGCTGTTCGGCCAGGGTGTTCAGGTAAACGGAGTCGCGGGGAAAGAGGAACTTCAGCACCTGAACGGATGCTGACGCAATCACGGCATCTTCGGAAGGATAAGCCGGCAGGTCGGTATCGGGTACCAGGGTGGCCAGCGTGGGATCTGTTTTCTTGGGAGCCATACGCCCGTATTGGTGCTTGTAGTGCCAGGCGGTTACCAGGGCATCGTATTGAGCAACGCTCATCAGTGCGTACACCCGGGCAGCAAAGGGCGGGTTGGTAAACGGATTGGTCGGATCGAAGGCCGGGAAGGTTCCGTCGGCATTGGCAGCGGGAGCTACATTGTATTTGATGACCAGCTTCCGGGCGATTTCATTCCAGCGCAATACCCCACCGGATGCCCAGTATTTTACGGCTTCCGTCTGCTCCTGGGTACGATTGCCCAAGCTGGCCTTTAAAGCCTGCACTTCCTGCTGATAGGCTACGGAGTTGGCTCCTTCCGGTGCTGGTACGGCAATCGACGTCGGACCGCCCACAATGACCTGCTTCCAGGTTCCACCAGTGACATCTTTTTCGGAAGAATTGAGGGCAGCATAGTCAGGTTGTGCGGTTTCTTCTTCCTTACAACCCGCCAGCAGGAATGACAGAACCAGGCTGAAGGTAGCGAAACGAAGATAAGCGCGAATATTGTTTCTAAATGAATGCGTAGAGTTATGCATAGTTGAGAAAATGTAAAGCGATTGAGGAATAGTCTATTATTGGGTTTTCTTCCAGGAGGGCAGATTATAGACCAAGCCAGCTGAATAACGGGTGGCTTTTCCGATGTTGGTTCCGTTGAGTGTAAAGCCCATTCCGAAACTGACTCCGGCTTTGGGAAAATGAGGAATGGGAGCATACAGCGTATATCCCGCCCGGGTATACGAAACGGCATTGCTGGGGAAAGGCACTCCAGGTCCAATATTGGTACCACTGCGGGCAATCTGACGGTTGATCCAGGCATCCAGATAGAAGTGCTTGGAGCCGAAACCCGCTTTGGCCGACCAGTCCCACACGTCAGGAACCGCCACGGGTGCATCAAACCGGTCAATGTGTACACTGCTCCGGCGAATGTATCCGCCCTGCACCGTAGCAAAGGCCCCGAAAGTAGATTGGTAGTGCACAACCGCCCGTCCATCCAGGTTGGTAGACAGGTGACCGATGGCAATCGGAAAATCAGCAATGTAATCGCTGAGCGGAGTAGAGATACCGGCTGCCAGAATGGAACTCAGCTTACCCAACTTGCCCATATCTACCTGATAAGGTCTGGCTTTCAAGTAAAAAGAAAGGTCCTGCAAGCCTTTCTGAGAAGCCAAAGTACCCATGCTGGGCGTAGCAGAAATGTAGGGAAGCGCCACCACCACATCCAGGTAATCCGTCAACCCGGCAGCGGCAAACAGGTTTACGCTGCGGGTAGTAATGGTGCCGAAAGCTGTATTGGTGCTGGGCCGGCTCCCTACGAAGTAAGTACTGTAGCTTTCGTGTGAATAAGAGAGTGCGACCGTAGTATTGCCGGCTCCCCGCATAAAGCCATCAATGATGCCTTGCGCCAGGCAAGCAGCAGGAGAGGAGAAAAGCAATACGAGTAAAAAAAAGTAGTAAAGGTGTCTTCTCATAAGTAAGGTTTGCGGATGATAAGGTGTATTTTCTAATGCCGGCCATTTGCCAGAAATAGAGTGTTCAAATTAATAAAGCCTCTCCTTAGGAATGAACATTATGGGCGAACTGGCCTTTTGGGCGGACGAATTATAAAAAATCTTATCTGAAAATTAAGGTATCTACCCACTATACCTCTCTGGCGAATAAAATCATTTGTATTTAAAATTTGATTTGCAAACTTGGTTCTCCAAATATAAAACCACGTTTATCAATGAAAGTATTCATTACAAACCGGCTTACTACTTGTCTGCTGCTAGCGGCCCTTTTGATCAGTGGCTCAGTCAAAGGCCAGAAAGGTTATCAGCCCACGAAGGAAAATCTGCAGGCCCGGGAATGGTTTCAGGATGCCCGCTTCGGCTTGTTCATTCACTGGGGCGTGTATAGCGTACTGGGCGATGGGGAATGGGTGATGAATCAACGACAGATTCCGATCAAAGACTACGAAAGACTGCCGACTTTCTTCAACCCAACTGAGTTCAATCCGCAGGAATGGGTAAGTATGGCAAAGGCGGCGGGTATGAAGTACATTACCATCACCAGCAAGCACCACGACGGCTTTGCCATGTTCGATTCCAAAGTGTCTGATTACGACATCGTAGACCGCACGCCTTATAAGAAGGATGTACTGAAAATGCTGGCCGACGAATGCCAGAAACAGGGCATCAAACTCTTCTTCTATCACTCCCACCTCGACTGGCACCATCCCGATTACTTTCCCCGGGGCACTACCGGCGGGAACTGGACCGGTCGGCCCGACAGCGGCAACTGGAAGAACTACCTCAGCTATATGGACAATCAGTTGCAGGAACTGCTGACCAACTACGGACCCATCGGCGGCATCTGGTTCGACGGCTGGTGGGACAAAAAAACGGCCGATTGGCAACTGGATCAGACTTATTCGCTCATCCATCGGCTTCAGCCTGCCGCCCTGATTGGCAACAACCACCACGTAGCCCCTTTTCCGGGCGAAGACTTCCAGATGTTTGAAAAGGATTTGCCCGGTAAAAACACCACTGGCTTCAGCGAAGACTCCCGGATTGGCAATTTACCGCTTGAAACCTGCGAAACCATGAATAATGCCTGGGGCTTCCATATCAAAGACGCCAAATACAAAAGTACCAAAGACCTGATTCACTACCTGGTAAAGGCTGCGGGTCACAATGCCAATTTTTTGCTCAACGTGGGCCCCATGCCCAATGGTAAAATTCAACCGGAGTTTGTAAAAATACTGGGAGAAATGGGCCAGTGGACGAATACCTTTGGCGAAACCATTTACGGTACCCGGGGCGGACCAGTAGAGCCACGCGAATGGGGTGTCACGACGGCAAAAGGGAATAAAGTTTACGTACACGTGCTCAACTGGCAGGATGAGACTCTTTCCCTGCCATTGTCGAAAAAGGTAAAGGCGGCCCGGCTTTTTGGGAATAAGGCCAAAGTGCCGTTTATGCAGAATGAGTACGGCCTGTTGATCAAAATTCCCGCCAGCCAGCGCAATGATATTGATACAGTAATAGAACTGGAATTATAAAAAACATCCGCATTCTTTTTACAGAGCTTTATCAATTAAAAATCCCGTCCGTCGCTCTCCTTACATTAAGAAGACCAGACGGACGGAATTTTTATTAAATGTACGTACCTGACTTCAGAAGGCCATCTTACACTACCTCCGTAACGCGGGTCACCTCTATGGCCTGCTGAATATCGCGCAGGATATCGTCGTAGCTTTCCAGACCTACAGATATCCGAATCAAGCCTGGATAAATACCAACTGCTGCCCTTTCCCCATCACTTAGCTTGGAATGCGTGGTAGAAGCCGGATGCGTAGCAATGGTGCGCGTATCGCCCAGGTTGGCCGAATGCGAAATCATTTTTAAGGCATTCAGGAAGTTGCGCCCACGGTCAATGCCACCTTTCACTTCAAAAGTGACCATGCCGCCGCCCAGGCGCATCTGCCGTTTGGCCAGTTCATGCTGCGGATGCGAAGGCAGGAAAGGATACTTTACCTTCAACACATCCTCTTGTTGCTCCAGGTAAGTTGCCAGTTTCAGTGCGTTTTCGCAGTGCCGGTCCATCCGAACGGCCAGCGTTTCCAGGCTTTTGGAGAGCACCCAGGCATTGAAAGGCGACATGGATGGTCCCGTGTGGCGGGCAAAAAAGCGCACTTCCTTGATCAGGTCTTTCCGGCCCAGAATAGCCCCTCCAATGGCCCGGCCCTGCCCATCTATAAATTTGGTCACCGAATGCGTTACCAGGTGAGCACCCCACTTAGCTGGTGTTTGCAGGTAAGGTGTGGCAAAGCAGTTGTCTACATTGAGAATCAGGTTGTGCTTTTCCGCCAGTTTGCCCAGCCAGGCCAGATCAATCAGGTCTAGGGCAGGGTTAGAAGGCGTTTCCACAAAGATCATCTTGGTGTTAGGCCGGATGAGCGACTCCCAGCTTTCCGGCTGATCGATCTCTGCGTACGTATGCGTGATGCCCCAGCGCGGCAGAATTTGCGTCAGGATCTGGTGCGTAGAACCGAACAGGGAGCGTGAAGCCAGTATGTGGTCGCCGGTGCGCAGAAACGGAATCATGCTGGTAAACATGGCCGACATGCCCGAAGCCGTAGCAATGCCGTCTTCCGTACCTTCCAGCAGGCAGAGTTTCTCAATCAGCTCCGACGTATTGGGGTTGGAGAAGCGGGTGTAAATGTTTCCCGGAATCTCATCGGCAAACAGCGCCCTGGCCTGTTCCGCATCGTCGAATACGAAGCTGGAAGTCATGAAAAGCGGCGTGGAATGTTCGCGGAAATCTGTGCGCTCCGCCCGGGTACGGATGGCATTGGTTTCAAAGCCAGGTTCAAACGGCAGGTGATTATCGTTTTGTTCTTCGTTCATTCGGAGATAATGGATTGATACGCTCAGGTCAAGCCCGAAGCAATGGATGATAGAAAAAAATGAATTGAATCAGCGACTATGTCCTTCTTAGGCCCTGCGACTGAGTCGGCTGATGGGTTCACAATTGAAATAGGCTACGGGATCTGACGGGATTAGCATCTGTTTTTACCTTCACTTTCTGTATTGCATCAGGCAATTGTCTCGTTAAACACTACCTTATTACAACAGGCGGGGTCAGGCCGACTGTTATTTAACAAGCAGAGACAAACCGTATCTTTTTTATTGTGTAATACATTCCTGATCGGACTTTATACCGTCGTCATTTCCCGCACAATGGAAAAGCTGTGGGTGATGGTTGCGGTTTTTTCCAGGGTCTTAGCCACCGAACAGTATTTATCCATGCTCAGATCAACCGCCTTTTTCACTTTGTCCTCATCCAGATCGCCGGCCAGGGTAAAGTGCACGTGAATATCCGTAAACAGAGACGGCACCACATTTTTAGCCCGTTCACCGTCAATAGTCACCCGAATGTCCAGCACTGGCTGCTTCTGCTTTTTCAGTATACTGATGACATCAATTGAACTGCAACCACCCAAACCGGCCAGCAATACCTGCATAGGACGGAAGCCCAGGTTCTGGCCCCCAATTTCCGGAGAAGCATCCATATCCAGCGTGGCTCCATCTTCGTTGATTGCCCGAAAATGATATGCTTCATTCAAACGGTTCACTTCTATTTTCATTTTCTTGAATTTAAAGAACTTCTCTTCCGGTTACCTCTTCTTTATCAAAGCCATACGGATTTCATACTGAAAGGGCAAAATTAATGGAAACGCCTGAATGCGTTGTTACGCAGAACCAAATAACCTTGCTATTGGTTTTTGAATTCCAATTTTATTATGAAATATTGTGCGTAATTAACCTGAGACCAAAGATGAAAGAAATAGATGTGCACGAATTGAAGGCCATGATGGACGCCGGTGAGGACTTTCAACTCATTGATGTCCGTGAACCCTATGAATACGACATCGCCAACCTGGGCGGTCAGCTCATTCCCCTGGGCACCATCATCGACCACGCCGATGAGATTTCGGAAGAGAAAAAGGTCGTAGTTCACTGTCGGAGCGGCAAACGCAGTGAATCGGCTATTTTTGAATTGGAGAGAAGATTTGGTTTTGAAAACCTCTACAACCTGAAAGGAGGAATTCTGGCCTACTCCAACGAAATTGATCCTTCCCTGCCCAAGTACTGATCCTTCTTTTAAGCAATAAAAGCTCCGTAGCGGTTCCTTCCAAAGATCGCCACGGAGCTTTTCGTTGTTCCGCCCCACTTCAGTTCATTGCCTTCAACCCAACTGCTAAAGCGCTGCCTTCACGAATACGCTTTGGTCTGAAAGCCGTTTGCTGCCTTTCACGCATAAGGGTAACCCGTTACTTCTTCTTTTATTACAATAACCTACAAAGAAAGTAAGGCCTTTGGCGATATAGCCGCTGGCAATTTTCATATTCACTCAAAAACTTACACGGCATTTTGACACATTTAACATTTTAATTATAATGGTGGGTGCGGCCAGTAAAATTTTTATAAAAAAAATTATAATTACAAATTACTGTATTACAATACTTTAACTCTAAAAGACATTATTTTATTCATTTTTGAAAATTTTTTGTGCGCTCTTCGTATTCACCTTTATTCAGCATAAAGTATACATGGGTGTAATTTTCATTGCAATTATTTAAACGCCTAAACCTATGAAAGAAGAACTATTGACCCGGTTAGGAAACCTGCTGAAAGAATTATCAGCGGAAATGGAGAGAAGCAAGGAACGCCTGGACCAGTTGAAAGCCCAACGGGAAAAAACGGATCAGGCTATGAAAAATTTCAAGGACGTAGAAAATCTGAAGAAGGTAATTGATGAAAATAAGCAAATCGTAGATCGAAATAACCGGGAGATAGAATATCAACGTTATCTGGTGACGGCGGTGAACCACACAATGAAGGAAATAAAGAACCTGGAAGTAAAGGAACAAACCCAGAATCAGTTTGAAGAATACTTCGAAAAACTCACCCACAACATTACGGATCTGGATTCAGACCACCCATTCCGGCGGGATAAAGCTTTTCTGAAAAGCCTGCTGGACTATTTTGAAAGCAATGAAGATTATCATTCCTGTGCGCTGATCCAAAAACAACTCAGTGAACTCCCTTAATCAAAAATATTTACCTATCGCCTAACCCTAACCTATTCCATCTCCAAGGGCTTTTTCTACTTCATTTCGGGTAGAGAAAGCCCGTTTTTTTTGTTCAAAGCAGTTTTTTAAATCATTCTCTCCCGGAATAAGGCCATTTCTATCCGGCTCATTCCTTTTGTTTTATACTTCTATTCGACGTATTTCCGGTACTTCAGCCCGACGGGCTTCTGGCTTCGTAGCCTTTTCTGGCATACGGATTGTTTTGCTGTGGTTTCACCGTTCTTAATCCACCAACTATGAAAGCGTTCAGATTCTTTTTCCCGGTTGCCGTCCTGGCTGTGTTGTTTACCTCCTGCCAGTCGCCCGCCTATCAGTCTTCGTACGGAATTTCCAATCGAAAGGCCAAAACTTACGTCCGCTATTATAAGCATCAGAATGAAGGATTGAGGCTCAGTTCAGGAGCTACCCGTTATAATGTGAACCGCAATAATTATCAGAGCGAAGGGCTGAGGCTCAGTTCTGGTGGATATTGATCGGCAGGTTTTTCAAAGAAGGGAGTTTCAGTAAACGAAACTCTCTTCTTTATTGCATTGTGATTGAAAAAGAGAATGGATAATGCAAGTAGAAATGGCTAACTTACTCCGCCGATATACGGTTACTGGCTGCCGCCGGACACACAATTTCTGCTTTTCTGTGCCATCGGCAAACGCAACGTAGATAACTCCAGTAAAAATCCAGATAACAGATAGAAAAAAGGCAGCAGTGGGATGAGGACAAACTGCCCGGGTCGTCTTACCTTTACTGTCCGATTCAATAATTCATTTACCATCATCATTACCAGACGCTAACCGAAGGGTATAAAACCATGGCAAACGGGGAAGAAAAAAAATACCAACAAAACGGGAAAACCATTAAGATCATTCCCATTAAAAAAGTAAAAAAGACTGACGCCAGTGGTTCTTCCCGGGAAGATGATAGTCCGGAAAAGACCTCAACCCGAAAGCCCGCCAGAAAGCAGGTAGATAAAAGCTTACCCAAATACGCAGTGGGCGATAAAGTCAGTCTGAAGCACATTCCGCCCCAATATGCCAATGCCGGTTTTGCTGAATCGGTCATCATTAAAGTATTTAAATCAACGCACGATCAGATGTATCGGTACTCCATCCGTTCATTGTCGGGTCAGGAACTGGCCTTATTGAAGGATGATCAAATAAAGCCCCGGAAGTAAACAGTCCCCTTTACTCCAAACAAAGAGCCAGTAATGTCATCTGCATAAGTCAGATGGCATTACTGGCTCTGTCGATTATTATATTCAGGCGCTTCATTGCAAGTGCCCCTGATACACTTAACGAAGCAATTTGTCTAAGTCGATAAGTTCAAGGTAGGGCTCAAGTATGCGGTGGGTACGGGATATCCTCCATGAGTCGACGCAGTCCTGCTCCAGATTGTATGAAACCTCAATGAAAAAACCGCTTCCCGGCCCGTCTACATGGAACAATCCGGTACAATGCTGACTCTCCGTTTTGTTTGAAGCCAGAAAACACCCGTGTGTCCATACGTATTCCGACTTTTGTCCATCGCTGAGGGCCTGAAATTGGTAAGGGGTAAGCATAGATAATAACAGATTGATTGACATTTGTTGATACGCCTTTATAGCGTTTGGTAATTCCAAAAGGTTTAAATAATTCGAATTTTGCCAGCCAGAACGTGTATTTTTTTTGCATTGATTCATAATTCGTCCGCACTCCTTACATAAACCAAAGGCTTCACATCCTGCCATACTTTTCCCTAGTGAATGTGCCTTCGGTGAATGATAAAAAGATCCAGTCACCGCCAAAGTTCCATCTGCACCTCCTGATTTCACTTGCCTGCAGCAATGGGTCAGCAACGGAAAGCGAACCGCGCAATCAGCACGAATGGATTTCCAGGTCTTCAATGGAAGAATAAATATCCATTCGATGCTCAATCATGCAAGAAAAATGAGCATTTATTCCCTTGTACGGACTTTTGTTATTTGTGTGTTAGCATTTGAAACATTTCTGTTAGCCTTTCCATCCATCGCCCATCTAATTTTGCTTTCGCCAAGGGAGAAGAAAACCTTTCGCCACTGAGCTCCCCCTTGAAATGAACCGAAACGCAGACCTCCTATGAAAGCCTTCTTTTTTCTCTACTTCGTCGCCATCTTCAGCTTACTTATGGGTTCGTGTAAAAAAGAAGCGGATCCTATACAGGCTTCTAAAAGGGATCTGATCAGCCGCCCCTGGAAGGTAGAGCAGATTCTGGTTGATCAGATCCCCTCCGATACGGATTACACCCACTACGAATTCAACTTCCGGAAAGATGGCAGTTATACCTTGGCCACTGCGGCCGGTATCGGCCAGGGCACCTGGGAACTGAGCAGCAACGGCCAGCAGGTCATTCTGGACAAGGGCAAACTCAATGAAGACGTAGGCACCATTCTCTTGCTGCAGCCCGAAAAATTGCATCTGGAGTTCACGCAGATTGATCCAAAGACCGGGAATAAGCAGCTGCTGTTTAAACTTAAAGCATAAGCCAATCCATTGATAATGAAAAGAATCAAATTTTTACTGCCATTAGGAATTGTGGCATTCATCTTCCAGCTATGCCAGGTTCAGCAATTTACACCCGCCAATTTTCAGGGAAAACAATTGAGTTTTGGCGAAGGGGGCGGTTTCACGGGGCAGGTCAACAGCTATATCCTGCTTGAAAACGGCCAGTTGTTCCAGTCGAATAGTCTGAACGAAGAGACAAAGCCCCTGAAAGCCCTGAATCGAAGCAAAAGTCGTGAATTGTTTGAGGAAGCTCAGATGCTGGAATTGGAGAAGCTGAACTTCAATCGCCCCGGTAATCAATACTACTTTATCCAATTGAAGCAGGGCGATCATTCACAGAAAGTTACCTGGGGTAAACCAGATGCACCCGTTCCCGCCCAGGTAGAATCATTCTATCAGAAATTACAAGCGTATTTACCTAAAAATTAAAGCTATGCGCCTTAAAATCAGCAGCCTGCCTGTCATCTTTCTTTTGAGTGCCCAACTGGCAACACAGGCTCAGGATGCCAATCCCACTCTGATTGCCAAACCCAGCCGCTCTTCTCAGCCAGTTAACACCAGTGCCCTGCACGCCAGAACGATCCACGGTGGCCAGCAAACGGCCCATGCGCGAATGGCAGTGAGCGGTAACCCCTACCTAACAGCCCAATCCTGGGCAGCTCAACCAACCTGGACGCCGGGCGTGTCCACGCCGGACGTATCCACGCCGGGCCGATTTGAGATAAAAAAGTCTGCTCAGACCGGCCTTCCCATTTTTATAAAAGGCAAAGCTGTTGACAATATTCAAATGCGGCTCGACGCTTCGCAGGCCTCTTTCGCCTACCTGAATGAAGTAAAAGGCATCATGCGCATTCAGGATCCGGTTATGGAATTCAAACTGCGCCAATCGGAAACGGATCAACTTCAACAGGTTCACCAGCGGATGTCCCAGGTATACCGGGGTATACCGGTGTACGGTGGAGAAATTATTCTCCACCGTCAGAATGGGCAAGTTGAATCACTGAATGGAAGGTACTTCGCTACCCCCCAGTTAGCCGATGTCAACCCGTCTATTACGCAGGCTCAGGCCATTGAACAGGCAACCCGACACGTGCAGACCCACACCGATTTCTATGAACTTTCAGCGGCTCAGCGCAAACTGCTCGACTATGAGCACGGCCCCGACACCCGACTGGTAATTTACCATACCGGCGAAAGCGTACAACTGCCCCATCTGGCCTGGCACGTTTCGCTCCGGCCTAACTTTGTGGAACACTGGGAATACTTTATTGATGCCAAAACGGGAGCGATCATTCATCAGTACAACCATACCTGCTCCATCGACGGCGGCAGAACGGCGACTGCCAAAGACCTGAACGGCGTCAACCGAACCGTCAATACGTACCAGGCGGGGGCAGATTATTATTTTATGGATGCCTCCAAGCCGATGTTCAACGCCGCCAAATCCGCTTTCCCCGAAGAACCGATTGGCATTGTATGGACGCTGGATGCCAAAAACACATCATTGGGTAAAAACTTCACTGCTTATCACATTACTTCTACCAACAACGCCTGGAACAACCCCAGTGCGGTATCGGCCCACATTAATGGCAGCAAGGCATTTGACTATTTCAAAACCGTTCATAACCGTAACTCCATCAACGGAGAAGGCGGCAACGTCATTTCCTTTATCAATGTGGCCGATAAAGACGGCAAAGGGATGGACAATGCCGCCTGGAACGGAAAAGCCATTTTCTACGGCAACGGCAATATCGCTTTCAAACCCCTGGCGGGCGCTCTGGACGCTGCCGGACACGAAATGACCCATGGCGTGATTGATAACACGGCCAATCTGGAATACCAGGGCCAGTCGGGTGCCATCAATGAATCGATGGCCGACGTGTTCGGGGCAATGATGGACAATGATGACTGGACAATTGGGGAAGAGATTGTAAAAAAGACCTATTATACTTCCGGAGCCATGCGCGATATGTCTGATCCGCACAACGGCGGGCACAGCCTCAGCGACCACGGCTACCAGCCCAAAGTGATGGCGGAACTGTACACCGGGACCCAAGACAACGGAGGCGTACACATCAATAGTGGCATTCCCAACTACGCTTTTTATCTCTTCGCCACGTCGGTAAGCAAAGCCAAAGCGGAAAAAGTGTATTACCGCGCCCTGACTCAGTACCTGACCGCCAAATCGCAGTTTATCGACCTGCGGCTGGCCGTTGTTCAGGCGGCGACTGACTTACACGGTACCAATTCAGCTGAAGTAAACGCCGCCAAATCGGCGTTCGATCAGGTGGGTATTTTTGAAACCGGCAGCAATTCGCAACCCGATCTGCCTGAACACCCGGGGGCGGACTTCATCCTGGTACACGACGCCAGCACCAACGATCCCAACTCATGGTATACCTCCAGCACAACCGGAACCAACCTGAGTGCCCGCTCACAGACCCGATCCAAAAACCGCCCCAGTGTTACTGACGACGGCAGCAAAGCAGTTTACGTGGCCAAAGACAGCAAAATTTATTCAATTACCCTATCGGGAAGCGCCAGTCAGACGCTGATTCAAGACCAGGCCATCTGGGACAACGTGGCCGTGTCGAAGGATGGCACCAAGCTGGCCGCCGTATCCATCAGTGCCGACACCACGATTTACGTCTACGATTTTGGCAAAGAAGAATGGGCCGAATTCAAACTGTACAATCCAACCTACAGCGATGGCGTACAAACGGGCGGCGTACTGTTTGCCGATGCCCTGGAATGGGATTACACCGGAGAATACCTGGTGTACGATGCTTACAACGTCATCAAGAAAGCCAATGGCAAATCGTTGAATTACTGGGATGTAGGCGTAATCAGGGTCTGGGATAAAGAGAAGAGTGATTTCGGTGACGGAAAAATTGAAAAGCTTTTCACCAACCTGCCGGAGAATGTGAACATTGCCAACCCTTCTTTTTCCAAGAAGTCGCCTTACATCGCCGCTTTTGACTACATCGACACCAAGGACAAAACCTACAAAGTCATTGCGGCCAATCTCAAAACCGGAGAAGCGGGTCTGATTATCGACAACAATATCACTGGTGTTCCTACTTACTCTAAGTCAGACAATCAGATCGCCTATACAACGATCGACAACGAAGGAGACACCGTAGTAGCCGTAATCAGTCTGAAAGCCGATAAGATCAGTTCTAATGGTGCAGCAACCACGATACTTCGTGAAGCGAAATGGCCGGTCTGGTTTGCGCAGGGCAATCGCCAGATTCAGAGCAGCCAGAAAGACATCCTGCAGTTTTCTTTTCCCGGCCTGAATCAACCCGCTACCGGGGTAATCAATGGCAATACCATTCGCGTAAACGTAGCTCAAGACGTGGATCTAACCGACCTCATTGCCACTTTTACGGTTTCTCCTTTGGCGTCGGTGAAGGTAGGCACCGCCAAACAGGTGAGCGGAGCCACGAAAAATAACTTTACCCAACCCCTTACATACACTGTGACCGCTCAGGATGGATCGACCAAAAACTACACAGTAACGGTGAAAAAGGGCGTAGAAACCGGTTTGGGAGATGAAAATGACGAAAGCAGTCTGGTCACCCTTTATCCCAACCCCAACCAGGGCACCTTTCGGCTCTCCTGGGATCGGGTTGAAACCGCCACCATTCATCTACAGGTGTTTTCATCGACGGGCAGGGAAATTTACCAGCAAACCATTCCGGCTTATCAGAACAACCACGGCATAGAGCTTCGCCTGCCAGCTGTCCAACCGGGTGTTTATTACCTGCAAATGCAAAGTGCGCAAAAAACGGCGTATAAAAAGCTGATTGTGAATTGATAAGAGGTAGGATCGTGTATTCTCCTGAGAGAGTCAGCAACCTATTTACCGCTATGGAACAAGCCTAAAACCTAATTCTAAAATTCGATGAAATTTAAAAAGATTATGCTAGTGGATGACGATGAGGCCAGCAACTTTCTGCACCACCATCTGATCACTGAGATGAATCTGGCAAAAGATATTGTTGTCATCGAAAACCCGGAGCAGGCGCTGAACTATCTTCAGGATTGCGTTCAGCATGATACATCGGGCAACAGTTGCCCCGATCTGTTGCTGCTGGATGTGCACATGCCCGGTTTAGACGGTTTTGAATTTCTTGCTGCTTTGGAAGCATCCGGATGCCGCAAACGGATGAAGACCTGCGTGGTCATGCTTTCCAGTTCAATGCATCCCAAAGACCGGGAGGCCGCGATGCAACTGGCCACCGATGAATACATCAGTAAGCCACTAAATGAGTTGAAAATGCTGGAGGTAATTGAGAAATGCAATGCCCGGCTAAGCGCCTGAATTGCATCGGTATCCGGATAAATGTTGGTGCATCACTGCACTTATCGCTTTTTAACTGCGGCTTTCTGGCGAACGTACGATTTTAGTTTTTCGTAATTGTCGTACTCCTGTTTACTGATCTGTAGCTTGCCGTTGGGAAAGAGCAGCTTCAGCTGATGGTACTTGCCGTTCATCGTTTTAATGTCAATCTCCTCCCAATCCAACAGGGTTTTGAGGTCAAACCGACGCTCCCGAAAGAAGAGCTTCTGTTTTACAGTAATTCGGTTATTGTCGGCAACAATTGTTTTATAGCCAAACATGAGACGGAGCGTCAGTCCAAAAGCAAACGCCAATAACCCGAACAGCAACGGATAATAATAGAATGGGTGCGCTAACCGGTCCCGACCATTCCAAAGCAAAATGCCCGCAATGCCATAGCAGAGCAGCGCAAGGGCTCCCAATGAAAAAAGGGCAGTTGTTTTGGGTTTGCAGACAATCATCGATTTCCGGACAAATATACGCAGGGTTTTACCAACGCAACGCCCTTTATCTATGCTGTCCTTCTACTTTGTGATAGCAGCCTATTCAAAGCGTACTTACCGAAGTTGGAAGTTGGAAAATAGCGGTTGGAAGGCTCTTTCACCTATTTCTCTTAGATAAGCTTTCACTCAAACCGCTATAGCAGGAAAAAACCCGATTCATCACCACATCTGCTGCGGGCAAAGCACCCGGCTACGGTTATTCAGCCGGATGCCCACCAATAATTCGTGGCTTCCACGGCTGTATTCGCGCAGGGCTGAAGTATTAAGGTCGTAAGAGTAGCTTACGTCAAGCAGATAATTGAGTGAAAATCCCACCAAAGCCATCACTGCATCATCCTTCCGGTAGTTACCACCTAGCCACAGCCGATCCCGGTAAATAATACGTGCAGTAGCATCCACGGAAAGCGGAGCCGGCTGCATCCATTTTATCAACAGAGAAGGGGCAAAGCTAAGGTCAGGCGTAAGTTCCCATCGGTAGCCAGCCGTCATCAGGTAGTGGTGCTGCAGCCGGCTCTGCGTATACAGAGCGGTACCCCCAAAATCCAGGCGGCTTCGCAGTAGTTGATTTCCCGAAATGCCCAGGTAGAATCGCTTTCCGTACACCCAGACACCCGCCGAAAGATCTGGCCGCAGGCTGGTCTGATAGCCGCTGCCCAGCACCGGATCGCCCGGACGGGCAAAGTGTACCTGGTCCGCATCCAGGCCGTACTGAGTCAGACTTCCGGAAAAGCCGACGGCGATGGTAAGCTGTTCGCTGAAAGGCAGGTGGTAAGCATAAGAAAGCTGTAGATCCGTGCGGTTGAAAGGGCCAATCCGGTCTGAGAGCACGACACCACCGATACCGTGGTGAGCAAAAACGCCTTTGGGAGCAGGATCCTGAAAAGTGGGATGGTTTTGACGCTGCTTGCGGATACGCTTCCTGTCGCCTTCCACCCGGTGACCGGGCTGCCCGATGGGCGTGTGAAAACTCAGGTAGGAAGTTGTCGGTGCGCCATCAATCCCCACCCACTGGTTACGGTGCCCGATCTTTACGTCCACGTACTGTTCAATACCGCTTACGGCCGGGTTGAGCAGATAATTATTGAGTGGATACAGGCTATACTGGGGCTTTTGCTGAGCCAGCGTCAGGTATGGCAGCCCCCATAACAGAACAAATAACAGACACGTACGCATAGGGAAGAATGAATAATAATCCGCATTATTTAAAAATACTGACGGGGCCGGTGACGGGCGAGCTTCCTTCCTGTAGATCAATTCGGTAGAAGTAAGTAGTTACCGGCAGGGTTTCACCCCGGAAGGTACCGTCCCAGGGAACAGTGTAACCCAGCGATTCGTAGACCTTGTTTCCCCACCGGTTGAATACTTCGACCCGGCAATTGGGATAAAAGCTTACGTTCTGAATTTCCCAGCTGTCATTGATGCCATCGCCATTGGGAGAAAAAGCATTGGCAATTCCCAGGGGTTGGCGTACTTCCACGCTTACTTCGTCGGTAGATGAACACCCATCTACCGATGTGACCGTGACCCGATAAGTAGTGGTCTGGGTAGGGCTCGCCACCGGCGCAGCCACGTCAGTACGATCCAAGCCCATTGGGGGACTCCAACGGTAAGATTGCCCTCCGGCGGCCTGTAACGTCACTTTCTCCCCTAACCGGATCGAAACGTCTTCTCCGGCCGTGGCAATGGGTGCATCCAGGATCGCGGCCGTTACGGTCGTACGGGCGCTTTCGCAGCCATTTTGCACCGCAGATACGTAATAGGCCCGGGTCTGGGTCAAAACGGGCGTAAGAAAGGATGCCTGGGTAGCGCCCAGAATAGGGGTGGTGGCCGTAGCGGTTTCGTACCAGCGGTATTGACCCGAAGGGTTTCCGCTCACAGTGAGTGTCAGTGTACCTTCCTCACACCGCTGGAAGGATTGCAAAAGGACAGGAGAGCTGGGTAAGGGACTCTCTTCAATGAGAACGACATTACTGGCAACCGAACTACAAACATTAGAAACCACCAACCGATAAGCACCTTTCCGGGATACGGTCAGCAGCGGTTGATTTTCTCCCGGAATGGGAACCTGGTCTTTCTGCCATTGATACGTAACTCCCGGTGCTGACTGCGGAGATACCAAACTCAATTCCGTGCTTTCTCCCGGGCATAACGCCGTCGGGCCATTGACCACCACGCTGATGGGCGGGGGAGTTGATCGCAAAGTAATCGTTACTGTATTGGCACTTTCAACCGAACCACAAAGACCGCTTAAAGTCAAGGAGTACTTACCTGCCTCCGCAACCGATAAGGCGGGCGCATTCGCACCTACGTTTACCCCATCCCGTTTCCATTGGTACGTACTTCCATCCTGAGCAGCAACGCTCAGCACCGCCGTTTTACCCGGGCATAATTCCTGATCTCCGGCGGTTATAATTCTAGGGGGCTGTAGCGCAGGAGCCGGCAATACCCGAATGGTGTAGATGAGGGTATTGGTTTTGGGAGGACAACCATTATCCACCGCTTTGACCGTGACGGTATAGTTGCCGGGAGCTACCTGGCAGTTGGTTCGCCAGCAAAATCGGCTGGTGGTGCTACCGGGGCGGTTATCCGCAGTGAAAGTGGCCCTGGGCCCCGTATACTGCGGACTACCGTCCAGAATGTCTCCGCTGGCGGTGATGTCTACCTGATTGCCGGGGTCAGAAGCTTCTACGTTGAAGCAGACTTCCTCTCCCGCCCGAACGGAGTACTCCACCTTGGCTGTACTGGCAGTCGAAAAGCGCGGCGGCTCATTGGGTTCACAACTTCCTACCACAAACTGCAGCTCCCTCCGGATTACACCAACCAGCACTTCCCGGTTATTAGCTGACTGCCGGTATTCCCTGATTTCCACGGCAATGGCAAAAAGTCCCAGGTTAGGTGCTGCATACTGGGCAATTCCTGTTCTAGAGTCCATCAACGCTACACTGTTAGGCCCAAAAGGTTGGTTCAGGCGATAACCGGAGGGGTAGCTGATCGGCGTTGGAGGGTAAGGATACACGGTCACGGGAGCAGGAGCCGGATCGCTGAAGGAGCCACCGGTATACGGGGTAACAAACTGATACTCCAACCGATCGCCGTCCGTATCAGTTGCATTATTTACAATCACTGTGGTATCCTGAGCACAGAGAAAGGGCAAGGCCACTTCCGAAAAAACGGGAGAACTGTTCGGATAGTCCGGAGAAGCAATAAACGCATAAAACGTGTTACCCACCTCCTCATAATTTTCTACGTTCAGCACTTGATTACGACAACACCGCTCGTACACCACGTAATAGCCTGCCGCCGAATAGGGGAGTTCAATCTGGGCCTTATACGTATTCAGGGTAGTCCGTACCCGTTGTAAGCTGGGCACATTGCAACTGGCGGGCAATACCGGATTGACCGGGCGTGGGGTCGAGGGCAGGCTAAGGCTTTGAATCAGCGTATGGTTGCCGGCATCGTAGACCCCAAAAGCAATAAAGGGCTCTACCCCCGTAGGAAAGTTGCGGGAGTTCCGATCGACATACACGTTAAAGGTGAGTTCATATTGATAGGGCGTACCTGGCGCTCCCTGGTTACCCAGGTAAAGATAAGTGATTTCTCCACCCATTACGTGATCAGCCAGCAGATAGGGGGAAGCGGCCAGCAGGAAAAGCGCGGCAATTCCCGTTTTTAACAAATGACTCATGGATCAGAATTCAGGTTGTGCGAATGAGGTCAATCTGCTAGTTGAGGAAAGAGGGTCGCAGGGATCAATTCAAAGCGTATCCAGGACATAGACGGTCCATCTTTATTTTCCTCTTTTGCATTGATTCAAAAATAGATAGGGCAATAAAGGCATTCAATAACCCTTTATACACATCTGACTTTGACAGCCAATCTGATACATTACTGCTCCAATGGTTCAGACGATTTGAACAGTTTTTATCTCCCACATGACGGAGTTATTGCAAACGATGCACTTGTTCTAAAATGGGTAGCCAGAGCGGCAAAGGAGATGGATTGGTGGCAGCAACTTCGTGACTAACTTCTCTTTAATCAAGTGCCTACCAACCTGAGAAGCAGAAAAGCGATTCTGCTGCCAAAGCGGGCTTAACGAACTTGACCTAGTCTGGAAGGCTGATCTATTAAAGGCATGCGCGCAACAGTAGCAATTGTACGAAAGCGACCTGGTTTCGGGCAAAGGAATACTGCCAGGTAAATTCCAGTCCTTGAGTAAGGAAGGAAAGACTTGGATGACCGATTACAAAGAAGGATGGAACAAACCTGTATGTCCTTCGCATAAGCTGAGCCTGGTTGTAAATCCACTTTATAAAGTTTTGATTATGAGCTTTATAAAGTGGATTTAAGTATCGTTTCAGATTCGATCGGCAAGGGTGGACACCGGCTTTTCGGCGGCAGCGCCTGGCAGCGGGGGCGCCGCCTTGATCGGCCTGGTAGCCGACTTTACCTTCTGACTGAGAAAGATACAAAGAACCGTAGCAATGGCTGAAACCATTCCTACCCAGTTAAAATGCTGCAACGATTTGTCGGCGGCCTCCGTCACGATCAATCCGGCCAGGAACGACGCCAAACCAGAACCCAGTGACTGAATAGAGGAGTTGATGCTCATAAAACTTCCCCGAATCTGCGGAGAGGCACTAGAGGTAACCATAGCCATGGCCGGCACAAACCGTCCACCGTTCATAATGAAGAAGATCGTAGTAATCAACAGCACCAACCAGAGCGGCGTTACGGGCAGGTTGGTAATAACCAATACCGGAACAATAGACAACAGGGCCATAATGGTAAATACCCTGGTTTTGCCGTACCGGTCAGCCAGCTTGCCAATGTAAGGGGAGGTAAAATAAGTGAGTCCCCCCCCAAAAAGATAGATGTAAGTCAGATGTTCTTCTTTCAGACCCACGTTGGCCACCATATACGGACTGATAAAAGGAATAACCGTAAATCCGGCAATGCTCAGCATGATCATGAGCGATAAGGCCCAGCGCAGATTGGCATCGGAAAAGATTTTCTGCAAGTTCTCAAATGGATTACTGCCTTTGACCTTTACTACCAAATGTTTCCGCATAGAGGGAAGTGCTTTATACCCCAAGGGCAACACCATCAGACTCATCGCCGCCAGCAGGATGAAAGGAGCGTGCCAACTGAGCAGGGTAGTCAAATAAAGCCCGAAAGGAACGCCCAGCACGGAAGCGACCGAAAAGGCCGCCATCACTTTGCCGGTTGCCGCTCCCCGCCGCGATTCTGGAATGGCATCGCCGATGATGGCGAAGATCAAAGCCCCCAGTACCCCTCCAAACAAGCCCGCAAAAATCCGGGCTGCCAGAAAGAAGTAATAGTCCGGTGCCAGGGCGCAGGCGAGGGTACCCAGGGCAAAACCAACGTACAGTACCAGCAAGGCCACCCGACGGTCGAAACGGTCGATGAAGAAAGACCCAGCAAACCCCGATACTCCAGCGCTCACTGTATAGGCCGCCACTAGCAGACTAAATTGCTGAGGTGTAATCTGGAATACCCGCATCAGCTGCGGTCCCAGGGGCATCATAATTACAAAGTCCAGGATATGGGTGAACTGTACCGCAGCCAGGACAAAAAGAAGCAACTTTTCCTGCTTCGGAGTAAATGCGTACGCAGTTCCGGAATCCAGGGAAAGAGCAGGTGAATTACTCATAAATCAGCATTAAATTTCAATAAATGGGATAGAAATCCTCTGAGGGGTTTATTCTGAATCAAAACACAGAAAGAACGACCAGGCATCTGAATAGGTTTCAGCGGGGAAGCTTTTTATTGGAAAAGGCTGTCAGGTAGTTGAAATCTTGAACCGTTCTGCATCGGTCTGGCTCAGATGACGCCCCTGGACTTCAACTCCAGGTATTTATTCACAGTATTGGCCGTCAGGTTTTGCGGGGCCGTCAGTACGGCATAGATTCCATACCGGTGTAGTTCCTTCACTATCTGCTTTTTCTCAAAAGCAAATTTTTCGGCAATGGTCTTGATGTAAATATCTTCGGTATTGTAGGCCGGCTTTTGCAGCAATTCGTGCAGTTCCGTATTTTCAAAAAATATAACCACCAACACGTGGCTTTTAGATAACCTTTGCAAATAGGGAAGTTGCCGCTCCATAGACGAAAGCGTTTCAAAATTGGTATAAAGCAGGAGCAGGCTGCGCTGGCTGATTTTCCGCCGGACGTTGACGTAAAGCGCATCAAAATCCGATTCCTTGAAATTGGTTTTCTGGTTATACAGCACCTCCATAATGTTCCGCATCTGCGCCTGCACTTTACTGGCTGGCAACATAGTGCCCATCCGGTGACTGAAGGTAAAAATGCCGGCTTTATCGTCTTTTAACAGCGCAATATTGGAAATGACCAGGCTGGCATTGATGGCGTAGTCGAGCAGGCTGAGTCCGTTGAATGGCATTTTCATGGTCCGGCCTTTGTCAATGATGCTGTATACCTGCTGCGACTTTTCGTCCTGATAATGGTTCACCATCAGCGTATTGCGACGGGCGCTGGCTTTCCAGTTCAGCGTGCGGATGTCATCGCCGCTGACGTACTCCTTGATCTGCTCAAACTCCCGGTTGTGCCCCAGCTTCCTTACCTTCTTAATGCCCAGTTCCGTCAGCCGATCCGAAATGGCCATCAGTTCGTATTGCCGCATCTGCAGGTAAGAGGGATAAACGGGCACCATTTGATCCTGGGCAAAACGGTAGCGCCGGGAAGCAAAACCAATGATGGCCGATACAAATACATTCACTGCGCCAAATTTGTATTCGCCCCGCTTCGTAGGCCGCAGGTGGTAAGTGGTGACCCGGCTGACTCCCGGCTTGATCTGGTCGCTGAACTCCAAGTGGCGCATCTGAAACTGGAAAGGAACCTCATCAATGATTTTTACGCCAATAGCAAACGGGTAACGGTTCCGAAGATGAACACGAATGGCATTTTCGTCGCCATTGGAAAGCTTTTCGGACATCTCACGGCTACCCCGAAGCCCCTCTTTCAGCTGGAAGAGCATAAGCAGATCAACGACCAGTAGCACCAGCAGCACCAACACCGATACCTTTGCCAGCCCCAGGGCAGTAGGAAGAGTGAATCCCAGTAAAAACAGAAATACGCTGAATCCGACGGCTATAAAAAAGCGGTTGGTCAGATAGAGTGAACGAACCATGAAAGACAAATAATTTGCGTTTCCGCGGTGCGGGTGTAAGTGGGAACGGTACGGTTGCTAATCAATCCATTTGTGCAGGTCAGTTCCCAGACTGAAATGTACGCTTTTTCGGTATATTTTTTACTCAAAAGAGCAGCGCGCATCAAGCCGACTTGTAATAAGACCCCACCCGTTGATTTGTTTCCAATCAGCTGGTTTTAGAACGCCAGCACTGTTTTTTCAATAATGTCGCAGCACTCCCGTATCTGCGCTTCGGTGATGACCAAAGGGGGAGCGAAGCGAATCTTATCGCCGTGCGTAGGTTTGGCCAGCAGTCCATTGTCGCGCAGGGCCAGGCAGAGGTCCCAGGCCGTGCGGCCGTCATCCGTGTCACGGATATCGATGGCATTGAGCAATCCTTTGCCCCTCACAGCTTTTACCAAATCGGTCTTGTTTTGCAGTTCCCGCATACGCTGGCGGAAGAGCTTACCCAAACGATCGGCATTTTCGGCCAGTTTTTCCTCCTGCACCACCTCCAGGGCGGCCGTAGCTACGGCACAGGCCAACGGATTGCCCCCGTACGTAGAACCGTGTTCACCCGGGCGGATGGTCAGCATAATCTCATCCCGTGCCAGCACGGCCGATACCGGATAAACGCCTCCGGATAAAGCCTTGCCCAGAATCAGGATATCGGGTTTGACGCCTTCGTGGTCACAGGCCAGTAGCTTTCCAGTACGGGCAATGCCCGTCTGCACTTCATCCGCGATAAACAGCACGTTCTTTTCCCGACAAAGCCGGTAAGCGCCCGACAAATAGCCTTCATCGGGTACCAGTACGCCCGCTTCGCCCTGAATAGGCTCTACCATGAAGCCGGCTACGTGGGGATCTTCCAAAGCTTTGGCCAAAGCCGACAGGTCATTATATGGAATGATTTCGTAACCAGGCATAAAAGGGCCGAATCCCCGGGTGCTGCTGGGATCGGTAGAAGACGATATAGCCCCTAGTGTGCGTCCCCAGAAGTTGCCCTCTACAAAGAGGATCTTAGCCGCATTTTCGGGCACTCCCTTTACAGTATACGCCCATTTACGGCAAAGCTTCACGGCCGTTTCACCTCCTTCTACGCCGGTATTCATCGTCAGGACTTTGTCATAACCGAAATATTCGCAGACAAACTGCTCATACTTGCCCAGCATATCGTTGTGAAAAGCCCTGGAAGTGAGGGTGAGCCGTTGTGCCTGAGCAATCAATGCATTGACAATCTTAGGATGACAGTGCCCCTGGTTCACGGCACTGTAGGCCGACAAAAAATCAAAATACCTACGTCCTTCCACATCCCAGAGATAGACACCTTCTCCGCGGTTGAGTACTACCGGCAAAGGATGATAGTTATGGGCTCCATACTTTTCTTCCAGGTCAATGGCCTGCTGGGCGGTGGTAAGCGAAGGTGCAATCATAAAAGGACGAATTTTTGAGTTAAGGGCAATCGGCTGATAGGCAAAGGTACGCTTTTCAACGTTAACCCCGTGAATTCAAAGCACCACCAACGCAACAGTATTGCTTCAGTTGGTACATTTTATTTCTTTCACTGCGTCTGAACAAAGTGAGGATTGAACTGTTTTTTATTTAGTTTAAAGGGGAACACCTAGATATGAAACTGAAGAGAGAAGTCAACACCAAATTAAAAGCAGGGCGGGGATTGGAGCCGGAAGACTTTTATATAAATGAGCAAGGCTATACAGTCTTTACCAGAACTTACCACCTCAAGCGGGGTTATTGCTGCAGAAGTGGCTGCCTGCACTGTCCTTATGGTTGCAAAAAAGGCAACTGATCTCTGTAAGACTGAAAAATTTAAAGAATCAATGAATTCAGGCATCAAATAAACCTTTTTCCTCACTGTCCTTTTTCCTTGATGGAAGCAGCCAGAACGGCCTTATGTAAAATCATGGGTTTTTACTTGTGAATTGTGATTGAATTCCGCATATTTGCAACCTCATTTTCGGAAAACTCCAATTGTCATGGCTAAAGTTTGTCAAATAACAGGAAAAAGACCCCAGGTAGGTAATAACGTTTCGCACGCCAATAATAAAACCAAGAGAAAATTCAACCCTAATCTGCAGAAGAAGCGGATTTTCGTACCTTCTGAGGGTGCCTGGGTGACGCTGAAACTTTCTACTTCTGCCATCAGGACCATCTCTAAGAACGGAGCCGATGCGGTAATCAAAGAAGCCCGCGCTCAAGGTTTCCTGAAAAAATAATTTGCAACGATTTTTTGTTAGAGAACCGTTCGAAGCATAGAATCAGCTAAAATCGTTCTCCTAACCTGGCATTCATACTACTCCATACAAAAAGCCTCTTTATGCAAAGAGGCTTTTTGTATGGAAACAGGTGGTCTCTAACGCTCACCATCAGATAATCCGTCGGAGGAAAAAACTGGTATAGAACATTTCATTGCCACGTTTTACAATTAGTTTTACTTCCTTTCCCTCTTTCTTCTGTAATAATTTATAAATGTCGTTGAGCGGTATGTCACGGGCGGGCGATCCATTGACAAAAAGAATTTCGTCCCCCTCCTGCAGCCCCGCCTGACTAGCCGGCGTTCCTTCCATTACCTTCTGAATGACGTACGTACGGTAGTTATTTCCACGTGCCCGCAATTCCATTCCACTCATATCGTGTTCAAAGGTTTCCTTCAGCCTTTTTTTGATTGGCTTAAGCGCCATATAATTGTCGTGATAGTTGAATGTCACGTTAAACCGGCGCAGCAATTCACAACCCACGTTGCCCTGCCTGCCTCCGTTTCGGCTGGGCCCTAAGTTGAAAGAAGAAGAATCAGGAAAGGAAGTAACTACATTATCCAGGATGTAATTGCCTATTTTCAGTCGCTCCAGCCGTCCCAAGTTGCCATTGATCACCCCACTCAGGCCCCTGCCCAGTTGCGTGCGTACTACTTTGCCAGGCAGGCGAATCTCGTCGTGAGAACCCAGGTCCAATGAAAGTGCGTGCCCGGCTCCCGTATCGACGATCACTTTGATGGGAACGGATTTGTCGTGTTCCACAATCGCCATCGCACTGAGGTAAGGCTTGGTGTCTTCTATGGTAATTGGAAGGCGTACCCCTTCCCGCTTTTCGTGGTAGCGGTGCTTTTCGGGCAGAGAGAAAGTCAGGTTTTTTGCCTCAAAATCAATATTGACGACAAACCGCTTGAAAAGGTCGTATCCGAAGATACCGTGAATGGGAAAGCCAATGTAGTCGGACAACGAAAGAACATCTTCCGAAAGCACCAGCACCGGCAGATTGTCCGCACGAATGTTTCCGATCCGAACGGTAGATCCCAGGGTAACGGCTGCATTCACATCTCCTTCCCCGCCCGCTCCGGCAATCTTCACGCTTCTCAGGGGCACCAGTCCCAGTTGATGGGCCACATTCGGATCAGTAAGCAAAGTAATGCTGACCCCGGTATCCAGAATGAAATTGAGCGTATCGGAGTTGTTGATTCGAATGGGGACGACGATTAGATTCGCGTGTAACTCAAAGGGCACAATGTCCCTTTTCCTTTTGCCGGTAAAGTGATATCCGCTGACGGACGACTGAGCAAGGGTATCGGTGACGAAAGACAACAACAGCAGGTGACATCCAATCAGGACAAGCATCCGCCGCTGTTTCCACGTAGGGATTCTCCACTTGCCTGGATGGAGAAGGGCTTTCATAATAAAACTTATAGAGTTGATGAATGCGTTATTCGCCCGATCAAATTAAGCAAAAACAAGCAATTTGTCAAGCTGTTTCGCGTAAGTGGAATAACGTAGGAGTTGATGCGTAAGTTCTTGTTTCCGATGAAATTACGTGCGCAGGCCTTTTTACTGCAAACAAAATATTTTCCAATGAATCCATCAGGTGGAAATAATTCAGCATATTGGTGCGTATTTCAAAACACACTTCATAAGTATGGATCCTGTAATCAATCAAAATTCTGTGTCTGATACAACTACCTCCCTGGCAACTGCGCCAGTAGTGCCAGTTTCGCCAGGTGCCAAATTTTATGCGGATGTCCTGCATTATTACGACAAAGCGGCCGCTTTTTCCAAACTGGACCCCGGGATTCTGAAAAAAATCCGATTCTGTCATAGCGTATACAAAGTTCAGTTCCCCGTAGAAGTAGAAGGTAAACTTGAAGTCTTTGAAGGCATCAGGGTACAGCACAGCCTGCATAAGCTGCCTACCAAAGGGGGTATCCGTTTTAGCAGCTACGTAGATGAGGAAGAAGTAAAAGCCCTGGCTACCCTGATGACTTTCAAATGCGCCGTGATGGACGTTCCCTTCGGAGGAGCCAAAGGAGGCGTGAAAATCAGTCCGCGTTTGCATTCCGAAAAAACGCTGGAAAAGGTGACCCGTCGGTTTGCCTCCGAACTGATCAAGAAGAACCTGATCGGCCCCGGTACGGACGTGCCCGCTCCGGACTACGGTACCAGCAGCCGCGAAATGACCTGGATTGCCGACACCTACCAGACATTCAAATACGGCGACACCAGCGCCCTGGGTTGCGTTACGGGCAAGCCGGTAGGGCAGGGGGGTATCCGGGGTCGAAATGAGGCCACGGGTTTGGGAGTTTATTACGGTATCCGCGAATGCCTGGCCTACAAGGAAGACATGGATCAGTTAGGTCTTACAACCGGGGTTGAAGGAAAGAAAATCATTGTGCAAGGCTTAGGCAACGTAGGTTACCACTCCGCCAAATTTCTGGAAGCTGCCGGAGCGCTAATCGTGGGTATTGCCGAAATGGAAGGTGGTATTTACAATGAGAAAGGCCTGGATGTGGAAGCCGTTTTTCAGCAACGAAAAGCCACCCGCTCTCTACTCGACTTTCCCGGCGCTAAAAACATCAAGGTGCCTGATGCCATTCTGGAAATGCCTTGCGACATCCTGATACCCGCCGCTCTGGAAAACCAGATTCATCAGGAAAATGCACCCCGCATCAAGGCCAAAATTATTGCCGAAGCAGCCAATGGCCCCGTAACCAAGGAAGCAGAAGATATTCTGCAGGCACGCGGTGCGCTGATCATTCCCGATCTGTTCCTCAATGCCGGAGGGGTAACGGTTTCTTACTTCGAATGGCTGAAAAACTTATCGAACGTACGTTTCGGGCGCATTGGAAAACGGGCCGAAGAAGCCAACTACCGCCGCATTGTGGAATCCATTGAGCGGCATACCGGAGAGAACTTCAGCGAACTGGAACGCAAGCTGATCATTCACGGCTCCGACGAAATGGACCTGGTCCGTTCGGGTCTGGAAGACACGATGATCATTGCCTACAACGAAATCCGGGAAATCAAACGGCAGAATCCGGGCATGCAGGATCTACGCACGGCGGCCTTCCTGAGTGCCATCGAAAAAATTGGCATCAGCTACCAGATGCTGGGCATATTCCCCTGATCATTCAAGCTGCGCTTCTGCAGAAGGCTTAAAAGCAAAATAGCCCCTGATGACGACCGGTTCACCAGGGGCTATTTTATTGGAACTCAATTGCGGGTCACGGTACAGCTCCCCGACAGGGAAACGTCTAATTGCGGATTACCCCGGTAGTTAATCCGGCTGGCCCCGGAGGCGTTTACTTTCAGGGTTTCCACCGCATTGACCTGCACCTCACTGGCCCCCGAAGCTTCTATCTCCGCCTTTGTACTTACTAAGTCGTACCCTCTCCAGACCGAAGCACCCGACAGCTCCGCCCTGACCAGCTCGGTCTGCCCACTTAATTGCAAGCTGGAAGCGCCGCTGAGCTCCAGTTTGACGCGCTGACGCGGCGACTGCAGGGCCACCTCCGACTTAGAAGCGCCGGACAATCGGATTTCGAAGTCATTGTCGCCATCAAAACCGATAATACTGGATTGGCTGGCTCCCGAAAAGTCGGCACGGCGCAGCGATGGCATCGTAATTTCAAAAGCAGTAGCGTACTGACGACTCCGATTGTTCCGATAGTCGACTACCAGGGTACCATTGATCACCCGCACGTTCAGATCGTTCAGGTTGCGCTGGTCACCCTTCGCCAGAATGGAGAACTCATTCGACTGCCGTATCCGGATGTCGAAAGCGCTGCCCATTTCCACTTTGTCAAATCCGGAATAGCTGAAAGTGGCTTCACCGGGCTCCATATGGCCGGGATCTTCTTTTTTACAGGAAGTAAAAATGAGGCTGATCAGCGCAAATAAATAAGGAAAAAGGGATGGGATCTTCATAGAAGCAGGATTTAATGTACTTTGCTTCTATGACAAGGGAATCCATTTCTACCCCTATGGCCTTCAAAAAAATTGTAGGGCTTTGGAATGCCTCCCGGCACTGACATTCTACTCCGGCACCCATTCAAATCGCTGCCGTTTCCTGGTATAGAAAAAAGGTTTCATCTTTCAGAAAGATGAAACCTCTTCAATAACGCATTCGGTTCGCTGAATTCTTATTCGCCGACTGCCACCTCACCAAAGGTTACTGGTACACTCAGCAGGGGGGTATTGTTCAAGCCTTTTATTTGAACGTCTGCTTTCAGGGGTTTTTCGTTCCAGTTGATCTCAATGAAGCCGAAATTCAGCTGGTTGACAATTTGTCCTACCCGATACTGATTGGGTTCTGATCCGCCTCCGGTGTAAGTATGGGTAAGGCCACTGGAAGTAATTTCGAAAATGGGGTTCGGATAACCAGGAAGTTGAATTTTGGATACCTCCGCAATGTGACGGTCGCCACTGAGCAGCATTACGCCCTTGGGTTGGGTCTTCTGCAACAAATCGAACAGTCGACGACGGGCCTGGGGAAAGTTAGCCCATTTTTCGAAGGGATGCTCTTCCGGAATGATTTGAATGCCGCAGCCAATCAGGTGAATGGCTGCCGGGCTGTCGGTAAGCTCCTTTTCCAGCCAATCCCACTGGGCATCACCAAGTATATCTCCCGTTTCGTTGGGCACGTTGACTTTATCTTCCTTCTTCAGCTCATCGCGGAAATAACGGCCATCCAGCAGAATCACCTTGATTTGCCGGTCCTTTTTTCCGTATAAGTAAGACACATACGCCCCTTCGCGCTTTCGGCGTAGGCTGCCGGTCGGCTCATCCAGAAAGTTGAGCATCAGTTCCTGGCTTTCTGCCTTCCTAATGAATTCTTTGCCGCCGTCATTGACCCCATAATCGTGGTCGTCCCAGATCCCTACGACCGGACAGGTGGCAAGCAATTGCTGGTAACCCTTATTGTTTTTCTGCAGATCGTACTTTTGTTTCATGACGGCCATGTCTTCCGTGTCACCATAGATGTTGTCCCCCAGCCAGATCCAGAGTTGCGGTTTGTTCTGCACAATAAACGGCCAAAGTGGTTGTTCACGTTCCTGACGGTTACACGAACCAAAGGCAATGCGGCTCAATACCGGGCGCTTGTAATCATCCTTCTTTTCTGTCTGGTGAAATTTAGCCGCCGTCAGCAGGCTCATCAGCAAAAAGAACAGGCTCAGGGTTTTTTTCATAAAAATTTCAAGACAATTTTCGACGTAGAATCAGGGCTATTTGAAAAGTACACGCTCAAAATTACGGGATAATCCTTCCACCAGGGGCTTTGATCAGATAATCAGGTAAGCCATTTTCTTATGAGAGATGGATAAAGCCCTGGCACCAGCATGTCCGTGTATACATACGTATCGTTTGCCCGCTTCGACTCTCACACCCCATGTTTGATTGTACCCCGCAAAAGTAAACCGGAGTAACTCATTAGTAAAACCATTACAATAAATTTTACCATCAATTGATTGCAAAATAACACAACGGTCACATGGCAGGCATCAATTCAAAGGAAAGCGTCTGTTTCAATCAATAGTGCTTCGGCCCATCAAGATGTTATGGGCATAGGCTACATTCTTGAATGAAACAAGTGAAGCAGGACATTTTGAGGCATCGATGCCGTCAGTAAGCAATGTATGCCTGTGAAATGCCGAGGAAACCCGGCTGTAGATGAAGGTAAGTCTGTTTTACTGATGATTACTGCGGAGCCGGTGCAAGCAGATCCACGGCTGGTTGGCTACTGTATCTGCCGGGCGATGGGCTCTTTAGCCCCTTTGAGGTTTAGGATTTGAACCTGTAGCCCCGGTGCCTGCTTGATCCCTACATCTTTTACTACCACTTTCAAAGTATCAGCCAGGTTCCAAGCCACCATATTGCGTTGATTATCGAAGCCATTTGGACCGAAACGCTCATTAAAATAGCCTTTGAAATCGTGGAAGAGGCTGTCGACGGATGCTTGTTCATCCAGGTAGATATCCAGCGTAAAACCCCAGACCTGCTGCTGCTTATTCAAATGATAGCGCACATCCAGGTCCTCATAGTTGCCCAGATCGATGCGGTATCCTATGTGATTGGTGCTATCTTCCAGTGGTTGAACGTTTTCCTCTGCTTTTACTTCTTCTGCATCATCACCAAAGCGGATGCCCCGTAAAATCCCATCTTCCGACTTCACAATTTTTTGCAGACGTTCCCCGTACTTTGAAAGTAGGGCCGATTTGGGTTCCGCTACCTGCGTTATCGTATCCTTCTGCTCCGTTACCGTTTCGGTTTTCGTTTCACCGCAAGACAGGAGCATAGTGGTCGAAAGGCCGGCCAAAAGGAAAAAAAAGTAATTGTTTTTCATTATCACCTGGATAAACACATTGATCAATAAAATAAAGGAAGCCCTAAGCGGCTTTTTGCTGGTTAAGGAGGCAAATATAATTAGACCCGCTATAACGCGAAGCTTACAATGAAGCCAGAAATCATATATCCCTTACGAAATGAAAGAAAATGTTTTTCTCAAGGGAGCGGTTCAGCGAAAAATCGACCCGGAAAACCGTGTTATAGAACGTAACCAGGTCAATACCCATACCCGTACCCCACAGAAAGGAATTGGACAGAAAGTCTCTTTCGGGGTTGGCCTTTCCATTTTTCACGTAGCCCATATCAAAATACAGGTTAACATACATGGCAAGCGGTACCGTCTGGAACTGTTTCAGCGGCATTACCTTTTCAATGCTTTTCTGAGTCTTAAATAATTCACGCTTCAGAGTAGTTTTGGAAACGACGGAAGAGGAGCCATCAATCACGTACAGCTCATATCCCCGCACGAATGCTTGTCCATAACCCAGCCCCCTAATATTGGCGTAGGGTTGCTGGTCGGGAAAGGATAATTTGCCCTGAAGCATATTGTTGAAATAAAATTTCTTTCCCAAAGGCGTATACTTGGTGTAAGATGCCACCATGTCCAGTTGGTTAATGTCATCACCGGGCATGAGGCCCAGCTTCGTAACATTGAGGGTCATACGGCTTCCGTGCAGGGGATAAGCCACCACATCGCGCAGATCGCGGCTGAAGTTATAATTGAGCGCGAAGTAGCGCTGGTGCGTTTGCCCCTTCAGAAAGAAGTCGGGATTAAGTAAGGCAATGGTATCATTTACCTGGTTATAATTATACTGCAGCTGCGCATTATGGGTAATATAAAAACGGTTGCGACGGGAAATGCCGATGGTGGCGTTAAATCGGCTCCGGAGGATATTTTCGCTCTTGAGGAAGAGCAGTTTATGCGATTCGGTCTTATAAGCAGTAGACTTGTTTTCGGAAAAAGAAACTTTTATGTTTAATCCGTGCTTCTGAATCCGGTCCAGATAGGGCACCTCATAGGCCAGTTCAAATTTGCGCGTGAACCCAAATTGAATCAGCGCATCCAGTTGTTCATTCCGCCCCCGGAAGTTTTTGTGCGACACCCGCATGCCATAATGGGTACGTCGCAGGTCGCGGCCCCGCTCGTACCACCACTCATTAAAATTGCGGTCGGCCAGCTCAAAGATGGGCATGGGAAACAGATACCAGCGCTCACTTACCTGAATCAATAAATCCGCCCGGCGCTCATCCACTTTCTGAAGGGCGACGTCTACGGTTACGAACAAGTTGGTGTTGACAATCTTGTTGCGGTCTTTCTGTAGCCGGACCGCCTGGTCTTTGGCAAAAATGGTATCGCCTGGCTGCATTGCCAGTTCGCGCAGGATAATCCGGGAGCGGGTCTTGAGATTGCCTTCAATTTTTACCTCATTCAGAATCACAAAATCCAACTCGGGATCCGAACCGCGCTGCTGTAAGGTATCGGTAGTGCCATTGGCTTCGTTGAAACCCAATATGAACAACAAACAAGTGAGCAACGACATTTGTAGATATGCTTATTATAGCTGTGCCAATGCGGGCTGAACAGAAATGTCAGCAATGGGCGAACTTAAATTTACACAATTGTTTTCTACTGTGGAGTGAAGTAGACAGATTGCTACTCTAAAGTTAGAATTTTTCCGGCAATTATTTTCACTCTTTTCACAACTTGTTACTATATGCCAGCCGGACCTAAAATGTAAATGCGCAAAGAGGTAGTAGGTAAGCCTGCCTTGCAGCACCATTTTTACCGTAGTATTTTATTGATTGCATCAAGATGAAAGCGCTTCTCTCCCGAATTGCCATTCTGCTGATCCGTTTTTATCAGCAGGGAATATCCCCTTACTTTCCGGGAGCCTGCCGGTACACGCCCACCTGTTCGCAGTACAGCATCGACGCCATCCGAAAGTACGGGGCCTTGAAAGGGAGCTGGCTCGGTCTGAAGCGGATCGGCCGTTGTCATCCCTGGGGAGGAAGCGGCTACGACCCGGTGAAATAATCAGCTCTTGAGCGGTAAGGTCTTCTGTCGGCGATACGCTACGACCAGAAGAATGATGCCTACCAATACGGCCGGAATACTCAGTATCTGTCCCATATTGAGCCCAAACTGGGCAATCAGATCGCTCTCAAAATCTTCCTGATTTTCCTTCAGAAATTCGTCCAGGAAGCGAAGCGTAAAAAGGATGATCATAAACAAACCGCCCAGGCTGCCCTCTGGCGTCAGGGCCTTTTTCCGGCTCCACATCCAGAACAGAAAGCCGAAGAGCAGCAGACAATAAATGGCTTCGTACAACTGAGCCGGATGCCGGGGCACTTGCGAAAACTCCTCATTATACTTGAATACAAAACCCCAGGGCAGATTGGTTGCCTTCCCCACGATTTCTGAATTCATCAGGTTGCCCAACCGGATACAGCAGCCCGTCAAAGCGACCACAATGACCATCCGGTCGATGATCCAGAGATAGCTCTGGTCTTTTTTCCGGCGGGAATACAGGTACAATGCCACAAAAATGCCAATGGCGGCTCCGTGGCTGGCCAGACCGGCGTAAGGAGGAATGATGATCTCCAGTGGGTTTCGAATGAATTGGCCGGGATCATAAAAGAGAAAGTGGCCCAATCGGGCTCCCAGCACCGTAGCCACTACCATATATACTGTCAGGGTATCTACGTCGCTTTCCGGCTTTCCTTCCTTTCTGAAGATGTACGAAAGCACCCGATGTGATAACACAAAGCCCAAGGCAAAGAGGAGTCCGTACCAGCGAATGGAAAAGGAACCAATGGAAAAGATTTCCGGATTGGGATCCCAGATAATGGATGAAATCATAGGAGCAAACAACGAATTTGGTGAAACCACCCTTCAAAAGTAAGCAAGCGAACTTAGAACCTAATCAAGGTTGCTGTATTTTACTGATTGCCATACAGAATTGACCTGTACGACCTCAGGTGAGCTGCATCAGATTCAGCCGTCGGTAAAGACCTTTCTCATCGTGGAGCAGGCTGGCGTGGGTGCCCCGTTCCACAATCTGACCTTGCTGAATCACCAGGATTTCGTCGGCGTGCTGAACCGTGCTCAGCCGGTGGGCAATCACCAGCAGGGTACGGTCTTTCATCAGATTCGTCAGCGCTTCCTGCACCAGCTTTTCCGACTCATTGTCCAGGGCAGAAGTAGCTTCGTCCAGAATCATGATCGGGGGATTTTTGAATACCGCCCGGGCAATGCTGATCCGTTGCCGCTGCCCCCCCGACAATTTGGTTCCCCGGTCGCCAATTACTGTATCGTACCCTTGTTCCATTGCCATAATGAAGTCGTGGGCATTGGCAATTTTAGCGGCCTGTATTACTTCTTCCATCGAAGCACCCACGTTGCCAAAAGCAATGTTATTAAACACCGTATCGTTGAATAAGAAGGATTCCTGAGTAACCACGCCGATCTGCGCCCGCAACGATTCCAGCTGGCAGTCGCGGACATCAATGCCATCGATGAGCACAGCGCCACCGGCTACATCGTAAAAGCGGGGAATGAGGTCGGCAATGGTAGACTTCCCGCCACCCGAAGGACCTACCAGCGCCACCGATTTGCCCCTTGGAATGCGAAAGCTGATGTCTTTCAGTACAGGTGTATTTTCGTAGGCAAAGGAAACATTCCGGAATTCGATGGCTTCGTGGAATTGCTCCAACCGCCGGGCCTGGGGCTTGTCGGTAATGGTTGGTTTCCAGCTGATCAATTCCAGAATGCGCTCTCCGGCCGCCAGCCCGCGCTGAATGGTACTGAAAGTACCGGAAATATCCTTGGCCGGCCGCATAATCTGGGAAAAAAGGATAATGTAGGTGACAAATTCGCTGGGAGACAATGAGGATTGGTTCTGCAGCACCAGCGAGCCTCCGTACCACAAAATGCCAGCAACAATCAAGACGCCCGTAAATTCGGAGAAAGGTGGTGCCAGTTCCCGCTTGTAGGATACCGAACGAATGATTCGCTTATACTTCTGATTTTCAGCATCGAATTTGGCAGAGACGTACCTGAGCGAATTGAATGCTTTGATAATGCGCAAACCACCCAGTGTTTCATCAATCAATCCCAGCAAGGCACCTAATGAAGCCTGACCGTCTTTTGACTCCTGACGGATTTTTTTTACCAACGTAGCAATCAAAGCGCCCGAAACGGGAATGACCAGCAGACTGAACAAGGTGAGCTGGGTGGACATACTAAAAAGAACAAAAAACAAAGCGATCAGACTGAAAGGCTCTTTCAGCCAAACGGAAAAGGTATAGGCCAGTGTCCCTTCAACTTCGTAGGCGTCGGAAGTAAGCCGGGATATAATGTCGCCTCTTTTTTCATTGGAGAAAAAAAGCAAATCCATTCCTGCCAGGTTATTAAACGCCACTTGTCTGAGTTTATAAACCAGTTCGGTACGGAAATACTCGATGTAGCGCTGAGCCAGGTACCGGAATAAGTTGGCCAGAAACACGCTGCTCACAATGGCAATGCAGACAAACTGCAAAGCGCCAAAAATGCCGTATTCCGTTCGGATACGCGCAAAATGATAATTGAACAGCGACGTCAGATACTCGGTGCTGAAGGCAAAGTCTGGTTTGCGGAGCATAGAGGCCAATACTTCCGGGGTGATTTTCTCGAACAGTACATTGAGCAGCGGAATGAGCAATGTAAAGTTGAGAATGCCAAAAATGACCGATAACAAAGAGAAAATGGTGTAGGGGATGGCAAACCTCCGATAAGGTCTGGCAAAAGAGAGAAGACGAAAATATATTTTCAATGGAGTGTTTTTTTAAGCAAACACGACTGCAATCAGCGATTTCCTTGGTACGAATCAGAAGGAGGTGGCTCTATCAAAACCACTCAATGAACTATCACTGGTATTAGTAAGCGAACACTTCCCTCTGTTATTTTAGGTACGAACAACAAATATAGACAAAACCATAGATTAGCCCTCTTAAGCCATTCGTTGGTAAGCCTAGCCGCGGGGAATAGACAGGTATTTGAATTAATATCTACTTTTAGGGCCATGTCAAGCGCAATGAATCCGGTAAGTTAATATACATATGAATATTGCTCTGTTGTGCGTATCGAAGGCTTGGGGAGGGCTGGAGTTAAACGTTTATCGGTTGGCTACCCGCCTGCAAGCCCGTGGCCACCGCGTAACGCTTATTGCCAGTCCGAATACGCCCATTTTTCAGAAAGCCATTGGGGACGGATTGAGTGTATTCCCCATCCAAGTCGGGTTTGCTTACTTCGACCCTAAAGCGGCCCGGCAACTGGCGCACACGCTCAGGAAGTGTCAGACGGACATTCTCATCTTTTCGGTAGCGAAGGATAATTACGTAGCCGGATGGGCAAAGCTGTTTTTTTACCGGAAGCTCCGCCTGTATTACCTGCAACAGATGCAGTTGGGCGTCCCCAAAAAAGGCCTGATTCAGACCTGGCTGTATCGGAATCTGGCGGGTTGGATTGCTCCGCTTCAGGTGCTGGCTGCACAAGTCCGGCAGAAAACCCACATGCCCACTGAACGCATCCACGTTGTTCCACTGGGAATGGATCCCCGGCCTTTTGTTCAGCTGGTTTCCCGGCAAGCCGAAGCACGGACCACCCTGCAACTGCCCGCGGATGCTTTTGTTGCCGGCATCATCGGGCGCATCGACCCGGACAAGGGACAGGAGTACCTCATCAGGGCAGCGGCACTGTTGCACCAGCGTGGGCATTTGATTCACGTGCTGCTGGTGGGAGCCGAAACCCACGGCGATACGCGCAACTATCCTGGCTACCTGCGCGAACTCACTCAGACATTGCATTTATCAGCGTACGTACACTTCAGGGAGTTTCTGGAGCAACCCGAAATGGCTTTTGCTGCCCTGGACGTATTTGTGATGGCTTCGCTGGGCGAAACCTACGGAATGGTCACCATAGAAGCAATGGCGGCCGGGCTGGCGGTTATCGGCACTGATAGTGGAGGAACTCCCGAACTGCTCGGAAATGGCCGGTACGGGCGATTGGTAAAACCAGCTGATGAGCGTGAATTGGCACACGCCCTGGAATCGCTCCTGACGAGCCCGGTTACCCGCCGGGAAATGGGCAATGCCGCACAGGCACACGCACAACGTAACTTCGACTACCAGCAACAGTGTGAAGCCCTGGAGCGGATTTTGGCCCGAAACGACTGATTGGCTCCGAAATGGTTCAACACAAAAAATCCCCACCCGAACACCTCAGGCAGGGATTTTACGGCTGTCAAGGGCAATCAACCACTCATCCTTGATTGTTAAACAGCACTTTTGTTACCTTCTTATTTATCACATAATATAAAAGGCAGCTTTTCCATTTTCCACTCCTGCAGGTCGCTTCAGCTCATCGGCTACCTGGCTTTCTTTCAGCATTTGCCTCAGATCGCGCTCAATGGTTTGTGCAATCGTCGTCATTGGGGTATCGGTAGGGCGGTTCTCAAAAGGATCCTGCAGATGAATCGCCATTTTCTCGATCAATAAGAGAGAAGAGGCAATGGCAATAACCAGGGGGACTTCTATAATTCCAAAATATTCAATTACCCCAAAAGGCAGCAAGGATATGAACAGCACCAGCGAAAAGTGAATATAAAAGCTATACGTGGCCGGAAAGACCGTATTCTTGATCCGTTCACAACCTCCCATTGCATCGCACAGGCGGCTGATGGTCCGGTCTATTTCTACCTGCTGATACTCATTGATCCATCCCTTTTGCAGCGCCATTCGTAAGTCCGCGGCATGGAGTTCCATCAGCGATACGGGTTTGCTCGAATACCGCTTGGCAAATTCTATTTCTTCCCGGGTCAATAAGTGCTCAGTGCCCTCCAAGGGAGGAAGTTTACGCAGGGATTGCCCCAGGCTGTAGCACCAGGCAATCTGCCGCCTTACAAAGCGTTCCCGGAAATAGTCGTCGTCGGCACCCGGATACATATTGTTGGTAAACGACAAAATCTGCCGGGCCAGGGTGCGGGAATCGTTGACAATGGCACCCCATAAGGTACGCGCCTCCCACCAGCGATCGTAGGCCTGATTGGAACGGAAAGCCAACAGCAACGAAAGCACCGTACCTACAATGGTAGGCACTGCGATGGGAATGGAAATGCGGGTAAAGTGAAAGTTCTGGTATATCACCGCCACCAGTACAGCATACACGGTTACAGCCAGCACTTCTTTTTTAATTTTCCCCAGTACGTACTGAAAGGGAATATTACTTTTTAGTAACATAAGTTTCGTAAAGTAAGTGTAGGAGTACTACGGACGTTCGTTTAAAGACAGGCTTTCTTCCCAGATCACTGTCTCCACGGTTTCTTTCGGCTGCGGCGCAAGCACCAGCACTTCCTTTCCGCATTTGCGGATCCATGAATCAGGGTTGATACTGTCTTTGCTCAGTGGTCTGAACGCATAATCGGCTGGGTATACAATGAGGTCAATGTGGTATCCTTCCAGGAAATTCCTGAATACGGATAAAGTATTACCATACAAGCATTTGGGTCGTACTACCTGGAGTTGAGACTGGTGCTGCTGCCTCAGACTGTGACAGGCCTGCCAGAACGCCTCACTGACATAATTATATTCTTTTTGCTCTCTCCCAAACATGATTAATTCGGTAATAGAATCCGAAAGCTGGAACTGGTGAAACAGCATTACATTTAACTGCTCTCCCTGAAATTGATCCAATAAGGGCTCAACAATCTGGAGTGATTTTACATTGAAGTCGCTGGGAATCAATATGTTTTTCATGCCCTTGGTGTTAAGTTTGGTTCTTTATCGCCAAAACTAGAGCCCGGTTATTAAAATCAACTAAGAAAGAAGTTAGGATCTGATTAGAAGTTGATTAAAAGTTGATTAGGAACTGATTAAGAATTGATTAGAAGTTGCAGCGAACCGCCTGACTGAGGTAGGCAACCTGAAATAAGGCAGGATAAATCTGGACGTGCTAATCGGGAAGGTAAGTTCTAGGGAAAGGCTCTTCGTCCAGGGAGAATTGGCTCTGGTTGCAATACGGTAAACTACAATTCGATTTTACCGATGTTGCTTTTGCGAAGTGGTCGGCTGGGGCTCCGACAGGCCTGCTTCCTGCGGTGGTGCAATGGGTAGTCGGACCAGGATTTCGGTGCCAATGCCTTCCTGGGTTTGAATGCTGATGCTTCCCTTGTGCAGCTGTATGATGTTTAACGACAAGGGCAGTCCTACACCATAACCTTCAAAATCGCTGGTATTGGATGCCCGAAAAAACGGCTCAAATACGTGCTGTAGCTCTTGTTCGGGAATGCCGATACCTTCGTCTTTGATTCGGATAACGAGGTGGTCATTGGCGGTTAACAACTGAATCAGTACCAGTTTATTATAGGAATATTTACAGGCATTGGCCACAATATTGCCCAGCGCCAGTTTCAGGAGGTTGGTATTGCCCAGCACTTTGAGCTGGTTTTCGTCTTCCGGCAAGCCATCAAAATTGACCCGGATTTTGTTTCCGGGATACAACTGATCTACCGTATCCTTTACCATCCAGACCAGTTCGTCCGTGCGAACGACTTCCCATTGCTGCTTTTTACCATCGAAGCCACTCTGGGCCAGACTTAGCAGACCCGTCAGAATCTGATTGAGTTTTTCGGCTTCCTGTAGAATAATCTCTACGGATTGATGATGCGGCTGGTCCAGGCCGGGCAGGCGCAGGGCTAGTTCGGCCTCCCCTTTGATGATGGTCAGCGGGGTTCTCAATTCGTGTGAAGCATTGCTTATAAAGTTATTCTGGGTGGCAAAAGCGGTCTCCAGGCGAATGAGCATGTCATTAAAAGTCTGTCCCAGGGTATGAATCTCATCTTTGCCGGTGCCCGTATCCAATCGCTGGTGTAAATTCTCGGCAGTAATGTTCTGTACTTTACTGGTCAGTTCACGAACTGGTTTAAAAGTCTGATAAGAAAAAATCCTTCCGATGATGTAAACCACGATAATGGAAATGACAAATCCGATTACCAATATTTTGCTTAGATGGCTTAATTCCGCTAAACCGGCAGGGTCATTAGCGGACACAATGACAATAACACTCCCGGAGGTGGTTTTATATAGTCTGCCCGCGAAAAACTTATTTCCGTCCTTGTGTCGGGCTTCTTCTTTGCTGAGTATATTTTCGAGCAATTCACCTGGCAGGTTTTCCTGGTAAAGAACTTTACCTTGGTAATCAGGAGCGAGAGGAATGATGTATTCTCTTTCAGAAGATAACTTTTCCAAGTATTGCCGACGGAGCGTCTGTGCCAATTCACTGTTCCCATTTTGATGATCAACGTGAATGGCGTGCGCAATCCTTACCCGGGTTTCAAGCCGTTTATAAAAATCTTCAAAGGCATAATAGTAGGCAAAACCAAAGATAAATCCACTTAGCAGCGCTATGACCGAAGCGTTCAGGGCAATAAAAAGCAGCGTTACTTTGGTTTGAATCTTCATGTTTGCTTACCCATCTTTCAACACGTAACCCATCCCAAAAGCGGTATGAATTAATTTGGGATGAAAGCCTTTATCAAGTTTTTTACGCAGGTAATTGATGTATACATCTACTACGTTGGTGCCGAGGTCGAAGTTGATGCCCCATACGTGCTCCAGTATCTCAATTCTGGAAAGTACTTTTTTCTGATTGGCCGCCAGAAACTCCAGCAGACGAAATTCGGTAGCCGTCAGCACGATAAACTGCCCATTGCGGCTGACCGTTTTGGCCGTGGTATCAATGACCAGATCGGCGATACTGAGCGTATGATGCGCAGGCAACACGCCCCTGGAGCGGCGAATCAGCGTACGGATGCGGGCTTGAAGCACCTCAAAGTTGAAAGGCTTGGCCAAGTAATCATCCGCTCCGCAGTCCAGACCATTTACCACATTTTCGGGAGTATTCAAGGCCGTCAGCATCAGAATGGGAACCTGGTTGTTTTGACTTCTGAGCGTACGACATACATCCAGCCCATTCAGGTGAGGTAACATGATATCCAGAATAATCAGGTCGAATGAATGGGAAGTTGCCAACTGCAAGCCGGCGCGGCCATCAAAGGCTACACTGACCTGGTAACCTTCCTGGCTCAAGCCCCGCTGAAGCATGGAAACCAGATTGGCTTCGTCTTCAATCGCTAATATTTTTAAGCTATCCATACTGCGGAAAACATTCGGAAGCACAAGGTTGTTTGGAGAAAACCGAAAAATTCGGTGTTTGTAATAACTACACCCTCCAAAAAGCAGTCTCTTCGTTCCAGTTATCGATCAAATTTCATCACAAACATAGTCAAGGCCACTGTATTCCTATCTGATTTTTATCTGTGCATGGGTTCATAGATTAAAAACCCCGCCCGGCAAACGCCAGACGGGGTTTTTTTAATGCCAGGTAAGGGGAAATACCCGACTTTGCTATTCAGCAACGCCTGAGCGGCTCTGGTTTTCTACATTCACTTTCATCTCATACTGTTCAACAGCCGGATTGAGTTCGTCGGCGGCTTGTAGTATCGTTCCCAGTGCCGATTCTACGGCTTTTTCGAGTTCTGCATCGGGCGTGTCAAACAACTCTATTTGTATAGAAGCCATCTTCTCAATCAATGCCTTCTGACTGTTTTGTACATCCTGCAACTTGGTCAGGACGTGATTCATTACTTCTCCTTTGGTCTTTTCCATAGCTGATCCATTTGCGATGAGTCAGTCGTCTGGCTTGCGCCTGTATACTGCCTCATCGGCTTTTGTACGTAGGCAAGTATACGCAGCCTAAGCGTTTATGGTTCGATTTCTTTTTGTCTAGCAGTTTGTTTTTGCCCTGGCAAAGCCCGATCAGCGTGCTTCCCTTTTCTGATCTCATTCTTTCTTATTCACTTACCTAATCCATATCCGCTTCATCTCCGCACGACCATAGAACACCGGGAAGTACATCAATTCTGCTTTGGTTGGATTAAGAGCATAAGTACCCGTATATCTGGGTAAAAGCCGAACCGTAAATTCGTGCTTGCCCACGGACAACTGATGACAAAAAATACTGACTTTGTTCCGAAAATATTCCCGATAAGCCTCCTTACCATAGAAAATTCGTTTGTCTTCGTAAGAACAGCCGGCTGGTATGGGTACTTCTACCAACACATATTCCGCTTCTTTGCTTGCTTCTACCTCTATTTTCAGTAACACCGGCTTGCCAGCCTCTAATAGTACTTTATCTCCTTTTTTGCCTTCAAATGCGGTTTTGACTACGAAATCTTTTTCCACCTTTTGGGGTACCGGGTTTTGAAACTGCTGGTATGCTGTCAGATACAAGGGCCGTTGGCCTTGCTTCCGGATGGTCAGGCTTTTATTGGCATTCACCGTAGTCTCGTACGGAAATACGGTCAGGACGGTATCGGATACGGCCCCGCTTAGGGTGAGCCGGGTAGACTGTAGTGTGCTATCTGCTTTGAGTAAGTCCGGCAAGATGGTTTCAAGAATGAGTGCCGATTCGTACGTATTCCGCCAGTAACCGGGCTGCCTTTTTTCCAGAAAATAATTTCTTATGCGCAGTAAGGAGGCTTCCTGGCCCTTCTGGTCGCGCAAAATGCGATAGGCAAGCACTGTATTAATTATTGAATTGTCGGTGAGGTTATACTTTTCCTGGCCCCAGAACAGTCCCCCCAACACCGTTTCCTGCTGATACTTGCGCAAAGTATCCAGTCGATAAGTCAAGTCGGCCTGTTGGCGGATACGGATCAACTGCAGTTGGTTATGCAGGCTCAGGGTAGTGTCCCTGGCCAGTTCTTCGGTATAGCGCTGGTAATCTACCCGGGCTCCTAGGGTCTGAAGCAACTGGAGTAACGGGATCTTTTCTGCCCGCTGCCGGCCTTCCATTTCATAGACCAGGTAGTTGGTCAATTCGCCGGCCCGGAACCGGCTGCCATATCCCTCTTTACCAGCCTCCAACAAGGCTTCGGCTACGTGTAGGGTTATCCAATGACTAAAAGGCGAGCCTGACCACCATCCCCAGGCTCCTTCTTTGCCACGGGCATCGTCCAGTTTGCGAACCAGCTGTCGAATGTCTTTTTCGTACGGAAAGGGCTGCTTCAGGTAAGTACGCACTTTTTTCTCCAGCAGTAGCGCTTTCAGCTTGGAGGCCATCTGTTCATTGCAGAGGTATTCATAATTTCGTACGTGATCCAGCTCATTCAACAACATAGACAAAATATCACCTTGGGCGTATAACTTGACCTTGCCCATTGAGGGATCAAAAGGCAGGGTCAAAGTGGTGTCGCGATCCAGATTCAGAAATATTCCTCTGGTTTCCATCGTGCCGGGCGCGTACACAGGAATACTTCGCATTTCCCCGTCCAGGTAGCCATCGGACTTAGTTATGGCGTATTTCACCTGTATCGTATCTGTACGAACGGCGTAGAGGAGGGTAGTATCCATCAAGGCGTGGATCACCTGCCCTGACCGGACTACGGAAGCGTTGCCATTTATCTCGAATGCCCGCTCTACGGACACGGTATCGGACGTATAATTCTGAACTTTACCTATCACCTGGATAGTATCGCCCTGTACCAGGAACCGGGGCAGCGAAAGGCTGGCTGCCAGTGTGCGAAACGATTTGACGGAAGCTTCGGCCGATCCGCTGCGCTTCTGATCGTCCATCGCCAGTACGAAAGTGCGCCAGCGGGTAATATCATCGGGAAAAGTGACCTCAAAGGAAGCTTTGCCGAACTGGTCGGTAGTCAACCGGGGCTGCCAGTAGGCATAATCGGAAAAGCGATTGCGCAATCCGGTGCCCTGAGTCATGGCATCCAATACGCCGGATGCACTTTGCTTAGCGGCCTCTTTTGCTTTGCGGGTAGTAATGAGCAAGGCCCCATTGGAAGCCCTCTCTCCATACAAAGCCAGCGCTGCTTCCGTCTTTAATGTTTCATTACTGGCAATCGCAGCCGGATCCAGGTCGGCCAGGCTGCCTTCGAAGGGAATTCCATCTACTACCAACAAGGGGTCGCTGCTCTTGAAAGAGGAATTGCCTCGAATCATCATACCGGCTACTTTGCCCTGTAACGCATTGCTTATCACTGCCACGGATCCCGTCACGTTCCGCTTCCGTTGTGTGCCATAACCGACTACCACTACTTCGGACAAGGCCTTAACATCTGCCAGTAGTTGGGCATTCAGGATGGAACGGGAACCAATGAGCAATTCTTCGGTCATGTAGCCGATAAAAGCGAAAATCAGCACACCATTAGAAGGAGCGTATAACTGATAGTATCCCTGGGCGTCCGTACTTGTACCTACCTTGGTTCCCTTGACGACTACGCTCACACCGGGCAAAGGAGAGCCATCGTCGGCTGCCAGCACCTGGCCTTCTACCCAATGCGTAAAATGGGCAGGCACATCTTTCATCGGCTGTACATTATAAGTCTGGTTGTACTGCTCTTTGATCTCCTGCAGGTCTTTTTTGAAAAGGAAACCGCTTTCTCCGATGCGCTCACTGGCCTTCCGGCTGAAAGGATCTGCCGGATGTACGATAGCTTCCTGAATACGCAAGTAATTGGTACCGTTCGGTAAAATATCTACGAAGTCCTGCACAATGTATTCGTTGAAATAAAGCAGCAACACCACTTTGTACCTACCGGGCTGCAACTGATGAAACAGGGAGGTATTGCCACTGTATACCCTCAGAAAATCGGGATTATCCCGTCGGAAGATCAGAATGTGCTTAACCCGTTTGTCGGTTGGCGCTGGCCGGCTGATCATCAATCGACCGAAGCCAGCCTGGGTCTGGCTGGGGTTGTCGTAAATTTTTTGTACCGCCTGGCGCTCTTCTTTGCGCCAGCGCCACATCGAATCCATTTCAGCCTGCGTAGCTACTTTTTCCCGGAAGTCGGGCTCCCAGTAACGAAATTCCCTGGGAATGGGCAATGAACCACCTTTTCGATGTTCTAGGCTTCGCATTTTAATCAGCCCTTCTTCAAATTCATACTCAAAGCCTGGTTCAAACCCAAAAGAAGTGGTCCGATGTTCTTCCCTTACCAGCTGCATTGGCCGGTTTACAAACAGACCTACCTTCAGGGGCTTTCGGTACCCGTGATCGCTTCTGGGTTGCATGAGCTGGATAAAATGATTCTGTTTCAGATACGCAAATTCCTTGTTTGGAAAAGGTCGTACCCACATCAGGTAGCGGTCAAGCAACCGCTGCTCCTCATCCGTCAATTTATTTGGTACGTCACTTACTTTCACCCCGGGTGGCAGCCGGTCTACATCCAGGCTCAGCACCAACTTCTGTCCTGGTCGGATGTGGAGTTGAGGATATTCGATCAGTTTGTAATGCGTACGTATTTTGACCGAATGAAGCCCCGAATCAAGCTGGAATGAATACCGTTGCACCACATCGGTATCTTTGTAATAGACGGGCTTGTTATCCAGATAAATCAGGCAGGCGGGCTGTAGGGCTCCTTCTTTTACCACAAAAGGAGAAACTTGCGAAACGGAATCCTGGACCGGCAGATACTGCATGAACACACCCGTAGACGGATAGAGAAAGTGATAATAAGCCAGGCTATCCAGTCCCATTTCCTTCCGCCAGCGCTGCCAGTCCAGTGGGAGGGCTGAATGCTTTGCATCCATCTCCTGCAGCGTAAACGAATTGACTGAACGGCGACTCCGCGATTTCTTTTCAAAACTGGGTAAAGACGGAAGGTAGGCGTTTTTAAATTTCTGGGTAAAGGCGTAGGCGGTCAGGTCCACCTGCTGAGCTGGCTGGCCTTCAGCATCCGTCACCGATAGGTTAATGCGGGTTTTCTGGCCCGGATAAATGACCGCCGGCTGGCCAATCTCAACGCGGAGTTCTTTTTTGGAAAAGGGGATCTGATAGTTCTGCTCCGTGGACTGCCCTGCCCACACGTATTGCAGAGAGATAGAATAACCATCATCCGTCCTTGCTTTTGCCTGATAGACCAATTCAGTGCCTGCGCCCCGCTTTACTTCCTTGCTCTGGCGATAAATATGGTACCAGAAAGGAATCTGTCGGGGATTCTCTACCAGGACGAACAAAGAGTCAGCCGTTCGGTAAGCCAGGCAATTGACCAACGGCAATTCGTTTTTTAACCGGATGGTTTCAACGTGATCATCCGTTTCTACCTCATAGCTGGATACCAACGGGTTGATCTTTTCCTTATGAGGCAACTGAATGGTCTTTTCAAACAGCACTTTCTCTTTTTCTCCATCGGCATAGGCAATCAATACGGCCGGGGCCTTCTTTTGTTGGCTGGCTACCAGCAGTTGAGCAACCAGGCTGTCCTGTTTTACCTGAAGCAATACCTTAGCGGTATCGTGCACGTAGGTCAGTTGCAGGGTCTCCCGGTGCCTTTCGTTGCTGGCATTCAGAAAAACTGCTTCCACCTGATAATCCAATGAAACCGACGGAAAAATACGATCGGGTAAGGTGATTGGGGTTTCACCGACCGCATCCAGGTTTTGCTCCCAACGCCAGAGCGTATCCGGCACGAACACGGTTGGATGGTGATCCCGCACCCTCAATGGCCAGACTGTCAGTTGCAAGCGGGCATCCATCAGGTTCAGGTCATTTTCGTCCGTACCTTTGGCGTAGAGCGCATTGCTTTCTCCAACATAATGAGCGTCCTTCTCACTGCGCAGTCGGAAAGTATTGCTTTTCAGTTCGTAATCCTCAACCCGGAAGGCTTCTGATACGTAGGTTCGCTGTTTTTCATCATTCAATGTGATGGTGTAGGGGCGGTCCAGTTGCAGGCCCACACTATCGGCAAGCGGAAACTCAAACGTATAGCCTCCTTTCCGATACGGCGTCAGGCGGGTAAGCTTCTTCGGTTTGCCTTCCACATTCAAATAGACCATTAAAGGCTTATCCACGGGTTTGCCGCGTTTGGTTACCACGAAAGCCTTGAACTTTACGGTATCACGGGGCAGGTAAATGGGTTTATTAAAGACCATATAACCTTTGGTGCGGGTATTCCAATAATAAGAATTACCAATTCCATCCGAAAATACCCGGAGCCACCCGATGGGTTGCCCATATCGAATGGAAGAATAGGTATCCCGGAACGGCTTGAGCAGATAACCAATCCCCGAATACCGAATCGCTTTCCCGGCTGTCCTTTTTACCCAATGGCTCCGGTACTGAGCGTTCAATTGATGGTAGCTGGTAAAACCACCGTGCTTAACTGACAGAATACCCTTTCGGTTGGTTTTGCGCAGGCGGTAGGTCTGGGTAAGCGGGTCGAAAGGAATCGACTTCGATTTCAGTTTGACAGATGCGTCCGGAATGGTATTTCCTAATGTATCAGCCACCCATACCGAAAGGTCTACCTGGTTATTCAGCACTTTTACCGACAAGGGGCCGACTGACTTCAGCTCATACGCAAGGCTACCTCCTTTGGCATAGGTAAGCAGATAATGGCCGGTGGGCAGTTTTCGTTCATCATAAAAGTGCCGGGTAGGGAAAGAATCCACCACAGTATGAAAATAGGCATCTGTTACCCTGCCGATGCCCTTCCGGTAAAGGGTTTTCGCGTCCCGCTCATTGAGCCGGAACAGGTACGTATAATAACTGGTTCGGTGTCCATGAACCAAATCGCCGGTGAGCTCCTGGGCGAAAGTACTGAGATATAAAAAACTAAAACCAAGCAGTAGAAGGGTACGGTTCATAGGCAGTCGACCGATCCGGGTGTGGTAAAAGACAGATGGGCTCCCAACAGATGCGTCCCTCTCAATATTTCCATAAATGATCTGTCATCCAGGGGAAATACAACTAAAAAGCAGCGGAAGGCCAGGCCTTCCGCTGCTTTTGGGTCTACATTTAACTATTCCTTTCCTAATGGTGGGCGTGCACCTGTACCTCGCCCACGTCAATTAGTTCTAACTGAATATTTCGTTGCTTGGCCCTTTGTCTGAATTCCTGAATAATTTCCAGCACATCGTAATCTATGTGCTGGGAATGACTACCGTCAATTACGACGTAGGAATTTTCGGGCAGATTTTCAAGCATAAGCATCATGCTGCCCTTGTTCAGAAAGCTGACGTCTTCCGAAAGTTTGATTACTATTTTCTCACCCTCCCGGTAGTTTTCCTTATGAAAGAAATAAGGTGTCCGGTAGTTGTTTCGCAGAATATAAAAGACTGATACGGCCATCCCGATACCAATTCCCTTCAGCAGGTCAGTGAGTAAGATCATAACGACCGTCACGACAAAAGGCACAAATTGCGACCATCCCAGTTTATACATATTTTTGAATAGGGTTACCTGAGCTAATTTATAACCTACCAGCAGTAGGATTGCTGCCAGACTAGACAAGGGAATTAAGTTCAATACCCGTGGAATAAACACCACCGAAGCCAGCAACAGGAAACCGTGAATAATGGCTGACATTTTGGTCTTGGCTCCCGCATTGATATTGGCCGAACTTCTTACAATCACCGCCGTGATTGGTAACCCGCCAATCATAGAACTGATAAAATTACCCATTCCCTGCGCTTTTAACTCCCGGTTGGTGGGTGTATTCCGCTTGTAAGGATCCAGTTTGTCTGCAGCCTCTATGCACAGGAGGGTTTCCAGACTGGCTATGATGGCAATGGTGACTGCTACTACGTACACCTGGGGGTTGGCAAAAGCAGAGAAGTCAGGGAGGGTAAACTGGTTGACGAAACCAGGTAGGGATTCGGCAATTGGTAGCACCACCAAGTGATTACCAGAGAGCGCTAATTCCGGAAGTGCCTGGAGAAAAAACTGGTTAATCAGAATACCAGCAACGACGACGATCAAAGCCCCGGGAACAATTTTGAAAAACGAATATTTCTTCAGGAAAGGCCGATCCCAGAGAAGCAGGATAGCAATTGATACCGCACAAATGATGATGGCACCTAAACTCAGGTGCTCGAAAGCATTAAATAGTTCGGAAAAAGTGTTTTTACCGTCGAACTGAAAAAAGGCTTCGTCGCCCATAGAATCCGCATCGTAGCCAAAAGCGTGGGGAATCTGTTTGAGAATCAGAATCAGACCAATGGCTGCCAACATTCCCTTGATGACCGACGATGGAAAGTAATACCCGATGATGCCCGCCTTGAGATAACCCAACCCAATCTGGATCAGGCCAGCAATGGCCCCCGCCAGCAGGAACACTTCAAAGGAACCCAGTTTTTCAATGGCCGACAAAACAATGACCGTCAGACCAGCGGCCGGCCCGCTTACGCTTAATGCCGAACCACTCAGCGAAGCGACGACCAGCCCACCCACCATGCCAGCAATGATTCCGGAAAACAGGGGTGCCCCGGAAGCCAGCGCGATACCCAGACACAAGGGCAAGGCAACCAGGAAAACGACCAGTCCGGCCGGAAGATCACTTTTCAGATTAGAGAAAATATTCAAATTACTTTTCATTGTCAGTTTGATTGGAGTGGGTTAAACGGAATGTATTGAGTGGATTGATATCTTGTTTGTCTATTGAATTATGCTCTTCATAATGAATCGCTTAGGTGCGATTGCTATTTTTCAATGGCTGGGCTCGTAAATCAGTCTGATAAAAGAACTCAACCGCTCATTGGATCGATTAACGGGAATACCGGCGACAATCCCCACCATAAGATTATTGGCAATACCTAATCGCATTTGAGGCCGCATAACCATATCAAACTGGCCCCTGGCCACGTGCTTGTTCAGTTCAATACCAATGAAATTGCGGGTTCCCGTGATCATATAATGAAAGTTAGAATTGATTTCGTAAGCCGAATGCCAGTCCCTGGTCCTGAAGTGCTGCTCGAATCTGGGACCGGTATAGATGAGGGTATGATAGTTGTCGCGCCACCTTTTGGCAATGATGAAAAAAGGGTTGTATACATTGCCGCGCAGGAGTAAGGAAGAGCGAAGCTGATTGAATTCTGTAAACTCAAGCTCATTGATGTATCCAAAAGCCATTGTTGTCTTTAACTTCTCAGATACGAAAAAAGAATATTGAAAAGCCGTTTTAAGCGATTCTACCCGGTTGGAAGGAAGCGAACCATTATGGTCTTTTCCGTTGCGGGTATAAAAAGTAAAGGGCACTTCTACCTCCAGGCCCAAACGATCGACTGGTGCCCATTCATACTCTACCAGCGCCTGGTAGCTGTCATAATTCAGTCGGTCCGTCAGCCCAAGACCAACGTTCCATTCTCTTTCTCCTTTGCGGGCACCCAGATCGCGGATCAAATCGATGTACAGGGGTTCGGCGTGGAGTACTTTGTCGGGTTCGCGACTGTCCTCTATTTCTTCTATATAATCCATATCCGCTTGTGCTCTGTTGATGGCCGTGCTGTCCGTAGTTTGGGCAAACCCCAGACCCGGATGTAACAGATAGACGACCAAGCCAAGCAGGATCCAAACTGATTTCATAAGGAGTGATTTCGGCTGCTTTATGACTTACCAGCACCCAAGTGGTAAACAATGCAGTAATGGATTAGAGAGATGTCAGAAGCGATTGCTGTCGGTTCTTGCCACAGTTACTGGTTCATATTACCAAACGTGATAAAACAGCAAAGGCTTTCACAGCGGTATGTCAACCATAGCGGACTGCCCAGTTAAATAACTGGTATCCAGGGGCTATTATAAAAATAACTTGGGAGGAGGAGGAGTAATTTCCGAAACGGCTGCTTGCAGGCTGTTTTCAAGCTGCGAAGTCAGGGTTTGCTTTGATAAAGGCGTCAAACGCAATGTTAGCAGGCAATCGGAGGAAACGTAAAAATAGTCCGGAACTTCACTTGATTCTTCTTGGTCAGGCACACTGCTTACCGGGGCTGCATCATCGGCCGGAGCGTCCGATTCGGCAGTGGATTCATTTCCCGGGTCAGAAATGACGATTACGGATGAATGGGAGCGATAGGAAGCAAAAATATCGGAATACCAACTGGTTCGGCCTGCAATCATATATAACATATGCAGGCAGAGTAACATACTCAGCAACCGTATGGCTATATTTTTTGCTTTGTTTTTCATAAACAGTTAGCAAAAATAGCATTTTTCGGCCTATTAACCACCATCTTTAGCAGCATATATTGGGATTTCCTTAGGCCCCGCATACTGGTCTGCGCATATTCTCCACTTCCCTCCAAGACTTGTATGTGCATACCTCCAGTAGGTACACTGCTTTCCCTCGAATTCAGATTTGAACGTATTCGTGCGACCAAGTAGCCTTCCAAAGCGATCCGCTCATATGGAACTTTAGCCAGAAAGAAGGTATCCCTACTGCGGATGTTCATCAGCATTGAGTCATATGCATCACTCAACGTTCGTTTTTACGAAAATACAAGTTAACTTCATTCCGATTGGGTGCTTAAATGCAGTTTTTTGCTTAGTCAATTGCCTTTTACATGCTTATTTCGTAATTAAACAGGGACGGTCAATAAGTGGCGGTTCATCTATCTGGTATGAGAAAGCAATTGAGATTTTTGCTATTAGCAGTCAGTACCCTGTTTGTCCTGGCATTTGTGCTTTTTGTGTTCAATCAGATCGCACAGGCTTATCTACTGGCCAGTTCGGTCAGTCCCTGGTTGGGCAAGCTGGTTCTTTGGGTGCTCATTGTGGTGTTTGCGGCGCTGCTTGCCATCCCCGTTTACCTTTATTTCCGACTACCCCAAGCCCTGGCCTTCCCAACGGATGAGGCCGATGAACCGACCAGGCGACTGTACTTGCAGAAAATAGGCCGCCGACTGGCCAGTAACCGGCTCCTGACTGAACAAACGCTGGATTACTCCCGCACAGAAGACCTACAGAAGGCTTTGCACGTGTTGGATGCCAAAGCCGACGAACTTATCCGCACCACGGCCAAGAGTGTATTCCTGACCACTTCTATTTCCCAGAACGGAAAACTGGATGCTTTTACCGTGCTGATCACCCACTCCAAAATGGTCTGGGACATTGCCCACGTCTATTACCAACGCCCGGCTCCCCGCGATATGATCGCCTTGTACGCCAACGTAGGAGCCGCTACTTTTCTGGCAACCCAGATCGAAGACATTGACATAACCGAGCAACTGGAACCCGTTATTGGAACGGTTGTTCAGAATTCTGCGCTTAAGTCGGTGCCTTTTGTGGGTTCTTTGAGCAGTGCGGTGGTTGATTCGCTTCTGGAAGGCACCATCAATGCCTTTCTGACCTTACGGGTAGGAATTCTTTCAAAGCGATACTGTGGTTCGCTGGAACCCTTTGACGTGAAGAAAGCAAGGAAAGCGGCTTACCGGGAAGCAGCCGTAATGCTGCGATCGCTGGTGGTACAAAGCTCCGGGCAGGTGGTTTCGGCCATCATCAAAGCGACCAAAAAGGCTGGAGCAGACACAGTAAGATCGGGTGTAGAAGCGGCTGGCCAGGCGACCACCCGCGTCAAAAATATATTCACCGGCTGGATTACCCGACCGAAAAATCCCTGAGAAACAGGCAGCGGAAATTCAACCAACGGAGCCAACGTTCGAAAACTGACTGAATTTCCACCCCGAAGGTAGGTTAGTTGCAACGGAAATTATGATTGCTGGCATACTGCACTTTCAGTCCCCGCTCACTGATAAAATCCATAATCAGATCGTTGGCTTCGCGGTGATTGAAGATAAACAGCATTTCGCGGTAGCTGAGCTCTCTTTTTACCGAACGTTCGTATTTCCGCTCCAGCTTTTTAAAATACTCTACCAGTACCTCATTCATATCGTGTACTTCCTTGTTATCTATTTCCATTGCCTTCAACCGAAGTTCCAACTCCGCAATTCTGGCTAACAATTGCTGCTTGCTTTTATCCTGGTTTTCCATATCTGTCTAAAATAGCTTGCTTTGATCATTTATTCCGTAGGTCTAAAATTAGGAAGCTTTTTTATTCAGGAGGGGTTGAAACTATATGCATCATTACACGGGAAGGGTTTCGCTGGATTACTCAACTGCATTTATCGATTGGAGGAATGGGGCTTTTTTATTAAGCATAAAAGTATTTAAAAAAATGAATCATTTAACGCAAAAAATACCAACGGCATCTATCCGGACATTCTGGCTACCATAATACAATGGTCTACCCAGGCGGCATCCTGCGATTACGCACAACAGCCTCATTTAAAGGCTGAAACAACATTGAACATCACGGACTTCATATGGTATTTGATCAATTGGCAATCGATGAGCCGGTCCGGCTTCAGGAATTGGAATGGGCTAGCCCCCTGATCTTATCCTCAGTCAGCGGTTTGTCCAGGTAGCCGGTAATTCCGTACTTTCGGGCTCTTTCCTGATCGTGGGCATTGGAAGAAGAGGTGAGCATTACCACAGAAATCGGCTTTTTTCTTACACTTTGCCATTTCTGGAACTCTTCCAAAAATCCAAATCCATCCATCACAGGCATGTTGATGTCCAGCAGAATCAGCTCCGGGCACAAATGAGTTGTCTCTTCGGCTTCGGCACTACACTTTTCCCGAATGAATTTCAGGGCTTCCGATCCGTTTTCTGAAACGTGGACATGATCGGCAAAATCAAGGTCCTCAATCACGGTACGGGAGAGAAAATTGCTGGTGTAATCGTCATCTACCAGCAGTACGCAGTGAACTCTATTCATCAATTTGAAGCCATTTTATGGTGTTCGCTCTAACTATTATTTTATCAGCCTTTCAAAAACAATTATGCGATTGTGTCTCAAGCCCGAAAAGTAAACTGATAATTGGCCACAAAATTCCAGAGCATGACCACGCCAATGGCGATCACTTTGGCCAAGTAAAAATTGAGCTTTTTTCTTTCCGTCAGCAGATACACCATTCCGTTGCTCAGAGCCAGCCCAATCAGGGCCACCAGAATGAACTTGGAATACTGCAACCACACGAGGGAATCCTGGCTCTGGAAAGTCCAGATGCGATTGAGCAGAAAATTGCTGGTAACGGCAAAAGCGAACCCCAGGCTGTTGGCCAGGTACTTCGACCCTTTCATTTTTTCCTTCACCACGTAGGTAACGCCAAAATCGACGAGTACTCCCGAAAAGCCCACGATGCCAAATTTGAAGAATTTCCAGAGAATGCTTTTCATGAACGGATACGGGAGAGGTTGTGCTTTTCGGTTGGTACAATGGGTGAAACCATGAGATCATACAATAGTTTGAACCAGATAAAAATGCAGGGCACCGCCTTCAGGGTATAGGCATTGACCAGGTTTCGCCGCAGAGAGGCCGGAAACAGGTCGGTCGGTGAAAGGCAGGTAAACACAAAAGCCAGACACAACAGTATGAAGTTTTCCCGGGTTCGGACCTGTGGAAAATACCACAATGCTACTCCGCTGATGGCAATCACAAAAGTAGGCGACTCTGCTTTGTGATTGAAAATTACCACCCAAATGAGCACCGAAGCCAGCATCAGCAGTCGAAAGGGAGCTTGTTGATAGGCTTTCCACTTGAGCAAAGGCAGGCAAAGCAAGGCGGCACCGATTAGAACCACCACATTTTTATTCACGGCTAAACCAAACCAGGACTCCAGCCAACCCATCACCGACAAGCCCAGCGAAGCCGAATGGTCCGAAGCCAGCAGGCTCCGCCAATTGGAGTAGAGAAACTGCAACTGCCCGAATGAAACGAATACCAGTGGCAGCAATGCCAACAACACTGTCCAGCCAATGGAATAAGCGATGAATGCGCCTTTTCGCGGGTACAGCAGGAAAAGGACAAAAGCCACCAATCCGAACAGCTTGATGTAAACCGTGAGCACCAGGCACAGCGCCGCCAGCGACACGTGTTGTTTTTCCAGAAAGCAAAAGGCAAATATAATCAGCCCCGCCATCAGGGCGTTGCTTTGTGCATTCTGGACGGAAGTCAGCATTTCCAGCAGGATAAACCACCACACTGCTACCTTGACTTTGTTGGTCAGATAGGGCAGTTGTCGGATGGCAAAAAACAATACCAGTGCATTGAGCAGATTCCAAAGCACCAGGCCCAGAAAATCGGGCAGGTAGGCCAGCGGTCCCATCAGGGCGGCAAAGGTAGGGCTGTATTTGTACAGATCGAAGTATTCCTGCGGATAGAGTGTATACAGGTCCTGCCCGTGGATCAGGTGAAAAAACGAATGCTTGAAAATGAGATAATTATTGTAATGGGTGTACGGCAAATCTCCGATGGTACGGCTTCCTTTGGCCATTTCCGCCAGACTGGCTACTACCGTAACGACGAAGTAAATCCCCAGCACCACAGAGGGTTGCTGCAAACGCTGAAAAATTTGACTTCGAAGGGAAGGTTGATCCTGCATGTCACATTGCTCATAGCCATTTTACAGGCCCAACAACGAAATTTTGTCGGCAATGTTAGTTAAAATTTGCCGATTGATCAGAATGTAGGCTTAAGGTTGACTGAACATACCAGGATTGTAAAGCGGGGTTTGTACTTCAAAATCGTACAAAGTCAGCCGGCGGATGGTGTAGTAAGAAGTCCAGAAGTTGCGCAGTGACTGTACGTAGCTTTGTTTGGCCTGGTCCTTATCGGTAAGGGCGATGTTCAGGTCGGTAATTCCGATTTTGCCGATCAGGTAGCGGTTTTTGGAAATGTCGTATCGTTTCTGGGCAATTTCATCCGACTTGGACGTAATTTTCAGCTGTTCGCGCAGCATATCAAACTGCTTTACCTGCGTATACACCGCCTGGTCAAAATTGACTTCAGACTGGGCGACTATGTTTTTGGTGCGTTCGTAAGAAGATTGTGCCGTTTTCCGCAGTGATTTGGCCCTGCCCCAATCCATTACCGGGACGGAGAAGCCCAGCCGAATAATCTGCTGATTATCCGGATTTTTGTAAGCATCAGGCACGTTCGTCGCCTGGTTTGACAACCCCAGCTGGGCAAAAAGTTCACCCCGGAAACCGTTATCCCGTTTGGCCTGCGAAACATCTCTTTCAGCCTCCAGTACCTGCCGTTTAAAACTTACGACATCGCTGCGGTTTTTTCGGGCTTCGCTGATGGCCAGCGCATCATCGATAATAAAACCTGGTATGGAAGCAGGAGGGATCAACTGTACCCGCTGATTGTCAGTTACGCCAATGTTGGTTTTTAATTTCAAAGTGGCGGTTTCTGCATCCAGCCGGGCCTGCGATATTTCCTGATTCGACTTCATTAGTGCCAGCTCCAGTTGCAATAGTTCATTTTCCGCAATTTTCCCCAGGTTATACCTTCCCTGTCCAATTTTGTAGATGGTATCGTTGTTGGCCTGGTTTTTCAGGGCGATTTCCAGGCTGATCTGCGCCAACAATAGGTCAAAAAAGAGGCCGGTTACGTTAACGGCAATGGTTTCCAATTCCTCTACGTACTGCTTTTGCGACTCTTCGTAAAGCAGGGGTTCGATCTTTCGGTCCCAATTGAGGGGATTGAAGCCAAACAAAGGCTGGCTGATCCCAATTACTGCCGGACTGGAATTGTAAAAACGGGTATCGCGCACAAAATTATCTACCCGTTGCAATTGAGTGCGCACAAAAAATTGACCACCAGTCAGACCAATGTTCTGGTTGAGCGAAAGTCCTAGCGATGTATTGGCCAGATTGACAAACTGAGGAATCACACTCCCATCAGGTTGGGTAATCTGAGAAAATGACTTATTATAATCCGGAAGGGTGCCATTCAGGACCAGCCGGGGAAGATAGTTGGCCTTGTACGCCCGCCAGGCCCAGTAGCGGCTTTCGCGGAAGTTATTGATCTGATAATACGCTGGCGACTGGCTCTTGGCCAATTCAATGACCTGCTTCAGTGTAAACACTTGGGAGGGCTGCAGCGAATCCAATTCCTGGGCTTGCAGAGAAAAGCAACAGAACAGAATGGATAGACCCAGGGTAAACCGGTTGAGTAAGGAAATGGACATATCGGATGGGAATGGATATATAATGGAACAGGTTCAGCGTCAACCTCTCATCCAGCTTTGGAAAAGACACTTCTGCAAATGGATGAAGATGCGTTTTTACTCGTACCGCAGTGAGGTAATCGGATCCTGATTGGCCGCTTTACGGGCGGGCGCAATACCGAAAACGACGCCCACGAAAGTGGATACCCCAAAGGATACGACAATGGAAAAGGGCGAAATGATAGTCGGAATATCAGCTACCCGCGCAATGAGTATTGCCAGCGCCACTCCTACCAAAATGCCAATAATCCCTCCTGAAAGGCTGATGAGCGTAGATTCGATCAGGAACTGGGAAACAATGTCTTTTTTCTTGGCCCCAATCGACATGCGCAGACCAATCTCCTTGATTCGCTCCAGTACCGAAGCCAGCATGATGTTCATAATGCCTATACCACCTACCAGCAGTGAAATACCGGCAATGGCACCCAGTACAATGTTGAAGATGTCTTTGGTGCGTTGCTGCTGTTTGAGTAGCAGCTCCGGAATACTGATTTCATAGTCTATCATGCCGTAGTGGCGCCGCTGTAGCATGCGGGCGATCACGTCGGAAGTTGGGTTGAGGTACTCCGTTTCGCCCATCTGCACCACCAACCGATCCAGTTGGTGATAATTCGTCTTTTTGGCATTTTCCGGGTTAGCGTCTCCGTTCTGCTGTTCCTGAGCCGCCTTGTTGATCATGGCCTGCGTTACGACAGCCCGGTTGCTGTACCGAATGAGCACGGTTTTCAGCGGAGCGTACACGTCCATATTGTAGTCGCGGATGCCCAGCTTGGCCAATGAGTTGTTGCTTACGGCCCGTTCTTTCAGTACCCCAATGATTTTGAGCCAGTGCGGCCCGCATTTGATGTATTTGCCCAAGGGGTTTTCCTTGCTGAAAAACCGCGTCTGTACGCCTTTGCCAATGATGCAAACCTGCTCGCCCAGTAGCATTTGCCGGTCATTGAACATTCGCCCATCGTGCAATTCAAAGTTGGAAAGTTGGAAGTAGTTCGGTTCCACGCCCACCAGTTTGGCCGACCGGCGCACCCCGTTTTTAATAATAGACGTTTCCAACAGGATTTCCGGGCTGATCCGGGCCACGTGGGGAATTACTTCCTGGATGCTGTAGGCATCGGCCAGGGTCAAACCGGGAGAGTACTGCTTTTTATCCGGTTTCCCTTGCGGGTCCTGCTCCAGCTTTTCGTCTTTCTGCTCTACTACCGGCGTAATCACGATGTTGTTGACACCTACCAATTTGATTTGCTCCAGTATCTCCTGCTGCGCCCCGTTGCCGATAGCCAGCATGGCAATGACCGCTGCCACCCCGAAAATAATACCCAGGGCAGTTAGCAGCGAACGTAACTTATTTACCTGAATGGCCTCAAAAGCAATCCGGAAGTTGATCAGATAGCGCTCCAACATACTTATTGACGGGAAGAAAGCGTAGGTTCAGTATCTTTTTTGGGAAGTTTGGGCGCACCCGGCAGCAGTACGATCTGCTTACTGTCGGCATTCGGGGGAACGGAAAGAAAGACTTGTTCCTTTTCCTTCAGACCTTCCAGTATAACGGCTTCGTTGTCGTTGGTCTGTCCTACTTTCACCTGTTGCTTGGAAAAGGCTACACCATCCTTTTTATACACGAAGGTCAGGCTGTCACCCTGCGCGTGAATGGCCTCCAAAGGGACGAAAAGTATGTCTTTGAGCGTGTGGGCCACAATGTTGTTGCTGGTTGTCATAGCCGGACGCAAAGTAGTGTCCTGTTCATTGACCTGTATATTCACTTCGAATACCTTGGAATCGGAGTTGGGTCGTTGCTCACCCACATTGGCTACTTTGGTGACTACGCCATTGAGTTTCTTTTCGGGAAAAGCATCCAATCCGATCCGTACAGTCTGGCCCTGCTTGATTTTTCGAATGTCTACCTCATTGACGTACGTGCGGGAAAGCATCACGGCCAGGTCAGGAAGGGTGGCGACGGTCGGGTCCCAGCCCTGCACCTGCGAGCCCACGGTCTTTTTCCGTCCGCTCCAGTCGCGGTGGTAAATCACCATTCCGTCTTCGGGGGCCAGGATACGAAACTCCTGCATCACGGCCTGAATCTGGTTCAACTTGGCCTGTACCTGCGAAAGGGAAGCGCTTACTTCCTGCATTTTGGCCGCTGCCTGCCTTTGTTTGATTCGGTAGTTTTCCTTGGCCTGACTGTACGCCCGGGCCGCTTTTTCCTTGTCAATTTCGGCCTGCCGGATGGTAGCGGGCGGTTCGTATTTCGACTGCTCCAGCACAATCTGTTTTTCCTGCATGGTAAAGGCCAGATTGGTCAGTTCGTCGCGGGCAGCCCGAAGGGTAAGGGTGGTGTCGAGTTGGGTTTGGGTGTACTGCGCCTGGATCTTCTGTAGCTCGGTTTCTCGCTCCCGCATCTTGTTGCCAATTTCGGTCTGATCAAGCAGGGCTACGTAATCGCCTTTTTTTACCCGAGTTCCTTCCGTCACCAGATCAGAGATTTTGACCTGCCAGATGTCGATGGACTGCATAGAGGCCGGTCCTGTAATTCGCACCGAATTTTTGGCCTCCAGTTCGCCGGAAGCGGTTACCAGCACCTCAAAGGGACCCCTTTTTACGGGCACCAGCAAGTCGGCATTCTTGCCTTCCCGGGCCGCAACAAAATACCAAATGGCAGCCACTGCCAGCAGCCCTCCTGCTGAAATGACAAGGATTTTTCGTTTCATTCTGGTAGGTTTTTAGAATAAAGGAAACAGGTTTGACGATTTAAGAAACCGCTGCAAAAACAGCGACCAGCAAGGCACAGCGTTATATTTTCCCAAAGACAGGGAAAGTATGATAAGGTTGCAGGATATAATGATACCGGAACAGGACAAAAACGAACTCCTGGTGCCCAAAGTATTAATTTATTTTAAAACTCACATTTATAATACTGTTAATAAGTGTTAAAAATTAACTCCTATATACTCAGTATAATCTGGTAAAAATTCTGCGTAATTTTGCCCGCCTTCAGAGCCCAACCCATTTATTTTAGAAAGATGTGCTGACGATCGTCTTTCCATACTGGGAAAAACGATAACTGGATCTGAAATAAACGCGTAGTCAGACAACAGCAGCCTGCCAGCGCTCATGATTGTTTTCTCCCGCATGAATTCATCTGTCCATCCCATCTACAACGTCCAGTTTGGATTATTGAGTCTGAGTTCCTTTCTGTTTACGGCCAGCTTCAATATGATCATCCCTGAGCTTCCGGGCTACCTGAGCCAGTTGGGAGGGGCGGAATACAAAGGCTACATTATCGCCCTGTTTACCGTCACTGCCGGCTTTTCCCGTCCGTTCAGTGGTAAACTGGCCGATACCATCGGGAGAGTACCCGTGATGGCCTTCGGATCGCTGGTATGTTTCGTTTGCGGCTTTCTGTATCCACTCCTTTCCGGCATCGCGGGATTTATGCTGCTCCGGCTGGTACACGGTTTTTCTACCGGCTTCAAACCCACCGGTACTTCGGCTTACGTGGCGGATATCGTGCCGGCCACCCACCGGGGTGAAGCCATGGGCATTCAGGGATTGTGCGCTACTACGGGCATGGCCGTCGGACCGGTACTGGGTAGCTGGGTGGTCGAATGGTTTTCGCTGGATGTGCTCTTCTACTGTTCTTCCGCTTTTGCCCTGCTTTCCATTCTCATCCTGCTCCGAATGAAGGAAACGTTACCGGCAAAAGTACCTTTCCGTCTGTCTTTGCTCCGGATATCCCGGCACGAGATTGCCGAACCGCAGGTGATGCCCGCCGCCTTGCTTACGCTGCTCACGTACGTGGGCTTTGGCGCAGTCCTCACCCTGGGTCCCGACTGGAGTTTGCATGTAGGCTTGAAAAACAAAGGCCTCTTTTTCTCGGTTTTTACCATTTCTTCGCTGGCAGTTCGGTTTGTGGCCGGCAAGGTATCCGACCGGTACGGCCGGGTGAGCGTACTTAAAATCTCTACCGGCATATTGGTGCTGGGATTTGTGCTGATCGGCATGGCTACCTCCCCGTTGAGTTTGTTGATGGCGGCCGCCTTTTTTGGGGTCGCTACCGGTATGGCTTCTCCCACCATTACGGCCTGGACCATCGACCTGAGCCACCCGGATTTTCGTGGGAGAGCCCTGGCTACGATGTACATTGCCCTGGAAATTGGGATCGGCGGCGGTGCACTGATGGCCGGCTGGATTTACGGAAACAACCCGCGCATGATTCCGGTTGCCTTCTATGCATCGGCCTTTTTTGCAGCACTGGGATTCATTTACCTGCTGGTAGGATACCGGAAAAAGCTGGTGCCGGCGAAAGGTTAAGCGTCTTACATTTGTCCCCTTTTTGGCGGCAGTCTGATCTTATTTCCTATTTTTGCGCCCACTATTTCCAGAAGAGCATACATTATGAGCAAAGGATTACCCAAAAGAAGCGAAAACTACTCCGAGTGGTACAATGAGCTGGTAAAAAGGGCCGACCTGGCCGAAAACTCCGCCGTGCGTGGCTGTATGGTGATCAAGCCTTACGGTTACTCCATCTGGGAGAAAATGCAGGCAGCATTGGACAAAATGTTTAAAGATACGGGGCACACCAATGCCTACTTCCCGCTGTTTGTTCCCAAAAGCTTATTTGAAGCCGAAGAAAAAAACGCCGAGGGTTTTGCCAAAGAATGTGCCGTGGTGACGCACTACCGCCTAAAGGCCAATCCGGAGAAAAAGGGAGCGCTGATGGTAGATCCTGACTCCAAACTGGAAGAAGAACTAATTGTGCGTCCGACCAGTGAAGCCATCATCTGGAATACGTACCGGAACTGGATTCAATCCTACCGCGACCTTCCGTTGCTGATCAACCAGTGGGCCAACGTAGTGCGCTGGGAAATGCGCACGCGTCTGTTTCTGCGTACGGCCGAATTTCTCTGGCAGGAAGGACATACCGCTCACGCTACCGAACAGGAGGCCATTGCCGAAACCGAACAGATGCTGGAGGTATACGCCACTTTTGCCGAACAATACATGGGCGTGCCGGTCATCCGGGGAAAGAAAACGGCCAACGAACGTTTTGCGGGAGCGGAAGAAACGTATTGCATTGAAGCGCTGATGCAGGATGGAAAGGCACTGCAGGCGGGTACTTCCCACTTCCTGGGACAAAACTTCGCCAAAGCCTTCGACGTACGCTTTGCCGACCGGAATCAGAAACTGGATCACGTATGGGGCACATCCTGGGGCGTGAGCACGCGTCTGATGGGTGCCCTGATTATGGCTCACTCCGATGACGAAGGCCTGGTGTTGCCACCTAAGCTGGCACCCATTCAGGTAGTCATTGTACCTATTTTCAAAAATGAGGAAGAACTGGCGAACATAGCAGAGCAGGCCAATCAAATCCGGAAAGCCTTGATCAGCAAGGGCATTTCCGTGAAATTTGATAACCGAGACACCCACAAACCCGGTTGGAAATTTGCTGAATACGAACTCAAAGGCGTACCGCTGCGAATCGCCATTGGTCCGAAAGACCTGGCCAACGGCACAGTAGAGTTGGCACGCCGGGATACGAAGGAAAAAATGGTGATTCCGGCAGCGGGAATCGAACAGAAAGTAGAGGATTTACTCAATGAAATTCAGGAAAACATTTACCGGAAGGCGATGCAGTTCCGCCAGGACAATACCCATAAGGTAGACTCCTACAAAGAATTCAAAAAACGTCTGGATGGACAGGGCGGTTTCCTGCTGGCCCACTGGGATGGCACTTCCGAAACGGAAGAAAAGATCAAGGAAGAAACCAAAGCCACTATTCGCTGCATTCCGCTGGACGCTGAGGAAGAAGAAGGTACCTGTATATACACCGGCAAGCCTTCCCGCCAAAGGGTAGTATTCGCAAAGAACTACTGAGATTCAGTTAAGTCCAGAAACTTTACAGGCTATTTTAACCATCGCCACTTCAATTTGGAAGTGGCGATTTTGTATCAGTCCGCCTTTTCTGCCAAAAAATAGATTTTGTAACGAATTTTTTCAATAGATTTGTTTTAATCCCTTAGACGTATAGCTTATGGTCTGGATTGCTATCTTATTACTGCTTCTGTTCGGGCTACTATTGATGATTGCCGAAATCATCTTTATTCCTGGTACCACCCTATTCGGAATATTTGGTTTTATTGCTGCCGTACTGGGAATCTTTCTGAGTTTTCGAAACCTGGGTTATCAGACGGGCATGTTCACGCTGGTGGGCTTTGCATTCATCGCCAGCGTTGCCATCTACTTCAGTTTCAAATCGGAAGTGTGGCGGCGCTTCGCACTCACCCAAACCATTTCCAGCCGGGTCAACGACGACAAGCGCTTTCTGCTCAGTGTGGGTGATCAGGGGAAAGCCATTTCTGCGCTCCGTCCTTCCGGTAAGGCGGAGTTTGAAAGCGGGGAAGCCGAAGTACATTCCCTTGGGCCCTTTATCGACGCCGGTTGCCTCATCCGGGTAGCCAGGCTCGACGACAATCGAATTTTCGTTGAAATGGTGTAGATTGGAAGATTGGAAGATTGGAAGATTGGAAGATTGGAAGATTGGATGATTGGAAGATTGGAAGATTGGAAGATTGGATGATTTAATAAATAAAAAGAATTAATTCTAATGCAAGCTGAAAGCTGACTACTAAAAGCCATTACTCATTACTCATTACTCATTACTCATTACTCATTACTCATTACTCATTACTCATTACTCATTACTCATTACTCATTACTCATTACTCATTAACTAAACGATCATGGGTGAATTCGGAGGTGTTATTTTTATTTTGATTGTAGCCATTATTGGCTTTTTTACCTTCCTGTACTTTGTGCCGGTAGGACTGTGGATTACGGCCATCTTTTCTAACGTACGCGTGAGCCTCATTCAATTGGTGACCATGCGGATCCGGAAGGTGCCGCCCAGTCTGATCGTACAATCACTCATTACCTCTACCAAAGCCGGTCTCAACCTCACTGCTGACGATCTGGAAACGCACTACCTGGCCGGAGGCCGCGTAACTTCCGTTATCAAAGCACTCATTTCGGCTGACAAAGCCAATATCCAGCTTTCCTTCAAACAAGCCGCCGCCATTGACCTGGCCGGGCGGGACGTATTTGAAGCCGTACAAATTTCCGTTAATCCGCGGGTGATCAATACCCCCAATGTAGCCGCTGTGGCCCAGGATGGTATCCAGTTGGTTGCCAAAGCCCGGGTGACGGTCAGGGTGAACATTGCTCAGTTGGTAGGTGGGGCCGGAGAAGAAACGATTCTGGCCAGGGTAGGAGAGGGCATCGTGACTTCCATTGGTTCCTCTGCTTCCCATAAAGAAGTACTGGAAAATCCGGACAAAATTTCCCGGCTGGTCTTGCAAAAAGGCCTGGATGCCGGAACTGCTTACCAGATTCTTTCCATCGACATTGCCGATATTGATGTAGGAGCCAACATTGGAGCCAAGCTGCAAATTGATCAGGCTACTGCCGACTTAAAGGTAGCAGAAGCCAAAGCCGAAGAAAGAAGGGCGATGGCCGTGGCGGTAGAGCAGGAAATGAAGGCCAAGGCCCAGGAAGCCCGGGCAAAAGTAATTGAAGCCGAAGCACAGGTACCACAGGCAATCGCCGAAGCATTTCGCAACGGCAATCTAGGCATTATGGACTACTACCGCATGCAAAATATGAAAGCCGATACTGATATGCGTGATTCCATAGCCAATCCGGGAAAAGACGCGAAGAAAGGTTCATAAATTGCTATGAGTAATTATCTATCAGCTTGCAGCTTTGTAATGATCAGGGCAATTCGTACCTGAAATAGTATCTGTTCAACTACTTCATACTAATCAACCAGTAAAAAACAACGCCCCACCAAAGAAATAGGTGGGGCGTTGTTTTTTACTGGTAATGTTCAATATTTGTTTCTAAGTTGAAATATTCAAGTTAAAAACCAAAAGCTACGTATAACTGAGCCACTGAGTTTTTGGCATTGTTGGTCAGTCCACCCGCCAATCCACTTTTGCCTATTTCACGCAGTCCGTAGTTATAGCGCGCACCAATCTGGAAGCCACTCACATCGAACGCAATACCTCCGGCGATGCCATAGTCGAATGCATTGAAATCATCCCGGTTGAGGTCGCGTCCGGTAGAATTATCAGTGGGAACGCCATTATTGTCCACCTTCACGTTCTTGATGTTTGCATTGACCAGATAAGAAGCATAGGGTCCCAGTTGAATGTTTACTGCGCTCAGGGTAAGTACGGCCATTACTGGCAACTGAACGTAATTCAAATTGAAGTTGACGTCTCTAGTTTGCAGGATGGTGTAGCTACCGATTCTAGCTCCGACATTGGTATAAAGCAATTCAGGCTGGACGGCAAATAATTCACCTAATTGGGCTTTGGCAAACAAACCGGCGTGGAAGCCGATTTTCGCTTTTTCGTCATTTACATCGTTGATGTACAGGTTCGAAAGGTTAGCACCGCCTTTGATCCCGAAGCGGACACCCGTGTCTTGTGCCTGTACTTTTGGCGCATTGAGCAGGAGCAAAGCGAGCAAACTCAAGCCTAGAAAATGAGTTGAGAAAGTTTTGATCTTTTTCATAATTAATTTAATTTATTTTGCTGGTTATATTCTGTTTTACGAGTATAATGAGTAAAGGTTCCTTTGGTGAGGCTTTGTTGAATGTATTTACTAAAGTTGTTTGGATTCATTAAACTACCCCCTGATTATCAAAAGCATAAAAAAACTCTTCGTTGAACGTGCCAACGAAGAGTTTTTTTTCCAGACTGAAATTACAGTCCGAGTGCAATGTAAATCTGACCAACGGAATTTTTAGAACCATTGGGATACAATCCGGGAATGGAGTATTTACCAACGTCTCTCAAACCGTAGTTGTAGCGGGCACCCAGCTGAAAGCCTTTGATGTCCAATGCAATACCACCGGCTAAGCCATAGTCAATGGTATTGAAGTCGTTGCGATCCAGTTCGCGGCCTGTGCCCAAATCCGTAGGAATGCCATTGTTGTCCACCCGCACGTTTTTGGTCTTGGCATTGAGCAGATACGAGAAATACGGACCCGCCTGAATACTAATGGGACCAGCCGTAAGCGAGGCCAGAATGGGCAACTGCACATAATTCAGGTTGAAATCCACTTGGTTGGCTGGGCCTCCCCCTACACTGTAGTTACCCACTTTCGCACCATTGACGGTGTAAATCAACTCCGGCTGAATCGCAAAAAGCGCTGCTACTGGTATTTTCGCCCATACACCGGCGTGGACACCGAATTTAGATTTCTCCGTGTTGATATCATCAATATAGAGAGTAGAAAGGTTAGCTCCCCCTTTGATACCAAATCTGGGTTTCATGTCGTCCTGCGCCTGGGCAGTTGAAGCAAAAGTAAACAGGGCCGCTACTATAAAACCAGCACCCAGCAACTTTTTAAAATCAAATAAATTTTTACTTTTCATAGCTGTAATCTTTTAATTTAGGATTTGAGTTTATATTAAGTTTTAAAGCTTTGTACGAGAAGAAATTTATAAAGGTTAACATTGGTCTATTTAAATAAACAGAGTGGCACCGCTTCGAAAAACTCATTGATGCGCTTTTATCCCTCTTTTACCTTCTCAACGCTGGCTGTAGAGGCTTTGTTCGTGCCATTACAAACCGCTCATCGGATTGTATTTTGTTGATATTTAATCGCTTCCCGCCAAAACGTATCCACCCCTTGCCTGCCTGGTCTAAGCTGAGGGTGACAGGACTGGCCGGCACAAAATGGAGTCACTGATACAGCAGCGCACCTGAAAGATTTCCTGATCCTGCACTTTCAACTTTTACTTTCCATTTCCGTTATTCCTCTTAAATTTATTTAGCTTGCCAGTTCTTTCTAAATCTTACTGTTTACTTATAAATTCAGACGCATGACGCAGGCAAAATCAGGTGATACCGTCCAGGTACATTATACTGGTAAATTGAAGGACGGCACCGTATTCGATACTTCCGTGAATCGTGAACCACTGGAGTTTACTTTGGGCAAAGGAATGATGATTCCGGGTTTTGAAGCCGCCGTACACGGCATGGAAGTAGGCGATTCCAAAGTAGCCACCATTCCCGTAGAGCAGGCTTACGGCCCGGCCAGTGAGGATATGCTGGTTCAGGTAGAACGCAAAGAGATTCCCCAGGACATCGAATTGCAGTTGGGTCTACAATTGACGATGCACCAACAAAACGGCCAGCCCATCCCGGTGATCGTCAAGGAGATTACAGATACGACCGTTACGCTGGATGCCAACCATCCGCTGGCAGGAGAAGACCTCATTTTTGAGATCCGGCTGGTCAATATTGCGCAAGGTCTTTCGTAAAAAATCATTATCTTTGCAATCATTCTACTGACAAAGGCGTTGTCAGAATGAATGTATTCAATTCGGGGGCGACCGGAATTGACAGCTTGAGCAGATTGCGTGTAAGCATGTCGGGCTTTGAAAGGATACCCGTTCATAAACTTTCAAAACAATAAATGGCGAAGAAAACTACGCCCTTGCTGCCTAATTAAGAATTAGCTAGCTTGTGATCCGCTAACCCTCCGTCTGGCCGGGTTGGCAACCGGATCATCGATCTGCCGGACTGGCTGGTGCAAGCGCACGGTGCATCAGTGAGATCAAGTGTGTAAGGAGGAAGTGCGGGCGAGCAGCCAGCCTTGCTTTCTCCCGACAATCTAATGGTAGCTAAGCATGTAGAAAGCGCGACAATTTCCTTGTCTGGACGAGAGTTCGACTCTCTCCGCCTCCACCACTAAAAACCCCTTAATTCAGCGATTTAAGGGGTTTTTTATTTTTTGTATCAATCAAAAAGGCAATTATCACAGAAATTATCACAGAAACCAACGGATGGGACGCCATAAGAAGGATAATTATGAACCCACATTAAACGACGCTGGCGGGGATATTACAAAAAGATGGGTGATTGAGTACCGGATCTGGCACGTAGGCAAAAAGGAATTCGTCCGGAAGCAATACACTGGAATGAACGTCTATAAATCGGTAAAAAGCCGGCGTGAAGCTGCTTACCAGGCGATGTTTGAAATCCGGCAAATGCTGAAAGATGGCTATACCGTCGGGGAAGCTCCGGCCGAGCCGGCACCGGTCGTCGAGGAGGCTCCCGATCCCTTCCGATTGAGTGTATTTACCCTGGAGCAGGCGCTGACCTACTTCCTGAATTATAAAAACGCGACAGTACTGGCCAATGAATATCATCGGCTGGAAACCCAATACAATGAAGGGCTGGCCAGGATCTCAAAAAATACCTTTGCCAATTACAAAACGCTCCGGAGCCTGGTGCTCCAGTGGCTCCAGCTGGAGGGCACGCCCGATCTGCTGCTGGCCAGCTTCAAACGGAAGGAATGCGATCGCTTTTTTCTGCACCTGAAAGAAAACCTGAAGCAAAGCAATAAGACGTTCAATAAATACCGCGGATACCTGAGCACAGTGCTCAATTTCTACATTGACCATCAGGAGCTGGAGATCAAAAATCCGGTAAAAAAGGTGGAGCACCTGACCGTTGAGGAATCAGATATGCATGAACCGGTGCAGCCTGAACACCTACAGAAAATAAAACAGTATTTACTCCAGACTGGCGATCGGCAGATGTACCTGTTTATCGGCTTTCTCTACTATACTTTCACCCGGCCGCACGAAGAAGTAAGGCTGCTGAAGGTGGGTGATATCCGGGAAAAAACGATTTTCATCCCGGCTAAACGGGCCAAAAGCAACCGGGGCGAACACATCAGCATACCGGCCGGGCTGGAGGCGCTGATCACCGAATTTGAACTAAGAAAATACCCAGCTGACCACTATGTTTTCACACTCGATGGAAAGCCTGGTACCATGCACGTGGGCGAAAAATATTTTTACCGCAAACACCAGTATCTACTCTCAGCACTGGATCTGGATGGTTTGGGTTACAGTCTATACGGTTATAAGCATACAGGGGCGCTGGAGCTGTACGCCATGACAAAAGACATCCTGGCAGTAAAGACCCACTGCCGGCATACCTCCTCCACCCAGACGGATACTTATCTGCGGAAATACGGGGCAATGCTCAATGAAAAAGCGATATTAATGGTCAAATTTTAATCTTATACAATCTATAAATAATACAAATTCTGGCCCGGATTTTGATAAGTATTGTAGTTATGACACAAACTTTCGATTTACGCACCCAAGAAGGAATTGAGGATTTTAAGCATTATGCAGTTGTGTGTACGAAGTATTTTCTATCAGAATTGCCTGAGAAAACAGGAAAGGCATCGTATGGCCACTGGATGAAAGAACATGAAAGCCGAGTAGAAACAGAAACAGCGTATGGCGTTCCTAATTTTTTATCTGGAGGCCCATTAGTTCTACCTGGTTTGGGCCAAAAGGAGATAGGTAAAAAAATCTGGATAGAGACTGTTGATGCTTATTTTGCTAACACTCCTCAAGAATAAGATTCTTAAGACCTACTCTGAACAGGCCGGCGCAGGACTGACAGAGAGAAAGCCCGGGTGTTATACCCGGGCTTTTGTTTTTAACTAAACTGACTGTCTTCTTCAATATCCTGCTGTAACGTTTCAGCATCCTGGATATCTGTCAGTGAAACTATCGCCTTGAGCACTGTAGGAAAACGGCGGGTGTTGGCATCAATACTCTGAAGCAAAGTCAGCATTGCGGCACCTTCGGCACTGTTAGGGCTTTCCCCAGCGGGTAGTCCTGCATCACCTCCCAGGCCTCCATTGTTCAGCTTCACCCGGGCACCTCCACGATAGAGCGAAGTATCCAGCAGTTTGTCTACAATATCCCGGTTATTGGTGTAGGTAGACCGGCTCAGGACCATGATCGGCTCGCCGCCTTCCATCTCCGCCAGGCGGGCACCCGTACGATTATCAACCAGGTCAATTCCGCCGTCGGAGTGGAGGGGCCCCGAAGGCACGCCGGCGTTCCGGAAGAAATTCATTCCGCCGTTGGCCAGCTTTTTAATCCCGGATCCCATTTTCCGGAACAACGCACCGAAAGAGAACTCCGGAATGGGCGTAGCGATGATTTTGGCCGTAGTCAGGCCGGCCAGAATACCCGTTACAATCTGAAGTGGGATGTTGGGCGCGGCCTTGATCACGGCCAGGGCACCGGAAATAATCGAATTGGTGATGGCAATAGCCTTGTCCTGCTGGGCTTGCTTCCGCTTCAGCTCCCGGGTCTTTTTGTCGGTAGCCTCTTCGGTGGCAGCCACGGCCGCGTCGTACTGATCTTTGGTGATCCGCTTGGCATCCAGTTCCTGCTTTAGCTTCAGCACCTTGGCTTTTTTGGCTTTTTCTGCCTCATTGATATCCTTATCGGTGCTGATTTTGCCAAAATCGCTGATGGCCTGCAGGCCGCCCTGGGCCAGGCTGGCAATGGTATCCATCAGCTCCTGCTGGCGCTGCTTTTCCCGCTGGTGGTTTTCTTCCCGGAGCGCGTCGATGTCGTTTTCGGCCTGCTGACGGATGGCCTTTTTCTCATCTTCGGTCAGCTGAGTGTTCTGCAGGTCGATATCGCGGAGTGTAGTGATCCGGCTGATCTGGGCCTGGAGGATCGCTTCTTCGTTGGCCCGAACGTCCTTCGGATTTTTCCGGGCCTGGATCTCCGCTTCGACCAGCTCCAGATCGGCCCGGGCAATGGCCGACCGGTTGGCCAGCTCCAGTTCCTGCTTGGCGTAGTCTTCGCGCAGGCGCTGGATATCAGCCGCTGCCTTGGCAACGATGAGCGCCTTCTGATCTTCGGTCAGCTGGGTATTCTTTAGGTCGATGTCCCGCTGGATCTCCAGTTTGCTGATGTGTGCATCGAGCAGTTTGGCCTGGTTCTTTCCGGCCGCGACAATTTCCTGATCCGCCCGGGCGATCGCGTTTTTATCCGCGTACTCCTTATTGATCTGGGCGATGTCGGTCTGCAGCTTGGTTTCGATGGCCTTCATCAGGGCCGCTTTCTGCTCAGCGGTGGCCTTCGATTTATTGACTTCCTCCTTTTCCCGCTGGGCTGCTACCTCAGCCGCCCGGATCTTGCGGGCCTGCTCGTTGGCGATGGCCTGAATTTCCAGGTCCTCCAGCTTTTTGCGGGCTGCCTCCTCTTGCTTCAGCCGGTCGGCATCGGCTTTTTCCTGCTGTTTGCGGAGCCGTTCCTGCTTCTTTTTCTCCTTCTCACTGATGATTTCCTCATCCTTTGACCCATCGTTGAGCGCTTCCGGATCTTTGGGGCTACCAGGTGCCCCGGGCTTAGGGACGGTGGGCGGTTTCAGCTCCGATTTTACCTTGTCTTCGTACCCTTTTTTGAAGGCATTGCCCAGGCGTTCACCTTCCGTGAGGGCCAGCCCGACCGGATTGGCTTTGACGATCGACTTTCCAATGTCGGCCAGGCCTCCGGAGATATCGCCGTTTTTTAGCTTATTGAAACCATCGACAAACTGACCGACCGATTCTTTAATGATAGTAAACACTTCGAAAGCAACGGCACCCAGACCAGCGATGCCGGCACGCACGGTTTCCGATCGGTTATACAACTGGATAAAGCCGGCCGTAAGCAGGGCAACTGCGGAAATTATAAATCCTATGGGATTTGCTTTCATTGCCGCACTTAATCCCTCTGTAGCAAATTTCGAGGCCACTTTAGCGATCGTCTCAATTCTTAAAGCAGCAGCAGATCTTAGTGTATTAGCATGAAATAAGATCTGCTGAAAATTTAAAGCGATGAGGGCAATACCTAAAGCGGCAATTATTTCCTTGTTTTCACGAAGAAAGCCAGGCAAAGCCCGCAGTACTCCGATGAAAGTAAGCCCGGCACTGGATATTTTTAGGAAAACGGGCAAAAGCCCCTGACCTACTTCTACCTTCATCTGCTCGTATACCTTGGCATTCTTAGCCAGTTGGGCGGCCGCATTGGTGTTTTTGAGGTTAAACTCATCCGTAAGGCTGGTGCCCTTCTGAAATTCCGTATTGGCCAGCGCCTGTTTTTGTCGCACCAGGTCGGTCTGATTGGCCAATAAACTGACCACTTTCGTCGCTTCCTGGCTTTTGATGTTGAGGCCTTCCAGCGTCTGCACGATCTTGCTGTTGCTGGCCCCTTTCAGGCTTTCGGCCAGGCGGAGAAGAACTTCGTTGGGATTGGTATTGATCAGCTTTTTAAACTCTTCGTTGCTGATGCCGATCTGCTTGGCAAAGCCGGCCGTGTCTTTTGATGCAGTCAGCAGTACGTTGGTCACACCACCAGCTGAGATCTCAGCGGTGAGGCCCAATTCCTGAAAAGCAGCTCCCAGGCCCAGGGTCTGGGTGATCTGTGGTGCCAGGTTGCCCAGCTGACCGATCCGGGCGGTGAAGTCAGCGACTACGGGACCGGTGGCAGAGCCGGCCGCACCCAGGGCATTGACCGCTGAGCCGATCCGGTTGATGGAATCCCCGGCATCGATGTCTTTGGTTTCCCTGAAAAGCTTCTGCAGTACGCCCATTTTGGCGGCTACTTCTTCAGCGCCACCGGTAAACTCATCGCCCAGGGCAACCACGGCTTTGTCGACCGATTCGGTAAAGCCCAGGATCTGATCATTGGCCACGCCCAGCTGACCGCCGACAACCACAATGGCCTGCAGGTCTTCCTGGCTGGTACGGGTGTCGATCTTCCCTAACTCATCATTCAGCCGGGCTACTTCGTCGGCAGTCAGGCCGGTTGCTTTCTGGATATCGGCCAGGGCGTCGCTGGTTTTGGCAGCCGCTTCGATGGATTCCCGACCGAAGTCTTTCACGAATGAAACCGCTTCCTGCAATCCGATGTGAATGCCGGCGAAAGCAGTGGCTTTCTTGGCAAACTCCAGGAAACCGTTGCCACCGTTGCCCAGCTCCCGTTCGATGTCTTTGATATCGGTTTTGACCGCATTGAGCCGTACGTTGATGGCTGCCAGCTCCCGACTTTTATTGACAAATGCCTCCGTACCTGGTACCAGCTGCTGCAGTTCCCGATTGGCCTGCCGGGCTTCGTTTTGAATTTCCTTCAACGTCTGACCAGCACGCTGACCGTTGATGTCGAGATTGACCTGAATATTATCTTGCCTGACGGAAGCCATGGTTATTTGAAATTATCGGTAAGAGATTGGGAAGCGGCCTGGATGTAGACATCAGTCAGGCTCCGGATCAGCGGGGTCAGCATCGAATAGAAGGGTTTGGCAAACCAGCGTTTGGGTACCAGCTGGTTTTTGCGCTGCCGGCTCTTGGCAATGCCCCAGGCAATGCGGTTGATGGCCCGGCTTTCGGTGGGTATTCTGCCTTTGGAGTAGCCAGGTACGAACTTGAATTTGTTCAGCCCGATCTGCTTGATAAACTCCTCGAGCGCAGAAACGGGCGGCAGTTTCTTGTGCCTGACGTTGCGCATGTCCTTGATCCGGCCGGCCTCCTCAAACATCAGGCGCAGGCGCATGGTCCCTTCGGCCGCGGCCCGCAGTACATCGTACTGGAGGGAGCGGAGCAGTTCACCGGATAAAATGAGTTTGCGCTGCGAGATCTGGTAAGCCAGCACGCGCAGTACTTCGGAAGCCCAGGCGTCGAGTTCTTCCCGGACTAGTTGATCGAGGGTAGCTTGATCCATGCCCGAAAGGTAGTTTCCGGGCATGGGCTAGGGTAGGACGAAAAAGAGGGACTAGGAGATGAGCACGTCGGCCGGCATCGACAGCGCCCAGCGGTATTCGATATGATGGAAAGCTTCTACAATGGCCACGCGGTGAAAGCGCAGGTAAGCCGGCCGCTCGTATTCCTGCGCCTGCTGTTTACGCGTCAGCGAATTTTGCACTTCAATGTAGTCTGCCTGGTAGTTGTGGCAGTTAGGAAGCTGACTTACGGCGTGAGCCAGTTCCTGGAGTGTGATCAGGATCATCGGGTTCAGATAGGTATTTGGCAACAGTTCGATGTGATATATCCAGCTGGCGGGCAATGGCACGATCGGAAAGCTTCTGTGCTTTTAACTCAGCAATTTTCAGGCGCAACTTGTCATCGAGTTTGGGGCGGCCGTTGGGAATACCCTTGGCTTTGGCCCGGGCGATGCCGGCATTGATCCGCTCCACCAGGCGGACTTTCTCCTGCTTGGCCAGCGTACTCAATAACGAAATGATGACGTGCTTAAACATACCGGAGCTATCAATGTACTGCTCGGTCAGGGACCGGAAGTGTACGCCGTAGCTCTCCAGCTGGTCAAGGTACTGAATGGTCTTCACCGTGCCCTCCCGGCTGAACCGGTCGAGGCTCCAGAAAAGCAGCGTGCTGAACCGGTGCTGGTAGGCATCGCCCATCATACGCTTGAACTGGGGCCGCTCGGCTTCGGACTTGCTGCCACTCACTACGTCCACGTATTCGTCGATCACTTCAAAACCGTGGGAACTGGCAAACCGCCGAAGTTCGATGAGCTGATTTTCGGCGGTCTGGTCTTTGGTGGATACCCTGGCGTAAATGGCTACTTTCATCCAGCCTTCCGGTTATATGTTTCGATGTTCTGAAGCTGCTTTACTTTAGCACTCATTTCAGTGAAACGATTCATTAACTCTACAAATAACAGATCGGGGTCATGGTTATGTCGAGGTGGTATACTGAGACACCAGGCTTTACCCGACGTGGCACATAATTGATCAATCCAGTTGTCGCACTTTTTCAGAAGCTCCTCATCTGAAAGAGTGCATTTGTCTTTTGTTTCGCTCACTGTAATCTGATTTATAGTTTAAGGTCGCTTGTTTGGAAAAGCTTAATTGGAATGAAATATTACTTATTGATAACCTGGGACTTTACCACTTTTAATTATAGGAAGGAAATCAAGTAACCTTTCGGCTTTGATTACATATCCTAAATTCATCATCAGATTAAGACTTGGAATTTTCTCTTTACGAGTGGGTATGTCAATTATCTCCATTTTGCCTTCAGTGGTGATTTGAGGGCCAGCATATAAAATCCCTAATAAATAAAATCTTTTCCCGAAACCTGGGCCTTTGATTTTATCAAGTACAATACCATCATTTACAATCAAAACCGGTGATCCACTTGAGCCAGGAAAGCAGGCAGCATCAATCACAAATTCCTTTAATCCGTTAAAATCATATTTTGGGTGTGATGCCGTAATTCCTCTTCTTATCAATGGGAAATTATTTACTTCATCCCATAGTCCATTGGGATAACCTACCATGATGATATCCTCAATAGCATTTAATTTGTCAATTTCCTCTTTGGTTGGAAGGAGTTCGTCACTGATATGCATTGTTCTGTAGCCTCCTGGTCTCATACTACCAGTTCTAAAAGGCATAATGCAGAGATCAACATTTGGGTCAGGGTGTAAAATCCATTTCTCTTCAAAATCTCTAAAACCCTGACCAACTTTCTTTAAATGAGGAGGTGTACTTTCAGGAAGATTTAAGCTCAAAATAATGTTGCCGGTTATTGAATCTTCTATTACATGCTTGTTTGTTACGATTACCGACAGGAGGATAGTGTTGCCTTCCCAATAGCTAAAAAAGAATCCTGTTCCTGTACTAGTCGAGCCATCTTTTAACACACACTCTATTCGTACAGTACAAAGAAGCATCTGCTCTGCAAAAGATAATTCCATTAGAAGAAAAGTTTGGAGGTGGACATAAAGGTACTCCTTTTTGCCCATCACTCCACCCGGCCCAAACAGCGAAATTTTGGACATTTTTTGCCCAATTTTTGGGGAGGGTTTTTGTCCACTATCGGACGGCGGCCAGCACCAGTTTGGCCGGCTTGGTGATGGGTACAGCTACACTGATTTTCTTCACGAAAAAATTCACGCCCCTCACGTGGACCTTTTGGGTAAAATCAAAATTATAGATGTCATCCGCACTCAGATTGAAATTCTTGTTGACATCGAAGGTCTTTTGCAGAAAAGCCAGGTACTCTTTCCAGAAACGATCGTGCAGGCCTCCGGCTCCGTTCCACTGGAGCTTATACCCGTTGAGTTCTCCGCTGGCTTTGGGATACCCATTAGTAAGACCATTCCAGAACAGCAGCCGGGGAGCAAACTTGGATTCCTTCAGTGAATCGAACAGGGGTGAAATTCCCTTCTGTTTGGTCAGGGGTACGCTGATCGGAGCCTGGCCGGTGGTGAAGGGGAAAGAAACCGTTTCCTGCACGATGGGAGAAAAAGGAACGGATTCGCTTTCGTCGCCCGCGTAGGGATCAAACACCGGATCCAGGGGCGTAGCCTTGGTGGTTTCATCATCAGCATCCAGGGCGAAGGCCAGGCCAATGGAAACCGTTTCGTCGGTCTGTTCAATTTCGTGATCGATCTGCGCTTTATCGGTCCAGTCGGTTTTACACTCCCCTTTAATCACTTCCCGCAGAAATCGAACGGATACGGTCTTGAGCCGGGCATCGAAAAAGTAGCCCAGGCAGAAGGTTTTCCGGACGGCATTCAGGAATTCACTCACGGCCAGCGCCGGCATATGATCGGCGTAGCGGATGATCTTCTGGTAAATGTTAAAGAGCATATCCGGCTCCTCAATTTTGCGATCGAGCGAGCGGGTATTGTAGACCAGCAGCTTATCCAACGTGGCATCGTCGAAGAATTCTCCGGTGGCCGTGTATCCGGCCAGCTCAAATAGCTTGCGGACAATAAAGTGCAGGAAAAACATCGGCACCAGGCAATCGCGGGTGAAGTTGCCGATCTCATTGTGCCGGTATCCGCCGTCGTAATAATTCATGTACCCGGAATAATTGGGATTTTCCTCCGCGTAAAAGCCCGGATTATGGATCATCGGAAATACGTAGCCTCCGGAAGCGGAGGTGTTGGCCAGGCTGGCATTGGGAAAAGGGGCAATCGATTCGTAAGTCAGCAGTTGTAGGGGAATGGCCGACCACAGGAATACCCCTTGCTCTATGAGATAAACCCGGAACGTAAACACGTAACTGCCCGGCACGTTGGGCGTCACCAGCAGCACCTTCCCGTTATAGATGGCTTTGGCAGGAATGGAGCTGGCATTGATGGCACCGCACAACGCCTGGAGTGCGGAAGGCAGTTCGGCATCGTATTCGGCCGTTACGGTGGTACCCAAGTAGGCAAACTGCAGCTGGTACTTGCCCGGCGATCCGACCTGGGGCATATCGAACCGATAGGTAGCCGCATTGATGTAGTAAGTACCCGGTTGCACAAAAGCGGCCGGTAAAGTCTCACTTCCCAGGTTGAGGAAGTTGAGTGTGGCATCGCCCAGTTTGGCACTCACGCCACCGTCCGACTCAGTGATGTTGCCGGAATACTTTTTGGTAGTGGCGGTACGCAGCTTAAAAAATCCCCGGATCACCAGTTTTCCCGCATCGTAGAGTTCAGCCGGGTAGGTTTGCTGCCGGCTGGCCGCACTCTGCAGGTTTTCGGGCGCTCCCAGTTCCTCACTGGACTCGGGCGTGATGGGAAAATCAAAGGGCAGGGTCCGGCTGCCCTTCACCACGCTGTCATCAAACATTGGCGTTTGGTATTCGACTTCGATGCTGGTTTTGGGAAACAGGGGAATGATCCGGCCATTGATTCGAAATTCTAACATATCAGGGAGCTACCGTATAGCCGGTGCCGGGCTTGAGTTGAAATTCTTCGTAATAGTTAAAGAGCAGATCCCCGTTGTCATCGTAGCTGGAAGTCTGGTACCCGGAGCCGATCAGGGCTTCCGTTCCGGAGAAGGGCCCCATTGGATTCTCACTGTCGAACGGCCCGCTGCCGGTCTGTCCGTAGTCGCGGATCTGGAGGCTGATGTCAGTCACGTTGAGCAGATTGCCACCCGAATCGCGGAATACCACATAGTAATCCCAGGTCGCATCAATACCGCCGTTCTGATCGGGATAGCTCACCTGGTAGTTTCGCTTTTCGCCCTTGGCGTAAATGACCGAACATACCCCGTTGGCATTGGCGTAGTCCTGTTTCTGGGCATCGAAAGCCGCCTGCGCCGCTGCCTGGGCCGCCGCCTGGCTGATGTTGGAAGAGAAGGTACCGGCCGCAATGGTAAAGGTGACAGTGCTACCCACGCCACCCTCGCAGTTGTTGCGCTGCACCTGGCCCGAAATGGCCGTATTGTAGTAGGTGGGCAGTTGGCAGCTTCCCTGTTCGTTGGCCAGCGCCTGCTTATTGGCATCAAACCAGGCCTGGGCCTGCGCCTGGGCATCCTGCTGACTGTCGGCCGAAGAGAAGGTGCCGGCTGGTACGGTAATGGTGACAAAGCTGCCCACCTGACCCGAATCGCAGTTGTTTTTCTGCACTTGTCCGGTGATGGTCAGGTTGAAGTACAGCTCCGGAGCGGGCGGTAAAACGGGCATGCGGCTGTAGTTGCGAACCTTGTGATTGGCAACGAACCGGAGCCGGGCACCCGTTTCCGAAGCAGAAGCGTCGGGAGATACCGGAATCCAGTCTTTGGCATCGAGCCGGACACTGATCAGTTCGCCCTCACTCACCCGGTACATTTCTTTGGCCAGGAACAATTCCTGCAGGTACTGCTTGTAAGCGGACTTCAGGATACCGGTAAAAACGGTCACCGACTCTTCTCCCTCCAGGGAATTCACTGAAGTTTCAAAATCGGAGGGGCTGTAATCATCCTTGAGATAATTTTCAATCACTTCCCGGCTCATCGTCAGGGTTTCCGATCGGGAACCCGTAAAGCGGATGGTATCGAATCCGCCCAGGCTGTTATTGAAAATAAAGTACTGCACATTGCGCCGGTACCGGCGATCAATGTGGTAAGTACGCAGTTCGGAAATGCGCTCATTGGCTTCGTTGGTGAGGAATACCGACCACTTTTTTACCGTTTTTTCCAGGCTGGCCAGGTTGAGTTCGGTATACCCGGCCGGCATTTTATAGACCTGAAAGGGGCGGATGTTGTCCTTTTCCAGCCGATCGACGATGGTGCTGGTACCATCAGCAAAATCCACCTTCGTCCAGAGAATCAGCTTCTGGGGAAGGGGCGTGAAGTTGGTGAGGAAATACAGGTATTCCTGCTGGGTATTGTCCACCAGCTTGTCATTGGGCTGCCAGGTCAGAAATCGGTGGGTCGTGGCCAGGTAGGAATCGAAAAAGTTATTCCGGTACCGGGCAAAATCCTCGTACGACAAACCAGCTTTCAGCGCGTATTCGACTGGCAGCTCCACTTCGGTATTGTCGGGCTGCCGGCGTTCGATGAGCCGGTAAGGGGTGGTCGTCAACGGGCATTCGGTGATGGTGGCCTGGCCAAAGGAAGGGGCATTATACCGCAGGGCTTTGTCCAGTGAATCCTCCAGATAAAAATACGCTGCATCCAGCAGGAGATTCCCGCCAATGGACCGGGCCGGGCGCTCGCTGGCCTCCAGGGCAATGCGCCGCAGATAGGTTTCCGAGAGGTATTCTTCGGGCAGCATCAGGTCCACGAAATAGCGAAGCACGCTCCGATCGTCAGCCGGCAGCGCCTCCATTTTATGCACGATGGGATTTCGGGCCAGGCGCATTTTCAGATGCACCAGGTCCTGAGCAAGGGCGGGAATGGTTTCCAGTATCATTCGTAGGAGGGGTCAAAGGTGGGATCAAAAATGCCTTCCTGCCATTGGTCGGGATCTACGCAGAAAGCAGTTTGCCGCTGCTGATCGAACTCTACCCGCCAGCCGTAATCGTCATCGACGAACAGGGCACTGATGGGCTCTACTGTCAGGCTGGCCGTATTAAAATCAAACTTCCGGTCCAGTTTGTCCCTCCGCATCCGTGCCAGTACCTGGAAAGTAATGCGCTCCAGCTTTTCCCAGAGGGCATCGCGTTCCGCTTTGGTGCCGCCCTGCAGGTTTTCCAGAATGACGAAAGCGCCCAGCCGATCGACCACGACGTGCCGGGCACCGTTGTCTTTTATGACTGAGGTGGGCGTTTCCAGCCAGAGGCAGGGATACTGCAGATCGGAGCGAGACCGGCCGATGATGTCGGCACTGGGGCCGTGCACGAAGTCTTTGATCTCGACGTGCTCCATGGCCAGGGTGCGGAAGTAGGTCAGAAAGTCTACCAGTTTATTCTCGGTCGTCATGGTCGAGCTTTTTCTTTTTGAGGTAAGCGAAAATGGTATGGATGGGCGTAAAGCAAGTGGCTTCCCAGTTGCCGAATACCTGCTTTTCGGCCAGGTCGTAGAGCAGATCGATATAAGGATTGCCAGCCCCTTTCTTTTCGATGGGGTTGCCCGCCTTATCCAGTTCGGGTTCCTCGAAAACCTTTTTGTACCGTTTGTCCATCGTGCGCAGCCCAGATACGGCCACCTGCAGCGCAGTTACCTTGACGGCCAGCGGCAGATCGGCCAGGGCTTCGGCTCTCCGGCCAGCAATGGCCGCATTGTACTTCTCCCTGGGGTCGCCGTTCCATTCCGGATCACTGGTATCCAACCCGGCTTTCTGCGGCCGGCACATCGTGGCCAGCAGCCCATCCAGCGCCTTCAGGTCGGGGTTGTCCTTCTTTTTGGGGTTGGTGAACTGCTTGAAGTAAAAATCGATCATGGCGTATTCGATGCCGGTCACGTAGGAAAACTGGGCATCGGGCAGCAGGTACGTCTGGCCTTTGTGCTCGAATTCGTGGAGCTGCTTGCCACTGGGCTGGGTGAGCCAGAGGAAATCAATCACCCGAAACAGATCGTACCACTGCTCAGGCGTCAGCTTCCGGAACTGACGTCGGCCCATAAAGCTCAGCGGGATGAGGTAACGCAGTACTTCGCGCCGGCTCCGGGGGCTGTCGGGCTGGAAATAGGTCATAGGTACGACTTTCAGCAGTTGCTCTGCCGTCAGATCGTCCCAGCTGGCCGGCAGGAGGCACGTCTTTTTATTGATCTGCAGCTTGTTCATAGGTGTAAAGGCTGTCGTTTTGGATTTCAAACTCCACTTTATGGTGGCGAATAAAGAAGTAATGCCCTTTCTCGTTGGGCACCGTTACGAAGTGGCCGCAGCTGGCCAGCCCCAGCAGGAGAAGCAGCCACCGGAGGGTTTTGTAAAGCTTCATAGGATGATTAACAGGATAAAAAGCAGGGTTAAGACGACTCCGATGCCAACGGTGAGCCGGGCTTTCAGGGACTGTTTCTTGAGCTGACCTTCCAGATGTTTGATCTCTTTGTGTTGCAGATCGATGAGCCGCTCCATCTGAACCATGACCGTATCGCGCTGGGCTATCTTCTGCTGCAGCAGGTCGATTTCCTTTTCCCGGGTGAGAATGATGGACCGCTGGATCTCTACTTTCTTTTCCAGGCCGGCCACCTGCTTGTCCTTCAGCCCGACTTCCTGCTTATCGAATTCGCCGTTGGTGATCAGCTTGGCCAGTTCCTTGACCTGTTTGGTGGAAAAGGCGAAAATGGTATCGTTGCCCTCGACGATCAGCCGGGGCTTGAGTGTGCCAAACTGAGGCACCTGGCTACGGGTGCCCTGGGCTTTCTGCCCGTAGGCCGTGCCGGCCAGCATCAGCAGGGAGATAAAAAGTATAAGCCGCTTCATTTCTTCTTCAGGGATTTCGTGTTGAAATACTCTACCAGTTCCTCGGGCTTCAGCCCATCAATTTTTCGTTCGGCCGCTGCCCGGTTGATCTTCAGTTCCTCCAGATCGCGCACCGCCTGGGCGATTGCCCGGTCGTGGCGGAGGTTGATTTCCTTGAGCCGCTGCACTTCCTGCCGGAAGGAATCGATCTGGGCATCTTTCACCTGGTCATTGATCCGGAGCGAATCCATCTGCGTATCGATCTGCTTGCTGAGCTTTTCGATCTTGACCGTGTTCTCCCGCACCTGGTAAGCCTTCTGCGAAGTGATCATCAGCGAGATGAACACCAGCGCGGCCAGCCCGACCTGGAGGTGGGTGCCCAGTTTGGAAAACTTATTCCGAAACCTCTTTTTCAGCTTCAGCACCAGGGCTATCAGGAGTGATTTCATCTTTGGAGAGTTTCATGGAAATTTTCGATTCAATTAGTTGCGCTACGAAGGGGCTGATAATGCCCAGCTTGGAAAATTGCTTCACGATCAGAATGATCAGGGCCGACAGCAGGATGGCAAAAACCGCCTGTGGCAGCCAGAAAAACCAGGTGTTGTACTTGGCGGAATTGGTGGCGATGTAGAGCAGTATGATCGCGCCCAGGCTGTTGCCGTTGGTGGCCAGCAGCTTGCGGCCGGCCAGCGGCCAGCTCAGCTTTCCGTCCCGGTAGTGCAGCCAGAGTTCGGCCAGCAGCGCGATCACGTACGCGATGAGCATAAACCCGATGGCCCTGGGCTCCGGCCACACGTAGGCCTGCACGAAGCCGGCTACCCAGGAGGCCGAAGTGGCCAGGATGGGTTCGGCGGTGCCGCTTACGGTTTTGGATATGACCTGCAGGGAGTCGGATTGCTGCATTTTATCGGTTGTGTTCAGTGTGTTGCTGCTCAATATTTCGGGCTACCTCATCCAACATCACCATGCATTTTTCAATCAGCTCCAGCTTTTCGGCATCGGACAGCTCCAGACTGAGAATGCCCAGGATGGAGTAGGCCGGCCGGGTGACCCGGTGGTTGAGCTGGTGCAACAGTTCCCGGTACAATGTTTCGTAATCCGGCCGGGCGACCCTGGGTCTGCCGGGGCCGCCTCTCAGTGCCATAGCTATACAGTAAAAGATGGTGAATTGCGGTTGTCAGGCCGGTTGTACGCCTGCTTGTTTTGCGTGCACAGGTAAGTCTGGGAAGCCGCGTAAGTCGGAAACTTGACCACATTGGCCTTCAGGTACTGATCCAGATCGGCCAGGTAAATGCGGGCTACCCGCTCGGCATTACTCCGGAAGCCTTCCACGTCAATTCGGTTGGCTGCCAGTTTCTGGCGGATGCCGTCGTGTTCGGCCAGCACCCGCACGCCGGCACTGGTGATCTGCACCGTGATTTCGGGCAGCGCTTCGGCCAGTGCGAAATTGCCCAGTGCCTTATTGATCCGGCCTACCAGGTCCTTATTGTCAGCCGTCAGGCTACCAGTCAGCAACTGGCTTTTCAGTTCCTCAAACATTTCCGGTCCCAGCAGCCCTTTGATGTAGATGGTTTCCGCCCGGTCGATGTAGGTGCGGAGCATCAGGAAGGTGCGCCGGGAGTTGCCGATCTTGATGATCTTGCTCAGCTCGCGGGTGCTGGTGATCAGTAGATCCCGGTAATTTGCATAGCTGTCGGAGTTGGTCCAGACCGGAAACTGAACGGCATTGTCTTCCAGGAACTGCAGCGCCACGTCGAGGTAGGAATCCCCGTTGTTGTAAGCCGACTGCTCCAGGTTGTTGTAGGTCCACTGCCGGACCGGTCCGGTGTGCTGGTTGCCCACTTCCGACAAGCCGGCATCCCCAGCCTGAAGGGTCAGGAACGGGCAGGCCTCCAACAGAGCGAAATACGACAGCGCCCGCTCCAGCAAAAAGAACAGGTGCTGCTCAAACGTATTGATGCCACCGGTGGCAATGTGGTCGATCAGCTCCGGGCCGACCGCTTCCACCAGGTATTTGTCCTGGGCCTGCTGTACAAAGGGCAGAATGGTATCCGGATGGATATTCTTCTGCAGGTTGCCCAGGTGTTTCTTCAGCTGGGCAGTAGTCGTTATGAGTTGTTCCATTAGTCTGGTTTGGGGTTGGATGGATCCTGGGTGCGGCCTACGCCTTTGGAGTCCGGAGCAGCAATGCCACTCACGTCAATGTCTTCAATGCCGATGAACAGGGAGCGGTCCCAGCCCATAATGGGTTTGATGATCCGGTTGAAAAAGTCCAGTACAATCTGCCGTTTGGTGGGCGTACGCAGGGCAATGTGCAGCTTATAGGAGATCAGCTTCTCCGATCCGGAGCCGCCTACTACCTTCCCGCTTTCAATGCTGGCCAGGCTGGGGTCGATGCCGTGCCCCTGAATGTGCGCCATATTGGCCTGGGTAGTCGTGCGGTCGTAAGCCTCATCGGACAGTTTACTGTCAATGGGTATGATCTCAAAGCCGGGAATCGGCTTGCCATCCAGCCCGGTCGAGAATTTGGAAATGAAAGCCTTGCCGGCATTCTTGGTACCAGACAGCCACTTATTCATTTCGTTTATTAGATCCTCCTCTGCCTTTTCCTGGGCTTCCTTTTCCGCTCCAAACTGGTTAAAATAATCCCGGGGAATCTTGATGTGATAGCGGAGGTTGTAGCCGTTTTCCAGCCCGGAATCGTGGAAAATGGGAATCTTATTGCTCACCTTGGTCCAGTTCTCGGTACCCCACCATGCCGGCTGATCGTAGTAGCTCTGCCCGGGCATCAGGTCGCGGCCGTGGTAGAGGAACTGGTGATACTTCAGCGGGTTGGTCCGATCGTAAGCCGGAACAATGACATTGTTGGCCTTCTTAAAATTGGCCCAATCGGGATTGAGAAAGTACTTTTCGATCCGCCCGTTCTTCGGATTACGCTTGCCTGCCCGGGTATCGGTACAGTCAAACGACTGAATGCTTTCCACTTTCTTTCTGACATCCAGCGAACCGACCTGAAAGGTATTGGCCGACAACTCCAGGTTATAGAAGGCGCTGCGCATGTGGTTGACCACATCGACCATCTCCATCCAGTCTTCGATCTCCGGACTTTCAACCAGCTCCATTACCGTCCGCTTCCCATCGATGACCTTCCGGAAGACGGCCGGGCGAAGGCCCAGCAGGAAGTCGCGGCCGGTGGTGATCAGCTGCGGCTTGATGTGATTGGCCGCCATCAGCTTGAGCATGCGCTGCGGCTTGAGGTTGTCAGCTCCCCAGTAGGCCCATTCGATGGTGGATCCGGAAGAAGCCGGCACGCCGTCGAGCGTGTCGATCTGGCCACCGGTGATTTCTACCAGGGCTTTGCCGCCTACGATGTAGTAATCAGGTCTGATTCGTTCTACTCTGCTCATTAGTGTCGGATTCTGATGCCGTTAAAGTGGGTCAAAAGGGGAATGCGGATGCTGAAAGGGCGGTCTTTGATCGGATCGTAGAGCAGCAGCACGCCGGATTTCTTGATGTTGATCTTAAAATTTCCGTTGGCTACCGTGGCTCCCTGCAACTTGCCCGGGCCGGACTTGGTGCACCGGTCTTTGCGCCCGACTGTGCCATCGGTTTTGACGTACTGGATGGAAAAACTTTTTTGCTTATCGCCATCGATGTACTGATCAATTTCCGCCAGCACGACGGCCAGCCTGATCTCGGTTCTGTTCATTGTCCCTTCGAATTATGATGGCAATTCTAGCTTTTAAAGGCCCGGCAGGGTAGGACGGAAACATTTTGAGGGGAATAAGACCGGGAAAACGGGGCGATTATTATCTGCTGAAAGGTCAATGGTTTGGCATTCAGGCCGATGACACCCAAAAAAGCCCCGGAAATTATTATTCCCGCGCTTTCGAGTGCGCGCCCTTTATCGTTTCGGCAATTGCCATTTTCGAAAAAACGGTTTTTACCGGTGGGGGTGGTGCAAACAAAAAACGGGCACTGTGGCCCGTTTGGAAGGTTTTGCTAGGCAATTGCCTAGATGAATCGCACCTGGTAAGGTTGATAGGAATCGAAGCCGAACAGGTGGGCATACTTGAACATTGCTATGTTATCAAAGCAGTCTCCAAAGTGGGTAGCCCGCTCCTGATCAATTAGTAAGTCCTCTGATCGCTTATCTTTCTTGAAGTCCTTAAACATCGGAGTGTTCTTCATACTGATGAACAGGAATTTGCAGTTGTTCTGATTGATACGCACCCAGGGCATACGGGTATTGCTCTCCCCCAACAGGCCATTGACTACCAGGTGACGTAAGCGGTGCTCACTATCCAGGCCCTGGGCTTTGAGGGTAGCCTTCCAACCGTGAGTAGCAAAGCGCTCAATCATCGATTCATAGAAGGTCTTGGTCATACCAGGAGAGCGGTTATTGCCATTGCGATCCCCGTACAGGTAGATCTCTTTACATGGGTGATGCTTATAGGTATCACACACCAGGTCCACCGCTGCCTCTACCAGGGTAATGCCTACCGCCTTCTTAGCAAACAGGGCATTATCAATACGAAACTCCCTGCCTACCTCCTGACACACCAGCACACTCACAATAGCTGCATTAAAGTCCCAGCTGCTGTCCTTGGGCTTATTGGGGTCAATGAAGTTAGGGGTGGATACCCATAGCCCGGCCTCATTCTGGAAATAGTCGTAGGTATTGGATACCATATGTTTCGCCTCCACCAGGGCAGGGTAGAAGCAATTGGGTACCTCAGCTAGGCGCTTATTCCATACCTCCACGTCCATCTCCAGCTGGGAAAGCGTTTCGCTCAATTCCTCAATATAATTGGGCGGTAAAACGTGCTTATTGTCTTCCGAAGTCGCTTCAATAAAAAAGTAGCGATCCGGGGCGGTCTTTTGCAGCTCCTCGGTTTTATAGATCCACTGCCCACTGGGCAGCCAGGCGGCCGACGAATAATCGCACAATTCCCCGTGCAGGTAGTGATCGAACCGGTACCGGTTGCCCCGGACCATGGGTTTAAGCACTTTATTGAAAATTTCCTCTTTGACCAGGGCACTCTCGTCCACGTCGCCACCATCGTAGTTTCCACCGCGATTACTGTCCGGACGATCCAGCGAAAGCATCTCCAGCGTATAGCCATTGCAGAAAGTGACGGTATTATCGTAATTCCGGGGCGGCTGGTAGGGTTTGGGCCACCAGTGGGGCGGCCGGGTGCCGATTACGTAATGGCCGGCCTTTTTATCGCGGTCAAACTCTTTGAATCCGCAGGTACGCCAGCTTTCTTCGGCGGAGGGCAGCGTTTTGGTTAAAATCTGATTGTAGGTCAGCCCGGCAATGAAAAACTTGCTCCGGGGCAGCTCGTAGAAGCGCTGCACATCCTTAAAGCCCTTCACGGAAGATTTCCCGGATCCACGGCCGCCGTTGAACGTTTTCCGCTTCGGTTTAGCGGAAAGAAAAGCCTGCTGCTTGGGATTGATGTACACCTGCCGGCTGCCTTCCTGCTTACTCTTCGTCGATGTCTTCATGCGATATATCTTCGATGGGGCGTTCGGCCAACTGCTGCAGCTTCAGTACTTCGTGGTCGGTAGTAAAAATGAGGGGCTTGAGGCGCATGAATTCCTCCAGATCGAAAGGATGGGTTTCTTCCGTGAACAGACCGTGAACCTTGGCGGCCATCTCCAGCGCCTTGACGTACGCCCGGTAATCACCGGCTTTATGGGCCTGCTGGGAGGCCTTCATAAAGTTTTCGTACAAAATGTGCTTCATGCCCTTCTTATCCGACTCGGTGACATCGCCGTAGAGCTTGATCGAATCGCGGATCACCAGGTAGGCCTGGGCGTCACTGATTGAAAAATCACGGACCAGGATCTTCACAGCCTGGTTTCGGGTATATCCGCTACAAAGCAGGGAATTGGCCTTTTTATACTTCCGGAGCATCAAATACTCTTTGGGTAAGAGCTTGGCATCTTCCAGGAAGTGGGACCGGTACCGGTCTAATTTGTCAGGGGCGTTCTTTTCGGGCATAAAAAAAGCATAGCTGCTCCGGCGAAGATGCAGCTATGCAAAAAGGGATGGTAGGACGGATTACAATTGACAGAATCCGATCAATAACATCATCGTTACTTCTCTTTTAAATTGCGGACATATGTCCTCTTTGTAGAGGTATTTCCAGAGTCTGTCTAGGTTGATTTGGATCAGTGTCATGGATTATAACCAAGGAATCTTTGTTAATTTTTTTTATCGTAATGTATCCAAAGTCAACATGAAGTACTTTATCACCTTCTTGAATTTTATTGCCATGCCCATCGTAAAAGTAACCTGTTGATGGTAAATGCTCTCCTGTATATTGTTTTTTTAAGTCAACTTTAAATACATCCCCCCTCATATTTTCAATAGCATTCAGTATTAACTGAATGCCTGGATCCATTTTAATATCTTTTTTCAATTCAGCCTTTGAAACTCCTAATAATGAGATAATAGAGGTTACATCAGGAACATCTGAATGATGAGAATCATAAGTTTTTCTGAGATTATCAGCCAAAGATGTAACCGCGCTATTTACAGTATCAATACGAAGGGTATGATCATATTCAATATCCCGAAACCCTTGTATGTCAAAAAGACGGCTAGTTGTATCATCCCTCATTATTGTGACCGGCATGTCAAATGCTTGACGTATACCTAACTCATACAGAACATTTGCATTACGGCTACTCACATCACAAATAGCCATGTCTGAGCTTATTATTCTTTTCAGAATATCAATAACAATAAAATTCGATGGTTTAACATCATCCGCCCTAATTGGAAAAAAGCCAGCCTTTTCACAAGCTGGCTTTATAATATATTCATAAACTCTTTTAAAATGACCTGACTCATACCCGTCAGCATCTGAAATTGGCATAATTACAAAGCAGGACTTAGGTGCTGCTTTTTCTTCTGATCCATTAGAAGGTGAGTCTGGCTTTTTATCCTTTGTCATAAGAGTAAGATTTGATCAAAGGTAAAAAACCGACTCTACCGATCGAAATATTTATCGAGATTTAATTGAGTTTGATCCGGATCTCCAGCTCATCCAGCTGGTGCTTCAGCTTGACAACTTTTTCCTGCTTTTCGGCATCCTCGGGCTTACTGGCCAGTACGTTTTTGGCTTTGGTCAGCTGAGAACGCAGGTTATTGCGGGTCAGCAACAGGGCAGCCTTGTCCACTGGTTGCGCCGGCTCCTGGGGCTGCTCGGCCGGTTCGGTCCCGTTTTCGATCCGGACTTTCTTTTCGGCCAGCTTATTATACTCCTCAGTTAAGGACTCAATCTGATCGGCAACGGCTTTGCGCTGCTCATCGGTAGTCAGATCAGCCAGGGTATTGCTCAGTTTCGCCCTTTCGTTAAAAATGGATGACTGACGGAGAATAATGGCATCAATGGCATTGACGTCGATTTCGGGTTCTTCGGTGGGCTGTTGGTCCGAAGTGGGCTCATTTGGCGCAACCGGTTCAGTTGGCTCTGCGGGTTCTATGGTCGGCGCAACAGGAACTAAGGTAATTTCCAGTTTAGGCACAAAAGCCAGCTTACCCAGCTCATACGCCAGCTTTTCCCGGTTGAAGGCATTTTCCTTCCGGAGGAAGTTATTGGCCAGTACGCGATTCTTGCCGTGTTTCAAATATAGCTGCACCCCGGTTTGATAGTCTTTCTCTTCGGATGCCAGCCAGGCGTTGATTTGTTCCATTGTCGTTTTTTACGTTAAAGCTGAGGCAAAGCTAGGTTTGGCAATTGCCATAGGGTAGGACGAAAAAAGCCCACCTACATTGAGGTGGGCTTTTTTCCTATACAAGCGTTAAACAGATGATTTCTTTTTCCGAGTGGTTACCGCTGGAGTTGGCTCTGGTGCCGGTACCGGCAGCTTTTCGACGTACCGGCTGCCACAACCATAGAGGTGAGCGGCAATGTTATCGTCGATATCTGCCAGCTTATAGGTACCCAGTTGCGTCACCAGCCCGCCAATGCCCTCGACATTGACCAGGCGAAACTTGGTCAGCGCCATGGCTTAGGCTGCAGCAGTAATCGGAATTACCCCTTCGTAATAGTAAGGGACGTGGCCGGTACCAGCCGTTGCCTTGATATCGGTGCCCTTCTTATCAGTATTCTTTTTGCCGGATTTGGCATCGAAATTCAGGGTCAACGGGCGAAGCAGGTTGCCGCCGATGCGCTTAGAGCCATCCGGATCTACGCTGATCACAATGAATTTACCGTTGATGGTGCTTTGGAATACGGCATCCTGGCTCTTGCGGAAGCGGGAAACGTAAATGTTCAGCTCCTGGGTGATGGTCTGGGATCCAGAGTCGCCTTCCGTCTTCCAGTTCAGGTCGTGGAAGTCAACTTCATTATCCCATTTGGCAAACTTCTTACCGGTCTTCATTACGATGTCTCCGGTAATAGTGACGCCATCCGCCCCTACGGCTGGAATACTTAGGATGTCTGCCCGGCGAGCAATAAAGAAGTCGGTCATACCGCCCGGGTTCGTTCCGCATTCTTCTTCTTCGGTAATGTCTCCGACGGACACGCAAACGCCCAGCATCAGGGCCATAGCACCCATACCAACGGCAGGGTTCTTCAGTACTTCGGGCTTAACAGCGAAGGTGATGGCAAAGGCCGCCGCTATCAGCACCAGGCCCAGCAAAATCTTGTGTATTTTTTTCACGGTTGAAAAAAGGTTGAAAATTAACTTATAAGTGAATTGTAGATCTAAAAGAACCGGAGCAGCCAGGCCGCTCCGGTGGGTGAAAGTGCTTTGAATTAAGGCTGGTCGTTCAACCAGATGTATTCCGGGAAGGAGTAGTTTACGCCGGCTCTCCAGTCAATCATCAGCTTCAGATTGCGCTCGAATTCTTCGGGTTTGATCTTATCCATATCCCCGTTGCCAGCCGTCATGTACTTCAGGTTATAGCGGGGAGTGATGGTGATCCGCTGAGATCCTTCCAGCGCCTCTTCAGAAACCAGCTCGATGCGGGTACCGTCGATGAATTGCTTTTTGAACTCATTGTTATAGTTCAATGAGCCGAAAGTGGAACGGTAATCCTGATCGTAGTAATCCTTGATGGTGGGCGAGGTTACGCACACCAGGTCACGGTTACGGAAACGATCGGGTACTTTGCCTTTTACACCTTCGATCTGCTCTACTGCGTTGGCAGCCGTTACCGCTACGCCGTCGAACACGTTGCCAGCCGGAATAATACCAGCCGTGATATCGTCAGCGAAATGCTTCAGGAAGCCATCGAACAGGTCAGAAGCATCAGTACCAGCATCATCCCGTACGCCTTTGAATAGCGACTCCAGGTGCTCATCCTGCTTCAGTTGCTCCAGGATCATATCCAGGATAACGGCTTCGTAAGGCAGGTCATTGATAGAATCCGGATTGCGGTTTTCCAGCATGCCTAGGTAAGACTTCCACAGGTCTTCCATATCCTCCTCGTCGAACTGCAGATCGACCTTACATTTTTTCACGTGGCCGTAGCGGGGATCAGGACGCAGGGCATCCAGTTTCGGGTTGAAAGTGTTTTTACCGCCGGGCTGCGCGACGTTGGTCATCTTCAGCCGGTTCATGATTACCCGATCGATTACGTTAGGAACAAAGCCCACGTACTTCAGGAAGGAACGGTCACTTTTGAGTACCATTCTCAGCACTTCCGGGTGGGTTACCACGTGGCGCTTTAGTTCGGCTGGTACGAGCGAAAAATCTAAACTCTTAGACATACAATTTTATGGTTGAAAAGGGTGGTACAAATGGATTAAGGGTGAATTATGACCGGCTGTTCTTAAGGTTAGCCCGGGATTGTCTGGCCGCTTTGATGTCAGCCAGGTAAGCCGCCGCCGCCTCGGTGTTGGGCGATACGTAAGCCTGCTGACCATCCTGGTTCAGCGTGTCGCCTTCCGGAGCCAGCACTGCCTGGTTGTTGGTTCTCCACTGCTCCAGCTGGGTATTCTGCTCGCTGAGGGTCGTATTTTCAGTAGTAAGCGTTTCGTTGGCCGTAGTCAGCGTGGTGATCTGCTCAGCCTGGGTAGCGTTGAGGCCTTCCAGCTCAGTGATCCGGGCGGCTTGGGTAGTGCTGAGCCCTTCCAGCTCGGTTACCCGGGCTTGCAGCGTGTCGCGCTCGCCTTCCAGTGCCGTAATGCTGTTTTCGGCCTGCTGCATATTTACTTCCTGCACTTCCGCATCGGTAGACGCATCCGCACTAAAGCCGAGGAGGGCGGCTACTTTGGTAAATTTCATATTGGATTGATTTTGTTGGGATTGCTGATTGGTGGCTTTGCCGTTGCGGCTGGCCAGGTAGGAGGCACGCCGTACGGCATCGTCCAGGGTACCGATTGAGTCGGCCAGTCCGTTGCGGATGGCGTCGGCTCCATTGAACATTTTGCCGGTAAATAGTCCATCGGCCAGGGCTGCTTTGGCTTTGCCAGCACGGCCATTCTTGACCGTTGTGATAAAGCTATCGTGGATTTTATCCAGCTCTCCGGTCAGTTCAGCGAACAGTTCCTCGGTAAGGGGTTCCAGGCTATTGATGCGGGCTTTGTCCGTGGCTTTCGTCGAGCGGACGATGGTAGCGTTGAGGCCTTCTTTCTCCAGCCAGGCGGATTGATCCACGTGCAGAGCCAGTACGCCGATCGATCCCACATAAGCAGAACTTTTGCTGCTCATCATGATATGGTCGGTCTGCGAAACCGCCCAGTAGCCGGCGCTGGCCGCCATTCCGTTCACCCAGCCCACAATGGGCTTAGAGGTACCTTTGATAATGTTGCCCAGGGCTTCGGTACCGTCGACATCGCCACCAGGCGAATCGACTTCCATCACGATCGCGGAGATCTTCGGATCATTATCCAGCTGACGGATCAGGGCTCCCAGCGAAGCAGTTCCTTTCGGGCCGCAGTACGCATCGCGCTTCTGCATAGCTCCAATTAGCGACACAACGGCCACCTGGCGCTCCGCTGAAGCACTGGATCCACCGCCTGCACTGACCATAAACATTCGGGGTTTTACTTCCCGCTCCCTGGCTTCGGCACTCATTTGGGAGGCATCCAACGGGGTAAGGCCCTGATCAATGCGCCGGCCGATCACGGCAACGGCGTGGTGATAGTACTTTGATTCAAGCGCCCATACGCGGGTCTGGAGTAAGTGAAGCATACCTGGTCTGTGCAATAGTGGATGCAAAGATGTTTTTGCGGAATGCCCCAGGATAGGACGGAAAAACAAAGCCCCTCCGGATGGCTCCGGAAGGGCTGTAATCAAGCTGATTAAAGGATCAGTAGCCGTAGGCCTCAATTTCAGAAACCTTGCTCCAGTGCTTATTTACGCCTACGTAGCGCAGTTCGGCCACCGAAGTAGGCGGAATGATGAATTCGCGGGTCAGCTGCTTGTTATCCGTCAGGCTCACCAGTTCCACCCAGTCGCTGCCCACTTTTCGCAGGAACATAAATTCCTTCACTGGCTGATTAAAGCGGATGACCAGCTTATTGACCGTCTTCGGCGTACCGATCGCGGCCGCGTTCCACTCCGCGGCAAACAGGGTGCTACCTGGCGCTGGCTCGTACTGGCCATTGGTCAGGTCAGGCTCGGCAAATTCGGGAGTCAACACGGCCTTGGTATAGGTCTTACCGGCCAGGATGTTGCTGGCGACCACTGGCGCACCGGGTAGTACCGAGAAGCTGCGCTCGGCAGAGGCCGCCTGGTAGTTGTCATCGCCGGCCACGGATGCCCGGATCTTCACGGTGCCCAGGCCCGAAAGGGTGTACGTACTGCCATTGATCGAGCCGGGGCCCTCGGCAATCTGGAAGGATACCTCTGCGCCCGATGAGGCCGTGGCCACCAGGTTGAGGGTCGTATCCACGCCCAGCTGCTTGTCGGTAATGGCCGTGAAGCTCACCGTCTGCGCGGCCTTGGCAACGGAGAAGGTAATATCCTTATCAGGGGCTGGTTCATAGGTGCCGTTGCCGGCCTGCGATGCCCGTACCTTCACCTCACCGGCTCCGGTAATGGTAAGCTGGCTGCCGGCAATGCTGGCCGGACCAGACACAATACTGAACGTGACGGCCAGCCCGGATCCGGCCGTAGCCTGGAGCGCGAAGGGTTGGTCACCAAATACCTTATTGGAAATGGGCAGGAAGTTGATCGTCTGCGGGGTTTTGCCCTGGGTGAAAAAGTCCACCAATCCCTCCATCTGGCCGAACAAAAACAGGATGCCCGGGTAGAGGCCGCCGTGTCCCTTCCATCCACTGTGCGGGCCGCAGTTGCGGGTGCTCGCCGGATAGGGCGATGTGCCGGCCGCCTGGCGGAGGTAATTGCTTTTCACGCCCGCATTCTGGTAGTACAGGTTGGGCAGGGCAAACCAGCTATCGAAAGCGATGTTGCCCGGCGAAGCGTAAGGGTCGTTGCCGTTGATGAGCACCTTCGCCCGATCGGTGACCGACAGTGTAGCCGGATCAACCGAAGTAGCGTACTTCACCTGGCTGCCGTTCAGAAATCCCTGCAACGTCTGGATCACACCCAGCAGGCTCTTGGGCTGGCCAGGTGATTCGGAACCGTAAGCACCCTCTTCGGTTACGAAGTTGACCAGGGAGAAATCGCCGGCAAAGGCAAAGGCCATCGCCAGGTCAATCATGCACTGGGCGGCACTAAATGCGTAGTTCAATCCCTTTTCCGGTTCGGAAGGATGACCAAACCAGCGGTGCAGGTCGGCCAGGTAATTTCCGGGAAACACCGAATAGCGGATAAATTCAAAGAAGTATCGCTTGGCCGCTGCCTGTAGGTTGGCATTGTTGAGCATCAGCCCCACGGTACCGCAGAAGCGGGCGGCCGAAGCATTGCGGTTGTTATAGCCCCGATGGAACCAGCCGGCCAGCGGACCGCCGTAGAACAGCGGCTCTTTCGGGTCGTTCGCCTGGGCGTTTTTGGAATACGTCGTCAGGGTGTAATTGCCATTGAGCCGGTCCACGAAACGCGGGTTGAGCTGCCGATCCATCAGGATCTGCGAATAATTGCCGGCTGATTCAAACCAGGCATTCACCTGGGCCTGCTCCGGCGTGGAGTAGATCGACCGGCTGTAATCGAATTCGAAAGCCTTGGCCGTCATCCGCTCGAAGATCGTAAAGAAGGGGTCGGCATCGGCCTTGCTGCTGCGGCTCCATTTGGCGGTATCATTGAAGTTCAGCGCCGGGTTGCCTACGTAATGGGTCAGCATCTCCGATTTCAGCAGGGCGTTGTAGGTCGTCACTCCGCTGATCCGGGACAAGAAGGCAGCCGACTGCGCCAGGGTCCCCTCCATTTTCCAGTTCAGCTTATCATCTTCCGGTACGGCTACGGTCAGGCTATTGAGCTTGGTATACCGATCCGCTGCCGGATTGTTCTGGAAGGCATTGGCATCGAGCACCAGCTGGTTATAGTCGCCCGGGCTGTTGGACTGTACATCGCCTTTGGCTTTGTACTTCACACCACCAGCGGTAATGCCGGCGCGTTGCTTGTAGATGGTTTCGGTTTCCTGGAAGAGGTGAAGTCCGGTTTTAGTGGCCATATAGGTGATTAATTATGTTTGGAGGTGGTTTTATTTTTGGGAGTAAGGCTCATTGTTATTGCTTATAGGGCAGTAAGGAATGTGAGCATATTGCCACGTTGCTCGGTTGTGAGTTGTCCACCCTTAAGGAAAAGGCCTTTGGCAACCCCAGCGTAGTGGTTGGAAGCGGACGCGTTTTGGTAGTTGTTAGTAGCTCCATAGTAAAGGGAGCGTGTCGAATAAGGGCCGAAAGCGTTGGGGGAGGTGGAGGTAAGTGCTTTCTGCACGCCATCCACCCAGCACTCCACCACGCCCTCTACATTGCGCCATTCAATCACCTTTGCGGTCGTGGCTCCGTTTGGAAATATCACATCCACAGTGGTGAGAATATTGGCGTTACTGCTGGTCGTGATCGCACCCAATCGACAGGACAGTTTGCCAGTAGAGTCCAAACGAAAAGAAACCGTATCGGCAGCGCCGGACACGAAGTAGCCAAAATATACCTGCGTACCTAGTTCTGGCTGTCCGTCCGTGGGTGCCAGCTTTACAAACAGGTTCCACGACGAAAGATTGAACACCCAAGACAAATTTCCCCTGTTGAGCCAGCTCGCACCGCTTCCGGTAAAGTTTTGTGTGGTTTGCAAATAATCAGCCGGAGAAAGCTGGATAGGGTTAAATACGCTGTCATTGGGAACAAGCGTCGTGGTTGAGGAGATGGACTGGGTAATTACTTTCGCGCCCTGGGTAATGGATACCGTCATCGTGCCAGTCAGGGGCGTAACTGTGTAGCTGTCCGTAGCCGTGTTATAAGTTACGTTTGCTGCTTCGTCAATACCAGTACCTAGCATAATGGTGAAGCGCTTCGTCTTGACGTAGCCCGCTACGAGAAGCGTCCCGGCTGCCGGAATGATCCAGGGGTTACGCGTCAAAATACGGCCCTTCCAGAAGGGTTCGCTTTGGATCACTGCCGCCGTTCCATTGGGCAAGTCGTGCAGCCAGCGGGTTGCATCCGCGCTGGTAGTGATGGACAACCGATAGTTAGGGTTCCCCTCACTGACGTAGTTGGTAGCCACCCGGCTGCTCTGATTGGATGGTACGCTTACATCGTCAGCATCGTGGAATAGATAGAGAAAGCCGCGCTTGCAATTCCTGGCGGCGGCCAATACGTGATTTCTGGCAACGTACCTATCTGGGAAAGTTGCCGGATTTCCTCCTACCTGAGCGTCAATATTAGCTACCTGTGCGGAGTTACCCGCTGCGGTCATTTGCTGCCACCAGCCAAACGTAGGATCTTGCCCGTAGTCGGAAATAGGAAAGTGAGCTACATAAACATTAAAATAGTCTGGATGCTTCGCCTGTAAGGCCAGTACTGTTCCTCCACCACCAGAGTAACCCACTGCCGCCTTTTTTTCCGGATCAACTCTTCCAAGGAAATTCGTCTTTACGTACTCAACTGCATCAACTACGTCCTGCGTTTCTCTGCCTGACGCGTCCTTACTGCCGGAAGCGCCATCCCTGCCCCGCATTCCTACTGCGACTAAGAAGAACTTATATCCCGCCATTCGGGTAAAAACAGCCATATCAAAGTCGCTGATCTGTTGATTGAAGCCATGTACAATCGCCACAATCGGCAGGTTCGTCATCCCGATGTCGTAGGCATACTTCAGCTTCAGGTTGGTTATCGAGTCGATGGAAGAAAAGTAGTCGATCAATCCCGACACTTCCACCACGCCCGTAAGCGTGCCCGTAGTGGTGTCCTCCCCGCTGTACTGGGTAGCCGTGAAGGCATCTAGTACGGTCCGGTTGGCATCGGAAAGGCCATTGGTAATGCGCGTTGTCAATTGCGCGGTAATGTCTGCCATCGGCAGGCCTAAGAATACCAGTTCCTGTTCTTTTTTGGTCATATCAGTAAGCGCGATACCATTTTGAAGTGGCGGATCTGTAGCGGTAAGCAATGGTTTCGCCCGAAAGAACTTCGCTGGGCGTGGTGGCCTGCATAGGGGTGGGCGTGAAGGAAACAGCGGTAACTACGGGACTGCCCGCCGCAATGGCCCCGCCGAAAACCACCTCGAACGGCTGTCCGTCGTAGGGTGTGGTGGGGAATGGGATGCTAAGGGTAGCCAGCAGTGAGGCCGGATTTACCAGATAGAGAATCGGTCCTGTTGCGTTGGCGACCGTTGCGGTTGTGCCGGAAGTATGGACTTGAACCGCGGCCCCGTTTGCTTTGCCAGCAAGGGCAGCAGTGACCGTCGCCGCGAAATTGGCATCATTACCCAGGGCAGCAGCCAGCTCGTTGAGGGTGTTCAGCGCACCCGGCGCTCCGGCCAGCAGGGCGTCAATGGCGGCATCAATGGCCGTATTCATCTGCTCTTCGCTGACACCAGCGCCCAAACCCGCTGCGTCCTTCAGTTCCGGATTGCCGTCAGCATCCGTTCCCAATACCTTGTTGGGCTGGTTCTGAAAGTCAATTACCCCAATGTTTATTTTCTGGCTCATCTTATAGTGCGTAAGTGCTCATCAGCTGGGCGGTAATGGCCTGCCGGTCCAGCGTGGTAAGTCGTTGGGAAAATATCAGGATGCGGGCGATATCGCCCCGGTAAAACAGTTCCAGCCCCACCCCGGTCCGGTAGTCTACTCCCAGCAGGTTCAGGTGCAGGTTGTTGGTGATGTCCAAAGTCATCAAGGTAAAGGCAGAATTGCGGGTCACCGAGTTGGGAGCTACACCGGATCCGGAGTTTACGAATACTTTGTTATGAGCACCTCCGCCGAAATTCGTGCTATTGACCGTGTTGTTAAAGTCAAAGTAGATGCCCCCTCCCGACAGGTTGCCGCTCCAGGTCCAGCTGCGTCCCTCCGTGACCGAATCCCCGAAAAAAGAGCCATAGTTGCTGCTTATCGGATTGGAACTGGCTACGATAAAAATGGTGCCCGGAGAAAACAAAATGGGAAGCGGATAATAATGAGCCGCCGCAAATCGCAGTACTGGCAAGCCATTCAGTATGCCAGTTTTGAAAGTGGACCTTGCTGCTGAATCGCTCTGAGTGGCATCGTAGCCGTTGCCCGAAGAATCGTAGATTGTCTGTACAAGGTCATTGTTGATGTACTGACTGACCCAATTGGCGGGATTCAGATCATATACCGGATTAGGTGGTTCGCCCACGCGAAACACCTTGCCGGATGTTTTAAAAATTTTACCGCTTGATCTAAGTATGTGCGCCATTTTACCAGGTGTTTACAATTGTCCAGCGGATCCAAGTGTTGGTAGCCACGCATTCATACATCAGGGAATTGGCCGCATCATATGCCCTTTGGCCTTTGATGCCGGAGGAGCCAGCTGCGGAAGGAACTGCCACGTACATCTCTTCCACGGTGAAATCAGAAGCCTCAGCCCGTAGCCGGATCCAGGTGTTGGTGGCGATGCAGTAATATAAAATGGCATTGAGAGAGTCCCAGGCCTTCTGACCGGGTATACCAGTGGAAGTGAGAGTAACGGGGACAGCGGAAAACTCTTCTGCCAGCTCAAAGAGGGGAACCAGGTTGCCATTGCTATCAATGGCCATTACCTTTTCTGCACTAGTAACATAGTTGGGGCCCTCCAGCTGAGCATAGGCATTACCCTTTACTTTAAGCCTAATGGCAATGTCAGTAGCCGATCCGATGGCTTCAATTATCCGGTTAGCGCCGGCTGCCAGGGCATTGCCCAGCTCCAGCTTCAAAGCGGAAATCTTGGCAGAGAAGTAGGAACCGATGGTGCCGTCGAGTACTTTGGCCCACCAGCTGCTGCGGCCTCCTGGCGTGCTGGCCTTGCCGGTGATGGAACCGGCAATTTCTTCGGGTATAGTCGCAAAATCGACTACAGCACCCGGATTGCCTGACACAGTACCGAATACGTATTCCACCACGATCCTTTCCCCATCGGCCGGAGCGGTAGGGAAAGTGATATCCTTGCCTGACCAGGAGAAATGTCCGGCCGTTTTAGATTGCTTCACGCCTCCCAGAGATACGGAGGCGGCAATGATGGTATTGGGAAGGGAGAATACGGTGGTAGAACCATCACCCGTAAAGTCTTTCACGTCCCAGCCACCATCGCCGCCCGATGCCACGCCACCAATGACCAGAAAGCTGATGTTACCAGTTGCCGGATTGCGGTGTACTACTATCGTGGGGCTATCAACCAGTTTAGCGGCAATGGCTTCCACCGCTTTTTCGTCGGTATATACCTCTTCATCCAGCTTGCGGCGCAGCTCTTCAGCCGATACCTGATTTTCGGTACCGATGGCCAGGTGGGTGTCGGTGTTCTGCTTGTGGTCGTTGGGGGAGGGTTGCCACTCCGGACCGTCCGGGGTAACCAGGATCAGGCCGATCTCGATGGCCTGGGAAGAATCGTAAGTCGGTTTGGCCGCCACTTCACCCGGCGTGCCCTTCACTACCAGGGCGTCATTGGCGGCCGGCAGGGTGATCAGGTCGATCCGGGCGTAGAGTGGATCGGGTTGGTCAAGCAGGATTACCAGGAAGGGGAAACTGTAACGGTTCACGCCGATCTCCCAGATCCAGCCGGCCAGGTTGAACTGGAGCGGATTGTCCTGGCTCTGGGTGATGGTGCCCTCCTGGATAATGCGGGTCGGTCCGCCCAGGCCGCTGCCGGTGCCTTTGTCCTCCTTGCCGGCCAGCTTATTGAGAAGGGTGTCCCACTGATCATCGAGCGCCCCGCCTACCCGATTGGCCGTGTTGGCATTGGTGACCGTTTCGTTTTTGATGGTCAGGTTCTGCTGCTTGATCAGCTGATCCGTTTTGATTGCCATATCTAGTTGAAAGTAAAGTCGTAAGTCTCGTCGAAAACGCCGGTCGGCAATTCCGGATCGGAAACGGTGAAGGTGCCTTCAAAGAAGGGAGCCGGTTCGGGTAACTCTCCCGACCAGGTGAGGGTGCGTCCATTCTTGGCCGATCCGCCCGAACCCGTATCCAGTTCGGATTTGAAAGTCAGCGGCCAGTCGGGTGAGCCGATCAGCTTGCGGTACCCGTTGGCATCCTGGTAAATCAGGATGCAGCGCACGCCCTGGAGCTGATCGCAGAAGTAGCCCACCTGCGGCCGGTCTTTGGGTACCAGGATCTGCAGGGCGGCTTTGTAGTATTCGCCGTTGTCGGTTTCGGCCATTGGCTCTTTGTAGGAGCCGGAGTTTTCCGAAAACTCTACCACGAAGAAGGAGGCTCCGTTCTGGAGCACCACGCTGTCAGTGATTACCAACTGCTCCGGATCCGGTATCGACACGACTTCCCGGGCGGGGATCACCCACAACCGGTTGAGGCCTCCCTGTACGGGGCCGCATTCGTCTTCGATATTGCTCAGATCGATCATTCGGGGTATATGAAGCCCACCAGGTTGAGCCGGTTGGGCAGCTTCTTAAAGTCCAGGTGCCGCGTTTTCTGCGCCACTTCAATCCCTTCCCTTCCGCCAGCTGCATTCGTGTTGCCTTCCACCGTGATGAACACATCGCCTTTCACCTCCACCACAATGCCAGCGTGCCCCTGCCAGCCGGTCATGCCGTGCAGCCAGATGGCCACGGCTCCGACTTTGGGTTCCTTGCCGGTTTTGAATACCACGGAAGTTTTGAAGCTGTTGAAGGTGGGCACGGCAGCCGGCGTAAAGCGGGCCGCGATTTCAGCGAGTACCTGGGGCCGCAGTTCGGCGGCGGCTTCCGTCCAGCACAGTTCGGCAAACAGGCAGCACCAGCTGTAGCTGGCTTTGAAGCCGACGGCTTTCATCCGCATTTCAAAGGCCGGATTGATGAAGCCGGCATTGCCGGGTTTTTCTTTCTGGCCAAGGGCTGCCCTGGCAATTTCCACGATGCGCTGAGGGAATGTTTTCATCCCACGAATGTCGCGGGTGCGCGGCCGGGAAAACAGGACGAAGAAAGCAGGGGGGAGGACAATAAAAAACGGCTAAATCGCTCTGATTTAGCCGTTTTTGGCTGGGACAAAACCCGAAATTCTGGGACCCAAAACCGATATTTTAGGACGGAAAGTCCAAAAAGCTGGACCTTAAACCGAAATTTATTTTTACGCTACTTTTTTCTCCAGCCGGGCCTCTTTCCGGTACTGGCTGTCTTTGTAATCCCTCCAGCACTTGCGGGCTGACTCCACATCGTAGTCATCGGGATTGATGTCGTACAACGCGTAAAAGCTCATGATGGCGTGGCGCTCGTTGTTGGTGATGGCCACCTGTCCTTTGATAAACTGGATGAGGGCTTCCTGGAAGATCTTTTCAAAGTGATACCCCAGCTTACGGGCGTTGTCGGGCGTGATCTTATAGTGCTTCAGGGCCAGAGGTACCTTAATCCGGATGGAGCAGCTGCTGGCCGGCATCTTGTCGGCAGTGAGGTTGTAGGGCAATTTCTGCGCTACGCAGACCAGGGCGCTGCCGATCAATCCTTTGCTATGGGCTGCGATGGGTTCGGCTCCGAATTCACCTAAGAGAAAGGCCCGGACGTGGGGCCTGACGGGTATCTGTTTGACCATGCCCCGAAAATACGAGAACGGCTGGCATTGAATTTATCGAATACGTCTAAAAACTTACATCAATCAGGATTCTGCTCATTTAAAATTGGATTTACAGGGAAAGCATGCAGCTTATTCTGCCGCATGCTCTCGGTCAAATGCACTCTTTTCTGCCGGTACTTTTCAAATGGATCGAGAAACAAGTAATTGACGGCTATCGAAAAGCCAATGGTGATTACTAACAAAGGCAGGCCAGATCCGAATGGTTTGGGAAATCGGTTTGCCATAACGATCAACAAAAACAAGGCGTGTCCCAAATACATGGGATAGCAAAGGTTGCCTAAAAACCGATCTACCTGATTTTTAGAGAACCGGTAGAATATAGCCGGGCTGAACATAAAAACCCCTCCATAGATGAGCATATCCCGGATACCTTCCGGCAGATAGGGATAGCAGAATAAGAGGGAAATTAGAACCGAAATCAATACGCCTCCGATATCAGCTTTAAATAACCAGCCTTTTTTATACAGCTTATAAGACAGGGTTCCGAGTATAAACCAGCATATTTCAGTGGGTGCAAACCGGTAAATCATAAAGCCTTGATAGCTGGGATCAATCCAATAACAGACCCATCTAATCAGTAAGGCAATCGCTATGGCAAACAATACTATTTTGATCGATCTGGTTAAGAAAAGAGGGCTCACCAGATAAAAGCAGAATTCAACGGCCACTGTCCAGGCGATTGGAATGAACAACAGCTCCGATAACACCGGTGAAGAGTTTAGTCCCAGGAAGGAGAAGGACCCGGTTGTTTTGTCAATTCCGAAAAAAGTGATGATATCCTGGCCGATGAGGGTCAGATTAGAAATAAAAACAATACACAAAGTTTTCAGGGATTGCGGTGAAGCAGCGTACCAGTCGGCATAGTACTTGAATTTAGCCCAGTCACCCAGCAGGAATCCGTAGCAAACGCTTAGCAAGGCTACCAGCAGTATGATCAGCAGATACAGCGGGTAAATTCTCAGGAACCGGTTGCTGATAAACAGATAGTACGGATGATCAGTGTAGCGGTATTTTTCATTATATACAACCGCCATTAAAAAGCCCGAAAAGATGTAGAAGGATTGAACCGCTAAGTAGCCTGGCAGTAGTTGTATTCCAAAGATGGGACTTGAATGTACAATGATGACCGATAAGGCAAGCAGAAAACGGATGATTCCCATTACATCTTTTTTGAAAGACCAGCGCAACTTAATGGAACAAAGAAAGTAAATCCATCTTTTTTTAGCTATTGTTAGCCCATAGTCAAATTGATTGTTAACTGATCCCTTTTAAAGTTCTTCCCGAACTTCCGGCTGGGAGCTTGCCGGCTGACCCGCTTCCGTTCGCAATCTTTCCGGTCGTAATTGAGGTGGCAGCGCTGGCAGAGTGCCCGGAGCCGGTCGTCGGCTACGTCCCAGTTCTCCGGATCCTGGTCGAGGTGGGCTACCGTCAGGACAATTTTGGTCATCCTGACGGTACCGTTCTTATAGACCCGCTTCACCATCGAGTAATTGGCAGCCTGGCACTGTTCGCAGCAATTGCCAGCCCTGGCCAGGATGCGCGGCCGGATCTCGCTTTTCCAGTTTGGCGGGTATTTGGAGTAGTCAATTGGCATTACTTGCTGGCTTTGAAGCTTACTACTCCTTTGTCTTTCATTTCTGACCGGTCAATGGTGAATTCGTACATCATATCGGCAACGGTGAGGTAGGCCCGGCGGCGTTTTACAAATAGATAGCTATCGGTCTGGGGCTTTCCTTTGACCGGATAGTAGATGTACCGGTCAGGTCGGTTATTGATCGACAGAAAGGCTCCGTGTTTTCGTACGGCCAGCTTAGCTTCGAATACCGGCTCTTTGGGCAGCCGGTCGGAAATGTAGAGGGTGCCGCAGCCTACGACGGCAAAGCAGAGCACCAGGGCGAAAGAGGCAAAGGCGATTTTCATAAAGTGGATTCAGATTTTATGTGATGGTTATGTGATTAGGAATCGTTTCTACGTAAGAGTTCTTGGCGCATTTCTTCCAGGCGGGTATTCCAATACTCCCATTCCTTGGTAGCAGGATCCAGCTTTTTATATATTCGAAGGGCATAGTTTATTGCTCCGAATAATTGAGCATAGCTCATAGTGGTAACTGACTGGTTGGTGGCCAGGTGAAGCGCACGTGCCTCATCGGTAGTCATATTGGCGTAGCTTTTCATCTTACTTATTGGTTTTGACGTTCAGCTCATCGAGCAGGCCTTCGGGGGTCAGCAGCTCCATATGGTACTCCATCGCGGCCAGGTAGCGCCGGCTGTTGAGGATGCGCGGATCCCATTTGAAAATGCCTTCCTGCCGGTAGCGCAGCAGCTTCTGCCACTCCAGCCGGTGGGCAGCGCCCAGTATTTTGATTTCTCTCTCTTGCTTATCCATTGACTTAAAAGGGGGTTTTGTTTTTGATGGCTTTGGCGATCGCTTCCTGTACTGCAAACTGGTATTGGTAGAGTTCCAACCTCGCCTGTTCGAAGTTTGCCTCCGTGGTGGGCTTCCATCGGCGGTTGAGCCTTAATTCGAAAATCTCTCCCGGGGCATCCCGCTTCACGTGGTAGAGGTAATAATCCTCTTTTTTGGATTCTTTACAGATGGTGACCGTGATGTAGCACTGATCGGAGATAATCTTCACCAGTGAGTTTCCGGACTCGTGCATGAGGAATTGGGGAAATTGAGACATATCGTTACCTGAAAAAACCGTTACCTGAACATTTTTAAAAAGTGGCATTTCTCAACCGGACATGCCGGACACGCCGGACACGCCTCATTTTCAATTCGTTGTCAACCGGACATGGGCGTTTTTTGTCCGGCGTTGTCCGGTTGCCATTTTTTCAATAAAAGGGGGCTTTCATTGTGTTTGTGAAAACCAACCGGACAACGCCGGACAGCGCCGGACACGTTTTTAGGTCTTTTTAACATTTTTTTATTTTTAACTACTTTATTTTTAATTGATTAGCTTTTCTTGTCCGGTGTCCGGCGTGTCCGGTTGAGAAAATGGCGTTTTTAAATGACCATGTCGGTACGGGTAACGGTTTGCAGATCCAAGGATAAATCGCCCGCCGTGGGGTAATCGCCCTTAGAATTGTATTTTGCCGCTTCACCCTTCTGGTACTCGATCACGGAAAAAAGATCTACGCCCAGTTTATCGTATTGAAAGGAATGGCAGGAAGACTTGATATTGTCGGCAAACCGGGCGCTGTCCTTATACTCCAGATATCCTTCTGATTTTTTGAGCTTGTCCAGCAGAGTGACCTGCTGCAGGCCCGGTGCCCGGTAGAGCTGCGAGTGGGCAATCAGGTAGAGGTTGTGCAGTTCCTTATACCGGATCATTACTTCATTTCCATTGATCTTGATTTCGCGGCCGTGTTTGATCTGCTGGCTATTGAGCAGGTAGAGCACCGTATCCCAGAACTTCTGCACTTCGCCACCGGTATCGCGTTTGTCGTTCTGCCGGCGCGTGATGTCGAAGAGCACGTTTTTCAGGTGGTCGTAGACGAAGGGGAACTGGAACTGCTCGCTGGCCAGCTTGTAGATGGTGCAGAGCACCGTCACGTTGTTGATCATCCGGTCGGTGCAGCGAATGTCGGCCAGGAGGGCAGAGATCTCCTTCTGGGTCTTCTTGTGCGTTTCCCGGTAGTTTTCCTCCACGTGCTTACGAAGCTGCAGCAGCTGGCCAGTAATGGCCGTGATGCCTTCCTTCTCCAGCTCATTGAGCCGGGCGTAGTTGTCTCTGGCTTCCTGGGTGCGCTCGTTGACGTTGATCTCCAGTACGACCAGGCGCTGCAGCAGCGGATCGTCGGTCGGGTACTCATTGCCGGTGATCATCACGGCACTGTTGATCGGCACGCTTTCGGTACCGAAGCCGGAATCCATCCGGGCGCGTTTGTAGCCGTAGCGGTCCCAGAGGTTTTTCAGGAACTGGATACTGTCGTCGCCCTTGCTGTTGGTGAATTCCTCCAGGCAAATAATGGAGTTGACGAACTGGGCAAATTCTCGAACCTTGGCTTTATCTGTGTTGGCCTTTCCCGAGAGTGTGAGCGGATCCTGGGGAGTACCGAACAGGTGCTGAATACTCCGGATCTGAGAGCCCTTACCCGAACCGCCTTCCCCGTATAGGAAGAGCATCGGAAAGAAGTTATACTGGCTAAAGACGATATCGGAGAAGAGGCTGGCCACGCCAAAGACCATCGATACCATACCAGGATCACCGTATACTCTATAAAATAGCGCTGACCATTCCTGAAAGTTGACTGGATTCGGGTAATACTTAAACTTCTTTTCGTTCGAAAAAAGCGATCGGTTATTGGCGTACGTTTCATTGCCCGAGGGGATGTAAAAGCTTTCGTTGTGGTAATCGACGATACCGTTCTCATCGACCGGCTTAAACTCACAGTTATAAATACCGTTACTGAAGGTATAGAAGCCGGCATCGTGCCAGCCCAGCGTTTCGATCTGCCGGCAGGCCTTCTCCTCATCAAACAGCTTCCGCTTCAGTTTGCCCAGCTCCACGGCGCTGCCATCGAAGAGGTAATTGCCGGCCCCTTCAATGAATTCCTTGAACCGTCCGATGCTGGTCAGATTGGCCGTTTCGGTGTCCAGGGTCTTTTTCTTGCCTTTCGTGTTGATGATCTCGATGATGCGCCGGGGCACCTTGCCGTTATCGATGTGGAACAGTACCCGCATGCAGAAATTGCTGAAGGCGCAGGGCTTAAAGCCGTAGCCCGACTTCTCCATTTTCCAGTACTGGTTCCGCATCTTAAAAAAACCGTATTCCTCAAGGTCCTCATCGGGCCGGTTGCCTTCCTCCGCAAAAGCATCTTTTGGTATGAACTGGGTACTATCGTAGGGATCTACGTTGCCGTCGGGCTTTTCTGGTTCGGGCTTGGGCAGGGTGATCTCCGGCCGCAACCCGTCGATGATGGCATCGGCAATGTCGTAGCCATCCTGCCGATCGGGAAACAGGTCGATGTAGTGGAAGTTGATCCCGTAGCTTTTGATCAGCTTGATGCTGGAGTTATCGCGGCCGGCTTTGTCGGCATCGGCCAGCCAGATCACCTTCCGGTTGTAGAGCGCCTCGACCTTGGCGTGGGTGAGGCCGTTGGCCGAGCCGGTGGCCAGCCAGTCGTAAGCCGGATAGAAAAACGAGGCGATGACGGCTGACTTTTCACTTTCGACCAGGCAGACCGGTTTCTGCTTCTCCGGATCCAGCCGGTGCTCTCCGTAGAGGCACATGCCGTACTTTTTGTTTTCCCGCTTGTGGGGCTGCTTCAGCGAAAAAGAGATCAGGTTCTTATCGCGTTTGCCGCTGGGCAGGTAGCGAAACCATTTGGCATTGACCAGGGTATCACTCCGATCGACGAGCAGAAATACGGTTTTGTCGTTATCGGTACCGACGTACCAGGCCTGCAGGTGGTCGTTGGGAATGGTCAGCTTATTGCAAAACAGGTGAAAATTGCTCTTGTGGCTCAGCGTGCAATCCAGCAGGCGGACCATCATTTCGTAGGGAGGCCGGATGATATCCGGCTCCGGTGGCAGTTCGAACCGGGCGAAAGAAACCGGATCAGGAGCCAGATCCGGTTTCCGGTGATACGTACACTGGTTTTCGCGGTCGCAGCGCCCGTACTGTTCGTCCAGCCGATTGCCGTGGGCATCTTCGTAGTAGCGGAACACGCCTTTTTTGCTACAGCCAGGGCATGTTCCTTTCTTTTTGGGATGCTCTTCGAGTCGGTATCGGTAGGGTAGGTCATTCATAGATTACAGGGTCAAAATATTCACACTCGTTTAGCCAGGTCAGACACTCAACCGGTTAAAGTCTTCTATCGAGATGAAAGAAAACTTCTGGTTGCCAGTGTGGCGAATCAGCTTTTTGAAAGGGGTATGGTTCTGGCAAATGGCAATCCAGCGACCAGCAGTGTAATCACCAAAGCTCAATTCAGTTGTTGAAGTGATTTCAACCCAATGGTCACCATTTACCCTTATGCTGGCCTTGGTGATGACATCCGGCGTTTTTGTCGTGGAGTTCGTTACACCCACTTGCCCAACTTTCATCACCTCCACCTGGCCAATGATGGCACCCGTAGGCAATTGCTTCCAATTGGTAATACCGATGCTCTCCAGGGCGCTTTTGAAGGGTTCCTGCTGGCACAGCTGCTTTTCCAGCGTACTTACTTTCTGAGTGGCGTGGATCAGCAATACGCCCCGGTGCTTCATTTCCCAGGAACGGGTTTCGTTTTTCTTCAGGCCGTGCACCAGTAGCACGGCCCAGAGGGGGTATAGAGAGATGACTTTCATAGTGCTTTCAGATAAATAGTTCGGCTTCTTCGGGGATGGGCTTTTCGGCTTTGGGTACCGGATCGGGCGGCGGTGGCTGATGGGGTGCCGGTTCCCCGCCGTCTTCGTCATCGGGTCCATAGCGATCGTGTTCAGCTATACCGGTGGCGGCCATCAGCATCAGGCCGGCAATCATCAGAATCAGGGCTGTGGCACCTAAATAGTAGTACATAGAAGTGGAAGGTTAAAGGCCATTGAAAATTTTAGTAAGCCCCCGCTGGGTGAGCCGTTGGAACACCTGCCGGGAGGCCGGGCCGCTCAGCTGCTGGTAGAGCGCGCCCAGCTCATTTATTTTACTTTCCAATTGTTGGACAGTAATAGCCTTGCTATCTTTGTCCTGCTTAAGAGCTTTCATCGAGTTTTGGCGTAGAAGCCCGGTCAGGTACGAACTGACCGGGCTTCGTTTTTAGACCGGTCTAAAGAAGGGACTGAATAGAGAAAGCTGGGATTCGAATTCTTCGCCCACGTGATCACAGTAGTGTTTCCAGACGCTGTTTGATTCGACCATTCCCACCTGGTGCATCAGCTCGGAGATCTGGCCTTTGAAATCCGGCTCAATCATCGGCTTCAGTTCGTTGTTCATCAGGATGGCCCGGAGCTCCCGGGCTTTTAGCTCCAGTTCAGCCGCTTTGATGCTGAGCAGGTTCTGAAGCTGCTTGAGTTGTTCTTCGCGTGTCATGTGGATAGCTGTTCGGTACCGCCGTCCCCCGGGTTAGAAGGTGAGAACTTGTCCGCCATCATCCGGTCGTATTCCCGGCTGAGGAACTTCATTTCGTTGATGTAGACCAGGCGGATCATTTCCCGGCGATCGGGATAAGGGCAGCGTTTCATTTCCAGCAGGGCATTGTCGCCCAGGTCGCGGAGCATTTGCAGGAAGGGGTTGCCGTCGCTCTGGCCGGAAAAAATGCGGATGATTTCATCGTACAAGGGGCCGACTTCCTGAAGCACGGCCGCCCGAATGGCAGATTCGAACAGAGTAGGGGTGTTTTGCCCAATAAATTGAGCGGGAGCATCACTTGGACGCTCTTTTTCGTTTATTTGCATAGTTGTTTATTGGAGTTTTGGGAAAGCTCTGGAGACATTGGGGGCAGGTCGTTGCAAGCGATCTGCCCTTTTTTATTTGGGTGGGTTGAGCCGCTGGCGCTTGATCAGCGTGCTGCCTGGGGATACCCCCGGAGCGAATGATCTTACTCTCAAGCCCAGATGCTGGCGAATGGCATTTAAGATTTTATAATCCTTCCGATGGCCGCGAACAGTGTTGTAGATCATGTTCCGGCTATCCTCTGTGTCTTCCCACTTGAGGATTTGTAGTACATCTTCCATATAAGGAATCTTGATGTACTGCTTCATTTCATTGAAGTCTTCGGGATAATGATTTTTTTCGATAGCAGCGAGCGCCATGGTGTTGCCAGTTTGTTTGTAATTGTTTACTTTTCGTCACGATTTGCGATTAATGCGGACGAACTACAAACAAAAGTACAAATCCATTAATTAACTGCAAACATTTATACAACAATTTTATTATGGAAGTCCTAATGCTTTCTATAATGTCAAACACAATTGGCGAGCGCCTAAAGCAACTAATTGATTTCTTTGGGGTTAGCCAGAATAAATTCGGAGAGTCGATCGGAGCGAGTAGTACTTTGATGTCGAGGTGGATTAATGGAAAGCATAATCCCAACATGCGGGCAATCAATAAGATACTGGAGCTTTATCCAAATGTTAGCAGTGAATGGTTATTGAAAGGGGAGGGTAATATGCTTGATTACAAACAAAACGCATTAGGTGCAAACAATGCGATTACAGAAACAAACATTAAGTACATTACCAATTACCAAAATGCCCGCTTTCGTGAGTTCCCTTATATCGCGGTAAAAGCCCGAGCCAGTTTCATCGAACACGGTGCCGACCACAGCAGCTTTGAACACTTTGAAACCTATCCAGTATTCGATGCCGACGATAAAAAATACGATAAGTCAATTGTGATCGAAGTGGATGGGGATAGCATGGAGCCGAACTACCACAGTGGGACCAAACTGCTCGTAAGCCTGGTAGAAAAGCCCAACTGGCCGTACATCACCGGCGTAGTGGCCATTGCCTTCAAAGACTTTTTCGTGATCAAACGAATCAAAAAGAATTTCAACGGAGACGGCAGCCTGATGCTGCACTCCGATAATCCCCAGGGCGCAGATCTACAGGTGGAGGTGAAGGATATCCNCAGTATCTGGAAAGTAGAACGGGTGGTTTTCGCCCGGCCGGTGTAGCGATGGACACCACAGATATTTTGTTCAAAGTAATAACTTCCGTTGGGACCTTATCGGCAGTTATTTTCAGTGTACTAGCATTTATTAGGAGCGGACGAAAGGATACAGAAGATAAGATTTATCAACTTAAAGTTGAGGCTTACAAAGAGCTAACAGCTTATGCCATAGATAAGCAAGACAATCTATATCCTTTGAGGACATACCTTCTGGAGCCTACAAACAATGATTTATGGGACTTCTTCAAATCTGTTGAAAACAAAGAACATACACTAATATTAGATCCTAACTGCTTTTTCAAACATATGGTCATATTACCAACACATATCATAGAAGCTTGGTATGAACTAGCAGATAAATATCATAAAACGAGATCGCTTGTAGACAATTATACCCACAATAGCGCTACACTCAATAAAGCAAATGAAATTCATCCAGATAATATAAGTGAAGCTGTAGGAAGGATAAACACTGAAACGTTACTATTCATTAATAAATGTCGAAACGACCTGTTAATTAACGATATACACATTAGTTTAACAAATCGCCTTAAGCAAACCTATCATATAACTTCATATAAAAACTTAGTTAAAATAGCTCATAATGTGGGTAGAAATTTATTCAATTGAATCTAATCTATCGCATTATGATGAAGGTATTTGTATGGGGGTTGTTGTTACCGCCAACTAGAAAGGGTGAAGTAAATATTATGACCATCTAACATTTTACTAATAATAGAAACTACATCCCAAAAATCTTCCAGATTTAGAACTGAATTACTTCATCCAACTTTAGTAGGAGTAGTAGCCGGATTGGTCGTTGCTATTGGAACTATATTCCTTGCAAAACATTTTGAGAAAGGCATAGAATTAAGCTATTCCATTGATGAGCCAACTGTAGTATTAAATGAAAGTTTACTTGGTGAACTTCCTGTCATTATTAATGACGTAAGTGCTAAAAAAGTCTATTTGTTTAAAGTCAGAATATGGAATTCTGGAGAAGGCCCAATTAAAAACATTCCTATTCAATTAACTTTTGATAATCTTGGTCAAGGGTTTACAATATTGAATATCAGTCATAATACTACCCCAAAATATTTATTTGGGAAGTTGGACGATAGTACCATAGTAGACAAGCCTAACGGCAATTTGTCTTTGCTATTCACTTATGAATTGCTCAACTCAGGTGACGAAGATGTGATTACTTTATTAGCGAATGGTAATGCCACAGTTGATGCTTTTGCTAGAGGCGAAGGGTTAAAGCCTATAAAAATTGATCCAGAAAAGCCAAAGGTTTTATCAAGCTCTAATGCTAAAATGCTTGTAATTATTTTCATTGTCGCTATTTTTTTACTAATAGTTATCGGAACAGTTATGTTTAAAATGTATTTTTTCTATAGAAAACTAGAAAAAGAAAAGGTCTTGGATGCTTTTTGGGATCATCAAGATCTAATTAAACAACATGAGATAGCTAAGAAAGAGATTGTAAATTTAAAGGAGACTATATCGTTATTAACACAGGATAAGTCCTAAAAATTTAAGTTAAGCAGCACAACTTTCTGTGACTTCGAACTATCACAGAAATTATCACAGAAATGGGTCAAATCGGACCAATACAGTAATAGGGAACCGCCCAAAATAGCGTAGTTTTAAGGATTGGTAGCGGCTGTAAGGCTAAAAATAGAGTTCGACTCTCTCCGCCTCCACTAAGTATTACTATAAAGCCTTGCAAGGTAAATACTTACAAGGCTTTTTTATTTCCTGATCAACGGGATGACATATTTTTAGTTTGTCACCTGACCAAAGCCGTTGAAAAGCTTTTGGATGAATACCGAAAAAAACAGGTGCCGATAGATCCCAATCATATGACCGCAGTTGAATTTAGGATGTTTTTTGATGCGCTTCCCGCTGCGGACAGCAAATCACAGCCATCCCAACTTACCTTTGCCCGCGAGTGTGCCATACCAGTGAGCATATTGAAAGAGATTGCAGCTGGCAAGAAGAAGCTGAATGACTCTTATATAGAACGCTTGTTGCCAGTGATGCGCAAACACGGCTTTCAAGGATGAACTAGCTCAGGAAAGATTAGCTAAGTAATCGTATTGAAACTGGAAAGAGATTAATAGCCGGCTAAAGTGGTGCGTACATTCCCCACCTTCAGAGCGGATTCTGCCTCTATGGTACTAATTCCTTAAGTACTACGATAGCGGTTATGCCTTGTTTAAGGTGCGTCGAAGATTGAGTAATCCAGACGAAACTTACTTCAGCAAAATCGTTCGTTCTCATCTTTGGTTATGGCTATTTCACTTCCACCAACTAAAAAGCCCCATAAGGATAATGCTTACGGGGCTTTTTAATGCTGGAGTGATCCTTTGGTTTGTCAAAAGAAACGATTAAGGCATACTGGCCCGGCTTCTCATCTTTCCGTTGGTCAGGGTCTTTGAATTGCCCTTGCCATCGTAAAGTTTGCAGGCAAATTCATAGGTGACGATTTTACGTAAACCCAGCTTCGTGTTTGGGTCGGGATTGTTGATTACGGATGTGATTTTGAAAGTACTGCCCGACTGATTGCCGGTACCTAGAAAAGAAGCCCACTCCACGCCATTCTCATCTGTATAGACAACAGTTGCTCCTTCTTGCTCCTGTTGAGAACCAGTAGCCTGCTTTCCGTAATCATACGATTTCGCCTGGAACATATTATCCACTTCACTATGAGAGGGAAAGTCGGGGAAAAATTTTATAATCGATACAACTGCGTTGTTCTTGTCCAAGGGGTAAGAGGTAAGCACGGAACCCTGTACTTCTGCCCAGGAATCAGAAATGCCATCTCCGTTAACATCTACTGAACCACCCGAACTTATGCAGCCTGAACCATACTCAGTTGCGCTGGTGGGCACGGTATTACCCTCGTACTTAATGGCTTTGCCGTCAATGGTTGCCAGGAAGTAGAAGTCTTTGGTACTGGAAGGAGCCGGATTGGGATCACTTTCCTTTTTTGAACAACTTAACGTGGCAGCACCTAACGCTACAAAAACCAACAGAGAATAAATTTTTTTCATGATTTATGATTAATGTTTACCCAAAGCTATTGGGTCGATCACTGAGGAGAAAGTGCCAATACAGGTAAACATTACTCAAACCATATATCGAATATTGTTTATTTAAACGCATGGACAGTTTTAATTTAATGATCTCTGAATAAGAAAAAATGGCTAATATTGACCGTAAGGCTATGTTACTTTATTAATCCTGACTTTCGCAAAAGAATAGCGCACCAGAAGCAATTTTATCAACCATAAATATTAATTTTTGTCCAGTCAATGGGCAAATCCTTCATCAAACATGGATTTTCAACACATTCTAAGATTTTATGTCTGGCAGAAGCAAAAAGACACGATGTCGCTGGACTCATCCACCCAATTGGCCTATCAATTACTGGACATTATGCTGCAAAATCACGAAGTAGACGAAGCTTTCAATCAGCAACTGATGGATGAACGGGACCAAACCGTTGAAAAACTCATCCATACCATTCAACGGTCAAAACGATTAGATGCCAAATGACAGTGATAGATAAATCGACGGCCGCACAGCCTTCTCTCTTTCAATTTGACTTACTCAAAGGCCAGCATGCCATCAGCCACTTCGTTTCGGGAAGGGACGGTGGCGTAAGCGAAGGCGAACTGGGCGGACTGAATCTGGGATTTCGTACCAGCGATGATCCGCAGAATGTAACCGAAAACCGGCGGCGGCTGGCGCAGGCGATGGGAATTACGGTCTCCCAACTAATTTTTCCCAAACAAACGCACAGCTCTCACGTGCGGATAGTGAACGAAAATACCCAGCCTGATGACCTGGCCGATACCGACGCCCTGATTACCAACGCACCAGGGCTTTGCATCTGCGTAATGTCGGCCGACTGTGTGCCCATTCTTTTATACGATCCGGTGAACCGGGCAGTAGCAGCCGTACACGCGGGCTGGCGGGGAACGGTAGGAAAGATTCTGACTCATACAGTACAAGCTATGCAGCAGGCATACGGAACGCAACCTGCCGATTTGCTGGCGGGCATCGGACCGTCGATCAGTCCGGATATTTATGAAGTAGGCTCGGAGGTACTGGAGGCTGCCAGGCAGGCATTTGGTAGTACAGAGGGCTTGATTCACAAAGAAAATGGTAATGGCAAAGGGCATTTTAACCTGTGGGAAGCCAATCGCCGTCAGCTCAAGGATTTGGGCGTCATGACGGCTTCCATCGAAGTGTCGGGTATTTGCACCTACCTCCATCACGACCGCTTTTTTTCAGCCCGTAAATCGGCCAATCAGGCGGGGCGGTTTGCGGCCGGTATTTTACTCCGGTAAAAGCAGAAGAGGAAGCAGAGTCCTTTCGGTCTGTACTTCCTCTTCTGTTCAGAAAGCTACCCTGGACTAATAGTATTGTTTACCGGTTGATCAGCAGCTTTTTGGCATCTATTCCCTGACCATCCACAAACAAGCGGTAAATATAAGTGCCAGCCGCCATGCCGTGACCGGAAAGGGTCAATTCTCCTTCGCCTTTGCCGGTAATGTCGTACGTCTTCAATTCTTGTCCGGTTGCCGAAAACACTTTAATTGCAGCGCTTCCCGCCAGTTTTGGAATGCGATACCGGATGATGGTCGTGCCGTCGGTCGGATTGGGCTCATTCTGCCACAACATCGCTTTATCATCCCCGTCTCCAGTAGCTGTATTGGGCTGCTTAAGAATTAAGGCTTTCAGGGCAGCCAGTTCCGCATTCATCCGCTGCTCCATCACTGTCAACTGGTTTTTCAGTTCCGCAATTTGGGCATCTTTTTCTTCGATCTGTTTTTGTTGCTGCTGCACGGAGTTGACCAGCACGTAGGTGAGGGCATTGGCGTCGTAGTCGAGGTATTCAGCCGTTTTGCCGGTGGTATCCTGGTAGGTAAACTGGCCTACCATATAAGGGGCAATCTTCTGCATATCCTGCGCAATAATGCCCACAAACTTCTTGTCAGTGGGCATGCCCGCCTTCCCATTGTACTCAAACCACACCGGTTTGATTTTGGTTAGTACATCTAATCCTTCTTTGAAAGAAGAAATGTTTTTCTTCAGCCTTTGGTCAGAGGCAATCGTCCAACTGCTGCTGCCGGGTTTGGCCGCGGAGTTTTCACCCAGTTGCAGCCGGTAGGTCGGTGCCGAAGTGCCGATGCCCACGTTGGTCGAAGATGTCGCTCCGTTCACGCCGTTGATGGAGCCCAGCACCAGGCAGTTGGAGGCAGAGACATACGACTTGCTGCCGATGGCAATGGCATTGGAAAGGGTAGCCCCCAAAGGACTAAAAGAGTTAAAGCCGATGAAGATGTTGTTGTTGCCCAGGTTGTTATAGCCGGCATAGGTACCAATGGCGACGTTGGCAGAGCCAGTCTGGTTCAGATAGCCGGCTCCATTGCCCAGGTAAGAGTTATTGGCTCCGGTGGTATTGTTGAAGCCAGCCTGCTTGCCCAGGAAGAAGTTGTAAAAGCCGGTCGTGTTCTGATAACCCGACTTGGTACCCAGGAAGGCGTTGTCGTAGCCGGTGGTGGTCTTATAGCCGGATTGGTGACCAATGAAAGAGTTGTTGCTGGCGGTAGTTGCGCTCATCCCCGCTTCGGCGCCCAGCATCACATTGTAGCCACCGGTGGTATTATTGAAGCCAGCTTTGTAGCCGTAGTAGGTGTTGTAGCCACCCGTGGAGTTGTTCTGACCGGCTCCATTTCCGGCAAAGGTGTTCTGAATGCCAGTGGTATTGCTCAAACCGGCCAGGCTGCCCAGAAACGTGTTGTTGTAACCCGTGGTGTTGGCTCGGCCCGACTGATAACCCAGAAAGGCGTTGTTACCCGATGTGGTGGTCGAATAACCTGACTCATAGCCCATGAATGTATTGTTGCCCGCAGTGGTATTATTAAACCCGGCCCGATAGCCCACAAAAGCATTCTGATTGCCCGTTGTATTATAGAAACCGGCCTGATAGCCCAGTTGGGTATTATAAAATCCGGTAGTATTGCTCCGGCCGGACTGGTAACCCAGAAAGGCATTGCCGTATCCGGTAGAGTTGGCCTGCCCGGATTCGTAGCCTACAAAAGCGTTGTAGCCACCACTCGTGTTGCCATAACCGGCTGTGGTGCCAAGAAATGTGTTATAGCCGCCCGTGGTGTTGTTACTACCCGTTTGCCTGCCTATAAAGGTATTGTAAGAACCAGTTGTATTGGAATATCCGGCACCGGCACCGTAAAATGAGTTACTGAAACTAGTAGTACTGCTAAAACCAGCCAGGCTACCGGAATAAGTATTGTAGCTGCCAGTAGTTATATTCTCTCCGGCGCTATAGCCAATAAATGAGTTATTGCTCCCCGTGGTATTATCGTATCCTGCCCGAGACCCGAAGAACGAATTGAAAGAAGCAGTGGAATTGTGATAACCAGCTCCGCTACCAAAAAAGGAATTGCTGGCTCCGGTAGTATTCAGATAGCCACTTAAGTTTCCGAAGAAAGAATTGCTTCCGGCCGTTGTATTGCTGGAGCCGGAAGCCCAACCCACGAATGTGTTGCTCAACCCCGTTGTATTGGCATCGCCCGCATAGTTTCCGATGAAGGTATTGTAGCTACCGGTCGTGTTGGCGTAGCCGGAATTGCTTCCCACGAAGGTATTGTAAATACCAGTAGTAGTAAACCTTCCTGAGCGGTAGCCCACAAACGTATTTTCTCCCAGCAAACTGTTGTGGCTATATCCCGCGTAATACCCCAGCGCCGTATTGCTGCTGCTCGTTGTATTCTGGTTGCCAGCGGCGTAGCCAACGAAAGCATTGTAGCTTCCGGTTGTGTTGTTCGTACCCGCGAATGATCCGGCAAAATAGTTGCCGACTTGGCCATAGCTTTTTCCCGCACTCAGTGATACGGCTGCCAATAAGATGAAGCTGAAGCGTCGTAATGATTTCATAGCATTAGGGTTTAAGTTGAAGAAGGTGAATGAAAAAGAAGGATGAATGAAACTGTCTGAATCAGTCCGATAGCGGAAAAAATGACCCTAATCAGGGTAGACGGGTAGACGGATCTACCCGCTCTGGATACCATACCTTTTCTGTCTTGGTATGATTTTCTCCGTTAGTATAACTGACGGAGAATAACTACTTACTACCTTTACTTGACCAATCTGCTTTCCTATGAGAAGATACGCTCTTGCTTCTTTGTGCCGGCTCAGGCAAAAAAGTATACATCTGGTGGTTATGATTTTTTTGTTAAGCGTATTGGCTTGCAGCCGAAAATCCGGAACGCATTACCTGATTCCGCAGGATGCAGATTTTGTAATAGCGGTGAATATGCAGCAAATGGTACTAAAGTCGCTCAGTCTCAAAAACTTACTGAATCTGCATACATTCTTGCAAAAGCGAAGTGCTGAAGAAGAGGCCTGGACAGAACGAATTCAACATTCCGGCGTCGATTGGATGGGTACGACTTATCTTTTCGGGAAGCTACTCACTGAATCAGTTGCCCCTGACCCATCATCTGATAGTTTGCCCAATAGAGAAATCACCATTGTATTGCCACTCAAAGATCCACTTCAGTTTGAATCTTTTCTAAAAGGTGAAAAGGGCCGTCCCGAAGGCGAAATGGGCAGATTAAAATTCTTTACCAGCGACTCCCTGCTGGTAGGCTGGAATCAGTCCACGGCTTTCGTAACAACCAAAGGCTTTAGTACAGTAGAGAATCTTAAAAGGCGAATCATTGAATTACAGGACCTGCCTGCCAGCAAAGCCTTAGCTGATAACAATGCGTATTTTAATGAATTAAAGGACAAGTCTTTTGATATGCTTTTCTGGGCCGACATCAGTAAAGCCGGTAGTACGCATCCGTTGGTACCCGTCGGCGCAGTCAAGGACAACTACCTGGGAGCAGTGCTTAATTTTGGAAAAGGAGAAGTGGTATTTGATGGCAACTTCGTGACCCAAAACGAAAGCTTTGGTAAGTATGACAACTTGATGAATAAAAAGGTGGATCAGGACCTGGTTAATGATATACCGATTGCGGCACCTTTGAGTTGTTTTGCGCTCAAACTCAATACTGGCACCATCAAGAAGGTTATGCAGGACAATCAACTGCTGGGAGGTGCCAATCAGTACGTACAGATGCTGGGAATGACAGCAGAAGAAATGCTGGATATGCTCAGCGGCGACTTAACTGTTTCCATCGTGAAGGCACCCGAACCGGGCGGGTCGCTGCCCGAAATGTACGTAGGCGTAGGCATTGCCAATCAAAACTCCCTCAAAAAACTTATCAGCAACTTCAAAAATCAGGGCTTCCTGCTTGACGAAGGTCAGCACCTCAGCCTATCCTTTATGCCCGACCTGGCGCTGATTCCCCAGGATGGCCAGTTGGCCATTGCCACCAGCGCGACGGTTCGTGAAAGCATCTTATCAGGCAAAAGCTCACTAAACTCCGATGCCGGCACGGCGCTGAAAGAAGGAGCCCTTTCCGGTTACCTGGACTACGATGTTTATGCCTCCAACGATCGGGCATCCGACAACAAACCAGAAACCCAGCTGACTTCCCGCTACCTGAAGGCCATCCGATTGTCGGCCATTCAAACCTCAGAGACGGAAGCTGATGCCCGTTTGGTAATCGAAATGAAGGATAAAAGCCAAAACAGCCTCATTTCACTTACCACGATGGGCAAAGAACTCAAAGCCCTTCGAGCCACTGCCTTAGCCGCCGACTCCATCAGTGTGCAGTAATGGCCCAAGTCAACCCCTTCGGCCGCCAGGGTTGGTACCGCACTGGCAGATTGACGATATCTTCCGGGCACTTCGGCCATAAGGACGGCCCCGTCTGATCTGTGCAACAAGCAGTTAAGAAAACTCATTAACTCATTAACTCATTAACTCATTAACTCATTAACTCATTAACTCATTAACTCATTAACTCATTAACTCATTAACTCATTAACTCATTAAATACTATGCCTTCTTCCATTGTACTTGAACAGGTGATTCCGGCTCCTTTGGAAGGGCTTGTTTCTAGTCAATCTCAGGTCTGGAATACGCATTTGCAGTTGGAACCGGGGCAGGCAGTTCGGGTATCGGCGGTATCCGGAAAGGGGAAGAGCACGTTGATATCCATCATCTATGGTTTGCGGAAGGATTATTCAGGACAGGTGCTCTTAAACAGGCAAAACATCCGTTCCTTCACACTGGAAGACTGGGCCGATTACCGCCAGCGTTGTTTTTCCATCGTATTTCAGGATTTGCGCCTTTTTCTCTCCTATACCGGCTGGGAAAACGTTCAGGTGCGCACGGCTCTCTTTGGGAAGCCGGACCGGAAGAAAACGGAAGAGATGGCCGATACGCTGGGAGTTTTGCCATTATTGAACAAGAAATGCGGTCAGCTTTCTTACGGTGAAAGGCAGCGCATTGCCATTATCCGTGCCCTGGCGGCTCCTTTTCAATGGCTGTTGCTCGATGAGCCTTTCAGTCACCTGGACCAAGCCAATATGGAAAAGGCTTCCCGGCTCATCGCACAAAAATGTCGGGAATACCAGGCGGGTATGGTCCTTACGTCGCTGGACGGCGGTGAACATTTCAATTATCAACAAAATATCCTGCTTTGAATCGATTACTGACCAACATCCTGTGGGGAAGACAAAGCAAGTGGCAGTTTGCTTTTGCCGGCTTGGGTTTTACACTGGGTTTACTTATTCTGCTGGTTTCCCTGCAACTGTACCTGGATGTGCAACGAATTCTGGATGTCAAAGCCCAAAGCTCCGCTGACTATCTCATTCTGAACAAAGACGTTTCTCTGGCCAATACCTTCGGATTGGCCAGCAGTACTTTTTCTGAAGCAGAGACCAATAGTCTCCGAAAGCAGCCTTTCGTCAAACAGCTGGGCGTATTTACCGCCAGCCAGTTTCAGGCGACGGTCGAAGGCAATCAGACCATTCGCTTTTATACTCAACTATTTTTTGAATCCATTCCCGACGCTTTTCTGGATCAGGTTCCTGGCAACTGGCGCTGGAATGAAGCCAGCAAGCAGGTCCCGATCATTGTATCCCAGGATTTTCTCAACCTCTACAACTTCGGATTTGCCCCCAGCCAGGGGTTGCCGCAGTTGTCCAGATCTACGGTACAATTGGTGCCCCTTACCCTCACGCTCAGTGGTCCGGGCGGTCAGCAACGATACCAGGCCCGGATTGTGGGCTTCAGCGACCGCATTGCCTCCGTGCTAGTCCCCGATTCGTTTATGCGATGGGCCAATCAGCACATTGGGTCCGGGCGCAGCGTGTCTCCTTCGCGAATTATGATTCAGGTAACAGACGCGTCTGATCCGGCTATTGCCGACTACCTATCGCAGCAGAATTACCAAACCAATAATGATCAACTCAAAGCCAGTCAGACGGGCCGATTGATACAGACGGTGATGAGTTTGATCGGTATTGTGGGAATTTTTTTCATTGTTCTCTCTTTCATCATTTTCACGAGCAACTTCCGGGTCATCATCGCGGAAGCCAAAGAGGAAATCAGTCTATTGCTTCAACTGGGGTATCAGGTAGGCGTAATTGCCAGGCACCTGCTCGTGTACTTCGCAGCATTTCTACTGATTGTAATTGCCTTCGTTTTTATACTTCTTCAGCTTGCCGTATCCACGACACAACAGTTTGTGAAAGATCAGGGAATAGCGCTGGGAGAGGGGGTAAGTATGACGGTAATGGGGGTTGGACTTGTATTCGTGTTGGTATGTCTGGCCCTGAACGCCTGGTCGGTCAGACAGCTTCTGAAAAAGAGCGCCTAAACGTCATTTGTGCTTATAAGCAATCCGTTTTCGATTCTGTTTTAACCTCTACACGGAAAAGAAAGGACTCAGACGCTCTCGTAAACAAGCGATCATTCGGGTAAGCGTCATCGGTTCCGAAGGCTTATTTAGAACAGCGTCAGGCTTCAATGGCTGATTTTTCACCGGGTAAGCACCCTGCGTGGAGGTAGTGCAAATAAAATTGGGCTGGCAGCTGATTCTGGTTGGACTCAATGGCGCTACCTGATTATACTTCCCCGTTTTTTGTTGGCCCTCCGGCGATGTTGTACACTTTTTGGAGGGAGCCGCTTTTGCCGGGCGGGTTTTTACTGACTTATCAGCCGTCTTCTTGTCGGCCGACTTGACAGTTACGTGTTCTGCAAACATGTCCTGCGGATAACCCATTCCCTGAGCCAGGGAATAGGTAAGCAAGAAAATCGAAAGTAAGAGAGGCGTTTTCACAGCAGTAAAATTTATGTACGAATATTCAGTGATACCAACAACTGACACAAAAGTATAAATCTTTATAATACCTTGTTATACATAGTACCTTGTTTCTGACAAAAATCGGATGAACGGCTATATTTCGTGGCTGAATGGAAAATAGGTTTCAACCAACCTGAAAACTGCGCATTGTAAAAGAGGTTACAGAAAACAGTGCTATTTATTAATAGAATCAGGGCTGTCCTTCCTTCTCCTCATCCAGCCATTATTGGAAAAAGCAATTTGAAAGGAAGACGACACAGCCCAGGGTTTGTTACAACGTTTTTACCAAAAAAATTAGCGTAGTTCCACTCTTTTCACCTGACCGTCATTGTGCTGGGTGATGGTCACAAAATACACTCCCTTGGGTTGCTTGCTCAAATTCAGCTGACGATTCTGCTTTCCTTCAGCCGCCTTCCACTTTTCGCTGAGTACTTCTTTCCCCTGAATATTGGTTACTTTAAGGAGCACGTCGCCCTTTGCTGGTAAAAAGAAGCTGACGTTTACGAAGCCACCTGATTGAGGGATTATCTTCAGGTTACGAATGGACGCCTCATTGTTTTCCCGGAAATTGCCTGATTCAAAGGGCTGTTTCTTTCGCGTAATGATGTATTTTTTGCCTTGAGGTGTTTTTTCTTCCCTGAGTTCATACTCTTTTTCATCAAACTCAAACCGGTTCTTTTGGCCAAACCCATTCTCAAAGGAGAAATTCGGCATCCGGAAAGAAAATTCAGGATCGTCTCTGAATAGAAAACCAGAATCGTGTGGATAGAAGAATTGAAAATGATTTCCATCCGCTTCCATCCGGAAATTTTTAAACATATCTTTTTGATACGCGAAGAGACTATCGGCGTTGAAGTTTTTGAAAAGAAAGAAGTGATCCTGACCCAGGGTGCTGTCAGACGGCCAGGAGAACGAAAATGACTGACCAGGATTGAAATGTTGCCTGAAATTCCTTTCCCAGTCCATATCGCCGAACCCTTTACCCAAAGAGTCGGGAAAGGAAAAATGATCTTTCCCATCGGCTAAAGAGTCATCCGCATCGTAGGTGCGTTCAAATACTTCTTTCTTTCCATCCTTTTCCCGTTCAATCCGGATGTGCACTTTTCCGTCTTTACGGGTTTCAATGCTGCGCTTCTCCTTGTTTTGAGCCAGCAAAGAATAGGATTGCAGAATACCCGCCAGCAACAACAGCAGGATAATCACAACTTTCTGGGTTTGAAAAGTAACAAGCTTCATCGTAGTACAGATTAAGTATGAAGAAATTCCGTTTAAAAGTGATGATATGCCATGACAAATGTAGAACGGTGATGGATGCCAAGGTGTTAAGGCTCCGTTAAAGAATGTTAAAGAAAGTTAAAACCACCCTTATTCCTGAAATTTCCTCTTTCGGTTTTGTAATTTTACTTAGCAAGAACTGGAAGATCGGTAACAGATTGAAAGAATGAGTAAGAAGAAAATCAGATTGATAATCGGATTGATGGCCATTTCTCTGGTCGGGCTGGTATCTTTCCAGATGTACTGGATCAAACTGGCCATCGCCGAAAAGAACGAGCGCTTTAATCAGAGCGTACACGAAGCGATGGAGTCGGTAGTGAAAGGACTGGAGAAGCAGGAGATCCTGTACCTGGCTTCGCAGCGTATCCGACTGGCCGAAAAAGAAAAGGCAGAACGAATTGCCCAGGAATCGCGCCGCCAGGAAAGGGAGAAACAGCTAGCTGCTCAAGCCCGACAAAAACTACGGGCAGCGCGGCTGGCTTCGTCGTCTTACCGGAAAAAACAAAATTCGGAGAAGCAGGTGGTAAGGGAGTCATTTTTTCCGGAATCCACGCAGTGGAACGTAACTGTGATGGATGCATATACCCAAGGTATTACACCTGAAATGCTGGAATGGATGGCAATCGGGCAGAATCAGCCAATGGATTTCAACTGGTCAGTGTTTGGCTCAGAAGGAACCGGACAACCTGCTGCCCCATTTCATTTAAACGAGGCGGAAAGAAAAGCGCTGGGCCTGCCACTGGAGGAAAATACACGCTACATGTCCGGTTTCCAAACCGGGAAGCCAAAACCCGGTGTAACTTTAAAGCATAAGAAACGCCCCGGCAAATCTGCCAAACCCGATTCAAAAAAGCCGAAAGCCATTTCAATTGAGTCTGGCTATGCGTATACTTTTCATTATAGCCATGACGCAGCCTGGCCAAATTCACTGGTTACTGAGCAAGAAGGTTTCTTCCTGAATAACGATTCGACGGCCAGTCTGCTGAACCAGCATTTAAAAAACAGGTACGTGCAGGATTCCGTTACACAGCGTTGGCTTCAGCAGATGAACTCCCGGCAAATGCGGTTGTGGAACGAGCTACTGGCTGGTCAGCCCCAACTATATATCCAGACACTGAGCAATTCCCGTCCCAAGATTCAATTACCCAAAAAGTCAAAACAAGCGCCTACGTTCAACGACTTTTATGCCAACCTGGATACGGTAGAGTCGATCAAAACCTCTTTTAAGGAAAATTTCGACAAGGTAGAAAAGAAGGCGGAAGTGATGCAGGACGTATTCAATGCCCTGGTTACCGTAGAAAGAACCCTGGACAACCGGATCAACGGCCGGATGCTGGACTCCCTGCTACGGCGGGAAATCCGGAATCGCGGTATTGACATTCCCTTTGAGTACGGCGTGCATTCCAAAGAAAACAGCGGTGTTCTGTTCGCTTCTTTGCAGGGGCCTCCCAGCCGCCTGCTGGATTCGCCTTTCAGGGTCAATCTTTTTCCCAATGACCTCAACTGCGAAGGCAACTACCTGATGGTCAACTTCCCGGGGCAGAAACAGTACATTTTCCAGAAACTGGGCTTTGTGTTCGTCTCTTCGGCTGTACTGATTCTGGTCATTATTTCCTGCTTTTACGTAGCCATTACTACCATTCTGAAGCAGAAGAAGCTGTCGGAAATCAAGAATGATTTCATCAACAATATGACCCACGAATTCAAAACCCCCATCGCCACCATTTCGCTGGCCTGTGAGGTTTTACAGGAAGCAACGGTCACCAACGATCCCGTCAAACGAACCCGCTACCTGAACGTGATTCACGACGAAAACAAACGCCTGGGCTCACAGGTAGAGAAGGTGCTTCAGTCGGCCCTGCTTGATAAGGGGAACGTGAAACTCAAACTCAGCCAGGTGAATATTCACGAAGTGATTGACAATGCCCTGCAAAACATCGGATTGCAGATTGAACAACGTCAGGGAGAGATCAACCTGGATCTGCAAGCGGAAAATACGGTCGTCGAAGCCGATGAAATGCACCTGACCAACATCGTGCACAACCTGCTGGACAATGCCAACAAGTATTCGCCCGAAGAGCCGCAGATTACCATTCGAACCCGAAGTACCCGCGAAGGCGTATACCTTACCGTAGCCGACAAGGGCATCGGTATGACCAGAGAAGCAATTCAGCGGATATTCGAACGTTTTTATCGGATTCCAACGGGCAATGTGCACAATGTCAAAGGGTTTGGACTGGGTCTGAGTTACGTGAAAACCATATTGCAAATGCATCAGGGCCACATCCGGGTTGACAGCCAACTTCATAAAGGCAGCTCTTTTGAAGTATTCTTGCCATACACCCAAGGATAAAAAACGTCTGGAAGCAGTATAGGCAAAGCTGGTGCTGAAAATGCGAAAGAGACGCATCTCCAGCCAACTTATCAGAAAATCAGAATATCTATGAGTTCCACCAAAGTATTACTGGTAGAAGACGATCCCAATCTGGGTCAGATTCTGCGCGAGTACCTGGACCTGAAAGGCTACAATACCGACTTAGCCCGCGATGGTGACCAGGCGTTCCGTATTTTTCAACAAAATCAAAGCGCAGAAGACGGCTACGATCTTTGCCTGCTGGATGTGATGTTGCCCAAAAAGGATGGGTTCTCTTTGGCAAAAGAAATACGGATGGTGGACAAAAATATTCCCATCATCTTCCTCACGGCCAAGTCCATGAAGGAAGACACGCTGGAAGGTTTCCGGGTAGGAGCGGACGACTATATGACCAAGCCCTTCAGTATGGAGGAACTGCTCATGCGGATCAAGGCCATTCTGCGCCGTTCTCAGCCGGCATCTGAAGCCCTGCCCAAGGAAAACAACCGCTTCCGGATTGGCGCCTTCTCTTTCGATGCCGATCAGCAGACTTTACAACGGGAAGAGGAAGGGCGGGTAACTGAGCAATACAAACTCACCAGCAAGGAATCGGAACTCCTCCGCCTGCTTAGCCTGAACAAAAACCAGACGCTGGAGCGAAGTCTGGCCCTGAAGATGATCTGGCACGACGATACCTATTTCAATGCCCGCAGTATGGACGTGTACATCACCAAACTCCGGAAGTACCTGAAAAGCGATGCCAGCATCGAAATCCTCAATGTACACGGCACCGGTTTCCGCTTGATGTGCCCATAAATCCCGTTCGCTTCATTTAAACGGGCTTCCGTTTCGGCTTTCAGTCGTATCTTTGCCGCATCCGACTGAAACCAACCCAACGCGCATTATGCTCAGAAGACCCCGAAGAAACCGCAAATCGGCCGTGATCAGGGCGATGGTAGAAGAAACCACGCTCTCCGTCAACGACCTGATCTTTCCCATATTCCTGACCGAAGGCCGGAACCAATCCAGCGAAGTGAGTTCTATGCCGGGCATCTACCGGTATTCGCTGGATCTGCTGCTGGAAGAGATCGCCTCCTGCGTGGACCTGGGTATCCGGGCCTTCGATTTGTTCCCCAACCTTTCTGAATCTCTCAAAGACAAGTACGCCACGGAGAGCCACAATCCCGAAGGTCTGTACATCCGGGCAGTGGAGCAAATCAAACGCACATTCCCTGACATCTGCCTGATGACCGATGTCGCCATGGACCCCTACAGTTCGGACGGGCACGATGGCATTGTAGAGAACGGGCAAATCCTGAATGACGAAACCTTAGAAGTACTGGGAAGAATGGCTTTGGCGCAAGCCCGGGCCGGTGCTGACATCATCGGCCCTTCCGATATGATGGACGGACGGGTGGGTTACCTGCGCGAATTGCTGGACGACGAAGGATTTACGAACGTATCCATTATGTCTTACAGTGCCAAGTACGCCAGTGCTTTTTACGGGCCTTTCCGCGATGCCCTGAATTCGGCACCCAAATTCGGCGATAAGAAAACGTATCAGATGAATCCGGCGAACAGTCGGGAGGCATTGGTAGAAGCCGAACTGGATTACGAAGAAGGGGCCGATTTCCTGATGGTCAAGCCCGCCCTTGCTTACCTGGACGTAATCAAGCTTTTGAATCAGAACTTTGACATTCCCATTGCTGCCTACAACGTGAGTGGCGAATACGCAATGGTAAAAGCTTCGGCGCAGAAAGGCTGGCTGGATGGCGAACGGGCGATGGTGGAGTGTCTGATGGGTATCAAACGGGCCGGAGCCAAGGTGATACTGACTTACTTCGCTAAGGAGTTTGCCCAGTGGCAAAAGCGGGGATAATTCCTATTTATCTTTTTTATTGGGCCTGAGGTCGGTTACTATTCGTTAGCCGGGTTCAGGCTCAATTGATTTTAGAGCACTTCTGTTAATATAATACTATTTTTTGTTACGCGTCTCACTTTAACATTTGGGAGCTAGATGATTGATATAGGATATAGATAGACTAAAGACCGCTATTTGAAAAAGCAAAGTATAAAATATAAAACTGACTGTCAGTCACTTAAAAAATAATACAAGTTTTTCATCATTTCGGAAATCTGATTGACAGAGCTACTGCGTAGGTTTTGGCTGTGAGCAACACCTCAATAATCTACAAATTATAACAGTATACCTATGTCTAAGATCATTGTTCCTGATGAACACCGCAGCCAGTTGGAAAAGGGAATTTATCAACCTATTAACCGGGCAGCCTTTCTCAAATACGCTGGTGCCGCCTTTGCTACCTCTGCCCTGGTATTGGCCGGATGCAAAAAAGATGCAGATCCCGTGGTAAATGCCGGAGTAGATCTGGGTAGCGGCGATACCGGCATTCTCAATTATGCCTATGCCCTGGAGCAGTTAGAAGCAGCCTTTTACGCTCAGGTAATGACCACTCCCTTCTCTGGAATGACGGCAGACGAAAACGCCATCCTCTCTGACCTGCGCGATCACGAAGCCATCCACCGCGATTTCTTTAAAAAGGCGCTGGGTAACAATGCCATCCAGGATCTGGAAGTCAACTTCACCAGTATCGATTTCTCAAGCCGCGCCAGTGTATTGGGTGCCGCCAAAACGTTGGAAGATACGGGTGTAGCCGCTTACAACGGCGCTGGAAGACTGCTGCAGGACGTTAACCTCTTGCTGCTGGCTGGCAAAATAGTCTCCGTAGAAGCCCGTCACGCCGCTGCCATTCGTGATTTACTCAATCCCTTGTCTGCTGATTTTGCCGGCGACGATATTGTGAACGGTCAGGGATTAGACGCCGCCAAATCACCCGCCGAAATTCTGATGGCCGCCGGAGGCTTCATCAAAACGAAAATCAACGCCAACAATTTACCCAAGTAAACCCAAATCAGGAGGAACAGAACGATGAACATATTCAAAATTATTCAGGACATTGAAAAAGTTGACCCGGAAGTTTACGAACGCCTCAACTCCAGACGCAGTGCCTTCCATTTGCTGGGAAAAGCTGCCTTGACAGCGGCTCCGCTGGCCTTGGGCTCCATCTTCCAAAAAGCTTACGGCAAAACCAACGATGCCGTCAGTGACATTCTCAATTACGCGCTTACCTTGGAATACCTGGAAAGCGAATTTTATACGATGGGGCTGAATGCCGCCAATTTGATTCCGGCCAATCAGCGCGCGGCTTTTACGCAGATCAAGAAGCACGAAGACCAGCACGTAGCTTTGCTAAAAGGTGCCCTAGCTACCAATGCGGTCAGCAAACCTACTTTCGACTTTACGGCTAGAGGCGCTTTTGCCGATGTATTTACCAATATTGCCACCTTTACTACACTGGCTCAGGCTTTTGAAGATACCGGCGTACGCGCTTACAAAGGCCAAGCCGGCGGTTTAATAGGCAACAAAGATGTATTGACCATTGCCCTACAGATTCACTCCGTGGAAGCCCGACACGCCTCTTTTGTACGTCGTCTGCGGATGCAGAAAGGCTGGATTACCGGTAATGACGGGGGCAATATTCCCAGCGCGGCCGCGGGTGTTTACGCCGGAGAAGGGGAGACCATGCAAGGTGGATTGGCCAAGGGAAATTATGCATCAGGCTACTCTGACGGAGGAGTCAGTGAATCTTTTGATGAGCCACTGACCAAAGAACAGGTGCTGGCCATTGCCGGGCTCTTCATCAAAGCATAATAATCAACACCAGGTTGGTTGCTGCTTCAGGTAACCCTCCTTCTTATTCATTTTTAAATACTTGAGCTATGGAATTATCCACCGTATTTACATTTATTGGATCGCTGGGCGGCTCAGAAATATTTCTGGTTCTGCTGGCTGTATTGCTTCTCTTTGGTGCCAAAAAAATTCCCGAACTGGCAAGAGGACTGGGTAAGGGAATCCGCGAATTCAAAGATGCCAGTAAAGAAGTCCAAAAAGAATGGGTTGCGTCCAGCAATGAGGCTTCAAACAAAGAATAATAATCAAGGTTAGAAATACGTGTAGCCATGCCGATTTAAGGTTCTGGTTGAGGTTAATAAAAGGGGCTGCTTCTGGCGGCCCCTTTTATTTTGATGGATAACCGTTTTGGAAAGCCGGGCTAAAAGGATTTTGTTTTAGTTTTACGGCTTGGTTTAAGCACACAGATATCAAACAAGCAAAATGTGATATGGTAGGAATCATTATGGGCAGCCTCTCCGACCGGCGGGTGATGGTAGAAGCGGCAGAGGTATTGAAAGAACTGGGTGTTGCGTACGAAATGGATATTGTTTCCGCCCACCGTACGCCCCTGAAAATGGTAGAATACGCCCAAACTGCCCGTAACCGGGGCCTAAAAGTCATCATTGCGGGTGCAGGCGGAGCGGCTCACCTGCCGGGCATGGTAGCTTCCCTGACTACCCTTCCGGTAATTGGTGTTCCCGTCAAGTCCAGTAATTCTATTGACGGCTGGGATTCCGTGCTGTCTATCCTCCAAATGCCGGGTGGCGTACCCGTTGCTACTGTTGCATTGGACGGAGCTAAAAACGCCGGCATTCTGGCTGCACAGGTGGTAGGGGCCTTTGATGAGCAGGTGGCAGCTAACCTGGCCCGATATAAGGAGCAATTAAAAGAAAAAGTAGAGGAATCATCCCGGAACCTGCACCAAAATCAATAAAATTTCAGTATAGGCAATATCGGCGGAAAGGCACCGTATTTATTAAACTTAATCATCTTTCCCCAACACAATGGCAGAAAAAGAAAAGAAACCAAAGACTGGCAGTAAACAGGAAATTGATTATCCACTCATTTTGCTGAGCTTTTTGATGGTGGTTGTAGGGGTACTGATTTTCATTGGCTATGACTACCTGAAAGATGATGCGCCCAGCACCACGGCCATTATCGCAGATGCATCAGGCGATGCTTCTTCTGGCGCAGAGTCGACCCCGGCAATAAAAGACAAAGCGACTCCATCCGCAGAAAAGAGCAGCGCCAAAACGGCAGGAAGCACAAAGGCAGAACCCAAAAGTGTTGCAAAAAAGCCAGAGAGCACAGTTCGGGAAAACAAGCCGGCCGTGGCCCCTAAAGAGAAGGAAAAAACCACATCTACGGCCAAAATGGAATCGCTACCTTCCGGTGGCAAAACCATTACGCATACCGTGAAGTCGGGAGAAACGTTCAGTTCCATTGCCCGGCGTTATAACCTGTCTAATGCGGCGCTGAAATCACTGAACCCTCAGATCAAGGACGAAGCCAAAGACCTCAAATCCAACGTAACACAATTGAAAGTGAGGGTCAAAGCAATCCACACGGTTGGACCGGGAGATATTCTAAGCAAGGTAGCCACCAAGTATGGCGTCAGCAAATCTTTGATTATGAGCGCCAACGGAAAAAGCCGTGATTATGCCGCAAGGGGAGAAAACCTTATCATCCCTTTTCCATGAGCCATTCTCACCTTACGCAATAAAAAACGACCAGCTTCTGATGAAGCTGGTCGTTTTTTATTGCGTTTCTTCTAACCCTTATTTTCGGTATTGCTCTATGATTTTATACAGCGCTTTCTGGGTTTCTACCTGAGGAAAAAATTCAAACAGCAGCGTGTGTTTGTCAAAATTCAGCAGAAGGGCATTTTCCAGATAGACAAAGGCCTCTTTATAGCTTCCTGAGCTCAACAGATAGGCCGTAACCCGATAGTATAGATCCGCCTCTTCGGGTAATTCGTCCATACCCGTTAGAATAATTTCAACGGCCCGGTCATAGTCACCCTGTTCGTACAGGAGCAAAGACCATCTCAGCCATACTTCCGGATTGGAGGGATCCAATTCGCTCGATTGCTGGTAGGCCTCCAGACTCGAAATAGAATTCCCGATTTTGGCTTCGGTATCTGCCACCGCCAACCAGTACTCGGCGTTTTCCTGACTCAGATTCAAAGCTTTGCGCAGAAAATGCAGCGCCTCAAACCATTTTTCCTGCGCATCCAGACACACACCTATTCCGTACCAACCTTCGTCCCACAGGCCATCCAGTTTTACGGCTTTTTTATAATAGCCGATGGCCAGTTCAAACATGCCCATTTTTTCGTAGCTGGCGGCCAGGCAGCACAATGTTTCTGGTGAAGGCTCTTCGTGCTCAAGCGTCTTTTTGTAATTTTCCCGGGCCAGTTCATATTTACCCAGGTTCATATACGTATTTCCCAGATTGAAATAAGCCGAAGCAAAATCCTCTTTGATCAGCGTAGCGTACTCATAGGAATGAACCGCTTCTTCAAAACGTTCCAGTTTGGAATACGCAATGCCCATATTGTACCAGGCATTGTGTGAATACGGATCGTTATCGATAAACTGCTGGTAATAAGACAAGCTACCTTCCAACTCATCTACCAGGTCCAGACAGTAAGCCAGTTCATACAAGGCATTCTCATTGTTAAGGTTGTGCTGGATCGACTGCTTGTAGTTTTCGATGGCTTCGCTATACCGGCCCCAGCTCTGGTATGCCAAGCCAATGTTGTAGTAAACGTCGTCTTTCTCCTCGGCCAGCGGCAAGGCTTCCTGCAGCGCTTCGATCGACTTTTCGTATTCGCCCATCAGGGTGTAGATGGTGCCTTTTAGTGAGAGAATGTCCAGATCGCCGGGATTAAACGACTCAGCTTTTAATAACAATTCCAAAGACTCTTCAAAACATTGTGTGTTAGCCAGTAGCTGGGCCTTATCCAGCATCAATTCAATTGAAAAGGGATATTGCGCAATGGCGATATCGCAAACTTTCAGTGCTTCCCCAAATTTTCCTTCTTCTGTATAATGTGATATAATCTGTTCGTATGTGTCTAAATCGAAAAACAGGTTTTCCTGGTTTTTCAGCATTTCTTCAAAACGCTGAACCAGTTCACCACCTTCCTCTTCTCGATCCTTAAAGTCCTGTTCCATCATATTTCGATTGCCTTTAGGAATTACCAATGTCTTGGGCACCTACCGAAGAACGCATTGCTAATTGTTTCTGATAATTTTCACAACACCACTGAATGGTATCATTAATACTCCTAAAACTGAAACGAAGTTCCCGCCTTATCTTTTCATTGTCATACCGCAAGGATAATGCCGCTAATTGAGCGGTTTCCCGGGTAATCAACGGCGCTTTTCGGGTAATCTGCGAACGTACCCACTCCAAACGCCACAGCAACTTTGACAGCCAGGCGCTTACTCTTATGCGAGGGCGCTTTTTTTGAAAAGCGTCGGCAATGCCGTAAAACAGGCCTTTATAACTTATGTTTCCTGCACTTAATATATACCTTTTTGCCGAGATATCAGCCCTCATCAGCAAAAAAATAATGTCCGCCACATCACGGGCATCCACGTAATTGGTAACCACATCCGTATAAAAAGGCTTTTCATCCCAGATGTATTTGAACACCCGTGAGCTACTCCGGTACCAATCACCTACTCCCAGCACCAGCGAAGGGTTGACCACCACGGCCGGTAATCCTTCGGCCACTCCACGCCAGACCTCCAGTTCAGCCAGGTATTTGGATTGCGCATAATGCGTATTATACGGCGACTCTTCCCATTTTACTTCTTCGTTGATTACTATCTCAGGTTGGATCAATGGGGAAGGAGAGGCTAGAATGGAGTTGATGGCATTGGCTGATCGACCCAGGGCGGCTACGGAACTTACGTGGCACAACTTGGTAATCCCTTTTTTCAGACAGGCGTTAACCATATTGGCCGTACCCTCCACGTTTACCTCATACATCCGGTTTTTCTCACCGGGATTGAATGAAACAAGGGCAGCAGCGTGTACCACCCAATCTACTGCTTCCATCGCCTTTTCCAGTGAAGGTATATCAAGTACGTCTCCTTCTACCCATTCAATGGGGCTATCTTTCGGCATTGTGTTCTCCAGAAGGCGCGGTTTCCTCCGAAGTCCGCGTACCCGGTATCCTTCGTCCAGAAACTTTTGGGCAATGTAGCCGCCCAAAAGCCCGGTACATCCGGTAATGAGAACCAGAGAAGCAGCAGGAAATGGTGTTTCAGTATCTGGCGGTGTCTTTTTCAAATACTCAGGCTATTGTTCAGTAAATCCAGATGTAACGCTTTTGTAAAGTTTTTCTGTTTTCTGGCTGATGCCAATACGTCCAGGTGACGCATGGCGTGACAATCACTACCCAAAAAATTGACCATTCGTTGCTCAATCAGTTTCTCAGCCAATTGCTGAGATGCTTTGGAATAATAGCCCGCCAGCGAATTGATATTCAGTTGGAAAAGCACCCCATTTTCGTACATTTCCTTCAACTTACCAAAGTCGTTGACTAAGTACAGGTAGCGTTCCGGATGCGCCAGCACGGGTCGGTATCCTGCTGACCGCATGAGAAAAATGGCCTCCGCCAGTTGAGGAGCTGGATTGATATAGGAAATTTCAAACAAAAGATAGCGGGTATGTCCGGGGCCATTCCCAAATGAAAGCAAGGGTTCGTCGGATTTAAGCATTTCCACGAACCATTCGTCCAGGTAATACTCCGCAGCAGCTTCAATTTGCACGTCGATGTTCGCTTTCCGAACCGCTTCCTTCACTTCTTCTAATCTGGCAAGCACCGACTGGGGTGTATTTCGATAAAAATCACCCATTATGTGGGGAGTCGCAATCAGTTTATGATAGCCCAAGTCCCGAAAAGAGCGAATCAACTCCAGGCTCTGTTCCATCGTCTCTGCGCCGTCATCCAATCCGGGCAGGATGTGTGAATGCATATCCACTTTCAGCGCTGTCGAACGAGCTTCATCATTCTTCTTCTTTTTTCTGAAAAATGACAGCATCTATCTCTTAAGTAAAATCTCTTCCAATTTTTTTAATCCCGTTTTCTTCCGCTGAACTTCATCATAATATCCCTGGCTGTATCCGCCATAATCGTATTTGTATACGTCTTTTTCGCTCCGTAAGGCATTCAATATCACCGTCATATTTCGGAATCGTTCGTTCCTGAACAATTTGTTTATGTTGTTGGCCACAGTACGCCGTGAATAATCGGCCCTAACTACGTACAAGGGCAAGTCTGATTTGCTCATCACCAGAATTCCGTCCGTAACCAGACCTACCGGCGGTGTGTCAATGAGAATATAGTCATAGGTCTGACTCAGGTCCTGCAATAATTTGTCAAATTCAGCCCGCAGGATCAACTCCGATGGGTTGGGCGGGGTAGGGCCGGAAGCGATAAAATCCAGATTCGGAATGGGCGATTTCTGAATGCAATCTTCCCACTTGTGTTTATTGATGAGTATGGTGCTTACTCCCTTCTGATTCTCCGCATCAAAGGCCACGTGGATCTTCGGTTTGCGCATATCCAGGTCCAGTAACACTACTTTTACCTCCGATAAAGCGATGATTCCGCCCAGATTTACTACTACGAATGTTTTTCCTTCACCACTCACGGTAGAGGTGACTGCAATAATCCGTTTCCGTTTTTTACTGGGGAAAACAAAATCCAGGTTGGTTCGTATCAATCGCAACGCTTCACTGATGGCTGATTTCGGATTTTTATCAATGACCAACCGGGACACCATCTCTTTTTTCTGCTTGAAAATGGGTACAATTCCCAGTACCGGGGCCATCGTCAATTTTTCAAGCTCACGCTGACTGGTGATTGTATTATTGAGAAAGTACATCAGAACGACAGACACAAAGCTCACGAAGATTCCGGCCAGACCTCCAATGCTATACACCAATAATTTATTGGGCCAAACGGGGTTTCTGGGCATGCTGGCTGGCGAAAGCACGACAAACTCCGGTACTGTACCGGCTCCCGCAATGCCAATCTCTGCTTTTTTACTCATCATATCCAGGTAATACCCCTCGTACAAGCCATAAGTACGCTTAATCTTGGTGTACTCTGCGTTTTTACCGGGCTTATTAATCAACTCCTGCTCTACCTGGCCAATCCGCCTACTCAGTTCTCCGATTTGCCGGTTCAAAAATGCCCTTTCCTCCGCGATGAGTTCAAAAGCATTCTTTTTGGCTATCTCCAACGTCCGGTCTTTGGCAGTTGCGGCAAGTGTATTTTCCTTCTGAGAAGCAAGCATCAATTCCCGCTCGTGCTGTAGTCGGTTGACGGCACTCATCAACTCTGACAGTTGTGGCTCCATTTCCTTAGAAATGAAGGGAATGTATTGTGAAAAGTCCCTGTTACCCCTCAGCAAGGATTCCAATTGATTCAGGTAAGAAAGCCGCGTGTTGAGGGTCAGCCTTTTTTCCATTGCCTCTTCGATCTTACTCACATCCCGGCTGATATCCATTTGCAGATCTGCACTCTTATTGGCCACAATAAAGTCCTGCATGCGATGTTCATAGCTTTCAAGGCTATCTTCCGTCAACCGAAGCTGGGTTTCCAGATAATTGATTTTCTGTTTGTTTGCTTTGTTCTTATTATTCAGCGTGGTAGTCAGATATACGCTGTCAATGGCATTGACCATATCACGAGCCTTCATCGGGTTGTGATCCGTGAAGGAAATTTCGATCATCCGGGCGTTGGGATTCAGTACGACCACTTTCAGATTTTTGGCCATGTACTCATTCAGCGTAACCAGGTTATTGATGATGAAATAGAAATCACTGTCTACCCAATCGGTGGGAAATTTATCCTGATTCAGATGAAGCACTATTTTAAAGTGCTCATTTTCAACAGGCAAATCAAACGAATACGTGTCCGAAATTTCTTTTCCTCCCAAGCCATAAGTTAATTTAAACTGGCTTTGGTTAAGAATACGGACTTTGAACCGGGTATCGTAAAAGTTGCCGTTTTTTAATTGGTACTCCACCCGAAAGGGAGAAGACAAATACCTTTCTTCATCCAGAATATTTCCCTCCGCAAAATAAGTGACATCCAGGTTCATCATTCTGATCACTTCGTCATAAATCAATTTTGACTTGATCAGTTCAATTTCTCCCGAAAGGTCATTGTTTTCTTCCGTAGACAGGGTTTGAAAACCCAGAATGCTGGATTCATTCTTCATGTCCAACCGCAGGGAAGAGGCAGATTGGTAGAGGGGCTTGGTATAACGAAGAAAAGTGTAAGATATAACCAGGGCAGCAATCGGGAAGAGGATCAGCCAAAAGAGATTTCGTTTGAAGATAATCCAAAGCTTGCCCAGGTCTATTTCTCCAAATGGACTATCACTTTCTTCCTCTTCTCTTTCGGTTTGGAAAACAGGGTTTTGATAAGGAGGCTGAATGATACTTTTCCCGTTGTTTTCGGACATAGTAATGATAACTCAAAATGGCTACTCCTGAAATGTCGCCTGACTGGAAGCTACTCAATAAGAGTATGTAAAGGTACGAGCTAATCCTGAAGTGAAAGGTTCTTAGTAAAGTTACGATGAAAACCCAAATGTATTCACATTGGGTTTGATATGTTGAGCAAGTACTTTTATCGGATCGTTCTGGCCAGCAGTACAATGGTCGCCAGACCGGTAATCAGGCTCAATATGGGCGTTAAATCGCCCACGGATTCAAAAAAGGTTTTTCGCACGGGCTGCACGTATATAATATCCCCCGGTTGCAAGGTCAGATCGTGCTTACGCATACCTTCTACGGTAGACAGATCAATTAAAAACACCTGCGGATTTTGTAGATCCCCCCTGATCAGCCGGATGTTATTCACCTTTGCGTAATTATTGGGTCCTCCGTGACGCGCAAGTACCTCAATTACGCTTACCCTTTCATTTTCTAATGGAACTACGAACCCGCCCAAAGCTCCCAATAAGATTACTCTCCGGTTTAAAGTCCTGGTAATAACGAAACAATCCTCATAATATTGGTTGTACGCCTTGGCCAGCAGACTATCGGCCTGATTGAGGGTGTATCCTTCCAACCGCACCGGTCCAACCATGGGGAGCGATGCTACACCATTTTCATTTACCAGAAAAGATTGATTTTTCAACGTCTGATACTGTACTCCCTGGTTTTGTTGCTGGGGATTGCCCGAACCCGGTTGCTGTCCAATCACTGGCTGCCCGGAGGGATTGGCTTGCTGTACGGCATTGAGTTGCCCAAAGGTATAGGTTTGCTGCCCGCCAATGGTCTGGTTATTGGTATTGGGTACCGCCGGAAAATTGTCATTCGGGTCGACAATTTTCTCTCCTTTGTTGGTAAAAACGCGCACTACTAAGTAGTCATTGGCGCGAATAACGTAGTTCCCTTCCAAACGTTTCGCTTCTAATGCAATCCCTTCCGGAAGGACATTCTTCTCGGTTTTAAACATAATGTTCTGATTGTATATTCCACAGGACGAAAGTGAAAACAAGCCAACCAGCCAAAAAAATGCATACAAACCGTATTTCATACTAAACAGAGCAGCAAAGGAAAGAAATTTGTGTCCTCTGGTACAGGACATTAAGCGGGAAAAAGCCAGAGGAATTTTTACTAACTGAACATTATCTCAGAAAGATACTGTCTTTCTGAGATAATGTTCAGTTTTATTCATAATACACTCAGTTGACGCCCAGGCTTTCGATTAGAGAGTGAAACCTGGGTAATAAGCGATCTTTTTCCGAAACAATGGGATTCCGGATTTCCCAGGAGATATTTAGCTGCGGATCATTCCAGATAATGCCCGACTCCGAAGCTTTGTGATAAAGCTGGGTACACTTATAACTGAGAATAGAATCTTCCAAGGCCAGGAAGCCGTGCGCAAACCCCTCGGGCACAAAAATCATCCGTTGCGATTGCCCATCCAATATAAAGCGTTCGTGCTGACCAAATGTCGGAGAGTTGGGCCGCATATCTACCACTACATCCAGGACTTTACCGGTAATCACTCTTACCAACTTTCCTTGCGCGTGGGGATGGTGCTGAAAATGGAGCCCTCGGAGGGTACCTTTGACTGAAAACGACTGATTATCCTGCACAAAGTTGGTAGGCAATCCTCTTTCTTCGAACAGTTTTTGATTGAAGGATTCGAAGAACAAGCCTCTTTCGTCGGTAAAGATCCGGGGGCTAATTTCGTATAGCCCCTTTATGGATGATTCTGTAAAATGCATGGGTAATTGATGGCCGATGATGAAATTTTGACAAAGGTAAGGTCAAAGCTTCAATGTCGGCTTCTTTTTTTCTATTTCCTGCAAGGCTTTCAGGTATTCCTGAATAATAATCTCTTCGTTGAACTTCCTTTCCGCAATTTCCCGGCTCTTTTGCCCCATTCGCTTCAGTTCTTCATCGTGCAAACCGATCATTTTCTTTAATTTATCGGCCAGGTCCACCGAATCTTTTACCTGACACAGCAACCCGTTTTCACCATCTTCAATGGCTTCTTTGCAGCCCGGCACATTGGTAGTAAGCACGGGTTTGGCCATACTGATCGCTTCGAGCAATGTACGCGGGGTACCTTCCCGGTAAGAAGCCAACACCACACAATCGGCCTGCCGGATGTATGGACGTACATCGGATGCCGTCCCCAGGTAATTGATCAGGCCGTCATCGATCCATGACTGTAACAGCTCTTCGGGAATTCCCAGGGGTGATACGTCTTTGAATCCCATTAACTGAAAATTCGCATTCACCTTCTCTTTCTTTAATTGCCGGATGGCTTCGGCGTATTCCACAATACCCTTATCGTAGATGAGGCGGGCAATGACCAAAAAGGTAAAAGTCGCGTTTCGCTTGAATGGGTGGGGCCGAAAAGCATTTAAATCAACTCCAGACCCCGGCAATACGGCAGTAATGTGCGGTTTTACCAGTTTTCGCTTAAGAAAGAGTTGGCGGTCATCTTCATTCTGAAAGAATACTTTTTTGGGAAATCGAAAAGTAATCCGGTAAAGGGCGTGGGCAATACGGCTGGCTAAATTATCACGGAGAAAGACAGTTCCTAAGCCGGAAACATTGTTAATGACCGGAATATTCAATAACCGGGCGGCCAAAGTGCCGTACACGTTGGGCTTGATCGTGTATTGCAGGATTACATCCGGACGGTTTTTTCGGTAAACTTTATATAATTGATTAGTAAAGGAAAAATCATTTAAAGGATTAGCTCCTTTATTGTCCAGTTCAACAGGCTCATATTGACATCCGATCTGCTTTAACTGCTCTGAATAGGTATCGTAAGGGGCGATGGCGGTGATGGTATGTCCTTGCTTCAGGAGAACTTTGATCAGGCCCAGACGAAAATTATAGATATTCCAGGAGGTATTTACTACTATGGCAATGTGCATAATATAGATAGAAGCCAATAAAATCTAATTTGCCGGAGGATTTACACCTGGCCCTGATATGCTTTACGTACTCAAAAATATTGTTTCAATTTAAACTAATATAGGCACTTTCGTTGTTGAGGGTAATATAGTAAAAAGTTCAGAAGTAAGTTTTTACACTAATTTTTCATATTACACTCCATAAAACAGATTTTAAATGACATTTGAAACTGCAAAAAAACAGGAAACTGCGGTTTTAGTAGCCTTAATCACTCAGAAACAGCCTTTGGAAAAAGCGCAGGAGTATCTGAACGAATTGGCTTTTCTAGCTGAAACATCCGGTGTTAAAACCTTACATTTTTTTCTTCAGAAGCTGGATAGACCTGATACGAAGACTTTTGTGGGAAAGGGGAAATTGGAAGAGATTGTTGCTTATGTACAGGATAAGAATGCAGATATGGTCATCTTCGATGACGACCTTTCACCCTCTCAGGTCCGCAATCTGGAAGCAGAACTGAAAGTAAAAATCCTGGATCGTAGCCTGCTCATTCTAAATATCTTTTCTGCCCGGGCGCAAACCACCCAGGCGCGCACTCAGGTAGAGCTGGCCCAATATGAATACATTCTTCCCCGCCTTACGCGCATGTGGTCGCACTTGTCCAAACAAAAAGGGGGTATTGGTATGCGGGGGCCGGGAGAAAAGGAATTGGAAACGGACAAGCGGATTGTGAAAGACCGTATTGCTTTTTTACGCGACAAGCTGGACAAAATTGATAAACAGAGCGTTACCCGCCGAAAAGACCGGGAACGAATGGTACGCGTGGCTTTAGTCGGCTATACCAACGTTGGAAAATCAACGCTAATGCGCCAGCTTTCAAAATCAGAAGTATTCGCTGAGAATAAGCTGTTTGCTACGGTAGATTCCACGGTCAGAAAAGTGGTATTGGATAATATTCCCTTCCTTCTTACGGATACGGTAGGTTTTATCCGCAAACTACCCACCAAGCTGATTGAGTCTTTCAAATCTACGTTGGATGAGATTCGGGAAGCGGACATCCTTTTACACGTAGTTGACATTTCTCATCCTTCACACGATGAACAAATAGAAATTGTAAATGCCACCTTAGCGGATATTGGTGCTTCCAATAAGCCTACCTTACTGGTTTTCAACAAAATGGATTTGTACAAACCGGAGATGGAAGAGGAAGAAGAACCACTGTACGAAGATGGCGCTCAGCTGACAAAACTCAAAAAAACGTACATCAGCAAGAGTCAGGATAAAACCATCTTTATTTCAGCTGAAAAGAAAGAAAATTTAAATGAGCTAAGACAAATATTAGCGGAAATGGTTGCCGAAAAGCATTTTACCATCTTTCCCAACTGGCTTCCTCAGTAATAATTTGTAAAATCCGGGAATGGCTATTGATAAGAAGAAATATATTTTCGACTTTTGTGGCAAATTTCCGGCTGCGTAGTTCAATGGATAGAATAGAAGTTTCCTAAACTTTTGATCTGGGTTCGATTCCCGGCGCGGCTACCAGGACAGAAGGCCTCTGATTCCCTGAATTAGAGGCCTTCTGTTTTTATAAAAAGGCGTCTCCTGCCATAATACGATGTAAGTTTAATGTCTTTTTAGGAGAAAAATAAATAATTCGCATTAAACTTTTAGTGCACAATAATTGTAGAGAAAAAAGGGCTTGCCAAAAACAAACGTTTAAACAATGAGACAACTTAAGATTAGTAATTTAATTACCAACCGGGACAGCGCTACCATTGAGAAGTATTTTAATGAAATAGCAAAGGTGTCGCTTCTGACGCCTCAGGAGGAGGTAGAATTGGCCCGGAGAATCAAACAAGGTGATCAGGCTGCACTTGAGAGATTGGTTAAAGCCAATCTTCGCTTCGTGGTTTCAGTAGCCAAACAGTATCACCACAGCAAAATGCCACTCAATGATCTCATTAACGAGGGGAATGTAGGGTTGATCAAGGCCGCTAAAATGTTTGATGAAACTAAAGGTTTTAAATTTATTTCTTATGCCGTTTGGTGGATTCGCCAATCCATTATGGAAGCATTGGCCAACCACTCCCGAATTGTCAGAATTCCGGCCAATAAAATTGGTGAATTGTCTAAAATCAGTCAGGCAGCCGCTGTAATTGAGCAAAAATTTGAACGTGAGCCTACTACCGAAGAATTAGCTGATTTTTTAGGTATCAATGTTCAGGAAATTAAGAGTGCCAACACGGCTTCTATCCGCCAGTCTTCGCTGGATGCTCCTTTTGATGAAGGTGAGGACGGAACGTTGCTAGACATTCTCAGTAATCCGGACGCGGAGTCAGCTGACAACAAACTGGGGCAGCGGGACTCATTGAAAATTGAAATGGAAAGATTGCTGGCTACCCTTACCGAACGGGAACAGGAAGTAATCCGTCAGTTTTTTGGCATTGGTTATGAGTACAATCGCTCACTGGAAGACATTGCGGAAGAAGTAGGACTTACGCGGGAAAGGGTAAGGCAGGTAAAGGAAAACGCACTGAAAAAACTTCGCTCCGGTGCTGGTCTGCAATTGCTTCAGCCTTATTTGTGCTAATTTGCATTAACCGAATAATTGTATAAAACCGGGCTGCCACCCGGTTTTTTTTCCCACGTCAACGCGTGCGTTCATTTTATAAATAGACCAACGCTGAATTAGCTGCATCGCATCCGTACATTCTGAAGTATTTCACAAATAGAAAAGCCCGATACATATGTGTCGGGCTTTTCTGTTTGTATTGAATAATCGGATCAGGCTATCTCACAAGCACAACTTTCACATGCGTGCTCTGGGTCTCTGTATGCATCCGGATCAGGTACATCCCTTCTTTCAGGCTTTGTCCATCCAAGTGAATCTCCATCTGTTCACCCGCAGTAACTTTGCCTTTATAGAGCTGCTGAACATTCACCCCTTTCAAATCATATAAGTCGCATTCCGCCTTGCCCGTTTCGGAGCTGGTAAATGAAATCACCAGATTCTGACTAAATGGGTTGGGTGAAGCGGTCAGAACATTCATTGTTGGTTTCAATTCAGGTTCGTCCAACCAGGTTTGTCTGGCATTGGACAATATGTATGGTGAAAGGACGGCTCCGGGCACGACCACTGGGGTGGCATTGGCTCCCATCGCCGGGGTGCGCCAGCCCACAATCAGGTTGTCACCGCCCGTGTTCTCCTTGTGCAAAGCCTCCACATAATAGCGCTGACCAGCCACTAAACTGATGGCCACCGTCTTCTGAGTAGGNAACTTCTCCCACTGCCCCGGATAAGCCACTGCTCCGTAAATGTAGGCCTGCTTGACCTTGTTGGCCGGATCGTCGTTGGGGCTGATGTAGAGTTCGCCTTCATCATCACTGACCAGAAAGAAGGTGTAGCTGCCCGTCAGCGGGGCACAGATGTAGCCCCGGTAGCGGGCCGCGTACTTGTCGGCCACGTTGGAAGGTCCCTGGAAAGCAGTCAGCTGGCTGGAGGAGGTGGGCACACTGCTCAGGGGAATCTCGGCAATGGTCTTGCCGGCCACGTTGGCCCATTCTTCCCGCAGGATCGTGCCCGAGGCCGTGCAACCGCTGTTGACGGGATTCACCGTGATGTTGACCACCGTGGAGGTAGTGGTAGCACCTTGATTATCAGTCGCCACGGCGGTTAAGTTGTAGNTGCCCGCCGGAGCACTGTTCCACACCACGCTGTAGGGAGCCGCGTTGTCTACACCTAAAGACACGCCACCGCGGAAGAACTCCACCTGGGTCACACTGCCATCGGCATCGCTGGCAGTAGCCGCAACTGTGAGGTTGGCTCCGGCCGTAAACACCGCATTCGCTGCCGGAGTGGTAATCGAAACCGTTGGCTTGGCATTTACCAATATACTGATGACTTCAGAGGCCTTGGTACCATTCTTATCGTCAGTGGCTACCGCTTGCAGGTTATAACTACCTGCTACAGCATTGCCTAATACAATACTATAAGGCGCACTGTTGTCTACTCCCAACGATAGATTACCATTGAAAAACTCCACTTGGATAATATTGCCATCGGCATCACTTGCCGTAGCACTTAAGGTAATATTTTCTCCCACAGTGAATACGGCTCCTGCGCTTGGAGAAGTTAAACTAACCGTTGGAAGCTGATTCGGCAGCGTCACAATTACATTCACCACGGTCGAAATAGTAGTGAGGCCCTGATTGTCAGTAGCGACTGCCGTCAATACATAACTACCAACTTCGGCATTCGTCAAGGTAGCTTCATAAGGAGCTGCGTTGTCCACTCCTATCGATATACCACCATTGAAAAACTCTACCTGTGCAATGCTACCATCCGGGTCACTTGCCTGAGCGGTAATCAGAACGTTATCTCCGGTCGTGTAGTTCGAAAAGTTAGCCGGGGAAGTGATGCTTACTACCGGTCTGTAGTTTACCGTAAGTTGGACACTGCCAGACGTTGTCTTTCCGCCTTTGTTATCCGTTGCGACGGCAACCACATTGTAAACACCACCATTGGCATTCTGCACGACGGTGCTGTAGGGAGCCGAATCATCTACTCCCAATGAGGTGGTACCATCGAAAAACTCAACCTGCGCAATCGTACCGTCTTCATCTGCCGCAGTAGCCTCTATTGTAATCTGATCGCCTTGATTGAAGGTGCTTCCATTGGCCGGAGAGGTAATGCTAACAGTAGGAGCTTTATTTACAAAAACATTTACCGGACTGGATGTCGTGCTGGTCCCTCGGTTATCAGTAGCCACTGCAGTAAACTGATAGCTGCCCGCTGTTACATTGCTAAACTGTATGCTGAAAGGAGCCGAATTATCAATACCCAGCGAAGTAGGTCCACTGAAGAACTCAACCTGGCTTACGCTTCCATCGACATCGCCGGCCGTAGCACTAATGGTGATGATACTGCCTTCCGGGAAGACCTCATCGTTGATGGGTGCACTCAGGCTGACGGTTGGCGGCGTGTTCACAACAATGTTGATGATGGCTGAAGTAGTAGTAGCATTTGAGTTATCCATTGCCCTTGCCGTAAGCTGGTAAGTTCCTGCCGCCAATCCGGATACGTCAACGCCATAAGGCGCGGTATTGTCTATACCCAAAGAAACAGCACCTCTGAAAAACTCCACGCTGGCGATGCTGCCATCCGGATCACTGGCATCGGCCGTTACGATAAGGGTGGCTCCCAAGGCATAAACCGCATTGTTAGCCGGAGATGTAATACTCACGGCAGGAGCCTGATTGGGTGCACTTACGGTAATGCTGACAATTGCGGAAGTAGTAACTGCCTGGGCATTATCGATGGCCCTGGCTGTCAATTGATACGTTCCGGCCTGGACATTCGTCAATTGGATGCTGTATGGGGCAGTGAAATCGACGCCCAATGATGTGTTTCCATTAAAGAATTCCACCTGATCAATTTGTCCATCACTGTCTAATGCACTCGCACTGATGGTAATATTATCACCAACGTTAAAGAGGGCATTATTAGCGGGCGAAGTGATACTCACAGTCGGCGCGTTGTTGCCGGCGAAGAAAGGAGAAAGGCGAGTTCCGGGAATGGGACGCTCCAAAATAGTATTAGGTAGTTGCCAGCCTACGGCCAGGTTGTCGCCACCAGTCGCCTCTTTGTGCAATACTTCTACGTAGTACCGGTGACCTGCCAATAGCAGAATAGGTACTGACTGCTGGCTGGGATACTTGTCCCATTGTCGCGAATTGGTATTGCCAGTGACGGAGGCAATCCGCACCCGGTTAGCCGGATCGTCATTGGTACTCAACCAGAGCTCACTATTGTTGTCCGAAGCAATCCAGAAAACGTAATTACCGGTAAGCGGGGCACAAAGATATCCTCTGTATCTGGCTCCATACAAATCTCCAATGTTGGTCGGCCCCTCGAAGAGGGTGACGGTGCCAGTACTGGAAGGAGGCGTATTGACTGGAATATCGGTTACATTGACGCCCACTACATTGTTCCATTGCTCGCGGGTAAGTGTTCCGGTAGCGGTACAATTTCCGGGAGCAACGACGTTAATATTAATGATATTGGACGTTGTTACGGCTCCACTGTTATCAATGGCCTTGGCCGTGATGGCATAAACTCCCGCGGGCGCATCCGTGAAGAAAGCAGAATAGGGTTCCACAAAATCTTCATTCAGCAAAATGTCACCCCGATAAAACTGCACTTTGACGACAAACCCATCTACATCCGCCGCGTTCGCCTCAATATCAATGTCCGTTCCGGCCGTGAAAGTGGCATTATTGGCTGGAGAATAAATGGATACAGTAGGCGGCTGATTGGCAGTTCCGACCGTAATGAATACGGGATTGGAGGTAGTCACCCCGCCGGAGTTATCAATTGCCTTGGCTGTCAATGAGTGCGTTCCCGCTGGCGCATTGGTAAATACGGCACTGTACGGGAAGCTGATGTCCGTATCGATGAGCGTATTTCCCCGGTAAAATTCCACCCTGGCAATGGCTCCATCACTATCCGCTGCGTTCGCGGTCACGGTAATGTTGGCTCCTACCGTAAATACGGCCCCATTGGCCGGGGAAGTAATGCTTACGGTAGGGGACACATTGCTGGGGAGAATAAAAGGAGAAAGCCGACTTCCCGGGATAGGCCGCTCCAGGGAACCATTGGGTAATTGCCAACCTACCGCCAGGTTATCACCCCCCGAACTTTCCTTGTGCAGCACCTCAACGTAGTACTTTTGTCCGGCTACCAGATTGATAAGCGTTGATTGCTGTGAAGGATACTTACCCCACTCTCTGGGGGTAGTATTACCCGTCACGGATGCTATTTTTACTTTATTGGCTGGATTGGCGTCGGTACTCACCCACAATTCACTGCTGTTGTCCGAAGCAATCCAGAACGTGTAATTGCCGGTAGTGGGCGGACACAGGTAGCCTCTTAATCTACTACCGTACAGATCCGTCTCGTTGGAAGGCGTTTCCAGGATGGTGGGATAGGTAATAAAAGAAGGAATGGAATTGACCGGAATGTTGGACACGGATTCACCATCTACTCCAATCCATACTTCTCTTAGAATCGTACCCGAAGCCGAACAGCTGATGGAAGATGATACGGTAACGTTGACTACACTGGAGGTTGTACTGGCTCCCTTATCGTCAAATGCAACCGCCGTGAAGGCATACGTTCCAGCCGTTACATTGCTGATGGTAAAAGTGTACGGACCGTTGTCCATTTCATTAAGCAACACATTTCCCCGGAAAAACTGCACTTTTGAGATGGTCCCATCAGCATCACTGGCATTGGCCGTCAGCACAATCTGATCTCCTGCCGCAATCAGCGCGTTGTTGGCAGGGCTTACCAAGCTTATCACTGGTTTTGCATTGGCAGGCAATACCTTTACGGTTACCAGATCCGTGGCAATGTTCCCGTCGTTGTCAGTCACTTTGAACCGGAAACTATACACGCCTTCTACCAGATTGCTTAACGAAAGCGACATCGTATTGGTATTAGACATAGTGCCGTCAACTGGTCCGGCGACTTTGGTCCAGAGGTAAGAAGCAATTGAGCCATCGGTATCGTTGGCAGAACCATGGATGGTTACAAAATTCGTCGGTAAGGTCAGTGTCTGATCGGCACCGGCGTACACGGTAGGAATGGCCCCGGCGGCGGTGCTGGTTACGGTAATGTCATCTACCCGGAGTTGCGAACGGGCCCCGCTTGTTACCGCCGGATCAGCATTGTAGTACTTCCAGCGCACAAATACGGCCGGTTTGTTGTTGACCGCCTGATCGGTAAGGGCTGATAGATTGATGTCGGAGAAAGTTTGAAAATGCCCGGCCGTTGCGTTTCGGGTATATTCCACTGGGCCAGGCACATCCACCCAGGTGCCTGCCCCGATTTTGTACTGCATCCGAATCCGAAAGTCCCTGGGAGTAGTAGATACCGTACCGGCTTTCCAGCTCACTGTGATGTTTGACTTGCCAGTGGTTTTCAAACCCAGCACGGCCGTTCCCAGATTAGGGTTGGTGCCAGTATTGATGAAAGCAAACCCATCCGCTCCCAATCCATTCATTCGCGTTTGAGAAGTGGCATTATAAACAGCCGTATAATCAATGTCCATCGGATCGGCCAGCAGCAGATCAGTGGTGGTAGCGCCTCCCCTTTGAAAAACCATATTAGGCGGGTAGGTACCGGCAGCACTGCTTGCCGGCCAACTGTTGAAAGAATAACTCCCCGTAGACAAATCAAAAGGCGTAGGTTTAAACACCGTCAAGGGGTCTAATTCGAACAGAGCCGTAAAAGACGTATCCCGGTCGATAATAACGTTGATGGTGGGAGTATTAGGCAGTGCCGGATTCGCCCAGCCGGCAAAACGGTAACCCGGATTGGGAATGGCCGTGATGGGAATGGATACGCTTTTGAAATAAGTCCCCATCCACGGATAGACTGGGGCATTGGCCGGTAGCCCGATTGTATTCTGATCGATGGTGATGGTATTGATTTTCACTTTCCCCATGGCCGGATCATTCACATCCAATTCGATGTGACTGGTTCCATTCAGGTTGAATCGCTGGATGACAAAGCTGCGCATGTAGTTAGGACGCTTCCGGGCAAAATCACGCAGCACCTCCACGCTGGTCTTCCAGGTATTAACCGACCCGGGCTGGCTCCAGCGCGCAATGTGACCGGCCATTTCCGGCTCCAGTAAGGCCGCCAGCGAATCAATGCGCTTGATTACGTGCTCCGTCTTAAAGCAAGTATTGAACTGATCCGCAAATTGATTGATGAAGTTGTTTTTGAATTCGGGATTGGCAAGCAGAGCACGAATCAAATCGGTACCCCAGTTCACTGCGTCTACGGTAGTAGCAAAATTATCCTCTTCGGGTGCTTTAAACGTCAGGTCCATATCCCAGAAAATCCAGCGCCAGCGACCATCCTGCCCATAGGGAGCGTTGGGAATGTAGGCACTGGTTTTCTTGCGGAAGTACTGAACGTTGCTATTGACCCAGTCCCGGTTGTTGACGATCATTTCAGCCACCCAGTAGGAAACGAAGTTGTCCACGTCCATCCGGGTTTTCATCTGATTGTAGTTGGACTGAGTTGCCAGGTTATTGCTTTTGGCAAAATTCAGCATCGCTACGTAATGCACATTGTCACCTTCCTTTACCGATTTATTGGCCTCCAGTATATCGATGCTATCCTTATTGATTCCGTAATTTTTTTCAAAATACCATCTATCAAACCGTTCTCTCATGTCGTGGATGCCCCAGAATTCGCCATTAATAAACATCAGCGCCGGGCGATAAGCCTGAATGGGAGCCAGGTGGCTTACCAGACCCTGCTCCAGAAAATCGCGCATATAGGCACCACCAAAGTCGCCTCCTGCATTCCGTAAAATGAAGGTTTTGTATTGAGCCAGGCTCTTCTGTGGAAAAAGACGGTAATTGAAATAATCTTCGGTATCGTAGTCTTTGCGGGCATAGAACCGCAAGGCTTTCTGCGCGTGACGGGTAGAGAAATTACCATTGATCCGGGTGCCTACGTTCAGATTGAAAACCTTGGTTCCATTGGGCATAAACATCTCCAGGTGAGCAGGGCGCTCCCAGGCATCTCCTTCCTGGAAAAAATTGGATGTCTTAAAATTGACCCCGTCATACCCATTTCCGGGAACGTAAATACCAATGTTTGGATCAAACAGGTTCGCAGCAGACGTTACCACTGAAAAAACCGGCATGGTATACCGACTGGTCATACCGGGATCTACAAAATACGTGCGGGTAGTGGGCTTACTTGGATAAGCACCCTCCTTAAACGCCCTGGCCCGGACTGGCGTACCTTTAAAAACTTCGGATGCCGGCTGAATAAAAGGAATATCCGGCGTAGTGGTGCGAATGTTAGTCAATACGTTGGGATCTCCCGTGCGGCTGGCGATTGTAATCGACCCTGTGTAAACCGGCGAAGATTCGGTAGGCTCGGAACCGTCCAACGTATAACGGATCACCGTTCCGGGCTGAGCGGTCATCGTCAACTGGAAGGAGGAAGGGTAAAATCCTGCCGGTTGAGATAGGGTAGGATTGTTCAATACTTCTCCGTAACCCGTAGAACCATTATTGGAAAAACCAGGAGTGGGTGAAGGAAAGTATCCGAAAGTAGAAGATCCGTTCGGTTTTCGTCCGTACGAAATATTGGCTGGTACCACCACACTGGCAGATATACTATCCAGCAGAGTTCCCGTATTGGTTGATATCAGCAGGGTTTCTCCTTCGGCACCGATTTTAAAGTTGGTATGCAGGTAAGGCCCTTCAAACCGGTTTTTGTCAGAAGCAAACACCAGTAGAAAACTGTTTGCCGGTACCGTAATCGCCGGAAATTGCCATTTTAAGGGCAGATTGCGATCATCCGATAATCCATACCCTTGCAGATCAACGGCTCCCGGTCCCGGATTATAGATTTCAATCCAATCGGAGTTTTCGCCGTCTTCATCCGCAATACCGGTAGAATTGGAGGACATAAACTCATTAATAACCAGCCCTTGTCCGTATAACTGGTAACTTCCTAGCAAGTAGAGTACAAGGTACAGTAATAGTTTGGATTTCATATTCTTTGGATTTATATTAGTTATATTTATTATTAAAAAAGTTATATATCCTTGGGCCCACAATTGTTGCCTGATTTTATGCATGACTAAAATTGTCCGGAAAGAAGCAAGCAGAAAATCAATAGGGAGACAAAGTATTTCTCATCAGATTTTGGAAAAGACTCCGATTACGAATGGCTAATTTTTCCTGTATTTGAAGGTAATAGTGCTCCCTCGGGGATAGGGAAACCACCACACATACTAAACTTAAACCTGCATACCGCCTTTGAGTATAGACGGTTTGCGGACAAAGGCCGACACATTTCTCATTGATACACTAGCCTTTAATCTTTGACATTTGTTAACAATGAGGAAACAATTTATTCTCAATAGTCATGTAAGATTCTTACTACACAGAGCACATTTCTTGTAGAAAGAAATTCTTAACTCAGAATGAAAGAAAAGAAAGTTCCCTCATTCTTAATTATATATGTGAAAGTAGCTACTAAATTATAATAATATCAATTTTTATTTTAATTTTTTTTTGATAGATTTTTACGTGATAAAATGAGTAAATATTATTCAGTAAAGGCGTTTTAAACTGCCCATTATTAACAAATAATTAATGTTTCATTATTTTTAATGCCCTTTTTTTAAAACTATTTTCATAATTAGCCAGAAGGTGTTTTGACCTGTCTATAGACTGACTAGCCGACAGCCCTTGATTTATTTGCTTTAATGCAGTGCTCTATCCCTGGTGTCACAGGCCAGAAACATCTTGCCAAAACATTCTTCATGGATGATGTGGTTTATTCCGATCGTTGGTACTAAACTCCCTTCTGCTCGTTCTTACAATTTTAGTTTTTTCGATGAAAAACGTGATTGATACACAGCAAACCAAAATATAAATCAAATTGATTAGATTTGCGACCTAATAGAGCACAACTATGTAACTTCGCATTTACTAAGATGACGCTTGTCCAACTGGAATACATTATTGCTTTAGACACCTATCGCCACTTTGCCACTGCTGCCGACAGGTGTCACGTTACGCAACCAACCCTGAGTATGCAAATCCAAAAACTGGAAGATGAGCTGGGCGTGCTGCTCTTTGACCGGAGCAAGCATCCGGTGCTCCCTACGGAAGTCGGCATCAGCGTCATCGAACAGGCCAGAGCCGTTATCAGTGCCCAGAAGCAGATTATGGAGATAGTGCGGGATGCCAAAAATGAAGTCAGCGGCCACCTGAAAGTAGGCGTGATTCCCACCCTGGCTCCTTACCTACTGCCTCTGTTCCTGACCAGCTTTATAGAACGGTACCCGAAAATCAATCTGGAGGTGGAAGAGTTGCTGACCCAGCAAATCATTGAGAAACTGAAGTTGGGCCTGCTGGACGTGGGTTTAGTAGTGACTCCGATTGACGACCGCTCCATTAATGAAATTCCGGTCTTTTACGAACCTTTCGTGGTATTTGCCGCTCAGAATCACCCACTTCTCCAACAAGAGAAGGTCGATTTTAAAGATATTCACGCTGAAGATATGTGGTTACTCAATGAAGGCCATTGTCTCCGCAACCAGGTAATGAATCTATGCGAAGAGAAAGCAGCCGCCAGTCAGGCGCTAAAATTTTTGTATAAGACCGGTTCCCTGGAAATGCTGATCAAACTGGTGGAGCAGCGATATGGCTATACGCTACTGCCGGCCCTGGCAACGCTGGACATGTCCCCCGACCGGAAAGCATTGGTCCGGGAGTTCGCTGCCCCTCAACCAAAGCGTGAAGTGAGTATCATTGTACACCGGGGCTACCTGAAAAAAAAGCTGATAGAATGCCTGAAAACGGAAATCCTTACCCACATCCCCGTATCGCTGCAGGACAAGGCCGATGGCGTGGTTGTGGGCTGGACCTGAATGTCTACTAACTTTTAGAAAGCTCTTTCGCCCTTTCTTCTGCCGCTCTGATTCCCTGAATCAGGGTTTCACTCAACCTTCCCTCTTTGAACTGTTTCAAAGCAGCTTCGGTCGTACCGCCTTTTGAGGCCACGGCGTTGACCAGTTCATCAAGGCTTTTTTCAGCGTTGTTGATCAGGTGAAAAGAACCCAGCATCGTTTGTTTTACCAGCAATGTAGCCAGCGACTCTTCAAAGCCCATTTGCTTACCCGCTTCAATCATCGACTTGACGATGTAGAAGAAATAAGCCGGACCGCTGCCACTCAAAGCCGTCACGGCATCAAGCAATTCTTCTTCTTCAAGAAAGACGGATCGGCCGGTAGCGTTGATGAGGTTTTCTACCTTGCGCAGCTGACTGACTTCGATGTCGGGAGAAGCAGCAAAGGCCGTCATTCCCATACCAAGCAATGCCGGTGTATTGGGCATGGCACGAATAATCAGCGGATGCTGCAGGGTTTGCCTCAACAGATCCATTGAAATACCAGCCATAATGGAGAGTACAATCTGGCCCGGTTGGATTACTTCACGCAGGGAAGGATGAACCGCCGCAAAATCCTGAGGTTTAACGGCCAGGATCAAAAGATCGTAGTTTCCCAGGGAAGCGTCGATGATGCCCGTTACCACACCGGTATTGAAGCCCCGCAGCGCCTCCATCCGTTCCTTATTTTTTTCTACCAGCAGCAGGTTTTCTTTTTTTACCAGGTCATACTGGAGAAAAGACTTGGCAAAGGCCATTCCCATGTTGCCACAGCCTATGATTGCGATTTTCAACGTTTAAAATTAAAAGGGTGGAATGAATAATGAATGTCTGGCTCCTGATGATCAACCTTTCGGACCAAACGGCGGGCAATTTATAAAACTTAATGCATGATCCGGAAATGTTCAACGCTTAAATTGAAAGACCAAGTGCCTGATATAACAAAAGTCGACGCATGGGCGTCGACTTTTGTTATTCTGAGGAAATTTAACCGGGTCTACTTGGCGTTCAGTACTTCCTCCAGCTTTTGCTCCAGCGCTTCGCCACGCAGGTTTTTGGCAATGATCTTTCCGGCTTTATCAATCAGAAAGGTAGCGGGTATGGAATTGACCTGGTAAGCCTGCCCACCAGCCGACTGCCAGCCCTTCATATCCGATACGTGCGTCCAGGTGAGTTTGTCCTTTTCAATGGCTCCCAGCCACTTGGCCCGGTCCTGGTCCAATGACACCCCAAAAATCTCAAATTCCTTTCCTTTGTACTTATTGTACATCCGCACTACGTTGGGGTTTTCCTGCCGACAGGGACCGCACCAGGAAGCCCAGAAATCAATGAGCACGTATTTGCCGCGCAAAGAAGAAAGACTGACGGGTTTGCCCTCCGGATTGTTGAGGGTGATATCCGGTGCCTGTTTGCCTATGGTGGGCATAGAAGCCATTTTCTTTTCCAGGTCCTTCACCTGCTTCACGAAGTCCTTGGAATAAGAGTTGTTGGGTGCTTCTTTCTCAAACCGTTTGGCCAGATTGGAAAGAAACTGAAAGTCGGCTTCTTCTTCCGGATTCAGGAAATTGGTGGCATACAGACTTACAATCGAGACGCCCATTTCATTGATCAATTTCTTGATGGAGGCCACGTTGGCCTGCTGCATGGTCATAAACTGCTGCTGTATTTTCTGCTGAGTAGCAACGTCCTGCTTCTGATTGGCAACGGTAAATTCCTGATTCATCTGGGCCGCTTTGGCCTCAAAGTCTTCCTTAATCTTATTTACCTTGATTAGATCGTCCGTGCCTTTCGATCCTTTTACGGTAAAAGCGCCCTTTTCAGCGTTTCCATCCGCCGTGATTTCCAACTGTTCCCCTTTATCCAGCACTAGCAGAATGTTCTGCTTATTGAATAAGTTGAGCCGGTAAAAGCCTTGCTCCGTGATACTTCCCTTTAGTTTGAAAGTATTGTCTTTTCCCAGATTTACCGAATCCACGCCCTTCAGACCACTGTTTTCCATTTTCTGTAAGACAACCATACCCTGACCGGGTACTTTTACCTTGCCCTGAATCTGGAAACCGTTTTTATCTATCGGGGTCTGGCCCGAACTACAAGAAAGCCAGCCCAACGTGAGACAAGCAACCAAAATTATTTTTTTCATAACTGTATTTTAAATGATGGCTTAGCAAACAATCCGTTTGCGCACTACTTTATTTCAGATAACCGGCTCTTTTTCCAACGATTTGGCCAGCAAATCACTGGCCAGTTTGGGATCGGCTTTTCCCTTGGTTTTTTTCATGAGTTCTCCCATAAACATGCCCAGCAAACCCTTTTTCCCGTTTCGGTATTCCCGTACTTTCTGTGGATTTCCCGCCAGCACTTCGTCTATTAAGGTCTGCAAGGAGTCGGTATCGCTCTCTTGCATCAGGTGTCGCTCTTCCGCAATCTGGAGGGCAGTTTTGTCATGTTGCTCCGTCAGAATGGGAAATATGGTCTGGCAGGCAATGGTGTAACTCACTTTTTTGCTGTCAATCAACGTAATGAGGCCAGCCAGTTTCTGGGGCGTAAGCGGAAAATCACGGATGTGCAGGTTCCGCTCGTTCAGATACGACTTCACCGGTCCCATCATCCAGTTGGCCGCAGCTTTATAATTGGCGGTGTGAGCGCATAAATCCTCAAAATACAGGGCAACCGCCTTGCCGTCGGTGAGTACTGTGGCATCGTACTCAGTCAGGCCGAATTCGTTGATGAACTTCAGATACAATTCGCGGGGCAGGTGGGGTTGAGAGGCCTTGATCTGAGCCAGCCATTCTTCAGAAACCACGATCGGGTTTAGGTCCGGCTCCGGGAAATACCGGTAGTCGTTCATGGTTTCTTTGGTACGCATCCCGAAAGTTCTTCCGGTAGCGGCATCAAAGGTTCGGGTTTCCTGAAAAACCGTACCTCCGCTTTCTATCAACTCAATCTGTCTTTCTATTTCGTAGTCAATGGCACGCTGTACGTTGCGGATGGAGTTCATATTCTTTACTTCCGCCCGGGTGCCGAATACTTTGCTGCCTCTGAGCATCACCGACACGTTGGCATCACAGCGCATCGAACCTTCTTCCATATTTCCGTCGCATATGCCCAGGTAGCGGACAATTTTGCGCACTTCGGTCAGGTAGGCATACGCTTCTTCCGAACTTCGCAGGGCGGGTTCCGAAACGATCTCGATCAGGGCAACGCCGGCCCGATTAAAATCTACCAGTGTATCGCTTTCCCCTGCCATATGAATGGATTTGCCTGCATCTTCCTCCACGTGAATGCGCGTCAGTGGAATGGCTTTCTCCTCTCCGTTGATCTTGATGATGACCTGTCCGCCCTGGCAGATGGGCGTTTTGTCCTGGGTGAGCTGGTAGCCTTTGGGCAAATCCGGGTAAAAGTAATTTTTACGGGCAAAAACATTGTACCGGGTAATGTGCGAATCACAGGCCAATCCCATTCGAATACCAAATTCGATGGCTTTTTTATTGGGTTTGGGCAAAGTACCCGGATGCCCCAACGTAATGACACTGATGTTGGTATTGGGTAAGCTTCCGTACTCAGCGGGATCCGATGCAAAAACCTTGCTTTTGGTCAGCAGTTGGGCGTGTACTTCCAAACCGATCACTGCTTCGTATTTGGCTTTAATTGATTCGTTCATTCAAAAGAAAACCTCGTGAGAAAATGGACGTCCGTAACCGGCCAGAAATTTAGGGTATTGACAAAGTTAATGAACATTCAGGGAAAGCATTGCATCTCATTCCGCTTTTTGAGGCCTTATCACCAAGCTTTTGCGCTTTTTTAAACATTCTACTTTCTATATTATCCATTCATTCATCAAACTGACATTTTACCGGCGCCCGCGTAATCGTGCATTCTTATTGCTTTGATTCTAAAGAAAAACGGTTCGAAACCTTGTGTAAGGAGGTACAAGAACCAAAATATGATACTGAGTAATCTTTATTAACTGCCTTAACCCATAGGAACAAATGGACGCGGCCCGAAATTGTTAACTCCGACGTGGATTGGTAATTCAAACGACAGGTTGTAAATTGCCTGAGTGCAAACCAACGGCGCTGCCTTATGCGAATTATCAAACGAAGATTAGTGATCAACGGAGTGAAATACGACATCTGGCTGGGGCTGGTCAATAAGGGCTACCGGGGTCAGGCTAACTTTCACCTGTACTATTACGCCGGTGACCCGGACGAAGAGTTTCACCAGCCGCAAGCCCTTAAAACCGGCTTCAAGAGCGAAGACGAAGCCATTGAGTACGGGAAAAATTTTATGAAAAATCTGATTTTGAACGCACTTAGCCGGGAAGCGGATGTAGCCAAAGGAGAGGAATAAAGGCTCCGTTTATTTCAACGTTTTTGATAACTCTTCCAGTTTTTCCCTTTCTTTTTTGGATAAGCTGTCCAAGCCAGTTCGGCTTACTTTTTCCAGCAATTCATCCAGTACCCGCTCGTCATGCAGGTGCGCAGACGCTTTGGGTTTGGGGCTGAATCCCCAGTAGTTTTCTATCCAAAGCACTTCGGGCCTTTTCACCAGCAAAACCATAAACAGCACAAAAGGAACGATCAGAGCTGCTACTACCAGCGGATGCCTTTCTACTATGGCTGGCTCCAGACAAATTGCACTTAGAATGCCGGCAATGGCCCCGCCCACGTGGGCTTCGTGCCCAATGTTTCCCGCCTGCATTTTGATTCCGTACAAAGACACCAGCATATAAACCAGCCCAAACAACCAGGAGGGCATTTCGAAGGGAAGAAAAGGGAAGGTGATAATGGCATCGGGAAAGAGCACGATACTGGCAAAAAGCACCCCGCTCACCGCCCCCGACGCGCCAATGGCGCTGTAATCGCCGTGGTTGCGGTGGATGTACAAGGCCAGCAGGTTGCCCGCAACCAGACTTACCACATACAGGAGCACAAAATACCGGATGCCCAGCACGAAACCCACGCCGTAGCTGAAAGCGAACAGAGTCGCCATGTTGAAAATCAGGTGCAACCAGTTGGCATGCAGCAAGCCAGCGCTGACTAGCCGACCATATTCCCTTCCGATCAGAATGGGATCTACTTCAAAGGCGTACCGGTCAAAAAAAGCCGGACTTTTAAAGCCCTGATAAGAAACCAACGTGGTTACAATGATGATCAATAACGCAACTCCCTCAATAGCCTCCGTCATTCTCTTCCTTGATTATTCTTTCTCTATTCCACTCTTTCGTGATATACTTTGACCAAAAGTTAACTGCTCTTCGAATGCCTGGATTCGATATGCTAAGCTTAGTAATCAACTTCCCAATGAAGGCAGCTTTTAGTATTCTTCTTCCGATTCCAATTGATTATTTACGGCCGGTTGAGTACCCATCGTACGAATTTTAGCCATTAAACCTGATCCATCTTTTTCTTCCACCAGGCTGTAATAGTGAAAAACAAGGGCCACCATCAGAATGGAACTACACAACATGGAAAACATATTTCTGATTGCAAGCATCGCAATGGCTCCCGGAGAACTGTCCATTCCCATTAAATTAGCCCCAGAATCCATGAATCCGAGCAGAAAGCCTATAGTCTGGATAGGGACCACCAACAACATGCTGACAAAGAACTGAACAATCAGTAAAATGAACAGAATGGCCAAAGTACGCCACCAGCGACCGGAAATCAATTTATAAGAACGGGAAACGGCGTTGAAAAAACCGTTTCTCTCAACGAGCCACACCAGACTTATAATAGATAAAGCAATGGCCGTATATATGCCCGGGATGACCAGGCACAATATGGCAAAGAAAATGATGAACAATGCGCACAGATTGATCAGAAATAACATCGGCACGTCCTTTTTGACCTTGTTCCAGACATCACTTATTTCAAAATCATCTCGCTCTGCAACCAAGCGGATAAAATGAAATACAACAGCGATACACACAGAATGCACCAGCAGGTAGACGAAGTAATTGAGCCCCAAACCAACGAAGTATTCATTGGACCACTCTCCCTTGGCCGCTTTTATGGTCAATGGCTGAAAATACAAGGTTCCTATTCCGGTCAGTAACGCAAAGGGACCTGCTATCAGGACAACGCTCTGGAACAGCTTTCGAAAATTCCGTTGTATGAAGTAGAAAGTAACGTTGATGATATCGCTAAAATCTCTGGACTGGTGAAGATCAATCTTTTCTGGTGTCATTGGGTAGGTCGTTTAAACGTATTGAAACGACAATATATAGAAAAAAGCAAATAGTTAATAAGGAAGACCATTTACAAAAAAGGGTAGGCGTAAGTTGTATTGCTACCTTACGACGGGTTGCCGTAATCAATTATGCCCAAAAACGGTTTTTGGCCATCAAAATGAAACCTGAATATAGCTCAAGCTCAATACTCTTCTTCTTCATCTGGTTCTGTCGCTTCTTCTGACCGTGTTCCCATCAACCGGATTCTCTCCATCAAACCCAGGCCTTCTTTTTCTTCTACCAGACTGAAATAATGGAATGCCATTGCCACAAAAACAATAGAGCCGCAAATAAGAGATAGAATATTATTCAGGGAATTGGCAATGATGTAAAGCAGCATAAAAGTGCTGGAAGGCAGATCGGCGGTTTTTCCCAGGTTAAGAAAACCCATGACTCCCATTGCCACAAAAAAAGGGGAGACGATGATAAAACTGATCAGGCCCTGTACAATACTCATTACGATCCAAAGCCCAAAAGTGCGCCACCATTGACCGGAGATTAACTTAAAGGAGCGGGAAATGGCATCAAAAAAGCCGATTCGTTCCCTGGTCTGGATATTAAAAACCGGAACCAGGGCGAAAAAGAGATAAATACCCGGCAAAAAACAGAGGAACATGCCCAGAGTAGATAGAATGGCTACGCCAATGGTTGAGAAGAAAAGCCGCACTAAATCTTTCCGTACCCGTTGCCATACATCACTGACTTCGAAATGACGTCGCTCCATGTAGAGGTACACAAAGTGATATACGGTAGCCATTACTGCCACACTGGCCAACAGGAAAGCCGGCACGTACACAAAGATGGCTGTAATAGAGTAGGGAAGGCCTTCTAGAGGTTGCAGGGCATACGACTGAAAAATGCCAATGCACAAACCCGCCAGCAGCGCAAACGGGCCGGCAATGTAAAGTATGCTGGTTAGGAAAAGACGGAAATTCTGCTGAATAAACTGGAAGGTAGCGTTGATGATCTCACCAAAATCGCGGGTCTGCCGGAATTCAATCTTTTGTGAGCGCATCGGGTTGTTTTAGTTTGGATACAATGGCTTGTCCGGCCTTTGAATGCCGAACAAAAGGATAAATGACAAAATAGCCAATAATAAAAAGGGCAGAAAGGACAATAATTGACAACTTAGCAGCCCAGTGCCAATGAGTAAGCCGCGTTACAAAGCTTTCCAGAAAACCGGCGGCAATAAAAACCGGAACCAGTCCAACGACAATTTTCAGGCCTTGGGCGGCACCTTTTTTAAAAGATTCCAGGCGTGAATAAGTGCCCGGAAACAATAAGCTGTTGCCCATCACCAGCCCGGCCGCCCCGGCAATGATAATGACCGATATCTCCAAGGTACCGTGGATCCAGATGGTGAGGAAAGAGGTGAGTAGCAAGCCTTTTTGATAAAAGAAATACTGAAAAGCGCCCAGCATAATACCATTGTTCAGGAGTACGAAGCCCGTCCCGAAAGAAAGGAAAATACCCGCCGCAAAAGCAAAAAATGAAACCTTGATGTTATTATAAGTAATGCCTAAAAACATATCTACCTGCCCGTCGCTTTTATACACCGCCATCGGGTCACCTTTTTCAATATTGGCCAGGGTCATATTGACGTAGCTATCGCCCAGGATCAGCCTTACAAAGGTAGGATCGTGGGCAGCGGACACGGCACCAATCAGGGCAGCCAACAGAAAGATGAGAAAGGAATACAGAAACTGTCGCCGGGCGGCAAAGAACAGCGCGGGTAATTCATCCCGCCAGAAGAGAACAAACCGATTCTTTTTCTCTTTCCGGTTTCGGTAGATCGACAGATGAATTTTGGCGGCCAGCGTATTCAGGTATACGGTAGTTCGGCTATCCGGATATTGCGTGCGGGCGTAAGACAGGTCATCGGTGACCCGAACGAACAGATCGGCCAGGCGGTCGGGATTGATGGCAGGCTCAGACAGCAGTTGCTCAAATTCCTGCCATTTGGCTGTATTTTTTTTCAGGAAAGCACTTTCGCGCATGAAGGAAAAGCATCGTATGGACAAACAATAGCAATATAAGGAATTTCGATCAGCAGAAAAACCCGGCTACTTTCTCCGCCCGGCCTGGTCAAAAATACTTTTCAAATGCAGTTCAGTGATGGGAATGGTAGCCAGTTGCGTAATGGCCAGAAAAACCCCGGAGGTGGGAAAAGAAACGATAAATCCGAAAAAAACCTGCGTAACCAGCTGATATAAGATGGCTGCTCCGGCCATCCAGATCATTACGTTCGCGCTGAAACGGTTGGCTTCCTCCCAGGCAGCCTGGCTTTTCATCGAAGTGGAGGTGCGGTAGCCATAAAAAGCGTTGATGCGTTTGGGTGGATTCTTTTTAAAAATCCAAGCTACCAGCAGGATCAGCGGCCCAAACGCCAGGTGAACCAGGTAAATGGGTTGAAAGAGTGCCATAGGTTGTATCTTCAAGACAAAAGAAAACGGTTGGGAGGTAAATAGATTCCCACCCAACCGCTTTGATTTAGAAATTGAATAGCCATTCCAGGCTATGAACAATTGACAACTGCTTTATAGGAAGCCATCATTACCTTCACTCATTAACTCCTCAACGCTTAAACTCCTCAACTTCCTTTATTCTCCCTGTCCCAGCGAATAGCCGGGCTTTCCGTCGAAATTATACAGATTTTCCGTCTTGATGGATTCCAGGCCAGCGGATTCCACCGCCTGCAGGAGGGCAATGATTTCCTGGTTGCTCACTAGGCTTCCCTGCGTATTCATAAAGCGGCAGCGCCAGTGATCGGTCAGGAAAGTTTCGGGCATGCCTTCCGGATACACTTTCACGCCCCGGTTAGAGATCATTTTCAGCGACAAGCCTCCGGCCTGGATACGGCTCAGTTGATCACCTAGTTGGTTGGCTGAGTTGCCAGTCCAGTCCAGAAAAACGTCTACACCCACCAGGTCTTTCTGCTTGCGGGGCTTCCGCAGGGTTTCCGGGGTGGTTATCTGTCCGGGCAAAGCCTGGTAGCTTACCGGGTTGAAGTAGATAGGCAGTTTCCCCAAACGCTCAATCAGGGCATTGGTAAATTCGCGGGTGCCTACCTTTTGCTTGCTCACGTCGGCTTTGAAAATATCGCCGGTATGAATCCCGCTTTCGATGGTCCTCAACCAGGCGTTGTGAATTCTGGCCGCCACGTCGGCCTGACCAATGTGCACCAGCATCATAATGGCTCCGTTGATCAGCCCGGAAGGATTGGCAATGTTCTGGCCGGCAATGGTGGGTGCCGAACCGTGGATGGCTTCGAACATGGCGCACACGTCACCGATATTGGCCGATCCGCCCATCCCTACCGAACCGGCAATCTGGGCCGCAATGTCAGAAATGATGTCACCGTAGAGGTTCAGGGTAACGATGACGCCGAAGCGTTCCGGTTCATCGGCCAGCAAAGCCGATCCGATGTCGATGATCCAGTGCTCTTTTTCCAGGTCCGGGTATTCCGCTCCAATTTCGTCGAACACCCGGTGAAAGAGGCCATCCGTCAGCTTCATGATGTTGTCCTTACTCAGGCAAGTCACCTTTTTTCTGCCGTAGGCACGGGCGTATTCAAAGGCATAGCGGATGATTTTTTCGCAACCAGGCCGGGAAATCAGCTTGAGGCATTGCACTACTTCGTTGGTCTGCTGGTGCTCAATGCCCGTGTACAGATCCTCTTCGTTTTCGCGGATAATGACCAGGTCCATTTTCGGGTGCTTGGTATCTACGTACGGATGAAAAGACTGGCAGGGACGGACGTTGGCGTACAGGCCCAAGGTAGTACGGGCGGTCACGTTCAGGCTTTTGTAGCCACCACCCTGGGGAGTCGTGATCGGCGCTTTCAGAAATACTTTGGTGCGACGGAGCGATTCCCAGGCACTGGGCTCAATGCCCGTGCTTACACCCTGCCGGTACTTCTTTTCACCGATTTCAATCACTTCGGGTGCTATTTGCGCCCCTGCGGCATCCAGAATGCGCAAAGTGGCTTCCATGATTTCCGGACCAATACCGTCACCGTAGGCAACTGTAATCTTCGTTTTTTCAGACATAGGTAATTGCAGTGTTTTGGTAAAGCTGATTAGTGAACGTGTACGCGACTATATAGTAAAATGATAAAAAAGGCTCCTCTGAATCCCGGTGCACCAACTCCCTGAAAAGCTGAACGTATGCATGAATTGTGTAAATTGATCGCATTCCTGACCAACAGAACAAGCAGTAAATTGCTGTAAAACAAATGAATGCCTTTTAAATACTTATTCAACTGGCAGTAAAGATAAGGCAGGAATCCCGCGGATGGAAAACATTTCAGGATCAATTCATTTATTAGTTATCTTGACCAATCCCTTGCATGAAGTGCCTCACAATTTGAAAAACCATCCTTCCAAAATCCGCATTTTACCACGTATCTTTGAATCTCAAAATCAGAACAGAATGATATCATTTCAAAATATAAGTTTGGTACAACAAGACGGCATTGCCAAACTAACCATCAGTCGTCCTTCCAAGTTAAATGCCCTCAATATGAAAACCATGGAAGAATTGCAGGCGGCTATCCAGGAAGTATACGATGAGCCGTCGATCAAAGGTTTGATTGTAACCGGAGAGGGAGAAAAGGCCTTCGTAGCCGGTGCCGACATAGCAGAAATCGCTGACCTGACCCAGGTAAACAGCCGCAAGTTTTCCGAAAAGGGCCAGGATATATTCGCCATGTTTGAAAATTGTCCCAAGCCTACCATTGCAGCCATCAACGGATTTGCGCTGGGTGGGGGCTGCGAACTGGCTATGGCTTGCCACATTCGGGTAGCGGTAGAAAGTGCCAAGCTGGGCCAGCCCGAAGTTACTTTGGGTTTGATTCCGGGCTACGGCGGTACCCAGCGGCTTACTCAGTTGGTAGGCAAGGGCAAAGCCTACGAACTCATCCTGACGGGCGAACCCATTTCGGCCGCCGAAGCACACCGCCTGGGCCTGGTCAACCACGTAGTGCCCGACCAGGCTTCGCTGATGGCAAAATCGGAGGAGATCCTGCGGAAAATCATTAGCAAAGCACCGCTGGCCATCGAAATGTCCATCAATTGCATCAATGCCGTGTTCAATAAAGAAGAAAACGGTTATTACACGGAAGCCAACTCATTCAGTATCTGCTGTAAGTCAGATGACTTCAAAGAAGGCACCAAAGCTTTTCTGGACAAACGTAAACCGGTTTTCGTAGGCAAATAAAGAAGAAAGGGCAGTGGGACGATTTCCCAGCCGGATACATCCCACAGCCACCTTCGCCTCATATTTATCATGAGTGTAGTCAAAAAATTAGCCGGCGAAACCGCCCTGTATGGTGTCAGCAGTATTCTGGGCCGTTTGCTGAATTATGCACTGGTACCCTTACATACCGCCATTTTCCTACCGGGCGAACTGGCCATTACGGTCAAGCTGTTTGCCTACGTGGCTTTCCTAAACGTGTTGTATACCTACGGAATGGAAACGGCCTTTTTCCGCTTTGCTTCCAAAACCAAGGACGAAAACACGTATTACAACACCGCCCTTACTGCCATCTTTTCCAGCAGCTTTCTCTTTTCCGGTCTTTTCATCCTTTTTTCTTCCCCAGTAGCTGCCTCGTTGGGCTATCCGGGCAAAGGGCTGTACGTTAGCTGGTTGGCGATTATCATTGCCATCGACGCCATGGTGGCTATTCCTTTCGCCCGACTGAGATTGGAGAAAAAAGCCCGTCAGTTTGCTACCGCACGGGTAACGAACATCGCACTCAATGTGTTGCTCAACGTTTTCTTTCTCTATTTCTGTAAAAATATTTACGAAGGAAGGTTTCTGCCCGACCTGCAACCCCTGATCGACCTGATCTATTCACCTACGCTGGGAGTCGGCTATATTTTCCTGGCCAATCTGTTGGCGAATCTGGCCTTTTTCCCGCTGCTCTGGCGGCAGTTTACTCAATTCCGCCCAGTATTTGATTGGCCCCTGCTCCGCCCGATGCTGGTATATGGCTATCCGATCCTGATTATGGGGCTGGCCGGCACCATCAACCTGATGATCGACCGGATCATGCTGGAGAGCTATCTGCCCGAAGGTTTTTATCCCGGCCGTACTCCCGAAGAGGCGCTGGGCATCTACGGGCAGTGCTATAAACTGTCCATCTTTATGAGTCTGGTCATTCAGGCTTTCCGGTACGCGGCCGAACCCTTCTTTTTTTCCAAAGCCGAAGATAAAAACGCATCTGCCACCTTCGTGGAAGTGATGAAGTGGTTTATCATTGCCTGCGCGGTCATCTGGCTGGGCGTGAGCCTTAACCTGGATATTCTCAAACTGATTTTTCTCCGGAAAGAAGTATACTGGGAAGGTCTGTCGGTGGTGCCGGTGCTGCTGCTGGCCAACCTGTTCCTGGGCGTTTACTACAACCTTTCGGTCTGGTTTAAGCTGAGCGACAAAACCGGTTACGGCACCCTCATCACCGGCGTGGGTGCTTTCGTGGCGCTCATCGGGAACCTGCTGCTCATTCCAATTATGGGCTATATGGGCTGTGCCGTCGCTTTCCTGCTCTCCTGTTTCGTAATGATGGCTCTTTGTTATGCCCTGGGCAACAAGTACTACCCCATTCCCTACGACCTTAAATCGGCCGCCGGCTACGTAGGCAGCGCCGGACTAATCATTTGGCTCACGTTTGGAATTACTTTCGGATCTGTCTTTATTGATACGGCTTTTCGTCTGCTGATTTGTGCCGTCTACTTACTGGCCATCTTCCTGATGGAAAGACGCAAACCCAAGCCCCTGATCAAAGCCGATTCCTGATATTGTTCCACGTTTTTCCGACCCACATCGCATGACTTCCATCAAGATCATCAACCGCTCCAAACACGCCCTGCCCTCTTACCAGACCGAAGATTCCGCGGGAATGGACCTCCGTGCCGACCTGGACGCGCCGGTTACGCTCAAGCCACTGGAACGCAAACTGATCTCCACTGGTCTTTCCATTGAACTACCCAAAGGTTTTGAAGCCCAGATTCGTCCGCGCAGCGGGTTGGCTTACAAGCACGGCATTGGGATCGTCAATTCGCCCGGCACCATCGATGCTGATTACCGGGGCATTATTCAGGTACTGCTGGTCAACCTTTCCAACCAGGATTTTGTCGTGGAAGATGGGGAGCGCATCGCCCAGATGGTCATTGCCCGTTACGAAAAAATCCGCTGGGAAGCGACTGAAATCCTGAGTGAAACCGAAAGGGGAGCTAGTGGTTACGGAAGTACGGGGCGGAAGTAAGCTCAGCCGTACATATTCTCAATCGTACCCTCCCCAGAGCATGGCGTTTTTTAATACTCTCAGCAAGGGGTAGAGCAATATAATACAGAATAGCACTTGCAGTGCCCATTGTGGGATTCGGTTTTGGTGGTTTGCAATTTGTTCTATACCATACCAACCCAACAAATAAAAGATAGGTAAAATGACCGCCATAAAACGGCTTATATCATCAGGATGGGCCGGGATGATCACCCACGTAAGCATATACGTGATTAGTACACTCAACAGTAAAAGCAAAAAAGGATGTGTTTCTTTTCCATTGTAAACCTGGATAACCGCAATTACCAGAATACCGGTTGCGAAAGTCATCCCTAGTGGATACATCCATTGTAAGGGAAGCAGCGTTGTCGCTAGTTCCCCGAGCATAATTCTACCATTGTTCAAAAAGCTGTAATGTGGCACCAATTCTTTCATCACGTACAACCGATTTCCCAGGATGAGTCGATGTATGTTCCAAAACGCAAACCCGGATACTACCAAAACCAGGTGCAGGAATAGTGACCTCACAATGCGTTTGGCTAAGGAGTTGTATACATGATATGAACAAAGGCCAAATGCTACTCCCAAAATCACAAAAATTCCAGCGTTCCGCTGCAGCAATAACAAGCACCCGGCTATGGTTGCCACTATCAGTCTGCTTCTATACCCTTTGGAAAGAAACTGGCGCAAAAAAAAGAGATACGTAGAAAGCAAGAAAAGGAAAAGGACTTCCGACCACACAAAAGTGGCAACCAATAACAGAGGCGTCGACAGAACCAGCGAAGCACCGAATAAACGGTGGTATAAAGGCCCTAAATATTCCTTGCTCATGCGCAACCATAGCCAGATGCTTCCACTTGCACACAAAAAATGCACAAAGAAAACGTACGTCCTCAGGTGAGAAATTCCAATTGCCAGGATGATTGGATACAAAGGCCCCCAGTAAACAATGGGATCTCCATCGCCATCAATCATGCCTGCGCCGCTACTTAGGTTTCGGGCAATATCTATGTACATAATACCGTCTTTGGCTTGATGATTGCCCCTGGCGGTAGCAATGAGGTAGAGTATTGCAAAAGCGAGTATAAATGATATTTCCCAAACGGCTTGCCTACTCCTTACAAGGAGAATCCTGGTACTGCTTTTTCCTGTTTTCGTTCCTTTCAAACCCTGGTTCAACTCCTTAACTGCTAAATTTCCCCGTATTGCTTTGACCAATCTGGCAGATCAACACGCCATTCTCATCTCACAACAGACACCTCTAATTTCTTTATATCCCCTGTTTGCAATTCAGATTTTTGTAATGTAAACGCTGCATTATCTACTCAGTCCACTCCCAAAGAGAAAAAACCGTGAAGCCAATGGGCTTCACGGTTTTTTCTCTTTGGGTAACTGGATGATTGCTTAATCTCCTTCTGTCAATTTCTCGACAATGTCTTCGGAAATTCCGACGGCAGAGAAGCCTCCATCGTGGTAAAGATTCTGCATGTTCACCATCCGGGTCAGGTCGGAAAAAAGCGTAATTACGTAGTTGGCGCAATCTTCGGCACTGGCATTGCCCAGAGGCGACATTCGGTTGGCGTAGTCGTAAAAGGCGTCGAAACCGCTGATGCCCGTTCCGGCGGTGGTCTTGGTGGGCGACTGGGACACGGTATTCACCCGCACCTTTTTCAGTTTTCCGTAACGATAGCCGTAGCTGCGGGCAATGGATTCCAGCACGGCTTTGGCCTGGGCCATATCGGTATAGTCAGGGAAAGAACGCTGGGCGGCAATATAGCTAAGCGCCACGACGGAGCCGTGTTCGTTGATGGCATCCAGCTTTTCGGCTACCTGTAGCATTTTGTGGAAGGAAAGCGCGGATACGTCCAGGCTTTTCATGAACCATTCATAGTTCAGATCACCGTAGGAGCGGCCCTTACGAATATTGGTACTCATTCCGATGGAGTGCAATACAAAGTCAATTTTGCCACCCAGCACTTCCATGGACTTGGTATATAGGTTTTCCAGTTCTTCTACCGAAGTAGCATCGGCCGGAATGATTTCCGCCTGACAAGCCTCTGCCAGCTTTTTGATTTCCCCCATCCGCATTGCCAATGGAGCATTGGTCAAGGTAAACGTAGCCCCTTCTTCCCTGGCCTTCAATGCTACCTTCCAGGCAATGGAGTTTTCGTCCAATGCGCCGGTGATAATGCCTCTTTTTCCCTTCAATAAATTATAAGCCATACAACATCGTTTAAATAGGTATAATAAAATGTGTTAATCGGTCCGCCGTTGCGGTGCTAATTATAAGTATTGGTTCTTGATTTCACTGATTACTTTTTACGTACAATCCCTGGTGCCTCAACTGCCCGGTATCCCGTTTCCTACCTATCCGTTTTACCCATCCTCAATTCCAACCTTTGGGTTAGATGCAGAACCGCTTACCTATTTGCGCTCCCAATTTCGGTAGTACTGCCTAAATTGATATTTCTGAGTACAACCACGACCGATTGCCCGGCCAAAATAAAGACAAATTTTAGTGGGATGCAATTTGTGCGGAATCTTGGTGCAGAAGTAGGCAGTACCCTTTTTATTCTTCAAACAAACCGAAAGTCTGAATTACGAACATTATTTTCATACTATTCTTCAACCCTTACCCTTATGCAAACCGTTATTCAATCCATCGTAGAAAAAGCCGGCATTACCGAAGCCCAGGCAGGTATTGCCCTGGAAACCACGCTTCAGGCACTTAAAGCCAAATTTCCACTTTCCATTGCTCAGCAGCTAGAGGGAATGCTGGAGAACAAGGAATTTGATTTTAAACCAGTGGTACACGAAAAACTGAACGAACTCAAAGACGAAGCGGCCGAAAAGCTGGAAGACCTCCAGAAAGAGGCTTCCGTAAAAATAGAAGAACTGAAAGAGAGCCTGAGAAAGATTTTCTGAGGCTCTCTTTCAGTAGTTAATGATCTGCCTGCTCGCCTGCATTTATCGCCATGACTCAATCGGGTCAAGCGGGTAAATGGGACGGGGAATGTCGCGGTACTGCAATTGGAATACATCAATACTGGTGGTACCGGCTGAAATCACGTTGACAGTCTTCCGGTTGTACAGCAGATAAAAGTAGCGGAAAGGGAAGAGGTTTTTCACTACGGTGATATCGGCCTTCCACAAACTCAAACCCAGACTTTTGAAGAAGCGGGGAAAAAAAGCCGGCGTAGGACGTTCTGTCAGGATCAGGTGCACGCCCTGGTGGCGCACAACAACCGTCTTACCAGTTTCCTGCAAATCCTGCTTGAAAATCAACCTTCCGGAAAAGGGCAGCGTCTGGTTATACNCCCGGTCGATTTTCCCGCCGATTTGGAGCTGCAGCGTTTCTCCTACCTGCGCGTGGAAAGCCATTTGAGCAGCTTCTTCATCTTTCACCGGCACGTAGGAAGTAAGGTCAGGACTACGTTCCAGGATGGTCCGCAGTATCCAGGTGTTCTCACCAGGAGCGCCGGCGGCTACGATATCCGATACGTCACAAAAGATGGTAGTGCCCAGCCGGCGGCTCAGCCAGGATTTCCGGGCTAATTCGACTGCTTTTTCGGGTGAAATGGGTTCGGGATGTTTCCGGTCACGCACCGCCCAATTGAGTTCCGCGATCTCATCGGCCAGCTTTTCGGCCAGTGGCTGATTGCCATCGGTTACCGCTACGGTACTCCAACCCAGTTCGGGATCATCCAGCCAGATGTGCACCATAAAGTTGGACACACTCAGTACGCCCGGCTGGCGCTCCATCGCTTTCATCCGTCGGAAAATGCCCCGCATAGGTGCCAGGAAATCGATGGTATAGCCGCCGCCTTTCAGCAGACGCATTTTACGAAACGCCATCACTGGCTTTACTTTGCCTAATACGGTATCAATCAGAATCTTCCCCGTTTTCAGTCCTACTTTGGCGTGGTCCCGGTGCGGATTGGTGCGGTAAGCGGTAATAAAAGTGGAAAGCCGTACGGTTTCTCTGGTAATGTTGGCGTGCAGGTCGAAGGAGACGCCGATGGGCATTTCAAAGCCCACTACTTCCCGCAGGGCTGCCAGCATATCGCTTTCCGGATCGCGCATGCCTTCCACTCCCATAGCGCCGTGCATCGAAAGGTAAATGGCCGATAAATCCGGGTGCAACGCCAGGGCTTCCAGGATTTCCCGTTTAAAGTCTTCGTAAACCTCCCGTCGAATCGGGCCACCGGAAGTCGCCCAGGCGGCAATAATGGGTACTGCTTCAATCTGTCCGTTGCCGTACTTTTCCACGGCCGTCAGAAAACCGTCTACCTGTCTTTTGTACGTACGCCCTACGGTAAGCAGTTCGTCTCCGTAAAACAGAGCCAATGATTTGAAGTCTTGCCAGGTAGTCGGAACGGGAGAAAAGGAATTGGTCTCCTGCTGCAATTCAACAATCGCGATTTTCTTCTTCATGACCCATCAGGTTTTCAGTTCAAAAGCATCGGCATCCATAAAAGCGGGGAATGCAGCCCGAAAAGCCTGTAGTTCTTCCAGATTGAGTGCCAGGGTCTGGTTTTCTTCTTCACTGCCCAGGTTCAGTAGTTGATCGCCTTTGTAATTGTAAACGCCCGAATCGCCGGAGTAGGGGTGGCCCTTGCCATCCGTACCTACGCGGTTGACACCCACAGTATATGCCAGGTTTTCAATGGCCCTGGCCGGCAGCAAGGTATTCCAGGCCTGTCGCCGGGCTTGTGGCCAGTTGGCTACGTAGATCAGCAGGTCGTATTCGCTGTTTACATTGCGGCTCCAGACCGGAAAACGCAGGTCGTAGCAGATCAGCGGGCAAATCCGCCAGCCTTTCCACTCCGTTACCAGGCGGCGGGTTCCGCCCGAAAACGTTTCGTGCTCCTGTGCCATTCGAAAAAGGTGGCGCTTATCGTAGGTTTCGTAGCTTCCGTCGGGGCGCATCCAGATGAGCCGGTTGAAATACTGTTCCTTTTCTTTCACCACGTAACTGCCCGTGACTACGGCTCCCGTCTGGCTGGCTTGCCCTTTCATCCATTTCAGGGTATGCAGGTTCATCGGCTCGGCCACGACCGGGGTATTCATTGTAAAACCCGTATTGAACATTTCCGGCAGCACAATCAGGTCGGTGGGCTGGTTGATCCGCCAGATTTTCTCTTCGAACATCGCCAGATTGGCGGGGATATTCTCCCAGTGCAGTTGCGATTGGATGAGGGTAATATTCAACGTGGCGCTCATTAGGTTATGCCGCTATTTTCCCTGAAGCTTGTTTATACTGGATTTCATCCAATATTCATTGAGACCAATCTACCACTACAGTGGGTATTTAGCCAACCTTTCCACGGCTTTTTCGATGGTTTCTTCTTTTTTGGCGAAACAAAACCGAACGACGCGTTGATCGGTATGGTCACGGTAGAACACGGAGACCGGAATGGTCGCTACACCGGCCTCTTTGGTCAGGTGAAGCGTAAAATCGGTATCCGGTTGGTCGGTCAGGTGGGCGATGGAAGCCAGTTGAAAATACGTGCCGTGACTGGGCAGGAGCCGGAAAGGAGTAGCCTGCATCAGCTTAGCAAAGTAATCACGTTTTTTCTGGTAGAAATTAGGAAGTGTCTGGTAGTGCGTCGGCTCTTTCAGGTATGCAGCCAGGGCCACCTGCACCGGCGTAAACCCGGCGAAGGTAAGAAACTGATGTACTTTCCGGAGTTCCCGGCTGAGCCAGGCGGGTGCTATACAGTAGCCCGTTTTCCACCCCGTAGCGTGGAAAGTCTTCCCAAAAGAGGAAATGACAAAACTCCGTTCCCTCAATTGGGGATCAGTCAGTATGCTCTGATGTGCCTGCCCATCGAACAGAATGTGTTCGTACACTTCGTCGCTCAGAATCAGGATGTTCGTTCCAGCGACGATTCTCTTTAATTCCTGCAAATCCGCTGATTTTAATACGGCGGCGGTCGGATTGTGCGGGGAGTTGATCATCAGCAATCGGGTGCGATCATTTACCGCCGCTTTCACCTGATTCCAGTCAATGGAATAATCTTCCGGGCGAAGCGGAATGGTAATGGCCTTTCCTCCACTCAGTTCGATAGCCGGCAGGTAACTGTCGTAGCAGGGCTCAAGTACAATCACTTCGTCACCGGGATGGACTACCGCCGCAATAGCGGCAAAGATGGCTTCGGTAGCGCCACTGGTGACTGTAATCTCGGTGATGGGATCCGGGGCAAACCCGTAGCATTGTTCGGTTTTTTCGGCAATCCGTTCGCGCAAGGCCACGACGCCTTCCATCGGTGCGTACTGGTTATAACCCGACCGCATCGCCTGGCTGACCAGTTCCACCAAAGCCGGATCGCAGGGAAAGTCCGGAAAGCCCTGCGCCAGGTTGATGGCCCCGTGCTCCACAGCCAGCCGGGACATCACCGTAAAAATGGTCGTACCTACGTGCGGCAATTTAGAAGCAGGCTGGACAATCCGGTGCAGCATAAGGAAAAGTAGGGGAGATAGAAGGGAAGCGAAGCCAACGGCTATTTCAGTTCTTTATCTGACCGGAAACTTCATCCGGTAATCTACCTTCACGTTGCCTTTGCTGATGTCGGTCAAACGGGATTTGAGGAGGCGCTTCTTCACCGAAGAGAGATAGTCAGTAAACAAAATGCCTTCAATGTGATCGTATTCGTGCTGAATGATGCGGGCGGCCATACCGTCATACACTTCCGTATGTTCATTCCAGTCGGTATCGAAGTAGCGGATCGTGAGCTTCTCCTCCCGGTACACATCCGCCCGGATGCCCGGAATGCTCAGGCAACCTTCTTCGTAAGCCCATTCTTTGCCTTCTTCCTGCAGTATTTCCGGATTGATAAACACTTTTTTGAAATCTTTCAGGCTTTCTTCTTCCATTGGTGCCCCGTCTACGACAAACATGCGGATGCCCATGCCAATCTGAGGCGCTGCCAATCCTACACCGGAAGCGTCGTACATGGTTTCAAACATATCGGCACTCAGTTGTTTTACATCAAGGGTCCCTTTTTCAATGGGCTCAGCTACTTTTCTTAATACGGGATCGCCGTAGGCAACAATGGGATAAATCATTATAAGAGTAAAGGTTTCACCGGACAGATGTTTTCATCGGTCTGGCTGTCGTTCGTACTGTTTTCAAACACAATTACCCAATCGGACAGGCATTTTCTGCAAAGTGCCAGCCCCTGGCCCTTGTGTTTATGGTAATAAAAAGGCAAAATTAGTTATTTCTTCTGTTCCAGAAACGATTGTAGAATAATCGTAGCGCTGATTTTATCTACGTTGGCTTTTTCCCGGCGGTCTTTTTTCTTCATTCCGCCAGCAATCATTGTTTGCAAAGCCATGGCAGAGGTAAAACGCTCATCGTGCAAATGGAGGGGAATAGAGGGAAAATTCTTTTGCAGATTTTTTACGAAAGCCTGCACCAGAGCGGTCGCATTGGTGTCGGTATTGTCCAGGCGCTTGGGCATACCCACCACAAACGCTTCAATTCCTTCCCGGGCTTCGTAGGTTTTCAGGTAGGCAATCACATCTTTGGAATGCACCGTATCCAGGGCCGTGGCAATAATCTGGAGCGGATCTGTCACCGCCAGGCCCACGCGTTTGCTTCCGTAATCGATGGCTAAGATCCGTCCCATGGGCACCTGATGATGAATGAAAAATACCGCAGGCGACCTGAACCGGTGTCAACGCCCCTCTAACTATTCTAATTGAATTTGATTTTTTGCCCCAGCATCCATTTTACTTCTTTTTCCAGGGAAAGGGATTTGGGAAACAAAATGTCATTTTCGACTTTGGCGTGGGTACGAAGCTCATTTTCAAAGTCTTTCAGTTCCGCGAAAAGCACTTTGATATGGAGACTGGTATGAGAAGTAATGGCATAATGATCCGTGATCTCACGGATCCCAATCATTTCGTCGTCGTGGGTTTCGTGCTCGACGGCATATTTCTGAATGGAATGCTTTTCCATTTCGAAATATAACTGCCCGGGATTGTATTTCCGATTGGCAGCCTGATGGAGCAGCATGATGTAGTTAAAGAGCGTGTCTTCTTCTTCGTAGATATGGTGGATGAAATCTTCGACGAACAAGGGAAAGAGGAGTTGCAGGTCTTTGGCAATGGGCGTTTGCCGGCTATCCAGGTGCCCGATCATACTCACGATATAAGGGAGCTTTTGCTTGATAAAAGTAAAGTGAGTATGTTTCAGGTAGGCGACCACCAGATCTACCGGCAGCGAACTCAGGGCCAACTGGGGCTTTTCCGCTTGATTGATGGATTCCAGGCTGTGAATGACGTGGGCCGTATTCAGCCCCCGGTCTTTGCAGGCCTGGTCCAGCGTTCGTTCGGAGTAATTATAAAACTGGATGCCGAAATAGTACAGCACGGAAGCGTAAACGTAGTTTTCGCCTACCAAATCATTGATTTTCTTGTCGCAGATTTCCACTAGTAATAATATTGAGGTTCGCTGAGTACAAATATAACTATCTTACCCAAAAATCAGCTACGATTATCAAGTAAAACCGCCCCTATCTTGTAGGGTATGGGCAAAATTTTGTAACTTTCACCTAATACGTTTTAACGAAGAAAGCGTTTATATCAATAGCCGACTTTAAATTTTTAAATGTGAGCAATATCAATAATTCCAAATTTTACATTCGACTGCCACTCATCCTGTCCGTAGCTTTGGCAAGTGGTATATTCATCGGTGCTACCATGTTTGGCGGTAGCACCAATATGAGCAAGGTCATTAAAGGGGTGGATAAAATCAAGGAAATTCTGATGTACGTAGATCGGGACTACGTTGACCCGGTAAACACGGAGGAATTGGTCGACTATTCCATTGAAAAGATGCTGGAAAAGCTTGATCCGCATACCGTTTACATTCCACCGAAAGACATTGCCATGGCCCGTTCCCAACTGGAAGGAGACTTTGAAGGCATCGGTATTGAATTTAATATTTTCAAGGATACGGTATACGTCGTCACGCCCTTGAACGGCGGTCCTTCCGAAGCGGTGGGTCTTTTGGCCGGCGACAAGATTGTAAGCGTGGATGGGATTTCTATGACGGGCCCTAAAGTAGACAACGCCTTCGTTTTTGGTAAGTTGAGGGGCAAAAGAGGAACGCAGGTGAAACTGGGTATCCTACGTAAAGGGGCCAAAGAAGCCAAAACTTTCACCGTCACCCGGGACAAGATTCCGCAGTTTTCAATTGATGCCAGCTACATGGTAGACGCCAAAACGGGCTATATCAAGGTCAATCGCTTCGCAGCCAATACCTACGAAGAATTCAAATCGGCCCTGAGCGATCTGAAAAACCAGGGGATGAAACAACTTGTACTGGACCTGAGAGGTAACCCCGGCGGCTATATGGATCGGGCCACCAATATGGCCGATGAGTTGATTGGTGGCGATAAGCTCATCGTGTACACCAATGGCAAAGACACCAAATACGACTCCCAGACCAAAGCCCGCAAAAATGGGATGTTTGAAAAAGGCCCCATCGTGGTACTGGTGGACGAAGGCAGCGCTTCGGCTTCTGAAATTGTGGCCGGTGCCCTACAGGATGACGACCGGGCACTCATCGTAGGGCGTCGCACCTTTGGCAAAGGTTTGGTGCAAATGCCCATTACCTTGTCCGACGGCTCTGAGTTGCGATTGACCATCTCCCGCTACTATACGCCCAGCGGCCGGAGTATCCAGAAGCCTTATTCGGCCGAAAAGGAAGATGAGTACGATATGGACCTGGAAAAGCGGTATGAACACGGGGAGTTTTTCCACGCCGACAGCATCAAATTCATCGATTCTCTGAAATTCACTACTTCCGGAGGCCGCGTAGTGTACGGAGGTGGTGGTATCATGCCTGATGTTTTCATTCCGCGCGATACCAGCAGCCGGAGCCCTTATCTGTATGAGCTTTGGAACAAGGGCACCATTCGCGAATACGCGCTCAACTATTATTATGACAACCGTAAAACCCTGGAGAAATTGAGTTTCCAGGAATTTAATACTCAGTTTACAGTGAGCGATCAGATGCTCAAAAACCTGGTGGATGAAGCTACGAAGGAAGGGGTGAAGTACAAGGAAAAGGACTTCATCCGTTCTAAAGAGTTTATCCGCACGCAAACCAAGGCGCTGATTGCCCGGAGTGTATTTCAGAAAAATGGTGCCAAGGGAAAAAATAACGAGTACTATCAGGTAATGGCACCGACCGATGAGGTATATTCTCAAGCTCTGAAATTGTTTGGTCAGGCAGAGGACATCGAGCGGGGCAACTTCTCTAAGATCAGCACGAAGTAAGTAGCGCATTTTTCATCAGTAAGAGCGGTAAGTAGCCAGTAAGGCTTGCTTACCGCTCTTACTGTTTTTATACCCTACAACAAAAAGAATTTGCTTTTCGGAGGTACTACTTGTTTACTTAGAGAGACACTCAGCCATTTACTTCATCTTCAGCCCCTTACTGTCCGATTATGGAAGCGCCTACTCCCTCTCCTTCTCACTTTTCCGCCGCCGTAGCTCCACGGATTCACGTAGTAGATGCCCTTCGGGGCTTTGCCTTAATAGGCATTTTACTGGTACATATATCCATGTTTTTTTACGCCGGCTTTCCCGCTAAAGCGTTGCATCCGGTGATGAATGAGGGCATTGCCAATCAGATAGTGGGAGGTTTCAATCAAATTCTGATTGAGGGAAAATTTTATACCATTTTCTCTTTCCTGTTTGGGCTGAGTTTTGCGATACAGATGGTTCGTGCAAAGGAAAAAGGTCAAACCTTTGTAGGTAGATTTATCTGGCGGCTGGTCATTCTGGGCCTGATCGGACTGGCACATCAACTCCACTGGCGGGGCGACATCCTAATGATTTACGCCGTGTTGGGCTTTATTTTACTACTTTTCCGGTATGCCAGCAACCAACTTGTTCTGATTGTTGGCTTTCTCCTGGTCGTAAATGTTCCCGGACAACTTCAGAATGCTTACAATACTTATCTGGTAGCTTCCCAACCCGAACCTCAACAACAAGGACCGCCCGAAACGCTGGTGGCGGAAGCCGAAAAATATTATCAACTATTAAAACAGGGCTCTTACGGAGCGATCGCCCAAGCCAACCTGGCAGAAATGAAGGCCAAAGCAGATTTTCAGTTATGGAGCGGTCGGGTTTTCATTACGCTGGGTTGTTTTCTTCTGGGTTTATACGCCGGAAGAAGAAAGCTATTCCACCATTTGGCGGAAAATCGACTCTTTTTCAAACAATTATTGAAGTACAGTGGTTTCTCGATTCTGGCCCTGATCGCCGCAGCCTTGATTATGTTTGCATTGTTCCAGGGACAACAGAATCCTCCGGCACCACTTATGTCACTGTTGTTTATGCTGTATTACGTTGCATCAGCAACCTTCACAGCCTTTTATATTGCAGGCGTCACCTTGCTTTTGCAACGCTCTTCGTGGCAGGGTATACAGCGTTCTCTGGCAGCAGTGGGGAAGATGGCGCTGACCAACTATGTGTTGCAAAGCGTGATGGGTACGCTGATTTTTTATGGTTATGGTCTCAACCTGTTAGGTCAGATGCCGGCTTATTTCGCTTTTCTGCTGACCTTTCCTCTTTTTGGACTCCAGATTGTCTTCAGCTCCTGGTGGTTAAAGCATTTCCAATACGGCCCCCTCGAATGGCTGTGGCGTTCGCTCACTTACCTCCGGATACAACCGCTGAAAACCAGAGAAATGGTAGTGCATTGATTTTGTCTATGTAATCAACCGGATAATTCGTTTTTTTCGTTAAAATGGTTGAGTTCCTGTAGGGTAGATTTTTACCTGGCAGGGGTTCAACCATTTCCGTTTCTGAGCATACCTTCTAACACTTCACCGTCTATGAGCTATTATTATAAACTGGGCAGCATTCCGCATAAAAGACACACGCAGTTTCGACAGCCCGATGGCAGCCTGTACAAAGAAGAAGTCGTCAGTTCAAAGGGATTTTCGGGCATCTACTCCATTCTTTATCACAAAAATCCGCCAACCAAAGTAAAGCAGGTGCACGAGCCGGTACCTATGGGCTACCGCATTGCCCATGAATATCCGCTCAAACAAACGCACCTGAAAACTTCGGGTATTCAAACCACCGGAGGTGATTATCTGCAAGCCCGCAAAACGTTGCTGGCTAATAGCGACGTATCGATGGCGCTCTGTAGTCCAACGGAGCGAACAACCAGCTATTTCTATAAAAATGGGGAAGCTGATGAAGTGCTATTCGTTCACGAAGGGAGCGGCATATTATTCTCCCAGTTCGGTCAACTCCGTTTTGAAACCGGCGATTACGTCGTTATCCCGCGAACCACCATTTATAAGATTGAGTTTGACTCCGTACCGGTTCGCCTGCTCCTGATCGAATCGGCTGGGCCCATCGAAACCGTGAAGCGCTACCGGAACGAACTGGGTCAGTTACTGGAACATTCCCCTTATTGTGAGCGCGACATCCGGCCGCCATCCTCACTGGTTCAGGAAGAAAGCCAGGGACAGCATCTGGTCAAAATCAAAAAAGGTGGCTATCTGCACACCTATGAATATGAATTCAGCCCGCTTGACGTGGTAGGCTGGGACGGCTTTTTGTATCCCTACGCACTTTCCATTCACGATTTTGAGCCCATCACGGGTCGGATTCACCAACCGCCGCCCATCCACCAGACCTTCCAGGCGCACAATTTTGTGATCTGCTCCTTCGTCCCCCGGCTTTTCGATTATCATCCGCTGTCGATACCAGCTCCTTATAACCATTCCAACATTGACTCTGATGAGGTACTGTACTACGCAGAGGGCAATTTTATGAGCCGCAGGGGAATTGAAAGAGGCTCTTTTACGCTGCATCCGGGCGGCTTGCCTCACGGACCGCACCCGGGCACGGCAGAAGCCAGTATCGGAGCCGTCAAGACGGAGGAACTGGCCGTGATGGTCGATACATTCCGACCGCTCTACCTGACCGAAGAGGCACTGGAATACGTTGATGAAAAGTATCCGATGAGTTGGAATTGAATTGACAGGCATTACCGGTCAAAATTTGCGCAAGTTTTTCAGATAAGACGGACCACCTAACTGCTTCACTTGGCGGACAATGAACCTGGTACGCGTGCGAACGTAAGGAGAAGGTTTCTGAACGGAGAAGCGTTGGGGGTTAGGAAGTACTGCCGCCAATGCAGCGGCCTGCTTCCGGCTGAGTTGATCGGCCGGTACGTGGAAAAAACGCTGGGAAGCGGCCTGGACCCCAAAGGTTCGGTCGCCCATCTCGGCAACGTTCAGGTACATTTCCAGTATCCGTTCTTTTCCCCAAATGAGTTCAATGAGGACCGTAAAATAGGCTTCCAACCCTTTTCTGAAATAGCTGCGTCCATTCCAAAGAAATACGTTTTTAGCTACCTGCTGACTAATCGTACTGGCCCCTCGGGGCTGTTTACGAACTTTATTCTCCTCTACTGCTTTTTTGATTTCCCGCACATCGAAACCCCAGTGCTTCGGAAAAACCTGATCTTCGGCCGCTACGACGGCAATGGCTGCTTCGGGTGAAATCTTTTCGTAGGGCGTCCATTCGTAGTAGATATGACTGTCTTCGCCTGAGAATACAGCTTCTAAGCTGCGATAAGCCATCAGGGGTGTAAACCAGGGAGGAAAAAATTTAAAAAAAATGACCAGTACGAAAGAAAAAGCAATCAAACCCAGTAAAACTTTGGCGATCGACCGCACCAAACGTTCCCGTTTTTTTTTAGTCCAGGCTATCATCGTTTAGGACTCCAATTGATATTGCTTTGGGAAGGATTACGCAATCAATACCATTTGCCAGCGGCTGGTATTGATTGAATGCAGTGAGAATATTAAATAATGAAGTATTAAGTGGCAAAAGCAGGTGGGGATCAACCTAAGAATTGCTTTGTCAGCCTTTGGCTCAGACGGGATTTCTTTTTTTTCGTATAAAAGTCATCAGTTCCTGCTGCACTTGCCAATCCTTGGCCAACTTCAATATGGCCGTTGCCTCCATTTCAGTAATGTAACCTTTCTGATGGATCGATTCCCAAACCCTGATCAGGTGCTCCAGCTTTTGGGGATTGTCCCAATTCGCGGTCAGCTTGTTTAAATATTCTCTGGCTCTTTCAAAAGCGGTTAATCTATCCTGAATGATAAATTGCTTTGCCCATTCCATTTCTTCAGTAGCACCCATTGCCGAAGCCGTATCAGCCAACAGATGGCTTTCGCCTTCTTCGGTTCCCTGGTGATGAAGTATAACCGATTTCAACAATAAAAATGCTTTTTTCTGATCGGTTGTCATAAGCAACTATGTGAGACCCAACAAATATAATAAATATTAGTTTTTACTAGCCTATTCCCGGATTTAATATCCAACCGAAATCAAACACACATTCGGATACATTCTAACTTATGGATCGATGAGCCAAGAGAAAATCTCTTATTCAGAAATATGTTCAGCCAGGCGTTGTTGAATGGGTTTTGCCAAGGGGCTCTTTTATTGGATGTAACTTAATTCCAAACGTTGCGTTTATTTTCAAAGTGAACAGGTATCATCCTGTAAGATATAACCTTATTCATTTTTTCACTATTAAACGAAAAAACTATGGAAAGCAATGCAAGCACGAATGCGGATTACACAACAGGGGCATCCCGTCCGCGTATGGTAACCGGAATGTTCAGAGATCGCGAAAGTGCTGAACGTGCGTATAACTCTATCAGCAGCCGCGGATACGGCAAGGACGATGTCAATCTTCTGATGTCGGATGAAACCAGAAAAAGATATTTCGCTGACCGTGACCGGGATGACAACGATACTGAATTAGGTAATAAGGCAATGGAAGGTGCTGGTGTTGGTTCGGCTATTGGCGGTACACTGGGTGCCGTTGTGGGAGCCATCGCTGCCATTGGTACTTCGCTGGCCATACCTGGTTTGGGTCTCGTGGTTGCGGGTCCGATTGCGGCTGCTTTTGCTGGTGCCGGTGCGGGCGGATTAACCGGTGGTATTTTAGGTGCCCTGGTAGGCTCTGGTATCCCCGAAGATCGCGCTAAAGAATACGAAGCAGGTATCAAAGAGGGCGGTATTGTAATGGGTGTAAACCCACGCTCCGACGAAGATGCTCAGTATTTTGAAAATGAATGGAGAAGCAGCCGTGGCGAAAGTATATATCGCTAAATAATTTTTGATTAGAAGGTTAGGTGCGTTTGTCCACTGATTGGGCTAAACACCTAACCTTTCATTTTTTAAATGGACAAATGATATGGAAAGAGATAATATGAAGCCGATGTCGCTGGTTATGGATGATTTGCGACGGGATGGGTACACCTGCGATTTTGAGATCCACGATGATCTATTTCGCAGCAATCAAACCGGAGAGGTATTTCAGCCCGAAGACCTGGCCATTATTCAAACCTATCGGTTTGAAGGGGAATCGGATCCTGGCGATATGACCATTGTTTATGCTATGGAGGCCAAAAGCGGTACCAAAGGTCTGTGCGTAGATGCTTTCGGCACCAATGCTTCACGGCGACTGGGCGATTTTATGAAACAGGTTAGAATAGATACCCGTGAGCCACAGGGAGGGTAGGAAAACATTCCTACCTTTTTTTTAAGGTGCCATGCCAAAGCCTGAGAAGAAAATCATTTGGTGAGGTGCGCCTCGGTACTACAGCATCCACCTCTTCAGCCGGCAGCCAATATGCCCTCGCTTATAAAATCGATAAACTGCTCTAATCGCTTAAATACTTTTATATTGTCCGGCATTTTTTGATTATGATTCACAATTTGAAAGCCAGTCATCATAATGGTGGTTTGCGGAAAGGTTCTGGACAAGCGGCCCACGTAATTGTGAATTTCATCCTGGCCGGGTACTGAAGTGACAATTGTGAAGATATTATCTGGCTTGTGTACTTCAAAAGCCAGCCGCAAGTCTTCAAAGGGCAGGCTTTGTCCCAGATAAATGGTACGGTGCCCCCTCGAACGAATGAGGTAATTGGCAAACAGCAGACTTAATTCGTGCAATTCTCCATCGGGCAGGTAGAGCAGAAATTTTTGCGCCTGCGGTTTTAAACTTCGTACCTGTCCATCGGTGGCTACGATTATTTTTTGCCGGATCAGATACGTAATAAAATGCTCCTGAGCCGGACTCACCGAACCGGTCATCCACAGCATCCCGACCTTATTCATAAAAGGGTAGATGATGTGGACCATCGTATCCTCAAAACCAAACCGCAGGATACTGGTGTTCATGATTTTTTCGAACCGCTCCTCATCCAGGTCTAGCATTGCAATAGTAAGCGCCTGGATCTGATCCGGGTACTGAAGGGTACCACTGGTCAGCGATAAGACCTCCTTACCCATATCCTCCAATGACATCTTCGCTATTTCCGAAATCTTGAAGCCGTGGTCTTTTAATAAGGAAATATTCAGTACCAGTTTCAGATCAGCGTGATCGTAGTAGCGGATGTTGGTATCCGTTCTTTTTGGACTAATAATTTGATAGCGCTGTTCCCATATACGGAGCGTATGTGCCTTGATACCCGAAAGATTCTCCAGATCTTTGATAGAATAGCTGCTATGCATCTTAATATACTTTCTATAGGAATATGATCACATTCCTGTTTCCACGCCAAGCACCTTCCCAATTACTCACAAATGGGTAATCCATTCGGGCATCGCAGGTGCTGCCAATCAATTCACCTAGTTTTCTTCTCTCAATGTGCGTGCTTATCATAAACTTATTCAATGGGAAATTGTTTAAAGCTCTCCTAGACATTTTACTACGAAAACCTGTAAAAAGCATATTCCATATAATTAACCCTAATCAAGCGGGGGATTATTCAAATAATGCCCTACATTCTGGAGAATAAAAAACAGCAATTGAACTGTATAGAACAGAAAGGCAATGGGGTTTTTCTTATCCATTTTGATGCGATGAAATAAGCTTAGCAAAGCAAAAGAAATAATAAACCAGGCCAGAAAATTTTGAAGAGGAATATGACCGTATTGCCAACTCCAGAAATCAAACTCAACGGCAATGGGCTCAATAAAAAAGTCAAGCAAAACCATGAGCAAGGCCCCGACGATTGCCTGTCCCCACCAGGGAAGTGCCAGGCGGCGGCTAATAACACCCGTCGAATATATCAGCGTCAGCCAGTTGACTCCAATCAGCAAAGGCACTCCCAGCCATTGCCAGCCCAAGGTTTGCCCGTATTGATAACTTCCGAAAATAAGTCCGGTATGCACACCGGCTACTTCAATCCAATAGCCACTGAGAAAAGTGATGAGGCAGAAAGCAAAAAAGCCTGGAGTCCATTTGCGATGAAAAAATAAAAGAATACAAGCCGACGCGATTAAATTGAATGGAACCAGGGATTGAAACAACGGCTTGAGAGCCGTTGTTTGTAAACCGATCAGGCCGGCGGTGTACATGGCAATCAGCAACATCGAACCCGGGAGGAAATAACGAACCTGGGTTTCGGTCGACTGCTTTCCGAATCTGAGTTCAGATGCGGCGTCAGAACGGAAATTCATAAGCGCGCTCGTTTGAATTTTGTTTGGAATATTTGCGGCCGGCTTCTACAAATTTCGTAACTATCTTCGTGTTTACTCATTTCGATCCCGCTTATGATCCTTTATAATGTCACTTTCAATATAGATAACTCTTATCACGACGAATGGTTGGCGTGGATGAAAAGCAAATACGTACCGGACCTGATGGCTACCGGTCTTTTTGTCCGGTATACCATACTCAGATTGATGAATGAGGAAGACAATGGAGGCACTACTTATGCTTTTCAATACTTTTTAAAAAGTATGAATGAGCTGGAAGCATTTGAAAAGAACTATTCCTCTGCCTTACAAGCCGAACACCAGCAACGCTTCGCTGACAAGTTTGTGGCGTTTCGAACTATTTTGGAGGTGGTAGAGTAAGTCGCTCCTCATTTTGCCTACGAAGCCCGTAAGCCAACTCTACACCTTAAGACTGCAGTTGATCCAACTGTTGTCAAAAGTGGTACCGTAACGCTGATAAAATTGAATGGCCGGCTCATTCCAGTCCAGCACCTGCCATACCATTCCGTTACAGTGAGTAGCTTTGGCCTCTTCTATGGTGGCTTCGAAAAGCAATTTACCCAGGCCGGCACCCCGGTGCGACTCCGTGACGATCAGATCTTCCAAGTACAAGCGCCGTCCTTTCCAGGTAGAATACCGGAAGTAATAGAGGGAAATGCCAACAATGCTGCCATTGGCGGCTTCGGCAACAAAGAAATAGAAGATGGGATTTTCTCCGAATCCGTCGATCCGCATTTGCTCTACCGTATTTTCTACCTCATGGGGCGCTTTTTCGTATAGAGCCAGTTCTTTGATCAGGTCAAGTACCTGCGGAAGGTCTTCGACTCTGCCCTTGCGCAGGGTATACGTATTGTTGGTGTTACTTGCAGTCATTATGGGATGAAGATAGAGCCTAAGTCCATGTTTAACTTTTGACGATTATTCATTATTCACGTAGTTCTCCCACTTCTCAATCACAGCCTGAAAATCTTCCGGTAACTGGGAGTCGAATTGCAGATACTCTTTGCTACGCGGATGGACAAAGCCCAGCGATTTGGCGTGTAAAGCCTGACGCGGCAGCATTTTGAAACAATTCTCCACAAAAGCCCGGTATTTGGAGAAACTGGTCCCTTTCAGTACTTTATCTCCGCCGTAGGTAGCGTCGTTGAAGAGCGGATGCCCCAGGTATTTCATATGAGCCCGAATCTGATGGGTACGACCCGTTTCCAGATTACACTGTACCAGTGCTACGTAACGCAACGGCTTCAGTACTTTATAGTGGGTAATGGCAGTGCGCCCAAAGTCACCTTCCGGAAAAGCCGCTGTAACCCGCCTGTCTTTCAGGCTGCGGCCCACATTTACGTCGATGGTTCCCTGGGCTTCTTTGGGTTCTCCCCATACCAATGCATAATACGTCCGTTCAATGGAGTGCTCATAAAATTGCTTTGCCAGGTGCGCCATGGCCAGCTCCGTTTTGGCAATCACCAGCAGGCCAGAGGTATCCTTGTCGATACGGTGGACCAAGCCCGGACGGCCTTCTCCGTTTTGTGAGGTGGGAAGGTTCTGAAAATGGTAGGCCAGGGCATTGACCAACGTACCACTCCAGTTGTTGTAAGCCGGGTGCACTACCATTCCGGGCTTTTTGTTGACCACCAGCACGTCTGCGTCTTCAAATACGATATCCAGGGGTATGTTTTCCGGTACTACGTCCGTGTCCCGGGGCGGTTCAGGAAGGGAAACCGTAATCACATCCAGAGGCTTTACCTTGTAACTGGATTTTACCGGTTGATTATTCACCTTCACTGCTTCTGCCTCTATCGCCAGTTGAAGTTTACTGCGGGTGGCATTGGCGATCCGGTCCATCAGAAACTTATCAATCCGGATCAGGGCCTGTCCTTTGTCCACCTCAATCCGATGGTGCACATACAATTCCCCGTCTTCCTGCCAATCATTTTCTTCTATCATGGTTTCACCTGATGGTTTGGTACATTGGTCGGCTAAGTTAAATAAATATGTAGTGAGTGTTAAGAAATGCGATGCAGATAAGGATCTATTTGCTACCTTTAGTTTTTGTTTTACTGCCTGTCAGCCTCCTAATGGATTTGCAGACTCACGTAAGTTACTCCCCTCTCCAGTTGCTGGAAGACCCCGTACTAGCTTCGTTCGGAGTCAGGCTTTATTTGAAAAGAGACGACTTACTGCATCCGCAGGTTTCGGGCAATAAATGGCGAAAGCTCAAGTACAATCTTCAGGAAGCCACTAATCAGCAGAAAAACCGGCTTCTCACCTTCGGTGGTGCCTACTCCAACCACATCTACGCTACTGCCGCCGCTGGCCGCCTTTTCGGGTTTGATACCATCGGTGTCATTCGGGGAGAAGAGACTTATCCGCTTAATCCAACGCTGTCGTTTGCCCGTGAATGCGGTATGCATCTGCATTTCGTAGACCGACAAACCTACGCCTGTAAGTACCAGTGGGAATTTCTGGATAGCCTATCAGAAAGATTTGGCGATTTCTACCTGTTGCCTGAAGGAGGCAGTAATGCCCTGGCAGTAAGAGGTTGTTCAGAAATCATTGCTGAAATCGATGCTGACGGAGGGCCAGTGTCCCAATACGATTACATTTGCTGCAGTTGCGGAACCGGAGGCACCCTGGCCGGACTGGCAGCAGCCTTATCTCCCGGAAAAAAAGCACTTGGCTTTTCCTCTCTCAGAGGGGGCGATTTTTTATCTGGAGAAGTTAATCAGGTGCTCAAAGCCTATCGGAATGCTTTCGATTTGCCTTCTCTCAGCATCAACAATTATCAGATCATCTCTGATTACCACTTTGGCGGTTACGCCAAAACCACTCCGGAACTGATTCGTTTTATTCAGAACTTTGAACAAAGACACGGAATCCTGCTTGATCAGGTATACACCGGCAAAATGATGGCGGGTCTGTATGATATGATTCAGCAAGGAAAATTTTTTCCCGGTCAAACCATTATCGCACTCCATACGGGAGGCATTCAAGGCCGAAGTCCTGAGTTAGACGAGCACTTTTGATTTCTGCTGCACGCATTCTCAAAGAGTGATGCTTCTCAACGCAGTTATAAATGCAATGGCTCTTTTTTCCTTTACTATACGATTTTAATCAACCATCCGTTCATGGTTGGTTGGTCAGTAGCGTATGATCTATAATGGACATTCATTCCCACCAGTCTGGTTCATTACTTTTTGGCATTTCTTCAAAAAACTTTACTGGCTTTCAATTAAGCAGTCCGATCGGTAATAGAACACAGAAAGGGTCTGAATGGATACGTACAAAAGCAGAGGATCTGCTGTTTATTTTCAGAACCTTTCTCAGCGTCTTAAGCGCCTACTCCATTTGTCTTGTATTATTAATATATACTTTTCCAAACCAAATGCGCTATGAACAATGTAATTGCCTATGATATGGTGTCTTCCACCGACCCCAAGGAATTAATTCATCTGATAGACGATCAAATCAAAGAGGGCTGGCAGGCCTACGGTGCTCCTGTTACCAAATCAGACTTTGACCGGTCGACGGGACAAGAGATTGTTATCTATTTTCAGGCTCTGGTCAAGTACGGTGGGTAATAATTGGGTTAGAGAAAGAATTGAAAAAAATCTGAATCAGTGCTCTTTTTCATTCCTATGAATCATAACTTTCTTTCTGCTTTCTCGTATTGGTCTTTATAGTGTTACTAATCTGATATAAATCAGGATACTATTTTAGTACCACAGTAACCTTTAAGCAAAAAACCTTTATTCCCCGAAATTTGAACATGGTTTTTTGAATGAAAGCCTGTCAGTTGTACTGACAGGCTTTCTCATTTGCTGACCTCCGCAGCCACTTGAATTGATTTCCCCCTCCCCTAAGTTGAGTGATTGCTCCCGTATTGCCCCGTGCTTAGGAGTAAAAAAATTACCACATTCGCCTACTTTTACTTCACACGTTTTTCAAAGCTATTTTATGCCTTACCAACCTACCTCTGATCGTTATAAATCCATGCTTTATCGGCGCTGCGGCAACAGCGGATTACAATTGCCCGCTCTTTCTCTCGGTCTATGGCACAATTTCGGCCACGTCGATGTCCTGGAAAATTGTCGGGATATTCTGCATTTGGCTTTCGATTCCGGCATTACTCATTTTGACCTGGCTAATAACTACGGTCCTCCTCCCGGTTCGGCAGAAGAAAACTTTGGCCGAATTCTGCGGGAAGACTTTAGGGGCTTCCGGGATGAAATGATTATTTCTTCCAAAGCGGGTTATCATATGTGGGAGGGCCCTTACGGGGAATGGGGTTCTAAAAAGTACCTGGTTGCCAGCCTGGATCAAAGCCTGAAGCGAATGGGGCTGGACTACGTCGATATTTTTTATCATCACCGGCCTGATCCCGAAACGCCACTGGAAGAAACGATGGGCACGCTGGATCTTTTCGTGCGCCAGGGCAAAGCTTTGTACGTCGGAATTTCCAACTATCAACCGGCAGAAGCCGCCGAAGCAATCCGAATTCTCAAACAGTTAGGTACTCCCTGCCTGATACACCAGCCCAAGTACTCTATGTTTGAGCGTTGGATAGAAGGGGGCCTGCTCGATCTTCTGGGAAAAGAAGGGGTAGGTTGCATCCCTTTCTCTCCTTTGGCCCAGGGCTTGCTCACTGACAAGTACCTGCACGGTATTCCTTCAGACTCCCGGGCTGCCAAACCCCACGGCTTTTTGCAAGAAAACCAGATTACGGAAGACAAACTGAATAAAATCCGTCAGTTATATCAGCTGGCCCAAACAAGAGGACAAACTTTAGCCCAGATGGCGCTTGCCTGGCTTTTGAAAGATCCGCGCGTGACGTCGGTACTGATTGGTGTCAGCAGGCCGGCTCAGCTAACCGACTCCATCCATTGTCTTGACAAGATCGACTTTAGCCAGGAGGAGTTGAGTCAGATCGAAGCCATTCTTAGCTGAATTTTTCAATCACTGAATACGCAATCAACGCCAAACGAAAGTTGTTGATAATCAGACGTTATTAGATTTGATGTGCCTTTTTTGGGGGTTACCCTTTACTTCTTGATCTTAAACAGTATTCAATATATAGATTTGAAATAGCTATGTATTTATAAAAAACCTGTTGCCCGTGGCAGCAGGTTTTTTTATGTGCACCTTCTTCCTGCGCACCATTATCCTATTCTCTTTACTGCATCTCCGCGTTACTGGATAGTCTGCGGTCCCCATTCTTTTCCATTTTTCGACAAGGGAGTAGAATCGTATCAAAATTTCCGTTTCCTTTTTCGCATAGGAGGTAAGAAAACGCACTAAGCGGGAGAAATCTTACAATCGTTTTATTTCTATTGTCTACAAAAAATTAGCCTTATTGGCTATTCTTCTGAATTAAACAAATAAAATAGACACATTCGGTTGTTTTTAATTTACTTTTTCTCTACAAAACATATTCAGGAACGTAATGTATTCATTTATGCATTTTTGAGCGCATAGCTTTAAGAAGCATTATCAATAAAATAAAGTCTTACAAAACAGGATCACTTCAGAATATGAAAAATTTACTCACTGCTTTCTTATTGGTTTTAGGACTTTTCCCGAGTAAACTGCTGGCTCAGGCTCCTGAATATAAATACCAGTCCTTATTTATGTACAATTTTACCAAATACATTCAATGGCCAGAGTCTGCCCAGTCCGGTGACTTTGTCATTGGTGTTTTAGGGAATTCGGATATACTAGCTGAACTGGAAAAAGTGGCTGGCACCAAATCGGTAGGAAGTCAGAAAATTATTATCAGAAAAGTAAGTTCTGCAACGGAAGCGGAGAAGTGTCACATTCTATTTGTCCCGAAAAGTGAGAGCAAGGATTTTGAAAATTTGCAAAGCTCCTTAAAAAGCAAACCGGTACTGGTCGTAACGGAGAAAGAGGGCCTCTGCAAAAAAGGGAGCACCATCAACTTCATCATGTTAGAAGGGAAAATGCGATTCGAATTAAATCAAAACGCGGCCTCCACCGCGGGTCTTAAAATATCCACCCAATTAGCCAGTCTGGCGGTAATCTAACTCAGAATAATAGTTCTAACAATATAAAAAAGCCCTTATACGCAATGTATAAGGGCTTTTCTGTACCAGGGACGGGAATCGAACCCGTACGAGCTTTTGGCTCACAAGATTTTAAGTCTTGCGTGTCTACCAGTTCCACCACCCCGGCAATTTATTCACTATAGCACTTAACAGTTGGCAAAATCCTCTGTTAGCACAAAAGCACCGTTGCCGGTGCTTTCGGAGTAAGAGCGAAAGACGGGGTTCGAACCCGCGACCTCGACCTTGGCAAGGTCGCGCTCTACCAGCTGAGCTACTTTCGCACATGTCCGTTTTTCTCTCGGACTGTGGGTGCAAAATTAAGTATCCTTTTTGAAATAGCAAGGCAGAAAATAATTTTTTTATCGCGAAAATCGCTTCATTGACGGACTGAATTGATGCATAACCACTTACAGGATGCCTGACTGCAGGAGAAAGAACAATAGAAAAAACGAATTCATGCAAAGTGAGGAAAGCAGATTCAGCCGCATTGCAGACCGAAAATTAGCCTGGTGCTCATCATGCCTCACTCTGAGGTACCACAACAGGAAATAGACCAGCACCGGTAGCAGGAGCAACTGAAAAAGGCCGAAATACAACAGGCCATCCTCAAACCGGTAGTGGAAATACAGGAAGAAACCAATGTTGACCAGCAAAAACCCGGCAGCAGTAAATAGAAAGGTACCCGATATTCCTAACAGGCGGCTCAGGGTTAAATCTCCCCGGCGGGCGTCTTCTTCGTGCTGGTAGATCTGGGTCATCGGGTAAGCGGCCATCAGCCAGACAGTGCTCAGAATGGCCGGAGCCCAGACCTCAGCTTTGAGTAAGTCACTCAAAGGAACCTGATTGATGGCCTGAAAAACCATTAAATAAGTAAAAGCCCCCTGAAAAAGACCTACGACCAACCAGCTAAGCACCGGATATTTTTTCAGTCGGACTTTATCGTAACTATACGCTTTGGATACCATGCCGTAAATCAGCAAAGCCAGCACGAAGGGCCAGCCGATTAGCGCACCCAGGAGCAGTGCGGCAACGTCGAAGGCCCAGGCTGCGTACAATAAGTTCTTACTGACCGGAGGTGGATGCTCCAGCCCTCCGATACTGCCTTCATCTTTATCATAGAAACTGTTGTACGCGTTGCTGGCCGGATAAAGAAATAAGTGCAAAATCAGGAATACGCCAATGGTCAGCCATACGTCCGGGTGCGGTGACTGACTCAGCGCAAAGCAGAATACCGGCATGAGAAAAAAAGAAAAAGGTATTCGCAAATGAAGCAGTACCGATTTGTCGAACCAGGCAAACATAATAACAGAAGAAATAAAATGTAAATATAGGCTTCTTAACCGGGCGGCTTCGTGCACTCTCTATCATTGCAAGCCGCCGTACGTAAACAGTATTGCACTTATCAAGTTATTCTTCCAGGACTGACACCTATTCTACTTGTATGCCAAGCTACATCAATGCCATCGGTACGGCTAATCCCGCTCATTGTTTTTCCCAGGTGCAAATTGCTGAATTCATGGCCAATGCACTTCAACTACGGGGCGACGACCGAAGGAAGCTCCTGGCACTGCACCGATCCACTCAGATACACCAGCGCTATACCGTACTTCCTGACTACGGGACAAGTAACGGCCAATTTGTTTTTTTTCCTAATACGCCTGACTTAGAACCTTTTCCTTCGGTGTCGCAGCGCATGCGCGCTTACCGTGAACACGCCGGCCCTTTATCGGTCCGGGCCGTGCAGCAATGCCTGGCTAAATACCCGGCTTTTCGTCTGTCGGAAGTTACGCACCTCATTACCGTTAGCTGCACGGGCATGTACGCTCCCGGGCTGGATATTGACCTGATCGAAGTTTTGGGCTTGCATACCTACATTCAGCGGACGGCCATCAACTTCATGGGCTGCTACGGAGCCTTCAACGCCCTGAAACTGGCCGATACCATTTGTCGGGCCGAAGCCGATGCCAAAGTGCTCGTAGTTTGTGTGGAACTTTGCAGCCTGCACTTTCAGAAAAGCCGGACGGAAGACCATTTGCTTTCCAATGCGCTGTTTGCCGACGGAGCCGCAGCAGTCATTATTGAGTCGCAGCCCCGATCTGGTCTCTCTCTACAAATGTCCTCCTTCTATTGCGACTTGGTGCTCACGGGCAAGCAGGAAATGGCATGGCACATTGCCGATTTTGGTTTTGAGATGACGCTTTCGGCCTACGTACCCGATATGATTGAAAAAGGAATCCAGCAACTGATCTATCAATTGCTTAGACACACCCGGCTGGACCTGGATCAGATCGCGCACTTTTGCATTCACCCCGGCGGGCGGCGCATTTTATCCGTGATCGAACAAAAGTTGGGCTTGAGTGCGTCTGATAACCGGTATGCCTACCAGGTTTTGCGGGAATACGGCAATATGTCTTCTCCTACAGTGCTTTTTGTTTTGGCGGCCCTCTGGAAAGACCTGGACGAATCAAACGCGCAACAAAATGTGCTCAGTTGTGCCTTTGGCCCCGGCCTTACGTTGGAATCTATGCTGTTGGAAGTAGTAGCCACAGAAGCACTACCCGCTTATGTTCAAAATGAAAAAGAGAAGCAAAGCCTTCCCGTATGATACAGATAAAGCTTCCTTCTCTTTCTTTTATTTAGCCCATTAAAAACCAGCAAACCGACTTTTGAGAGTGGGCGCTAAGTACTACGGCCTATAATTTGGTCCGCTTCAATTCCTGTCCCATTCCCAGGGCATCCATAGCGAATGCATATTCCAGGGCAATGTCTTTGAGGTATTCAAAACGCCCGGAAGAGCCGCCGTGGCCGGCACCCATATTGGTATGAAGCAATACTTTGTTCGTATCCGTTTTCATTTCCCGCAACTTCGCCACCCACTTCGCCGGCTCCCAGTAACTTACCCGTGGATCATTTAAGCCCGCCGTCGCCAGGATCTGTGGATAATTCTTTTTCTCAATGTTGTCGTAAGGAGAATAAGAGCGGATGTAGTCAAAGTATTCCTTGTCATTCGGATTGCCCCATTCATCGTATTCGCCTACCGTGAGCGGCAGGGAAGCATCCATCATCGTATTCACCACATCTACAAAGGGTACCTTGGCAATCACGGCTCTGAACAAATCAGGGCGCATATTGGTGACGGCTCCCATCAATAGACCGCCGGCACTGCCTCCGCTAATCACTAACTTGTCCTTATTGGTGTATTTTTCAGCAATAAGGTGTTCGGCACAGTTGATAAAGTCAGTAAAAGTATTTTTCTTTTTCAGCAGCTTTCCGTTATCACGCCACTCTTCGCCCATATCGCCACCACCCCGAATGTGGGCAATGGCGAAGACAAACCCCCGATCCAGCAAACTGATACGGTTGGAATTGAACGTAGCATCCATCGTGACGCCATAAGATCCGTACGCATACAAATAGCAAGGGTGATTTCCGTCCTTTTGTAAGCCTTTGCGGTAGACCAGGGAGATGGGAATCATCGTGCCATCGTTGGCTTTGGCGAAAATCCGTTCCGACTGGTATTTAGAAGCATCATACCCACCCATTACTTCCGTCTCCTTCACTACAACGCTCTTACCGGTGCTCATATCGTAGTCGTATACTGTATTGGGCCGTACCAAGGAAGTATAACTGTACCGCAACGTTTGCGAATGATAATCAGGATTGTATCCCTCATAGATCATATAAGCGGTTTCGGGGAAGGAAACGTATTGGGTTTGTCCATTGGCCAGCCCAATGATGCGGATTTTCAGTAAACCCTGCGTACGCTCAAACACGGCCAGGTATTTGGCAAAAGCATCTACGCTTTCCAGCTTTACTTCCGGATTGTGCGCAATGACCTCTTTCCAGTTTTTCTTATCCCAGGCATTTACCGGGGTCTCCATCAGTTTGAAATTTTTGGCATTTTCGTTGGTACGGATGTAAAAGCGGTCTTTGTGATGCTCCACGTCGTACTCTATGCCTTGCTTCCTGGGCTGAAACACCACGAACTTGCCGGTGGGTTGATCGGCTTTCAGCAATCGCACCTCTGACGTAATCGAACTACCTATGCTGAGGACGATGTAGTCCTTGGTTTTGCTCTGACCTACGCCCAAGGTATACATTTCGTCTTTTTCCTCGTGCACTACCGGGTCGTTTTTCACGTCATCTCCCAGCTGATGCCGGTGCAGCCGGTACGGGCGGTAGGCGTCATCCAGGGTAGTATAGAAAAGTGTCTGGTTGTCGTTGGCCCAGGCCAGTGAGTAATACGTATTGCTGATTTCGTCCTTCAGCAATTTGCCGGATGACAGATCCTTTACGTACAACGTATAGGTTTCATCGCCTTCCGTATCAGTTGAATAGGCCAGCAGTTGATGGTTGGGGCTGACCTCAAAATTTCCCAGGCGGAAGTATTTCTTTCCTTCAGCCAAGGCATTTTCGTCCAGCAAAATTTCTTCGGTTGCCTCCATACTGCCCTTGCGGCGGCAATGCACCCGGTACTGTTTGTCTTTTTCCGTACGCGAATAGTAATAGTAATCATCTTCGCGGGTAGGCGCTGACACATCTTCTTCCTTGATCCGCCCTTTCATCTCATCATAAAGCTTTTTCTGAAAATCTTCGGTATGCTTCAGAGCGGCATCAGTGAAGACGTTTTCCGCTTCCAGGTGCTTTACTACTTCCGGGTTCTTCTTGTCTCGAAGCCAGAAGTAATCATCATTCCATTCCTGTTGATGCAACGAAATTTTTTTTGCTACTTTTTTTGCCACGGGAGGTGTCATAGGGTCCTGCGTTTGGGTTTCTGCCGTTTGATTACAGCTATTTAAGCTGACCAGCAAACTTAGCCATAGTAAAGCACTGCATTTGAGTAAATTCATAGAATTTGAGTAGGACTTGATGGGTTAAATGCATACCTGAATTACGAAATATAAAAGATTGGCGTCCAATAAAAAACCCCTGTTCTCGCAAACAGAGGTTTTTTTATTGGCTTGAAGAAGCGCATCAGAAGTCTTCGCTGAGGCTGAATTTAGAGCCTTCTTTCTCCGACATCACGCCGGCCTTCTGGTATTCGGCCACCCGGTTTTCGAAGAAATTAGTCTTGCCTTGCAGGGAAATCATTTCCATGAAATCGAAAGGATTGGTAGCCTTATAATATTTCTCGTACCCCAACTCCACCAGCAGGCGGTCAGCCACGAATTCGATGTACTGCTTCATCAGCTCCGCGTTCATTCCGATCAGCGACACCGGAAGGGCATCGGAGACGAATTCCTGCTCAATGCGAACGGCATCGATGATGATCTCATACACGCGTTCCTGGCTCAGCTTATTGGTGATGTACTTGTTGTACAACAAGCAGGCAAAATCACAGTGCAGGCCTTCGTCGCGGGAAATCAACTGGTTGGAAAAGGATAGACCGGGCATCAGGCCACGCTTTTTTAGCCAGAAGATGGAACAGAAGCTACCGGAGAAGAAAATGCCTTCCACAGCGGCAAATGCAATCAGTCTTTCCGTGAACAGTTCGCTGTCGATCCATTTCAGCGCCCAGTTGCCCTTTTTAGATACCGCCGGAACCGTTTCCAGGGCATTGAAGAGCCGGTCTTTTTCCTTGCCATCCCGAATGTACGTATCAATGAGCAACGAATAGGTTTCGGAATGAATATTTTCCATCATGATCTGAAAGCCGTAGAAGCACTTGGCTTCTGGCAGCTGCACTTCGCTCATGAAATTGACCGCCAGGTTTTCGTTTACAATGCCGTCGCTGGCAGCAAAAAAAGCCAGCACGTGCGATATAAAGTGCTTTTCTCCCTCGTTCATTTTCTCCCAATCTTTCATATCCTGCGAAAGATCGATTTCTTCGGCAGTCCAGAAAGAAGCTTCCGCCTTCTTGTACATCTGCCAGATGTCATCATTCTGGATTGGGAAAAGAACAAACCGGTTGGGGTTCTCCTGCAGTAGTTTCTCAGCGTGTTGCATGACGGTAAATACGGTTATTGTTTGGTTAAATGCTTATTCGACTTAATTAATTCCCAGTTCAGTATTTAATTCTGTTCAACACCCAGGGTTTGCAATTGTTCAAATGGGAGGACAAAGATAAGGCATTTTAGACGTCCGGCCGTTCTCCTCATTTGCCTAAATATCCGTAATTTTTTTTGATCTTTTTTGTGTTTCCCTAATCGGTTGTTATCCACTACATACGGTGAAGCGGCCCCTTGACCGCGCGTAAAATATTTTTTTTATTCTAAAAGAATAAACTATATTTGCACTCCATTTTAAAAAACACATCATGTACGCAATTGTAGAAATCGCAGGTCAGCAATTTAAAGTTGAACAAGACCGTTTTCTCTATACGCACCGTTTGCCGGGAGAAGAAGGCGCTGCCCTTGTGTTCGATAAAGTACTATTGATTGACAACGCAGGCGCAATCGTAGTAGGCGCACCCACTGTAGCGGGAGCATCCGTATCCGGAAAAATTCTGGAACACGTTAAAGGTGAAAAGGTTATCGTATTCAAGAAGAAAAGACGGAAAGGCTATAAGAAGAAAAATGGCCACCGCCAACAGTTTACCAAAGTATTGATCGAAGGTATCACTCAATAAGAAAGACGTAAAAAATGGCACATAAAAAAGGAGCCGGTAGTTCCCGTAACGGACGCGAATCGCACAGCAAAAGATTGGGTGTGAAGCTTTTTGGTGGTCAGACTGCCAAAGCCGGCAATATTTTAGTAAGACAAAGAGGTACAACCCACCACCCCGGTCAGAACGTGGGTATGGGCAAAGACCATACGCTGTTTGCCCTGGTAGACGGCACGGTGGTTTTCAAAAGCGGTATCAAGCAGCGTTCATTCGTGCACATTGCGCCTGCTGCTGAACCTGTAACTGCCGAATAAAGAAATCAACCGCTTGATTCCGATAACCCGTGGCGATTGCTACGGGTTTTTTTGTGCTTAATGGCAGCACATCCGGTTGATTTATGGCTATAAATTCCGGACAAATATTATTTTGCGGAGAAAAGGCTGTCTGCCGGGTCCATGCGCTCTTCTACCCGACAGTTTAAGCGTACTTTCCAGGTTTACACTCATTCATCAGCGCCCCTATGAACAGCCATTCTTCATTCACCAACCTTTTATACGACGTGCAGGCGGGAATCTGCACCATTACCCTGAACCGGCCGCAGGTGCATCACGCCCTGAATGCCCAACTAATTAGTGAAATCACGCTGGCCTTTCAGATGGCCGGAAAAGATGACTCCGTTCGGGTGATTGTACTCACGGCCTCCGGCGATAAGGCCTTCTGTTCCGGTGCCGATCTGAAGGAAGGTTTGGGAACGGGTGAAAAAACCTTTTTTTCCGACTCCATCCGCCAGAGGTACATTCCGATGATCCTGTCGATCCGAAACCTGCCCAAGCCCGTCATCTGCCGTCTCAACGGCATTGCCGCCGGAGCGGGTTGCTCCCTGGCCCTGGCTTGTGATCTGATCATTGCTTCGGAAGAGGCCGCGCTGGCCGAAATATTCGTTAACATCGGTCTGATCATGGACGCCGGCTCTTCCTATTTTCTCCCCCGTTTAGTAGGCACTTCGCGGGCATTTGAACTTTGCAGCACCGGCCGGATTGTGAAAGCTCCGGAGGCAGGGGAGATGGGGCTGGTCAACCAGGTAGTTCCTGCCGCCAGGTTAGATGCAGCAGTAGCTCAGTTGGCCAGTTATTATAGCCAGGCTCCCACCAAAGCCATCGGTCTGATGAAGCAGATCCTCAACCAGTCGGGACATTCCAGCCTGGAACAGGTGCTGGAACTGGAAGCGGGCAATCAGGATCTGGCGGGCAATTCGCAGGACTGCCGCGAAGGCGTACGGGCGTTTCTGGAAAAGCGCAAACCCGTTTTTACCGGGTCCTGATGCAATCATCCACATCTCATTTGCCATTTGCCCGTATATACCACCTTCTGAAGGTCAGATTTTTTATTGTATCCATTTGGGCAAAGCAATAATATAGTATATTTCTGCCGCGCTCAGCCAAATTTTACATTTTTAGTACTTATGGAACCAAAGACACCCGAAACGAATCCCATAGTGCCTCATTCTTCGGAAAAGGTAGTACAACCGCCCACTGACTTCAAACACCGGTTTCTGGCCTCAGTAGGAACCTTTTTAGTGGATGAAAATCCGCAGTACCGCCTGGAAGCCGATCATACCCGGGGACTTATCTTTCTGAAAGTGCTCCAAACCTGGCATAACTTCTCTGCCGTGCCTCACCTGGGCCAGCAATTAGGCGATGTAGCCCGTGCTATGGTCAATGAGTTTGGCTTACTGATTGACCTGTCGGCCATCCATCCCGACAGTGATGGTGTTGTACTGGCACCAGCCATTCCCAACCGGGGTGTCATTCTGGATGCGGGCCTGGTGAAAGTAGCCAACCTACTGCCCCACGATTGCGAGGAACTGGTACACGGCCCGCACTCCATCTCCGTCAATTCGGTAAAAATGCGTCCTTTCCACGGTTGGATTCAGGCAGAAAGCTGGCTCACGGCTCATTAAACAAATAAAAAGATACAGAAGGCGGGTTTTTATTTTACAAACTCAAAACAAACACTTACCTTTGTGCCCGTAATGGACTCGTAGCTCAATTGGATAGAGCATCTGACTACGGATCAGAAGGTTAGGGGTTCGACTCCCTTCGAGTTCACGAAATAAAAATCCTGCACGGGAAACTGTTGCAGGATTTTTTTATGGCCTTTCACGCAGAACTTCCTTAGTTCAAACTCATTTTGGGTATCCGGTAAGCTTCGTTATCGAATATCATCAACTCGCTGATCTCGTAAGTGAAGAACTTGAAAATGGGGAACTTTCGAACGTAGGACTCTATTTCTTCCTCATCTTTGCCATTCATATTGATCCATCCCATCGAACGATCGGCCTTGATGGCATACGTGGAAATTATACCCCGTTCCATCAGTTCGTTGATGTATATCCGGTGATAGGGAACAACCTCCATGAAATCCACTCCCAGATTCTGCACTAACCGGATCTGAACCATATACCGCTTCATATACCCCTTCGTTTGAATTAATTCCTTGGTATAACTTTAATGACGGACTGCCTTATAAAGCATACCCCTTCATGCAAAGTTCCCTATTAATAAATAAGCGCTTTTCTGCAAAATACTTTTTATTATGTGGAGTACCAAGAATAGGATACTTATAAAAGGAAAGCGTTAGTCAGTATATGCGTGCTGGGAATTCAACTAAGTTGCACTGCTATTTCAGTTTGCTTATCGCTAACTTTTTCTGCTGATTGGCCTCTTGGTGGCTGGGATTGAGTTCCAGTGCAATATCAAAGTCCGCCAAGGCTTCGGCATACTTACCCAGGTTGCACTTGGCCAGCGCCCGATTTACGTACGCATTGGCATCGTTGGGTCTCAGCAATACTACTTGGTGGAAGTCATTGGTTTGCTTCAGGTAATTGCCCATTCGGCCGTGGGCGACGCCTCGCTGATAAAACGCTTCGGCGTTTTGCGGTTGCATTTTAATTACCGATGCGAAGTCGTCAAGGGCGCTTTTGGGGTCGCCTGACTCACTTTTGGCTACTCCCCGGTACAAATAAGCATCGAAAAAATACGGGTTGAGGTTCAGGGCCATATCAAAATCAACGATGGCTTCGCGGTACATCCCCAGCTTGATTTCCGTCATGCCCCGATTGCAATAAGCGGGTGCATAGCTGGTTTCCTGCCGGATGGCCTGATTTAGTTCGTGAAGAGAAGCCTGATAGTTCTTTTGCAGAAAGTAGATATAGCCTTGCCCATTGTGGATCTCCGCTTGGCTCGGATTTAATTGTACGGCTTTCTGAAGGTCGGAAATGGCCGCCGCGGTATCTCCGGCCAGCAGATTTTTCTCGGCACTCCGATAAAGCCGAACCATTGTTTTCTGTGCAAAGGCTCCGCTGCAACAGCCCATTAAGGCACACCCAATCAATATTTTGGAGAGATAGGACGGTAGGGGGAGGTGGCTTTCAGTAAGGTATTTCATCACAAATCAGCCCGGAATGGAAATACAAATTGATTGAAAGGGAGCTACTTAACTTCCCTTTATTGGCCATATATTCCTTGAAAGAGGAAATGATAAGTCCGCCGTTGAATTGTCTGACTGCGATGGGTGTAAGAATCCAGTCAGCCAGTTTTTATTTTACCTCCGAAATACCGTTTCGGACATTTATTTTTTCAGGCAGGTATTCTTTCTCTTTCTCATTCAAACCAAATACCTCTTGGCCGGACAAATTTAGACCAGAAGGCTCCAATAATGAACTGGCAGAAAATAAGAATCTTGTTTGTAAGATCAGCCGTAAGATTTTGATGATTTTTTTGCCCAGTTAACAAATTCATCCAAACCCTGAATATCCAAATACGTATATAGCCAAATCCGAAATAGCGATAACATAGCCGCTACTATTCCATAAGGCGCACACAGCGTACATTCAAGTCGTTTTACCCATTCCAATGAAGTGAGATTGCCATTACCGGCAAGCGGGCTAATGGAACAAGAAGAAGAATTGACTTTTAATGGACAGGTAATTTCATTTGTTTTAGGTAGAAGTACCAGTAAAATTCAGCGAAAATTCGCCGAAATGCTTATTTGACAACGAGTTAACAAAAATTTTATAGGTAATTTGCAAAACAACTTCTACCTTTGTATCCGTAAGTGATCATAGTTATCCTTTCAAATCTATTGTATCATTAATAGCAGAAAAATGAGTATCAAGAAAAAAACTACTAAAGGCAAAACCGTTTGCAAGGTCACTTTTGAATTTCCAAAAGAGGCTGCTCAGGGAGCCACCCAAGTACAGGTGGTGGGTGATTTCAATAACTGGGATCCCAACAATGGTCTTACAATGAAAGCGTCGAAAAGCGGCACCTTTACTGCTTCGGTTGATCTGGAGAGTGGCAAAGAATATGCTTTCCGCTACCTGATCGATGGAACCCGCTGGGAAAATGATTGGGAAGCCGATAAATACGTTCCATCTGAATTCGGAAGCGAAAACTCAGTGGTTGTACTTTAATCCTTTTTATATTAAAAAGAAACCGCAGGGCTTAGTAAAGCGACCTGCGGTTTCTTTGCTTTTAATCCTCATTTGCTTTACTCATTATAGGGTGTAAAGTCCTTAAAAGTTTTAGCCAGTTGACTGTCATTGGCATTCTTGTTATTCTTCCAACTGGCATCCAGTTCCAGCGCCAGGGTACCTTTCAAGTTGAGCAGCGATAGAAAGTCCTGCGTGTCACTGGCAAACGAAGGACTTCGCCGGGCGGAAGGCAGGGCGTATTTCCTGGCGTACACATCTCCTTTTGTTTGCAGTTCGTTCTTTTTCTCAATTGTCGCATTCATTTTCTCATTGATTTCCGCCTGTGATTTACCAATCACGTTGGTGGCTTCCAGCGTTCCCATGGTCATCACCGTGGTTCCTCCCACACTGCTAACAATTTTCTGGGAAGGGGTAGGTATACTTTGGATCGCCGGCGTAATACCCGTGACGGCCCCCAGGGAGGCATTGAGAATAGCCCGATTCTTCTTTCCTTTCTTAGCTTCCCGTAAGTTGGTTTTCAGTTCCTTCTCCCTCTCTTTCAATTGCTCCAGCAAGTCCCAGGTACTCATCAGGGCCGTGCGGTACTTCTTATACAGGTTCAGGTCTTTCTCCGACTCATTTTCGGTATCCAGTATGGTTACCCTGATGATCTTTTCCGTTCGTTTGTTGGTTTTGTCAATCACAAAGAAATCCAGGTTGAAGGTCAGGGAGTCTTGTGATTCGCTTACAAAGTTGTAAGGAGGCGTCCAGATAAACTCATAGTTGGTAGGCGTATTCTGCACCAGGGCTTTTTTGGGCACCCGGGCATCTTCCGATAGAAAGTCAAAGGATTTGATGTTGTCATCGCCGTTGGGATCGGAAAGATAAAACTTGAGTCCGATCGTTGTTCCTTCCTGATAACGAACCTTTTCTACGTTCGGCACCAGGGCAATATCGGGGGGCAGGTCCATAGAAGTGGCTTCAATCCGGAATTTACCCCTGGTCTGTGCTTTGCCCGGCTGATCTTCCACCGTAAATTCCAGGGTAAGAGGTTTAGATTTTAGCTGATTAAACTGCCCCAGCGATGGCTTCCAGGTAAATTCGCCTTTGGCGGAAAGTTTAGCCCCCTCAGGCATGTGTTCGGTAATGGGCAGAAATACCACCGGATCGCCGTCGGGATCAGTGACGGCAGTAGGATCAATCTGATAGGTATTTATTACGTTGTTCTGAAGGTACAGTGTTTTCAGATCCGTAACGACCGGAGGCTGATTCACCTGAATCACTTTAAATTCAATCTGCTCGGTTGCAGACTCTCCGTTTTGATTGGTCGCCTGGAAAAGCATTTCGATGGTTTTGCTTTCCTGCAAGCGGTCTACCAGGTCGTAGCCAGGCGTCCAGGCGAAATTTCCCAGGGAATCAAACTTTACACCGTGCGTTCTGCCGGTGACTATATTATACAAATATTGAGAATTGCTTCCTCCCAATGCTTTCAGCCAAAACTCCAGTTTGGTACCTTCCTTCACCACGTTCCAGCCGGGCTGATCGGGAAATAGCAGTTTTACCGGAATTGAGTCCTGCACCTGAGCCAGTCCGAATAAGTGCATTCCCAGTAGAGCAAACAGCAATAAACTTCCTTTTTTCATAAATAATAAAGCAAGATTTAGTAGAAGTCAACCGACAAACCGGCTGCGAAAATAGCAATAAGATTGAATGCATCTAAAAAATGACGGATAGCCCAACGCCTGGTGATGTATGAATATCTTGTTCCGGATAAGGTTACCATCACTTACCAGATGCATATCGAAATCGTATTTTAGGAGAGTGAGCAGCCAGGAATGCGCCCTCATAAAAGTGTAAGCAATGGGTAAAACCATTGCCAGAACCTGAAAAAATCATTCCTTTTATCTTTTTGCTTACAATCGCTTTGCCGAACCCAAGCACCGGAAAAACCCAGTCGTGAAGTCAAAGACCTATATTTAGTGTTTTCCGACAATTCATTAACGCGCTTACTATGCTTCGCCTTCAGCTTATTTTTCACGCATTGTGTTACTTAGGTTTGCTGAGTGCACGCGCACAGACACCCGCTACCGAAACGGAAAAGCAACAAATACGCCAGTTGCTTCAAACGTATGAAAAAGATTTACAAATCATTGCCCGATTCGGCGCTCAACCCAGTGAGCAAAATCAGGGAAAACGGGAATTACTTACTATTGTAGAAGATAAGTCAATATGGGTAGTTAATGACCTGGATAGCTTGCCTGCTGCTAAACCGGTTTCACTGCACCAATACATTCAGGAGGAACTGCCAACTCGCTTTCCCAACGGCTTACACATCGCATTGGCGATGGAAAAAGCGCAATTCAGCCCGGTCAAACACGAAAAGGTACGGCGTTTCGACTACCTGGAAGTGCGCGTTCCTAAGTCGCTGACCTGGCAAATGGCGGTTACTGCCGATAGCTCAACGGATACACTTGAGTTCAATCGCACGATTACGTTAAGCTTCTTTGTTCGCTTCAACCGCAATAACTCACTGGAAAAGTTTCGGCTGGTTGCCATCAGCAAAGCGGGCACGGCACCAATTCTGCCGCCGCTTCCACCGTTGGTAGCCTGGTGGGCAGAGTTGTCACCGGACTGGAAAGCAGTGCTGATGAAAAATTGTAAGATGGAAGAGTACCCATACGAAAGGGACATTGAAAACCTGCTGGCCATCCGAAAGCTTTCCATTGCCAAAACCCCCATCCGCGATGCTTCTCCCTTAGCCGAATTTACCCAGTTGGTGGAATTGGATTGTTCCCAAACGGCCATTGAAGACCTTTCGCCCCTGAGCGAACTGACTGCGCTGGAAGACCTGAATGTGTCCAGAACCCGGATCAGATCACTTTCGGGTATTGACAGCCTTTTCAATCTGGTCCGGCTCAATGGCAGCTTCCTCAAATTGAAAGATATTAAACCGGTGGCCTTACTCACCAAACTGGAAGACCTGAATGTAGGGGATAACGAAATCACTGATTTATCGCCGGTAGCTGGATTGGCTCAGTTGAGAAAGCTAAATTTCAACAATAACCAGGTTACCACCCTGACGCCTCTTTCCGCCTTGATGGATCTGGAAGAGCTCCGCTTTATGAAAAACAAAGTGGACAATTTTCAACTCCTAAGTCAATTCCCGAACCTGGTAGTGCTGGATTGCTACAGTACGGGATTAGATAATCTGGAACCCCTAAAAAGTCTGCCCAAGCTCGTCAACCTCAATTGCGGAGCCAATCCGATCTCTACACTGGAACCCATCGCGAATCACTCTTTTCTGGTTGAACTTAATATTTCGATTACCAAAATCAATAGCCTGACCTTACTCAAAAAATTCAATCAGTTGGAAGTACTGGACTTTTCAAATACGATGGTACCTGAATTGGGTCCCGTACACGATATTCCCGGGCTACGGGTGTTGCGTTGCCAACTCACCAAGGTAGAAGTTAGGGACAAGGACCGGTTCAAGAAAAAGCATCCGGGTTGCGAAATCACTTATTTCTAAAGATCAAAATCATTAATGCCCTGATTTTCAAAAAGTATAATTTAGACTGTTCCCAAATTGCTGAAATGCCCTAACTTTTAAAGCCTGATCGGGGTAGAAAGAAGCATTCATCAAATTGCAAACAGCTATGAAAACGGTAAAAAATCTAAAACAGAAAGAAGTAGCCCGGTGCCCGGTTTGTCATGCCAATGCCATTGAGGCTTGTAAGAATCCAGAAAAGAAGCAAACCCACGAATGCCCCCGGTCGAAATAAGTGCTTAATCCGATCATGCATCCAAAAGAAAAGCGNACCCGTTACCGGATGCGCTTTTCTTTTGCTTTCAGACTTCATTATCCTCGATCGGGCAGGTCATCAATGTTACTGACGGTTCTGCCCGCTGAGCTATCGGTCCGATCCGTGCTACCTGAACCGGTATTCATGCTCCTGGCATGGCGCTTGGGTAGATGCGGTTGAGAGTCGGTTATTTCGCTGGTATCCGTCGCTGGGGCTGCTTTGGTCTCAAGCGGTTCCCATTCATTGTCTTGACGCGTAGAAAGTGCCCATAACAAGCCACCCGCAATACCAAATGCGGCTCCCAGTGCAAAACCCAGCTTGAAACCAACGTGATCCTGTTCTTGTGAATTCCTTTTCATATAAGAAACCTTTAAGTTTAAAAAAATGTATGATGCCATCGAAGCATATGATGCTTGTACTCAATTTGCGATGAGGCGGTTACACCCTAATTCAAAAAGATTACGCTTCCCGGAATACAAGAAACAGTCACACTGTTTAACCCATCAGTTCCGAAAATACCTCCTCCAGCTTGGCGGCAGACTTTACCTGAATTTTGTATTGAGAAAGGTTCAGGCCTTTGGTGTTATACTTGGAAATGTATATCTGCTTAAAACCCAGCTTTTCAGCTTCTGAAATTCGATTTTCAATCCGGTTGACCGCCCGGATTTCGCCGCCAAGGCCTACTTCGGCCGCAAAACATACCGAACTGGGAATGCTGATGTCATCGTAGGAGGATACGATGGAGGCGCAAACGGCCAGATCAATAGCCGGATCTTCGACTTTCAAACCGCCGGCAATGTTCAGAAAAACGTCCTGAGTGCCCAGTCGATAACCGCCCCGTTTTTCCAATACGGCCAGCAGCATATTCAGGCGTTTGGCGTCGAAGCCGGTACTGCTGCGTTGCGGTGTACCGTAAGTGGCGGCACTGACCAGCGACTGAATTTCGATCAGCAGCGGGCGATTTCCTTCCAGCATCGCTCCAATGGTAATACCGCTGAGTTCTTCTTCCCGCTGCGAAATAAGTATTTCGGAAGGGTTACTTACTTCACGCAAGCCCGAACCGATCATCTCGTAAATACCCAGTTCAGAAGTAGAGCCAAAACGGTTTTTGGTGGTCCGTAGAATGCGATAGGCCATGTGTCGGTCGCCCTCAAACTGCAGGACTGTATCTACCATGTGTTCCAGCACTTTGGGACCGGCCAGGGTTCCCTCTTTGGTGATGTGCCCGATCAGGAAAACGGGCGTACTGCTTTCTTTGGCGTATTTGAGCAATTCGGCCGTACATTCACGCACTTGAGATACACTTCCGGCCGCTGACTCTATAAACGACGACTGAAGGGTCTGAATGGAATCGATGACCAACAGTTCGGGCTCAAATAGCTCAATTTGCTTGAAAATATTTTGCGTGCCCGTTTCCGTGAGGATAAAACAGTGCGCTCCGTCAGTGCCTAGCCTTTCTGCACGCATCTTGATTTGCTGTTCGCTTTCTTCACCGGACACGTACAATACCTTACGGCCGCTCAATTGCAGCGCAATCTGTAGCATGAGTGTGGATTTACCGATGCCAGGCTCTCCGCCGATCAGCACCAGCGAGCCGGGTACGATACCGCCACCCAGCACCCGGTTTAACTCCGTATCGCGGGTAAGAATTCGGTTTTGTTCCAGGTAAGTAATATCCGGGAGGGCTTTGGGTCGGGTAGCAATCTTCTGCGAAGTGCTCACCCGCCACGAACCTTTGTCTTTTTCTTCTTTTTGAATGAGTTCTTCTACGAAAGTATTCCATTCTCCGCAAGCCGGGCAGCGCCCAAGCCACTTAGGCGACTGATGCCCACAATTCTGACAGAAATAGGAACTTTTGACTTTTGCCATGTATCAGATTAAGTGATGAAAAATTGTGTTGGAAAGTTTATATTGATATAAAAATCGCCCATTTGTTACTGGCCTTCGATTTGCCGGATCTTTTCCATTTTGATAAATATATAACGTCTAGTTTTACTTTCTATTTAACTGTATTTATTGAAAATACTATGAAAAGACCACTACATTTCCTGCTTGCAAATGTCTTTGCCTGCTTTGCTTATTTGTTCTCCAGCTCTGCGACCCAGGCCCAAACCAAAGTCCATTTGGGTTTAACTACTGCTGGTAACGCCTCTTTCGTGCTGGATCAGGGCCTTTCAGCTGATCCCCGTTACAACTCCACGATGACGTACAAGTTTTCACCCGTCGGTTTTGTCCTGGGATTGGACCTTACGCCCACTTTCGGATTGAGTCTGGAATCCATCTTGTCCAGACAAGGGCAGATTTATGAAATCATCGGGCAGGTGAATAACGTAGCAACCGCGGTGGGCGAACGGCGAATCAGTCTGGAATACCTGCAACTGCCTTTGCTGATGAATTTTATGGGTGGGGGCTCATCAAGAACCCGGGCCAACTTTATGTTGGGACCCCAGTTTTCCTTGCTCACCAAAGGGCTGGAAACCTACCAGCAAACGCAAAAAGCGACCTTCACCTTGCCGCAAGAAGCAGAACTGCCATCGTATGCCGACCCGGGTAGCTACAATGCCCAAACCCGGACCTATACTGTATCGAGCACGCAGGAACAAGTTCTGGCCAATTCGGAATCAAACAACCCCATTCAGCAATTCAAAAAATCGCAGTTTGGCGTGGCGGGTGCCTTCGGCCTGAATATTGACCTGTCCAACTTCCTTTTCCTTACCACGCAGATTCGGGCCAATTATACCATTACAGATATGCGCAACGAAGATTTCATCAACCTGGCCCAGCAGGGAAATACGAGCGATATATTCGGTAGAAGAGGCAATCTGCTGGTAGGGGTACAGTTGGGTCTGCATTACATGTTTGGTGGTACACGTTCCAATACCCGCATGCTGGTAAAATAATTCAAAACGCGTGGCTGCTTCCATCACCTGAAATCTCTTTATATTTGTGCTTATGCTGGACAAAGTAAAGGAAATCTATCAGGAAGTGGAGTCGTACGTAGTAGAGACTCCCGAACAACTGGAAAAATTCCGGCTTGCCTACGTAAGCCGCAAGGGCGTCATTGCTGACCTTTTTGACGCGCTGAAAACCGCGGCACCCGAAGAACGCCGGGCGCTGGGAGCGGAGCTGAATAACCTGAAAAACTTTGCTCAGAACAAGTTTTCTGAGTCACTGGTGGCAATGGAAAGCCAGCACAGCAACGGTAGCCAGGCACCTCAATTCGATCTGACGCTACCAGTGATTCCCAACGAATCGGGTACGGTGCATCCGCTTACGCTGGCCAGGGCTCGCATTATTGAAATATTTGAACGGATTGGATTTAATGTATCGGAAGGGCCGGAAATTGAGGACGACTGGCACAACTTTACGGCGCTTAACTTCCCCGAAAACCACCCGGCCAGGGAAATGCAGGATACTTTCTTCATTGAGAAAAATCCCGACATTGCCCTGCGCACCCATACTTCGTCGGTGCAGGTTCGGCTGATGGAAACCCAGAAGCCGCCCATCCGGAGCATTATGCCCGGACGGGTGTATCGCAACGAAGCGATTTCAGCCCGGGCACATTGCATCTTTCACCAGGTAGAAGGGCTTTTCATTGACGAAAACGTAAGCTTTGCCGATCTGAAGCAAACGCTCTACTATTTTGCCAAAGAGATGTTTGCCAAAGACGTACGAATCAGGTTCCGGCCTTCGTTCTTCCCTTTTACCGAACCCAGCGCAGAGATTGACATTTCCTGTCTCATCTGCAAAGGAGCCGGCTGCAACATTTGCAAACAGACCGGTTGGGTAGAAATAGGCGGCTCCGGAATGGTAGATCCGAATGTGCTGGAAAACTGCGGCATTGACTCCAAAAAATACACTGGATTTGCTTTCGGAATGGGCATTGAGCGCATCACGATGCTCAAATATCAGATCAAAGACCTGCGCCTGTTCACGGAAAACGACGTACGCTTCTTGCGGCAGTTTAGCGGTCAGAGCTAATTACCTGCTTTGCTCTCTACTGCAAACAGGGCTGTTTCATGAAACCTTCTTCAGAAGTCATACCTCCCGACAGCGGCTTTGACCGGATTGCCTGGATGTATGACTTCCTGGCTTTTCTGGTATTCGGTCGTGCTCTCAAAAATGCCCAAAAAGCCTTATTGCCGAAAATACCCAAGAATAGCCGCATCCTGATCATCGGTGGCGGCTCCGGCTGGCTACTTCGGAAAATAGCTCTGCAATGTCAGCCCCGGCATGTTCTTTACGTAGAAGCGTCCGCTCAAATGCTCCAGCGCTCCCGTAGCCAGGTTCAATCGTTGGGGAAAGAGTCGCCCGTAGAATTTCGGCTGGGTAACGAAACGGTGATTCAGCCCAGTGATGAGGTGGATGTAGTGATCTGTCCCTTTTTCCTGGATTTATTCACCACAGAACGATTGCGCAATTCCATTCTGCCCCGTCTGACCCAAAGCCTGGCTGCTGGTGGTATTTTTCTGGTCACGGATTTCATTCCTTCTGCGGCACCCTTTCATCGTTTACTCATCCGGACGATGTATTGGTTTTTTGGCCAGATTGCCCGCATTGAGGCTGATCAGTTACCTCCTTACGACCTGTTGCTGCATGAATTCCCATTGCGCAAAACCTTCTTTCAGTTGATGCAGAGAGATTTAATAGAAAGCAGTATTTGGATTAAAATAGCCTGACTACAAGTCATTATGTCTGCTTTTTAGCATAAAAATCCAAAAAATCAGACATTTTTTCCGAAAAGAAGAAATTTCAAGTCCTGGTTTATGCTTTGCTAATCATCGTTCGTACGATAACGTAGAAAGCAAAAAGAGTAGCCATGAACTTTAACAACTATACCATCAAAGCGCAGGAGGTCATTCAGAAGGCCTCTGAGATCGCATTGGGGAATACGCAACAGGCCATTGAAACAGGACACATTCTGAAAGCCGTTCTCATGTCGGATGAAAGTATGATGGGCTTCCTGCTCAAGAAACTGAACATCAACCGTAACATTCTGGAAAGCAAACTGGATGAAATGGTCCAGGCTTATCCGAAAGTAAGCGGTGGCAATCCGTATCTGAGCAACGAAGCCGCTGCCGCTTTGCAGAAAGCGACTACTTTCCTGAAAGAGTTCGGCGACGAATACGTAGCCATCGACCACATGCTGCTGGGCATCTTGACCGGCAAAGATAAGGTGGCTGGCCTGATGCGGGATACCGGATTCAACGAAAAAGATTTAAAGAAAGCGCTGAAAGAACTGCGCGGCAATACCCGGGTAACCGACCAGAATGCGGAAGCGAAATACCGCTCCCTGGAACGTTACTCCAAAAACCTGAATGAACTGGCTCGTTCCGGCAAAATTGACCCGGTGATCGGCCGGGATGAAGAAATTCGCCGGGTGCTGCAGATTCTGTCCAGAAGGACGAAAAATAACCCGATTCTGCTGGGTGAGCCGGGCGTTGGTAAAACCGCCATTGTCGAAGGCTTAGCCCAACGCATTGTAGACGGCGACGTGCCGGAGAACCTGAAATCCAAGTCGATTATTTCACTGGATATGGGTCTGCTGGTAGCGGGTGCCAAATACAAGGGAGAATTTGAGGAGCGCCTGAAGGCGGTTATCAAAGAAGTAACCGACTCCAACGGTGAAATCGTCCTCTTTATTGACGAAATCCACACCCTAATTGGAGCCGGTGGGGGAGGAGAAGGAGCGATGGACGCCGCCAACCTGCTGAAACCAGCCCTGGCCAGGGGCGAATTGCATGCCATTGGTGCCACGACCCTGAAAGAATACCAGAAGTACATTGAGAAGGACAAGGCGTTGGAAAGACGTTTCCAGGCCGTGATGGTAGATGAACCCAATGTGCAGGATGCCATCTCTATTCTGCGCGGCATCAAAGAAAAATACGAAGTACACCACGGTGTACGGATCAAAGACGACGCCATCATTTCCGCCGTCGAATTGTCTAGCCGTTACATTTCCGACCGCTTCCTACCCGATAAAGCCATTGACCTGATGGACGAAGCAGCCGCCAAACTCCGCCTGGAAATTGACTCCGTACCGGAAGAACTGGACGAAGTGCAGCGCAAGATTATGCAGCTGGAAATTGAGCGCGAAGCCATCCGCCGCGAAAATGACCGAGACAAGGAGGCCATTCTTTCCAAAGAACTGGCCGACCTCAACGAAATCCAGGAAGCACTGAGGGCCAAGTGGCAGAACGAAAAAAGTGTCATTGAAGGCATTCAGAAAGAAAAAGAAAACATCGAACGCTTCAAGCAGGAAGCCGAACAGGCCGAACGCTCCGGCGACTACGGCCGGGTGGCCGAATTGCGCTATGGTCGCATTCGCGAAAGCGAAGAACGACTGAATCAACTGCAAACGCAGGTGAAAGAGTTACAGGGCGAAAACGCAATGCTGCAGGAAGAAGTAACCTCCAATGATATTGCCGAGGTGGTAGCTAAGTGGACTGGTATTCCGGTTTCCAAGATGCTCCAAAGTGAACGCGAAAAACTGCTGCACCTGGAAGCGGAATTGGGTAAACGCGTAGCCGGACAGGAAGAAGCCATTCAGGCCATTGCCGATGCGGTACGCCGTAGCCGGGCGGGTTTGCAGGATCCCAAACGCCCCATTGGGTCGTTCATTTTCCTGGGCACCACCGGGGTCGGTAAAACCGAACTGGCCAAGGCCCTGGCTGAATACCTGTTCAATGACGAAAATGCGATGGTGCGGATTGATATGAGCGAATACCAGGAGCGCCACGCCGTGAGCCGACTGATTGGTGCGCCTCCCGGATACGTAGGTTACGATGAAGGCGGCCAGTTGACCGAAGCCGTTCGCCGTAAGCCGTATTCGGTAGTGCTGCTGGACGAAATTGAGAAAGCGCACCCGGACACGTTTAACATTCTGCTTCAGGTACTGGACGATGGCCGTCTGACGGATAACAAAGGGCGTCTTGCCAATTTCCGGAACACCATTATCATTATGACTTCCAACATTGGCTCTCACATCATTCAGGAGAATTTCCAGCGGATGGAAGAGTGGAACAAAGAGGAAGTACTGGAAGAAACCAAAAATGAGGTGTTTGAACTGCTGAAACGGACCATTCGCCCCGAATTCCTCAACCGGATTGACGAACTGGTGATGTTCCGTCCGTTGAGCAGAGAAGATATCCGCAAGGTGGTCAGCATTCAGTTCAAGCTGATCCAGAAGCGTCTGGAAGAAAGCGGCATCAAGCTGGAGGCTTCGGATGACGTGCTGGATATGCTGGGCGAACAGGGCTACGATCCGCAGTTTGGTGCCCGGCCGCTGAAGCGGGTACTACAGAAGCGGATTCTGAATGAACTGTCGAAGGAAATTCTGGCCGGGCGTATCAATAAGGATGCCGTGGTCGGGATGGTACTGGATGAAAACGGAGAGATCGTTTTTGTCAACGTTGGCGAAGTAGAAATCCCCTAACGTAACCTGATAAACAACCAAAATTCGGTCTGAGATGCTCAGACCGAATTTTTTATACCCGCATGCGATAGGTTCTTATCATTCCTTCGGGCGGTTGACATGTATTGACAAAAGCATCTTTTACCCTCTGGGATACGCGAAAATACGGCACCCAAATGGCCGCAATGACGATCAGTTTCACTAACTCTCCCATACTCTGCCAGTTATTTGATTCTAAATCAGCATTTACCAAGGGAACGATCAGACTATCGGTAAGGAGAAAGAGAATATTGAAAGCGTAGAAATAGCTTACCAGGCGAGGGAAACCAGGAATAATATTCGGACAGCCAGACCCGTGGATACGGATCAAAACCCGATGGCACCTCCGCATCCACGGCCAATCCCGGAATGTGCTGAAGATCCCATTCGTACACCACATGGCCGTTTTCGGTCGATACCTGGGGTTGGGTATGGGTGTTGTGATAGGTAATGTTCAGCTTCTGGCTAACCGGCGAAATGACCCGCATAAACAGCCGGTCAAGCGGATCATAGTCCTGAAGATAAAAAGAGGTAAAGTTCTTTTGTTTATAAATGGGGTTGCGCCCTACGCAGGAAAATGAATATTCGATCAAATCACCCGCCCGTACGTCTTCCAGGATGAGCAGCGCCGTCAGCGACTCATCGTACAGGTAGCTTTCCTTGCTGGTTTCACGCTGAAAGACCTTGAATTTTGACGCATCCAATCGATTGAACGATTTCCCTTCCCGAATGATTTTTACTTCGTGAAAAACCAGCTTCTGGTAGGAGGGATCGTAGGTAAACTCAATTTCTGAACCATTCTGTACGCCCACATCCGAATGGATTTTTCGGATGAAATGATAATAATTCGTTTGTTGTCCAAAATGAATCTGAACGTCTCTCAATAAAAGCAGGTAGCCATCGGAGGCTTGTTCCGCTTTTATAGTCGATTCTCCCGCTAAAGAAACCGGTTTCACCCAAGCGGGACGGGGTGTTACGGAAACCTTATTTGAGTTAGCAGCTGAGACCTCCCCCGTATATAATGAAAGGCAAAGTACCAGCAACCAGCCATAAAAGGGTAATCTATTTAAACTTACGCGCGGATACATGGAGCGGAATGTGAATGATAGCGAAATAATTTTTCAGGTATCAATTTAAACAAATACATATAAATTACAGTATTTCAATTAAATTTTATCAATAGGAACAGTGGCACAGTTGGTGATTATTTGCTCTACCGCATACTGTTTTTGCATCGATCTTCGATACTTCCTCTTTTCATCCTGGATGACATTTTTTATACAAACAAGGCATAAATCTGACTTCACAGGTTCCTTCACCCACTGAACAATTGTTTTGAAATGACGCATGATGACTTTGCCGTTTGGTTCACAAATAGTAAGTTGACGAAATATTTAAAATGTAGCGTTTGGTTCGCCAGGAGCAGGCCGTTTGGTCTGCATTACTTAAATAACAGCACCACCTTCATATTACCTTTGGTATTTCAACTCATCCGTTTCAATAATTTCCTGTGATTACCTACATGCTGCTTGATTTATGAAAAACAACGTCCTCTTCGTTATACTGGGTTTTGCCTTATTCTTTTCATGCAAACAGACCCGCCAATCCAACCGGATCAAAGACCTGGATTCTCTCAAAACCGAATTTGTGGCGATTAATGACAGTGTCGCTTCTACCTGGCAAGAAATGGCAGACTCTGATAGCACCAAACTTGGCAATTTGAAAAGGTTGCTGCAGGAAGTTTCCTACACCAAAGTGCATAATCAGCCCTTACTTGACTCGCTGGTGCAGATGCAGGCCAATCTGGTTGAGATGCGTTACAATGCGGAGACAATGACCTCTGAAAAAATTGACGCTTACGATGCCGCCACGGAGGATTTACTGAGCCGTTTACCTCGTCTTGCCGCTTCCGTGCCCGACTTAGAGCGTTACCCACTCTATACCCAACTGAGTGAGGAAATAGATTCTGCGCATCAGGCGGTACTCATTCACCGTATACATTACGATAAGTACGCCAAACAGTATAACGAATTGATTCATCAGTATAAGAAAGAGTTGGAAAGTCTAGGGTATAGTAATCTCAAACCGCGCTTATTGTTTCAACTGGGGAGTTAGGGATTAATGCTTATCTGTTACACTAAATTCAGACTTCTTATGCCTGAATGGTAACTGAAACAGATTTATTTGACTAAAAGTAGGAGCTGGAAGGAATCAAGATTTCTCCTTATTTCGTAGTTTTACACAGAGGGTATTTCCCTTTATCGACATTTTATGCTTTTTTGCGTTTTTATTCAATTATGACAATTCACCGAGAGGGCTATAAGATTCTCATCAGCACCCTGATTATCCTGCTTGCGCTAAACCTGGCGGTTATCTATGGCTTGCCTGGCAATACCACTTTACATACTGTTGTGCTCATTAGCAGCGTGGTGGTGTTCCTGATGATACTACAGTTTTTTCGCAGCCCCCGCCGACTCACGCCCTTTGATTCCAATCACATTATCGCTCCCGCCGACGGAAAAGTGGTTGTAATTGAAGAAGTGGTTGAAGAGGAATACTTCAAGGCCAGAAGGCGGCAGATCTCCATTTTCATGTCTCCCATCAATGTGCACGTCAACCGCAGCCCGGTCGATGGGGTAGTTCAGTATTTCAAATATCACGCCGGTAAGTACCTGGTTGCCTGGCATCCCAAGTCCAGCACCGAAAACGAAAGGACGACCATTGTGATTAAGTCTCAGAATGACGTGGAGATCCTGTTTCGTCAGATCGCCGGAGCTCTGGCAAAGCGCATCGTTTGGTACGTTAAAGAAGGACAGCCCATTCAACAGGGAGCCGAATTTGGCTTCATTAAATTTGGCTCCCGGGTGGACGTTTTCATTCCCCTTGACGCCACTGTGACCGTAAGTATCGGTGAAAAAACCAGAGGCGGCCAGACCGTGATTGCCAAACTTAAAAGCTGAGTTAAAGCAGCTTTTCGATCAGCCACATCAACTGGGACAATGCCTTCTGATCGACTTCCGTGAAATCATTCAGCTGATCGCTATCTACGTCCAGCACCAGGGCTACTTCGCCGTTTTTAAATGCCGGCAACACAATTTCTGATTTGGAATCGGAACTGCACGCGATGTGACCGGGAAATTTTTCTACATCGGGCACCAATATCGCCTCTTTTCGGATATAACAAGCTCCGCACACTCCTTTATCAAATGCAATGCGGGTACAGGCGACTGGCCCCTGAAAAGGCCCCAATACCAGTTGGCCTTCTTTCACTAAATAAAAGCCTACCCAAAAAAATTGCAGACTTTGCTTCAGGGCAGCAGCAATATTGGCCAGGTTGGCCGTAAGATCTGATTCGTCCGCCACCAATGCCTGAATTTGCGGGAGCAGGCTCGTATATATTTCTTCCCGATTCGTCGTAGAAGGAATGAACAGGGTCTCAGCCATAAAATAAAGATTGGATTAGAGTGCTTACTGGGCTTGAAACAAGGCCACAAAAAAATAGGTTGCACTTCCGGAGAAATACAACCTATTTTGAAGGATTGAACGCGATCAGGCGTTGGCCAGGCTCAACACAAAATGCTGGTCCATTTTAATGTATTTGGAGATGGAGAAACCGGTTTCCGGAGTTTTATTCAACTTGTCGATCAGCGGCTTGATCTTATCCATCTTGTCATTTTTGCTGTCGTAAATCGCTGTCTTCAATATTTTGGTGAATATGATGGCTCTTTCGCAGTTTTCTTTACCCAGCAGGCGAATCTGACGCTGAATGCTATTGAGCAGCTGGCTGAATAATTCGAAGTCGTTAAGCATACAGTACTGCAGCGCCAGAAGGAGTTTTACTTCCAGTTGAGCGTAAGGATACTTCTTCAAGCTCATTTCATTCAGCAGATTATTAACCCACTTAGCGGCTTCATCGTATTTCTTCACGTAGAAGCAGCACAACGCCCGGTAAGTGATATAGGTGACGTATTTGGGAAGATCGCTGGCGTCGGTTTCAAAGTCGTGGAAGAGCGTTTCGTTCTCTTCGTACATGTTGGCTTCCGTCTCCATCCGGTTATGACGGCTCACTTTGGTGAGCAAAAATTGGGAAGGATACGTATAGAGACTATAATTCGTCAGCAGGCTGCTGGCGGCATCATTTACCTCATCGAAATACTTTTCAGCTTTCTTGTAAACCTTGTAATGGTTGTAGTACTCCATCTTCAGGAATTCAAATACCAGCTTCATGTGGTAATAGATAGAATCCTTGTCGTACTGCATGAAGATTCCCTCAATTTTGTTCAGGATGTCTTCGATCGGCTCCATATCATCGTTGATCGATTCGGTATTGTCCACAAACAGTCGGTGGAAAATACTCATGCAGCTCTGGTAAACGTACAGGCGGTGGGAAGAATACAGCTTGCAAACGTTGTCCATCTCGCGGTTGAGCAGCGTCAGCTCCAGCTTTTCCGTTTCAGTGCCGGACAGTGTATAAAGACCGTATTTCTTGAAATATTCAGCCAACAGATCCTCGGCCTTGTCAATGGCCAGCATATAGGCCACGTGTTTGTTGTATAATTGAGAATAGTTGAAGTAGTCAGGGGCGTTCAGATGCAACTTCTTGAGGGTCTTATATACGACCGTCAATTCGTTGGATAAGTCATAATCCAGCAATTCTTTCTCTAATTTCTTGAGAGTGGCTATGGCTATCGTTTTCTTCTTAGTAAAAATGATCTCATTGATATTGGCTACTTTTTTCAACAAATCGGTGCGGGGGCTCTCCATCTGTTGAAGTAAATATTCTTCTATTTTTTGGTTAAGACGGGAGCGTAAAGTGTAGTAGGCATTGGTGTTTACATCCAGACCTTCCATGATTTTGCTGTCAGACAACTGTCTTTCGCGCATATACTTCAAAAGGAAAGCAGATTTTTCAGCGTTGCTTTCCATCAATGAATCGTAAATCGCCTTGTAGTCTTCAGCTGACAACTGCTTGATAATGTTTTTTAACTTAGCCATAAGTGTAAACTTGAACTCCCTGTTATTTAATCTTATTTGTGAGACTTGTAATTTGATGAAGCAATGTAGTAAAAAATGTCAACTTGAACATGAATTAGTTCTAAAAACGATTTCATTTCCTGTCAATGTAATGTGTTGGCAGCTTTTCAATTAATTCATGGAATTATTCAAGTAAGGAAGCTTTGAAAGAGACAATTTTTATATTCATTTATAGAGGAAATATATTTCATTTTGAAAAAATTTTCTCAGGATATTCAGCAGGATGGTTACTTTTATATATGACGAAAAATGGAATTATATTATGATATTGGCTCTAAAATGAGAAAAAGGTTGGTAAATCTTAAAATGAGATCACCAACCTTGACAAAAATAAGAAAAAAAAGTTACGCCAGCTTATACTTTGCTTAAAGTAAAGTATCGGGACATCCAGGAATTTTTTGCCGGTACTATCCAGGATTTTTCCAACTCAGCCAAAGTTGTAATTGTATGGTTAAAAACCATAGTTTCCGGTTGGATTATGTTCGCTTCAATGGTTTTTTTCAACTTACTCAAGGGTATACTTACAACTTCGCCTTCCTGCAAGTAGGAAATAGACCGGTCAAAAAAGTCAACATTCAATGCATTACTGAGCTCTCTCATCCAATTTACTGACTTATCAATAGAGCATCCGCTTGGGCTTTGATAAGATTCATCGGCGGCAATAACTACAAATTGATCATTCAATAGGGTTGCCGAAGCCTTCATATCGGCCCCATGGCTGTTCCAGCTTTGAATCTGATTTTGCAGGAACTTAAGTACCTGGTCCTGAGCTGCTTTAGTCAATTGCGTGTTCGCCTGATAAATCCAGATCCTGGATTGACCGGGCATATCTTGAAATGGTACTAACATGATGTATTTTTGAATTAGTAAATCCCTCCGACAGAGCAAACCCTTAGCCGCTGTCTCATCTGACAAATTTTATAAACCTTCGGCCTGAGCAATAAGTTCAGCCAGGTCGTACACCTTCACTTCACCTTCTTTCTCTTTGTTCTTTACTCCGTCGGAAAGCATGGTCATACAAAAAGGACAGGCGGATGCAACCACCTGGGCCTGGGTAGCCAGGGCTTCTTCAATCCGTTCTATGTTTACTTCCTTTTTTCCCGGCTCGGCTTCCTTAAACATTTGTGCCCCACCCGCTCCGCAACACAGTCCTTTTGTCCGGCTCCTTCTCATTTCGACCAGTTCTGCATCCAACGCCTGCAGCACTTCCCGCGGTGCTTCGTATATGTTGTTAGAGCGCCCCAGGTAGCACGAATCATGGTAAGTGATGCGCTTCCCTTTAAATGAGCCGCCACCTTTCAACGTTACTTTTCCTTCGTTGATCAATTGCTGTAAAAAGGTGGAGTGATGAATCACTTCATAACTACCCCCCAACTTAGGATACTCATTCTTTAAAGTATTAAAGCAGTGGGGACAAGCCGTCACGATCTTTTTGATCTCATAGCCATTCAGCACCTGAATATTGGATACGGCTTGCATCTGGTACAAAAACTCATTCCCTGCCCTACGTGCAGGGTCACCCGTACAGGATTCTTCCGTACCCAGCACCGCAAAACTAACTCCTACCTTATTGAGTATTTTTACGAAGGCCAGGGTGACGGCTTTATAGCGGTCGTCGAAAGAACCGGCGCACCCGACCCAAAACAACACTTCCGGTGTCTGACCTTTCGCCATCATTTCTGCCATCGTTGGCACCTGATAATTGGATTCTGATGTCATCTATATTCGATTTGTGAATAAAATATCGTTTTTTACTTATGCTAAGCAATAACACTATTAAAGGTTATGTCCTGAGTTTATCGGCCCAATTGAAACGGTCAGCCGGTGAAAACTTCCAGGGGGCCATGTTATTTTCTACGTTGGCAAACATGGCGTTCCAGGAACTTGGCGCTTTGGCCTCTTCCATAATCTGGTACCTCCGGATTTGTAAGATAATCGATAAGGGATCGATATTGACCGGACATTCCTGTACACAAGCTTGACAGGTGGTGCAAGCCATGATTTCTTCTGAGGTAATATAATCACCAAACAGGCTCTTTCCATCTTCGTGCGCCGCACCGTGCTTCTCCCGGTTTTGGCCGACTTCCTGTAGCCGGTCGCGCGTGTCCATCATAATTTTCCGGGGAGAGAGTTTTTTACCCGTAATGTTGGCCGGACAGGCCGCCGTACAACGCCCGCATTCAGTGCAGCTATACGCATCCATCAGGTTCTTCCACGTCAGGTCCTGCACATCCTTCGCTCCGAAACGACCAGGGGCGGCGGGTGCTTCCGGTGCTCCATTCCCATTCTCCGAAGCCAAGCCCAGCATCAGTTGCACCTCCTTGGTTACTTCCGGCATATTCTGTATTTCTCCTATGGGCTCCAGACGCGAATAATACGCGTTGGGAAAGGCCAAAAAAATGTGCAGGTGCTTGGAGTAGGTAATGTACAAGGCAAAACCCAGAATGCCCAGGATGTGAAACCACCACGCGAAACGCTCAAAAAAGATCAGCGCCGGCGTACTCCAGTTATCAAACACCGGAATGAGAAACTGACTGAACAGAAAAGCACCGGTCTTTGCTTCAGCATAATGCGCTTCTCCCCGGTTTTGCAGGGCCACATCCGCCGCGTTCATCGTGAGAAAGGCTGACATCAGCAGAATCTCCCAGATCAGGATCAGGTTGGCGTCGGTGCGGGGCCAGGAGGTCATTTCACGGTGCGCCTCCGGTTGAAAACGGCGCACTTTTACCAGGTTTCTCCGGCAAAGAAACGTGACGCAGGCAATGATGACGCACACCGCCAGAAATTCAAAGCTATTGATCAGCACCTGATACAGTCCCCCTGCGTAAGGCGTAAATAACCGATGTCGGCCACTCAGCCCGTCCAGAATGATCTCCACGACTTCGATATTGATAATGATAAAGCTGGCGTAAAGGATAAAGTGGAGCAGGCCCACCAGCGGTTTGTCAAACATTTTCTTTTGCCCGAAGGCGATGAGCAGCATGGTTTTCAGACGTTCATTCGGCCGGTCACTTCGGTCTTCAGGTCGCCCCAACTGGATATTTTGCTTGATTCGGATAATACGCCTGGCAATGAGATAAGCTCCCACGCCCAGGCATATCAGAAAAATGAATTGTGATATATAGCTCATGAATGCTGATTGGATAGATTGACAGTTTGTTGAATAAATTATTTAAAATTTTTGTTAAGGTATCAAAAATACATAACTTTGCCCCACTGTTTAAAACGCACGGGCTTTTTGATTCGTCTGTAACGTTAAACAAACGTTGGTGATGTAGCTCAGTTGGTAGAGCAACGGACTGAAAATCCGTGAGTCGGTGGTTCGATCCCACTCGTCACCACTTCAGTTAAAACCTTCCGGATCCCCGGAAGGTTTTTTATTTTATGTACTGCACGCTTCCCATTTCCGTAAAGATTCCCACGGCTTCCTCCCATAACTACCGCATCTCAGATTTCAATTCCAATTTGTTTCATCAGTTCACTGGCGTTGAAACTGTGACAAATGCCTTTTCTAAGTTGGTAATCGAAGTATAGTTTTCCCTCTACTATTTCGCTGTTGAAGCTATAATTCTGTACGTACTCCGGGTGTTCCTCTGCCATTTTCCCCAGGTCCAGGTCGTGCGTAGAAATAAAACCCGAAGCCGGATACCGGTGTAATTGCCGGATCAGGGCTTTGGCACCTTCGTGGCGGTCTCTGGAGTTAGTACCTTTCAGTATTTCATCCAGAAAATACAGCGTAGGCACCGGACTTTCCACGCCTTGGATCAATTGCCGTAACCGCTTCAATTCAGCGTAAAATGAAGAAACACTCTCCTCCAGAGAATCCTGCGTGCGCATTCCGGTAAACACCTGTATGACTGAAACAGTGAATGCTTGCGCACATACCGGCGCTCCAGCCAATGCCAGTACCACATTCACACCTACGGTACGAAGAAATGTGCTTTTCCCGGACATATTCGACCCTGTAATGACCAGTGTCTTACCTAAGCCCGAAAACGCAATGTCATTTACTACTCTTTTTTGTTTTGGAATCAGTACGTGGCCCAGTGCGTCAGCCTGTAACTCAAAGGCTTGGTCACTAATGATCGGCTGACAATAGTCAGGGTTAGAAAAAGCAAACCCGGCCAGGCTGTTGAGTGCTTCCCATTCGGCCAGGGTTTCTAGCCATTGAGGCAAAACCTTCCGGTGGCTTTCTTTCCAATCTTCCAGTTGAATAAAATACTGCAGGTCCCAGAGTGAAATAATGCCAACAATGCCATAGAAATAAGGATTGTTTCGATAATTCAGATTTTGGAGAATGATCGCCAAGCGCCCGATGGCCTGTGATGCCTTCTGGCCCTGGTCGTCGAAAGGGTCCTGAAGTTGCCGCAGGTGTTGGGTTGAAAAAGTTTCCTTTTCTATCTCCCGAATGATGTCGGCGTAAGCCAGCAAAGTCTTGGATATGGTCTGGGTTTTATCACAGGTCGCTTTTACCGCTTTGAATATTTGTCTAAGAATCAGCAAATGCCCCAAAATGAATAAAAAAAATACCTGAACAGAGACCAGGTCAAATATCCAGGCAAACGTGACAGGAATGGAGATAAGTGGCAGAAACCGCAATAGGCGCATCCAAAATGACTGACGGACCAAGGCGGGCTCTTTCATCCAGTGGAGCAAGTCGGATGGCTTTTGGCCTACTTCCTGGTAATGCATCGCCTTGGCTTCCAGGTTTTGTCTCCACTCAAGCAAGGTCTTCAGTTCTGTAATGGCTTCCTGTCTATGCCTGATCTCTTCCGTCGTAGAAGGTTTTTTGAGCCAATCAGCTAATTTCTGGCCTCCTGCCTGAGTGTGGGTCCGGTTCAGAAGCCTGAAAATCGAATGCTTTCCAAAGATATCCAGATCCACACTATAGGCGTGCCCACTTTCTTCGTACCCTTCCCCGGTTTCCTGCCGGATAAATTGATTCTGTAACCGAAGTTCTTCATCCTGGTTGATTGCCTTCAGAAATCGATACTGATTCCGCTGGTATTCAACCCGATTGTGTCTTTTTAAACTGAAGACAAATCCGGCAGTAAATAATAGCGCAGCACTAACCGCTACCCAGACTCCCCATTCATTGTAAATAGCGTAAACCGATAAAGCTCCTCCAACAAACAATACTACTCTTAACCACGATAATTGATTGAAGTAGTTTTGATAAGTCAGACTATGCCCTTCAAAATTTTTTTCCCTGGACTGATAAATTTCAGAAAGTGTCACAATTACCTCTTAAGTTTTTAGCAATTAATAAATAAATCAACTGGTTGCTTCCATTGAGTAAAAAAAAGACCAAAGTAGGCCTTATTACTGATGCAAAAACGCCAAAATTTTAATTGAGCAGATTTTGAAACAGGCAATTGGATACGTAAATCCGGCTTACTTTTTAGTGATGGTGGGTATCAAAATGAGGCAATACGAAAAAGAACGTGAAAGCGTTCTTTTGGAAAAAGTTGTTGACAGCGTTTTGAGGAGTGAACTACTGATTTCGCTGCGATTGATTTCGGCCTGATGAATTTGCCAGGAGGGAGGAGAGAATGCAATATCAAATTTCTATTCCGTTATTTTTCTATTGCACACTTGACATACTCCCTGAACCAGCAGATTGGTTTCAATCCGACGGTATCCGTCCGGAAGCTGTAACAATGGAATCTGGATGTCCTCCAGGCAATTGGTTAGACCACATTGAATACACTTAAAATGAACGTGCTCGTGGTGGTGTTCGTGGTGAGCACACGCTTCTTTGCAAAGTGCGTACTTGGTAGTTCCTTCGTCGTCTAATACCTTATGAATGATGCCTTTATCTAGAAATGTTTTTAATGTCCGGTAAATAGTTACCCGATCGAAGTTTTCACTTAGCTTATTTTCAATATCAGCGTGAGAAAGGGCAAAGTTTTTATTCAGAAATACCTGCAAAATTTCTTCACGACAACTCGTATTACGAAGGGAAAACTCTTTTAATATGGATTTTTTGTCTGGCTGCATTTTTGCTTTTGTTTAGTGCAAGGCCGTTTACTATCTCAACCCGCAGACAAGGGTGTTTACAATTTTATCACTTTTTACATTTAGTACAAAATAGCGTTAAGTAGAGTTCATAAGTCATCTGCATTGGCTTACATGATGGAGTTTATCACCAAGGTAAACACCATACTTATCGTATACTCAAACATTGCATTGATTCAATTGATAAACCAAACTTGAACATTTCGTGTTTAAAATTCATTTACTGTTGTTCTTTTAGAGATAGATGTCTAATTTTGCATCATTATTGAAAGGTAAAATTATATTTTACCAACAAAAAATTGTCATTTTGTATAAACCTTCTGGACAAAGATGAAAGTAAGCAATCAAGAAGAGAATTTGCGCTACTCTGAAGATGAGTTGAAAGAATTTCAGGAAATAATCTCTCAGAAACTGGAACAATCCAGAAAGGAACTCAACTATATAAAGGAAGCACTCAGCAAACGCAACGATAGTGGAACTGATAACACTTCCGGTACTTCCAAACTTTTAGAGGATGGCGCTGATACCACTGAGAAAGAAAATCTGAGCCAATTAGCCGCCCGGTTGCAGAAGTTCACTCAGCAATTGTGCCCTAACCCCTTAATAGTAGGAATAAGATTCTACAAGTGGGTTTAAATTTTTGATTTTGTTTGCAGCTTTTGCTGATGGTTGAAAGTTCTTAATTTCTG